>Ga0189275_100009_pt1 | contig 580213 bp, 549 predicted proteins | sample N19A6minimetaG_FD_130329 | JGI IMG/M metagenome (GOLD analysis project Ga0189275, IMG submission 130329) | Marine microbial communities from the Costa Rica Dome - N19 A6 mini metaG | ecosystem: Environmental > Aquatic > Marine > Oceanic > Photic zone | place: Costa Rica: the Eastern Pacific...
ACCAACCCGCTTTCCTTCAGCGTATCGGTATGCATCATCACCTGAATGTCGTAGTCGTCCGCGACCGACAGGCAGCAATCGATGGCGCCCGGCGTGGTGCCCCAATCCTCATGCAGTTTCAGGGCGCAGGCCCCGCCCAGGATCTGCTCCACCAGCCCTTCGGGCCGGCTGGCATTGCCCTTGCCGGAAAAGGCGAGGTTCACCGGGAATGAGTCGGCGGATTGGATCATCTTGCCGATATGCCAGGACCCGGGCGTGCAGGTGGTGGCGTTGGTGCCCGTCGCGGGGCCGGTGCCGCCGCCCAGCATGGTGGTGACGCCGGACATCAGCGCGTCGTCGATCTGCTGCGGGCAGATCATATGGATATGACAGTCGAAGCCGCCGGCGGTGAGAATCTTCCCCTCCCCCGCGATGGCTTCCGTGCCGGGGCCGACGACGATGTTCACACCGGGCTGAACGTCCGGATTTCCGGCCTTGCCGATGGCGGCGATGCGGCCGTCCCGCAGGCCCACATCCGCCTTCACGATGCCCCAATGATCGATGATCAGCGCATTGGTGATGACCGTGTCGACCGTGCCTTCGGCGCGGGTCGTCTGCGCCTGGCCCATGCCGTCGCGGATCACCTTGCCGCCGCCGAATTTCACTTCCTCGCCATAGGTGGTGAAGTCCTTCTCCACCTCGACGATCAGGTCCGTATCCGCAAGGCGCAGCTTGTCCCCCACGGTGGGGCCGTACATATCCGCATAAGCCGCACGACTGATTTTTGCCGGCATGTTCCTAGCCCCCCTTACAAGCTACCCATGATCTTCTGATTGAAACCGAAGACCCGGCGCGCGCCCCCGTAAGGGACCAGCGTCACCTCGCGGGTCTGGCCCGGTTCGAACCGCACGGCGGTGCCCGCCGCGATGTCCAGGCGCATGCCGCGCGCCTTTTCCCGGTCGAAATCCAGCCCGGTATTCGTTTCATAGAAATGATAGTGGGACCCGACCTGGATCGGCCGGTCGCCGGTATTGGAAACGCTCAGCGTCACCGCTTCCGCCCCCGCGTTCAATTCGATTTCCCCGTCCGCGGGAAAGAGTTCGCCCGGTATCATGGTTCTATACCCCTTCAGCGTATCGGTTCGTGAACGGTCACCAGCTTGGTGCCGTCGGGAAAGGTCGCCTCGACCTGAACGTCGTGGATCATCTCCGCCACACCCTCCATCACCTGCTCGCGGGTGATGACATGGGCGCCCGCTTCCATCAGGTCGGCGACGGAACGCCCGTCCCGCGCGCCTTCGACCACATAGTCGGTGATCAGCGCGATGGCTTCCGGATGGTTCAGCTTCACGCCGCGTTCCAGCCGCCGGCGCGCCACCATGGCCGCCATGGATATCAGCAGCTTGTCCTTCTCCCGTGGGGTCAGGTTCATGCTTTCTCTCCCGCTTCCCGTCTTTCCCTTAGCAAATTCAACACCCCCAAACGCGGGGAAGATCCTCACCCCAGGCAGCCCGATACGCCGCGCCGATCCATCGGCGCAGGCCCTGGCTGTCCGTTGCGACGCATCGGATCGAGACCACGTCCCGCACGATGCTGACCCCGGCGGTGACGCCGTCGGGTTCGGGCACGGCGCGAATGGCGTCGCGCACCCGAACCTGACCCGGCCCGACATAGACGCCGGCGGCAAAGGCCCTTGCCGCGCGCATCATGCCGGACCGGTTCAGAACGCCGGCGAATTCGCCGGTGAGATTTGTGCGATCCGCGTAGACAAGCGCGTCTTCGCGTCTGACTGTCCAAGCGTCGTTGAGGGAACCGCGCTCGACCGTCTCGCCCATGGCGGCACGGCCGAAGACCATCGGCTCCATGGCGAACAACGCCCCATCCGGGTCGACCGTTGCATTCAATACTCGGTTCAGGGCGGCACGGTCGTAGAAAATCGTTTCCTGCGGCATCCAGGCCAGCCGCGCGCCAGGGCCGACGGAAAGACTGTTGGTGACCGCGGCGTCGCCCTCCAGGCTGCGATACATCTTCTCGCAAGCCTGGGTCGTGACGCAGGCGGCGGCCCCTTCAGCGACCGTGACCGAGACGTCGAAGACATCCCCGCCGGTCAATCCGCCCGCGGTGTTGATCAAGGTGACGTCGGCGCGGTCGCACGCATAGGATTTCGGCAGGCGTATCTTCGCGGCGCCGGCCTGATACAGCCGGCCCAGCCGCACCGCGCCGTCCTTCCGGTGGATGGTGACGGAAGCCTTGGCGCTGACGCGCTGAAACCGTTTAACCTGATCAGACGGTAAGATGCCGTCGTACATCGCTATTCGCCAACTCTTCCCGTCCGCCGGAGGCGACGACTTCGCCTCTGTCCAGGACGGCGAAACTGTCCGCCAACTCCTTGGCGAAGTCAAAATACTGTTCGACCAGCACGATGGCCATGTCACCCCGGTCCCGCAGGAACGAGATCGCGCGGCCGATATCCTTGATGATCGACGGCTGAATCCCTTCCGTCGGTTCGTCCAGGATCAACAGTTTCGGCCGCATGACAAGGGCGCGGCCGATGGCCAGCTGTTGCTGCTGCCCGCCGGACAGGTCCCCGCCGCGCCGGCGCAGCATGTCCTTCAGCACCGGGAACAGCTCGAAAACCTCGTCGGGCACGAAGCTGGTCTTGCGGTCCAGGCAGGCATAACCGGTTTCCAGGTTTTCCCGCACCGTCAGCAGGGGAAAGATTTCCCGACCCTGCGGCACATAGGCGATGCCCTTGCGCGCCCGGTCATAGGGCCGCATGGACAGGATGTTCTCGCCCGCCAGCGTGATCGTCCCGGCGCTGACCGCCTGTTGCCCGGCGATCGCCTTCAACAGGCTGGTCTTGCCCACCCCGTTGCGCCCCAGCACGCAGGTCACCTTGCCCTGCTCCGCCGTGACGGAAACCGATTTCAGCGCCTGGGCCGCGCCGTAGAACAGATCCACATTCTCAACTGCCAGCATGATCCCGTTCCTATCGCCCCAAATAGACTTCAATGACGCGGTCGTTGGAACTGACCTGGTCCAGCGTCCCCTCGGCCAGCACGCTGCCTTCATGCAGCACGGTGACGCGCACGTCCAAGTCGCGCACGAAATCCATGTCGTGTTCGACGACGACGACGGAATGGGACTTGGCGATTTCCTTCAGCAGCACCGCCGTCTCGGCGGTTTCCGCATCGGTCATGCCGGCGGCCGGTTCGTCGACCAGCAGCAGGCGCGGGTCCTGCGCCAGCAACATGCCGATTTCCAGCCATTGCTTCTGTCCGTGCGACAGGTTCGCGGCCAACAGGTCGCGCTGCGCCGTCAGGCGCGTCTGTTCCAGCAAGGCGTCGATCCGGTCCTCGTCCGCCTTGCCCGTCATCGCGAACAGGGTGGCGCGCGCCGTGCGGTTCTGTTTCAGCGCCAGGATCAGGTTGTCATAGACCGTATGGCTTTCGAAGACGGTCGGTTTCTGGAACTTCCGGCCGATCCCCATCGAGGCGATGGCCGCTTCGTCATGCTTGGTCAGGTCGACCGACCCGTCGAACAGCACATCGCCCAGATCCGGCCGCGTCTTGCCGGTGATGACATCCATCATCGTCGTCTTGCCGGCGCCGTTGGGGCCGATGATGGCCCGCATCTCGCCCGGCTTGATGATCATCGACAGCGAATTCAGCGCCTTGAACCCGTCGAAACTGACCGTCACGCCGTCCAGATACAGCATCGACCCATCGGCCACTTTCGCCGCTTCATGCGGCGCGACACCCCTTCTGTTAGTCATTCGCGCCCCCCATCGCTTCGGCGCGCCGGCGCGCGGATCCCGTCATCGACCCATAGGCCGACCCGATCGCCTCCCCCACCAGGCCGACGATGCCGCGCGGCATGAACAAGGTGACCAGCACGAACAGCCCGCCCAGGAAGAACAGCCAGATTTCCGGAAAAGCCACGGTGAAATAGCTTTTCGCGATATTGACCACCAAGGCGCCGACAATCGCGCCATACAGGTAGCCGCGCCCGCCGAGCGCCACCCAGATGACGATCTCGATGGAAATCAGCGGCGCGAATTCGCCCGGATTGATGATGCCCACCTGCGGCACATACAGCGCGCCCGCCACGCCGGCCAGCATCGCCGACAGGGTGAAGACGAACAGTTTGTAATACTCCACTCGATAGCCCAGGAACCGCGCCCGGCTTTCCGCGTCGCGGATCGCCACCAGCACCTTGCCCATGCGGGACGTGGTCACCAGCCGGCACAGGACATAACCGATGGCGAGCGTCGCCGCGGATGCCAGGAACAGCCAGTTCCGAACCCCGTCGGACCGAAGGTCGAAGCCCAGCAGGTCCTTGAAATCGGTCAGCCCGTTATTGCCGCCGAACCCCATGTCGTTCTGGAAGAAGGCCAGCATCAGGGCATAGGTCATCGCCTGGGTGATGATCGACAGATACACGCCCGTGACCCGCGACCGGAAGGCGAACCAGCCGAAGACGAAGGCCAGGACGCCGGGCGCCAGCACGACCATCAGCATCGCGAAGGGGAAGATGTCGAACCCGGTCCAGTACCAGGGCAGTTCCTCCCAATTCAGGAAGACCATGAAGTCGGGCAGGATCGGGTGGCCATAGACTCCCCGGTCGCCGATCTGGCGCATCAGATACATGCCCATGGCGTAGCCGCCGAGCGCGAAGAACGCGCCGTGGCCCAGGCTCAATATCCCGCAATAGCCCCAGACCAGATCGACCGACAGCGCCAGCACCGCATAGCACAGATACTTGCCGAACAGGCTGATCATATAGGTCGGTACGTGAAAGGCGCTGGTTTCCGGCAACTGGTTCAGCAGCACGCAGGCAACCGCCAGCACACCGATCGCGCCGAGCACGGAAATCGAGGACTTCTCACCCAGCGTGGACAGGACCCAGGACTGGTATTTCGGCGTATTCTGCGCTTCCGTCATCGCCTCAGCCTTTGCCATGCTCAGCCCTCCACACTGCGGCCCTTGAGCGCGAACAAGCCGCGCGGGCGCCGTTGAATGAACAGGATGATCAGGACCAGGACGATGATTTTTGCGACGACGGCGCCGGTGAAGGGCTCCAGGAACTTATTCGCCACGCCCAGCGACATCGCTCCCACGAAGGTGCCCCACAGATTTCCGACGCCGCCGAAGACGACGACCATGAAACTGTCGATGATATAAGCCTGCCCGAGGTTAGGCCCGACATTGGTCAACTGGCTCAACGCGACGCCGCCGATCCCGGCAACCCCCGAACCCAGGCCGAAGGTCATGGCATCGACCCAGCCGGTTCGGATGCCCATGGAGGAGGCCATCGCGCGGTTCTGCGTCACCGCCCGCATCTGCAGGCCGAGCGGTGTTTTCCGCAACAGCAGCAACAGCGCCGCGAAGACGATAAGGCAGAACAAAATGATGTAGAGGCGGTTATAGGTCAGCGACAGGGCGCCGTTGACCTCGTAGAAGCCGCTCATCCAGTCCGGGGTGGTCACCGGCTGGTTCAGCGGCGAGAAGACGGTGCGCACCGTCTGCTGCAGGAACAGGCTGATCCCGAAAGTGGCGAGCAGCGTTTCCAGCGGCCGGCCGTACAATACGCGGATCACCGACCGTTCCAGGCCGATCCCGATCAGACCGGTAACCACGAAGGCGGCCGGGATCGCCACGAACAGCGAATAGTCGATATGGTTCGGCATCAACTGCTGGACCACGAAGGTCACATAGGCGCCGATCATCAGCATTTCGCCATGCGCCATGTTGATGACGCCCATCACCCCGAAGGTGATGGCAAGGCCGACCGCGGCCAGCAGCAGCACCGCGCCCAGGCTCAAGCCGAAATAGACCGTCTCGACAAGGGCGAAGACCTGCTTTTGTCCCTCGATTTCATTCAGCGCCTGCTGCGCGGCCTTGGCGACCGTGGTTTCGTCGTCATCCGCGGCCCCGTCGCTTTTCGCGGCCAGCCGGCCCAGGATGGCCCAGACATCCGGGTTCATCGACCCGGCCATGATTTCCACCGCGGCGAGGCGGTCCTCGACCGTCCCGATGGAGGCTTCCAGCGCCGCTTTCGCCAAGTCCAGCATGTCCCGGACGGCGGGATCGGATTCCTTCTCCAGGGCTTCCAGCAGGATCGGCATCGCATCCGCTGTCGGGTTCGACAGCATCGCGCGCGCCGCGGCGACCCGTTGATCCGGGTTCGGCGACATCAATTCAAGCGATCCGATCGCCCCTTTCAGGATCGAGCGGAGCTGATTGTTGATGCTGATCTTCTTGACCTTGCGCTTGCCCACATTGCCCAGGTCTTCGCCGGTCAACGCGTCCTTGATGTCGTAACCGCTTTCCGCATCGGCGGCATAGACGATCAGATCGTCGCTTTTCCGGTAATAGAGATTGCCTTCCTGGATCGCGAACAGAAGGTCGAGTGCCCGCGGGTCGCCCGATGTGGAGATGTCCTTGATGGCCTCACCCTTAACGTCGAAGGACCGCTCGGTCAGCTTCGGCAGCGCGGCCTTCAAAGCGGCTTCGGATGCCGCGTCTTGCGCGCCGGCGGGCCCGGTCACGCAGATGGCCAGCACCAAGGCGGCCAGCGCGGACACAAACCCGGTGCGCAAGGAAGAAATCAAAGCCTGAAGAGACATGGATTTATCCAAATTGACGGAACACCCGAAGCATTTGCCCAAAGCTTGGTCCCGTCGAAAACAACCCCCGGCTAGCAACCCGCGCCCCTAAACCTCCACGCGGGTGCCGCCGCCCGTACCCCATCGCGAAGACGCCAACCGCGATCCCGCATTGCATGATGGGAAGAAGTGACCGCTTCGGGCGGAACGGCCATCGCCGCCCCGCCCGCCGGTCGTCACAAACCGAGCATTAGTAGTTCTGGCCCGAGCATTTACCGGACGTGATGTTGAAGTTTCCGCACATGATCGGCGCGGTCCAATCGGCCACCAGGTTCTTGGATTCCGGCAGGAAGTCGGTCCAGGCATCGCCGATCACACCCTTGGGCGTGGACCAGACGATTTCGAACTGACCGTCATCCTGAATCTCACCGATCAGCACCGGCTTGGTCAGGTGGTGGTTGGTGTTCATGACCGCGAAGCCGCCGGTCAGGTTCGGGTAGGTGATGCCGTACATCGCCTGGCGAACCGTGTCGACATCGGTGGTGCCGACCGACTCGACCGCCTTAACCCACATGTTGAAGCCGATGTAATGGGCTTCCATCGGGTCGTTGGTGACACGGTCTTCGCTGCCGATGAACTTGTGCCACTTGGTGATGAATTCGTCGTTCGCTTCCGACTCGGCGCTCATGAAATAGTTCCAGGCGGCGAGATGGCCGACCAGCGGACCGGTGTCGATACCGCTGAGTTCTTCTTCCCCGACGGAGAACGCAATGACCGGAATGTCTTCCGCGGTGATGCCCTGGTTGCCCAGTTCCTTGTAGAAGGGAACGTTGGCGTCGCCGTTGACGGTGGAGACCACGGCCGTCTTCTTACCGGCGGAACCGAAGGACTTGATGTCGCTCACGATCGTCTGCCAATCGGAATGACCGAACGGCGTGTAGTTGATCATGATGTCTTCCTTGGGAATACCCTTGTCGATCAGGTATTGCTCCAGGATCTTGTTGGTCGTGCGCGGATAAACATAGTCGGTACCGGCCAGCACGAACCGCTTCACGGAACCGCCCGCTTCGCTCATCAGATAGTCGACCGCGGGGATCGCCTGCTGGTTCGGCGCGGCGCCGGTATAGAAAACGTTCTTCGAGCTTTCTTCGCCTTCATATTGAACCGGGTAGAACAGCATGCCGTTCAGCTCTTCGACCACCGGCAGGACCGACTTGCGGCTGACCGAGGTCCAGTTCCCGAAAATCACGTCGACCTTGTGAACTTCCAGCAATTCGCGCGCTTTTTCGGCGAATAGCGGCCAGTTCGAGGCCGGATCGACAACGACGGCTTCCAGCTGCTTGCCCAGCAGACCGCCCTTTGCATTCTGTTCTTCGACCAGCATCAGGACCGTGTCCTTCAGCGTGGTTTCGGAAATCGCCATCGTGCCGGACAATGAGTGCAACACGCCGACCTTGATCGTGTCGGCCGCCTGCGCCGCCCCAGCAGCGAGTCCCATCACCAGTACGGAGGCCGCCCCCAACATTTTATTTACTTTGATTTTCATCCTGATCTCTCCCGATACGGATAGTAGACAAAGCCCAATCGCAATAAGGATGCCACCCGAAAAACGCGCAGAAGAGAGATTATAATAAATTGTTTTTATTGAGTTTTTTGAGAAGCGCGGAAGTTAGGATCCGTTCTGCCGGGGAACGCGGCAGCCTGTATTTTGCTTAAATATTAGTCTGTGTTTATTTTTTAGGCACGATTATCACGGCATTCTTCCCTACCCGCGCGGCAATCACGCGCCGGGTGATCCGGCCCAACGGAACCGGGCCAAGCATACCGGTTCAGGGACCGGCGAAGCGCCTATTCGGCCTTTTCCTCCAGCATCGTCACCTGGCTTGGCTTGCATTGCCAATCATAGGTCAGCCAGTCCTTGCGGCTCTGGCTGCGTTCCGAATACTGGCCGCGTTCGATTGCGGCCGCTACCCGGCATCGATTTTCGGAGGTGAAGGCGTGGTCGCGTTCAAAGTTCTGGCAGTGGGTTTCACCGCTGAAACTCATGCACGCGACGAGTACGAGAACATACATCGCGTTTTCCTTCCCGCTGTATCGCGGCCGTCTTCTTCTATGCGGCGACCGTCGATAGGCGAAGAGTACACGATTCAGCGATCCCCCCCAGGGTAACCGGGTATTGCACGGCACGGCCCCGCGCCCGACCCGGATTAGGTGCAATTGCAGCTAGTTTCCCTATGCAAAGGCAGCGAGCGCTGGCACCCTGATACCGTAAATAATCAACAAACGACCCTTAGGGAGGGATTCATGATCAGGTATTTTGGGATTGTCGGCATTCTGGCCGGCCTGATGGCCTTGGGCGCGGGAACCGCGATGGCGGCAACCGAATGCGTGCCGTCGCAATGGGGGCCGGACGACGAATTGGGTTCCGCCAATCTGGTGACGCCGGAACGCACCATGGAGGCGCTGAAGCTGGTGAAACGGGGCAAGACCATGCCGCTCGGCATCGTCATCGACAGCAAGACCCCTGCCTTCGCACCGCGCAGCCTGAGCCTGCAAATCGTTCAGCCGAACCAGCAAGGCGGCCAACGCCTGCCCTTCGGCTATCCGGCGAACTACAACGATGACGTTCTGCAAACCTGGATCGGCATCGGGTCGCAGATCGACGGGTTGGGCCATCTCGGCGAGAACGGCCTGTACTACAATTGCAACGACGAAAAAGACTTCGCCGGCATCACCGGACTGACGAAAATGGGGGTTCATAACATTCCGCCGCTGGTCGGCCGCGCGGTCATTATCGATATGGCCAAACATGCCGGTAAGGATTTCCTGGATGCCGGCGAGCATTTCGGTTCCGCCGAGATCCAGGCTGCCGCGAAGGCGCAAGGCGTCACCATCAAGGAAGGCGATATCGTCCTGTTCCACACCGGCTGGACCGAGAACAAGCTGGACAGCGACCCCAAGGCTTGGGTGTCGGGTGAACCCGGCGTCAACAACGAAGGCATGAAGTGGCTGGCGTCGCAGAACCTGATGGCGATCGGCGCGGATACCTGGGGCGTCGAACCGGTTCCCGCCCCGAAGGGCGACGGGGTCTTCTACGGCCATGTCCTGGCCCTGCAGGAAAAAGGCATCTACCTGTTGGAAACCATGAATACCGGTCCCGTCCTGCGCGCCGGGGCGAACGAGTTCATGTTCGTCCTGGGCCAGGCCCGCATCCGCGGCACGGTTCAGATGATCATCAACCCAGTGGCCATGTTCTGATCGGCTGATGTTTCTTTCGACGAAGGCGGCCCGGCGGTTGACCCCACCGGGCCGTTTTCTTGTTCGGATATGAGACGACGACTGCACCATCCCGGCATAATCGGCCGGCAGGGCCGGTCCGCTTTTTGTTGAATTTAGAGAAGCCTTCACCTCTCGTTAAAGACTAATATGGTCGGATTGGCCGGCACGGTTGCCCAATGCCACCGACCACATGGACATAAGGAAAACAGATGAAATCGATGACCTTCACGCGACGCGACGTCGGATTGATGCTCCTCGCCTCTACCGGCGTATTGGCGATGACACCGTTCGGGCGGGCGCGGGCGCAAGCGTTGCAGGGCACCAAGGTCGTGGTTATCGGCGCCGGAATCGCCGGCCTCGGCGCCGCGAATTCCCTGCGGAACCAGGGTGCGGAAGTCGTCGTTTTGGAAGGAAAACCGCATATCGGCGGGCGGTTGCTGACCGACTGGTCGATGGGCGCGCCCTTCGAAGTCGGCGCCGGATGGATCCATGGCCCGGAGGAGGAAAACCCGTCCCGGCAATTGGCCGACGCGGTCGGGGCTGAATACGTCGTGACCGAGGATGAGAACGCGACCTATTTCCTCGCCAACGGGGATGAATTCGCGGAAGACGACTATGAGGCAATGAGCGACGGCTGGGAAAGCGTCCTTGAAAACATCGATCGGAATTTCGAGGCAAACGACCCGCGCTCGCTGCTCAAGGCGATCCGCGATTATGACAGCGACCTGCTGGACGATCCGCGCGTGATGTGGGCCTTTTCCGCATGGACCGAATTTTCCAAGGGCGGCCCGATCGAGGATTTATCCGCGGTTCTGTTCAATGCGGACAAGGCTTTCGACACGCCCGACGTCGTCGTCACGACCGGCTACGACAAGATTCTGACGCCATTGGCCGAAGGGTTGGACATACGCCTGTCCCACACCGTCACCGGGGTCGCCTATGAAAAGGGCGACGGCGTCGCGGTCGAAACCGACCAGGGGACTTTTGAGGCGGATTACTGCATCTGCACGGTCCCGCTCGGCATCCTGAAGGCGGAAAAGATCGCCTTCGATCCGCCGCTGCCGAAGCGCTATCGGGACTCGATCGAAAAGGTCGGTTTCGGCAGCGTCACGAAACTGGCCCTGAAATTCGACGAACCTTTCTGGGACATCGAAACCCAATATTTTGGAATTGTCACCGAACCGAAGGGCCGCTGGAACTATTGGCTCAACTACCGCACATTTTCGGAGGAGAATATCCTGCTGGGCCTCAGCGTCGGGGCCTATGCGCCGATTGCCGACCGGATGACGGATGCGGAAATGACGGCGGACGGGTTGGATGTATTGCGCCAGGTTTGGGGCGAGGATGTCGGCACGCCCAGCCAAGTCCTGGCGACCCATTGGGCGACCGACCCCTATGCGCTCGGCGCCTATGCCTATCCCCGTCCCGGCAACAAGAAATCAGACTATGACGGCTTGGCCAAAGCGATTGAGGAATGCCTGTTCCTGGCCGGCGAGCACACCTTGTTCGACTATGCGGGCACAACCCATGGCGCCTATATGTCCGGCCTGCGCGCGGCCGAAGCGGTGATAGACGCGGAAAGCTGACGAACCGCGCCTACCCGGCGCCGTAACACCGGTTCGGGTCATAGGGCTCATGCTCGATGACTTGAACGGTGTCGGTCAGTTCGATTTCCGGATAGTGCTCGCGCATGCCGGCCAGCATGACGTCATCCGGCCATTCCGCCGTTTTGCCGAGAAACGCCGCGACGGCGGAAAGCGGCATATCCGAGCAGCGCACCACCTGCACCACAACCGATCGCTCGGGCATGTCATCGTGCACATAGCGCATCGGACCGGGCTGGATACGGCACTCGTTGAACCGAACGGTCGCCGTCTTCTCGCCACTCAAGATCAAGGGGAACAATCTAGCGACACTACCTAGGGATTGTAGTTGATCTTCCATCTGGTTCCTTTTATTCGCTTTACCACCCACGTTACACCTCGGGCTTGTCGGCGCGGCGTGATAGTCACGCGATACCAATATTCTGGTATGGCAACCTCTTTTTAACGATTTTCGGTGTCCAGTCATCGACAGGTGAATGCCGGTCTGGTGTTTGCAGCAAGGAATTTTCAATTATGTGGTTCTCCCCGATCCACCCCAAGGATGGCAGTCCTCTGTCCATCGCCTTGAAACTTGGCGCGGCCTATCTTGCTGTCTCGATAATTTGGATCCTGTTCTCTGATTGGCTGCTCTACGAAATCCTGCCGCTTCAGGACACGCCTTTGGCGCAAACAGTGAACGCCGTGGCCTATCTGTTGCTGTCGGCGATAATGCTGGCCCTTCTAACCTATCGCTGGACACGGCATTTCGCGGAAATCGACGGAAAATACGAGGAGTCTCTGGTCAGCACGGTCAAAGCCTTGTCCAAGGTGCTTGAGAAGGATGACGAATACACCGCCAACCACTCCATCGAAGTGTCCAATCTCGCCGGCCTGATCGTTCAGCACCTTGGATATTCGGCAGACCGGCAGCGCACCGTCGAACTGGCCGCTTTGGTGCACGATATCGGCAAGGTCGGCGTTCCGAACAAAATCCTGTCGAAGCCGGGACCGCTGACCGACGAGGAATTCGCCTATATTCGAAAGCACCCGGGATTCGGCTATGAAGTCCTAAGCGTCTTGACCTTCAACGCCCCGATACCCGAAATCGTTCTCCAACATCATGAACGGCGCGACGGGTCGGGATACCCTTACGGCTTGGTCGGCTACCAGATCCTGGAAGAAGCCGAAATTGTGGCAGTGGCTGACGTCTTCGTGTCGATGGCCCATGCCCGTCCTTATCGCGCGGCCCTTGGTTTGGACGTCGCCCTGGCGGAATTGAATGCCGGTAGCGGCATCAAATACCATCCCGCCGCCGTCAAAGCCTGCGAGCGGATCGTCCGTAGCCCCGCCTATGTCAAGGTTCCGGCCAAAGGCAAAGCCGCTCAACCGGCGGAAAGCGGTTCGGACTTGTTCCCGACAAACGATTTGGCGTGGGAAACCAGCGAATAACGCGGTTCTCTACGAGTCGTACCCAAAGCGGTCGCACCAAGGGGATAGAACCGGCATCACCTCGGCAAGGGATTTTCGATACCCTTCCCATTTGCCGACAGCCTTGGTGTTTATCTGTTCGCCCACTTGGGCGTAACTGGCGGATGTGACAACCGCGCCTGCAACCGTATGGTCGGCAAACCGCATGATCGAGTCTTCCCAGTCCAGGCCCAAATGCGGCAGGACCTTCCGCATAATCCGTTCCGGATTGGCGGCGAGTTCTTCGTAACTTAGTTCCGTCAGATCGAGCGGCAGGCACCGGCCGATCGCATCCACAAGCCGGTGCCACTGGTCATAGGCCGCCGCGGCATCGCGCAGCGTCGAGAACACACTGAGATTCGGCGAATGGAAAAAATTCTGCTGCCAACAGCTCAACACCGTGTCCATGGGGTTGCGGCGCATCACCAGGATCGGCGCTTCCGGGAACACCAACCGAATAAGGCCGAGGCGCCAATAGTTCACCGGGTGTTTGTCCAACAATACGCCGCCCGGGGCGCCGCCGTGCCGGGCCACGCTCTTAACATAGAAATCCCGTAACGCGTCGATGTCTTCCCGGTTCGCCGCAAGCGCCGGCAGACAAGCAGGATACGGTCCGTATTTATCCTCGACCTGCTTCAAAAGGGATTCGATTAAAGGCTTCTCCTCCAAGACGCTGACCGTCGAATGCGCCCCCAAGATCCGGTCGACAAGCGTCGTCCCCGAACGGGGGAAACCGGTTAGGAAAACCAACCGAAACGGCAGCGGGGCGAGATCTTCCGGCACGGTCATCGCCGAAAGCGACTCGGCCTTTCGCAGTCGGGCCTCCATTGCCCGCTTTTCCGTCTTGGCCCAGGCGACCGCGTTCGGATAGGTGCGCCAAAGTTCATTGGCCTTTCGGTACGCATCGCCGGCATCTGCGAAATCGCCCAATCCGTTGAGCACTTGCGCCCATTCGAACCACACATCGCGGTGCTGCGGGCGCTTATCGCGCATGATCGGGGCCATCAGTTCGAAAGCTTCGTTCAACCGTCCCGCACGCCGCGCCAAGGTCGAGCGAAGCGCCGCCAGAAGGTCGTCGCCGGGCAGGGTTTCCGCCGCCTTGGCCGCCAGCGGTTCCGCCTCATTCAGAAGATTCAGGCGCTCCAGCCCAATGGCGCAATCCCTCAAGATCACCGCATTTCCGCCCGCGTGCCGCACCGCCGATCGCAACGCCCGCGCAGCGTCGTCGGCGCGCTCACCCAGAATATAGGCCCAGGCCAGGTCGAGATGCAGCTGCGCGGCCGACGGCGCAAGATTCACCGCCTGCTCAAGGTGTTCTATCGCTTCCTTCGGGTATATCCGCAGCAGCGCAATCTTGCCGGCCACGTGACGAATTTCGGGGTCGTTCGGCGCGCCTTTGACAGCCTCGTTGGCAACGTCGTCCGCACGGTCAGCATCTCCAAGAGCGGCAATTGCATGTGCCGCCATGCTTTTCAGCCGTGGGGTTGCAAGGCCGGACCGCGTCGCAGTTTCGTATATTTTCACCATCGTTTGGAACGCGCCGGCCTGACGCGCGGCAATCGCCCAGTTTTCCGCCGCCGTGGCCGTGGCTTCCGCGCGATAAGCTTCCCCCAGCCGGGTTTCGGCGTCCTTTGCCCTGCCGACGCCGAGATAGGCCGACCCCAAGGCATTCAACGTTTGTGCATGGCCCGGCTGCAAGCCCCGCGCTTTTTCAAGATGGATCACCGCCGTATCGGGTTGACCCTTCTGCAAGGCCAGAAAACCTATCCCGTATTGCAGATCCGCTACCCGGGCATGGTCGGGCAACAGGGCACGGTAGCGTCGTTCCGCTTCATCGAGCCGGCCCGCCATGTGCAGTTTGATCGCCTCCACTACCTCGGGGGGCGGCTTTTTCGCCACAGGCTTCCTCATGGTCGGGTAGAACTCCGCATTTCAACATCCATCCACTGGTGGTAGCCAGACGGGGTCTGCCGTGACAAGCCATTTCACTTGGTTTCCCGTGGTCGGGACAAGTCACCCGTCGACATCTGGCGGCCGTGGCGTGGTCGGTCAAACTGCCGATCATGCCGTCCGGCGCCACGCAGTCGGGCCGTTCCGCGGATCGGCCCAGGGTTTTAACCCCGTCCTTCCTGCCTTGCACGCTATTGCGTATAGCCGAACCGGTCGCACCAAGGGGACAGAACCGGCATCACCTCGGCGAGGGATTTTCGGTACCCTTCCCATTTGCCGACGGCCTTGGTGCTGACCCCTTCCCGGACCTGTGCGTAACTCGCCGACAGGACGACCGTGGAGGCGACCGTCCTTGCCCGGAAGTCGATCAGCCCGTCCTCCCAGGTCAGGCCGAGTTCCGGAAGCACCGCCCGCAAGGTCTCTTCCGGTTTCGCGGCGAGCACCTCGTATTGAAGGTCGACGGGTTGAAGCGGCAAGGCGCGATCCAACGCATCCACCAGCCTGTGCCATTGGTCATAGGCCCGCGCGGCGTCGGGCAGGCTGGAGAAGACGCTCAAATTCGGTATATGGCGGAAGTTCTGCTGCCAGCAACTCAACACCGTATCGGCCGGGTGACGCCGCATCACAAGGATCGGGGATTCCGGGAACAACACCCGGATCAGACCGATGCGCCAGAAATTGACCGGATGCTTGTCCAGCACCACACCGCCCGGCGCGCCGCCATAGCTGCGCACTCCTTCGGCATAGAGCGCCCGCAACGCGTTCACCGCGCCGATATCGGCGGCAAGCGCGGGCAGGCAGGCGGGATAGGGACCGAACCGTTCTTCCGCCTGTTTCAGCACCGTCTCGATCAAAGGTTTCTCTTCGAACAGCGACACGGATGAATGCGCCCCCAGCATCCGATCCGCCAGCGTCGTGCCCGAGCGGGGAAACCCGGTCAGGAAGATCGTCCGGAACGGCATCGGCGCCAGGCCTTGCGGCGGCGAAAAGCCGGGCAGCGCTTCGGCGGCGTCGATCCGGCGCGCCGCGGCCTGCTGTTCGTTCGCTACCCATTCTTCCGTTTTCGGACGCTTGCGCCACAGATCGTTGGCATTCCCATAAGCAGCGGCCGCGCTCGCCGGCTCCCCGACCCCGTCCAGCACGCGCGCCCATTCGAACCAGACATTGAAGTCTTCCGGGGGCGCTTCGGCCATGACCGGCGCCATCAGGTCGAAAGCGCCCTGAACCTTGCCTTCGCGCCGCGCCAGAAGCGACCGCAGAGCCGCCACCTTGCCATCCCAGGGCAAGGCTTCGGCGGCGCGCGCCGCCAGTTCCGCCGCTTCCTGCAAATGGTTCATCCGTTCCAGACCGATCGCGCAATCGCGCAGAATGGCCGCGTCGCCGTTCGCCCGGTCGGCCGCGGTTCGGAACGCCGCCGCGGCGGGCTCGGCCCGTTCCGCCCAGATATAGGCCCAGCCCAGATCCACATGCAGCCGGGCCGTCGCCGGCGCCAGCACCACGGCCTTTTCAAGATGCTCAACCGCGTCCAGCGGGTTGACCCGCAGCGTCGCGATCAGCCCCGCCACATGGTGGGCTTCGGGATCGTCGGGCATGGCGCGAACCGCCGGTTCGACAAGGTCGGCCGCGCGCGCGGTTTCCCCCATTTCCGCCAAGGCTTTCGCGGCCAGGACATGCAATCGCGGCGTTGCGCCGCCGGCATCGGTCGTAGCCTGAAATATATCCAGAACTTTTTGATTGGCCTTGCCGTGGGACGCGGCGACCGCCCAATTCTCGGCCACCATCGGCGACGGGTCGGCGCGATAGGCTTCGGCGAAACGCGACTCCGCTTCCGCAATCCGACCCAGCGCCAGATAGGCGGAGCCCAAGGCGTTCAGCGTCTTCCCGTGTCCCGGTCGAAGGGCGCGGGCCTTTTCCAGCCGGGCGGCCGCATCCGCTGTCTCGCCGCGCTGCAGGGCCAGGAAACCCAAACCGTAGTGCAGGTCCGCCACGCCGGGATGGTCCATCAGCAAGGCGCGATAGCGCTGCTCCGCCTCGGCCAGCCGGCCGGCCCGGTGCAGGTCGATCGCTTCTGCCACCGCCGGCGGCAGGCGTGTTTCCGGTTCGCCCGTCATAGCCCGGACGATGTTTGCGTCATGTCAGTCATAGGGTGGTGGTAACCAGGGGGCCAATCCGTGACAACCGAAATCCGGCAAACACCGCTTAGGGAACGAAGCTGTCCCGGATGGTCCGGTCTGGGATGACGTTCAGCACCAGCGCTTCGACGTCCGGCCGTTCGGACAACAGTTGGTCGAAATCCTGCTCCGGAACGGTTTCGTCGACCGGCTCCGTCCAGACCTTCAGATAGGACAGATCGTAGAAGCCGAAGGCCGTGATCATCGCGACATCCGCGGCATCGCGCCCGCGCACCATCGGGATCCGGCCGATACGCGGCGTGTTGTGTCGCGCGTCGAAGGCGAACCATCGGCCGCCAAGATAGACTTCCGCCCAGGCGCAGAAATCGCCCGCCCCATCCGCATTCGCCCCGATATCGCTTAGATAGCCACTGACATAGCGTGCCGGGATGTTCATCGCCCGGCAGAGCGTGATGAACAAATGGGCGAAGTCCCGGCAGACGCCCGTGCCTTCCCGGAAAACGTCGACCGCGGTCTTGCTGGGCCGGCCGAACGGATAGCCGAACAGCACGTTGTTATGCACCCAGTTCGAAATCTCCTGGGCCCGCGTCCAGCCCGGCGGCGTGTTACCGAACAGCGCCCAGGCAGTCGCCATCAGGCTGTCGCTTTCGCAATACCGGCTGGGCATCAGGAACTGGAGCGTTTCCTTGGGCAGGTCCACGATTTCGTGCTGCACCGCCTGCCAATCGAAAACGTCGCTCGCGCCGCTGTCCTCGACGATGCAATCGGACCAGAGCAGGGTCTGCCCGACCGGCATCGTGACCCGCCCAAAACGGTTTCCGAACGTATCGAAATATTCCTCCAGCGGAATCTCCGGGCTCAACCTGACCGCATCCGACCCGACGATCTTCCTGTCGCCGGCGGGGTCCAGCCGCAGCGCCAACAACATCGGTGTCGGATTCGGACAAATAACACTCGCTTCAAATCCTACCCGGATGAACATCGGCACCTCCTTGTCCCTTTAAATCATAAATGAAGGGTCATTCCTCCCCTTCCTCGCCTGCCATTTCGGCAGTCTCTTGGGCCGCATCGACCAGCGCCGAAAGGTCGTTCAACGTCTGCTTGATCAACCGCGCCTGAGTCCGTGTCTGACCTTCCCGCGTGCGGGCGTACTGCAACAACAGGTAACGGGCCTTCGCGGCCCCGGCCACCCAGGACGCCAGCGGTTCCCCCAGCAGCGCCGGTTGGATTACTTCCACCCCCTGTTCCGCTTCTTTGGCTGCCCTACCCCCGGTACCGTTCGCACCCGCGCCCGGTTCGCTGTCATGAAGCGTCTTCCGCCGATTTTCCGTCGCGATCAAACCGGCCCGGTCGCGTCGTGCATCCAGATCAACAGGCTCGTCATGCACTCGTTTCTTCCTTGTCCTTGTGACCCCGCCGCGGACAACCGCGTCCGCGGATACAGGGCGTCAGGCGCGACAGGGCGTCAGGCGCTACAGGGTGTAACCCCCTTCGACAATGCTCCTACCCTTGGTGTCGCACCACGGCTTGTCCGGCAGCGCTTTCAGCTTTTCGCGCAGGGCGCCTGCCATGTTTTCCTTGGCGAAATGGCCCCCGATCCGCCCGTCCGGCGGCGCGTCAGGGCCGGTCCGGCGCGCCTGAGCCAATGCATCCTCCAGCCGCGTATAGCGGTATTCCTTGTAGTGGAAATACGTGACGGGATGACTGGTAATGCCGAAACGCGCCATATCTTCCTTGTCGAGACGTGCGGCCTCGTCACTCTTTTCGTTTTGTTTTTCCGGCGTCATAGACACCTCCTGAAATAGTCTGAATGAAGTGAACGCCGAGCATGGCGGCGCGCGATCCACGCGCTCTGAAACAAATCCGCGACGGGCCCACCCGCCGACAGAGCGTCCAGCCATGCGCGGGGCTAAACATCGGGCCGCCCCCCTTCTTAGAAGGCGGGCAACGGTCCGGTTGCGCGTTTTACCTGTTGGAGGCGGGCTCAAATTCGGAATAGCGACCCGGCGCGTTTTCCGAGAGTGCCGCTCATTTTTTTATATTTTTCAAAAATACCCGCCCATACACCATCTTTATTGACTATTGATAATCAGTGCAACCGGCATCTTTGGCGCGCGGCGGGATCGGACAAGGTAATCCCCGGCGGCGACGCCCCCCACTTATTCTTCCTCAGCCGAAACTGTTTTGCCCTGAAGGATGCCTCTTCCCGGTTCCAAAAACCACTTCCCTCCCCTAACGTCTTGGCCATAAGGACCAAGCTGAATTCAGCCTTGGGAAGAAAAAGTCTGACAAACGGACGCGGCGAAAATGGCCGTGCCGGGGATGAGGGAAACGCGTGGATAGGTTCGATTACGTCATCGTGGGCGCCGGGTCCGCCGGCTGCGTTTTGGCCAACCGGTTGAGCGCGGACGGCAAATACACCGTCTGTCTGCTGGAAGCGGGCCCGCCGGACTGGAGCCCCTATATCCACATTCCCACCGGCTTCATGAAGCTGATGGACCACAAGACCCTGAACTGGCGCTACGAAACCGAACCCTCGGAATGGACCGGCGGGCGCGCCATTCCCGTGCCGCGCGGCAAGACGCTGGGCGGGTCCAGCTCGATCAACGGCAATGTCTATACCCGCGGCAACCGGGAGGACTACAACACCTGGGCCCAGTTCGGGAACAAGGGCTGGGGCTATGCCGACGTGCTGCCCTATTTCAAACGCGCCGAAACCAAGCTGAACGGCGAGGGCACCGCGTTTCGGGGTGAAGAGACATTCCGCGGCAAGGAAGGCCCGCTGGTCGTCACCGACACGGATTGGAAACACAAACTGTGCGACGCCTTCATCGCCGGCTGCGAGTCGCAAGGCATCCCCAGGACGGATGACTATAACGGCCGGCAGCAGGAAGGCGTCAGCTATACCCAGCGCACGATCCACAAGCGCCGCCGCATGTCGACGGCCCGCGCCTTCCTGAAACCCGCCAAATCGCGCCCGAACCTGACCGTGATTACCGAAGCGCACGCGACTGGCCTGATCCTGGAAGGGAAAAAGGTCACCGGCGTCAACTATTCGAAAGGCGGCCGCGGCGGCAGCGCCAGACAGGTGGGTGCGAACCGGGAAGTCATCCTGTCCGGCGGGGTCATCAATTCACCGCAGCTGATGATGCTCAGCGGCATCGGCGACCCCGATCACCTCAAGGAAATGGGCATACCGCTTACGCACGCCCTGCCCTCCGTCGGCCAGAACCTGCGCGACCATTACGCGCCGCGATTCAGCGCCAAGGTGAAGAACACGCGCACCTTCAACGAGGACGCCCAAGGCATCGGCCTTATTCCCCAAATCGCGCGATGGGTGCTGGGCAAGCCCGGCGTATTGTCGGTGCCGGCGACCCAGGTCTATGCCTTTTGGCGGTCCGACCCGAAGATCGCGAACAGCGACCTGCAGCTGACCTTCGCGCCGGCGAGCTATCAGATGGGCCGCCAGGCAACGCTGGATAAATTCCCCGGCATGTCCATCGCCACCTGGCAGCAGCGCCCCGACAGTTCCGGCTATGTGAAGCTGAAAAGCGCCGACCCGTTCGACAAACCGATCATCCAGCCGAATTATCTGGAAGAGGAATCCGACCGGCGGGTGCTGCTCGCCGGCATGAAATTGGCGCGGCGCGTCATGCATTCGGAACCGATGGCGCCCTATTTCAAGGAGGAGATGTTTCCCGGCAAGGATATCGTCACGGATGACGAATTGCTGGATTCGGTGAAAGGCCGCGGCACCACCACCTTCCACCCGGCCGGCACCTGCCGCATGGGACCGGCGGAAAATAAGACGACCGTGGTCGACGACCAGCTTCGCGTTCACGGGCTGGAGGGGCTGCGTGTCGTCGACGCGTCGATCATGCCCATGATGGTCAGCGCCAACCTGAACGCCGGGGTCATCATGACCGCGGAAAAGGCCTCCGACCTGATCCTGGGCAAACCCGCGCCGGAAGCGATTGTCCTGGCGGATTGACGGTCAAAGGAAAACGCCCGACATGCCCGAGCAAAGCACACGATCGAAAATCGTCGGGGCGGCGGAAGAACTGTTCTATGAACACGGGCTTCGCAGCGTCAGCGTCGATGCGATCGCGGAACGCGCCGGCGTCACCAAACGCACCCTGTACTATCACTTCGACAGCAAGGACGACTTGATCGAAGCCTATTTGCAGGCCCGGGACGAACCGACGATCGAACGCTACCGCAGCTGGCTCGGCGCCGACGACCGTCCGATGCCGGACCGGATTCTGCACCTGTTTTCCTGCCTGGCCGATTATGCGCGCCAGCCCAACTGGCGCGGCTGCGGCTTCACCCGCGCGGCGATAGAACTCGTCGACATGCCGGGCCATCCCGCCGTCGTCATGGCGGCGGACCATAAGAAGCGTTTCGAATCCTGGCTGGCCGGCGCCTTCGCGGAGGCGGGTCTCGAAAACCCGGAACTGCTGGGCCAGCAGGTCGTGACGCTGACCGAAGGCGCCATCGCCCAGATCCTGGTTCACCGGGACGTTTCCTACGCGCGGGTGGCCGGGCAGGCCGCCGCCCTTCTGGTCGCGGCCGCGGCGACCGGGCACGGCGCGGCCCGGCACAGAGAGGCCGTCTGACAGCCGCCCTCGCAAGACCTGCCGCATGTATACCGACTAGTGAGTTTGCAGCCCAGCCTGCGCCGCTACCCTGTGGCCACCCACCCACAGGAGGATAGCCATGCACACCGCCCGCCCGCGCCAATGGTCCCCCGCGCTGATCGCGGCACTCGCCGCCGCCATCGTCATTCTGTCCGTTTCCATGGGCCTGCGGCAAAGCCTGGGCCTGTTTATGGAGCCCATGCTGCGCGGCGCGGGGGTGACGGTCGCCAGTTTCGGCCTGGCGATGGCGGTTCAAAACCTGGCCTGGGGAATCGGGCAGCCCTTCATGGGCGCATTGTGCGACCGTTTCGGCGGCAAATTGGTCGTCGTCATCGCGGCGGCATTGTTTTGCGCCGGGCTGTTTCTGATGGCGACCGGCAGTCACGCCGCGCTGTTTCTGGGCGGCGGTGTGCTGATCGGCCTGGCCGTGGCGGGCACATCGCATGGCGTTCTGGTCGGCATCATCTCGCGCCTGGCGACGCCGGCGGTGCGGGCCACCGCGATTTCGGTTCTTGCCGCGGCGGGGTCGCTCGGCACCTTCTTCATCGCACCTGCTGCGCAGACCATGCTGGACCGCTGGTCCTGGCAGGTGTCGCTGGGCGGGTTGGCCGCCCTCGCCGGCCTCATGACCTTGGCCGCCCTGGTCTTCAAGCGAAACCGATCGGACGATATCGGGGACGTAAGCAGCACGGGCGCCCAACCTGAAAAGGTGGATGCGCGCCGGGCGATCACGGAAGCTTTGGCGAACCGAAGCTTCGTCATTTCGGCGCTCGCCTTCTTCGCCTGCGGGTTTCAATTGATTTTCGTCGCCACCCACCTGCCGAACTTCATCGGCATATGCGGCCTGCCGCCGACGGTCGGCGCACAGGCGATCGCATTGATCGGCATCTGCAACGCGGTCGGCACTTTGACCGCCGGCTATTGCTGCCAACGCTGGGGCAACCGCAATGTTCTCGCCGCCATCTATCTGTTGCGCACGATGTCCATCGCCGTCTTCTTCACGCTTCCGGTCAGCGTGGAGTCGACATTGCTTTTCGCCGCCGCGATGGGGTTCCTCTGGCTCAGCGTCGTGCCGCCCGTCAGCGGCATGATCAACAACCTGTTCGGCTCGGCCAATTTCGGCGCGCTGTTCGGCGTGATGTTTCTGAGCCATCAGATCGGCGCCTTCCTGGGCGCCTGGCTCGGCGGATTGAGCTTCCAGTGGAGCGGCAGCTATTCCACCGGTTGGATCTCCCTCATCGTCGTCGGCACCCTCGCCGCCTTGCTGCAACTTTCGGCGCGAAACGACACGCCGGCTGCCCTGAAGGCGTCGTAGCCTCTACCGTCGCCTTGCGACTTCCGGTGTATGCCGGGCGGAAAATCTAATTCGTTAATATTAGATTTACTTTGCGCATGGTATATATCTACCGTCGTGCATCCCGGCTTGTGTACACGGGATGCGCGAACATCTCGCGGTTTTGCCAGTCACACCGCCCGCCGACAATCCTTGCGCAAGGCCCGCACGGTCCGCCGCGAAGGACAACGCTGAAACCGTGTAGAGGCTTCCCGTCAAAGCATGCGGATCGGAAATTCAAGCCGGGCGTCCAGCCTTCGCACACAGATGCGGCATTCCGCGTCGGAAGCGGAGTATGAGCGCAACATATTGGAAAGGGCGCGTTGGCGCCTTTTTGTTGACGGTTTGCGCTGGGCGATGGCCGGCACCTTGGGCGGAAGTTTGGCGATCGCCATTGCAATCGCGTCGGTCACGGAAGTCGTCCTGCCGGCATTATGGTTCGTCGCCATCGCGCTGGTCACGGGTTTGCGCGCCATTTCCGTTCAACGGTATGCGAAACCGGCAATTCTGTCCCGCGCGCCGGGCCGCGCCAGGGCCATCCTCTATGCCGGCACGGTCGCCTCGGGATTGGCCTGGGGCGCCGGGTCGCTCTGGTTGATCGTTGTGGATCAGCAATTGATCGTCAGCGTGCTGCTGGCCTTCTGTGCCGCGGGGATGACGGCCGCGGCGGCGGCTTCCTTCAGTGCCATCACCTGGGGCTTCACCTGTTTCGCGCTGCCCTATCTGGCGCTGCTCATCGCCGGATTGTTCCTGGCCGAGCATGACGCCAATATCGGCATGGCCTTCGCCGTGCTCGTCTACGCGATCGGCATGCTGGGCATATCCGGCGCGATCGCGAAACGCATCGAAAGCGCCCTGGCGCTGTGGCTGGTCAACAAGCGGCTGTACCGGAAAACCGCGGCGGCCCTGGCCGAAGCGCAACGGGCCACGGCCCTTGCGACCGAGCGCGAAAGGACCGAGTTGGAAGCCAAGGCGGCTTCGGAAGCGAAAACACAGTTCCTGGCGACGATGAGCCACGAATTGCGCACCCCGCTGAACGCGATTGTCGGCTTTTCCAACGCCATGCAGCATGAAATCTTCGGCCCGCTCGCGGCCCAGTACCGGGAATACGCGACCCATATCAACGAAAGCGGCACCGTGCTGAGCGACTTGGTCGGCGACCTTCTGGAACTGTCGCGGATCGAACTCGGCCATCAATCGCTGGAACGCAGTTCGATCCCGGTCGCGGGCCTGTTCGCGGATGTGGAAAAGATGTTCCAGGAAACGCCGGACCGGCCGTTGCCGAAGCTCCGTTTCGATCTTACCCCGCCCGACCTGACGGTTGAGGGCGACCGGCGGATGTTATGGCAGGTCCTCATCAACCTTGTCGGCAATGCGGTGAAATTCTCCCCCAGGGACAGCACTGTTTTCGTCGATGCGGATATAGCGCCAAAGCAGGGTACGCCGGATACCAAAGTGCGGATTCGCGTACGGGATTCCGGCATCGGCATCGCGCAGGAGGATCTGGGCCGGATCACCGAAGCCTTCGTCCGCGGCACCGGCTCCGCCGTGCTGACCCAGGACGGCGTCGGCCTCGGCCTGTCCCTGGTCAAAGCCTTCGTCACCCTGCATGACGGTGAGTTGCTGATCGAAAGCCGCCCGAAGGAAGGCACCACCGTGACCGTGACGCTGCCGATCGGCGATGATACCGTTCCCAGCCCCCCTATTCCCACAGATACTATTTCATGAAGCGTTCGTGTTGGGGCGCGAAACAGCGGCAACGGCGATCTACCGTGACAAATTGTCCGGAAAAGCCACGGGTCCGGCGCCGTATCGCAACCGTATATACTGCATGCTAGCATTGGGATCGGCAGCAATGGCCGAAACACGCCCCGGCTGTTTCCGTGCATGATGCGCCGATTTGGCGCCGATTATCGCAATTGGGATAGAGGCATGAAACGAGTATTTGGCACGCTCCGACGTTCCGTTCTGACAACCTTCTGGCTGGCGGCAACCTTGGCTGCGGCCGGCTGCGCCACATCGACGGTTCCGGATGCGCAAGCGGCCTCCGCGTCCTGCGCCGAGGCCGGCCGATGGGTCGATCCCGCGACCAAGCGCGTGTTGGATGCACGGGCCCTGCTCGCCGAGCTGGCCGGAAAGGACGTCGTGCTTCTCGGCGAACAGCACACGGCAAAGGATCATCATGTCTGGCAGGCCCAAATCATCGCCGCCCTTCAGGCCCTGAAACCCGATATCGTGCTGGGGTTCGAGATGTTCCCACGATCCGTGCAGCCCGCTTTGGACGCCTGGACATCGGGCGCGACCTCCCGCACGGAATTCCTGGAGCAAAGCCGCTGGTCGGAAGTGTGGGGCTATGAGTCCGATCTCTACATGCCGATGTTCGAACAGGCCCGCGTGAACAGAACCCCGATGGTCGCCTTGAACGTCGCGCGGCCCCTGATTTCAAAAGTCGGCCGCGACGGTTGGGCCTCCGTTGCCGAGGACGATCGCGAGGGGGTGACCGACCCCGCCCCGGCGAGCCTCGCCTACCGCGAGTCTCTTGCCGAAGTCTTTCTCGCCAAACTGCAGCACGGGCACGGCCGGGCCGCCGGCAACAACGGGGGCGCAACGGACAGCCCGGAAAGCACTCTGGAGTCGGTCATGGCGTCAGAGCCCTTCGCGAATTTCGTTCAGGCGCAACTCACCTGGGACCGCGCCATGGCGGAGGCTTTGGCGACAGCCAAGAAGGATAATCCGATGGCCTTGATCGTCGGCGTCATGGGGCGCGGGCATATCGACCACGGGTACGGCGTTCCGCATCAGCTTTCCGATCTCGGGATCGACGATGTCGCCGTTCTCATCCCCTTGCAGGCCGGTGAAGACTGCGCCACGGCAGAACCCGGTCTGGCCGACGCGGTCTTTACCGTCGATCCGCCGGCGCCGGCCGCAGCGGAAAACCCCAAGCCCCGCCTAGGCGTCATGATCGAGCCTGTAGAGCAGGGCATCCGCATCGTGAACGTGACGCCGAACAGCATCGCCGAGGCGGCCGGCCTGTCCCCCGCCGACATCATCGTCGAGGCCGCCGGCATACAGGTTCGGCAGGTCCGCGACCTCGTGGAGATCATTCAACGGCAGGCGCCCGGCACATGGTTGCCCCTTGAAATCCGGCGTGGCGCCGAAACGCTTCCGGTGATCGCCAAATTCCCGCCGCTTTCCGAGGCGGATCAATGACTTCAAACCGCGGCTTCATCCTCTTTTTCACCCTGCTGTACTGGATTATCGGCCTGCCCGCGCAGGCGGAAACCCGTATACCTCACCATGATGTCCAGGCCGTTTTCGATCAGGAAAGCGGCCGGCTCGTGGTCACCGACCGCGTCACGATATCACCCACTGCCGACCTTACCGTCGCCCTGGCCGAATGGCTGGAAATAGAGACCGCCCATTCGAACGGCGTTCCGTTGTCGGTCGACCGTGCCGGCCGGTATTGGCGGATTTCGAGTGCGAACGGTCCGGTCGACACAATTACGATCAGCGCCCGCGGCACGGTCCCCGCGATGCCGCCCGCAGACCGGCGGCGCGGCGTATCGGGCGCCGCCGCGGACCCGAACGAGGGCAGCTTTCTGCCGTCCTACGCCGCCTGGATACCGGATACCGGCGCGGACCACGTCACATACCGCCTGAACGTCCGCATCGACGGATCGCACCGCGCGGTCGCGACAGGCCGGATTCTGTCTGAGACGGAAGCGGACGGATCCTTCCAAGCCGTCTTCGCGGCGGACTACCCGTCCGAACTGCCGTCGCTTTTCATCGGGCCCTACACCGTCACTGAGCGTGTCGTGGACGGCACCCGCATCAGAACCTATTTCCACGAAGACATCGCCGGGTCCGCCGATCACTACATCGCGCAATCCGCCGACTACATCCGCATGTTTTCCGACATGATCGGCGCCTATCCCTTCGACGATTTCCACGTGGTTTCAGCCCCGCTTCCCGTCGGCCTCGGTTTCCCGAACATGACCTATATCGGGCGGACGATCGTGCCCCTCCCCTTCATGCGCGGCCGCTCGCTGGCGCATGAAGTGCTGCATAACTGGTGGGGCAATGGCGTGGGCATCGACTATGCGACCGGCAACTGGTCGGAAGGCCTGACCACCTTCTTCGCCGATTACGGGCTGGCCGAACGGCAGGGCCCGGACGCGGCGCGGGAAATGCGCCTCGGCTGGTTGCGCGACTATGCCGCCCTGCCCGCGTCGGACGACACGCGCGTTTCCGCCTTCACCTCGAAGACCCATCAGGCCTCCCAGGTCATCGGCTATAACAAGACCGCCCATATCTTCCACATGCTGCGGCTTGAGATCGGCCCGGCCGCGTTCGAACAGGGGATCCGCACCTTCTGGAACGCTCATCGCTTCAAGACCACCGGATGGAAGGACATTCAGCACGCGCTTGAAGCCGCGTCCGGCCGCGATCTCGATTGGTTCTTCGCCCAATGGGTTGGGCAAGCCGGCGCCCCGGAACTCACCCTAGCGGAAACACGGGTTGAGCAAACCGACGGGAACCACACACTGCATGTCACGCTGCGCCAGAAGGGTCCCCCCTATCGCCTGACGGTCCCGATCGTGGTCGAGACCGAGGGCGAAGCCATCCACGAACAGGTCCGCCTATCGTCGGCGGAAGAAACCTTCTCCATCAAATTGGAAAGCGCGCCTCTTCGTGTTCGAGTCGATCCGGACTTCGACCTCTTTCGCCGGTTGCTGCCGGGCGAAAGCCCGCCGATCCTGCGCGACATCACGCTGGCGCGGAACGTCGATGCAACCGTGTTGAGCAGTGACGAGGCTTTCGCGTCCGCCGCCCGCGCGCTCGCCGCCCGGTTGTCGGCAAACCCGACCTTTGTGCCGAACGGTGCCCCTACCGGCCCGGCCATCGTCATTGGAAACAGCGCGGATATCGCGTCCTATGTCAGGGATCATCTGGCATCCGACATGCCGGAACCCGTCGCACAAAGCACCGCCGCCGCTTGGACGTTCCGAAGCGCGGAAGGCCATCCGGTATTGTTGATCCAGGCAGCCGATACGGCGGGTATCGAAAGCATGATGCGCCCCTTGCCGCATTACGGCAGCCGAAGCTACGTCACTTTCGACGGCGGCCGCGCCGGCGACAAAGGCGTCTGGAAAACCACCGACAGCCCGCTTTCACGGGAACTCTCGGCAGCGGCGCAGTAGCGGGGGTATCCGGTAAGGGCAAGGGCATTGTTACCTTAGCGTTGTCCTCTTTCCCAACCGATTGTCGCATGGTCGTAGCTCTTGAATTAGATACTCTTCGAGCGATGACGCTTCGTAGCCATTCTCCAGTCCGACTGTGAGAACATATCGAGGCGTGGCACTCCATGCGTTGCGATCTTTTGGCACACCTCTATTTTTCGGAACATCCGATCGAAAGTAAGTACCTAGTCGGGATCCCATGCAGTTAGTTTTGCCGATATAGAGAAGCTCTTTCTTCCCATTAAAAATCGCATAGCACCCTGCCATCTTGTTATTGGGCCATGTTTGGTCGAATTGAGTATCTAGATCCCAAAGCTCGCTCCAGAATAGTTTCAATTCTCCATAACGGCTGGCGTATTTAGCGCAGCATCTCTTTACGTCTGCCTCTCCAAAAGTCACCACGTCATCAGTCATTTTTGAAACCTTCCATCCCATCCTCTCAATAGAACGCCGTTTACGTTGTTTTAGCCAATGCCTGAACGCACTAATAGCACGTTATAAGAAAACAGCGTGTACGAGTTATCATGTTTTAATACACAACTTAGCGGAGATTCACGGGGTATCGAAAGTAGGTAAACTTTAATAATATGCTCCGGGCAAAACATAGGAGGTGGCGACGTGACGACTATCGCTGAACGTGTGAACGAGTTCGTTACAGGGAAAAAACCGAGTACGTTCTGTGATGACTGCATAGCTGAGCAACTGAATCTCAGCCGAAGGCAGCAGGCCCATCGCGTTACCAATGCACTAGGCACAACTGGTGATTTCATTCGAGAGTTCAACACGTGCTCCATGTGCGGTGCTGAAAAGAAGGTGATCCGGCATCGTTAACGGCGCTAAACTGTCGGTTACGGTCTGTTTCTCTCACCGTAGCCCGCGTTGCCGCACCACATAGGTCGAATTTCCGGCGGCCATCGACCTGCGGTGACAAGGGCGATCAGTGGCGTTACGGTGACCTAGATTACCCATGCCCCACCGCGAGACCAAATTTTGCCCGAAGAATCCAATCTCCACCGCACCGTCCGCCTGCTCTATACCGGCAGCAGCGAGCGCGCGCGGCAGTTCCGGTATGGGTTGATTGCCTTCGATGCGGTCAGCATCGTCTATTTCGTGATCATCTCGGCCCTGCCGGAAGACCCGGTCTATACGGTGATCAATTTCGTGCTGGGCATCGCGATCCTGTTGGATCTTGCCGCGCGGCTCTGGGTTTCGGACAAGCGGCGCAAGGAATTGACGCGCATCCACACCATCGCGGATGTGGTCGTGATCGCCTCCATCTTCCTGGCGCCGTTCTTCGCCGAAAATCTGGGATTCGTTCGCATTCTGCGCGGGCTGCGGTTGATCCGCGCCTATCATCTGCTGCGCGACCTGCGCCAGGAAAGCCGGTTCTTTCGCCGGCATGAGGACGCGATCCTCGCCGCGGTGAACCTGCTGGTCTTCATATTCTTCACCACTTCCTGCGTTTTCGTCCTGGCCTTCGAAGGGCATGCGGGCGTGTCGGGCTATGTCGACGCGCTCTATTTCACGGTCGCGACCCTGACAACAACCGGCTTCGGCGACATCACGATGGAAACGACCGGCGGCAAGCTGCTGTCGGTGGTGATCATGGTGGTCGGCGTGTCGCTCTTCCTGCAATTGCTGCGCGCCATCTTCCAGCCGTCCAAGGTGAAATACACCTGCCCGGAATGCGGCTTGAACCGGCATGAGCCGGACGCCGTCCATTGCAAGCATTGCGGCACGACGATCAAGATCGAAACGGAAGGCGGCAACGGCGGCTGACCGGCCAGGCCCACAGCCCCCGACTCCCCCTCACTCAGTCATCCTTCGGCGGGCGCAACGGGATCAGACGCGCGGGGGAAATGCCGCGCTTCTCGGCGCTGGCGCGCACCGCGTCCCGCATTGCCGGGCTGCGTTCCAGCAAACGACGGAATGCAGCTTCGTCCAACACCAGCAAGGTCGTCGGGGCGATGGCGCGGACTTCGACGCGCCGCGGCCGCTGCATCAGCAACACCATCTGGCCGAACATTTCCCCACGGCCCAGGCGCACGGGACTGCCCGCGCTCTCCAACTCGACCGCGCCGGAGGCGATGAAGTAAACGCTTCTCACCGTGCTGTCCCGGCTGATCACCATTTCGCCCGCATTCACATAACGCGTCGAAAGCGCCCTGGTGAGCCGCTTGATCGACTTTTCGTCAAGGTCGGAGAATAGCGGGAATTGCCGCACCAACTCACTGCCGCTCAGGGCCAGGTCCAGGCGCGGCCTGCTTTGCGCTTTCGTGCTGCGGGCGGCGATATCCTGGCTCAAAGCCGCATGCAATTCCGTTTCGATCAAGCCGTCGGCGCGCATCGCTTCATATTCGCGTTCCTCGATACGCAGCGCCGTTCGGCGAATGAACCGGCGTTCGAGTTCCTCCGCGTAACCAGGATATTGCAGCCGCAGTCCTTCCAGCGCCGTATCAATCGCGTTCAAGCGAAGCGCCAGCAAACTGCGAAGAAGTTCGGCGACACGCCGGCCGTGGATGCGCCGTATTCTACTGTCGATGAAACCGGTCAAATCGCGCAGGATCAGCCGCTTGGAAAGCAGGATTTCCAACCTGTCGGCCGTCATCGTCGCAAGCGGGGCCGACAGCCCGACCCGATTGTGCAGGAAAACGGCGATGCGGAACCCGCGACCGTAATGGACACTGGCCCGCGCCGCCCGGCGGTAGCCCAACCGCCCGCCGCCCCGCGTGCTTTCAATCAATCGATCCGCGTCGGCCAGCAATTTCTGTGTCAGGCGCGAGGACACGGTCTGCTCCCGGGCCCGGGCGATGATCAGGTCCCGTTCCGCGCCGGCAAGCGCCAGCAAGCCCAAGGTGACACGGTCGCGGTCCAGAATCTCGCCGCTTTTTTCCGCTTCCTTCACCGCCTCGTCTAGGCGTTCGCCGAACCGTTTCGCCTCCGACCGGACAATGTCATGGGCCAGTTCATAGTTCTCGGTCGTCTTGGCCATGTCCTCGCGAACGGTCTGCAGGGCGACGGCGACCACCTGTTTCGACAGCGCGATATCGATCGGGGAAAGTTGCTCCAGGCCAAGCCATCGCACGAACGCCCGCAAGGTCGTCCCCTGCACGATCAGGGTGAACACGGCGTAACCGGTGGCCAGAATGCCGACCAGCCGCTTGACCTCAACCGGCACCCGGAAGCTTTCCGTCACCGCCAGGGCCAGGGCCAGCGTGACCGCGCCGCGCAATCCGCCCCACAGAATCGCCGCCCGATACGGCCGTTCCACCGGGGGCGAAGCGCGCATCACCGTCAGCAGCGGCAACACCCCGTAAAGGATGACCGCGCGCGCGAAAGTGGCCGCTACCACGACCACGCCGATCAACAGCACCTCCTGAAGCCGCACCTCTTCCAGCAGGCGCGGAATCAACAGCGCGGCAAGTATGAAGATCAGCGCCCCCGCCCAGTGGGCCAGGGTATCCCAAATCTCACGCAGTCCGGTCCAAGACTGCGGCGTCAACCGCCCCGGCCCCGCCAGGTTCAGCGTCAGCCCCGCCACGACCACCGAAATAACGCCGGACGCCCCAACGCTCTGTTCGGCGATGATGTAAGCCAGATAAGGTAGCGCGACGGAAATCGAAAACTGCGCCTTTTCATACCGGGCAAACATCGCCATCAGCCAAACCGCGGCCCGCGCGGTCAACCAACCGGTCAGCACCCCACCGACGATCAGGATGGGAAAGCGCGTCAGCGCGTCCGCCAATGTCGGGTCCGGCAGGCCGGTCATGACGAACCCCATGAAGAAGCCGAACAAGGCAATGGCCGCCGCGTCGTTCAAAAGGCTTTCGCCTTCGATGATCCTGGCCAGACGCCGGGGTGTGGAAAGGGAGCGGAAAATCGAGATAACCGCCGATGGGTCCGTGGTGGACACGATGGCGCCGACCAGCAGGCAGGCGACCAACGGCATCACGCTTGTTGTGGCCGCCAAGGCGAACCCGACCGACAGGGTGGCCGCCACGACGGCAACGACCGCCAAAACCAGGATCGGCACCCAATCGTCCAACATACGCCGCAGGTCCATGCCCAAGGTGGCTTGGAACAGCAGGGTCGGCAGGAAGATATACAGGAAGACGTTGGACCGGATCGGCAGGTTCAGGATCGCTTCCGCGACCGGGTTCAGGGCATCCGTCAGTTCTGTGCGCAAAAAAAACGTCGCCCCCAGGCCGATCAAAATGCCGATGACGGCAAGGATCACGCTATAGGGCAGTTTCAGACGGGCGGCCAAAGGCTCCGCGGTCCCGATCACCAGGAAAAGCGACGCAATAATCGTGGTGATCAGAACAATATCCATACGCGATCCGTGAATGGGTTTGAGGCTTGGCTGAAATATGCACTGACAACGCACCGGAATGCCGACGGTCCGACGGGCGCGGCGGAACAACAATCAATACCTACATCAATTTGGTGCACTCCCGCGCATAAACAAATGGGGCCCGCGAGATTTCGCGCAGGCCCCAAGAAATAAAATTCCGTCGTCCCGACGGATGCCAGACCGGCCGTTCCTATCTTACGGTGTCGTCCGCCACGTCCCAACGATCCGGGTCCGGCTCGTCGTAGATCGTTGCTTCGAAGGCGCGCAGGCGCTTATAGACCGACATCAATTCCACGATGATCGACCAGCTGTGGACCAGAAACTGGAATGAACTTTCGACCCGGCCGAAGGCCCGGACGATCTGCTGCATCACCCCCAGCGTGATCGCGCCGGAAACGATGGTCGGCGCCAGGGCCACATAGGGGACCAGAACACCGAACTGCAGATAGGACCACTTCGCCACGTCGAAATACATGTAATGAAAGAACAGGCGGAAATAGTTCCGGCGGACATTGTTGAACAGTTCCAGCACGGTCGGCGGGGTGGCGCGGTCTTCATGGTCTTCGCCATAGACCAGTTCCTTGCGATAGGCCGCCTCGACCTTCTGATTGTTGAATTCCAGGCCCGGAAGCTTGATCCCGACCACCGCCAGGACCGCCGTGCCGAACAGTGCGAAGATGATCGCGACATAGACCAGCGCGTGTTGGACTTCGCCGAACAGCGGAATTTCCGTCACCTGCTTCGACAATCCCCACAGGATCGGCAGGAAGGCGACCAGCGTCATCAGCGAGTCGAGCAAGCGGCTGCCCAGCGACTCCATTATGTTGGCAAATCGGCGGGTGTCCTCCTGAACGCGCTGGCTGGCCCCTTCGATATGGCGCAGGCTGTCCCAATGCGACATGTAGAAATCGTTCATCGCGTTCCGCCAGCGGAAGGTCCAATGCTTGGTAAAGAAGCTCAGGAACACGGCGACGACGATATAGATCCCGGCGATTTTGCCGAAGGTCAGCAGGAAGCCGTAGAATTCAGGCAGGGTGACCGAGCCGGGTTCGCCCAAGGCTTTCTGAACCAGGTCGTAGAAGCCGCCGAACCATTCGTTGATCTGAACGTCGACCTGGACCTGATACCAGGTGCCGCCGAAGATGATGGCCATGCCGCCCCAGGCCCATAGGGCCCATTCCCGGGACAGGAAAAAGGATCTGAACATGTCGCCTCGCTGTTATCGTTCGATCTGATGCCGGTCCGTTTGGCCCGACAAGGGCCATCGTCTTGCAAGGCCCAGGTTTTTTGCAAGGCCCTGAATTTGGGCCGCCTAGTGCGTAGAGCAAGCCCGGCCGTTGGTCCAGCATATGCGTGCAACCGAATCATCGCTTTGCCGCCGTCCCGGCAGCCGATTGCGGCCGGTGCGACTCCTTTTCCCAATTTCGGTGATTTCCCCATTACGGCCGATTACGATACCATGCGGTATCAAAGCACCACAACCGTATGAAAAATAGAGCTAAATCGAAATAAGCGGTATGGAAATAACCGCACGATGCTGATACTAGGCCCCCGAAATTCATTTTAGAACAAATCTGATTGATATGACATTTGAACGACCGGGCGGCGTCGGCCGCCCCGCGACAGAGCTGCTCCCTGCCGGGACTGATGAGCGGCTGCTCACCTTTTTCGACGCTTGGCGTGCGTCCCGCACGAACGGTCCGGTGCCGGCCAAGCGGGACTTCGACCCGTTCCAGGTGCCGTCCCTGTTGCGTTATGCCTGGCTCTACCGGTACGACCCGCAGGCAGGGGACTTCGTCTGTCTGCTGGCGGGTGAGGATGTGAACCACGCTTGGGGCAGATCCATCAAAGGCCAGACCCTGGCGGAAATCGTCGGCGAAGACGAACACCCGGTCGTCCTCCGGCGCTGGCGGGAACTTCTCGAGGTTCCCTTGATTCAATATGGGCAAAGAGACGAACAGCTGTCGAACCTCTCGCTCTGGAAGGCGGAACGATTGCTTCTGCCGTTGAGTACGGACGGCGTGCAGGCCGACCATATCATCGGCGTCAGCCTGTACCGCCTGGCCACCGGAACCGAGCCGGTCAGAACGTCGATCAACGAGGGCAAATTCCGCATTCCTTGTGCCGAGGTCTGACGCCATCGGATACCCCGCCGGGACTTTGCGGCATATACTACCGTTTGGTATTTTTTCTTCCTAATACGATGAAGAAATGACATTTTTTAAGTGAGACATAAGAATACAACAGCGATCCCAATAAACCTGCCGCCCCATTTCCGAATTTTGGACTGCCGGTTAACATGCAAGATAAAAGAAACGACGGATTTGCCCGCCCGGCGGGCGAAATACTGCCGCCCGGGACGGACCCGCGGCTGCTGACGTTTTTCGACGCGTGGCGGTCGGCTCGGTCCGACGCCGTGGTGCCGAACAAGCGGGATTTCGACCCTTCCCAGATACCGGCGCTGCTTCGCTTCACATGGTTGTATCGCGACGACCCGGCCGCCGGGGACTTCGTCTGCCAGCTGGCGGGCGAAGAAGTGAACCGCGCCTGGGGTCATCCCATCAAGGGCATGACGTTGCGCCAGGTGGTCGGGGATGAGGATTACCCCGTCGTACACCTAAGATGGCGGACAATCGTCGACACCCCCCTTATCCAATACGGCGCCAAGGAAGAAAAACTGTCCAGCCAGGACCTTTGGCGGGCGGAACGTCTTTTGATGCCGCTCGCCTCCGTCGACGGCCGCGTCGACCATGTCATCGGCGTCAGCCTGTATCGCCTGGCGGGGAACGAGAGAAATCGCGCGGCGCTGATCGAAGAAGACATCGTCCAAATTCCCTGCGCGGAGATCTGACAGGCACCGGCTAGAGGCGGTTGGCGTAGACCCGCGCCGCTTCCACCAGCGATCCGAACAAGCGCCGATGCGGAAACCGGTAGAACAGGAATTCCGGGTGCCACTGGACCCCGACCCTGAAGACCGACCCTTGGTGCTCCGTCGCCTGAACGATGCCGAACTCGTCCCGCGCGGCGACCTGGAACCCCCTCCCCAACCGATCGACGGATTGATGGTGCAGCGCGTTCACCTTCACGGTGCCGACCCCGATGATCTTTTCCAGCCGGGTACCCGGTTCCAGGGTGACGCGCTTGCGCGGCAGTGGCGTGTGAATGCGCGGGACTTCCTCGAAGGCGGAATAGATATCCTGGTGCAGATTGCCCCCGGCGAAGATGTTCAGCATCTGCGATCCGCGGCATATTCCCAGGATCGGGATTTCCGTGTCCCACAAGGCTTCCAGCGCCGACAGTTCCAGCGCGTCGCGGGCGGGGTCCAACCGCACATCGGGCGTCGGTTCGGCGCCGTAGATCGTCGCCCCGATATCGTCGCCGCCGCCGATCACCAGGCCGTCCAGGCCGGCGACCACGGCCGGGTCGAAGCGCGCATGCGGGTCCTTCTGGGCGGTGATGCGCACGGCGCGCGCGCCATGCAGCCACAGGGAAAACGCCGCGCAAAGCCAGGAAATGCGCCCGCGTCCGCGCCCGCCCGTCACGCCGATCACGGGTCGTGTCACAACAGCCCCCGCAATTCGCGCGACAGCGGCGTCCAGTCATGCGGGATCAACCGGGCATGGTTCTCCCGCCACAGCGCGGCGTATTTCTCGATCAGGTCCGGCCGTTCCGCCAATTGCTCGACCGCCAGCCAGCGCTCCCATTCCAGCGCCAGGGACCAGTCCGGCGAGTCGATCAGGGCGTTCGGCAGACGGTAATGATAGGTCGGCCGCTTGTTAACCTTGTGGCCCGGCGGCAGGGCCGAGCGGATACGCCCCTCGTCGAGATAGGCCAGGAAGGGCAGCATATCCAATTCCCGGTTCCGGGTCGCATTGTGCTCGAGATAGCCGCCGGTCAGCCCCGCCATGTCGGGTCCGTAATCCGGGTCGAGGATCATGTCGCACCAATCGCCCGGATAGGCCGACGCGAAAAAGGACAAGCGCCGGCTTGCATCCACCTTGATCTCGTCCCGCAGCCAATCTCGCAGCAGGACGAAAGACCGCAGCACCGCCAGCAGATAGGCGCTGTCATGGCTCGGCAATTCCGGGTTCAACTGCGCGCCCAGCGCGTAAAAAGGGCTGGTCAGCGTCCCTTGCGCGCCGGCCTCGCGCAATTTCTCGCGCAAATCGTCGATCGCGAAGGCTTTGTCATAGGGGATCGGCGGACAGGCGATTTCCATCGGGATCAGGGCCGCGCCGAGTTCCCCCGCCAATTGGCGCAATGGGTTCGTCGGATCGCCCTCATGCAACAGCTGCAGATCCAGCTCGACCAGGAAATCCCCGACATCGCTGCCGCGGACATGGATCTTGTGCTGGCTGACGGCATCCAATTCACCGCCGAACAACGATTTCACGATCTCGGCGCTGGTCATCGCGTCGAGGTCGATGAATTCCAATTCTATGCCGATACGCCGAACCTCGCCCGACGGCGTGTTCGGTCTCGGCGGCGCGGTCCAGACGGCGTTGATGACGGTCCCCTTTTCTTGCAACGAAGTTTAAGTATTTCAGCGCGGCGCGGCCCCCCCGTTTAGGTAAGGGTGGGTGGGGTCATGTCAAGGAAACCGGGCCCAGGAAAGACCGGGGAAAGGCCCGGTCTATGCTCTTTTTACCTCATACAGCGGGCGGGTCGATTGCACCGGCACGCGCGGGCGGTCAGGGTCGAATTCGGTCAGCGGGTCGACCGCTTTCATGGTCTCCCGGCAACGTTCGACAAGGATCTGATAGTCCCGTGTGCCCCCGCCTTTCCACTCGATTTCCTCATCCGTCACCGCGCGGATCCGCCGGGCCGGTATGCCGACGATCAGCGACCGCGGTTCGAAGATCTGGCCCGCGCGGACGAAGGCCATCGCGCCGACGATCGATTCCTCGCCGATCACCGCGCCGTCCATCACCACGCTGTTCATCCCGACCAGCGCGTTGCGCTTCACGACGCAGCCATGCAGCACCGCGCCATGGCCGATATGGCCGTCTTCCTCGACCACCGTGTCGCCATTCGGGAAACCGTGCATGATGCAATTGTCCTGCAGGTTCGATCCCTTTTCCAGGATCAGCCGGCCAAAATCGCCGCGCATGCTGGCACCGGGTCCGACGTAAACGCCGGGACCGACGATGGCATCGCCGATCAGCACCGCGGTCGGATGCACATAGGCCGAAGGGTCCACCACCGGGCGGACCCCGTCGATTTCGTATACAAAAGCCATGCTCATCCTTTCCGGTGAGGCGCCTCACACAACCGCATCAGATTTCGCGCAGAAAACGTGATACTGAAATTGAAAAAACTCGACCAATATCGTATCACGTTTTTCAAGATCGAAAACAACAGGGCCGATATGCCCGAAGCCTGGGGGAAACGAACCGCATGTCCGCGACGAGTGCTTACGAGACTATTCTTTTCGACATCGCCGAGGGTGTGGCGACCGTGACGTTGAACCGCCCGGACAAGCTTAACAGCTTCACCGGCCAGATGCGCGCGGAATTGCGCGACGCGCTGAAACGGATCGAAAGCGACAAATCGGTCCGCGCCATGGTGTTGACCGGCGCCGGGCGCGGATTCTGCGCCGGGCAGGATCTGAACGACCGCGCGGTGAAACCCGGCGACGCCCCGCCCGATACCGGCGCCACGCTGGACCAGGAATACAACCCGCTGATCCGCCGGTTGCGCGCCCTTGAACTGCCGGTGATCGCGGCGGTGAACGGCGTCGCCGCCGGGGCCGGCGCCAATCTGGCGCTGAACTGCGACATCGTCATCGCCGGCAAATCGGCCAAGTTCATCCAGGCTTTCTGCAAGATCGGCCTGATCCCCGATTGCGGCGGCACCTGGATTCTGCCGCGCCTGGTCGGGCGTCAACGCGCGCTGGGCCTGGCGCTGCTGGGCGATACGCTGCCGGCGGAAAAGGCGCTGGAATGGGGCATGATCTGGGATTGCGTCGCGGATGACGTCCTGGCCCAGACCGCCCAGGACATGGCCCGCCATCTGGCGACCCAGCCCACCCGGGGACTTGCCTATATCAAGCAGGCCTTCAACCAGTCCCCGACCCATACGCTGGACCAGCAGTTGGACCTGGAACGCGACCTGCAGCGCATGGCCGGCAAGACCGGCGATTACCGCGAAGGCGTCACCGCTTTCCTGGAAAAGCGCAAACCCGCCTTCAAGGGGGAATGATCATGACCGCTTCGGAGCAGGAGGACGCCGGGACATCCGCGCAACGGATCGCCGAGGGAACGGCGCGCCGGATGCTGGAAGACGACGCGGCGAGCACATCGCTGGGCATGACGCTCGAGGAAGTCCGCCCCGGCTATGCCAGAGTGACAATGGCCATCCGCCCCGACATGCTGAACGGCTTCAAGATGATGCATGGCGGTTTCACCTTCACCCTCGCCGACACCGCCTTCGCCGTTGCCTGCAACAGCTATAACAAGCTGACCGTGGCGCAGAGCTGCGATGTCGATTTCACCAATTCGGCAAAGGAAGGCGATGTGCTGACCGCGGAATGCACCGAAGCGCTGCGGCGCGGCCGGTCGGGCATCTACGACGTCACCGTCACCAACCAGGACGGCACGGTCATCGCGCTGTTCCGCGGCAAGTCCCGCACCCTGGGACAGCCCATCGATCCCTCCCTTCCCCAATCGGAGGTATAGAACGCCATGACCGTCAGCAAACACGACCCCAAGGACCTGGACCCGATCGAAATCGCCAGCCGCGACGAAATCACCGCGCTTCAGACCGGCCGCATGAAACGTGCGATCGCCCGCGCCTATGAGAACGTGCCGCACTACAAGGCGAAGTTCGACGCCCACGGCGTCCACCCGGACGACTTCCAAAGCCTGGAAGATTTGAAGAAGTTTCCCTTCAGCACCAAGGAAGACCTGCGCGTCACCTATCCCTATGGTCTGTTCGCCAGCCCGATGAGCGACATCGTCCGCCTGCACGCCTCAAGCGGCACGACGGGCAAGCCCACCGTTGTGGCCTATACCCAAGGCGATATCGACGTCTGGGCCGAGGTCATGGCGCGCTCGATCCGCGCCGCCGGCGGCACGCGGAACGACATGGTCCATGTCTCCTACGGCTATGGGCTGTTCACCGGGGGCCTGGGCGCGCATTACGGCGCGGAACGCCTGGGCGCGACGGTCATTCCCATGTCCGGCGGCCAGACCGAAAAGCAGGTTCAGCTGATCCGCGATTTCCGCCCCAGCATCATCATGGTCACGCCGAGCTACATGCTGGCGCTGGCCGATGAGATGGAGCGCACCGGCCTGACGCGCGAGGAATGCTCGCTGGAAGTCGGCATCTTCGGGGCCGAACCCTGGACCGAGGAAATGCGCGCCACGATCGAGGAACGCATCGGCATCCAGGCCGTCGACATCTATGGCCTGTCGGAAATCGTCGGCCCCGGCGTCTCGGTCGAATGCATCGAAACCAAGGACGGGCTGCATATCTGGGAGGATCATTTCTACCCTGAGATCATCGATCCCGAGACCCAGGAACCGGTCGAGGACGGCGCGTTGGGCGAGCTGGTCTTCACCACGCTCTCCAAGGAAGCGCAGCCGATCATCCGCTACCGCACCCGCGACCTGACCCGCCTGTTGCCGGGCACCGCGCGCAGCATGCGGCGGATGGAGAAGGTCACGGGCCGGACCGACGACATGCTGATCATCCGCGGCGTCAACGTCTTCCCCTCGCAGATCGAGGAGTTGATTTTGAAGGACGACCGCTTCGCCCCGCATTATCAGCTGGAGGTCCACAAGGAAGGCCCGCTGGACAAGCTGACGGTCAATGTGGAAAGCCGCGCACCGGCCGACGAAAGCGCGGCCGCCGCCATGGCCAAGGACCTGACCCATCACATCAAGAGCCTGATCGGCATCAGCGCCGCGGTGCGGATTCAGCCCGAAGGCGCGGTCGAACGCTCCATGGGCAAGGCCAAGCGCGTGGTCGACCACCGCTAGCGCCGGTACCGGAAATAGAAAGGCACTCATGGCAGACACCGCCGACATCGCGACATCCCGGGCCCACGCCCCTTATGACAGCAGCGCCGATCCGCTGGTCGCCCGGCTGTTGTCGGAGATGGAGATCCGCGGCAAGTCGATGATCGTCACCGTCTTCGGGGACGCCATCGTGCCCCATGGCGGGGCGATCTGGCTGTCGGACCTGATCCGGTTGATGGAACCCTTCGGGGTCGGCGAACGGGTGGTGCGCACCGCCGTCTATCGGTTGAGCCAGGATGCCTATTTCGACACCACCAAGGAAGGCCGGCGCAGCTTCTATTCCCTGACCGAACCCGCGCGGCTGACCTTCGACGCGGCGGAACGGCGCATCTATGCCGGCGACGCGGTCCCCTGGGACGGGCACTGGATGGCGCTGATCCTGACCAATGGGTTGAGCCGTCGGGAACGGGCCGGTGCGGTGAAGCAATTGGGCTGGCAGGGCTTCGCCCAGATCGCCCCCAATCTGATGGTCAATGCGGTGCCCGCCCCCAAGGCCGTGGCGCAGACGCTCACCAGTCTGGGCATCGCCGACAAGGTGGTGGAATGGCAGGCCGGCGGCATTCCCGGCATGAAGCAGGACGCCCTGCATCGGATGATCCGCGACGCCTGGCCGCTCGACGCCCTGCAGGCGAAATACCGGAATTTCCTGACCCTCTTCGGCACGGCGGCCGCGGGTTTGGACGCCAGCCGCCCGCAGCAACCCCACCGTGACGCGGAACGCGCCTTCGTTCTGCGCAGCCTGCTGGTTCATGCCTGGCGGCGGATCGTCCTCAACAGCCCGGCCCTGCCCCTTGAAATCCACCCCGATCCCGGCCTGGCGGCGGAGGCGACCGAACTGTATCAGGACCTGTATCTGAACCTGGCCGGCGCGGCGGACGCCCATACCGCCGCCGTCATGGCCGAAGGCGACTACGCCCCCCCGCCCAAGGACTACCTGCCGGCCAAGGCGCTGGACCAGCGCTTCGGGGGCTTGCTGGAAGCCAGACGCGAAACCCACAAAAGCATGCGCGTCCGCAAAGGCAGCCTGGACGGGTTCGAGTATTGGCGGCCGGGGTGAGCTGAGCGCGGGCACGTTGGGATTTCTTGAACCGTTTGGGCTTGCGGTCTCCGTGCCGGAAAATGCGCTGTCACCGCAGTTCTGTTAATCCATAACTTGCAAACTAAAGGCTCTTGGGATCGTCTCCCGAAATTTGAAGGGCTTCATTGTACTGGCCCATCAGATACTCACGATCCCACCATCTTCTTGTTAAGCGCGGTCGGCTCGGCATCCCAACCCAATATGGTTCAATGTCAAACTCATAGTCATCCAGCTGCAATTTAATACGCTCATAGTCGGAGATTGATGCCATGTTCCGTTTGTCCCAATCTATTTCAAACGGGTCTGCTGGCAAATCCATTCCTTTCAAAGAGTAAATAAAAGCATTGCCATTGTTCAATTGGCATGGATACGAGGGGTCACCATTCATTCCTGTGTAGTTCCATCCTAAAACCCAATACTGAAAAGGCTCTCCCTTACCCTCTGCAATTGTAACGATTGATCTCGCCACCGCATCAGCTAGGCCATCTGGATCGGCCTTCTCAAGATCGACCAAAACCGAATGATCTCTTCGCTTTGGGTGCGTGACTTCATCTCGCAATGCTTTGTATTGTTCAAGTACGGCGCGGATCTCACTCGCTATCTCGGTACGTCTCCCACATATTTCCGTAGGCCATTTATCAATCTTGTCATCGAGCTTTGTAGTTCTAAGGCGCTTCCAAACGCCTGCTTCCGAAATACCGTCACTTTCTAGTTTAATGCGCATCCAGAGATTCAGATGCGCCTCAATCGTCGCGACAGCGAAATAAACGCATGTCCGAATAGCATGGTATCGCATAAATGGATTTGCTGCCTCACGCGCTTGAGCAGCAGCGTATGACATTGAGCAGAAATAGTGCCAATCGGTATTACCCTCCCATCGCCACACTTCGGTCGCTCCGCCATTCATAGGATTGCCTTACTCAACGGCCTAAATGCATCTAGAGCGATGAAACCCAACATTTTGAGGTCATAGAGGTTACGGTGACAGTGCATTTTTTTCTATTTATGCCCTTTCAGGCCTTTTTGTTTATAGGGAATACGATGACATTCTACTCAATTAATACGATTGAAGGTAAAGTGTTTCGGTGCAGTGTGCAGATAAAAATAAGTAAACTGTCACCGTAATTGTCACCGTAATTTACCGCAATTCAGTATGTCTACCTGAAGATTTTATCGGAGACCAACTACTTCGTTACTGGGTTGCAAGCGAATCGAAACTAGGTGAAGAGCCGTACAATTTATTCGCTTGTTCAGCGAGTGTATGCTCGCAGGCCTTAAGTATCGGAAGCCAATTGCCTGCCCATTCATCAAAGTCCGTAGAATTTACTTTTCCAATAAACCAATTGAGGTATGAGTCCTTGCTATTTTTCTTAATTTTAAATGGCAGGATTTCCCCTTGCGCATCTTCCGCATAGTCCTCGAACCACCCAGGATGGGCCAAATAGGCCTCTTTGACCCATAACTTCGGCAACAGCCCTTCTATCGAAAACCGATCTTTTACAATCACAAAGTCTTTATTCGCCTGAAAGGGCACATCTTTTTGTCCAAAATATCCTTGCAAATCTCTCCTAGCCTTGTCACCTGCCTCATCACCATCTAGCAGAGAAACGATAGCTCTTTCCGCTCGCACGAACTCAAATGTTGCTCGCAGGAAACCTTCTATACCTTTCACTCCACCATAATCATGAACACTCAAACCAGAGGAAAGTAACGTTGGAAATTCCTGACTGAGCTCTGGATGTTGGCGTAATTGTTCAATTACGAACTCGATGTACTCCCTATCTGATTGCCCTTCCACTAAGATATTGAAATTTGAAAAATTATAGTAATCAGAGAACTTAACGCCCAACGAATTTCGAATCTGCCGCGTAGCCTCATGATAAGTCTTATACTTACTTGCCTGTGTCCATCCGTTGGATAAATCAACACCTAGAACCTTTTCTGGATCTTGCGGCACAAAACCCAACGAGTGAGTTGTTACAACGACTTGAGCGCTATTGGAGAGGGAGCGTAAAAGACTCAAGCATTGAGATGCCAGTTCCGGGTGTAAGTAGGATTCTGGCTCTTCGAGCAGCCACAAGGACAGTTTTCCATCACTCTTCTCTTGTTCCGCTATCCAACAAAAACTGCCCAAAAGAACGGCAGACTGAATGCCCATTCCTTTTTGGAACACACTCGTCTTATTTGTATCTTCTAAATTAAATCCCACCTTCTGGAAGAAGTCTTCTGGTTCTTTTGGGAGTTCAAAAGATGCAAGGAAATGCCCAAGTCCAGCAGACAATAAAAATTCATTCACTTCGTCAGCCGCCTCCTTCAGTGTTACATCCAGCGTTTCAAGATGGGGTGCTAGGGTCTTGTGCATTTTCTTGAAAAGGTAGGGCATAACTAAGCCACGATATAAATCTCCGACGCTTTTTTCTGACGGGATGTAATGAATTGAGAATTTACCCAGTACAAAATCGAATAATTTCCTTTCCAACCTGGAATATGCAACTCCGTCCGCCCCTTTGGGTCGTTTTGAATTTGGATAAACGCGATACACCGGATTGGAATTCGGCGAGAAAGTGAGATAAAGTGTAACCTCTCCATCAGTGGCAGAAGAAACTCCGAGCGCATCACGAACTTGCGCAACCGTATCAAGAAACTCGAAGTCTACATTTGAATCAATGTCGCCAATTGTTATTTGAATATTTGTTCTAAGGGATTTTTCTCCCTTACAAATATCACTGTCAAAGTCATAATTTAGGTCGTTTTCATAGCCTGTAAAAAATGAATGAATGGCTCTAAGAGTATTTGTCTTTCCCGAGTTATTCGGCCCCACTAAGGTGATCATACGATCAAAATCAAACCCCAATTCATCCCGTATTGTTCGATAACCTCGAACACTTACACTGTTGATTTTCAAACTGCCCCCCTTGCCCTTTAACAAGGCAACAATAAACGATCTCAACCTATCTGGCGGTTGTTTCGTCGCGATTCTATAGATGTTCCGATTGAAGTTCTACACCAAGAATTTACTTGTAGTTGGCATTTTATTTCGGTGACAGTTTACTATATTACGGTGACAGTTGGCATTACGGGGTTCCGGTGACAGCTTACTTTACTAGGCCCCACTTCCGCCCTATCCTCCCCGCATGACCCGTATCGCACGCATCGTTCTTCCCGGTATTCCGCATCACGTCACCCAGCGGGGCAACCGGCGGGAGTCCGTGTTTTTCGAGGATGGGGATTACATCCTCTACAAGCGCCTGCTGGCCGAGGCCGCGGAACGGGCCGGCACGGCCGTATGGGCCTATTGCCTGATGCCGAACCATGTCCACCTCATCCTGGTGCCCAAAACCGAGGACGGACTGCGCGCGACGCTCGCCGACGCGCATCGGCGCTATACCCGGCATATCAACGCGCGCCACGACTGGACGGGCCATCTGTGGCAGGGGCGGTTCGCCTCCGTCGCCATGGACGAGGAGTATTTGATGCATGCGGTGCGCTATGTGTCCCTCAACCCCGTCCGGGCGCGGCTCGTCCGGCGGGCGCGGGATTGGAAATGGGCGAGTACGCGCGCCCATCTTGCCGGAAAGAGCGACGGGCTTGTCGACGTCGCACCGGTTCTGGAACGCTATCCCGATTTCCGCGCCTTATTGAAACCGGGAGAAGACGCGGAAATGTCCGCCCGGATCCACAGTGCCGAAACCATCGGCCGCCCGCTTGGTTCGGAGGATTGGTTGAAGGCAGTGGAAAAGAAACTGGGCCGCCGTGTCCGCCCCTTGAAACGCGGGCCGAAGCCCAAGGCGGAATAAAGTAAACTGAAAACCGCTTGGGATGCGAAACCGCCATTCAAGCGGCGCCCCCTGTCGGGCAATTGCCGTCGGCTTCGTGCAAGTCCGATTTCCGCCTCCGACCGAAATTCGTCCCTAAATGGGGATATTTCGGCAGCCTTCGATTACCTAGACAAGGCCATCCAACAGCAACGGAGATGGTCACGATGACACGTTTGCCGAAATACTTGTCCACGCTTGCCGTGGTCGCATTTTTCTTTTGCCCGCCAACGGCTCAGGCCGACACTGTTCTGCCGGCGCCGACGGGCCGCGTCATTCTTGAGATTTCAGGTGCGATCGAAAAGCATACGACCGACGAGGCCGCTCAATTCGATCTCAATCAATTGAAAGCGCTGCCGGTCGGCGAAATCACCACGTCGACGCCCTGGACGGACGGCGTCACAACCTTTGTCGGCGTGTCTTTTGAACACCTGCTGACCCATGTCGCGGCGCAAGGCGACACGATGCGTGTCACCGCGCTGAACGACTATACGGCGACAATGTCCGCTCAAGACCTCATCGAAGCCGGCGCCATTCTGGCCTATGCCAAAGATGGAAAGCGCCTCACCGTGCGCGACAAGGGACCGCTATGGGTCATCTTTCCCTTCGATGCGAATGAAGCCTATCAGACCGACGCCTATTGGAGCATGTCGGTTTGGCAGGTTAAGTCGATTTCCATCGAGTAGATATAATGGCCCTGCCAAGCTCGTTGCACTTTCGGATGCGGCCGGGATTGATCGTCCTGGCCGCCGTTCTCGTCGTCAGCTACCTTTTCTTCACGTTTTCGTTTCGCGCAAAGCTTGAGGAAGACGCAATCGAGTTCCGGGAAAACCTTACATGGGCCATTTTCCAGATCCAGAAAGAACTGATCGACACACTGCGCCTCTCGGAACGGGCCGCAGCCGGACGGGATGTATCCGCCGATGATCTTCTGCTGTCGTTCGATATTCTCGTAAGCCGTATCGATCTGGTCATAAAGGGCGATGGCTTTCAGGAATTGCGCCAAATCGACTCCGTGCAACAGACCCTGGATCGGCTGAACCAGTCGATTGCCGAAATCGATGCGGAATTGGAACGCGCCGGCGAAGCCCCGAAAACCATAGCCGAAATACTGCACCGGGTTCTGACCGCATACGAAGGCGATCTTCAACGGATCAGCCTGGAAGCGATACATTACAGTTCCGAGCGCAATACCGTTCACAATGCAGAAATATCGGACCAGATGAACATCTTGCAGATGCTGTTCATCGGCAATCTCGTGATCATCGCAGGCGTCGTATTCATCGCCGTACGCCAGGCCCTGAAAGCCTATAACGCCGCTTTCAAGGCGGAGGAACAAGCAATGGAGCGCCGCTTCATCGAAGAAACGGCGGAACGCACAAAGTTGGAGGCGCTTGGATCCTTGGCAGGCGGTGTGGCCCACGAAATCAATACCCCTGCGCAATATGTAATGGCCAATCTCGATTTTCTGAAAGATGCTTTCAGCGACCTGGCACGATCCGACGGCGCGCCGGTTTCAGACGATGACATGGCCTATTATCGTGAAGAGGTGCCGGTGGCGATATCCCAATCGAAAGACGGAATGCGTCAGATTGCGGTTATCGTTCAGGCCATCAAAAACTTCGCCCATCCCGGTGAAGGCAATAAGGACAAAGTCTCCATCGAGGATGAGATCGGCAATGCCATCCTATTGACCAACAACCTGATCAAGTTTGCGGTCGACCTCAGCACCGATATCGATGCCGATTTGCCCATGGTTGTCGGGCGTCCGAATGAACTGAATCAGGTTTTGATCAATCTGATCATGAACGCGGCATATGCCATTGAGGACGGCCAAAAGTCGATCGGGGCAGCGTCCGCGATGGGAAAGATTACGATTTCCGCCAAGCGGCGCGGTCAGAAGATCGACATTCGCGTTCATGACAACGGCCCGGGCATCCCGGAACATGTCGCGGCACGGATATTCGATCCTTTCTTTACAACCAAACCCGTCGGTGTGGGGACCGGGCAAGGATTGGCCATCAGCCAGCGGATCATCTTCAAGACTTTCAACGGAAAACTCTTTCACGACGACAGCGTGGAGGGCGCCTGTTTCGTTATTCAATTACCGGTTTCCGAGGATGAACCGGAGCCGCATGAACAGCGGCAATAATCCCCTGAAAATTGCCGCATCGCCCTGCATGGCGGTCGCCGGTGTCGGCCCCCTGATCGGAAGTGGCCGGATCAAGTCCGGCTCCGCCCCCCTACCATTCCCGTTCCACGGTCGTGGCGCTGCCGGTGAGTTGGAAGTTTTCGCGCAGCATCTTGCGGACCGTCGGGTTGATCGCCGTCGAGTCGCCGTTGAACATGCCGCATTGGCCGAGCGCTTCCTTGGCGTCGACGCTGGCGCCGAGATAGCGCCAGACGATGGGGGTCGAGAACGGTGCGCGGTCGCCGAAGGATGTGGTGCCGAAGGTCAATCCATAAAGGTAGGAGAGACTGCGGCGATAGGTTGGGTAGAGGATCGTTTCCACGATCGTGTCCTTGGACAAGGTCTCGAATTCCACCACGAAAATCTTGTCGCCCAGGAAACTGGCGATCCCCTCGTATTTCGAGAAGGTCTTCGGCCGGCCGGGATTATCCAGTCGCTCGATGGATTTGGTGAAGAAATTCCCGCCCTCCTCATACAGCGAAATGAAGGCGCGCTCGATGCTGTCCGGGTCATGCGGCGCTTGGAAATAACTGTGGTAAAAGCCCACATGCCGCCGCATCGAGGCGTTCTTGGTGCCCATCGCCTGTTTCAGCAGGCCGATCATCCGGTTCGGCCCGCCCGCCCCGCTCAGGGCCATCGAAGGCTGACGATCTCGGGCGAATTCCGCCGAGGGCCGTTCCAGCTCCGTCGCCGTCACGTCGAAATAACGGCAGATCTTCAGAAGATTATGGTTCGAGGGCCGCGACCGGCCGCTGAGATAGCTGTTGAATTGCTGCCGGTTCACGCCGATTTCCCGGCAGATCTGCGAGACCGAACTGCGCTCGTTGCACAGCAGGCGCAGATTGGCGGGAAAGCCGTCCAAAGCCATCAGTCTCTCTACTCCCTTTCCCGAATTTTTTTCGGAAGCCCGGCCAGAATTTTGCGTTGGTTGACGTTATAGAGCGTAAACTAACGTAAACCCCCGTCAACTCAAGAAATTGTCCCGCCCCCCGGCGCATCCCTACCGTCGCATCCGCCGGCCTTGAAAACCGGCCCTCGCGGACCGCCCCGGTCGCGCCCTTCCGGCGGCGACGGCAAGCGGTTCGAGCCTTTCACGAGGCAACTCCAACAAGCGGGAGATACCGTCCATGTCGCATTCCACGAAAATCCCAGCCACCGTCCGCACCGCCGGCCAGCTGACCCGGCGCGAGCTTTTGGGCTCCTCCGCCGCGCTTGGTGCTACGGCCGCCCTTGCCGGCCTGCTGCCGTCGGGCCAAGCCCGCGCCGCCACGCCCAAGAAGGGCGGGCATATGAAGCTGGCCTCGCCCCATGGCGCGACGACGGACACGTTGAACCCCGGCCTGTTGCCCAACGGCTATCAGTGGATGGTCCAGTTCGCGATCGCCAATACCTTGACGGAAACGCTCGCCGACGGCTCGCTCGGCCCGAGCCTGGCGACGGAATGGAGCGCCAATGCCGATGCCAGCGTTTGGACCTTCGAACTGCGCAAAGGCGTCGAATTCCATAGCGGCAAGACATTGGACGCGCAGGATGTGGTCGATTCCTTCAACCACCACCGCGCGGAAGATCTCGCCTCCTTCGTGAAGCCGCTGGTCGACCAGATCGCCGATATCAAGACCGACGGAAAGAACCGGGTGATCTTCGAACTCACCGGCGGCAATGCGGACTTCCCGGTGACGACGACATCGGCCGGTTTCACGATCTTCCCCAGCGACGGGAACGGCCGCATCCAGTGGCAGGACGGCAACGGGACCGGCGGCTATAAGCTGAAGCGCTACGACCCCGGCGTGGTGGCGGAACTGGAGCGGAACCCGAATTATTGGAACCCGGACCGCGCCCATGCGGATCAGATCACCATGCTGGTTATCGCCGATCCGTCGGCGCGCGTGAACGCCCTGGTGACCGGCGCGGTGCACGCCATCGATTCCGTCGAATTGAAGGTGCTCGACCGCCTGGCCAAAACGCCCGGCATCAATGTGGAAGAAACCAGCGGGTCGCTGCACTACACCTTCCCGATGCTCAGCAAGACCGCGCCTTTCGACGATGTGCATGTCCGGCAGGCGCTGAAACACGCCATCAACCGCGAGGAAATGCTGAGCAAGATCCTCCAGGGCCATGGCTCGATCGGAAACGACAACCCGATCGGCCCGTCCTACCGCTATTTCGCCGAGGATATCGACCGCCTGCCCTATGACCCGGACAAGGCGCGCTGGCACCTGAAACAGGCGGGGCACGACTCGCTCTCCCTCAACCTCAGCGCCGCCGAAGCGGCCTTCTCGGGCGCGGTCGACGCCGCCGTGCTCTACAAGGAACACGCCCGGCCCGCCGGCATCGACATCACGGTCGTTCGCGAACCGAATGACGGCTATTGGTCGAATGTCTGGCTGAAGAAGCCCTGGTGCGCCTGCTATTGGGGCGGATACACGACCGAAAGCGAAATGTTCCTGACCGGCTATGCGCCGGGCGCCGCCTGGAACGACACCCAGTGGGACGACGAGGAATTCAACAAGCTGATGGCCGCCGGCCGCACGGAGACCAACCCCGAGACCCGCCGGGAAATCTATCGCGACATGCAGATCATTCTGCGCGATCGCGGCGGCGTGGTGGTTCCCTGCTTCGCCAATGACGTTCTGGCGCGGAGCGATGCAGTCCAGCACGGCGAACTGGCCTCGGACGGCGCCATGGACGGAAGGCGCATCGCCGAACGCTGGTGGGTCGCGTAACGGCCCCTTCTCCATTGTTTTATTACAGATAGACCATCGGTCCGGTCCCTTGCGGGGCCGGACCGCCCTTGCCGTCGGAATGCGAATCCACGGCGCGGTCATAAGAGGCATTCAGGGAGTACGGCATGAGCTATGCCATCTATATCGGAAGCGACCACAGCCGCGACGGCCATGCCTGGCTGGCCGGTTATGGGGACGAACCGTCGAGCCACTGGCTGGATATCGTTCCCCGCGCGACCCATGAAGAGGGTACGGAAATCACGGTCGGGGTCACGGCCGACGCGGATATTCCGGGCCGGCTGTCCACCATTCCCATGCCTAAGGAAACATGCCGCCATATCTGCGTGAACTACAGCTATTACAAGGGCGCGCCGGCCCCGCTGGTGAATGGCGGGTTGAACGAATACGGCGTCGCGGTGCGCGACGTCTGGTCCCCGTCCCGTCCGGAACTGACCGCGATGACACCGCCGGAGCAGACCGGGCCGAACTATAGCGAACAGGCGCGCATCGCGCTCAGCGTTGCACGCACCGCCCGCGAGGGCATCGACATCATCGCCGATTTGATCCGAACATACGGGGAATCGACCTATGGCGGGAACTCGCACCTGATCGCCGATGCGGACGAAGCCTGGGTGATGATCCAATTCGCCGGCGGCAAGGGCCTGTGGGCGGCGGAACGGCTGGGGCCGTCGAGCATCCGCGCATCCCGGCCCGGCTATATCACCATCGTGCCGGTCGACCGGCCCGGTCACCCGGATTTCCTCTATTCCGACAATTTCGTCGATTTCGCCCTGCAGCAGGGCTGGTACGAAACCGGCACGCAATTCGACGCGAACCGTATCTATGGCGACGGCAAGGGTCCCTGGGACGGCGTGAAGTGGATCGAAGCGGAGATGGCCGACCGGGCCGCCCGCCCGGAAAAAATCGGCTTCGAGGATATGGTCTTTGCGGTGCGGACGCCGCGATTGACCGGCGACACGGCCGGCTATGGCCAGGTCGTGCCCCTGGTCACGCCCGGCAACGCCATGCTGCGCATGCTGTGGCATGCACCGATCGGCCCGGTGGCCGCGCCCTTCGCGCCGGTTTTCATGGGCCAGACCCGGGTCCCGGACGAATTCCGGAAGCACCGCTATCTGACGACCGGCGAGGACCGGACCTTCATGGACAACCGCAAGACGGAGGAGGACGGCTCCGGCCAACTCTCAACCGTTTCGCAAACCGTCGAATGTTCCCGCTCGGCCGTGGCGGCCTGCAAGCGGCTGCTCTATCAGATGGTTCAGGCACCCGACCTGTTTGCCGGGGAAGTGCTGCCGGTCTTCGAGACCAGGGAAGCGCGTTTGACCGGTGAGGTCGAACAGGCGCTCGCCATGGCCGAAATCCTGATCGGCCAGCGAGAGGAAGACCTGGCGGCGGCCCTGCTGACCTATTTCAGCTGCACCGAGTTGATGGAGGGCCTGGCCCTTGTCGAAGCCCTATCCGCCGGGATCGATGCGCGCCTGCGCTACAGCGAACGGCCCGTACCGCCGGCGACCGCCTTCCGGTCGTTCGACCAGATCTGGTGACGCGCCACCGAGTCTCTACGGCCAAGTGGCAGGATTCTTAAAATAGTCGGTTTTCCAACCGGCATTGACCCGTGCAAAACCGGCTGCGGGCCCTGAAGTCTGTGGTTTTTTCCAATCCCCATGCGCGATCGCAAGAATGTCAAAAGCCTTCTTGTTCTCGGGCTGTCTTTCGGTAAATTCACGAAGGTACCAATTATTTGCCATTAGATAATTATATGGGTGGAAAATGCCGCGCGACGCACGCAACGATCAGGGCAACCAGACCGAAGAAACCGGGCAGAGAGACGCAGCGCTGTCGCTGTTGAGCGCGCTCACGGAACGCGATCTGACTCAGGCCTATGGCGGCGACACGGAAGTCGGCCGCAAGGCGGCGGAGCTGGCGGAGTTGCTGCGTGCGGACCTGTCGTCGAACCTGGACCACAGCGTCAAGATCGCGGTGGTCGCGAATGAGGCCTCGGTCGCCACTGCGCATATCCTCAAGGCGGCGCGGAACATCGATTCCCAGGCACAATCCATTGCCGCGGCGACGGAGGAGATGGTCGCCTCCGTCAATCAGATCAGCGAGACCAGCCGGCACGCGGCGACCGCCGCCGAAGAAATGCGAACATCGGTCGAGCACAGCAACACGGAGGCCGGAAACGCCGTTCGCGCGATGGGCGATCTGGCGGAAACCGTGGCCGATACCTCGGCCCAGGCGCAATCCCTGAGCAAGGCGTCGGAGGCGATCGGTTCCATCGTCGCCACGATCGGCGCGATTGCGAAACAGACCAATCTGCTCGCCCTGAACGCCACGATCGAGGCGGCGCGGGCCGGCGAGGCCGGCAAGGGTTTCGCGGTGGTCGCGGGCGAGGTGAAGAATCTGTCGCAACAGACCGCCACGGCGACCGAGGAAATCCGTAGCCATATCGAAGGCCTGCAAAGCCAGATCAACGACATCGTGTCGTCGATGACCGAGGGCATCGATACGGTCGAACGCAGCAAGGCGATCATCGATACGCTTGGCGACGACATGAATACCGTCGGCGACAAGGTCTCCACCGTCACCTCCCGGATGGCGGAGATCGCGGAAATTCTGGAACAGCAAACGCAGGCTTCGGCGGAAGTGGCGCAAGGCGTCACCGGTATCGCCGAACAGACGGGGGACAACGTGACCCAGGTTTCCGCCCTTGCCGACGCGCTGGATGAAGCCCAGCGCAGCGTCGCGCAGCAATTGGGCAATTTCGCCAAGTTCGATGCCGTCAACAAGGTCGTCAAACTGGCCAAGGCCGACCACGTGCTTTGGAAAAAGCGCCTTGTCGACATGTCCGTCGGCCGTGCCGCGCTCTCGGAATCGGAACTGGCGGACCACAAATCCTGCCGGCTGGGCAAATGGTATTACGGGCCCGGCTCGCTTCCCTATCGGGAGCACGCCGCATTCACACGGCTGGAAGCCCCCCACGCCGCCGTGCATCAAAACGGCATCGAAGCGGCGCGTCTTTTCAATGCCGGCAATCTCGAAGGCGCCATGGCGGCCATCGGTAAGGTGGAAAAAGCGTCGGAAGACGTTCTGCGCCTGTTGGACGAATTGGATGCCGCCGGGCCGAAGGCGCCGGAGAACAAAGCCGTCACCTTCTGACCGGCAAACTCCCCCGGCACCCCCCTCCAACCGGCGGTTTTCAGGGTCGCGTCAGCGTGCTTCTGCCGTTTCGCGTAACTGTTCCTTAAGGCCGACCGCCGCCATGGCGAAGCCGCCGTCCGATCCGTCGATGAAATGGACGTGTTCGCTGTCTTCCAGGCTGAACAGCAGGCAGGTCATCAGGGCGCTGCCGGTCCGATGGGTGCCGAAAGCGATCTCGCCATCCGCCCGAAACCGTCGCAGCACGGCCTCGATCTTGTCCGCGTCCCCGGCCGGGCAGTCCAGCACCAGGCGCAAGGTATCGTCGAAACGGCGGTAGTCGGAATTCTGCCGCAGTTCCGCCCGATACACCGGCGCGTCATAGCCGCCGGCTTCCTTGTCGAATTTCTCCAGCAGATATTGGATGAAACTCTGCAGCAGGATCTTGGCCAGCCGGCGTTTGAACCCGCGGCCTTGCCGATGGGTTGCCCGGGCCTCCGCCACCAAGCCGCGCGGCGGCCATTTGAAGGTCATGTTCTCGGCCGAAACGGGGCGGTTTTGCTCGATGGCGTGGCCAAGCGCCAGATTGATCTCACGCAATACCTTGCCGATCACCGCGGCGGCCGCCTCCCGGTCCGCCGCCAGGGGCTGGACCAGGATCGAGAGCATGACGCCGTGCCGGGATTTCAAAGGTTCCCAACGGCAGGACAGGCCTTCCAGGTCCGGCTCATCGCCCTCGCCGCTCTCGGTGAACAGATAGCCCTGATCGCCGGTATCGGCCTTGATCAGCCGGTCCGCCAGCGACACGCCGCCGCCGCTGAACATCGCCAGATGGTTTCCGGGGCTGAGGCGGAACTTGGCCACCTGCACATTCGCGCCCTGCGCCCGGATCGCCGGCAGGGTGACCGCGCCGACACGCAGGTCCAGACCGAAACCGACCTGCGCCAGGTTCCTGGTTTTCAGCAAGGCCGCGCGCACCGCCGGCAAGCTTGATTGGGGCACCAGCAGTGTCGCGCCGTCCCCGCCGAAGACATAGGGAATGTCGACATCGCCGAGAACATTCAGCACGGCGGTGATGCAGGCCGCGCCGATCATGTTCACATCCTTGTATCGGCCTTCCGCGATCGCCTTGGTGGAACCGCGTATATCGGCCAGGACGACTGCCCAATCATCCGGCGCGGTGAGATACAGGCCAAGGTCGTGAATCCCGGTGAAGTCGTCGAAACTTTCGAGATCCGCGTAGAACGTTTGTGAACTGGCCGACACGAGATCCTTCATCCACCCGCCCCTTCGAAAGCCGTCCGATGCGGCCGCGCGAGAGGACATATGCCGGGGGTCGGGTCATCCGGTCCGCATGCCCTTTTTGGTACGCGCATGAATCAGCGATGGATCATGCACCGGGAGAGCGGCAAGTCGAGTCCTCTTTAAACCGGTCCGCCGCCCTATAGTGCGGCTTCACAAACCGGTTGAACTCCATCATAACGGTGTTATTTTCACGTATTGTTCGGCCAACTTGCGTCCGGTCCGAACAAGCGCGCAAGATACCAAACACCGGCCTTCCCCGTCCGGATGTAGAAAGGAAATTCGATGTCCACGGTTTCGTATGAAAAGGACGGGCGCATCGCCCGCATCACCTTGAACCGGCCGGAGGTACTGAATGCCATCAACAGCGACATGCCGCAGGACCTTGCGGATTGCGTCGCGCGCGCGAACGCGGAACCGGGTGTCCATGTCATCGTGCTTGCCGGGGCCGGACGCGCCTTTTCGGCCGGCTACGACCTGACCGCCTATGCCCAGGAACCGGGGGGCAACGACGTGACCCAGGAAATGCCCTGGGACCCGATGAAGGATTACGCCTTCATGATGCGGAATACGGAACTGTTCATGTCGCTGTGGCGCAGCTATCGGCCCGTGGTCTGCAAGATTCACGGTCACGCGGTTGCGGGGGGATCGGACATCGCATTGTGCTCGGACCTTATCGTCATGGCCGACGATGCGGAGATCGGCTATATGCCCGTCCGCGTCTGGGGTTGCCCGACAACGGCGATGTGGGTCTATCGGATCGGCCCGGAAATGGCCAAGCGCATGCTGTTCACCGGCGACAAGATCGACGGCAAGGAAGCCGCGCGCATCGGCCTTGTTCATAAATCCGTCCCCGCCGACGATCTGGACAAGGAAGTCGAGGCTCTGGCCGAGCGGATGTGTTCCGTTCCCGTCAATCAGTTGATGATGCAGAAGATAGTGATCAACCAGGCGATCGAAGCGATGGGGCTGGCCAATACCCAGCGCCTTGCTACACTCTTAGACGGTATCACGCGGCATTCGCCGGAAGGCCTGAACTTCAAGAGCAGGGCCGAGGAAATGACGTGGAAACACGCGGTGAGGGAACGCGACCAGGGAACCTTTGATTGGACCGCCAATCGGCCGATCAACGCCCCGAAATAGCGGCCCTAACAAACACGGCCCAAACAAACGCGGCCCCGTCGGAAGGGCCGACCAGACAGAGGCGCGAAATGCCGAGACAACGAGCCCCCAAAGTGCAGGACCTGGCGCCGGAGCGGGCCGGGGCTTTGCGCGCCGAGCGGCGCGCCGCCATCATCGAAGCCGCCAAGAACGTTTTCACGCGGGACGGGCTGGACAAGGCGTCGATGCGGACCATCGCCAAACAGGCCGACTGCACGACCGGCGCGATCTACCCCTATTTCCAGGGCAAGGAAGAGATCTACGGCGCGGTGCTGACCGAGTCCCTGGACCTGCTGCAGGACTATATCCGCACCAGCATGGCCGCCGCGGAGACACCGCCGGCGCGGGCGCGGGCCGGATTGGCCGCCTTTCATGACTATTACCGCGATCGGCCGGACGAATTGGCGCTGGGGCTTTATCTGTTTCAGGGCCTGGGCCCGAACGGTTTGACCAAGGAGCTGGACCGCGCGCTGAACGCCCAACTGGCGGAGCTGTTCAGCACATTGACAGGCGCCTGCCGCGAGGCCGGCCTGCCCGACCCGGCATCGACGGCCGGCGGCGGCATCGCCCAGGCCGTCGGCGCCCTTGTGCTGGAACGGACGGGACGGATCAAACTTGTCGGTCAATCGAGCCCCGAGCTGATGCGAGCCTATCTCGACCGGGCGTTTTCGGATCTCTGATCCCGTTGACGGACTCCGAACGGTCATGATTCAGTCATTGCAAGGCGACCGTTCAAACCTTACCACTTAAATGGATGAATGCGACCTCACAGGACAGCGTCCGCGAGATTTTCGCCGATATTGTGGACCTTTGGGAAGCAAGGCGTCCCGGCCCTGGTCTGCTGCCGGCACGCGCCGATTTCGACATGACCGATTTCATGGACTGGATCGGCTGGGTCAGCATCTACGAAATCGAATACGGCGACCCGATCCGCTTCATCATCCGCCTCGCGGGAACGCAGGTGACGAAAATAGAGCAAGCGGACAATACGGGCCGGTATCTGGACGAGGTTTTCCCGCCCAAGGTTCACCCGCTGGTCTATCCACCCTATTTCGAAGCCTTGGAAAGGCGCGGACCGGTCTATCTTCAGCGAGAGGTCCCCACCAAGTCCGGGGTTTCGAAGACAATGTCGAAGCTGGTCCTGCCGGTGGCGGATGACGGTGTTCGGCCGAATAAGTTCATCAACATTCTGCACTATGCGCCGGTCAGCCGGCACGAGGAACTCGAGGGCCGCGTGGTCATCTGACCGGCCTGCCGCCCGTTACGCCGGCGTCATGCCGCGGGCTGCTGCTGGGTGATGCAGTGAATTCCCCCACCGCCTTGCGAAATGGTCGAGACATCGACCTGCACGACCTCACGGTCCGGCAGGGCCGCCTGAACCGCCGCCAGCGCCGCTTCGTCTTCGGGAATGCCGAATTTCGGCATCACGACGCCGCCATTGGCGATGTAGAAATTGACGTAGGACCGGCAATACCCCCAATCCCCCTGCCCTTCGCGGGCCAAGGGCGGCGCTTCCCGGATAAACATCAATTCGATCGGACGGCCCTCCGCATCGGTCTGGCCTTCCAGCGCGCGGCGATTGCCTTCCACCGTATCGAAGCCGGGGCCGGAGGCGGCCGCGCTTTCCTCGAACAGAACCACGCCGGCCCGGACGAAACAGGCGATACCGTCGACATGACCGTCGGTGCCGAATTCCGCGCTATTGCCGGGCAGCCAGATCACTTTGCGAATGCCCAGCGTCCGGGCGAATTCCGCTTCCGCATGGGCGCGGGTCAGTCCGGGATTCCGGTTTTCATTGAAGACGACCGTTTCGGTGGTCAGCAACGTTCCCGCCCCATCCACTGCCAGCGCCCCGCCTTCCATCGCCAAGGCGGAGGTCACCGCGGGCAAACCGATATGGCCGAGCACGGCACGGCCCAGCGCGGCATCCTTTTGGAATTCCTCATTCGCCCCGCCCCAGCCGTTGAACCGCCAGCAAACGCCTTCAATGCCGCCATCTTCCCGCCGCACGAAGGACGGCCCCGCATCGCGGAACCAGGCATCGTCCAGCGGCAATTCCACCACATCGATATCCGCGCCCAGCCGGTTCCGCGCCCGGGACGCGGATTGCGGATTGGCGATGACGCGAACCGGCTCGAACCGGCGAATGGCCTGCGCGACAGCGGCGTATTCAGCCTCCACCTGCGGCAGGATACCCTCCCACATCGCGTGGTCCGGCCAGGCCATCCAGCAACAGTCGTGACGTTCCCACTCCGCCGGCATCAATCGCATGGGACCACTCCTCCTCACGCCTCAATACGTCGCGCGCCCGCCCGACAGGTCGAAGACCGCGCCGGTTGAAAAGGTGCAGGCATCGGACAGCATCCACAGCACCATCTCGGCAACCTCGTCCACCGTGCCGAGGCGCTTCATGGGGCTCTTGTCGATCATGATCCGGACATGTTCCGGCGACATCTGCGCCAGGATCGGCGAGTCGACCGCAGCCGGCGCCAGACTGTTCACCCGGATATCGGTCTGCGCCAATTCCTTGCCGAGCGATTTGGTCAGCGCAATCACGCCCGCCTTCGCCGCGCTGTAGGCAGAGGCGTTGGGCGTGCCTTCCTTTCCGGCCAGGGAGGCGATATTCACGATCCGCCCCGAATTGGCGCGCTGCATGATGGGCACCAAATTGCGGCAGACTTCATAGACGCCGACAAGGTTCACATCGACGACCCGGCGCCACATGGCGGGGTCCAGATCCACCAGCGGTTCCGACGGGCCGGTAAAGCCGGCGCTGTTGACCAGCAGGTCCACGCCGTCGAGCGCTTTAGCCGCCGCCGTCACCGTTTCGGGCTTGCTGACATCGACCGCCGCGAAGGTCACACCGTCGAATACCGGTTCAGACAGGTCCCAAACCTGGACGGCGGCGCCCGCATCCCTGAGGCGTTCGGCAATCGCCCGTCCAATCCCGCTCGACCCGCCGGTGACGACCGCCGTTTTGCCGGAATAATCGTAGACAGGCATCGTCATAGAGTTTCCACCGCGTAAGCGTTGCTGGTGGCGATCGCCTTGCGGATCTCCAGTGCCGGCGCATAGGTGTCGGAATGATAGAATTCCTTCAGCCTGTCCATGCTCTCGAATTCGACGATCACGTGGCGGCTGGGCAGGTAATCCCCTTCCAGCTGCTCGCAGGGATTGCCGCGCACCAGGAAGCGGCCGCCGAAAGCGGCGATGGCGTCCGGCGTCATGCTTTTGTAGATCTCGTATTTCTCGGGGTCGCGGATTTCTTTAACATCGACAATCAATAACGCCGCCATCGGGTTCCTCCCAGCCAGTGTTCCATTCTTCGCCGCAAAGAGTAGTGGCAATTCCGGGCGGGTGAAACCGGCCCGGTCCCGAAATTCGGGGGCCCACGTGAAAGAGTGCTCTTCCCCCGGGGACAGGACCGGGCGATTGACCGGCGGGGCGAAGCGGCTACGATCCCTGCCACTTTCGAAGGGACGCCGAAGATGAAAAAGAATGCGCCGCTTGCCCCGGAAACCCTGGCCGCCCAAGGCCTGGGCTGGGAAGACGACGAGACCGGCGCGGTCATCCGCCCCGTCCATGTCTCCACCACCTTCGCCCGCGACGAAAATTACGAGTTGCCGGACGGGCGGACCTATATCCGGGACGCCTCCCCCGCGCTGGATCAAGCGGAATCGATGATCGCCGCGCTTGAAGGCGCTGAAGACGCCATGGTCTTCTCATCCGGCCTCGCCGCCTGCATGGCCCCGTTCCACGCGCTGCAGCCCGGCGACCGGGTCGTGGTTCAGAGCGGCATCTATTTCGGGGTGCCGACCTGGCTTGCCGAATTCGGCGACGCCCATGGTCTGAAACCGGTCTTCGTCCCTTCCGGCGACGAAGCGGGTTTGCTGGCCGCCATCGCTGAGGCGCCGACCGCCTTGGTCTGGATCGAAAACCCGTCGAACCCGGACCTGCATGTGACCGATATCGCCGCCGTTGCCGACGCCGCGCACAAGGCGGGCGGCGTGTTGTGCATCGACTCGACGACGGCCACGCCGGTCCATTGCAAGCCCATCGAATTCGGCGCGGATATCGTGGTTCATTCGGCGACGAAATATCTGAACGGCCATTCCGACGTGCTGGCCGGGGCCTTGGCCGTGCGCGAGAAGACCGACCTTTGGGAACGGATCCGCAAACATCGTTATCTGACCGGCCCGCAGCCGGGCGGTTTCGACCTGTTCCTGCTGGTGCGTGGGATGCGCACGCTGTTCGTCCGGGTCGAGCGGCAATCCGCCAATGCGCTGAAGATCGCCGAATTCCTGGAAAACCATCCCAAGGTGACGCGGGTCAACTATCCCGGCCTGAAGAGCCACCCGCGCCACGATCTGGCGGGGCGTCAAATGCAGGGCGGTTTCGGTGGCCTGTTGAGCTTCCATGTCGCCGGCGGCGCGGCCGGCGCGCTTGGCGTCGCCAAGCGGGTGCAGGTCATCAAGCGGGCGACGTCACTGGGCGGGGTCGAGACGCTGATCGAGCATCGCCGGTCGGTCGAACCGCCGGACAGCCCGGTCGCAGACGACCTTTTGCGCCTGAGTGTCGGCATCGAAAACGCCGACGACCTGATCCTGGATTTGAAGCAGGCGCTGGACGCGGCCGGTTCCTGATCTATCTGGCATAGCCAAGACACGTTGCAACACAATCGAGGGGGAATAGTGCATGTCTATCGACCTATACACCTGGACCACGCCGAACGGCCGCAAGGTATCCATCGCGCTTGAGGAGATGGGCCTGGAATACACCAGCCATTCCATCAATATCGGTCAGGACGAACAATTCGCGCCGGACTTCCTGAAGATCAGCCCGAACAACAAGATCCCGGCCATCGTCGACAACGACAACGGCATGGCGCTGATGGAATCGGGCGCCATCCTGCTGTATCTGGCCAAGAAGACCGGTAAGTTCATTCCCCAGGATGAGGAAGGATACTTCCGCTGCGTCGAATGGCTGATGTGGCAGATGGGCGGATTGGGTCCGATGCTGGGTCAGGCGCATCACTTCCTGCATTTCAATCCGGGCAAGGCGGCCTATGCGGAAGAGCGGTTCGGCAAGGAAGCCAAGCGGATTTACGGCGTGTTGGATAAGCGGCTTGCCGAGACCGGCGCCTTCATGGCCGGTAAGGAATATTCCATCGCGGATATGGCGACCTGGCCCTGGGTATCGCGCTTCGAATGGCAGCAGATCGACCTGAACGAATTTCCGAACGTGAAGCGTTGGTATGTCGAGATCGCCAACCGCCCGGCGACAAAGCGCGGATACGATCAGCCGAAATATGTCAGCGATATTCCAATGCCCGCGTAAAGCGAGCCGTAGATGAATGTTCGGGCGGGGCGGTCAATCGACCGCCCCTTCCTTTTTCAACGCCGCGAATATCCCGTCTATCCAGCCGACGACCGCATCGATCCGGGCGCTGCGCCGCACATGGGGGTGCACGACCAACCAGACGTCCCGGCTTGTGACCGGCTCGGCCAGTCGGGCCAGGGCCGGCTCTTCATTGCCGATGAAGACCGGCAGCAGCGTTTGGCCCAAGCCGGCCAGCACGGCCTGCAGGATGGGTTCCCCGTCATTGACCCGCAGGGGACTGAGCGGGACCTTCCCTTCCCTGGCGATCCACTTTGCCTGCGGGATGGCGGCGAAGCTCTCCTCATAGGTGATCCAGGGCAGGTCGTCGCGTCCCGCTGCCTCCTTGCCGGCATAGGGCGCATAGCGGATCGCGCCCAACCGCCGCGCGATCATCCCGTCCTCCGTCGGCCGCGCCAGACGCAGGGCGATATCGGCCTCCCGCCGGGTCACGCTCAACGTCGCCGGTTCGGCGATCAGATCCAACTCGATATCGGGATAGGTTTGGAACAGGCTGCCGACCCGGGGCGCCAGAAGGCGATTGGACAGCGTCGGCACGCTGGTCAGGCGCACCAGCCCGCCGGGCTTGGTGTCCCGGCCCGCGACGTCGCGTTCCAGCGCGGCCAGCTCGACCTCCGCCCGTTCGGCGCGGGTGATGACCTCCTCCCCCGCCGGCGTCGGAATCAGGCGCCCGTCGCGGCGGTCGAACAGCCGCGCGTTCAGCCCTTCCTCCAAGGCGGCCAGACGGCGGGTGACGGTGGTCTGATCCACCCCCAGCGACCGGCCCGCCGCGCTCAAGGTCCCTTCCCGCACGATCGCGAGCACGAACCGCACATCGTTCCAATTGATCATCCTGCATTTTTGCGGCAGGGCGGCGAGAAAATCCAGCTAGATATGGCAAAAATGCAGAGGTAAAAGCAGAGAAATTCGTCCCCACACAGAGGAACCATCCCATGTCCGACCGACCCAAGACACTGATGCAGATGGCGGGCGCAGACCTCACCCCCGCTGCGTTGAGCGCCGCCGCGCTGATTGTCGTGGATGCCCAGCGCGTCTATTCCGACGGCCCGCTGGTGCTGACCGGGGTCGCCCCCGCGGCGGAGGAAATTGCCGGCCTGCTGAAACGCGCGCGGGCCGCCGGCACGCCCATCGTCCATGTCCGCCATGTCGGACCGGATGGCAGCCCCTTCGGCAAGGACGGCAACGGTTTCAAATATATGGCGCAGGCGGAACCGCAAACCGGCGAGGCGGAAGTGGAAAAGACCCTGCCGAATTCCTTCGCGGGCACGAACCTGGATGACATTCTGAAAGAAATCGGCCGGAAGAAACTGATCATCACCGGCTTCATGAGCCATATGTGCATCAGCGCCACGGCCCGGTCCGCCCTGGACCATGGCTATGGCGCGACGGTCGTCGCATCGGCCGTGGCCACGCGCCCCCTGCCGAGCGCCACGGGCGACGGCACGGTCGCCGCCGAGGTGGTTCATGAAGTGGCGATGACGGAATTGTCCGACCGCTTCGCGATCATTGCGAAAACCGCGTCGGACATTCCCGACTGACCGGAACCGCCTGCGCCGTTACAGCCCCAGGCTGACGGAGAACATATAGCGGGGATCGTCGTTATTCTGTCCCGACGGCCGACGCGTCAGCGGCTTGGCGATCTGTAAATCGGTATAGAGACCGTATGCGCCGAGCCGCAGGCCCGCCCCGGCGGAGGACAGGGATTCCCAATCGCTTTGGAAATTGTCCCGGAAGACGGTGCCGACATCGTAGAACCCGTAGAGCTGGATCTGGCTCATGAAATCCACGAATTGTCCCAGATCCACGCGGGCTTCGGCCAGGCCGGCAACACCGCCCTCACCTTCCAATTCGCCATAATCGTAGGCCCGGCCGAAGGCCGCACCGCCGAGGGAAAATTCCTCCGTCGTCAGGACCGGCGCATCCGACCACTGCGCCTTGCCGCTGACTTCGACGCTGAAGATATTCCCGATCCGTTGCAGGCGGCGGCCGAAGAATTCGACCTTGGTGAAATCCGGCTCCGCATCGGCGCGCGACAGGTTTGCATCGCCGGTTTCCGATGAACCGAAAATCTCCAGCCCCTTGCTGACTTCCAATTGCAGGAAGTGATCCCCGCTCCAGCGGTTCGCGCCGTAATAACGCAGCCCGGCGCGCAACACACGGGTTTGATCGTCGAAATTGTCGACGCCGCGCTGCTGTTCGCGCAGTTCGAGGAAATCGAAGCTTCCCGTCGCCCAGATACTGTGAGCCGCGCCGCGCAGCAGCGGATGGGTAACGTCCAGCGTGGCGTTGCGGCTTTTCGATTCCAGGTCCAGGTTGCGGTCGCTGCCGCCGGAATCGGTCTCGGTCGCGGACAGGGTCGTGGTCACGACCGTGCCGGCATTGCCGACCGGCTGGGTCCAGGCGAATTCGCCGTATAGGACTTCCGCGGGTTCAAGCGGATTGGTGAAGAAACCGACCTGCAGACGTTCGTTCAGGCCGAGCGTGTCGTTCGCGCCGACCGCGGTCCAGCTTTCAAGCCGCCCGCTTTCCGGCGTACCGCGATTGTCCAGATAGGTGTAGAAATCGAAAGCATCGTGGCCGACCGTCACGTTCAAGACATAAGCGCCCGGCGCATCCCCTTCCGTCACGGTCGACTTCTCGACCCAATAGCCCGGCAGATCCCCGGTCAGGTACAGCGCGCGTTCCATCGTCGGCAGGCGCGTCGGCCGTTCTTCGACCAACTCGGCGAAATAGGGCTGGAACCGCGCCGCGTCGACTCCGTCGCCCTGGATCGCGACCTCGGCGATATAGCCTTCGACCACATCGATGGTCAGAACCCCGCTGGCGACTTCCTGCGGGCGGACTTCCGCCCGTGTCAGAACATAGCCTTCCTGCTTATAGAGCTCCGTAATCGCTTTCGCGACGCGATCGATATCGGCGGACGTCACCTGACGCGCGATCAGATCGGTATAGAATTCGGTGAAGCGCGACGGTTCGAAGACCGAACTGCCTTCGACCACGACACCGCCCAGAATGAAAGAGACGCCGTCGTCGGGCGCGACCGTTTCGGGCTCGACACCGGTTTCGGTCTTGATGTCCTGCTGGCGTTCTTCCCGGGCCGGTTTGGCATCCTCGATCTGCCGCTTGATCTGGACGGCATCGAAGGAATCCGCGCGCTGCGCCTGTCCTGGACCGGCGAATGCGACGGCAAGAACGAAAGCCCAGCCCCCCAGCCGAGCAGCCGAAAGTATGAAATGTCGCAAACCAGTCCCCTCCAAACGCGTACTCTTTTTCAGACCGCAGGCGCCGTCCGACTTCCCCACGGCGACGATCCGCATTTCCCTGATCATGCAGCAACAGTGATTTACGATATATTAATTACCTTCTGCAAATATGCGTTCAAGCTTTCGGGTGATGCGACGCCGTGTGGGGCAGGGTACCGCATCCAGGAGACCGGAAAGTGTAGAATGGAGAATGTCTGACGAATTTTAGGCAAATTCCATGAGTGTTTGCTGTTTTTGAACAGGCTGATACTCTACTGGGCGTTCCTTAGGGCAGGTTTCCACCAGGGATAAAGGGTAGGGTTCAGTAAGGTTCTTTGGGGAAATCAAGTTTATGACCATGTGTATTGAGACGTCGTCGCGCCACACCGCCACGGTAACCTCCACTCTTTTCCGCTTTCTTTCGATCCTTTTCGTCGCGCTTTTCGTGACCTCGGCCGCGCAGGCCGGGTCCGAGTGGACCGTCAGCGCCATCGAAGGCGACGCCAAAATCGTCAAGGAAGGCATACAGCCCGTGGCCTTGAGCCCCGGCGATGAACTGGCCGAAGGCGACCGCGTCGTGACCGGCGAAACCGGCAGGGCCGTGCTGACCCGCGGCGGGTCGACCATCGTCGTCGCGCCGGGAACGGAAATGTCCATCCCGCTGGAAAAGACCAATGGTCTCGCGACCCGTATCCTGCAGAAGGTCGGTACGCTTTTCCTGAATGTCGAAAAGAAGAAGACCGAACATTTTGAGGTCGTGACCCCCTATCTCGCCGCCGTCGTCAAAGGCACCAGCTTCACGGTGAACGTGGACCGGTCCGGCGCGGCCGTGCATGTGATGGAAGGTTTGGTCCAGGTTGCCGACGCGGTTTCCGGCCAGGCGGTCTTCGTCCGTCCCGGTCAAACCGCGACGCGCAATGCCGCCGCGGCCGGATTGGATGTGAAGGGGCAGAAAGCGTCCGCCCCCGGTCAGCAGAAGAAGGCCGAAGCCGAAACAGATTCAGCCGGGCTGGATAACAGCCAGGGTGACAACAATGCCGGCGGCAACGGCAAGGCTCAAGGCGCCGTGAACAGCGCCAGCGGCCAAGCGACAGCAGCCGAAGCCAGCGACGGCAAGGCCGGCGGTAACGGCAAGGCCATCGGGCGCAGTTTCGAAATCGTGTCGGTCGAAACCCCGGTGGGGACGGGGCCGTCGCCCGGCAGCGCGACCGGCCAGATTAACCGTTCCGTGACCAGCAATGCGGGTGGCAATGCCAAAAGCAATAACGCTGCGACGAACGTTAGCGGCCAAGACACTGCGGTTGAAGCCCGCAACGGCAAAGCGGGTGGAAACGGCAAGGCCATCGGTCGCACGCTTGGCGTCGTGTCGCTTGATGTCGCGGTTGTTACCGTTTCGCTGCCCGGCAGCGCCGCAGCCCAGGCCAACCGGTCCGCGACCAGCGGCACCGGCGGCAATAGTAATGGAAATGGTGGCGGAGTAGACAGCGGCAGCAACGCCGCCGGTAACGGCGGAGCGGGGAGCACCAACGTTGCTAGCGGAAACCCGAGTGCCGGTGGCAGCGTAGGCGGCGGTATCGGTGGCGGCAATCCCAGTGCCGGCGGCGGCAACCCCAATGCCGGCGGCGGCAACCCCAATGCCGGCGGCGGCAACCCCAATGCCGGCGGAGGCAACCCCAATGCCGGTGGCGGCAACCCCAATGCCGGTGGCGGCAACCCCAATGCCGGTGGTGGCAACCCGAATGCCGGCGGCGGCAACCCCAATGCCGGTGGTGGGAATGGAAACGGCAATGGCAATGGCAATGGCTAGCCACTCCGTTCAGACATAACGGCCGCAGGCGATGGGGGAGATCGACCTGCAACCGAATTCAACGTCCCGGACCGCGATAACCGCGCGTCTGGGACGTCTGCTTGTAGACTACCCGCATATTCTGTTGGCCGTGGTTGTCACGGGTTTGTTCCTTTCCAACGCCGTGCGCCCCTTCGACAGAATGCTCTACGACCTGCGTTTGGAGACGATTACCCGCTCCGCCACGGGCACATTGGCGGTGGTTGAAATCGACCCCGCTTCAATCAAGGAAATCGGCGTCTGGCCCTGGCCCCGCGATGTCTATGCCAGCGTGTTGCAAAAACTGGCGCGGGCCGGCGCTACCGAAATCGCCGTCGATATCGATTTTTCCTCCCGCGGGAACCGGACGGGGGACGATGTCCTGGCGGCTACGCTGAGAGAACTGGGCGAGTTGGTGATCCTGCCGGTTTTTCGGCAGCAGGCCCGACCGGGCGCGCAATCGTCGGGCGTGCACGATACCTCCCCCCACCAAGATTTCAGTCAATTCGTGCAATTGGGCAGCGTGACGATCTTCCCGGAAAGCGACGGGTTGGTCAGGAACCTGATGACCACCCAGGTTTGGGAAGAAAAGACCCTGCCCTCCTTCGTGACCCTGCTTGCCGGGCCGAAGGCATTGGGCATTCCGGAATTTTCCATCGACTACGGCATCGACCCCGAAACCATTCCCCGCCACTCCCTGGTCGACATCTTGCACGACCGCATCCCGGGATCCGCCTTCAAGGGCAAGAAAGTCCTGATCGGCGGTACCGCGACGGAACTGGGCGATCAGCACGCCGTGCCGGTCTTCAGGGCGCTGCCCGGCCCGATCATTCAGGCCGTTGCGTATGAATCCCTGGTCCAGGACCGCGCCCTGCAGGAATTGCGACCGGAAGCAATCGTCGCCTTTATTCTGATCGTTGCCATGGTGCTGGGAAAAAGGCTGACCAGGTGGCCCTGGCAATGGGCCGGTCTGGCGATGGTCGCCACGATTGCGTCTACCGAGGCCCTGGCCTTCGGGCTGCAAACCTTCTTTCCCTTTCTTCTGCCGACCGTGGCGATCGACCTTGTGCTGTTCCTATGCTTCCTTTGGGGATTGCTGGTCGCCCTGGAACAGAAGGCCGCGGAACTGTTCCGTCATGCGATGATGCTGCTGCACCGCGGCGGCGTGATCGACCGGGTTCTGGAAGATAGTTTCGACGGTATCGTCGTGACCGATTCCATCGGCCGGATCGAGCGCGTGAACAAGGAAGCCACCCGCCTTCTGGGCACCAGCCCCGGCGCGATGATCGGCAAAGGCATGGCGGAGTTCCTGCCGGAAATCCGCGCCATGGAGGAAGAATTAAGCGCCCTTGAGAAGAAAGGCCAAGAGGCCCGCTTCATCGGCCCGCGGGAGATTACCGTCACTGCGTCCAACGGCAGCCCCGCGATCCTGGAAGTCGTGGTCGGCCGCTTCGTCATACGCCCCAGCGAAACCAAATGGGAACGCCGCACGAACACACGCAACCTGTTCAGTTACACCTTCCGCGACGTCACCGCGCGCAGCGAATTGGCGGAGAAGGAACGCGAAGCCCTGGAAGCCGCCGTCGCGGCCAGCCGCGCGAAGACCGAATTCCTGGCGAATATGAGCCACGAATTGCGTACCCCGCTGAACGCGATCATCGGGTTTTCGGAAGTGGTCCACGGCGAATTGCTGGGACCGATCGAACCGAAATACAAGGAATACCTGTTGAACATCCACGACAGCGGCAAGCATCTGCTGTCGGTCATCAACAACATTCTCGACGTCTCGAAGATCGAGTCCGGCAGTTTCGAACTGCATGACGATTTGGTCGACCTGCGCCAGGTGATGGAGGCCTGCTTCACGCTGAGTAAGGGTTGGCCTGAATCGGCGGACCGTAAGATCACCATGGACCTGCCGGAGGTTTGCCCGAACCTGTTCGCCGACGAACGGCTGCTGAAGCAGATGATCGTCAACCTGCTGTCCAATGCCGTGAAATATTCGGAAAACGGCGACAGCGTCGGCATGACGGTCGTTGAAGCGGAAGACGGCGGCGTCGCCATCGTCGTCCGGGATACGGGTATCGGGATGCAGCCGGACGTCATCGCCAAGCTGACCGAACCCTTCTATCAGGTCGATTCCACCCTGTCGCGCAGCCGGGAAGGCACCGGGCTGGGCCTGTCGCTGGTCGCGGCCTATGCCGAGGCCCATGGCGCGGAACTGGTCATCGACAGCGAATTCGGCCATTGGACGGAGGTCCGCCTGGTCTTTGGGCGCAGCCGTGTCATCGGACCTAATTTCAAGGCAGGCCGACAGGCAGAAGATAGCAATCCGGCTCATTCGGAGCCCCCGCCGGAGTCGGCAAGCGGCGTCGACATCCGGCAGCAACAAACGGTTTACTACCCGTAGCGATACGTCAGCCTAGTTCCTGCGTTCGTATTGCCGGTCGCCGAACAGGATGGCTTTCGCGTCATCGGAAATCGTGTGCTTGCGGCGTTTGTCCTTCAGTACATCCATGCCCCGCCGCACCGCCGGCCGTTCCGCAATCTCGTCGTACCAGCGCAGGAAATTCGGGAAGCCTTCCCGCTCGACACCCTGATAGTGGGAAAACTTCATCCAGGGCCAGACCGCCATATCCGCAATCGTGTAATCTTCCCCGGCGATATAGGGGCTTTCCGCCAATCGCCGGTCGACCACGCCGTAAAGCCGCGCCGCTTCCTTTGAATAGCGGTTCCGCGCGTAGTCATTGCCTTCCGGCGCGTATTGAAAGAAATGCTGGGCCTGCCCCAGCATCGGTCCGATGCTGGCCATCTGGAACATCACCCATTGCAGGACCGTGTACCGGCCGCGCGCATCCTCCGGCATGAACCGTCCGAATTTCTCCGCCAGATAGATCATGATCGCGCCGGATTCGAACAGCGTGATGGGCTGCCCGTCCGGTCCGTCGCTGTCGACCAGGGCCGGCATCTTGTTGTTCGGGCTGATCTTCAGGAAATCCGGCGCGAATTGTTCGCCGGTCACGATATCGACCGGCACGACGGTGTAGGAAACCGCCAATTCCTCCAGCAGGATATGCACCTTGTGCCCGTTCGGCGTCGGCCAAGTGTAAAGATCGATACTCACGAATACGCTCACCTCAATTGGAACCGACTGACAAATTTATGCAGTCGCAGACATAGAAAAACAGACCGCCCCCATCATTGCGGGCCTTTTCGGAAGGGTGTAGTGCGGCGGTTGGATTGGCAACCGGTTCCTATCGGAACGACCGGCGCGCCGATCCGGCCTATGGGGGGAGTGCCGACCATGACGATGATATCCGACGACGACGGCGTCGATCAGCAGAAGGCCACCTGGTGGGTCATCGGCGGCATGAGCCTGATCGCGCCGGGCGCCGGTCTGATGGCGACCTTCACGCCGACGCGCCTGAAACTGCTCGGTTTCGGCGAGGGCGAGGTCGGCATCGTCGTCACCGCGTTCAGCATCGGTCTGTTGCTGGGCTGTTTCTTCGCCGGCCGGCTGGTCCGGCGCATCGGCCATATCCGTGCCCTTGCCTTCTTTTGCAGTCTGGCGGGATTGAGCATCCTGGCCATGAGCATCGAACCCTCCTTACCGCTCTGGGCCCTGGCGCGGCTGGCGACCGGTTTCGCCTCCACCGCCATCTTCATCGCATCGCAAAGCTGGTTGAACGAAATTTCCCCATCGGATCAACGCGGCCGGGTGCTCTCGATCTTCTATGTGATCTACATCATCGGGATCGGCCTGGGATCGCTGATCATGAGCCGCCTGGACCTGGATGCCTCCACCGCCTTCGTGCTGGGCGCGGCGTTTTACATGACCGCCATCGTCCCCTTCGTCTTCACGCCCGCGCCGACCCCGCCGCCGCCGGAACAGGCCGGCATGGATCTGCGCGGCGCCTTCCGGATTTCGCCGTTGGGTTTCGTGGCCTCCGCCGCGGCGGGAGCGTTGACCATGACCTTCTATGGCGTCGGCCCGGTCTATGCCCTGCTGGAAGGGTTCGACAAGCAGCAGGTCGGCATCCTGATGGCGATCGCGCCGCTGGGAAATCTGGTCCTGCAATTGCCCATGGGCTTGTGGTCTGACAAATACGACCGCCGCCGTATCCTGGCCCTCGCCGCCGTGCTGACCACTGCGTCGGCCCTGACCGTGGGATTGCTCGAGCTGTCGGTACTGGGCGGGCTGTTCCTTGTCGCGGCCGTCTTCATGGTCCTGGCCGGATCGATGGAGACGCTGTATTCGGTCGGCGCGGCGCATGCCAACGACCACGCGGAACAGGGGCAGCATGTCTCCCTCGCCTCCTCCCTCATCCTGGCCTGGAGCATCGGCGCCATTGCAGGCCCGGCTGCCGGCAGCATGTTGCTGGAGAATTTCGATCCGGGCGCCCTGTTCCTGATGTTCGCGGCGGTATCGGGCCTTTTCGTCCTCTACACCTTCTGGCGCATGTCGCGCCGGTCCGTGCCGCCGCAGGAAACGCAGGAGGACTTCGTCGCCGTTTCCGCCACCGCACCGATCCAGGCGCAGCCGGAAGCCTATGTCGAGGAAATGGCGGATATGATGGAAGAGGCCGAAAACGCAGCGACGCCGGAGGGGGATCGGGCGGGGAATCGGGAGGGGGATCGAAAAGGGGATCAAAAGAAGGATGATCCGCAACGCTGATTTGGCGTATCATCCCCCGGCGGGCCCGGAAACCGAGCCGGAACGGCCCGTAAACAAAGGAGGATCCGCAGATGGTGTTCACCTTGGCAACGATACCCGATGAAAAACTGGCGGCCCTGCAATCGCTGGAAGCCGAAATCGGCGCGCCCTTGCTGGCGATGGCGCAAGTCGACGTCGCCCCCGCCCGGTTGGACAGGGAACGCTTGGCCCGTATCGAGCAGATGGAAAAGGAACTGGGCGTCGTGCTGGTCGCGGTCAGGTCCGGGACGGAAGGCGACGAGGCACCCCGGCGGCGACGGTCCCGCAAAGGCTGATCGGGGCCGGTTTGGTCCCCGAGCTGCACCCAGTCATTTGCGCCCGGTTTTGTTAAACCGGAGCCCGCCTAATCCTTTCATTCCGCCGCAAGGAGTTCCGCATAGGGCGCTTCCTTGCTGGGAACCGCCTCTTCCTCGCTGGTCGAAATCTGCGCTTCCAGCACCACCATGATGGCGTCCACCTTGTTGCCGATGGCGTTGAAAAAACCGTCATCGTTCAATCCCTCGGCGGTCAATAATTCCGCCAACAGGGCATAGACTTCGTGAAGCTCCGACTCCGTCAGGGTCAGCAGACAGAAATCGCCGTCCGGTACATTCTTCGCCCGATGGAACTGCGCGCGCAGCATCGGATCGATCGTACAACCAAGGAGCAATTCCACTTCATCAACCGTTAAAAAGAAATTCTTTTGCACAATAACCTCAACCATATCCTAAGCCTCCATCCCACCCGAATGCCGACCTGCTCACCTCGATTTGGAAGATTCAGGAATTCGCTGAGCAAGGCGACTCATATCGCTTCGGATAAACCCGACATTCTTGTTGCTGTTTCTTAAAATCCCAGCCATTCGCGGTTGCCTGTTAAGGGACTCTCGCACTACCCCGTTCCGCCTTTTTAAAGCACCTTTATTTCCAATCACTTGCCCCCATCCGCCTTTCGATCTAGGTCTTTATCGGGAGGGTTTTGAATGGTCGACGAACCGGTACGGCGGGAACGGAAATCGCGGCGGCGGGCCAATGCGGCGGCGCCAAAAGCGGAACGGTCGGTAAATTACCGTCAACTGCGCAATCCCTTCACCCCGCAAACGGTCTTCGGCGAGGACCGGATCGCCGAAATGCACGAGACCGCTTTGCGCATCCTGGAAGAGCTTGGACTCAAGGTTCTGCTGCCCCAGGCGCGGCGGATCTACGCCCAAGCCGGCGCCCACGTCGATGACGAAACGGAAATGGTCCGCATCGGCCGGGACATCGTCGACGCGGCAATCCGAACTGCCCCGAAGAGCTTCCGCCTACGCGGCGGCCAGGCGCATCGCGACGTGACCATGGAACCGGGCGCGCTGGTCTTTCAGGCCGGCGCCGGTTGCCCGCATCTGACCGACAGGGCGCGCGGGCGGCGGCCGGGCACGCTGAGCGATTATCTGGAAACCGTGAAGCTGGCGCAGAGCTTCGATGTTCTGCACACGATCGGCCCGCATGTGGAGGCACAGGACGTGCCGATCAACCTGCGCCATTATGCGATGACGAGGGGCGGCCTGGTCTTGAGCGACAAACCCTGCTTCATCTATGCGCGCGGCACGCCGCAGGTGGAAGACAGTTTGGAAATGATCCGCATCGCCCGCGGAGTGGACGCAGATGCCTTCCGTGAAGACGCCTGGTGTTACACGGTGATCAACACCAACTCGCCCCGCACCCTGGACATTCCAATGGCCCAAGGCCTGATCGACATGGCCAAGGTCGGCCAACCTTCCGTCGTCACGCCCTTCTGCCTGGCCGGCGCCATGGCCCCGGTCACGATGGCGGGCGCGATCACTTTGCAGCATGCCGAAGCCCTGGCCGCGATCGCGCTGACCCAGCTCGTCCGGCCCGGCGCGCCGGTGCTCTACGGCAGTTTCAGTTCCAATGTGGATATGAAGTCCGGCTCCCCCGCCTTCGGCACGCCGGAACATGTGACCGCGACCCTGGGGTCGGGTCAGTTGGCGCGGCTGATCGGCCTGCCCTGGCGCGCGGCGGCGGCCAGCGCCGCCAATGTCGCCGACGCCCAGGCCAGCACGGAAACCATGATGAGCCTGTGGGGCTGCCTGATGGCGGGCGTCACCTATGTGGTGCATTCGGCGGGATGGCTGGAAGGGGGACTCACCTTCTCGCTGGAGAAGATGATGATCGACCTGGAAGCGCTGCAGACCCTGGCCGAACTGTGTACACCCGCCCCCGCCGAGACCGGCGATATCGGCTTCGACGCCATCGCTTCGGTCGAGCCCGGCGGGCATTTTTTCGCCGCCGAGCATACGATGCAGCGCTATCAGACCGCCTTCTACGATCCCTTGATCGCCGATTGGTCCAACTTCGGGACCTGGACGGAAAACGGCGCCATGACCGCCGATGAACGCGCCACCGCTTTGTGGCAGAGGAAACTGGCCGAGTTCACGCCCCCGCCGATGGACGACGCCCGGATCGAGGAACTCGACGCCTTCATCGCCAAGCGCACCGAACAAGGCGGCGCGCCGCCGGTCAGCTGAAGGCCCCACCGCAGGCCGGCGGACACACTCCGATGAACCGCCGATTGATGTTCCATTAATTGAACGTGAACTCTATTTATGTTCAATATAATATACAAAGCGTCGTATGCATCTTGAATGAACCCGGTATGTTCAATATAAAGAACGCAAATCCGGTTTACGTTTAACTAAATGGACATTCTGTAGGCTAGCCCGATGAAACGCACCAGAACCTATTCGCGCATGACCCTTCAGGCATTGTCGGTCCTGGGCAATCTGATCCGCATCGGCCGGATCGAGCGCGGCATGACTGCCCAGGACCTGGCGGAACGCGCCGGGATCAGCCGGACGACCCTTTACAGCATCGAGAAAGGCGCGCCGGGGCCCGAGATCGGGACGGTCTTTGAATTGGCGGCGATTGTTGGGGTGCAACTGTTCGAACCCGACAGCCGGACATTGGCCGTTCAGGACAAACGGCTTTCCGAAAAACTGGCCCTGTTGCCGCAAAGCGTCCGGCGGCCGAAACGCGAGGTCGACGATGACTTCTGAAGAGCAAATACAGGACGGCGCGCCGCAGGACGTTTTCGTCTGGATCTGGCTGCCCGGGGCGACGGAGCCCGTCGTCGCGGGCCGGCTGGTGCAGGACGGCGACCGCCTGATCTTCAACTACGGCGCCAGCTATCGCGCCCGGCCGGACGCCATCCCGATCTATGAGCCGGAACTGCCCTTGCGGGCCGGGTCGATCGAACCGCTGGCCGGATTGACCATGCCGAGCTGCATCCGCGACGGGTCCCCCGATGCCTGGGGTCGGCGCGTCATCATCAACCGCATGACGGGCATGAAACCCGACGGGCCGGACGTGCCGGACCTGGGCGAGTTGACCTTTCTGCTGCAATCCGGCTCGGACCGGATCGGGGCACTGGATTTCCAATCATCCGCCAAGGAATACGTCCCGCGCCAAACCGCGGCGGCGACGCTGGAGGAATTGCTGGATGCGGCCGACCATATCGAAAACGGCTTGCCGATCACCCCTGCCCTGGACCAGGCGCTGAACCATGGCACCTCCATCGGGGGCGCCCGCCCCAAGGCGCTGATCGACGCGGACGAGAAAAAGTTCATCGCCAAGTTCTCCTCGGGCGTCGACATCTACAGCGTTGTGAAGGCGGAGTTCATCGCGATGCGGCTGGCGGCGCGCTGCGGGCTCAACGTCGCGCCGGTTTCGGTTACCCATGCGGGCGGCAAGGACGTGCTGCTGATCGAACGCTTCGACCGCGTCAAGGAAGGCGATGCCTGGGCCCGCCGGTCGATGGTCTCGGCGCTGACCATGTTCGGCATGGACGAGATGATGGCGCGTTATGCCTCCTACGAGGATTTGGCCGAAATCATCCGCCACCGCTTCACCAATCCGCGCGCGACGCTGCGGGAATTGTTCGGGCGGATCTGTTTCAACATCCTATGCGGCAATACCGACGATCACGCCCGCAACCATGCGGCCTTCTGGGACGGAAGGGCGCTTTCCCTCACCCCTGCCTATGACATCTGCCCGCAAAGCCGCACCGGCAATGTCGCGACCCAGGCCATGCTGATCAAGGGCGAGGACCGGTCGAGCACGCTGGAGGCCTGCCTCAACGCCGCGGCGGATTACCAACTCAACGAGGCCGAGGCGCTCGCCGTGATCGAAGGCCAGATCACCACGATTGCGGAAAGCTGGGCCGAGACCTGTGACGCGGCGGACGTCACCCCGACCGACCAGGCCCTGTTCGCCGGCCGCCAATTCCTGAACAGCTATTGCATGGGCGGCTTGGAAGACCGGCACAAAGACTTGCGGGATGTCTTCACGCAGGCAGTCGCGCGGATTCAGGCCTAGTCCTTCCCGGCGTCTGTGCTGAAAACCGGGCCGCGCATTACGGAACGGCGCCGTTGCGGATGCTTTGCTCGAAACCGGAACGGTCGCGGCGGACCTTTTTCACGGTATCGGTCATCGCATTGTCGGCGTGATTGTGCTTGCCGCTCCACAAAATGATTTCGGCCAGCACCGGGGCCAGATCGCGCCCCTTGTCCGTCAGCGTGTACAGAAAGCTGCGCCAGTTTTCCGGATCGCGGGTTTTGGAAACCAAGCCGTTCTCTTCCAACTGCTTCAGCCGCTGGGCCAGAATATTGGTTGAGATCCCCTCCCCGCCTTCCAGCAGTTCCGAATAGGTGCGCGCGCCCTTTATCGCCAAGTCGCGGATGACAAGCAGCGTCCATGGGTCGCCGAACATCCGCAAAGCGAAAGCGACCGGGCAGCCGGTGTCGTAGGTTTGGTCGGTGTTTTTCTTCATGTCGAAAATATATCGATATGCACTTGCCTTTTGCAAGTTGATATGCATTTGATAGTGACCTTGCAAAAAGCAAGTTGATTAGGAGAACCCATGATTGAAGACGATGAAAACGCGGCATTCCGCGAATGAACCCTTATGCCCAGACGCCGGTTCCTCACGACCTCGGCGGCCGTGGCCGGAACCCTTCTCACCCCCAGCCTTCTCAAAGCAAAGGAAAACAGCATGTCCCCGAAAGCCTTCGTCTATACCGAGGTCGCCATCTCCGTTCCCTTCGACCAAGCCCCCTGGAAGAAAATCAACGAGGATATCAAGAAACAGCCCGGCTTCCTGAACAAGACATGGCTGCAAGGGCACGCGACCCAATCCCTTGGCGGCATTTACGCCTTCGACTCGCTTCAGAACGCGACAAATTTCGTCACCGGCTATTTCCCGACCGAGCCGCGGTCCTTCGGCGTCGCCCATAACACACGGGTCTTCGACGCCGAAGTCGTAAGGGCGGCCAGCGAAGACATGGGATCGGTGCATTACGGCGCCGCGCCCGCGCAAAAACCGGCCGCCTTCGTCTATACGGAGCTGCAGATTGCCAAACCGTTCGAAGGGTTCCCCTGGCAGGGCCGCAATGCGGAATTGAAGGCCGTGCCGGGCCTGCAGAACAAACTTTGGCTGAGCGGCCACGGCACCCATAGCCTTGGCGGGTTCGATGCCTTTGCAAGTATGGACGAGGCAATCGATTACGCGATCAACGCGTTCCCCGAAACCGCCGCCAAACTGGGCACCGCCTTCTATACCCGCATCTTTGACGCCGGTGTCACCGAAGAAGCGAGCCGGGCAATGAACTCACCCTTCTATGGGTGATCGGCTACACCGCTTTATCGGTAGAGCATGGGAATGAAGCGAAAGATCAAGCGCCCTTGCGGACAATGCGTGCCGCGGGGGCGCTTATCCCCGCTTCGCCCCATCCCGCGCCGCAATGAATCGCCGGGGGGTCTGCGCTTCCGGGTTCACCGTCGCGGGGGACAGATAGGGATAGAGCAGCAGGTCCTGCCGGAAATCCGTATAGCCGGCTTCGGCCAGCAGGTTCGGGTAGTGGTGATCGACCATCACGCCCAGCGGTACGACCGGTTCCTGTTCGGGGTCGGAAAAGTCGGGCCAGGAGACGGTCTGGTAGGAGAAACCGGTGGTCTCGATCCCCAGGATATAATCGACGCCCGCCTTCGCCGCGGCCGCATAGACCCGCCGCACGCCTTCGGGATACAACGTCGTGCAGGTGCGGATATGCACCATGACCGACCGGCCCTTTTCCGGTATTTCACTGAGCGCGTCGGCAAGGTCGCCCGCCAGGAAATTGAGGTTCGGCGCGACGAACCGCCTGCCGCTTTCGGCGATGGCCTGCTTGTCCCGGTCGAAACCGATCACGGTCAGGTCGGGATAAAGCCGTGCCAGGTCATAGTCCGGCTTGCCGCAGAAGGCGCCGAAATTGAACACGGCGGATATCGCCGGGTCGCGTTCCAGCATCTCCCCAATGGTTTCGATATAGGTCTTGTTCAGGAAGGTCGTATTGTCCTGCCGGTAGCTGAGATGTTCGAAATCGAACAGATACTTTTCCCAATAGTTCAGCGCCCATTCTACATCCGCATAGGGGTCGATTTCCGGCCAGCGTTCGGGAATGCCCTCCGCGATCGCTTTCCGCAGGTATTGGGATTGCGCCTTGGCGATAGCGATCATTTCGTTGGATGGGCCGGTGGAACGGTCGATCGCTTTTGCCGCCGCTGCGTTCGCCGCCGCCAGGTCCCCTGCCCTGAACCGGTTGGAACCCAGATAGAACCAAGGCCGGGAATGATTGGGATCGCGCTCAAGCAATTGCTCGATCAACTGGCGTTCTTCCTCCAACCGCCCTGCTTCGCCCGCCAGCAGCGCCAGGCCATAGAGCGCGATGCGACCCTTGTCGCCGGGGGCGATTGCAGCCAGGCGCGCTTCCGCGTCGGACTCGACGCATTGAAAGGCCAGGGCCGCGCGCAACAGGGTGACGGTCCGGCTTGGGGCAAGACGCCCGGTGTCGATCATCGCGACGATGGCCGCCTTGTCCCACCGCACCGCTTCCAGCACGCCGGCCAGATAGGTGTCCCGGTCCGGGTCCGGCAATCCATCGAGGACGGCGAGGATGGCGTCGAAGACACTCTCCAACGTTTCGCTGACCGCGTCGTCGGTGATGTCCTGCCGGCCGTAGCGGACAAGCGTACCTGTCACATTCGAGACAATGCTGCCGGAAAGCCGTCGATAGGGTCCGTATTTCGGATCGGCCCCCTTCGCCACCATTTCCGCCAGGCCGCCGCTTCGGGCGGCAAATGCCTCGGCAGCTGCGGCGGTCTGCGCCTCCATGCCCGTCACGACCGAAACCGCCAGCAGGTTCGCCAAGACCGTCAGGTCGTCCGGCGCGTCGCGGTGCAAACCAGCCAGTGTCGACGCCGCCGCCGCGAAATCCCCGCGTTCCGCCAACAGAACCGCCAGATCGTTGAAGCACCAGACAAGATTTCCGCCGCGCGCCTGGACGATTTCCCGCATCTGCTCGGCGGTCTGCGGGTCGCCCGCCTGCTGCGCCAGTTTGAACAGAAGCGCCGGATAGACGGGCCCGTTGATGAAAACCGCGACCTGATCCGGGCTGGCGGTCTTCTCCAGCCCGTCCAGCAGGTCCATCGCCTCGATGAACTGCCCCTTGAAGCCGATGCTGACCGCCTTTTGGACAGCCTTCCGCACCTCCTCATCGAACAAGTCGGGGAGGAAGTAGTTGCTGAAAGAAGCCCTATCCGCAAATTCGGCCATGGTTGAACCTGTTCGTGTCGCCCGCCGGATCCGCCGGGAATGCCGAATGGTATTTCGATTCTAACGGTTTGAAATCAACCCGCCGTTTACCGCCGATAGAATCGACCCGAAATAATCTGATTGGGAAAGGGATTGACCTTCCCGTAGGGGGAAGCCCCAGATTGCACATATGAAAATCGTTCTCGCCGCCGTTTTCAGCATGATAGCCCTGTCCATTTCGGCGCTGCCCGTGGCGCATGCGATGCACCATGACCATGGCGGCCTGTCGGCGACGGCCGGGATGCACGAAGACGGGTCCGACGGCCATTCCGATTCCGGCCCTATGGGTATTGAGGATTGCGGCACTCTTCCGGGGCATTGCAGCTATGCCGCGGTAATGTTGGAAGCCGAGACCGTCGCGGCGCTCTATCCCACCGACATATCGACGGTTTCCCTCGACGACCGGCTGAAGCCCAAACACCGTCCCGAAGCGGAACTGCGCCCTCCAAGGGTCTGAAGCGTTTCCCAAAAATCCGCGCGCCTTGATGGCGTGTGTACAGGAATCGTTTTCGACATCAGGAGTCTATCCGTGAAATTCAATAGCTTTGCCAAGGCGGCCGGCGTTGCCGCCGCGCTTGTCCTATCCGCTTATCCGATCCACGCCCTCGCCGCCGGCGGCCATGGTGCGACCCATGGTGAGAGCCCGCACGGTGCCCCCGGCAATATCGGAGAAGTCTCGCGCACCATCGAGATCACCATGCGCGACAATTTCTACGAACCCGAGGAAATCAATATCGAGGAAGGCGAGACCGTCCGTTTCGTGGTGACCAATGCGGGCGAATTCGTGCACGAGTTCAACATCGCGACCCCCGCCATGCACAAGGCGCACGCGCCCGAGATGATGATGATGGTGGAACACGGCGTGCTTGAGCCGGACCGCATCAACTGGGCCGCGGCCGAGGAAATGAAGGCGTCGATGGGCCACGGCATGCATGAAGAGGGCAACAGCATCCTGCTCGAACCGGGCAAGACGGGCGAGCTTGTCTGGAAGTTCCCGAAACATGCCGAACTGGAATTCGCCTGCAACATTCCGGGTCACTATGATTCCGGCATGGCAGGCCCGGTCCGCATGAGCCATTGATCCCGGAGAAATCGCGATAATGAATTACAGAACCTTGGCCCGGGCGGTGACGCTCGGGCTGGGTCTCGCGACCTCGGCGGCGATAGCCGCTCAGGCCGGGACCTACGACCTCACCGTGGACGAAGTCACGATCGATACCGGCGACTTCACGAAGACCGGCATCGGTTATAACGGCGCGTCCCCCGGGCCGGTATTACGCTTCAAGGAAGGGGAAGACGTCACCATCAAGGTGACGAACAACCTCTCGGAAACCACGTCGATTCATTGGCACGGATTGATCCTGCCCTATCAACAGGACGGCGTTCCGAAGATCAGTTACGACGGAATCGCGCCGGGTGAGACATTCACCTACCGCTTTCCCATCGTCCAATCCGGCACATACTGGTTTCACAGTCACAGCGACTTCCAGGAACCGGACGGGGCCTATGGTGCGATTGTCATCGAACCAAAGGGACGGGAGCCATTTCGCTACGACAGGGAATACGTGGTTCAGCTGACCGATGCTCATCCGCATTCAGGCAGCCGCATCATGCGGCACCTGAAACTGTCCCCGGATTATTACAATCGCAAGCAACGCACCTTCGGAGACTTCCTGTCCGATGTCGACGAAAAGGGGTTCGACGCGGCCCTTGCCGATCGCGAAGCCTGGGGCGAAATGCGCATGATGCCGACCGATATCGAGGATGTTCAGGGCTACACGCCCCTGATCAACGGCAAGGGACCCAGCCAGAACTGGACCGGCCTTTTCAAACCGGGCGAACGTGTGCGGCTCAGATTCATCAACTCCTCCGCCATGACCTATTTCGATATCCGGATTCCGGGATTGAAAATGACCGTCGTCCAAGCGGACGGAAACAACGTACTGCCGGTGACGGTCGACGAGTTCCGGATCGCCGTGGCGGAGACCTATGACGTGATCGTCCGGCCGGAAGAGGACAAGGCCTATACGGTCTTCGCCGAATCCATGGGGCGGACAGCCTATGCAAGGGGAACGCTCGCGCCGCGTGAGGGCATGGAAGCGGACGTGCCTGCGCTGCGACCCGACCCGCTGCTGACCATGGCCGATATGGGCATGGCCCATGAAGGACATGGCGGGGGGCATGGCGGCATGCAGGGCATGGATCACGGCCAAATGGATGGCGCCAGCCATACAATGGCCGATGGCTCGACCATGCCCGGCATGGACCACAGCCAGATGGGGGCGGGTACCCACACCATGGCTGACGGCACGACAATGCCCGGCATGGATCATTCCGCCCATGGCGGCATGGCGATGGACAAGGCCGATCCCTTCTACGCGCCGGGCAGCGGGCTTGCCCCAAGCGCGGCGAATGGCGGCAAATTCCTGTCCTATGCCGACCTGAAAGCGCAGAAACCGCTCTATGAACACCGGGAGGCCACACGGGAGATCGAGTTGCGCCTGACCGGCAACATGGAGCGCTATAGCTGGTCCATCAACGGCGTCAAATACAAGGACGCCGAGCCGATCCGCCTGCAATATGGGGAGCGGGTGCGCTTCAAGTTCGTCAACGAGACGATGATGACCCATCCCATGCATCTGCACGGCATGTGGTCGATCATCGACAATGGCAGCGGCAAGCGGAATCCGGTCAAGCATGTCGTCAGCGTCTCGCCGGGCACGACCGTCTATATGGAAACCGAAGTCGACGCACCGGGCCAATGGGCGTTCCATTGCCACCTTTCCTATCACGCCGATAGCGGGATGTTCCGGAAGGTGATCGTCGAGGGGGGCCCGAAGCAGGCCAAGGCCGCGACCATCGTGAAGACGGGGGGCTGAGAAGATGCGCAAGATCATTCTTACCCTGGCCGGCGGCATTCTGCCGGCCCTCTTCACCCTGACCGGCGCGAAAGCCGAGCAATTGATCTGGGGAGTACAGGCGGAACAGTTCGAATACCGGATCAGCAACGATGCGGAAGTCGCCGCCTGGGATGTCGACGGCATGATCGGCAGCGACGAGTTCAAGCTGCGCTATACCGGCGAGGGCGAATATGTCGACGACCGGGAGGATACGCTCGAGGTCTTCGAGAACAAGCTGGTCGGTCAGGTCCCAATTTCCGATTTCTTCGACGCCAAGGCAGGCATCAGGCTCGACGCCCCGGACGGCCCCGACCGGTGGTATGGGGTCGTCGGGCTGCAAGGCCTTGCCCAGCAATGGTTCGAGGTCGACCTGGACCTGTTCGTCAGCGAAAAGGCGGATACCAGCCTGCGATTGGACGCGGAATACGAAGGCTTGTTGACCAACTACCTCACCCTTACGCCAAGCATCGAAGTGGATTTGCCTTTCAGCGATGACGAGGAGGTCGGCATCGGCGCCTTCGGCCCGAAACTGGAGGTCGGCGCGCGTTTGAGCTACGACCTCGTGGACAGGACCGTCTCTCCCTATATCGGCGTTCACTACGAACGGGTATTCGGCAAGACCGCCGATTTCAAAACCGAGGAAGGCGAGGAGAAGGACGAACTTTATTTCGTCATCGGCTCGCGCTTTCTGTTCTGATCGCGCACGGTTCGGAACGGGGGGCGGCCATCCCGTCGCCCCCCTTCCCGGCCTGTGTTAGGGTCGCCTCCGGTCACTGCGTGGAACAAATCGATGATGATGGATATGAACCAGGACGGCCATATGCTTTGGATGCTGCTGCCTGTTCTGGCGGTCGTTTTCGCCGCGGCCTTCCTCGGCTTTCAGCTCAGACCCGCGCCCAAGGCGGCGGTCGCGCGGCTTCAGGCCCAAAGCCGTTTTAAGACGAGCCTGTACAGCGGCAGCACGCCAACGTCGGCCGAACCGGAAGACCTGCTGATCGTGATACCCGATATCAGCGGCTATACGCATTTCATGTCCCTTTCGAAACTGGCCCTGGCGCATGCGCATTATGTGATCGCGGAATTGCTGACCGCGGTGCTTGAAGCGGGCGAGAAGACCTTCCATCCAATGCGGCTGGAAGGCGACGCGGTCGTCTTCCATGCCAATGTCGCCGTTGTCGGCCCCCGGGAAGCGGGCGACGGACTGCTTCGGATCATGCGGGCCTTCGACGCGCGACGGCAGTCCCTTGCACGCGAAAATGCCTGTCTGTGCAAGGCGTGCAGGCATATCGACGGGTTGGACTTGAAAATCATCGTGCACCATGGGGAAGTCCTCCGCTACAGCATGGGCACCATGGAAGACATGTCCGGCGAGGCGATCATCACGGCGCACAGATTGCTCAAGAACAGCGTCGGGCAGCCGCGATACATTCTGGTGACGGAGGGCACGGGAAACTTCGTGGAAATTCCGTCCGGCCTGCCGCACAGAACCGTATCCGAAACCATCGACAGCGCAGGCACGATTTCCACCACCGTCTATAACGTGCCGAACGAGGTTAAACCGGAACCCGGCAGCATTGAACCCGGCGCCGTATTGACGGCGAAAGCCCTGGACCTGACCAGAAAGCTCCGCGCGGTTGTCTAAGCAAGTCGCGCCGGCGCAAACCGCAAGCAACGGTCAACCTTTCCCGGTAATGACCTTCTTGCGCTCGTTATACTCTGCGGTGTCGATTTCGCCGCGGGCGTAGCGTTCGTTCAGGATGTCGAGAGCCGACCCGCCGGTATTCGAGCCATTGCTGCCGCCCATCCCCCGCACCAGCAGGACGACGACGGCGACGACGATGATCAAGAACACCACCATCATCCCGCCGCCCATGAACATACCGCCCCAGCCGTCGGACCACATGTGGTGGCCATACCGATAAGGGTAATCGTTCTCCGCCGCCAACGCCGGCGCGGCAGATTGAACCGTGGACGCCAGTCCAACGGCGAATGCTATCGCTAGATTTTTCATGTCTTCCTCCTCGGACGCATGACACGCCCAGCGCGGACGGGCTTCTCCAACCGCCCGACTGACATGACAAAGCTTAATCCTTCCAGCGGATAGAAGGTCAAGCCTCGCCTCGCCGGCTGGCCGGTAGCGAATACCGAGGGCGAAGACCCGTAGATTGGTGGGACCGCAAACCATGTTCGAAATAAGCTGGTTTTAGGCTTCGTCCACAATCCGTGCAGAACCTATTGGTTTGGCGATAGTTTGTGTTCTGCGATAAAAGACACTGGTTGAGAAGTTTACGGGAGTCGACTGTATTCCTATGCCCGACACCTGCGTCATTTTCGATTTGGACGGAACCTTGGTCGATAGCGAACCGCTGGGCAATCAAGCCTTGCTGGACTTGCTGCCCGACCTGGACGCGCCGGTTGATGAACTCGTCAAACGATATCGGGGTTTGAAACTTTCCTTGGTCCTCGCGGATGTGGAAGACCGTCTTGGCAGGAAACTGCCGGAAAGGTTCGCAGCCGACTACCGCCTAAAGGTGGCGGAACTGTTCGACGAACACTTGAAACCGATGCCCGGCGTTGCAGACATGTTGGTGAATTTAGATCGCCCGAAATGCATCGCGTCCAGCGGTCCACCGGAAAAAATCGCCCAGGCATTGAACGCGAGTAAACTGGCGCATTACTTCGACGGGGCGTTCTACAGCTCCTACGTCATCGGAAGTTGGAAGCCCTCCCCGGACTTATTCCTCCATGCCGCGCAAGACATGGGGTTTCATCCGGATCGGTGCATAGTGATCGAAGACAGCGTTGTGGGCGTGCAAGCCGCGCTGGCCGCAGGGATGGCAGTCTACCACTACGCGCCACCCCACGCGGCACGGATAGACGGCAATGTGCAGTCGTTCCACGACATGACCCGTTTGCCTGACCTGCTGGCCGCGTCCGGGCGATGAAAGGGCCCCCGTACGTCTCCAGTCAAACGCTTACGCCGCGTCCTTGACCGCTTCTTCCGGGTCGGCCGGGTCGTAGGCCAGGCTGGGGGAGAGCCAGGTTTCGGCTTCTTTCACCGTCATGCCCTTGCGCTCCGCATAATCGGCGACCTGGTCGCGGTTGATGCGGCCGACACCGAAATAGCGCGCTTCCGGATGGCTGAAATAGAAGCCGGAGACGGCGGCGCCGGGCCACATGGCGTAGGATTCGGTCAGCGTGATCCCCGTCTTTTCCTCCGCATTCAGAAGCTGGAACAGCAGGCCCTTTTCCGTATGTTCGGGGCAGGCCGGATAGCCGGGCGCGGGACGAATTCCTTGATAGGTCTCCGCGATCAGCGCGTCATTGTCCAGGGCTTCATCGGGCGCATAGCCCCACAATTCCCGACGGACACGCTTGTGCAGGTATTCCGCCAGGGCCTCTGCGAACCGGTCGCCCAGCGCCTTCACCATGATCGCGTCGAAGTCGCGGTTGTCTTGCGCGAAGCGGTCGGCGATGCGGTCCGGTTCCGGGCCGGAGGTCACGGCGAAACCGCCGATCCAATCCTTCAACCCCGTCTCCTTCGGTGCCACATAGTCCGACAGGCACAGGTTCGGCCGGCCGGCGGACTTGTCGCCCTGCTGGCGCAGGAAACGGAAATGCCCGAGCGGTTCGGCGCGGTCCTCGCCGGTATAAAGCGCAACGTCGTCGCCATCCGCATTGGCCGGCCAGAAGCCGACCACGGCGCGCGGCTGGAACCATTCCTCAGCCACGATGCGTTCCAGCATCGCCTGGCCTTTGTCGAACAGGTCGCGCGCGACGGCCCCCTTCTTCGGGTCGTCCAGCACGCGGGGATAGGCCCCCTTCACGCCCCAGGTGTGGAAGAAAGGCGTCCAGTCGATATGCTCGGCGATGTCGGCCAGGGACAGGTCCTCTATTTCCCGCACACCGGTAAAGCCGGGCTGCGGCGGGATATAGGATGACCAATCCGGCTGGAACCGGTTGCCGCGCGCCACTTTCAGCGACACGCCGCCCTTGGCGCGGGCGTCCGGCGAGCGGTTCTGGCGAATGTCTTCATACAGCGCAGCGGCCTCGTCCAATACCTGCTGGCGCGTATTGTCCGACAGCAGGCGGGAGACGACGGAAACCGCGCGCGAGGCATCGTCCACATGAATGACGCCGCCGCTATATTGCGGTTCGATCTTCAAGGCGGTGTGCTTGCGGCTGGTTGTCGCGCCGCCGATCAGCAATGGAATGTCGAAGCCCTGGCGTTCCATTTCGGCCGCCGCATCGACCATCCGGTCCAGGCTGGGCGTGATCAGACCGCTGAGGCCGATGACGTCGACATTCTCTGACCTAGCGACTTCCAGGATCTTTTCCGTCGGCACCATGACGCCGAGATCGATGACATCGTAATTGTTACATTGCAGGACGACGCCGACGATATTCTTGCCGATATCGTGCACGTCGCCCTTCACCGTCGCCAACAGGATCTTGCCCTTTTCCTGGCGGTCCTCGGCGCGCTTGTCGGCCTCCATGAAGGGGATCAGATGATTGACGGCGAGTTTCATGACCCGCGCGCTTTTCACCACCTGCGGCAGGAACATCTTGCCCGACCCGAACAGGTCGCCGACAACGCCCATGCCCGCCATCAGCGGGCCTTCGATGACCTCCAGCGGGCGGTCGGCCTCAAGCCGCGCCTCTTCCGTATCCTCGACCACATGCTTGTCGATACCGTTGACCAGCGCATGGCGCAGGCGATCCACGACGGGCTTTTCCCGCCATTCCGCATTGGCGGCTTCCTTCTTGGGCCCGCCCGTGTCGCGAACCTCTTCCGCCAAGGCCAACAGGCGTTCGGTCGCGTCGTCGCGGCGGTTCAGGATGACGTCTTCCACCGTGTCGCGGATATGGGTTGGAATCTCGTCATAGATATCGATCTGGCCCGCATTCACGATCGCCATGGTCAAGCCGTTGCGGATCGCGTGGTACAGGAAGACCGAATGCATGGCGCGGCGGATCGGTTCATTCCCCCGGAAGGAGAATGACAGGTTGGATACCCCGCCGGAGACGTGACAGCCTTCCAGCTTTTCGCGGATCTGGCGCGTCGCCTCGATGAAGGCATTGCCATAGTCGTTATGTTCCTCGATCCCGGTCGCAACCGCGAAGATGTTGGGATCGAAGATGATGTCGTGAGACTCAAAACCGGCCTTGCGCGTCAACAAGCCGTGGCTGCGCTCGGCGATTTCCACCTTGCGTTTGACCGTATCGGCCTGTCCGTCCTCGTCGAAGCCCATGACCACGACGGCGGCGCCCAGTTTCTTGACCTCGCGCGCCTGGGCCAGGAAATCCGCCTCGCCTTCCTTCAGGCTGATGGAATTCACCACGCATTTGCCCTGGGCGCATTTCAGGCCCGCTTCGATGACCGACCATTTCGACGAGTCGATCATGATCGGCACGCGGCTGATATCCGGTTCCGACGCGATCAGGTTCAGGAAGGTGGTCATCGCCTCCTCCCCGTCGATCAAGCCGTCATCCATGTTGACGTCGATGATCTGCGCGCCGTTCTCGATCTGTTGACGCGCAACATCCAGCGCGCCGTTGTAATCGTCGGCCTGGATCAGCTTCCGAAACTTGGCGGAGCCGGTAACATTCGTCCGCTCGCCGATATTGATGAATGTACCGATCATTGGGCGCGGAACTCAAAAACTTCCAGACCGGAAAGACGCAGACTGGTCTTCGAGGCCGGAATGTCCCGGGGCGCGACGCCGTCGACGGCGGCCGCGATGGCGCGGATATGGTCAGGCGTCGTGCCGCAGCAGCCGCCGACGATATTTACCAACCCCGCTTCGGCCCATTCGCCGAGTGCGCCGCCGGTCTGGTCAGGGGTTTCGTCATAACCGCCCAACTCGTTCGGCAGGCCGGCATTGGGATAGGCGCTGACGCGGGTATCGGCAATGCGCGACAGTTCGGCGATATGCGGCCGCATTTCGTCCGCACCCAGCGCGCAGTTGAGGCCGATGCTGAACGGACGGACATGTTCGACCGAGGCCCAGAAGGCTTCCGGGGTCTGACCCGTCAGGGTCCGCCCCGACCGGTCGGTGATGGTGCCGGAAATCATGATCGGCAGCGTCGTGCCGCGGTCGTCGAAGACCGACTGAATGGCATAGAGCGCCGCCTTGGCGTTCAGCGTATCGAAGATGGTTTCCACCAGCAGCAGGTCTACCCCGCCATCCATCAGCCCGCGCACCGCGTCGCTATAGGCGGCGACCAGGGTGTCGAAATCGACCGCGCGGTAACCGGGATCGGTCACATCGGGGGAGATCGAGGCCGTCTTGTTCGTCGGCCCGATCGCGCCGGCGGCGAAGCGCGGCTTCAAGGGGGTCAGCGCGGTCCACTCATCGGCCATGGAATCCGCCAGCAGCGCCGATTGATAGTTCAGTTCGTAGGACAAATCCTCCAGCCCGTAATCGGCCTGGGAAATTGCATTGGCGTTGAAGGTATTGGTGCCGACGATATCCGCGCCCGCTTCCAGATAGGCATCGTGGATCCGGCGGATCATATCCGGGCGGGTTAGGGACAGAAGCTCGTTATTGCCCACAAGGTCCGCGTTGACGCCTGCGAAACGCTCGCCGCGATAATCCTCTTCGGTCGGCTTTTCCGCCTGGATCATCGTGCCCATGGCGCCGTCCGTGACCAGAATGCGCTCCCTGGCGGCTTCGATCAGAAGATCGGTATTGGATGATTGCGTTGCCATTGTCGGCCTCTCTTTCTTATCCCCGGCCGGGCCATCGCCCCGCCGGCCGTTTCATCATTTGGTCAGGCGGCGATCCGGTCGCGCGTCTCGATGCCGGCGGCGCGGAAGATGTCCTGCACCAGCGCGGCCTTGTTCAGTGTGAAAACGTGAAATCCGTCGACGCCCGCCGCCATCAGGCGTTCGATCTGGCGCGCGCCCACCTCGACGGCGATGCGGCGCGTCGCTTCCGCGTCGTCCTCGTAGCCGGCGAAACGGTCCCACAGCCATTGCGGCAGGGTGCCGCCGCATTTCTCGCTGAAATCCACCAAGCGGCGGAAATTCATGATCGGCAGGAAGCCGGGGGCGATTTCGATTCCGATTCCCGCCGCCGCGGCGCGGTCGCGATAGCGCAGGAAAGCGTCATCGTCGAAACAGAACTGGCACAGCGCCCGGTCCGCGCCGACATCCGCCTTGCGCTTCAGGTTTTCGATATCGACCAACTGGCCATCCAGTCCGGGCTTGCTGGTTTCGGGATGGCCTTCCGGGAAGGCCGCCACGTTGATTTCGAACCCATGACGCTTTTTCAGGCCGGCTACGAAGTCGGACGCATGGTCGTAGGCGCGCACCGCGTCCGCATCATCCGCCGCGTCGCCGCGCAAAGCCACGACGGACCGCACGCCCATGTCCCAGAACCGGTCGGCAATGGCATGAATCTGGTCCTGCGTGGCGCCGGAACAGGTCAGATGCGCCGCAACCGGGGCCACCGTCGCTTTCTGCACGTCGGCGATCGTGTTGATGCTGGCATCCCGGTTCGACCCCAATGCGCCGTATGTGACCGAGGTAAAGCGCGGCCCCATCGCATCCAGCGCCGTGGCGGTGCGGCGCAGGGTCGCCGCGGCCTTCTCGGTCCGGGCCGGGAAATATTCGAAAGAAAGCTTGATCTTGGTCGGGTAGTCGGATGCCGGTTTGCTCATCTGGACCTCTCTGCCGGGTGCGCCCGGATGTTTCCGGCCGCGCATGGCGTTTGCTCACACGCCCATTATGCACATCAATATCAATATATCAAGTTTTCTTGATTTCTTGATTTATGCGGGCCTTTATGGCGATAGAATGCGGGAAGAAACGCCTGCCCTTTCCCGCAAAACCCCTGGGCCAACCGGTAGAACCCCTAGACCTACCAGTAGAACCAGGGAAAACCGGGGCCGGCATAAAAGTTGGGTGGTTGTTGTGGATTTGTTGCTTCAGGCCTTGCGCGCGGCAGGGGAACAAACGCGGTTGCGGATACTGGCGCTTTGCGCGCAGCACGAACTTTCGGTCACGGACCTGATCCAGGTTCTGGGCCAGACGCAGTCGCGCGTGTCCCGCCACCTGAAAATATTGGTCGAAGCCGGGCTGCTCGAGCGCTATCAGGAGGGCCAATGGGCGCGCTACCGCCTGGCGGGCCAAGGCTCCGTCATTCCGGGTCAGGGCTCGAACAAGGCCGGGATCTCGCTCGCCCGCTATATCCTGCAGAATATCGACATGATGTCCCCGGTCTTCCGCCGGGATCATGAAATATTGACCCGCAGGATGGATGCGCGGCAGCAGCGGATCCAACAGTTCTTCCGCGAAAACGCCCCGAAATGGGAGGAGATGCGAGCCGACCTGGTCAATCAGCCGGCGATCGACGCGCATATCCGCGACGTTTTATTGGCAAAGCCGGTGAGGCACTTGCTGGATGTCGGCACCGGCACGGGCAAGGCCCTGCTGGACCTGGGCCCCTCTATCGGCGCGGGGATCGGTATCGACAATTCCTTCGCGATGCTCGACATCGCCCGCAACAATATCGAGGAATCGAACCTCAACAATTGCCAGGTCCGCCACGCGGATATGACGCAAATGCCGTATGAGGCGGAAACCTTCGACACCGCGCTGGTCCATATGGTGCTGCATTATTCCGAAACGCCGCCGCTGGTCATCAGCGAAATCGCCCGCGTGCTGACCAAGGGCGGCCGTGTGCTGATCATCGACCTTGTGCGCCACGACAACACGGACCTCCGCACCGCCTTGCAGCACCTGTGGCCCGGCTTCGACAAAGATGAAATGCAGGACTGGCTGTCCCAGGCCGGCCTGACCGTCGAAGACACGACCGAGTTGAACGGCGGCAAGCTCAAGGTGTTCGCGACACTGGCGGTGAAGACCGGCGCTTAACCCGCCTCCCCCTTCACCAACACCGCCCGTGCCGCGGCCTTGATGTATTTTCCGTATTCCTTTTCCGACCAGCCGCAGTCGCGCGTGAGCTGTTCCCAATTGCGCACCGATAGCAGGGTCCAGAATAAATCCGTGGCGGCTTTGATGGTCAGGCCTTTTGCCAGGTCGCCATCGGCCTTCAGGGCCTTCACGACCGCTTCGCAACCCTCGCGCACATCCTCCATGCGTTGGTTCCAGGCACTGGCGGCTTCCGCGTCGGTTTCCACCATCGCCAGAAAGGCGCGGGCGACGCCGGCGATTTCCGGCAGGTATCCGGCCCAGCAATCCACATAGGCGTCCAGCCGTTCCAGTCCCGACCCGGCCGAGCGGCTGGCCACCAGCCGTTCCTCCACACCCTTGCGCTCATCCAGCAGATAGGTCGCGGCGATCAGCAATTCCGCGCGTGACGGGAAATGCAGATAGACCGCCTGGCGCGACACCCCCGCCGCCTTCGCGATATCAGACATACGCACGCGATGCGGGTCGCCGGCCTCCAACAGGTCGAGCGTGCTGGTCAAAATTTTCTCGCGTGTTTCGGCTGCATCTCTTGACATCGTGTCAAGTTACACCTATTTGCCGTTTCGTCAAACTTTACACCATGTAAACTTCAAACACTGGAGGACCTTTTCATGACCGATATCCAAACCGAAAAACCCGTTGTTATTCTGGGCGGCGCCGGCAAGACCGGCGGACGCGTCGCCACCCGCCTGCAAGCGCAGGGCATCCCCGTCAGGGCCGTTTCCCGATCCACCGGCACACCCTTCGACTGGGAGGATAAATCCACCTGGGAAAACGCCGTCGAAGGCGCCGCCGCACTCTACATCGTCTATCAGCCGGATCTGGCCGTCCCGGGCGCGGTCGATGACATACGGCAATTCACGGCGATCGCGCTGCGTCAGGGCGTCAAACGCATGGTGCTGCTGTCGGGCCGGGGCGAGGATGAAGCGCAGGAGGCCGAAAAGGTGCTGCTGGAAAGCGGCGCGGAGGCCACCGTGGTCCGGGCCAGCTGGTTCGCGCAGAACTTCAGTGAAAGTTTCGTTCTGGACGCCTTGATGACCGGTGAGCTGGCCCTGCCCATCGCCGATGTGAAGGAACCCTTCATCGATGTCGACGACATCGCCGATGTCGTCACCGCCGCCCTGACCGACGAGCGGCATATCGGCCAAATCTACGAAGTGACCGGCCCGCGCCTTTTGACCTTCGCGGAGGCCGTCGCTGAAATCGCCGAAGCCAGCGGACAGGACTTCCGCTTCCGTCAGATTTCGGTGGAAGACTACACGGCCTATCTGGAAGCGGCGGAGATTCCGGCGGATTTCATCTGGCTGCTGACCTATCTGTTCACCACCGTGCTCGACGGCCGCAATGCAAAGGTGACCGACGGCGTGCACAAGGCATTGGGCCGGCAGCCGCGGGACTTCGCCGACTATGCCCGCGAGACGGCCGACACCGGGATTTGGGCCGGCACGCAGGAGAGCCGGTCGTGATCGCCGATCTCCTCCCCCTGCTGACCGCCGCGACGGGTGTCGCGGCGGCCCTGGTCGGCGGCATTTTCTTCGCCTTCTCCAGCTTCGTGATGGCAGGGCTCGACCGTGCAGGGCCGGAAGCCGGTATAAGGGCGATGCAGCAGATCAACATCACAGTGATCAACCCGCTGTTTTTCTTGTTCTTCCTGGGAACTGCAGCGCTTACAGCGATCGTCGCGACTATGGCGCTTCTGTCGGCAAGCGCGGGGCTGCCCATCGCGTTCGGCGCGGCGCTCTACATCGTCGGATGCCTGGGCGTGACCGGAACCCGCAACGTCCCGCTCAACAAGGGCTTGGAGCATGTCGTGCCGGGTACGCCCAAGGGCAACGCCTTCTGGATGCATTACTTGGGCCGGTGGACCTTCTGGAACCACGTTCGGACCATCGCCTGTATCGGGGCCGCGGGATTTATCCTGTATGGCGCATTTCAAATGTGACCGCATGCCTTGCCAAGCGCGGTCGCCACGCACGGTTGCCGCGCCGGCGGCAAACATCCGTCGGCCCACCCCTGTTAAGGTGGAACAGAATACCGCTTGCTGCTGGGAAACGCTGCCTTTCGATGGTTAAATGACCGGAACAACCCGCGATGACCTGAACGGAGATCGGCGATGTCCCTCCCGCGTCTTGCCTTTGCTGTCCTGGTTTTTCTGACCTGCGCGACGTCTGCCGTACAGGCGGAGAAGCGCATCGCCCTTGTGATGGGGAATTCGGCCTACACGGCCGCTCCCTTGGTCAATCCCAAGCACGATGCGGATTTGATGGCATCGACTCTCAGCGATATCGGGTTCGAAGTGATCCACCAAACCGACCTCACTCAGCGCGGCATGAAGGCCGCCATCATCGATTTCGGCGAGCGCTTGGAAAGAGCCGGCAAGGATGCGGTCGGCCTCGTCTTCTACGCGGGACACGGCATCCAATCCAGCGGCCGCAATTACCTGATTCCGGTCGACGCGACCCTGGAGAAGGAATCCTATCTGGATATCGAGGCGGTTCCCGCGGACTGGATTCTGGGCCAGATGGCGCAGGCACGGAACGCGCTGAATTTCTTGATCCTCGATGCCTGCCGCAACAATCCTTTCGCCCGATCGTTCAGAAGCGCCGAGCGGGGACTGGCCCGCATGGATGCGCCGCGCGGCACCTTGATCGCCTATTCGACCAAGCCGGGCGACGTGGCGGCCGACGGCACCGGCCGCAACAGCCCCTACACCAAGGCGCTTTCCGTCGTCATTCGCCGGCCCGGCCTGTCGGCCAGCCACATGTTCATCGCGGCCCGCAACCGGGTGCTGGAGGAAACCAACGAACAGCAGACGCCGTGGGAGGAAGGCGGCCTGACCGCCCCCTTCTATTTCGCCGGTCCGGGTGAGGCCGGCGGGACGTCCGCATCGGCAGACAACGACACCCTGTTCTGGAATTCCGTCGAGGCCAACCCCACGCCCGGCGCCTATCAGGCCTATCTGGAGGCCTATCCCGCCGGCCGTTATGCACCGCTGGCCAAGGTCAGGCTGAAAGAGCTCGAAGGGGCCCAGGTGGCGGTCGGGGTATATCCCAAGGCGCCCAAGCAACTGCCCACTCAAGCGACCAATCAAACACCAAGCCAGGCACCCAGCCAGGCGCCCGGCACCGCGTTCCGGGATTGCCCCGAATGCCCGGAGATGATCGTCCTGCCCGGCGGGTCCTTCACCATGGGGTCCCCGTCGAGTGAGGCCGGCCGCAACCCCGACGAAGGCCCGACGCGCCGGGTCACGATCGGGGACGGTCTGGCCGTCGGCATCCACGAGGTCACGCGCGCGGAATTCGCGGCATTCGCATCCGCCACCGGCTTCCCGGAAGGCAATAGCTGCTGGACCTTCGAAAACGGTGACGGACGGGACCGGTCCGGCCGGTCATGGCGCAATCCGGGGTATCGACAAGGCGATGACGATCCGGTCGTCTGCGTCAGCTGGGAAGATGCCAGGGCCTATGTCGAGTGGCTGAGCCGCAAGACCGGCGAACGATACCGACTGCTGAGCGAGGCAGAGTGGGAATACGCGGTCCGGGCCGGCAGCGATGCGCGTTATTCCTTCGGCGACGATTTGGCCGGGCGGGAGATATGCCGCCACGGCAACGGCGCGGACCTGGCGGCGAAGCGGCGGTATTCCGGCTGGCGCGTCGTCGACTGCGACGACGGCTATGTCATGACCGCACCCGTCGGGCAGCTCCGCGCCAACGCCTTCGGCTTGCATGACGGGCATGGGAACGTCTGGGAATGGGTCGATGACTGCTACCACGACAGTTATGCGGGCGCCCCCAGCGATGGAAGCGCCCGGACGGGCGGCGGGAATTGCGACCGCCGGGTTCAGCGCGGCGGCGCCTGGGACAGCTTTCCGGAATTCCTGCGATCCGCCATGCGCGACAAGTTCCAGCCCGGCAATCGAAGCGTCAAGGTGGGATTCCGCGTCGCCAGGGGCGCGCCGGGCTGACGCAGGAACGCCTTCCCTGCGCGGGTCACCCTCACAACGCGCCGCTCACCTGGAAGGCCGACCAGAAATACGGATGGGGATACTGCGCCGCCGTTTCCAATTGCGCGCGGCGCAGGGCCTCGGTCTTCGGCATGGTCTGAAGATTGCGGTAGAAGGCCTTCATCAGGACTTCCGTGGCGTCGTCGGACACGGTCCACAGGCTGGACACGATCGATCCCGCACCGGCATAGAGGAAGCCGCGCGTCAGGCCGATGACATCGTCGCCATTGGCGATCTCGCCCAGACCGGTTTCACAGGCGCTTAGCGTGACGAGGTCGGCGGAGAGGGTCAGGTCATAGATCTCCCGCACCGTCAGAATGCCGTCATTGCGGTCGTCCGCGCTGAGCAATAGCCGCGAGGCCAACGGTTTCTTCCCGTCGAACACACCGTGGCTGGCCAGGTGCAGAATTCCATATCCCTGCGCCCCGGTCTTCACGACCGTTTCCGTCGCCTGATTGCGCAGATACAGATCCGCCCTGCCCGGCGCGCCGCCGGCCGATGCCGAACCGTTCCACGCGGCGGCGATCGCCTGTGCTTCCCGTTCCGCCCCCGGCAGATCGAGCGAGGGATCGTCCAGCGCCGGATTGCCCAGGGCCAGCATCGCCCCGGCGCCCCCCGTACCCTGGTCGATATAGTCCAGAACGGTGGCGCTGGGCAGGATGCGCAAGGCGTGCTTTTCAGCCAGATGCGCATCCCCATCGAACAGCGCGGCGAAAGGCAGATAATGCAGCTTACCATGCGGCACGATGGCCAGCGACTTGCCTGCCACCTGCTGTGCGAACGGCGCGATCAGGCGTTCATACAGCCGGATGGCATGGGTCCGGTAGCCGCCGCCCGTCTTGCGCGCCAACTGCTCACGGAACACTTCGACCAGGACATCCAGATTGCTGCTGTCCAGGCGTTTCGCAGAGACGCCCGTCTGATCGTACAGGAAACCGACCAGCCCCTTATCATCCCCATAATAGAACAGCAGAACTTCATCGGGACCCAGATGGTTGCGCAGGCCCGCAAGGTCCGGCTTGTCGACCCGGACCAACGGCAAGGCCTTGCGGTCCGACCGGCGCAGCCGGTCCAACACCTCGGCGCGCCGTGCATCCGGCGCCACGGCCCGGTCGCGGTTCGGTAGACCGATGCGCGCCTCCCGCTCGATCGCCGACAATTCCTCCAACAGTCGGTCGCGGGCGGCCACCTGCGCCGCGCCTTCGCCGGCCCCGGCGAGCACGCCCGTATCGCTTCCGTCACGGGCGGCCAGCAAGTCGATCAAGGCCCGGGACTTCGCGCGTTCCGCATATTCAAGCGCACCGACCACATCGCCCGTTTCCAGAAGCAGGTCGACCTGCATGCGGTAGACATCCTGCTTGTCCGAGATGAAGCCGAGCTTGTGCGACTCCGTCAGGATCGATGCGCGCTGGCTTTCGATCAGGTCGATGGCATTGCCCAAATGGGCGATTGCTTGCGCCGTATCCCCGGCATCCCGGGCGATCCGCGCCAAACCGTAATAGGTGCCGAAGCGGTATTCCCCGAAGGGCCGGCTGAGCGGTTCGTTCAGAATGGTCTCGAAACAATTGCGCGCTTCCTCGTTGCGGCCGACTTCCAATGCGGTGACGCAAAGCCGGAAAGCGAAGGGCAGATTGTTGATGAAGTTCAGATCCGCGGTCGAGGCCCCGGCGATGGCTTGCGCCATGGCCTCGCTGACCGGCGTGGCGAGCACACCGATGGTCAGATACGCTTCCCCCACCCCGTCCAGAAGCTGCAGCAAGGCGCTGCGATCATCCCGCACCAGCCAGTCATAACTCTGCTCGTAATCGCCGGTCAGGAAATAACTGTGCGACAGGCTGTGTTTCAAATGCCGGGTCAGCGGGTTCTGCTCGCTGAGGTTTTCTTCCGCATACAATTTCTTCAGCGTGCTGCGGACGCCTTCCAAAGCCTGCATTTCACCCAAGCCGTATTGCGCGGTCGCCATCGCGGAATAGGCATCGGTCAGCAATATCCGACGCAGATTTTGCTGATAGGGGGAATCCGGATCGTTCGGCGCGGCCATGCCCAGCGTCAGCAAACCGGACAGCATGCTGTAGCCGCTGTTGACCTGCACCAGCGCGTCATTGCCCCGCCCGATTTCAACGGCCCGTCCCGCATCGCGCGCCGCGGCGCGATAGTCGCCCAGGTCGTTCGCGCGCTTGGCCTTGATCAGCGCCACACTGGACTCGTAATAGGCTGGGGTCACGGCGACCAGACCGGTTGTGAAACCGTCCTGCGCGGCTGCCTTGCGGCGCTCCAGAACCGAAATGCAATCGTCCAGCGCCTTGTAATGCCGCGCGTTCAACAGGATCGTGCAGGTCATCATATGGTCGCCGTGTTCCAGCGCCGCATAGTCGATTTCGCCCGAGGCCGCTTCCGCGACAACGCCCTGCGTCTGACCGGTAACCCGGGCCTTCTGGGTCGCGGTGACACAGCCCGCCAGGGGCAATACCAGGGCCAGGGCGAAAAACGGACTCGTGCGGAACAGCCGCGCCGAAGCGGCCCCGAGCAAGGATTGAACTGTCATGGAAAAAACGCTCAACAGTAATTCATGGGGAAGGGATAACGATGAAATCCCTGCCCTCTGGAGTCAATGGCCCCTGGAGTTCATGGCTCAGCCTGATACCGTAACCCGCTTTCCGACGGATTGCCCCTTATCGACGCATTGCAGATGTGACCTTGGGCCGGGACGACTTCGCCCCTGAAAATGCTACATAAAGCCAAATCGATACCGACAAACATGGGGGTGGATATGGATCTCAATTTCAGCGGCGAGAAAGCCTTGGTCACGGGGGCCAGTTCCGGCATCGGATACGCGGTTGCCATGATACTGGCGCGCGAAGGGGTGCAGCTCGCCGTCGCCGCCACCAGCGCGGAACGGCTCGCCCCCTTGCTGGAGGCGATGGCGGCGGAAGGACTTCCCAAACCCACCGTCTGCACCGCCAACCTGACCGATCCGGACGGCCCGGCTTCGATTGCCGATCAGGCGCTCAGCGCCTTGGGCGAGGTGGATATCCTGATCAACAATGCGGGCGGATCGCGCCCGATGCAGGGCGTTTCGCCGGAAGAGGCCGAGCGCGTCTGGGAAGAGTCCATGACCCTCAACTTCACGTCCTGCCGCAAACTGACCCAGGCTCTCCTGCCCGGCATGCGCGAACGCGGCTGGGGTCGTGTGGTCAACATTTCCGGCGCCCTGGTCTATTGGAACGTCAACGCGGCGACACCGGCCAAGGCGGCGCTGACCAGTTGGTCCAAGGGGCTGGCGGCGGAAGTCGCGAAGGACGGCATCACCGTCAACTGCGTCGCGCCCGGCCGGATCAAGACGCGGCAGATCATGGAAAAACTGCATCCGACCGAAGAGTCGCGGGACAGTTTCATCGGCTCCATGATCCCGATCGGACGGTTCGGCGAGCCGGAGGAGATTGCCAGCGTCATCGTCTTCCTGGCTTCCCCCATCGCGGGCTATGTCACCGGCGTGACCGTCCCGGTCGACGGCGGCATGCACCGTTACGCTTTCTAGGACCGGCCGCGCCAAAAAGAATGCGGGGCGGCAAAGGCCGCCCCGCACCCGGTTCGAAGAAGGTTACAGGTCGGTCGCCGCCTTGTGCTCGATCTTCTTCCAGTTGGCCTCGGCCTTGGCGATCGTGCCCGCCTTGTCCTTCTGATAGGCTTTGTAGATTTCCTCGTTCAGGAAGACGTAGAGTTTGCCGTGCTCGACAGCCGCGAATTGCGGGTCGCCGTCGAACTTCTTGCCGACCGAGACGCCGAAGGTGCAGAAACCGCCATTCTGCGGCAGGTAAGCCGCCGGCGAATGCTGGAATTCCTTCATGTTCTCAGCCGAGGAGAAGTAATAGGCGACGCCGTCATGCACGGCGGTATGTGCGGCCGTGCCTTCGATGCGGTTGCCAAGCTTGATGAAGGCGACGGGATCGACCCCGTGCAGGCCGAGCGGCGCGCCCGCGGCGGTCAAGCCGGCGGATACGTTGTGCTCATCCGCCGCGAAGGCGGGCGTCGCGACCGGCGCGGCGGCGAGCAATCCGGCGAGGGCGATGGAAGCAAGAGCGACTGAAGTTTTCATGATGTCGTTTCCCAATGTTGGTTTCGGTTGTTGCGCCACCGCGTGCTGGTGACAAGGCCGAAATCGGGCAAATGGGACGATCAAACAATAGATGCCGATTTGATAGGGACGATCGGCAAACCAGTTGGGACAGTCTGCAAACAATCAGGCAGACACCTGTCGAAACGCCTTGGGCGGAACGCCGAATTTCGCGGCAAAGGCGCGGGTGAATGCCGCGGCGGATTTATAGCCGGAACGCGCGGCGACTTCCTGCACGCTGACCCGGTCGCCGTCGAGCATGGCCAACGCCTTCTGTAACCGCCAATCCGCGACATAGGTCATCGGCCCGACACCGATCAGATCGGCAAAACGGTCCGAGAAACGGCTGCGCGACATCCCCACATGGCGGGCCAGACTGTCCACTGTCCACGCATCCGCCGGACGGTCATGGACCGCGGCCAGCGCCTTGCCGATTTGCGGGTCGCGGAAAGCCTCCATGAAGCCCACCATCGGACCGCCGCCGATATGCGCGTTCAGAACTTCGATGAACAGAACTTCCGACAGGCGCGTCGCCGCGGCGACGGATCCCAGCGACCCGGACAGAACCCGGCGCGCGATCAACCGCAGGCAATCGTCCAGCCAGGGTTGCCGCGCCCGGTCCGCCGCCGTCACCAGCAGATGGTCGGGCAAGGCGCGCAGAAACGGGTGGTCCGCCCCGCGCCGGAAATTGAAATGGCCGCAAACCATCTGGGTGGCGTCGCGGTCGTCGCCCTTGCCCACGACCAGAACGCCCTTGCCGTCATAGCCGGCATCCTGCAGCACGGTTTCCAATTCGGGCACCCCGCCGGCCGAACCGTCATTGCCCACCCCGTCGCTGGCCAAGGAATGGCTGCGCCCCGCCGGGATCATCACCAGATCGCCAGGCCCCAGCGTCAGGTTCGCACCGTCCGCAACCGTGACATGACACTTGCCCGTCACAACCAGATGAAACCGCGCTGCCTGTTCCAGTTGGGGAACCCGCACCGACCAGTCGCCGGAGAAATGGGTCCGGAAATAAAGCGCCCCGCGCAGATCGAGCGTGCCGAGAATATCGTCGAGCGGATCCATCCCCTGCCCCCTTATCCGCCGGCCGCCTCGGCGCCGCCATACAGACGAAATCGCCGGAAACGCTCACCGCCGACATCGACGCTGCCGTCTTCCACGAAGCCGAACCGTCTGATCGCATTCGCGTTTGTGCGTGTGGGGGGCAGCAACGCGGTGATGGAGGCAAGCCCCATTTCACCGAAGGCGCGCGCCTTGACCAGGGCGAAGATTTGCCGGCCCCAGCCCCAGAACCGGGGATGCAGGACCATGGCGAAATCCGCCTCGCCCTGTTCCGGCTGAAGCCCGCCCCAACCGGCGAAGGCGCCATCGATCAGGAAGGCCCAGGGGCCATAGCCGTGTTCGTCCCAAAGGGCTTGCTTGGCCGCCAGGAAGGCACGGCAATCCTCCGCCGAAAATCCATCGCCCAGCAACGGCAGCAAACGCCCCACCGCCGGCTCGTTCATCAAGGCGATCAGGTCTTCTTCCGCAATATCCTGAAGAGGTACAAAATCGATACGCGGCACCGCCATCGTCCCTTGCCCGAAGTTTTCCTACGCTGCCGGGCATACAGCGGCTCCAAGCGGATTGGAATAAACACCTCCGTGAACGCGTCGAGTTCACGGAGGTGCTGCGGTGCGCCGCAATCCCGCTCAGGGGCGCAGGATCGTCGCACCGAAGGTCTTCCCGGCGGCCAGGTCGGTCTGCGCCCGGGCGGCATCCTTCAAGGCGTAACGCTGCCCGATCGATGCCTTGACCTTGCCCGCCTTCATCATTGCGAACAGATCGGCGGCGGTGGCCTCCAGCTCGGCCCGCGTTCCGATATAGGCGCCGAGCACGGGGCGCGTCACGTAAAGCGAGCCCTTCGCTGCCAGGATACCGATATTGACGCCGTCGACCGGGCCGGTCGTGTTCCCGTAACTGACCAGCATGCCGCGCGGATGCAGGCAGTCCAGCGAGGTTTCGAACGTGTCCTTGCCGACAGAATCGTAGACCACCGGCACGCCCGCGCCATCGGTCAGTTCCTTGACCCGTTCGACGATATTCTCTTCGCGGTAGTTGATGGTCACGTCACAGCCATTGGCCTTCGCAAGCGCCGCCTTCTCGGGCGAACTGACCGTCCCGATGACGCGTGCGCCGAGCGCCTTCAGCCATTGGCAGGCAAGCAGGCCCACACCCCCGGCAGCGGCATGGAACAGAACCGTATCGCCGGCACCGACCGCATAGGTCCGGCGGATCAGGAATTGCACCGTCATGCCTTTCAGCAGGGCGGCGGCCGCGTCTTCTTCCGAAACACCATCCGGCAGGGCCAAAACGGAGGCGGCGGGCAGATTGCGAAGCTCCGCATAGGCGCCGATCGCGCCGGCATAGGCGACCCGGTCGCCGGGCTTGAAATCGGTCACCCCGGCGCCGACGGCCTCGACGATCCCCGCCGCCTCGACGCCAAGGCCGCCTGGAATCGGAATCGGGTACAGCCCATTGCGCTGATAGATGTCGATATAGTTCAAGCCGACGGCCGTCTGGCGGATCGTCACTTCCCCCTCCGCCGGGGCGGGGACGTCGACCGCTTCCCATTTCAGAACCTCGGGTCCGCCCGTCTCATGAATCCGGATGGCATGTGGCATGATTACTCTTACTCCTGATTTTTGGGGATGTTGTTGGGTGGAGGATTGTCCGGGCTGCGGCGTCAGACTTCGCCCGCCGCCGAGATTTCCTTGAGATGCTGGCGGAAGCCATAGGACGGCGTCTGCGCCCGGCATGTCAGGTAGTCGGCGAAGGCGACCTGTTTGCGATAGGACTTGCCTGTCCGCATGCCTTTCAGCTGCCGCGCCTCGATATCGCGATAGGCCATCGCGGCCGGTACGATCTCGGCCAGCTTGTCTTCGGCCAGGAATATCGCGCCGTTTTCATCCGCGACGACGAAGTCCTGCGCGGTCACCGTGACGGTGCCGACCGTGGCGCGGGTCAGCACATCGTCCGGGCGGATGGCGGATCGTTGCGGTCCGGTCGGTATCGCCCCCAGGCTGAACACGGGAAACCCTGCGGTCGTCAGTTCCCGGTTGTCCCGGTGCAGCCCCCAAACCACGAAGCCCGCCGCGCCGGCGGCCCGTGCCTCAAGCACGATGATGTCGCCGATGCAGGCCTCATCCAGTTTGCCGCCATTGTCGACGACCAGGACCTCACCCGGCGCCATGGCTTCGATCGCCTCCAGGAAGATATCGATGCTGCCCAGATGCTGGATCGGCCTGGCCCGGCCGAAGCAGGTCATGCCCGCGACGACCGCCTTGGTTCCCGTTGGGGCGATCCGGATCGGGTTGCCGGAGACCAAGCATCCATCGGCAATATGCGGTGTGGTCAGATAGGCAAGTTCCTTGATCAGCGATGCGTCGGGCATTTCATCAAATCTCCTGTTCCGGCTTTCTGCTTCGGCCTTCTATGTCAAACGGCCGCGCCGTACCGCGCGGTCCCGAATTGATTTGACGGTAGCGTCCGATTATTCTTTTGAATAACGAATATATGTGAATAGCCATATTTGGATTTCGAAACTATGAACCAGACCTTCGACATGGACGCCCTGCGCACCATGATTACCGGCGTCGAGCTCGGCAGTTTCTCCCGCGCGGCCAATCATCTCGGCCGGTCGCAATCGGCGATCAGCATGCAGTTGAAAAAGCTGGAGGAGCAGACCGGCGAGAAGCTTTTCGTCCGCAAAGGCCGCGGATTGGAACCGACCGAGCCGGGCGAGGCCCTGCTGAGTTATGCGCGCCGCATCATCGCATTGAACGACGAGGCCGCCGCCGCCCTCGGCACGGCAGTGAACCGCACGACCGTCCGGTTGGGGCTGCCGCAGGACTATTTCGAGGACCTGCTGCCGGCGCTCATGGACCGCTTCTCACGCCTGCGGCCCGGGGTGCATTTGGAAGTTCGCGCCGGGCGCAATCACATGTTCGAGGAAGAAGTCCTGACCGGCCGGCTGGACGCGGCGATCGCCTTCTTCGAGCATGGCGTCCAGCGCCAGGGAACGCATATCGCCGATCTGCCGCTTCACTGGTACGGGGCGAAAGGCATGAAAGGACCGGCGGAAGATATCCTGCCGCTGGTGATGTACGACCATCCCTGTCTGTTTCGAAAGACCGCGTTGCAGGCGCTGGACCAAGCCGGCCGCAAATGGCGGCTTGCCCTGACCACGCCCAGCCTACCCGGCGTCTGGGGCGCATTGCGCGGCGGGCAAGGCATTTCCGTACGGACCGGCAAATGCGTTCCCGACGGCATCGCCGATATCGGGCGTCGCTGCGCCCTGCCCGACCTGCCGCCGGTCGAACTGCGGATGCTGTCCGCTCACGGCCCCTCGGCGGCGGCAAGCGACCTGTGCGACACCGTCCGCGCCGTGGCGCAAGAGATGGCGGTTTGAGGTGCGGCTCCCCTCGGCTAGCCCGACGCCTCCGCCAGCGCGCCATCCAGGATGTCGAGCGCTTCGTCGACTTCCGCTTCCTTCACCGACAGGGGCGGCGCGATGCGGAAGACGGCGGACAGACCCGGCAGGCTTGCGATGTTCATGTTCAGCCCCTCGCGCGCGCAGATCTCCATCACCTTTACGCCATAGGCCTCGTCGGGCGTTTTGCTGTCGCGGTCGGTCACGACCTCCAGTCCCAGCAACAGGCCCCGCCCCCGGACATCGCCGATCTTCTCGTATTTGTTGGCCAAGGCGCGCAGCCCATCCTCCAGCCGCCCGCCAAGACGCGCGGCGCGTCCCGGTAGATCGTCCCGCAAGGCGATTTCGATCACCTTCGCGCCCACCGCCGCCGGCAAGGGGTCGGCCACATGGGTGGTATAGAACAGGAATCCGCGCTCATGCGCCGTGGCCTCGATTGCCGCGCTGGTCATCACGGCGGAAAGCGGCAGGCCCGCGCCCAAAGTTTTGGAGAGGGTCAGGATATCCGGCGTCACACCGTCGCGTTCGAAAGCGAACATCAGCCCGGTCCGGCCGATACCCGTCTGCGCCTCATCCAGAATCAGCAGCATTCCCCGTTCCGTGCATTTCTGTTTCAAGGCGGCAAGATAACCTTCCGGCAGGTCGATGATACCGCCGGTCGACAGGATCGGTTCGGCGATGAAGGCGGCCGGGGCGCCGGTGGACTGGGCGTCGATCAATTTGAAGGCATCGTCCAACTCGTCTCGCCAATCGATCGTCACGCCGGGGAAACGCGGCCGAAAGGCGTTGGGCACGGGAATGGAGAAATTGCCCGGCGCCGTCGGGCCGTATCCCTTGCGTCCGGCCGCGTATGTCGCCGCCGCGGCCGCGCCGGTCATGCCGTGCCAGGACTGCGCGAAACTGACGACCTCAAACCCGCCCGTCACCAGTTTGGCAAGGCGCACGGCGGCATCGTTCGCCTCCCCGCCCGTTGAGAGCAACAGCACCTTGTCCAACCCGTCAGGTGTAATCCCAACCAATGCTTCGGCCAGGTCCAGCACCGGGGGCGACAGCATGCAGGAATGCAGATGCACCAAGCGGTCCGTCCATTCGTGAACCACGGCGGTCAGTTCCGGATGGCGGTGCCCCAGAATGGCGCTCATCTGGCCGGAGGTGAAATCGAGGATCTTCTGCCCGTCTTCGGCGAACACATAGCTGCCGTCGGCGGAAACGATCTGCTTGTCGAAGTAATGCGCGCCATAGCGCAACAGGACCGAGTCGGCCCGGGCGAGGAAACCGGTCTTAAGCGATTGAGATGGGGACAAGGTGGGACCTCCCGCTGGGATTGGAATTCCTCGATCCTATCCCGCGCCGCGCGCGCTGATTCTCAATTTTTGCCTTAGAACGAGATTTTCTATCGAATTTTTCGCTGCATAAGCGATTATTAGTCGAAATAGAAAACAGGATCGAAAACCATGCTCGACGCCCGCGACCGGCGCATTCTATCCCTGCTTCAGAAGGACGCGCGCACGACCGCCGCCGACATGGCCGACGCCGTCGGGCTGTCCCTGTCGGCCTGCGCCAAGCGCATGGCCCGGCTGTGGTCGGACGGTTATATCGACCGCATGGTGGCGGTCCTGGACCGCAAACGCTTCCGCCGCCCCGTCTCCGCGGCGGTGATGGTCACGCTGACCCAGCCCAAGGCGAGCTATACCCAGGAATTCACCCGCCGGATCCAATCCCTGGAGGAAGTCCAGCAATGCCATATCGTGACCGGTGACTTTGATTTTCTATTGATCGTGCAGGCGAAGACCATCGAGGCCTATCACGACATGGCGCAGAACGTCTTCGGGGAGTCGCCCTATGTGCGGAGCTATAAGACGGTCTTCCTGCTCGGCAGCTTCAAGAACGAGAACACCTTACCCGACTTCTGCCTGGTTCCGCCAGAGGATTGACGGCGCGCAGGCATGCAACGCCGACCGGCGGCCAATGAAAGCCTTCGAAAACGACCTCGGCGCCGTTCAAGCAGGATCGCAACCGCTTTCCAGGCCCTTGTCAGGGGTTGGACAATGCATCCCGTTCCATCGCGTCGTCCAAGGCATCCGGATGGATGGTCAAAACCCGCGCAAGGCCCGACTTCCCGGATCTGTCCGGCACATGGAACATGGTCTTTGTCCGTCGATAAACCTGAAACGACAGACCTTCGATCAGATCCTCGTCGGTTTCCACATCATAGGTGCCCGACGGCAGAACTTCATCGAATTCGCCGAGGGTGAAGGGATGGATGAACGTAACGGTCGATTTGGTCGTACGGGCGGTCATGGAATCTCACCGGGTCGCGTGTGGTGCGGAAAATCTGATTTGGCTGGCAGCCGGCATAACGCGGGTAAGGGCGGAGGATATTCACCCCCCGCCATTCAACCCTCTAAGACTTCGACGCCGGCGCGGCACCGCCTTGCTTCTCGGCGGCTTTAGCCACCTGAGCATCGATTGCGGGCGCGGGTTTGGCCTTTGCGTCGGTCTTGCCTTTGCCGATATTGGCGGTCGAATCAGCGAAACTTTTGAATGACATGGGGAACCCCTTTCGGGTCGGTGCGGACAATGATCTGCCGCATCTATACATATGGGATGATTTGCGGAAAAATCCATAAAAAGTTGATTTTCGATTTCGATACCCAAAGGCCGGTATCCGCTATACAGTGGCCTTCGCGCCATTTGCGGGACAAGCCCCCCAAACCATGGACCGGGTCGACGCTAGGTAAACTCCGGCCATCGGCAAATCGCCGGCATTCTGCGAATTTTCACTATACGCCGCCGCAAGGCTCATCTCACAATCAACAACACAACCTAAAGAGGATTAAAATGTCCAAAGGCGACAAGCGACGCGGGAACCGCGAAGACAAGAAACCCAAGAAGACCGTGACGAAGGTTCTCGCAACCGCCGATTCCGGCAAAAACACGGCATCGGACAGAGTCAGCATCATGAAGAAAAAATAGGGTTTGCCCGGTTGGCGTGATCGGGTTGGCGTGATCGGGTTGGCGTGATCGGGTTGGCATGATCGGGTTAAGACGATCCGGCTGCGGGGCAGCCAGGATTGGGACGGATCTGATTCCCTGCCTTGACCGCTATCCTGTTGCCAACCATCCGGCGGTGTTCGACTATCGGACAGACAGGTTCACCCGCCGGGTGAAGGAGCCCCATGCCGATCGCCTACACATTCCTGGAAGACCCGGCGATACATCTGGTCTCGTACCACGGCATCGTGACCAATGAGGACTTCCTGGAAAGCTACAAGGCGGCATCCGTCGACCCTCGGTATCGCCCGGGCATGCTGGAAATATCGGATCTTCGATACGCGGACGCGGTCGATATCGACATTGACGCCATCAAGCAATTCGTCGCCTGGGTCGCGGGCCGGAAAGACCTGACCGGCACGACGCTGCGCTCCGGCATCCTGCTGGGCAACGACATGCAGGCCGGATTGTCCCGACTGTACGAAGCGGTTGCCGACCTGGAAACGAACGAAACCGTGCGCCGGTTCCGCGATCTGCCCAGCCTGCTCGCCTGGCTGCCGGTGGACGCCGCCCATACGGCCATGATCGACAGCGCTTTGCATTCTCTCGCCCAGGAAGAGCCCGTGCAGCCACCCGAAGGCAGTCCCACGCGATGAGCGCCGACAGCAAAGACAGAACCGTCGACCATATCTCCTTGGCGATGCAGATCGAGATGCCGTGGAAAAACGGCGGCGGCACGACGCGGGAGATCTGCAAGCAGGCGGATGAGACCGGTGTGCTCTGGCGCGCCAGCATCGCGACGATCCATCAAAGCGGCCCCTTCTCCCTCTTCCCCGGCTGCGACCGCATCATCACGCTCATCGACGGCCCGCCGGTCGCGCTCGACTTCGAGGACGGCGAAACCCTTACGCTGGAGACATTCGCTCCGCAGCGCTTCTCCTGCGACCGCCCCGTCTCCGCCGCCATCGCCGGCACCTCCCACGACCTGAACCTGATCTGGCGGCGCGATGCGGTCTCGGTGGCGCATAGCGTTCACACGGTACAGGGCAAGACGGCCATTCAACTGCGTCCAGCCGATTGGCATCTTGTGGTCGTCTGTGCCGGCACGGTGGACGTCGCCGCAGGGGAAAAGACCGAAACCCTGACAACCGGAGAGGCGTTGTCGTTCAGCCCGACACCGAAGGCTCAATCCCTTGACCTGACACTCAAGGCTGAAAACGGTGTCGCCCTTGCCTTCGGCGTCACGGAGAAAAAGTGACGGTGAGTGCTGTCCAGAGTTACGGCGACACTGCACTAGACAATCAGGATTTCTCCGTCATCTGCATTCGTCGTTGAGTCACGCCACCTAACCGGGCGTATTTCGCGGGTTTGGGGTCCGCCGAAACGATGGCTTCGCGCACCAGAAGCATGCCGACATCGACGCCGACCCGATGCTCTTCCAGCACAACCGCGGACAGTCTGGCGCGCAACCCGCCGACATTTTCACCGCTGACGGGATCGATCGGCTGGAAGGTTTCGAGGATGGGACTGAACCCGTCTTCCAGAACGCCGTGAAGCCGCCTGTGGCCGTCATCGGGCGCGCCGTTCCGGTAAAGAAACGCGGCATAGCCCATCAGGTCCATGAGGGTCAGGGCCGCTTTCGCATTCTTCATCTCGCCGGCGAAAAAATTGTTGCCGGGCTCCGCCTTGTCGAAGGTGAGCGGGATCCCCGCGTTTTTCAAAAGCGTCTGATACTCATCCAGCCGCGCGAAGCGGAACCCCTCGAATTCCTGCGCCACGCCGAACAGTTGCGCCACCTCCGCCTTCGAGCGCCGATAGGTCTGTTCGACATTCAGCCATTCCAGGCCGGTTTCCGTATCCCGGGTCAACAGCTTGTCGCCGCGGACCAACCAATCCGCGTGAACCAGATCGGCCTGCGCCGGCGTTGCCAGGCAGAGCAACAAGAAACCGAGAAGAGAGGCGCGCAAGCGGGCCATCGAAAAACGTTCCTGATCGTCGAAACCGGCCGGGCCTGGCAACCGCCGCCACACCCGGCAGGCATGTCTCTATTGCGCCGCGGCGGAAACCGACACCCCACCGCCGAGCTGTTTCAGGGCCGCGACGATATCCTCCGGGTCGAGGCGCTCCCGGTAGTCGATGTCGAGATGGGCCAGGGCGATCCGCCCGTCGCCGTCGATCACGAAGGTTGCCGGCACCGGCAGGTCCCATTCGCCATCGCCGTTGATGTCCGGCAGGATCTTGTTGACCGAGGTCAGCGCTTCCTGAAGTTCGACGGGAAGCGTGTAGGCCAGCCCATAATCCCGTGCGACATGGTTGCCGACATCGCTGAGAACGTCGAATGAAAGCGCGTTCGCTTCCGCCGTGGAAAGGGAGTTGTCCGGCGTTTGTGGCGAGACCGCGACCAACCGAGCGCCGAGCGCTTGGAAACCCGCCATGAAGTCCTGATAGGCGCGGAGCTGAAGATTGCAGTAGGGACACCATCCGCCGCGATAGAAGGTCAGAACAACCGGTCCCTCCCGCAACAGATCCGTCAACGAAACCTGCCCACCTTGTGCGTCGGGAAGCGTGAAATCGGGCGCTTGGTCGCCGACTTTCGCCGGGTCCCGCCGCGCGAATTCCGCCATCAATTCCGCAATCTTTGCCTCATACAGGGCCACGCGCCCTTCCGGCGCTTTCACGGCAAACTCGGCCTTGAAGGCCGCCAAGCTCTCACTCAATTTCATTCGGACCTCTCCTTGAAAAACGCCGCCGCGGGCGAAGCATTCTGGAACAAACATACCCGAATGGGACCGCAACGCATGCCGCTGCGTTTCACGTTTCGGAGAGCGCGCTGCCAGACGCGTTCCGCCTTGCCTTACGGATGCGGGTCGGGGAAGCCGTGACGGTCGGTCAGCGCGGCGAGGATGCCGTCCTTAGTGTCGATGAAGGCACGGCCATTATGGGTCCCGGTCTGGTGCGGGGAGCTTTCCCCTTCCGGCAAAACGAGCATCGGGACCGACTGGTTTTCCGTCCCCGCCGCGTCGATCACGGCCCGGCGCGGCTTGGGCCAGGGGATGCGGACCACGTCCAACCGTTGGGCCAAGTCCGGGAAGGAGGCCAGCACCCCTTCCATCAGCGCGCAATGCCAACAATAGAAGACCCGGCCGGGATAGGCCGGGTCTTCGAAACCGGGTCGCAGCAGGAAGAGTGTATCTTTGGTCATGGCATGTCTTCCTTATGATGGTTCATGATGGTTTAGGGGCTAAGTCGCCGCGCCCGCCGGTCTTGAGAACAACACGCGGATCGCAAGCCCGACGAAGACGCTGGAAGCAAGACGCTGCTGCCAGACCGCGACTCGCGGATGGCGCGCGAGCCATTGCGAGGACCGCCCGGCGAAGACGCAAAGCGTCGCGATCACCGCGAAGTTCAATACGTTCAGAATGGTAATCAGGAACAGGCTCTGCACCAAAATGCTGCCTGCCTGCGGGTCAAGGAATTGCGGAAAAAGGACCAGGTAGAAAAACACGGCCTTGGGGCTGAGCAGCGCGTTCAGCATGCCCTGCAGCATCGAGCCCGGCACGGACACGCGCCGCTTCGGGCGTGCTTCCGTATCGTCCGAACTTGCAGGCGTCGGCAGCGGCGCGGAACGGTAGGTGCGCCAGGCCAGCCAGAACAGATAGGCCGCCCCGCCGACCCGCAGGATTTCATAAAGCGTCGGGAAATGCGCGAAAAGTTGGGAAAGTCCCAAACCGGCCGCCGTCGCATGCACGGTCAACCCGAGGCAGACCCCTAGCGCACTGTAGACGCCCGCCGCCGGCCCGCCGATCAGGGATTTGGAAACGCAAAAGATCATGTTCGGCCCGGGCGTCAAAATGAAGACGCTCACCGTGGCGAGGAACAGTATCAGCGTGGCGAGGAACAGTATCAGCGTGGCGCTTTCGACCGGCATGGCACTTCCTTCACAAACCCGCGGGACGCGGACGGGAGCAAGCCGGTCGGGAGGGCGGGGCGAAACGCCCCTGCCCGTTCTGCCCTAACCGTCCAGCTTGTCTTTCAACAGCTTGTTGACGACACCCGGATTGGCCTTGCCCTGGGTCTGTTTCATCACCTGGCCGACGAACCAGCCGAGCAGGCCGGTCTTGCCGCCGCGATAGGCCGACACCTGGCCTTCATTATTGGCGATGATGTCGTCCACGATGGACTCGATGGCACCCGTATCGGTGATCTGCTTCAGGCCCTTTTCCTCGACGATCGCGCCCGGGTCCTTGGAGGTCTCGAACATTTCATCGAAGACGTCCTTGGCGATCTTTCCGGAAATCGTGTCATCCTTGATCAGGCCGATCAGCTCACCGATCTGCTTGGCCGAAATCGGGCTGTCGCCCAGGTCCGTGCCCGCCTTGTTCAAACGCCCGAACAGTTCCACCGTGATCCAGTTGGCGGCCAGCTTGGCGTCGCCCGCGGCCTTGGCGGCTTCCTCGAAATAAGCAGCCGTTTCCTGATCCGCCACCAGCACGCCGGCGTCATAGGCGCCCAAGCCGTAATCGGCCATGAAACGGGCCTTCTTCTCATCCGGCAGTTCCGGCAGGCTTTTCAGGCACTCGTCGATGAAGGCGTCTTCCAATTCCAGCGGCAGCAGGTCCGGGTCCGGGAAATAGCGGTAGTCATGCGCGTCTTCCTTGGACCGCATGGACCGCGTCTCGCCCTTGGTCGGGTCGAACAGGCGGGTTTCCTGAACGATTTCGCCGCCGCCCTCGATCACCTTCACCTGGCGCTTGGCTTCGATCTCTATCGCCTGACGGATGAAGCGGACTGAGTTGAGGTTCTTCAATTCCGTGCGCGTGCCCAAGGGCTCCCCCGCCTTGCGGACGGAGATGTTGACATCGGCGCGCATCGAGCCTTCAGCCATATTGCCGTCGCAGGACCCGATATAGCGCACGATGGAGCGCAGCTTGTTCACATAGGCCGTCGCTTCGTCGGCCGAGCGCATGTCCGGCTTGGAGACGATTTCCATCAAGGCCACGCCCGACCGGTTCAGGTCGATATAGGACTTGCTGGGATGCTGGTCGTGCAGCGACTTGCCCGCATCCTGTTCCAGATGCAGCCGTTCGATGCCGATGGATTTGCTGGTGCCGTCGGCCAAGTCGATCTGCACCTCGCCCTCGCCCACAACGGGCTCTTCATACTGGGAGATCTGATAGCCCTGCGGCAGGTCGGCGTAGAAATAGTTCTTGCGGGCAAAGACCGAGCGTTTGTTGATCTGCGCCTTCAGTGCCAGACCGGTGCGCACGCCCTGGCGGACGCATTCGGCGTTCAGGACCGGCAGCATGCCCGGCATGGCCGCGTCGACCAGGCTGACCTGTTCGTTCGGATCGCCGCCGAAATTGGTCGCGGCGCCGGAGAACAGCTTGGACTTAGAGGTGATCTGGGCATGCACTTCCAAGCCCATCACGATTTCCCAGTCGCCGGTTTCGCCTTTAATGATGTCGCCCATCGCTCGCGTCCTTCAGATCTTCAAACTCGATACCGTTCGGCCCGTCGCCCTCAATCGAGAACCTGGCCGAACTTGAACAGGACCCCGTCACGGTCCCAGATGTAAAACTCACGCATGCCCCATTCGCGGTCCACCGGTTCTTCGCTAACCCGCGCCGGGGCTTCCACCTTCGGCGCAAGGCGCCGGAACCAGGCATCCACATCCGACACCCGGATGTAGCAGCTGGTATTCTGCGCCACATGCGGGTCGGTCATATCCAGGAAGTGGAACTCCACCTCCCCGTCCCGCACGATGCCGTAGCCCCCGCCTTCGGTTTCCGCGCCGAAAACATGACCGATCTCGAAACCCAGGCCCTGCCAGAAGGCGACCGCCGCCGCCGTATCGGATGACGGCAGGATCGGGATCGCGATGTTCATGGGTTCCGGGGTCATCCGCCGCGCCCGACCTACGCCGCCATCAAGGCCGGCTTGGCGGAGAACCCGGCCGCCGTTTCCAGCACTCCGGCCGCGCGCAGCACCGCTTCCTCGCCCATCGCCGGGCCGATCAGCTGCAGGCCCAGCGGCAGGCCGTCCTTGTCGATCCCCGCCGGCACCGAAATGCCCGGCAGCCCGGCCAGCGAGGCCGGCACGGTGAAGACGTCGTTCAGATACATCGCCACCGGATCGTCGATCTTCTCGTCCATCGCGAAGGCGGCGCTGGGCGTCGTCGGCGTCAGCAGCAGGTCGCATTGGCCCCAGGCATTCTTGAAATCCTGGGCGATCTTGGTGCGGACCTTCTGCGCCTTCAGGTAATAGGCGTCGTAATACCCGGCCGACAGAACATAGGTGCCAATCAATACGCGGCGGCGCACTTCCGCCCCGAAACCGGCGGCGCGCGTGTTCTCGTACATTTCGTTCAGGTCCTTGCCCTCGACCCGTAGGCCGTAGCGCACGCCGTCATACCGCGCGAGGTTGGAGGAAGCCTCCGCCGGCGCGACGATATAATAGGTCGGCAGCGCGTATTTCGTATGCGGCAGGGTGACGTCGACGACTTCCGCGCCGGCATCCTTCATCCATTCGATGCCCTGTTTCCAAAGCGCTTCGATATCGGCCGGCATGTTGTCGACCCGGTATTCCTTGGGAATGCCGATCTTCATGCCGCGGATATCACCGGTCAGCGCCGCTTCGAAATCCGGCACCGGCATATCCAGGCTGGTCGAATCCTTCTTATCGAACCCGGCCATGGCGCCCAGCATGATCGCGCTGTCGCGCACAGTGCGGGTCATCGGCCCGGCCTGATCCAGCGAGGAGGCGAAGGCGACGATGCCCCAGCGCGAACACCGGCCATAAGTCGGCTTGAACCCGACAAGGCCCGCGAAGGCGGCGGGCTGGCGGATCGACCCGCCGGTATCGGTCCCGGTCGCGGCAATGGCGGCATGGGCGGCAACCGCCGCGGCCGACCCGCCGGAAGACCCGCCCGGCACCAGGGCCTGATTGGACCCGGCCTTGGTATAGGGGTTCTTCACCCCGCCGTAATAGCTGGTCAGGTTCGACGAGCCCATGGCGAATTCGTCCAGGTTCGTCTTGCCCAGCATCACCGCACCCGCGTCCCACAAATTCTGCGAGACGGTGCTTTCATAGGTAGGCGTGAAACCTTCCAGAATATGGCTGCCGGCGGTGGACTGAACGCCATTCGTGCAGAACAGGTCCTTCATCCCGATCGGCAGACCTTCCATCGCGCCCGCCTTGCCGGCGGCAAGGCGTTCGTCCGACGCCTTGGCCATTTCCCGCGCCTTTTCCGGCGTTTCGGTGATGTAGCAGTTCAGATCCCGCGTCTGCTCCATGGCGCTGAGATAGGCGTCGGTCAGTTCGACGGCGGTGATTTCCTTGGCGCGCAGCTTGTCGCGCGCCTCGGCGAGGGAGAGTTTGAGCATATCGGACATGGATTCCATTTCCCTTACTCGACGACTTTGGGAACGACGTAGAAATGCATCTCGGTCGACGGGCCGTTCTTCAGCACCCGGTCCGGATAGTCGCCGTCGGTGATTTCGTCTTCGCGCAGGCGCAGCTTCAGGTCGACGGCGGATGTCATCGGCTCCACGCCGTCGGTATCCACCTCGCCCAGTTGCTCCACCCAGCCGATGATCGAATTCAATTCGCCGGCCAGCGTTTCCAACTCGTCTTCCTCAACCCGGATACGCGCCAAATGCGCGACCTTGGCCACGGTTTGCTTGTCGAGCGCCATGTCCGCCCTTTCCGTCCCGATGGGATACTGTCTACTGAAATGTCTGCGAAAGCCCCCTTAGGAAACCCTAAGGTTCAGGCGCGCGGAAACTAACACCCGTCCCCGGGCCAAACAAGGCGGTGACGCGCCGGTTCCTTCGGAAATCGACAGCTTGGCCCGCCGTTCCGGAACAGATCAGATGACCGCGAGCAGCGCGATACGGCCTTGGCCCATCCCGGCGCGGGGCCTAGATTGGCGCCAGACGGGTCCGGCCATGGCGCGGACCGATCCACGATACAGCTTTTTTTGAGGGAGCCTTTTGATGGCGACGCTATTCACTGGGGGTAAGGTTTTCGACGGCAAGGGCACTCTGCTGGACGGGCACGCGGTGCTGGTCGAGGGGGGCAAAATCGCGAAAGTCGCGCCGGCCGGCGAATTCGACGGATTCGCAGGCGATGTGGTGGACACGACCGGCGGCACCCTGCTGCCCGGCATGGCCGATTGCCATGTGCATCTGTGCTATGACGCCGCCGCCGACCCGAACGCGTCGATGATGAAGAAGTCCACCGGGCAGATCGCGCTGACGGTTCTGTCGAACGCGCAGACCAGCCTGAAATCCGGCATCACCATGATCCGCGATTGCGGCGGCAAGGACTATATCGAATTCTCGGTCCGCGACGCGATCCGCAAGGGTGAGTTCGTCGGCCCCTCGATCCATGCGGCGGGCCGGATGATCTGCATGACCGGCGGCCACGGCAACCGCACCGGCCGCGTCGCCGACGGCGTGGACGATGTGAAGAAGGCCGTGCGCGAACAGGTTCATGCGGGCTGCGACCTGGTGAAGATCATGGCGACCGGCGGGGTCATGACCCCCGGCGTGAACCCGGAAGACGCCCACTACAGCCCGGAGGAAATGACCGCCGGCGTGCATGAGGCGAAACGCTTCCACAAACCCACCGCCAGCCACGCCCAGGGCACCGAAGGCATTCTGAACGCGGTGCGCGCGGGTATCTCCTCCATCGAGCACGGCATTTTTATGTCCGAGAAATGCTATGAGGAAATGCTGGAAAGCGGCACCTATCTGGTCCCCACACTCGCCGCCTTGCGCAACATTCTGGAAAACGCCGGCAACGGCATTCCCGATTACGTCATCGAAAAGTCCCTGCGCATCGCCGATATCCACAAGGCCAGCTTCAAGCGCTTCTATGAGCTGGGCGGTAAGATCGCGCTGGGCACCGATGCGGGCACGCCCTTCAACAAGCACGGGGAAAACCTGCAGGAACTGCGCTACATGGTCGAAGGCGGCATGACCACCACCGACGCGCTGATCACCGCCACCAGCAACGCGGCGGACCTGATCGGCCTGCCGGAACAGGGCGCCATCGCCGAAGGCATGTTGGCGGATCTGGTCATCGTCGATGGCGACCCGGTCGCCGATATCGAAATGGCCGCGGACAAGACCAACCACCGGGCTGTCTACAAGAACGGCACCCTGGTCGGCGGCGGCTTCACCGCGGCGGGCGGCCTGGCCCTCGCGGCCGAGTGACGGAAGGCAGACGGCGCAAGTGATCGTCGAGCTCAAGGATTTGCCGGATGCCCTCGCCAGGGGGCACCGGCTGCTCGCCCTCGACCTGGGGGAGAAGACCATCGGCCTGGCGCTGGCCGATCCGGACCTGACGGTGGCGACACCGCTTGAAACCATCCGCCGGACCAAATTCACGAAGGATGCCGAAGCGCTCGACAAGGTGATCGCCGAATGGCGCATCGGCGGCTTGGTCCTGGGCCTGCCGGTCAATATGGACGGCAGCGAAGGCCCGCGCTGTCAGTCCACCCGCCAATTCGCCCGTAATCTGGAACATCGCGGCCTGACCCTCCCCATCGCCTTCTGGGACGAACGCCTGTCGACCAGCGCGGTCGAACGCTTCCTGATCGACGGCGCCGACATGACCCGCAAACGCCGCGGCGAAGTCGTCGACAAAATGGCCGCCGCTTATATTTTGCAGGGCGCGTTGGAGGCGTTGCGGTAGATTTTACGCCGCCCTCTAGTCCTCAATATGGCGGTATGGCAGTTGATCGGAGATCAGACCGAGATTGCCAACTATCCCACCATCCTGACGCTTTGCTAGTTTCATTTGAAGAAGTTCATTGATGTCGCGAGCAACAGTCTTTGGTCCTTTGCCTGCATACATTTCGGCCAGTATAGGCGACGCACGTCGAATCTCTCTTCTGAACAGAGGTTTCACAAAGCCTAATGTCAGAGCGAGTTCTCGCCTCCTGCGCTTTGCGACTGAACCCTGCTCAGCTGCAAACGCATCATGAATTACGTTTTTCCATACGTCTTTTATGACGGAGAGACGAGCAATATCCGTCTGTTCTCGTATACGTTTCAAGATACCACGAACTGCATATTCGACGAATTCCTCTATGTGGCCTACATGATCCCGATGAGACATCTCCACCGAGTCAAAGTATTCCTGCCTTGTCGTATTGTAGTGATTCGATAACAGGTGAATGGAGATGTCCGGGACGCCACATTCCAACAAAAACCTCTGTTCCAATAAACGCGCTGTTCTCCCATTGCCGTCCGGGAAAGGATGTATCCATAACAAATACAAGTGCCCGACCAACGCCTTCAGTATTCCGGAAGAAATTTTGTTGTCTCTATCGAAGTTCCACGCATCGCCATTTAGCCATACACACAACTCATCAATTAGGGGGCGGTAATTTGAGTGATCCGGAGATATATAACTGCGAACACCCATGGTTTTCGTTGAATAACCATTCGCGTCACGAAAAGTCGGATCAATTGGCAGCCCTGCCAGGACCTTTTCGTTAATTGCTACCAACCACTCCGGTGTCAACGGGGTAACACCAGAGGTAATAACACCAGCCAATATCTCTCTCGACAAACCTATTAGATTGTCTACTTCACGAACGTGCTGTTCTGGGCTATCGATGCCCACAGGTTTATTATCAATTCTTGCAGCAACCTCGTCCTCGGACAGACTGTTGCCCTCAATAGCTGCTGAGGCACTAACTCCTCTGGCCAAATTAACTTTGTAGAGATTGTCTCGAGCTTCCCTCCGGAGCGGTGCCAAACTAAGGTGTTCGCACTTTGACCGAATTTCACCTAAGGCGAGCCATGTTTCGTTTGGCAATTTGTCTAACCAATCCATGCGCCAGTTTATGAACCCGTGAGTCCTCTCGTAAGAATACTCATTAGGCGCAAAAATGTCCGACATATTGTCCTCCATAACCATCAATAAAATAACATTTTTTTGTTATTCTAGTCAAATACTACGTCCAGATAGTTGTCCGAACCCAATGTCCTGTTTTCCGATGGTATGAAAACGTTATGAAAATGGCATCAACAGACTATTCTTTGGAAGTTATCCGCCCCGCCCCCCTCTGCCGGTCCTGGCTGTTCGTTGAGGGGGCGAATGAGACGGCCTTGGCGTCCGCGCCCGCTTCCGGGGCGGATGTATTGATCCAGGAATTGGAGGATTTCACCCCGCCCGCGGAACGGCCCAAGGCGCGCGCGTTGGCCGTCGAGACCTACGCCGCCTGGCGCGAAGCGGGTGCGGCCGTGGCGGTTCGGGTCAATCCACTGGCGGGCGACGGGATGGACGATTTGGCCGCCGTGATGAAGGGCGCGCCGGATATCGTGGCGCTGCCCAAGGTGCATGGGCCGGAATTCGTCGTGGAACTGGATAAGGCCGTCACGCGGTTCGAGCGCGACTACGGCTTGCCCGAGGGCAGAACGCGCCTGCTGCCGAATGTGGAATCCGCGAAGGGGTTGGTGAATCTGTTGGCGATTGCCGGAGCCAGCCCGCGTGTTGTCGCCTGCCTGATCGCATCCGAAGACCTGGCCGCCGATCTGGGCGCGGAACGCGGGATGGACAGCGCGGAACTGGAATATGCTCGGGCGCGCTTCCTGGTCGAATGCCGCGCGGCCGAGGTCGTAGCCGTCGACTGCCCCTTCACCTTCCGGGACGATGACGGCGCGGCGGCGGAATCCCTATGGGCAAGGCGGCGGGGCTATACCGCCAAAAGCGCGGTCCACCACGCCCATGCCCGCATCATCAACGACATCCTGACCCCGTCAGAAGAGGCGGTGGCCCAGGCCCGCCGTGTGATGGCACATTTCGACGCCGGCCGCGCCCAGGGCGAAGCCCGGGTCGAGGTCGACGGCGCGCTGGTCGAATTGCCTAATTACCTGAACGCGGTTCGGCTGGTCGAGCGCTTCGAAGCCTTGCGCCAGGCCTGAACGCCGCCCACGAAAAAGGGGCGCCGAAGCACCCCTTTGCAATTCACAGCGATGTCGTCGGCTCAGGCGGTTCTGCGGCGGCGCGTCATAACGCCCAGGCCAATCAGCGCTGTCGCCAACAGCGGCAATGCGGCGGGCACCGGCACGACCGTGGTTTCGCCCAAGACCATCGTATGCGACGCGCGCAGTATGCCGATCACGAACTGGGTCGGGCTGATATCCAACTGGAAAGCAAGCGTGATGTCGGTCAGGCTCGCATCCGGCAGCAGCGGGTTGTTCTGCGCATCCGCCGGGTCCGGCGCGGTCGCCGGCAAGGCATCATCCGTGAACATCAGCGCCAGATGGTCCATTATCGTCAGGGAGCTTTCCAGGAAGGCAAGCCCGCCGACATCGGGGCCCGCCGGGGACCCGCCGGGCTGCAGGGTCGATACCTGAAACAGGTCTGCGTCGAAAGACAACGCACCGTAGCTGCCGTTGTTTTCAATCCGCATCCGGGACTGTGACGTGAAGGTGCTGCCGTCGATCTCCACCGTCTGGCTGGCCGTCAGCCAGCGCCGGTCCGGGTCCGCCGCCTGCTGATCCGGGTTCAGCACCGGGTCGTCCTCGAAAGTGATCGTGGTCCGCACCGTCTTGCCGAGGAAGGCGTCGAAATCCGCGATGATCCCGGCTTCGCCCGGCGCCTCGAAATTAGGGTCGGCAGTGTCGATCGACAGGATCAGGGTTTCGTTGATCACCCCGTCATAGGTGAAGGTGACGGAGGCGGACTTTGCCTCCTGCGACAGGCCCAGCACGGCAAGGCCCAGCATGGCGGCAATCATGGCGGCGCCGCGAAGGGTTCTCGCGCTCGGCCACGAGAATAATGTTTTAAACGGCATGAAGTGATCCTTTTCCAAATTTGAGGTTAAAACCCGGGGTGAGGTTTCTGCCCTTCCCTCAATTTGGAAATTATGCATCTTGCGCCGGGCGTATCCACCCACCGCATGCTGCACCGCGTCAACATTCGTTCACTTGTTCCGCACAACACCCCTATTTTTGGGGATTTACTGCGCCAGAGCGGGAAAATGGCACATTCGTGAAACTGTTTCCGTCCATGGCAGAACCGCGCCGCCAACCGCCGGTCATCCGCATTCTTTTGTCCAATAGAGAGGGCGATCTTAGCCCCAGCGGCCATTGCGCCGCGAATCTACTGATCCGCAGCGCACAGTCCTTTTGGTCCCAGCCCCACATATCGTACTTGGCTAGGGACGTCGCGCCCGACTAAGCCCGACTTACCACCACCTCATACCCCCGCTCCTCCGGTTCGTCGTCGAGGATTTCGGCGGGGAAGCCGGGGGCGAGGACCTTGATGCCGGCGGGTTCCTCGTAACGGCGGATGATGTTGGGGGACCATTCGCCGCCGCCGTATTTCGCGATACCGTCCTTGAAGATCTCGATCAATAGCGGGGAGACATCGAGCTTCGCGCCGACCCGGTCGGCGATCGACTGGAACAGGCCGATATCCTTCAACACCAGTTCCATGGTGAAGTTGATGTCGCGCGACCCGTTCAGGATGACCTGGCTTTCCGTTTCGTGAACGAAGGAATTGCCCGACGAGATCTTGATCCCCTCGAAGGCGACGTTCATGTCCATACCGGCCAATTGGCAGGTGGTCAGCGCTTCGGTCACCGCGACCAGATTGGCGGTCGCCAGGAAGTTCGTCACGACCTTGAGCGCGGAGGCCGTGCCCAGCCCCCCGGTATGCAGCACGCGGCGGCCCAGGATGGTCAGCACCGGCAGCATCTTCTCGAAGGTCGCGCGGTTGCAGCCGGCCAGGATGGCGATATTGCCGGTCGCCGCGCGATGGCAGCCGCCGGAAACCGGGCAGTCGACCGGATGCGCGCCGACCGCTTCGACCAGTGCGCCCAGGCGTTTCACCTCACCCTCGTCCGTCGTCGACATTTCCGCCCAGATCTTGCCGGGGCTGAGGCCTTCCAGCACGCCGTCCGGCCCTTCCACGACGGCGGAGCAGATGGCCGGGCTGGGCAGGCAGGTGATGGTGATGTCGCATTCCTCCGCCATCGCCTTCGCGCTGTCGGCCCATTTCGCGCCTTGGGCCAAAAAAGGTTCGGCCGCCGCGCGGTCCAGGTCCCGCACCGTCAGGTCGATACCGTTCCGCAGCAGACTGCCCGCCAATTTGCCGCCGACATTGCCCAAACCGATGAAGCCAACTTTCATGGGTGAATCCCTTTCCAATCTGTTTTAGCGCGCGTGTGTGCGGTGTTCGAATTCGGCCCGGATGATGACCTGTTCGCCGGGGGGACGCAGCCCCAGAATCCGCGACCCCTGGATGAAGCGAATTCACGCGTTTCGCGAATTCGAAACGTCAGGCGACATTCCGTTTGCGTTAATCCGACTCCGGCGTATAGTCGCCGCCCGATGACCAGCGCCCTTTCCACATCGGATTTACCCCCCATTTTTCCGCACGAGCATATTCTCGGCATGGAAGGCCTATCGGCCTCGGAAATCTCGCTTTTGCTGGATACGGCGGACGGCTATGTCGAGCAGAATCGCCAGGCCGACAAGAAGCGCGACCTGCTCCACGGCCGAACGCTGATCAATCTTTTCTTTGAAAATTCAACAAGAACCAGAACGTCTTTCGAGCTTGCCGGAAAGCGACTTGGCCTGGATGTGATCAACATGTCGGTCGCCACCAGCGCCATCAAGAAGGGCGAAACGCTGATCGACACGGCGATGACGCTGAACGCCATGCACCCGGATGTGCTGGTCGTGCGCCATGCCGACTCGGGTGCGGTGGAACTGCTGTCGCAGAAGGTGAACTGTTCCGTCATCAATGCCGGGGACGGCAGCCACGAACACCCGACCCAGGCGCTGCTGGACGCCCTGACCATCCGCCGACGCATCGGGCGGTTGAACAATCTGACCGTCGCGATCTGCGGCGATATCGCCCATAGCCGCGTGGCGCGGTCGAACATCCACCTGCTGCACACGATGGGCGCGCGCGTCCGCGTGGTCGCCCCGCCCACCCTGCTGCCGCCCGCCATCGAACGGTTCGGGGTGGAGGTCTTCACCGACATGCGCAAGGGCCTGGCCGATTGCGACGTGGTGATGATGCTGCGCCTGCAACTGGAACGCATGCAGGGCAGTTTCGTGCCCTCGGTCCGCGAATATTATCGCTATTTCGGCTTGGATGCCGAAAAGCTGGCCTATGCCAAACCGGACGCTTTCGTCATGCATCCCGGTCCGATGAACCGGGGCGTTGAAATCGCCTCCGAACTGGCCGACGACATCGACCGCTCTGTGATCCGCCAGCAGGTGGAAATGGGCGTCGCCGTCCGCATGGCCTGCATCGACATCCTGACCCGCAACCAGGCCCGGCCGGACTCGTTTGTCGATCCAACAGAAACGGCGGGAGGGAATTGAAACGCATGCCCGCCGGACGCATCGCCTATCTGAACGCCCGCCTGCTCGACCCGGCCACCGGCCTGGACGAGACCGGCGCGGTGCTGGTCGAAGACGGTAAGATCGCTGATTTCGGAGCCCATCTGTTCAAGGGCGGCGCGCCGTCGGTCCGCCAGGTGGTGGATTGCGCGGGGCTGTGCCTCGCCCCCGGCCTGGTCGATATGCGCGTGCAGTTGCGCGAACCGGGCCAGGAACATCTGGAAGACATCAACAGCGCAGGCGACGCCGCCTTGGCCGGCGGCATCACGCAACTGGCCTGCCTGCCGAATACCCAACCCGTGATCGACGACGTGCCGGTGGTGGAATTCATCGCCCGGCGTGCGCGTGAAGCGAAAAAGGTCAAGATCAACTGCTACGCGGCGCTGACCAAGGGCATGCAGGGCAAGGAACTGACCGAAATCGGCCTGTTGAGCGATGCGGGCGTGGTCGCCTTCACCGATGGCGAGCAAGCGACGGTGAACGCCAAGACGCTGTCCCGCGCCTTGAAATACGCCGAAGCCTTCGACGCGATGATCGTGCAGCACCCGGAAGAACCCTCGCTCGCCGAAAACGGGTTGATGAACAAGGGCGAGTTGGCCAGCCGCCTGGGCCTTTCCGGCATTCCGCGCGAAGCGGAAATCATCATGGTGGAACGCGACCTGCGCCTGGCCGCCATGTCCGGCACCCGGTTCCATTTCGCCCATGTCACGACGTCGGACGCGCTGGACGCGATCCGCAAAGCCAAGGCCCAGGGCCTGCCGGTCACCTGCGATACGGCGCCCCACTATTTCGCCCTGAACGAGACCGCCATCGGCAATTACCGGACCTTCGCCAAGGTCTCCCCGCCGCTGCGGGACGAGGCGGACCGGCAGGCCGTCGTTGCCGCCATCGCCGACGGCACGATCGACGCGATCGCCAGCGATCACGCGCCGCATGACCAGGATTCCAAACGCCTGCCCTTCCCGCAGGCCTCCTTCGGGATCATCGGTCTGGAAACATTGCTGCCGCTGACGCTGGAGCTCTACCACAATCGGCATATGACGCTTTTGGAAGCGCTTGCGGCCGTGACCTGCAAGCCCGCCGACCTGCTGCGTCTGAAGGCCGGCCGGCTGGTCCGGGGCGCGGCGGCGGACCTGGTGATCTTCGATCCGGACCGTCCCTGGCAGATCGACGAGTCCCAATTGAAGAGCCGGTCGAAGAACACGCCGTTCGACAAGCGCCCGGTGCAGGGCAAGGCGCTGATGACTATCGTGGACGGCCGCACGCTGTACCGCGCGCCCGACGCGCCGCTTTAGGCCGGTACCGTGGACGGCGCCTTTCCCCCGATTGAAATTGCGGCCCTGGCGATTGCCGGCGGATATCTTTTCGGGTCGATTCCGTTCGGCCTGGTGCTGACGCGTTTGGCCGGGCTGGGCGACATTCGCGACATCGGCTCCGGCAGTATCGGCGCGACCAACGTGCTGCGAACCGGAAACAAGGGTCTGGCCGCCGCCACCTTGGCTCTGGACAGCGGCAAGGGCGCCATCGCGGTCGTCGTCGCCATGCTTTTGGCGGGGTCAACCATGGGGCCGACCATGGGGCCGACCCTGGGTATCCTGGCCGGCGTGGCAGCGGTTTTCGGACACAACTTCCCGATCTGGCTTCGTTTCAGGGGCGGCAAGGGTGTCGCCACAAGTTTCGGAGTGCTGATCGCGATCGCGCCGCTGGTCGCCTTGGGGGCCGGCCTTGTATGGCTGCTGGTCGCCGTCGTGACGCGCTATTCTTCCGCCGCGGCGCTGACCGCCTGTGTCGCCGCGCCGATCCTTGCCTGGTATTTGGGCCTGCCCGACGTCACCGTCGCCTGCGCTGTGCTCGCCGCCTTGGGTTGGATCCGGCACCACCAGAATATCGGCCGCCTGATCGCCGGCGAGGAATCGAAAATCAGCTTTAAACGCAAAGGTTGATTCTTTTTCGACCGACGCCTTTACGTTGACTTGATTTCCAACCCGGTTGAGGATTGGGGATGAGTGACGCGGCAACAGAACCCCTTTCCCCCCTGACCGAACAGGAACGCCATGCCCGGTTCCGGCTGGCGCGGACTGAGAATGTCGGCCCGGTCACCTTCCGGCAATTGCTGCGCCGCTTCGGCTCCGGACAGGAAGCCTTGCTGGCCTTGCCCGACCTCGCCCGGCGCGGCGGCCGGGCCAAGGCCTTGCGCGTCGCCGCCGCTGAGGATGTCGACCGGGAACGGGAAGCGGCAGAAAGGATCGGCGCGCGGGACCTGCATATCGGCTCGGCAGGGTACCCGGTCCCCCTCGCCGCGATCGACGACGCGCCCCCCTTCTTCTATCTGCTCGGCAATCCGGGCCTGCTCGGACAGGATTGCATCGGCATGGTCGGGGGTCGGAACGCATCGGTCGCGGGCAAGGGCTTCGCCCGCAAGCTGGCGGCGGATATCGGCCGGGCGGGCTATACAATCGCTTCCGGCATGGCGCGCGGCATCGATACCGCATCCCATGAAGGGTCCTTGGAAACGGGGTCGGTCGCCGTCCTGGCCGGTGGTGTCGACATTGTCTTTCCGCCTGAAAACGAAGGGCTGTACCGGTCCCTGATCGAGAAAGGCGCGGTCATCTCGGAAATGCCGCCCGGCATGCAGCCTTTGGCCCGCCACTTCCCGCGCCGCAACCGGATCATTTCCGGCCTTTCCCTGGCCGTCGTCGTGGTCGAGGCGAAGCGCAAATCGGGATCGCTGATTACCGCGCGGCGCGCGGCCGAACAGGGCCGGTCGGTCTTCGCCGCCCCCTCCGCGCCGATGGACGTGCGCGGCGCCGGCTGCAACGACCTGATCCGCGACGGCGCGACCCTGATCCAGAATGCCGAGGATGTTCTGCAGGACCTTATCCCTGCCGGCGACGGCGGCCTGAAGCCGGGTCCGTCATTCGGCTTTTCCGACCCGCCGGCGGCAATCGCCGGCGAAACGGATGATGGCGCGGTGGCAGCCGCCTACAGCCATGTGGAACAGGGGTTGAGCAGCACGCCAATCGCCGTCGACGCGCTGATCCGGGAATTGCGCCTTCCCGCGCCGTTGGTTAACGCCGTTTTGCTCGAAATGGAGCTGGCCGGCAGGCTTTCCCGCCACCCCGGTGGATTCGTTTCCCGCTAATAAGCCCGTAAATTCAGACTCCTGTAACACATTTTAACTAGTTCTTCGTACGCAGCTATGTTAACGGTGGTTCAAATATGCGGTGTCTGTTAACAGTAAGTTTACACTTCTCACGGACAATTGCCGCTCAGGTTTGGGGGAGACGGAGCACGGGTGAAGGTTGTGGTGACCTGATCCATGGTGCTGTCAGGGAGCATCCTTATCGGGCAGGGCCCGATGCGAATTTTTCCTGCCGTCAGTGCGCCAGCACACCCGATCCTGAATTGTTTTAATCAGCTGTTACCCGGCTGTGTTGGGGTGTCTGAAATGTCGAGGTTGATATCAGGCGACGCGGGTAACGTTAAAGCTAAGACAGAGTCCGGGATGGGGATGCCGGACGGATTGGTTAGTACAAAAAAAATGGGTTCCGCGTCTTACGAAAGGTTGTTGAAACTTGCCCATCAACGCGCTGTTGACGGCAAGGGCGGACTGGCCGCATCGATCGCGAAGATGTGCCTGGATTCACGCGCCGACCTGAACGAAGAAGAACTCTCCCTCACTTTTGATATCCTCAGAAAACTGATCGACCAGGTCGAGGTCCAGATCCGGCGCTATATCGCCGACTATCTGGCCGAGCGGGTCGATGTTCCCCAAGACCTTCTGGACTTCCTGGCGAACGACGTCATCAACGTCGCCTATCCGATCCTTGTGCATTCCGCCCAGCTGGAAGAAGACCACCTGATCGCGATCATCGACGGTAACGGCGCGGCCCATCAGATGGCGGTCGCCAAACGGCCGGGCCTGACCGGCGCGGTCAGCGACAAGCTGGTCTCCACCGGCAATACCGAGGTGCTGATCAACCTGTTGCGCAATCTGTCGGCCGAAATGACGCCCTGGGGCATCGGTGAGACGGTTCGCCTGTCGATTCACGATGCGGACCTTCAGGCCCCCCTGCTCCATCGTCGCGATCTGCCGCCCGCCGTCGCCAAAAGGATGTATGCCTGGGTCGGCGAAGCGCTGCGCGACTATATCGGGCGCAATTACGATCTGGACATCGCCACCGTGTCCGACGCCGTTTCGGACGCCGTCGATGCCGCGCTGGAGGCGGAAGACGCCGGGATCGATTGGTATGACGAGAAGGGCCGCGACCACGCCCAACGCCTGATCGGGGCCCTTGAAGGGCGCGGCGAGGATGGATTCGTCGAAGCGGTCGGCAGCGTCATCGGCAAGACCGATGTCGAGGCGCGCGCGATGCTGACACGCATGGGCGCCGAATCCCTGGGCATCATGTGCCGCGCCTTCGGGATGGATTCGAATCAATACATGACCGTCATGCCGGAAGTCCTCGGCCACAAAACGATGAAGGAAATGCGCGCCAATAATCTTATCAACGGCGCGATACAGGCCTTCGAAGCATTGACGAAAGACCAAGCCCGGACCACTGTGAACGCTTGGTGCATATCCGCCGGCGCGACGAAACACTGACGTCGATACCGCCCTCTTGCGACATTAGAGACTTCTTTGAGCAGTTGACGGCAACCGAGCTACCGTGCCAGTACCTCGCGTCCTGTACAGAGCAATCGGGAGCCAGGTCACTTACATGGCGGATAAAAGCGTAGTCGTCGTCGAATCACCGGCGAAGGCCAAAACCATCAATAAATACCTCGGCGACGGTTTCGAGGTTCTCGCCAGTTTCGGTCACGTTCGCGACCTTCCGGCGAAGGATGGGTCCGTCGATCCAGATCACGATTTCGCCATGCGGTGGGAAGTCGATGTGCGCGGCAAGAAGCAACTCGACGCCATCGCCAAGGCGGTCAAGGGCGCGAAACATCTGTATCTCGCGACTGACCCCGACCGCGAGGGAGAAGCGATTTCCTGGCATGTGAAGGACGAGTTGGCCCGCCGCAACGTGATCGACGGCATGGATGTCAGCCGCGTCGTCTTCCATGAAATCACCAAGAAGGCGGTGACCGAGGCGGTCAGCCATCCGCGCGAGCTGGACCAGGCATTGATTGATGCCTATCTGGCGCGCCGTGCGCTGGACTATCTGGTCGGTTTCACCTTGTCGCCCGTTTTGTGGCGCAAGCTGCCCGGCGCCCGGTCGGCCGGCCGCGTGCAATCCGTGGCCCTTCGCCTGATCTGCGAACGCGAAGCGGAAATCGAAGCCTTCCGGCCTCAGGAATACTGGTCCGTCGACGCCTTGATGGCGACCGCGGCGGGGGACGCCTTCAAGGCGCGCCTGACGCATCTGGACGGCAAGAAGCTGGACCGTTTCGACCTGGGCGACGAAGCCGCCGCCAAACGCGCCGTCGCGATGGCGGAAGGCCAGCCCTATTCGGTCACCAAGGTCGAGCGCAAGACGCAGAAGCGGAACCCCGCCCCGCCCTTCACCACCTCTACCTTGCAGCAGGAAGCCAGCCGCAAGCTGGGCATGGGCGCCAGCCGGACCATGAGCGTCGCGCAGCGCCTGTACGAAGGGATCGAGCTGGGCGGCGAAACCGTCGGCCTGATCACCTATATGCGGACCGACAGCACGAGTTTGAGCGGCGAGGCGATCGCCGGCAGCCGACGCGCGATCGAGAAAATTTTCGGCGACAAATACCTGCCGGACTCACCGCGGGTCTATCGTACAAAGGCCAAGAACGCCCAGGAAGCGCACGAAGCGATCCGCCCGACGGACCTGTTCCGCAAACCGGAAGACGTCGCCCGCTATCTGGATAAGGACCAGGCCCGTCTTTACGAACTGGTCTGGAAACGGACCATGGCCTCGCAGATGGAAAGCGCGGTGATCGACCGGGTCGCCGTGGACATAGACAGCGCCAACGGGGCCGCGACCTTCCGCGCCAACGGGTCCGTGGTGAAATTCGACGGTTTCCTGAAATTGTATTTCGAGGATGTCGACGACCGCCAGCAGGGCGACGCGTCGGACGACGACGACCGGCGCCTGCCCAATATGACGGAAGGCGAATCCCCGTCCCTGAAGGACGTCATTCCGGAACAGCACTTCACCCAGCCCCCGCCGCGTTATTCCGAAGCGAGCCTGGTGAAGAAGATGGAGGAATTGGGCATCGGACGGCCGTCCACCTATGCCTCCATTCTGAAAGTCCTTCAGGACCGCAACTACGTGCAGCTTGAAAGCCGCCGTTTCGTGCCGGAAGACCGGGGACGCCTCGTCACCGCCTTCCTGTCCAGCTTCTTCGACCGGTATTTCGAATACGGTTTCACCGCCGATTTGGAAGAGCAGTTGGACGATGTGTCGGATGGGCGGCGCAATTGGCAGCAGGTCCTGCGGGACTTCTGGGACAATTTCTACAAGATCGCCGAACACACCAAGGAACTGACCGGGGTCGAAGTCAGGGACACGATCGACCGCGAGCTTGGGCCGCATTTCTTCCCGACGGACGAAAACGGCAGCACCGAAGCCGCCCGCGTCTGCCCGGCCTGCGACGGCGGCCGGTTGAGCCTCAACTTCGGCCGCCACGGCGCTTTCATCGCCTGCTCGAACTATCCCAATTGCCGCTATACGCGCCAGCTTGGCGAGGACGGGTCGGAAGACGGCGAAGAGGCGAACTATCCGAAGGTGCTGGGCCCCTATCCGGAAACCGGTGAAGACGTCAGCCTGCGGAAAGGTCCCTATGGGCTTTACGTTCAGGTCGGCGAACAATTGCCGAAGGAAAAAGGCAAGAAGGCGCCGCCGAAACCGAAACGGGCTTCCCTGTTGAAAGGAATGTCCGCCGCGGATGTGGACCTCGCGCTCGCCCTGCGCCTGTTGGCCCTGCCGCGCGAAATCGGAACGCATCCGGAAAGCGGCGCGATGATCACCGCCGGGGTCGGCCGGTTCGGACCCTTCCTGAAACACGGCAGCAGCTATGTCTCGATCCCGCCGGATGACGACGTTCTGTCCATCGGCATGAACCGGGCCGTCGAGGTGATCGCCCAGGCCGGCGAAAAGGGCAAAGCCCGCGCCACCCGGTCGCTGGGCGAACATCCGGACGACGGCAAGGCGATCACCCAGGGGGCCGGTCGTTTCGGTCCCTATGTGAAACACGGCAAGCTCTATGCCTCCATTCCACGCGATGTGGAACCGGAGAGCGTCAGCCTGGAGGAAGCCGTCCGCCTGCTGGCAGAGAAAGCCGCGAAGCAGGCCGCCAAGGGCGGCCCCGTCAAAAAGGCGGCCGCAAAGAAATCCGGCGCCAAGAAAGCGAAGGCCAAGAAGGCCGGCGCGAAAAAAGCGGGCGCCAAGAAAGCGGGCGCCAAAAAAGCCGGGGCCAAAAAAGCGGCGGCAAAGAAACCCGCCCCAAATAAAACATCCGCCGGGACGGATTGATCCAAGGTGACCGACGACCCCAACAGGCTTCCCACAAAACAGGAAATCCTGGACTATATCCAAGACAGCCCGACCCCCGTCGGGAAACGCGAAATCGCCCGTGCCTTTCAGATCAAGGGCGCGCAGCGCATTGAACTGAAAGCGCTGCTGCGGGAATTGGAAGCCGAAGGCGCGATCGACAAGGGCCGGAAACGGAAAATGGCCCCGAAGGGCGCCTTGCCCGAAGTCGGCGTGGTCATGGTTTCCGACGCCAGCATCGATGGCGAACTTTACGCCAAGCCCGTCGGACCGCTTGCGGATATAGAGGCGGAAATCATCGTCGTGCCCGGCGGCCGCGCCACCGGCCTGCCGAAACCCGGCGACCGGCTTCTGGCCCGTTTCAAACGGATCGGCGACAACCGTTACGAGGCGCAGCCGATCCGCATCCTGCGCGCCGGGCCTGAGAATATTCTGGGGGCCATAACCCGAACCCCGAAGGGCTGGCGGGTGAAGCCGACGGACCGGCGCATCGACCGGGAATACACCCTGAACACCGTGCCGCAGGAAGTGCGCGACGGGGACCTCGTCCTGATCCGCCCCCTGCCCGCACCCAGTTCCAGACGATTCGAAAACCTGCCGCGCGAAGCGGAGGTTGTGGAGCGGGTCGGCAATCTCAGCGACCCCAAGGCCTTCAGCCTGATCGCAATCCACCAGAACGGTATTCCCGTCGCCTTCCCCGAAAAGGCCTTGGCCGAGACGGACAAGCTGAAACCGGCGGAACTGGGCAAGCGCGAGGATCTGCGCGACGTTCCCCTGGTCACCATCGACGGGGCCGATGCGCGGGATTTTGACGACGCCGTCTGGGCCCAGCCCGATGACGACGAGGAAAACCCGGGCGGGTTCAAGCTGATCGTCGCCATTGCCGACGTCGCCCATTACGTGAAATCCGGCAGCGCGCTCGACAAGGCCGCGCGGCTGCGGGGTAATTCGGTCTATTTCCCGGACCGAGTCGTGCCGATGCTGCCGGAACGCCTGTCCAACGACCTGTGCTCCCTGCGCCCGAACGAAGACAGGGCCTGCATGGCCTGCCACATGGTCATCGACGCGAACGGACAGTTGCTGCGCCACCGGTTCAGCCGCGCCTTGATGAAATCCGCCGCCCGCCTGACCTATACCCAGGTCCAGGCCGCCATGGACGGCACGCCCGACGACGCGACCGATACCCTGGTGGAACCGGTGCTGAAGCCGCTCTATGCGGCCTATCATGCCCTGTCCCGGGCGCGGGAGAGCCGCGGCACGCTGGAACTGGACCTGCCCGAACGCCAGGTCAAAATCGGCGAGGACGGCAAGATCGCCGAGATCGTCGTCCGCCAGCGTTTCGACAGCCACAAGCTGATTGAAGAATTCATGATCTGCGCCAATGTCGCCGCCGCCGAGGCCTTGGAAAAGAAGCAGCCGCAGACGCGGATTCCGATCATGTACCGCGTCCACGAACCGCCGCCCTTGGACAAGCTGGAAGCGCTCAGGGACAGTCTGGCGGTCCTCGGCTTCAAGCTGGCGAAGGGCGTGGTCGTGAAGCCGCGCATGTTCACCGGCATCCTGGCCCAGGCCGAAAAGGCCGGAAAAGGCCCGCTTGTTTCCGACATCGTGCTGCGGTCCCAATCCCAGGCGATCTATTCATCCAACAATCTGGGTCATTTCGGGCTGGCCTTGCGCCGGTACTGCCATTTCACCTCGCCCATCCGGCGCTATTCCGACGTCCTGGTCCACCGCGCGCTCGTCACGGATTACAAGCTGGGTGACGACGGCATGGGCGCCGAGGAAATTGAAACCTTCGATGAAATCGCCGATGCGATCTCGGGCACCGAACGCCGAGCGTCGACCGCCGAGCGCGAGGCGACGGAACGCTATGTGACCGCCTATCTCAGCGACCGCGTCGGCGCCGAGTTCCCGGCGCGGATTTCCGGCGTCGCCCGCTTCGGCCTGTTCGTCGCGCTGGATGAGACCGGCGCGGACGGGCTGGTCCCGATCAGCACGTTGTCGCCCTGGGACCGGTATCATCACGATGAGGTGCATCACTGCCTTGTCGGCCGGGAAAACGGCATGGCCTTCACCTTGAGCGACCGCGTCACGGTCCGCCTGACCGAGGCGAACGCGCTGACCGGCGGCCTCGTCTTCGAAGTGATCGACGGCGGCAAGCAGGCATCCAAGCAGATCCTCAAGAACATCCCGCGCGCCGGCCGCGGCGGCGCCTTCGGAAACCGCCGGGGCGGCCCCGGCGGCAAAGGCGGCGGCAAGGGCGGCCGAAAGGGCGGCGGCAGTTCCAAGGGCCGCCCCGGCAGGAAAGCCAAACGCTGACATCATCGCGATGCAACCGCTTCGCCGCTTGCGTCCCGGGCGAAGGGGCGTCACCCTTCCCCCACTCGGTCATGGGGTTTCGGACCGGGGGCATGGTCGGTCGATCAAGAGGGGCGGATGTTTATCAGGGGGACGAAAAGGCTGCTGGGGGCGGCCCTCATGCTCGCTTTGGCGGCTTGCGCCGGCGGGCCCGCATCGCCGGATGACGGCACCCCTTCCCTGACCGCCGAAATGTTCGGCGCCATCCTGTCCGCGATCGAAACCAACTATATCGAACGCCAGGATGCCGAGACCCTGACGCTGTCGGCGCTTGAAGCGATCCGTGAAATCGATCCGGGCTTTTCCGTCGATTCCGATGAAGGGACCATTCTGCTGATCTACCGCGACGCGGAGGTCTACCGCACCGACATCCCGTCGGAAGAACGCCTCGACCTCTGGGCCATGCTGGCCGACAGGATCGTGACGGTCGCGCGGTCGGTCTCCGACCCCTTGCGGGACATGCCGGACGAAAAACTGTACGGCATCATGTTCAGCTCCATGGTCGGGCTTCTCGACCGCTATACGCGCTATGCCGGCGCGGAAGAAGCCCAGTCCAACAGGGAATCGCGCCAAGGCTTCGGCGGCATCGGCGTCTCGGTGGGCCCGCATCCGCTGGGCGCGCGGGTCCTTACCGTTACGCCGGGCCATCCGGCCCAGGCCGCGGGCATCCATGGCGGCGACATTCTGGTCACCATCGACGGGCGCCCGCTCGGCGGCACGCCGTTGCGGCAGATCATCCGCATGCTGCGCGGCCCGGTGGAAAAGCCCGTCGTGTTGAGCATCAGCCGGGCCGGGTTGCAGAACCCGCTGACGGTGACGGTCGGGCGGACGCATATCGTTCCGAACACGGTTTTCTTCATGCCGAAGGGCAATGTCGCGATCATCCGTATCACCGCCTTCAACGACCGTACGCCGAAACGGGTGGCGGAAGCGGTGAGCGAGGCGCAGGCGGCCCTGGGGTCCGACCTGGCCGGCTATATCCTGGACCTGCGCGGCAATCCGGGCGGCCTGTTGGACAAGGCCATCGACGTCGCCGATCTGTTCCTGCACAGCGGCACGATTTCCAAGACGGATGGACGCAACCCCCGCAGCTTCCAGGATTTCGAGGCCGAACCCGGCGATATTTCCGCAGGCAAACCGGTCGCCGTTCTGATCGACGGCGCGACCGCGTCCGCCGCGGAGGTTCTGGCCGCCGCCCTGCAGGACCAGGGACGGGCCGTCCCGGTCGGGTCCTCGTCCTTCGGGAAAGGCACGGTGCAAACCGTGCTGGACCTGCCCAATGGCGGTGAATTGATTCTGACATGGGCGCGTCTTTTGGCGCCGAGCGGCTATATCCTGCATGAAGCGGGCGTCATGCCGACGATCTGTTCGCAACGGTCGGTCCCGCCCGATTCGCTGCTCAGGCATGTCCTGCTCGTCGAACCGGCAACGACGATTCACAATCTGTCGCTGCGCCGACGCGTCGGGCCGAACGAACCCGCGGCACGAGAGCACGTCGCGACCCTGTGTCCCTGGCGGCCGGAAGAAGGTCCCGACCTGACCACCGCCACGGCGATCCGCTTGCTGAACAGCCCCGACTTGTACCAGACGGCAATTACCCTGGAATTGCCTCCCGCCTCGTGACAGGCTGTCGCCCATGCTGCCGCCCCGGCAGCCCCGTATCCCTTCGCGAAAGACCGCGCGGTCCCCGCGCCCTTTCGGCATTTGGAGCCGACCCATGCCCGTAATACCGCGCGACGCGGCCAGCCTCGTTCTGTTGCGAGGCACTCCCGACAAACCCGAAGTGCTGATGGGCCGACGGAACGAAAACCTGCGCTTCATGCCGGGCTACTATGTCTTTCCCGGCGGCACCGTCGACGATACGGACGACGCCGTTTCGCAAGGGTTGTCGCTGCATCCGGAGACCATGAAGTCCCTGGCCCGGCACGCGGCGCCCGAGCGTCAGGGCGCCCTGGTCTGGGCCGCCTTGCGGGAGGCCTGGGAAGAGACCGAGGTCTTCTTCGGCGCCCCCGACGGCCAATGGAACATCCAGACCGGACATTGCGCCGCGGCGGATGCCTATCGGGCGGAAGGATTGACGCCCGGCGCCGAACGGATGGCCTTCATCGCCCGCGCCGTGACGCCGCGGGAATCGCCGATGCGGTTCGACAGCCGTTTCTTCCTGGCCGATGCCGGGCCGGAAGGCGCTTACGTCTCAGGCACGCCCCGCGCCACGGGTGAGTTGGAGGACGTCGCCTGGCACCGGGCGGAAATGGTTATCGCGACCTATCCCATGGCCAACATCACCCGCTTCGTTCTATGCAGGGCGCTGGCCATCTGGTGCGCCGGGTCCCCGTCCGGCGGGCCTTTCGAGCCGTCCGACAGGTCGATCCCCTGCTTCACCCAACGGAACAGAAGCTTCGCGATGGCGGAGGACAATCCGGGCGACCCGCCGCAAATCGATCCGGAATCCCTGAAATGGCCCGATGAAGACTAAGCGCATCCATGCCGGGGCATGAGGCCGGCGCATTCCTTCGCTTGACTTAACCGCACAAATACCTAAGTTGCGCGCCGGACTCATGAAATGCCGACGTGCCGCTGGGCCTTCTGAACCCTTTCCGAAGGAAATGGCCCATTTAGGTTTGTCGACGACCATGCGTAGATGATTTTGAACTGACCTGGATGGGCGCGGCCCAAGCCGGGATGCGGAATGAAAGGGTAATCCCATGGCCAAACCGGCGACTTTACAGGTGAAGATGGTCAGCACCGCCGATACGGGCTTCTTCTATGTCACGAAGAAGAACCCGCGGAACCTGACTGAGAAGCTCGAAATGCGGAAATACGACCCGGTCGTGCGCAAGCATGTCGTCTTCAAGGAATCGAAGATGAAGTAAGACACACCGTTTCCAATACGGTTGTTTCCGAAGGGCCCCTTTCCGGGGCCCTTTGCTGTTTCCGCCTATCGTTTCCCTTTTCCCTACCCCTGGCTTTCTGTCGCCGCCGTTCAAGCCGACCGTATTTTCAGCCGCCGGAACAACGCGGACTCAATCATTCGTTGCGGATCATTTTACCGCGATTAAGATGAAGTCGAATTTCTTTCGCAAAATTTCTAAAACACTCCCTCTTTGGTTTGAATTATTCGCTATAATTTGGCAAATTTTGCCATGTTCAGATTCATTTCCGCGCGGCGAGCGAATTGTGTAAAGTTTTCTGCAAACTAAGGCTGTGTTCATCATTGTTGACTGGATTTTCCCAACTGCCTCTCTCTTCCACCATCAGCCGGTTAGAGCGGATTCGACGTCCTGGGATGATCCTGTCCCGCGCCGTCCACGTATCCTGCGGAGGATAATCGAAACATAATGCCTGGGTCGAAAGCAGTGCAGAGCGCGCTTTACCAACTTTACCGCTTTTTCGGCGGGTCGCAGGGCCGTGGCGCCGATACCGCCGCGACGGCGATGTCCAGGCCTGTCCCTATTCCCGCCGCCAGGGTCCAAGCAAGCCTGGATGAATTGCGCGGGCTGTTCGACAAGCTGAGCCAAAGCGTCGCCATTGCCGACTACCACAGCCCGAACCTGCCTTTGATTTATGTGAACGCGGCCTTCACTGACCTGACGGGCTATAGCGTCAACGACGCCATCGGCCGTCCCTGCGGTTTCATGATCGGCGAAAACCTGGACCAGCCAGAATGGAGCGATTTCAAAGAGAAGATCGGCCTTGGGCTGCCGGCTTCCGCCGCATTTCAATGTTACCGCAAGGACGGCACGAGCTTCCTTAACAATGTTCAAGCCTCTGCCGTTACGGACGATGCCGGAAGGCCCATATACCTGATCGCCTTTCTGCAGGACGCCACCCGGTTGGGCGCGCGGGCGTCCCGGACGGATTGGTCCGAAGACCGAATTTCCAAGATCATCGCCGGCGCGAATGTCATCCTGTATGAAGCGACGGTGCCGGACCTGACCTTCACCTTCGTCTCCCCTTACGCGGAATCGGTCTTGGGGTTCCGGCTTTCCGAATGGTCGGAACCGGGATTTTGGGCCGATCATATTCATCCCGAGGACAGGGAGCGCGCCGTCGAGGAACACAAGAGAGCGGCGACGGATGGTCGGGAGCACGAGTTCGAGTACCGGATGATTGCCCGCAGCGGGATCACGATATGGATGCGCCATCTGATCACCGTCAATGACCGGCACGGACGGGAAGACAGTTCGAACCAGGTGCGCGGCGTGATCGTCGACGTAACCGAACAAAAGATCCTGGAGGATCGTTTCCGTCAGCGCGAACATTGGAAATCGATGGTCCTGGAAAACGCGCCGGACGCAATCCTGACGGTCGGGTCCGAGTTGCGAATTCAATCGTTCAACGCGGCGGCCGAAAAGGTCTTCGGTTGGCCCCGGGACGAAATCGTCGGTCAGTCGATCAACCTTCTGGTTCCCGAAGAACAACGGAATACCCATACGGCCATGGCCATGGCCTATATGGAAAGAAGCGAGAAAGTCGCCAGGACCATGGGCGATTGGCGGTTGCTGCAGGGGCGCCGCCGGGACGGCAGCCTGTTTCCCATCATGGTGCGGTTGGGCCATTCCGACATCGGGTCGCAATCGCTGGTGACGGCCATCGTCCGCGACATGACCGACGTGGATCGCCGGAACCGCGAGTTGAGCGACCTGTCGCAACAATTGTCCGTGCAATTGGAATTGGCCGAAAACGCCAACAAGGCGAAAAGCCAGTTCCTCGGCACGATGAGTCACGAATTGCGGACACCGCTGAACGCGATCATCGGCTTTGCCGAATTGCTCGAAAGCGAAGCCTTCGGCCCGCTCGGCGCGGAGAGGTACCGGCACTATGCCGGCGACATCAGAACCAGCGGCCAGCATCTACTGTCGATCATCAACGAAATCCTCGATCTGTCCCGGATCGAAGCCGGCCGTATCGATCTGAACATCGAAGAAGTCGATATACGCGAAGCCGTGAACAACGCCATCGACGCAACCCGCCCGATGATTCAGAAGGCCGGCCTGACGGTCACGACGGATCTATCTGACGCCCTGCCTGCGGTGAAGGCCGACCCGCGCTCGGTACATCAGATCATGCTCAACCTGCTGTCCAATGCGGCCAAGTTCACACCAGGCGGCGGCATGGTTTCCATATCGGCCCGCATGGCGGATGTCGGCCCGGCGGTGGAATTGATCGTGGAAGACAATGGGCGGGGCATTCCCGCGCATATCCTGCCCAGTCTGGGAACCCCGTTTCAAAAAGCGGGGTCAGCGCACGATTCCTCAAATCCCGGCACCGGCCTCGGGCTGGCTATTTCGCGCGGACTGGCGGAACAGATGAACGGTTCACTCAAAATCGAGAGTTCGGAAGGCGAATGGACCCGTATCACGGTCACCCTGCCCAGCGCGCCCCCGATCGACTAGGGGAGGACGCGGCCGGGTGATGGCATAGCGGACCGGGACCTATCGGCCGGCCACCTTCTCGGCCATCATGCAGAGCAGTTCCCACATCATCGTCACCCCGACCAGCGCCGTCGCCCCGGAAGGGTCGAAAGGCGGCGACACTTCGACGACATCCGCGCCGACAATGTCCAGACCACGCAGGGCACGCAGCATCTTCTGGGCATCGTGGGTGGAATAACCGCCGATTTCGGGCGTTCCGGTACCCGGCGTGTAAACCGGGTCCAAGCCATCGACGTCGAAGCTGACATAGACCGGGCCGTCGCCCATCACCTCGCGCGCCAATTGGCCGACCTTTTCCGGGCCCAGGTCGAAGTACTCCTCGATCTCAACGACACGGATGCCCTGTTCGAGCCCCCAATCCTTGTCTTCCGGCGTGTAAAGGCCGCCGCGAATGCCGATCTGGATCGTCCGTTTCGGGTCGAGCAGGCCTTCCTCGATCGCCCGGCGGAAGGGGGTGCCATGGGTGTATTCGTAATCGCCGAAATACCGGTCCCAGGTATCGGTATGGGCGTCGAAATGAACCATGCCCAGCGGGCGCGATTTGTCGGCGATGGCGCGCATGACCGGCAAGGTGATCAGGTGATCGCCGCCGGCCGTCAACGGCAGGATGCCCTTGGCATGAACGTCTTTATAAAACTCTTCCACCCGCTTCAACGTATCCAGCAAATCCACCGGATTGACCGAGGTGTCGCCGAGATCCGCGCAATTGGCGAGTTCATAGGGCCGCACGCCGGTGACGTGATGAACGTTCCGCATCAATGTCGACTGATCGCGCATCTGGCGCGGGCCATGCCGTGCGCCGGCGCGGTTGGTGGTGCCGCCGTCCCACGGCACGCCGATCATGCCGATATCGACGGCATCGGCCTCGTCGACAGCGATATAGGGCAGCCGCATGAAAGTCGGGATACCCGCGAAACGCGGCAAGACCGTCCCCGAAACCGGCCTGAATTTCTTATCCTTGGTCATGTCCCAACACCCCTAAAACACCGTCGGCGGCGACAAAATCGTCGCGACCGTCACAATCCAATCCATGGTCACAGATTGCGGACCTTTTGCAATTCCCACGACCCCCGGCATTTCCTGCCGGAATATGTGCCTTTCGCGATCCGTTCCTCGAACTTGCCTTCCGCGTCGCCGAAATCGAAGCCCTTCCGGGACATCTCGCTGCCATAAAGCGTCCCGTCCTCAGCGATCGTACCGTCCATATCGCCCGTGCCATCCTGCCAGCGCAGTTCGCCATCGATAAGGCCATTCCGGATTTCCGCTTTCACAGCACCGCGGCGCGGGCAATCCGCAGATCCGTAGGTAAACAGCACCCTGCCCGCCCAAATCCCGTCATAAGGGGACGGTTCCCCGGACAGCAGGCCGACCGTGTTGCAGCCGGCAAGCCCGGTAAGAAGGACCGCGGCAAAGGCCGCCCGTTTTATCGGTGATACAATACTCGGCATTACGCCCCTCTCGATCAAACTCGGTCGGTCACACTCGGTCGGTCATGCACGGCATTCGATTGTCACGATGGCCGGCATAAGCCCGCCGTCAGCGACCGCGGTGGCGTCCGCCACTTTTGCCGCCCCCCTTACCACCGCGCTTGGCGGCGTCGGTCGCAAAGGGATTTTTGCCCCGCCGCACCAACAGGCGCAAGGGGATCCCGGGCAGATTGAACGTTTCCCGCAGGCTGTTGATCAGATAGCGGTGGTAACTGTCCGGCAGGGATTCCGGGACCGATGCAAAAAGCACGAAGGTCGGCGGCCGGGTTTTCGCCTGCGTCACATAGCGCAGCTTGATGCGCCGGCCATTGGCCAGCGGCGGCGGATGCGCCTCCACATTATCGGCAAGCCAATGGTTCAGCGCGCTGGTCGGCACACGGGTATTCCAAAGGTCGTAGACATCGAAGGCCATGTCGAGCAGGGCGTCGACGCGTTGACCGCGCAGAGCGGAAACGGTTGTCACCGGAACGCCCTTGGCCTGCGGAAGGGACCGCAATATCCGGTCGCGCAATTTCTGCAGCGCTTCCTGACGGTCGTCGACCGCATCCCATTTATTCGCGGCGATGATCAAGGCCCGGCCTTCTTCCAACACCTGACGGGCGATGGTCAGGTCCTGCTTTTCCAGCATGTCGGCCGCGTCCAGCAGCAGAATGACGACATGGGAGAAGCGGATGGCGCGCTGGGTATCGGCGGCGGAAAGCCGTTCGACCTTCTCGCTGACCCGCGCCCGCTTGCGCAGCCCCGCCGTGTCGACAAGTTCCATCGGCCGGCCCTTCCAGGTCCAATCCAGCGCGATGGAGTCACGCGTGATACCCGCTTCCGGACCGGTCAGCAGGCGGTCTGAATCGATCAACCGGTTGATCAAGGTCGACTTGCCGACATTGGGGCGCCCGACGATGGTCAGCTTCATCTTGCGCGGCGGCGCTTCCGCGGCGAAAGCCGCCTCCAGCGCTTCGGCATCAAGCTCGCCGTCCTCATTCTCGGCCAGGAACCGTTCAAGCCGCTCCTCGAAATCTTCCTCGGATTCCGTTTCGCCCTCGTCGCCGGTCCACAATTCCTTGGCTTCACGGATGATGTCGTAAAGGTCGCTCATCCCCTCCCCGTGTTCGGCGGATACCGGCACGGGCTCGCCCAGCCCCAGCTTGAAGGCCTCGTGCAATCCGGGCTGGCCCGCCCTTCCCTCACATTTGTTCGCCAGCAGGGTCACGGGTGTTTTCGCCTTGCGCAGGACACCCGCGAAATGTTCGTCCAGCGGCGTCACCCCGGCGCGCGCATCGATCAGGAAGAAGGCGAGGTCCGCCTCCTCCAAGGCCATTTCAGTTTGTCGGCGCATGCGCGCTTCAAGGCTTTGATCGGTGGCGTCCTCAAGCCCGGCGGTGTCGATCACGCGGAACCGCAGGTCGCTGATCTTGCCGCTTCCTTCCCGCCGGTCCCGGGTCACGCCCGGCGTGTCGTCGACAATAGCCAGCCGTTTGCCAACCAGACGGTTGAACAGCGTCGACTTGCCCACATTGGGGCGTCCGATGATAGCAACGGTGAATTCTGTCATTTTTTCCTATGCCAGCCCGGTTTCCTATGACAGGCCGGTTTCCTATGCCAAGCCGGGGCTCAGCGATATGCCTGCAGGCTGCCGTCTTCCATTTGCAAGATGACGGTGCCGTTCACCACAATCGGCGGCACACGTATGGGCGACCCGGCGTCGATCTTACCCAAGGCTTTTCCGTTATACGGGGAAACCGCCCAGACTTCGCCCAAATTATTGGCCAGAATCAGGCGATCGCCCGCCAGGATGGGACCGACCCAGGATATCGGATCCTGCCGGTCTTCCGGATCTTCCCAAATCGGCAGGCTCGAAACCCATTTCACCCGGCCGCCACGGCGCGTCAGGCACAACAGATTGCCCTCCGTGGTGATCAGATACAAAAACTCACCCGCGATCCACGGACTTTGCAGGCCGCCCAATTGCTGGTCCCAGACACGTCCGCCGGTGCGCGAGTCCAGCGCGATGGACCGTCCCGCATGGCTGACCGCATAGACGACCCCTCGGTCGATAATCGGCAGGCCGCGGATATCGGCCAGCGTCGAAAGGGTATCGACCCGTCTGACCGTGGTCAGCGTGTCGGACCAGATCGCGCGACCGGTGCCCAGCCGCAAGGCGAACAACTCACCCGACGAATAGGGTACGACCACCAAATCGCCTTCGATCGCCGGGCTCGCCCCGCCCAACAGACCGGCGGTTTCGGAAAAGCCGGAATGGGTCCAGGCTTGCTCGCCCGTCGTTGCGTTGAAGCCGGTCGCCTGGTTGTCGATCGTGATCGCCACAACCGTGTTGCTGCCGGCCGAGGGCGCCGCCCGCATCGGTCCCGGCAGGCTGGCGCGCCACAATTCCGTCCCTTGCGCCGCGTCGATCGCGATCAGTTGGGCGAAGCCGGTGCTGGCGAAAAGCTTGCCTTCGTCATAGGCAAGGCCGCCGCCGAAGGCTTCCTCGTCTTCCTCCGGCACCTCGGGATCGAAGGTCCAGACGGGCGCGCCGTTATCGACGCGCCAGGCGCGGATGACGAAATCGCGGTCCATGGTGAAGACCAGACCGTTCGCTGAAACCGGGCCGCTCAGAATACGCTGGTCGCCTTCCGATCCTTCCCCGAAATCCCGGCTCCACGCCCGCGACAGGCTGTCGGCGATTTTCAGGTGGTGCATTGCGTGATTGGCATTGCCGCCCGCTTGCGGCCAGGCGTCGTTCAGATAGGGCGGCGGCAGCAGCACATCCAGGTCGGCGATGCGCGGGTCCGGTTCAACCGCGCCGGATTCAATGATCACGGATATGCGTTGGCCCGGCAGCGGCGGCGCTTCCGGGTCCCCGAACCATTCGTCGGTAAGACCGCATCCGGCCAAGAGGGCGAGCGACAGGCAGACAGCCGCCGCCCGGCCGGCCCCGGATAATACCCTGTGGGACAAATTACTATGCGACATGGTCCGCGCGCCCGTCCCTTATTCCGGCAGGGTCTGCAACAGTTCGGCGGCGCGGGCGCGGGCCGTCGGCGGCGCGTCCAAATCGTCCGCGATTGCCGTCAGTTCCTTCCTTGCCGCGCCGGCATCGTTCAAACGCAGATACAGGCTGGCAATCAATTCACGGGCGGTGTTGCGCCAGGGCTTGCCGTCCGCGGCAAGCGGCGCAAGACGGTCGATCAGCGGCTGCGGATCGGCGTCGTCGGCCTGCTGCATGGCCATCAGGACAAGCGCCAGTTCCTGGTAATATTCCGGTATCGAGGTATCCGCCGCCAGTTTCTCGTAGATCACCGCGGCGTTCTCATGGTCGCCGGCCTGCACCAGAAGCGCCGCCTGCTGCAGGGTCCCGACGATGCGATACCCGGTGCCGCCCTCATTCGCCAACTGGCCCAGCCGGGCGGCGGCTTCCGAAAGGTTCTTCTGTCCCGCCAGGTCGATCGCCTCGGCATACATCGCGGCAGCTTTTTCCCGCTGCTGCAGTTCATAGTACTGCCAGCCCTTGTATCCACCGACGCCGCCGACAACGAGGACCGCCACCACGATCACGTAGCGGCCATACTTCGCCCACTGCTCTTTCAGCTTGTCCTGGCGCAGTTCCTCATCAATTTCACGAAAGATTTCCGACACGCTATGACCCCGTATTCACGGCAAAATTTATGTTTTCAAGCCCGACATCCGCTTGGGAACCGCGCTGCCCAAGGCGCAAAAAACCCCGGGCGCGCCCCTTCGGGCAGGTCCAAGCGCTTTCTTTACGGTGTCGCACCCGATGCGGCAACCGTTCCCGCACGACGAACCGGCAAGAAAAGCCTGAATTTCCCTACGGATCGGCGATACGGGCCCCGGGGCCGGGCAAACGTCGGATATTCGCCGCGCGTTCCCCAAGCCGCAGCCGTCACCCTGTACCATGGCATGATTTATGCTTGTTGAATTCGCGTTCGTTTCATGCCGGAGATTTCCATGCAGGTAGAAAACCTACTCGGATCAAGACATGCCGCAGAACCGCGGCGGATGCGGTTCGGCCGTTCCTTTTTCAATCGCTCCTCTTTTCGCGGGTTGGGGGCCCGACGTTTCGGCGCGGCTTTCGCCATTCTCGCGCTTGCCGGCTGCGGCGGCGCGGAACCGGGTTTCCTGGCCCTGACCGCCGCGACCTCGACAGTGATCAATTCCGACAAATTGCCGACGGACTTCATCGCGGATGCCGTGACCGGCTTGGACTGCAATTCCATCCGGCAATCCATGGACAAAGGCCCGTTGTGCCGCGCCCCGGAACAGCGTGTGATTGAACGCCCGGTTTATTGCTACCGGACGCTGGGGACGATCAATTGCTATGACCAGCCCGACCCCTACCGGGACGGCGCCGAACAGGTCAGCGGCACCCTGCCGTAAGTCTGGCCTGAGCCTGACATGAGCCTGGCCTGAACCTGGCCAGAACCAGCCCGCCGACCGGCCGTTCGACCGGTCTTGGCCGTAAGATTTCCGTAACAAAGGTCTTCCCTGCGGTTGCCGTCGCGTTATACTGATTACCGCGCCGATCTGAAGCGCTTTGCGAGCCCGGCATCAGCCGGGACGGGTCCAACGGAAGGGGATGTCTGTTGACGGCAAGCGAAGGAAAGACCGAGGAAAGTCGACAGTGCCGCGGCAGTGAGATGGAGGCTGCCGCATGAGCAACCTGATCGATCTTTCGGAATACCGCCGCCGCAATAAGAAACAGCGCATCCGGTTCGACCGGACCGAGTTACGGACCCTTCTGAACGTCTATTCCATGCGGGTCGCCCAAGGCGAATGGAAAGACTACGCCGTCGATCAGCACGGCCCGATCGCCATTTTCTCGATTTTCCGGCACAGCTACGAAACGCCCGTCTTCTCGGTCGCCAAGCGCACATCGGGCAAGGGGTTCGAATATCTGGTCCTGAACGGCCGGCGTATCCTGGCGAAATCGAAATCGCTTACCGAAGCGCTGGCGATTTTCGACAAGCCGCTGCACCTCGTCCCGCAACGCGGCTGACGGCGCTTTTCCTTTTGGAACAATAGAATACACGCCGGTTCGGACTCACTTTCCGAACGGTGTCGGCCTGCGCGCCGCGTTTCAGCACCCAACGGTCATGGCATCAATCATCGCTTTACAGAACAAAAATGGAACGCTATTAAAGAGAACAAATCGTGATCAAACGGAGCTCGCGATGGGACGCATGAAACATCAAGCCTTGGCCAAGCGGGACGAGACGCTGACCGCGACACGGATCGGGGATCTGCTGCCGAAGGGCATCGCCGTCTTTTGCTGGTGCAACCGCTGCGGCCATAACGCGGTGGTGGACAGCCACCAGCTGGCCGCGTCCCTGGGCCCGGCCCTGCCGGTACCCGATATCGGCGTGCATATGCGCTGCACCGGCTGCGGCTCGAAGGACGTCGCCACACGCCCCGACTGGCCGTCGCTGGGCCAGGTCGCCCGGCACAGCTGACTACCGCGCCGGGTTTCCCAGATCCGGCGCCGCAATGGCCAAAAAAATTCGAAAAGTTTTTGCCCGGGGTGGAATCGGCTTAAAGCCGTTGATATCTAGAAAAAAGCCCCGAATCATCCACAGACTTGTCCCCAGATATTGGGGCCATGTGGATAAAAAACGCCATATAATGATATTGTTTGCGTGCCGCTGGCTGTATATTGTCAACGAGGAGACAAAAAACACCATATATCGGGACAACCCTAATATATAGTGGATATGGGCGAACCAGACCGTTTCCTTAGAGATCAAAACCATAGGGGTAGGCGTCATGGAATGGACCGAAGAACGGGTCGAGACCCTAAAGGGACTGTGGAAAAACGGATATACGGCGCGGCAGATTGCCGAGCGGTTGGGCGGTGTTACGCGTAACGCGGTCATCGGCAAGGCGCACCGGTTGGGCCTGTCCTCCCGTCCGCAGCCGGTGAAGCGCGAAGAAGCGCCGATCGATTTCAGCAAAATGGCACGCACCTGCCAGTGGCCGATCGGCCATCCGGGTCAGGATGATTTCCGTTTTTGCGGTGAAACCGCCTCCCCCGGCAAACCCTATTGCAATTCTCATTGCGCGGTCGCGTATCGCCGCAGCAGCGGCGGCGAAGACTCCAACAAGGCCGCCAGCAAGGAAGCGCCCAAGGAAACCAGCAAGAACGTCGCGTAAAGGCGCGGCGTCCCCGATATCTTTCGGACCGGAATTTGCGGCGGTGTCTGGCCCCTTCCCAAGGAAGGCCGGCGCCGCCCTTTTCTTTGCCCCCTTTTCTTTATTAGGGCCCTGCCGCAAGCTGCGATAACGTAAGTGCGGCCCCCTCACCCGATGCAAGCGGCCAGGCCTGGACCGAATGACCGAAACCACCGCCCCCTTCTTTCTGTCCGGCGCCGACGACCATCTGCTCGGCAATCTGTTCATGTTGCTGGACGCGGTCGCGGTCGTGGATCCGGGGGTGGAGATCAAAGTCTGCGATTTCGGGTTCAGCCCGCCGGTCCGGCGCTTTCTGGAAGAAATCGGCGTGCTGCTGTCCAAGCCCGCCTTTCTTCAAGGTCACGATCATCCCTGGTACGCCAAGGCGGCGATGGGCGACTTCCTGCCGCCCGCCGAAATGGCCGCGCGCGGTTTCGTCTGGATCGACGCGGATATCATCCCGCTGCGCCCCTTCGCCGCCGATATCGCGGCCTTGGCGGATGACATGCGCGCGGCCAGCCAAAGCGCCGCGCTCTGCCCCGACGATGTCGGCTGCAGCCTGTCGGGTTTCATCGATCAATGGCGCGAGCGGGACCGCGACATCGAACCCTTTGCAAAGCAAATCAAGGACTTCGGCGTCGATCCTGACTCACCTTATTTGAATACGGGATTCCTGATCTGCACCGATGCTGGACTGGCGCATGCCTGGCGCGATCTGGTTCTGAAACAGCATGTCTGGCTGCTCTTCGAACAGAACAGCTTCAATACGCTGGCCCATGCGGCACCGGATAAAATCCGGCAATTGGACACGGCGGAATGGAATGCCCACGGTTCTTTACTGGATGGCGCGGTCGCTGACGGAACCGGCAAAACCCGCTTCGTCCATGCCACCTCCGCCGGCGACAAGCATGTCGATGGAGAACTGAACCTGGGCGTCGGCGGCAAGTCGCGCATCATGAACCTGAAGCTTTTCCTGCGCGAAGACCTGCGCCGGCGGCAACTGGCCCATCTGGACCGGTTCATGACCGGCCATGCGGACCGGCTTACGGAATGCGGCGTGCTCACGTGAACATCAGCGGATATCGACGATGAAAGTATTGGTACTGGGGGCGACCGGATCGATCGGAACGGCCGTGGCGCGGGAACTGGCGGGCCACGCCCACACGGTCCTCGCCCTATGCCGGTCGGACACGTCCGAACGTGATTTGAAAGCCCTGGGATACGAAACCCTGCGCGGCGACCTGCGCCGGCCGGAAGACTGGGCGGGCGCGGTCCGGGAGGTCGACGGCGTCATTCAGGCAGCCGTCACCTTCACCGAGGATATGGGCGACGTGGACCGCGGCGTGGTCGACGCCCTGATCGCTGCCGCCCCGCCTTCGACACCGCCGGTTCGCTTTGTCTATACCGGCGGCTGCTGGCTTTATGGCGCGACCGGCGACGGCATCGCGACGGAAGACAGCCCGTTCAACCCGATCCCCTCCTTCGCCTGGATGGTCGAGAACGGCGGACGCCTTATCGCATCAGGCAAGTTTTCAACCGCCGTGATCCACCCGGCGATGGTCTATCACCGTGCGGGCGGCGTCTTCACGCGCTTCCTGGAAAAGGCCGAAGCCGGCGCCCCCATCGAGGTTTGGGGCGGGCCGGAGACACGCTGGCCGTTGATCCACCGCGACGACCTGGCTGTTGCCTATCGGCTGTTGCTGGAAAACCCGGACCTGAAAGGGCATTTCAACGCCAGCGCCCAGACCGGCGTGCCGGTCGGCGAGATCGTGAAAGCCGTCGCCGCGAAATACGACGCCCCGCTTGAGGTCGTCATCCGGTCCAAGGAGGAACTCGTCGCGGAACACGGCGCCTGGGCCGAGGGCCCCACGTTGGACCAGCAGATGGCGTCGGATAAACTGCGCCGCGCCTGCCACTGGCGGCCCCGGTTCGACGCCTTCGAAACCTCGGATCTTTTTGCTTAAAGGTCCCCGGCCCCGCGCAGATAATCCTCGAAATAGGCAATGGTGCTGATCAGCCCTTCCTTCAAGGGCGTCGCCGGCTTCCAGTCGATCAGCCCCTGCGCCTTGCCGATATCGGGGCAGCGCCGGACCGGATCGTTCTGCGGCAAGGGGTGATGGACGATTTCCGACTTGGACCCGACCATGTCGATCACGATGCGAGCCAATTCGCCGATGGTGACTTCCTGCGGGTTGCCCAAATTGACCGGGCCTTCGACGCGATCCGCTTCCATCAGGGCGACGATCCCGCGCACAAGATCGGTGACGTAGCAGAAGGACCGGGTCTGGGAGCCATCGCCATAGATCGTGATCGGCTGGTTCTTCAGCGCCTGAATGATGAAGTTGGACACAACCCGCCCATCGTCGGGATGCATGTTCGGGCCATAGGTGTTGAAAATCCGCGCCACGCGCACATCCAACCCATGCTGACGCTGATAGTCGAAGCACAGGGTTTCAGCGCAGCGCTTGCCTTCGTCGTAGCAGGCGCGCGGACCGATGGAGGTGACGTTGCCGGTATAGTCCTCCGGCTGGGGATGCACCTCCGGGTCGCCATAGACCTCGCTGGTCGACGCCTGAAAGAACCGCGCGCCCAGCCGCCGGGACAGGCCCAGCATGTTGATCGCGCCGATCACGCTGGTCTTGGTCGTCTGCACCGGGTCGCGCTGATAATGGATGGGGGATGCCGGACAGGCGAGGTTATAGACCTCATCACTTTCCACATAGAGCGGAAAGGTGATGTCGTGGCGCAGCACCTCGAACCGGGGATCGTCCAGCATGTCGGCGATCAGCGCCCGGCGGCCGGTATAATAATTGTCGACACAGACGACTTCATCCCCCCGCGCAAGCAGGTGTTTGCATAGATGGGAGCCGAGAAAACCCGCCCCGCCCGTCACCACCACCCGCCGCGCGGTGGGCGACAGGCGCGGTGCGTCCGCATTCTGCGCAGGGGACATGCCGTTGCCTTCCGTGAAATCGATTACAGGCATAAACAGTAATCAGATTCCGGGTGTCCCGCCACGGCTCAATGAAACAGGGCGCCCATCACAACCGTATCAGCCCGACGCCGACAACAATCGCGGCGGCCGAGATCCAGCGCATCCGGTGTACGGGTTCGTGCAGGGCGAAGGCGGCGATCAGAACGGCAAAGAAGATGCTCGATTCACGCAGGGCCGCGACCAGGGCGATCGGTGCATGCAGGAAGGCCCAGACGGTGATCCAATAAGCGGCAAGCGACATCCCCCCGGCGATCACGCTTTTGCGCCATTCCCGCCGCATCGCCGACAGGATCGACGGCGCCGGATCGCGCGAATTGCGCAAGGCCCGGCGCAGCACGGTCCAGATGACCATGCCCAGACCTTCGAACAGGGTCAGCCACAGGATATAGCCGGAAGACGCGCCGGCGGCCCGCACGCCCATTCCGTCCACCAGCGTGTAGGAGGCGATGAAGACCGAGGTGCCCAAGGCGTAGAACAGCGCCATGCCGCCGGCCCGTCCGTTCCTGTCGCCGCGCAGCGCCATCACAAGAATGCCGGTGGAAATCGCCAGGATCGCAATCAATTGCGTGTCGCTGAACACCGCGCCGAGGAAGGCGACCGACACGCCCGCCACCAATAACGGCGCGGTGCCGCGCGCCAGCGGATAGGCCAGGCTCAGATCCGCATGGGCATAGGCCTGCGACAGGAAGATCATATAGCCGCAATGCAGCAAGGCCGATGCCGCGATCCAGCCCCAGGCGGCGGCATCCGGCTGCGCCGCGAAGGGCAGCATCGGCAAGGCGATGCCGGCCTGAACCAGTGTCAGCAGCAGCACCGCGGTGGCGCGATCCATGCCGAGCTTTAGGACGGAGTTCCATCCCGCATGCAGCATGGCCGCGGCAACTACCGCAAGAAAGACGGCGATTTCCATTTCTAATATCCCAACAGGAACGGTTTGTTATTTTTCGTTTGTCCCAGAACGCTAATCACAGAACGCTAATCACAGAACGCTAGTCCCAAAACGGTCGGGCGGCTTCGCGGTCGCGTTCCGCCCGCGTCAGGCCGATATCGGCCAGCCTTTCATCGGGAAGCTGGGCCAGCGCGATGCGGGAAGCCGATTTCTGCCACCATTGCCGGATGCAGTTTAGTGGGTGGAAACGGATGAACAGGGGTCGAAGGAGTGTGTTTTCTTGTGACATTCCTTCTTTTCCTATTGTTCATTTATCAAGTAAAACGATGTTTACGGACAATATTTGTGAGTTATTCGCACATAGGAATTTGACCATGAAACGCGGCGCATTGCCCCTGAACGCCTTGCGCGCCTTCGAAGCCACGGCGCGAAACGGGAAAATGACCTTGGCGGCCGACGAGCTCGGCGTGACCTATGGGGCGATAAGCCGTCAGGTCCGGTCGCTGGAAGAAATGCTCAGCGTCACCCTGTTCGAAGGGCCGCGCAATCGGCTGCGCCCCACCGAAGCGGCGGATGATCTTCTGCCCAGTCTGACCGACGCTTTCGACGGGATCGAGGCGGCGGTGAACCGCGTTACCGGTCAGGAAAAACGCCTGCTCGACATTTCCTGCTTCGGAACCTTCGTGCTCCGCTGGTTGATCCCACGCCTCTACGATTTCCAGAACCGGCATCCGGCCATCGAAGTCAGATTGACCTCCGAAGACATTCCGGTCGATTTCCGGCGGCACAAGATGGACATCGCCATTCGGTCCGACCAAGGCGGGCAGGATCAATGGGGCGATGCCACGATAACGCCTCTGCTGGACGATTTGGTCGGCCCGGTGGTCAGCCCCTCCCTGGTGCCCGAGGGCGGGTTCCAAGCCCCCGCCGCACTGGCAGTACTGCCGATCCTGCACACGAAAACAAGGCCCGGGGCCTGGCCCAAATGGTGCGCGGCGGTCGGCGCATCTCTGCCGCTCGACGGGCAGAATTTCGAACATTTCTATTTCCTGCTGGAAGCGGCGACGGCCGGGTTGGGCGTCGCCATCGCACCGCATATCCTGGTTCAGGACGACCTGCGGGCCGGCCGCCTCGTCGCGCCATTCGGCTTCATCCCCAGCGGCATCGCCTATGTCGCCCTGTCCCCGCCCAATGCCGGGAAAGACAGCCAGGCCTTCCTCTCCTGGCTGCAAGCCATGGCGGCCGCCTAACCCCGCCGTCTATCTCCGCCGCCAATCGCCGGGCCTTGTCGTGCCCGGCGTTTCACTTTGGACCGTGGCCGCCCTTTTCTGCCCCCGGCACTCGTGTATTCTTTGTTGTCAGACAAGCAAGAATACGAAAACGAACAGGGGCAGGACACGACGCATGGCCATACTTCTCGGCGCGATTGCGGACGATTTCACGGGCGCGAGCGACCTTGCGAACACGCTGGTCAAATCCGGCATGCGGACGGTGCAGACCATCGGCATTCCGCCGGACAGTCTGGACCTGGGCGACGCCGACGCCGTTGTCATCGCCCTGAAAAGCCGCAGCATTCCGGCAGCCGAGGCCATCGAACAGTCGCTCGACGCCTATCGCTGGCTGGCGGACCGCGCCACGAAACAGATCTTCTTCAAATACTGCTCCACCTTCGATTCCACCGATGAGGGGAATATCGGCCCGGTGGGCGACGCCCTGCTCGACGCGGCCGGCGGTGACTTCACCATCTATTGCCCCGCCTTCCCGGAAAACGGCCGCCAGATATTCAACGGCTATCTTTTCGTCGGCGATGTGTTGCTGTCGGAATCCAGCATGCGGAACCACCCGCTGACGCCGATGACCGACCCCAACCTGGTCCGCGTTCTGGCCCGCCAGACGCCGAACAAGGTCGGGCTGGTGAACCAATTGACCGTGGACAAGGGCGCGCAGGCCATCGAACAGGCTTTCGACGCGTTGCAACGGGACGGCACGCGCCACGCCATCGTCGATGCGGGCCGCGACCGGGACCTGATCGAAATCGGCCATGCCTGCAAGGATTTGAAACTGGTGACCGGCGGGTCCGGCGTCGCCATGGGGCTGCCGGACAATTTCCGCGCCGCCGGGCTGCTCGCCGAAGACCAGGTCGCCGACGCCTTGCCGACAGTGACCGGCGCGGCCGCCATTCTCAGCGGTTCCTGCTCGGAAGCGACGCGCGGTCAGGTAACCTATATGGAGGGCCGCGTGCCGTTGTGGCGGATCGATGCGGATATGGCCGTCGATAAGGGCCCGGCGCTGGCCGATGACATCCTGGACTGGGCCGCCCCGCAAATGGGCGACACACCCGTCATGGTCTCCGCCACGGCAGAACCGGCCGAGGTCAAGGCCCTGCAGGACCGTATCGGCAGAAACGAAGCGGGCGAATTGATGGAAGGCATCCTGGCCCGCGTCGCGGCGGGCCTGCACGCCAAGGGCGCGCGGCGCATCGTCTCCGCCGGCGGGGAAACGTCGGGCGCGGTGGTCAAAGCGCTGAATGTCGCGGCCCTGCGCATCGGCCCGCAGATCGATCCCGGCGTGCCCTGGACCGCCAGTGTGGAAGCGGATCCCAGTGCACTGGCCATGAAATCCGGCAATTTCGGCGCGCCCGACTTTTTCGAAAAAGCCTTCAAGGTCCTGCCATGAGCCGATCCGAAGCGGTATTGCGGGAGGAGATTTGCAGCCTGGGCCGGTCGATGTTCGACCGCAGGCTGACACCGGGGGCGTCCGGCAATATCAGCGCGCGCCTGGATGACGGCTGGCTGATGACGCCGACCGGCTCGATGCTGGGGGAGTTGGAACCGGACAAGCTGGCCAAGATCGCGCCCGACGGAACCCATCTTTCCGGCGACAAGCCGACCAAGGAAACCTTCCTGCATATGGCGGTCTATGAGACCCGTCCGCAGACCGAAGCGGTGGTCCATCTGCATTCCTCCTATTCCGTCGCGCTGTCGGTCATGGAGGAAACGGATCCGGAGGACGCCCTGCCCCCGATCACGGCCTATTACGTCATGCGCATCGGCAAGCTGCCGATGGTGCCCTATTTCCCGCCCGGCGATAAAGGCCTGGCGGATGCGATGCGGCCCGTCTTCAAGGATCACAAAGCCTGTCTGCTGGCCAATCACGGGCCGGTCGTCGCGGATAAAAGCCTGCGCGACGCCGTCGGCGCGATGGAGGAGCTGGAGGAGACCGCCAAGCTGCATCTGATGCTGCGCGGCATCCCCGTCCGGACGCTGACGCCGCAACAGGTCGCCGAATTGCGCGAACGGTTCCCTATTTGAACAGTCCGCCCGCCGGTTCCGCTGTATTTGCCGAAATTCGAAAGGAAAACGCATGGTCAAGCTCGCCGCCAATCTCAGCATGATGTTCAACGAAGTACCGTTCCTGGACCGCTTCGCGGAAGCGGCCGCCTGCGGTTTCAAGGCGGTGGAATACCTGTTTCCCTATGATTTCACGCCGGAACAGGTCGCGGAAAAGCTGAACGCGGCGGGCCTGCAACAAGCGCTGTTCAACCTGCCTCCCGGCGATTGGGGAAAGGGTGAGCGCGGCCTGTCTTCCCTGCCCGGCCGGGAGGAGGAATTCATGGCAAGCCTGGAAAAGGCGCTGACCTATGCCAAGGCCCTGAAATGCCCGCGCCTGCATGTCATGGCGGGCATGCGGCAGCATGGCGCGAATACCGAAACTTATGTGGCGAACCTGAAAAAAGCCGCTAAACGGGCGGCCCAGGACGGCGTCAATCTGTGTATCGAACCGATCAACCAAAGGGACATTCCGGGGTTTTTCCTTGCAACGACCGGTCAGGCAGTGGATGTAATAGAGGCGGTCGATGAACCGAATATCGGGCTCCAATTGGATCTGTATCACCTGCAGATCAGCGAGGGCGACCTCGCCATGCGTACACGCGCATTGCTCGACCGCGTGGAGCACATTCAGATTGCGGGAAATCCGGATCGTCATGAACCCGACATAGGGGAAGTGTATTATCCCTTCCTGTTCGACTTGCTGGACGAGCTTGGATACCAGGGCTGGATCGGTTGCGAATACCGGCCCAAGGCCGAGACGAAAGCAGGACTGAGCTGGGCGGCCGACTATGGTGTGTCGGTATGACCCCATTTCCCGGGAAAGCATAGGTAGTTGTGGAGTATTCGATGAAGAAGGAATTGGCCAAAGCCGGAGATCTGGCCCAGGAACAACTGGGTGAGCGCATCAAGGTAGCGCGGAAATCCGCCGGCCTGACGGCGGAGGAATTCGCCAAACGCCTTGGCGTGACGTCCAAGACCGTCCGCGGCTGGGAAAAATCCCGCCGGGTGCCGCGCGCGAACCAGATCGTGATGATGGCCGGTCTGCTGAACGTGACCGCCCCCTGGCTGCTGCAAGGGCGTGAGAATGAATTCATGGAAATGGATACGGATGAAGAGGTCGTCCGCAGCAAATTGGCGATCGCCAAACAGAAGGTCTCGGAATTGACGGAAATTCTGATCGACCTGGAAAAGCGGCTTGAAGTCGGCTGACCGCCTGCCGATGGTTTCACTCCTAAACCCATCCCCCAAACCACATGCCGTACTTCATGCCTTGGTTAAAGGCTGCTGAATGACGGGCTGGCCGCGGCTCCCCTCGCCGGAGTTCGATATAGATCCCGACAGCGGGCCGCGCTCGACCCTGTTCAATGACGGTTATGCATCGCCGGCCGGCGCCGCCGCGGAAACCGAAACCGTTTTCCTGAACGGGATCGGCGCGCCGGGATTGTGGCGGGAGCGGCCGTCCGTCGCGATTGGGGAGACCGGATTCGGCCTGGGCCTGAATTTCCTGATGACCTGGGCCCTGTGGCGGCGCACGAGCCTGCCCGGCGCCCGTCTGCACTATGCCAGTGTCGAGGGCTATCCGCTCGACAAACCGTCCCTGGCCCGCGCCTTGGACCTCTACCGGGACGTCCCCGGCCTTCCCCCATTGATCGACGCGCTCTGCGACCGCTTCCCGATCCGGCATGAAGGCTTCCATCGCCTGGCCCTGGACGACGGCCGGGTGCAGCTGACATTGCTTTTCGGCCCGGTGGAAAACAGCCTTTCCCAATTGATGGGAAAAATGGATGCCTGGTATCTGGACGGGTTCGCGCCCGCCCGCAATCCGGATATGTGGGCGGCCCCGGTCTTTCACGCCATTGCGCGCAAAACCAAACCCGGCGGCCGCCTTGCGACCTATACAGCCGCAGGCCATGTTCGCCGAGGCTTGGAAGAGGCCGGCTTTTCGATCGAAAAACACCCCGGCTATGCGCATAAGCGGGAACGGATAACGGGCACACCTGCCGCCCCGCCGGAAGACGCGAAAGCGCACGCGCCCTGGTTTTCACTCCCCCCCGCCACCCCGGTCGATCCCGGTGAAGTCGCCATCATCGGCGGCGGCATCGCCGCTCAGTGCTGCTGGCATGCCCTGAAGGCGCGCGGCATCGCGGCCCGGATGTTCGACCGCGCCGGTCCGGCCGGCGGCATGGGCGCCAATCCCGTCGCCATGATCGCCCCGAAACTGCCGGTCGGCGCCAGCCTGCCGGGGCGGCTCAACGCGCTCTCCTTCCTCAGGGCGCTCTCCTTCTATGACGGATTGGGCGATGCGGTCTGGCACGACCCGCGCGGCGCCTTGCAGGCCGCGGCGGAGGGGATCGACACGGGCGACAGGCAATCGCGCGTGATCGATGCGCTCGGCTGGCCGGAACACCTCATCACCATGACACAGGCCGCCGGCAGGCCCGCCCTGTCCTACCCGGCATCCGGTTGCCTCGACCCGCAGGCGGTGCGCGACGCCATCGGCGCCCCGGCCGAAACGGCGGCTATCGATGCCGTGATCCGGACCGGCGACGGCTGGCGGTTGATCGACGCGGATGGCGGTGAGGTTTGGACGGGACGACGCATCATCGTCGCGGCGGGCGGCTGGACGGGCCTGCTGCTGAACGCGCCCTGGCTCGACATCCGCCCCAGCCGGGGGCAGGTCAGTTGGATCGAGCACAATGCTCTACCACCCGAATTGCCCGCCCAAGGGATCGGCTTCGGCGGCTATCTGTCACCGGAAATCACCCTGCCCGACGGCCGGCGCGGCCGGGTTCTGGGCTCAAGCTTCGACGCCTGGCCGGACCCGGACGGCGATACCGGCTGGCAAGCCTGGTCGCGGGACGGTCACGACGGATACGCGGCGGAATTCGCCCAAGCCTTCGACCTTGCCCCGCCCCCGGCGAAGACCGGCTGGACCGGTCTGCGCGCCATGACCGGCGACCGCCTGCCCGTCGCCGGGCCGGTACCGGCGGTCGACGCCTATCGAACCGATTACGGTGATTTGCATCACGGCCGCCATTGGGTGGATTACCCGCCGGCCCGTTACCGGGATGGCCTATACGTCCTGTCGGGCTTGGGCGCGCGCGGATATCAATTCGCGCCGCTGATGGCCGACCTGCTGGCCGACATGATCGCGGGCACACCCCTGCCGTTGGAGCGGGATCTGGTCGAAGCGGTGCATCCGGCGCGTTTCCTGATACGGGATCTGAAACGCGCCGGAACGACCTGACGTAAGCCTATTTCCGAATGGCCAGCGCCTTGTCCCGCGTGCCGCTGAGCGTGGCCGCCGGGGTGAGCGCTTCCGGGTCCGTGCGAACCTCGATCAAGGCGGGCTTGCCGCTGGCGAGCGCACGGTCGAGCGCGGCTTCGAAGTCTTCCGTCTTCTCAACCACTTCGCCATGCGCGCCGCACGCCTCGGCCCATTTCGCGAAATCGGGATTGGCGAGCGCCGTGCCGGATTCCCGGGTCGGGTATTCACGTTCCTGATGCATGCGGATGGTGCCGTACATGGCGTTGTTGGCGACGATGTAGAGGACAGGCAGATTGTATTGAACCGCCGTCACCATTTCCTGGCCCGTCATCTGGAAGCAGCCGTCCCCGGCCACCACCACGACCGGGCTGTCTGGATGGACCAGCTTCGCGGCGATCCCCGCCGGCGGGCCGTAGCCCATCGACCCGCTGGTCGGCGCAAGGCAGGTCCGGTATTTCCGGTACCGCCGGAAGCGATGGATCCAGACCGTATAGTTACCGGCCCCGTTGCAATAGATCGCATCGGGCCCCAGCTTTTCGTCCAGGGTCTTGATCACGGTGCCGAAATTCACCGCGCCCGGCACCTCCGTCGGTTCGGAGAAGGCGAGATAGCCGTCATGCAGGTCCTTGACCTCCACGCTCCAGACCGGCGTTTCGCGCAGCTGATACAGCCGCGCCGCCGCCCGCGCAAAAGCCTTCATGCCTGAGGCTATGCCCAGATCCGCGTCATAGACACGGTTGATCTCCGCCGCGTCCGGATAGACATGAACCAGCTTCTGCTTGGGCCGGGGAATGTCGATCAGCGAATAACCGCCGGTCGTCATTTCGCCCAAACGCGCGCCGACCACGATCAGCAGGTCCGCTTCCTTGATCCGTTTGGCCAGCCCGGGATCGATCCCGATGCCCACATGGCCGGCATAGTTGGGATGCAGATTGTCGAAATAGTCCTGGCACCGGAAGGACGCGCCGACCGGCAGGTGCATATGTTCCGCGAAAGCCATGATGTCGGCGCAGGCATCGGCCGACCAGTCGCCGCCGCCGACGATCACGAAAGGCTTTTCCGCCGCCATCAGCATCATCCGCAGATCCGCCATTTGCTGATCGCCCGGATGCGCCTCGACCTGGGCATAGGCGCCGATATTCACCGCCTCCGCCGTTTCGGTCAGCATGTCTTCCGGCAGGCTCAGCACCACCGGTCCGGGGCGGCCGGAAACCGCCACATTGAAGGCGCGATTGATGAATTCCGGGATACGGGCGGGATCGTCGATTTCCGCCACCCATTTCGCCATCTGGCCGAACATCCGCCGATAGTCGATTTCCTGGAAGGCTTCGCGTTCCACCATGTCACGGCCGACCTGCCCGATCAGCAGGATCATCGGGGTGGAATCCTGAAAGGCGACATGGACGCCGGAAGACGCGTTCGTCGCACCGGGTCCGCGGGTCACGACGGCGATGCCGGGCTTGCCGGTCAACTTGCCGTAGGCATCTGCCATCATCGTGGCGCCGCCCTCGTGGCGTGCGTTGATATACCGGATCTCCGGCGTGTCGTGCAGGGCGTCCAGAACGGCCAGGTAGCTTTCCCCCGGCACACCGAACATGAACTCTACCCCGTGCCCTTTCAGGGCATCGACCAGAATGCGTCCGCCATTGCGTTGATTTTTGCCGTCGGCCATTCGCTGCTCTCCCTATCGCATGCCTGCCGCGCGGAAAGCCCGCGCAGCGCCGTCGCGTCCTTTTGGCTACTTACGTCAGGTTTTCGAAATTGAAGAAGGCCTTGCGCCAGGTCGTGACCGTCACCGTTTCGAACAATCCGGCCTTGTTGAAGGGATCGTTCTCGGCGAAGTCCCGGGCGACGGCCTCGTCATCGGTATCGATGATCAGGACCGAGCCGAAGGGTTTCCCTTCCGCGTCCATCACGGCGCCGCCGGCCAGGATGATATCCTTCTTGCTGTCGAGATAGTCCAGATGCGTCGCGCGGGTATCGAGGCGCGTCTGCAGCATCCCGGGCTTGTCCGTGCATTGTATAAGCATCGCCATGGAAAGTGTCCTCCTGCTGGATTGGGCCAACCTTGCTACCGTCAATCACAAGTCCGGGCAACGCCCGCCGCGGACAAACATCTTGTACCACGGCGACGCTAAGACCTTGCCCGGCGGATCAGGCGTCTTCGACGATCGGGCCCGGCGGATGGTCGTGATCCGCCCACAGGCTTATCGCCAGGGCGACACAGCCCAGCACCGCGAATCCGCCGATCATCGGCACGACTGTATTGTCGAAGAAATGTCCGACAACCGCCGCCGGCGGGATCGCCACCATGGTCGATACCGACCCGACGAAGGCCGCCGCGATACCCGCAAGCGCCCCCATCGGCTCCATGGCGCAGGCATTCAGATTGCCGAACAGCATCCCCATGCAGAAAAAGGTCAGGATCAGGTAAACCTCCAGCGCGGCCAAATGCGGCACGCCGCCGATCCAGATCGAATAGCCGCCGAAGGCCACTGCAAGCCCGATGGTCGTGATCAGCGCGGTGCGCACCAGGCGGCGCATGCCGTATTTCAGGACGATCTTGCCATTGATGATGCCGGCCAGCCCGATGGCCAGGGCGGGAATCCCGAAATAGACCGGAAACATGTCACCCACGCCGTAGACACCCTGGAAAACCGGCTGGGAAGAGACGAGATAGCCTTGGAACGAGCCGAAGACCGCGCCGGCGCACAGGGTATAGCCGAAGGTGGTCCGATTGGTCGCCGCCACGCGGAACCCGGCCATGATCGGGGCCAGGGAAAACGCCCGGCGGCGTTCCGGCGGCAGGGTTTCGTGCTGCCGCAGGAAGAACCATGAGGTCGACACCAAAGACACGGCCAGGAACATCACGAAAATCATGTGCCATTCCGCCACCCACAGGATGCCTTGCCCGATGAAGGGGGCAATGACGGGAACCAGGATGAAGATCGACATCACGAAAGACGCGACGCGCGCCATCATGCGGCCTTCGTAGCGGTCGCGGACGATCGCCATCACCACGATCCGGTTCCCGGCGGCGCCCAGGCCCTGCAGCACCCGCCCGACCAGCATGACCGCGAAACTGTCTGTGAAGATCGACAGCAGGCAACCGATGCAGAAGATCGTCGCAGCCAGGTAAATCGCGCGTTTCCGCCCGAAACTGTCGGAGATCGGGCCGTAGAAGAGCTGCCCCACGGCAAGCCCCGCGAACATGAAGGACAGGATGTATTGGACGTCGGTCGGATCTTCCAGCGCCAGGTCCTGGGCGATGTCGTTGAATGCCGGCAGCATGGCGTCGATCGACAGCGCCAGCATCGACATCATCACCGCCATCAGAATGACGAATTCCGCCATGCCTATTGGGGATCGATTCATGGAAACCGCGCCGTCCTGGACTGTGTTGGACATTCTATGTGCCTTCAAAAAAACAGGTTTTACCCGCAGGGGATGGCGGGCAGGAAAATGAAACGCACGGCACAGATGCGACCGCCCGATTCGAATTGGGTTCCGGTGATGTCTCCCTATATCCCCGCATCATGGAAAAAGCGAGGCGGTCTGCGACCTTTTTTTGGCCAGGGCGGCCATAGTCCGTAGCGACAAATCGATTATTTGTCGGCACGCCCCCAATTATGGGCGGAGCATCCGCTATTAAGGTGATATTAATCCAGCATTCGCTACATTACGCGGATTGTATGAGGCTGGGGGGCAGCGCGCGGCGCCGACGCGAACGAACTGGAATCGGCCGATGCCGCGGGATTTCCGAGAATCCCGGCGGTTAGGACATATGCATGAGTGAAAAGAAAGCGTCAAAGACCCGCCCCCAGTTGCTTTCCGACCGCGGCACGGTCGACGCGACGCTGCGTTTCATCGCCCAGCGCGGCTGGAGGGAAACGGACGGCGACTTCTTCTCGGCCCTGGTGACGCATCTGGCGGAATCGCTCGGCGTGGCCTATGCGCTCGTGGACAGGGTCGTGCCGGGGATAAGCGGCGAGGTCGAAACCGTGGCCTTATATGCCCATGGCGCCATCGCCCCTAATTTCGGCTACTGCTTGCCCGGATCTCCCTGCCAGAACGTCTTGGAAAAGGAACTCTGCTGCTATCCCGCCGGCGTCCAACAGAGTTTTCCGACCTTTGACCTGCTCGGAGATTTGAACGCGGAGAGTTATGCCGGCATCGCCCTTTGGGGCGATCATGACGACCCGATCGGGCTGATCGTCATCGTCGACGAAAAACCGCTGAAGAATGTCGAGTTGGTGGAGACCCTGCTGCAGATTGTCGCCATGCGCGCATCCGCGGAACTCGAACGGCGTATCATGCTGGAACACCTGGAATTCACACGCCAACGGTTTCAGGATTTTGCTTCCTCGACCTCTGATTGGTTCTGGGAGATGGACGAGAATTTGCGCTTCTGCTTCTTTTCCGACCGGTTCACGGAAACGGCGGGGGTTAGCGCCGATTGGCTGCTTGGCAAGACCCGGCAGGAATCCGGTGTCGAGAAGCTGACGGATCCGGAAATCTACCGAAAACAACTGGAGGATCTGGCGGCGCACCGGCCGTTCCGAAATTTCGTCCATGCCCGGCGGAAGCCGGACGGAACGCTGGTCCACCTCGCGATCAGCGGCCAGCCCTATTTCGACGACAAGGGCAATTTCAAGGGTTACCGCGGCATTGGCCGGGATATCACCGAACAAGTCGAAACGGAATTGCAGCGCGACCGCGCCCTGACCGATGCGCAGCGTGCCAATACCGCGAAATCGCGGTTCCTGGCGAATATGAGCCACGATCTGCGCACGCCGCTGAACGCCATTCTGGGGTTCTCGGACATTCTGCGCGAACAGATGCTGGGCCCGCTCAATAACCGCAAATACCTGGAATACGCCGACGACATCCATAACAGCGCCAGCTATCTGCTGGAACTGGTCAACGACCTGCTCGACATCTCCTATATCGAGGCGGGCAAGACGGAACTGAGCGTCGAGCCCGTCAGCGTTTCGGAACTGATCGACGATTGTTTCCAGAACTTCAGGGGTCGGGCGGCGGAGAAGAAGCTGACAATTGAAACCAATGTCCCTGAGGACCTGCCGTCGATGATGGCGGACAAACGCGCGATCAAACAGGTCCTGCTGAACCTGATCACGAACGCGATCAAATTCACGCCTGCGGAAGGGAAAATATCAATCCAGGCGACGGCGACGGATACCGAAACACTGATCACCATTGCCGATACCGGGCAAGGCATCGCGCCGGACCGGCTGCCGACCATCACCAATCCTTTCATCCGAGGAGAACGGAACCCGATGGATTCCGAACAGGGTTGGGGTCTGGGGCTGGCGATCGCCAACGCCCTGGTAGGCCTTCACAAGGGGCGGATGGAAATCGAAAGCACGTTGGGCGAAGGTACTTCCATCACGATCGGCATTCCCCGGCAGGAAGACGAACCCGGACTGCCCTTCGATCAGGAACATATCGCGAAAGCCGGCTGAGGGTCGGAGGAACCGCCCCCCCCCCCGCCCTGACAGACCGGTCAGACGTCACGAAAAATCACGCACCGTCCGCGCCCGAAGCGGTTCTGTTGTAGAAAGTGATCTTCTGGGGCAGGCGGCCGTCGGCCCCTGGAATGACCAGGTCTTTCGCCTGCTCATTATACCAGGCGAAATGTTCGCTCGCCCGGTGCACGTCCAAGGCGGCTTCGTTCACATAGCTTTCATATAGTACGAAACGGGTCGGGTCCGATTGGTCCTGACAACAGTCGAAACCAAGGCATCCCTCCTCCTTCGTGACCGAGTTGCGGGAATGTTTCACCATCAATTCCTTGAAAGCCTCGACCTTGTCGTCCTTGACGCGAAATTCCGGAATAATCACGAAAGCCATGGGTAACCTCCCCCTGTTCGGTTTTTTGTTCGGGGTGGACGTTAGCCCTCAACCGCGTTTGGCGACAAGCGGCCCGACGGCAGAACAGTGTTGACGGATCAAGCGCCACAGGCACCGGGGCGTTTGCGCAGCAACAGGTCGAAACTCATCGGCATCGGCGGGCCCTGCTTCTCGACATTGTACCAGGTGTTGGAAATGTGCTGCGGCCGCTCATCCAAGCGAAGAATCTCGAACCCCGCGGCAATCGACGCATTGATGATATCGCCCATCGTGTGCTGATAGGCAAAATGCGTAGAGGCTTGGTAAGTCGTCTCGCCATAATAATCCAATCCCTCTTCGGCGAAGGGGTGATCCTGGAAATACGAATAGCGCCATTCCACCGGATCGTCCGGGCCGCCCGGTTCGACCATGCTCATGATCGGGTGCTGCTCTTCGATCAGGAAATGCCCACCGGGTTTTGCCAGACGCGCAGCGACATCGAAAAAGGCGCGCAGATCCGGCATCCAGGACAACACGCCGATCGTCACATAGAGAATGTCGAAGGCGCCGTCATAATCGGCGGGGACGGCGTGGATGTCGCCGGCGACGAATTCACAATCCTGTCCCGCCGCTTTGTTCAGATCGCGGGCCTGTTCCACGAAGGTGGGCGCGCCATCGAAACCGACGCAACGCCCCGCCCCAAGGGCCTTGAGGGAAATCAGCTCGCGGCCGTTGTTGCAGCACAGCTGCGCGACCGACTTTCCCGCCACGCCCAATTCGGCAAAGATCGCCTTGGTATCCTCCTCCAGAACCGAAAAGCCCGGTTGCGCGAACGCCTTCAACAGAGCCGCCTGATTGTGGCGCGCGTGAATGGGCGCAACCTCGTCCCAAGCGACGAGGTTGGCGCGAACGGCATCATCGCCGGCAACGGTATTCGGTTTCGACATGACGGGCGCCTCTCGACCGTAACGGGTTGGCAAGCGCCCCCTTCTTACGCCGTTTCCGTCTCGCTGTCATAGGGCGGCATGTTTTCCGGCAGATCGGCCGGATTGCTGGAAACGGAGGCGAGTTCGATCTTCTCCTCCAGATTCATGCGTTCCGCCATCTCGTTATATTCCTCGACCAGCTCCTGCGCCTTGTATTTCAGCTGCTTCATATAAATCAGCGGGCTGCGCAATTCCCAATTGTCGGGGCCCCAGATGTAGCGGCCCTTGTCATGGCAGACACGCAGGTATTTGGGCGAGCACCAGATCTCACCGGCTTCCTTCGAATGATGATAGAACCAGAACCCTTCAGCTTCCGCCTTCTCGAACAGCGGTTCAAGCGACAGCAGGATCGCCTGTTCCATGACTTGCTGACTCATTTCACCCTCCCGTGGAGATTTTCACATTTCACGGAACGGACGGTCCAAACCCCCACCGATAACGGTTTCGGTGGTATATTGATCGGCGCCGCCGGTCCGCCCGTATCATCGACAGACGGTTATTCATGCGTAATCCTGTTCCAGGACATTAGCTTAGGAGCCATATTCCCCATGACCAAGCTACACACATTGTTCTTCGCCCTGGCCGTGCCCGCGTTTGCGGTGCTTGGCCTGCCGGACACCGCATCAGTGGCATCCGCAGCGGAGCCAAACGCGCATAAATACGACTTCGTATCCATCGAGGGCGACGCGATGCCCTTGAGCGGTTTCGCCGGCAAGGCGGTGCTGGTCGTGAACACCGCCTCGTTCTGCGGTTACACCGGCCAGTATAAGGCACTTCAAGCGGTCTACGAGAAATACCGCGACCGCGGCTTGGTCGTCCTCGGCGTCCCCAGCAACGATTTCGGGTCTCAGGAACCGGGTACGGCGACCGAGATCAAGGAATTCTGCGAAACCAATTATGACATCACCTTTCCGATGACCGAAAAACAGGTCGTACGCGGCGACGCGGCGCATCCGTTCTACAAGTGGGCCCGGGACGCGCTGGGCGATGCCGGCACGCCGCGTTGGAATTTCCACAAGATCCTGATCGGACCGGGCGGCGAAGCCGTCGACGGGTGGCCATCCGTGACAAAACCTGATTCCGACGCCATTATTTCCGCAATAGAGTCCGCCCTGAACGCGCCGTCGGGCTGAGTCGGCGCAAAGGGCGGCCCGGAACCGGGAGTGTCATATGCCGCCTGCCGCGATCAGCGCCTTTCCGGATAAGATCCGCGTGGACTTGCGGCAGCTGGCCTTGCTCATCGGCCGCGCCGTCAACTACATCGGCAGCGACGGCGAGGATCACGGGTTCCGAACCGCCTATATCGCCACGCGCGTCGCCAAACAGCTCGGCTGGCCCGTGGCGCGGCGGGAATTCATCTATATCGCCGGTACGCTCCACAATTGCGGCCTGCCGACCGATGCGGACGACATCCCGTCGGGCGACGGCAAGACCGCGGAGCCCGATTGCGGGTCCTGCATCCGCGGCGCCGAATACGCCAAGCACATCTCCCTGCTGCGTCCTTTCGCGAATGTCATCCGGCACTATCGCACGCCATGGTCCACGCTGAAGGCCCTGCCGATCCCCCAGCCGGACAGGGACGCGGCCGCGCTGATCAACCTGTCCGGTTTCGCCGACAGGCTGATCGAAGGCGCGGGCGGTTTGCCGGACACGCCGGAAACGGTCGCCTCCGCCCTGCGGGAAGAAGCCGGCGAGCGGTTCAACCGGGCCCAGGTCGATGCCTTGATCGCGGTGATGGCCGATGCGGTCTTCTGGCGGTCCCTGCGCGGGCCGGAATTGCAGAACCTTTGCGCCAACCTTGGAAAAGACAACGATTTCATGTTCGAGATCGGCCGGGAAGAGATGCGCAAGCTGGCCGTCTTCCTGGCCCGTCTGGTCGACGGCAAAAGCGCCTTCACCCTGGAGCATTCGGAACGCGTGGCGCTGATCTGCGAGGATCTGGGGGCTGAGATGGGCTTCGACCGCCGGGGACAGCAGGAATTGCACACGGCGGGACTGCTGCACGACCTTGGCTATGTCGACGCACCGATGGCCGCGGTCCTGAAGGATGGGGCGCTGAACGCCGAGGAATATTCGATCATCAAGCAGCACGTCACCAAGACCAGGCGGATGCTGGAACGGTGCTTTCCCGGCGCGCGGTTCCCGGAATGGGCGGCGAACCATCACGAACGCTTGGATGGCGGCGGCTATCCCCATCACCTGTCCGGGCCGGACCTGGACAAGGGATCGCGGATCGTCGCCATCGCCGACATCTTCCAGGCGCTGGGCCAACCGCGCCCCTATCGCGACCGCAAAAGCGCGGCGGACGTCATCCGTATCATGCGCGCCATGGTGAATGACGGGCAATTGGACGGCGACATCTTCGACCGCCTCGCCGCGCGCCGCGACTATTACTACGATCTAGCGGCGGTCTGACACCCCGGCCGATTTCGGCGGCTGGCATAGCCCGACATGCTCCGGCATAGTGCCGTCACGTTTCGAGTGACGGATACCAGTACGGGGGCATTGGGTAATGAGGTTCATCGCAAACCCGCTACGCGGCATGGGACTGCCCGCCGGCGTCGACATCGCCGACGGTGAGGTCTGTACCGACGCATCGGCGGCCATCGCGCTCTACAAGCTTTGTCCGGCAGCGCACAAGACGCCCCTGGCGGCCCTTCCCGCCCTTGCCTCGGAATTCGGCATGGGGTTGGTTTTCATCAAGGATGAGCGGGACCGCATGGGCCTGGGCAGTTTCAAGGCGCTGGGCGCGGCCCATGCCATCGCCAAACTGGCGGCGGAAAAAGTCGCCGACGGGACCGCCGCCGATTACGGCGATGCCTTGAAGGGGGAAACTTTCGTCTGCGCCAGTGCGGGAAATCACGGCCTGTCGGTTGCCGCCGGGGCGCGGATATTCGGGGCCAATGCCGCGGTCTATCTGGCCGATCCCGTGCCCGAGGATTTCGCCGACCGCTTGCGCGCCAAGGGCGCCGACGTCGTCCGCGCCGGCGCGACCTATGAGCTGAGCATGGAAGCCGCCGCCCGCGACGCGCAGGCCAATGGCTGGCGCCTGCTGTCGGACAGTTCCTGGATCGGTTATACCGACCCGGCGCGCGACGTGATGGAAGGCTATCTGATCATGGCGGCCGAAGCGGCCGACGAAATCCCGGCGCCGCCGACCCATATCTTCCTGCAAGCCGGCGTCGGCGGGCTGGCCGCCGCCTGCACCGCCATGGCGCGGGAACGCTGGGGCGAGGCGGCCCATATCTATGTCGTCGAACCGGAAGCGGCCCCCGCCCTGATCGAAAGCATCGAAGCAGGCAGGCCCGTGACCACCCAGGGCCCGGTGTCCAGCATGGGACGGCTGGATTGCAAGGAGCCGAGCCATCTGGCCCTGAAATATCTGGCGCGGGAGGCCGACGGTTTCATGACGGTGACAGAGGCAGAGGCCGCCGACGCGGTCGCGCTTTATGGCAAACACGGCATCGCCACCTCGCCCTCGGCGGCGGCAGCGCTTGCCGGATTGGTGACAGCGAAGGCAGCCGGGGCAATCGACGGTTTGGGCGACGCATCCCGCATTCTGCTCTATGTCTCTGAGGGCGCGATCGATGACTGACGCGGCCAAGCCGGACTTTCCCGTGTCGGAATATGAGGCGCGGCTGGAGCGCACGCAAAAGGCCATGCACGAGCAGGGCCTGGATGCGCTGCTGTTCACCACGGAAGCGGAGATGCGCTATTTCACCGGCTTCCGTACCCTGTTCTGGTTGAGCCCCACGCGCCCCTGGTTCCTGGTCGTTCCGAAGACCGGCAAACCCATTGCCGTCATCCCCGAAATCGGCGCCGCCCTGATGCGGACAACCTGGATCGACGATGTACGCAGCTGGTCTTCGCCGCATGAAGACGACGATGGCGTTTCCATGCTGGCGGATACGCTGCGGGACTGCACCAAGGTCGGCATTCCCATGGGGCGGGAAAGTTCTCTGCGGATGCCCTTGAACGATTTGGCGCGGCTTCATGAATTGCTGCCCGGCATGGAACCGGTGGACGTCACGCCCCTGATCCAGTCCCTGCGCGAAGTGAAATCCGTGGCCGAGGTCGAAACCATCGCCGAGATCTGCGCCATCGCCTCACGCGCCTTCGCCAACGCGCCCCGGCTTTTCCACGAAGGTCAGACGCTGAAGCAAGCCTTCCGGGCCTTCAAGATCGATCTGCTGCGCGAAGGGGCGGAAGACGTCCCCTATCTGGTCGGTGGCGCGGATCAAGGTGGATATGCCGACGTCATCTCACCGCCCGGCGAAAAACCGCTGCGGGCCGGCGATGTCTTGATGCTGGATACCGGCGCGACCTTGCGCGGCTATTACTGCGACTTCGACCGGAACTGGGCCTTCGGCCATGCCAGCGACGCCGCCAAGCGCGCCCATGAGACATTATGGGACGCGACGGAGGCCGCGCTGGAAATAGCCCGTCCGGGCGCAACCTGCCGCGATCTCTACAACGCCATGGCGAAAGTGATCGACCCTGCGGGCAAGACCAGCGGCGGCAATGTCGGCCGCTATGGCCACGGCCTGGGGATGCAATTGACGGAAAGCCCGTCGAACATCCATTTCGACATGACCGTGATGAAACCCGGCATGGTCATGACCCTGGAACCGGGCATGGAAGTGGAGGACGGCAAAATCATGGTGCATGAGGAAAACCTCCTCATCACCGACGGCGCGCCGGTCCTGCTCAGCACCCGTGCGGGGCGGGAATTGCCGATCCTTTAGCGGCCCCGATGGCCGAAGCGTGATCGAACCCGTTCACTCCTCCGACCGGTCCGTGCCGGTGCGGTCGCGTTCGAAATGTTTCGCCAACGGAAAGGGCGGCAGCCAGGATTCGCGCCGCACGGTCCAGCTTTCGTAGGTCGGCGTCAGTCGGTCGGGTTCGTCCAGGGCACCGAGGTGCACTTCGATCTCGTCGCCGCTGCGCGCGAGAACCGACGAACCGCAACGCGGGCAGAAATGCCGCCCGGCATAGTCGCGGGTCTCGCCCTCTATCGTCACCGCATCCTGCGGGAAAACGGCAGCGCCGTAGAACAAGGCGCCATGGTGCTTGCGGCAGTCGAGGCAATGGCACAGACCGACCCGGTAGGGACGGCCCGCCGCAACGAAACGGACATCACCGCAAAGACAGCCGCCGGCGAAACGGTCCATGATACCTCTCCTTTTCGGTCGAACGGATGGCAGGGTTACACCCAACCACGCGCCGGGTGCAATTGCGCGGCCCGCCTCACCCCGCGAAATTGAACAGTTCGATGGCGGCGGGAGGGTATTTTCAGGTCATGAAACCCGGCTGACGTCGATTTGAGCCTTGTTCTTTCCGGTTTCAAACAGCCATATTCGTGGATACTGGATGCCTGCCGGCGAAAATGGTCGTCGGCATTTTTCGTTGAAAAGACCCTAACCCGATCCGCCGGGGAAACGAGGACTTGGGCATGGAGTGGGTTTCCAAGAAACCTGAATTCGTCGGCAATCTCGATCAGGTTCGGGACCGTTGCAAAACCGCGGCCGGGCGCAGGCTGATTGCCGGCTATTCGAAATACCTGAGAGCGAACGGCAACAAGCCGCCCAAATTCACCGATTTGAATATCGCGGACTTTGCCGCAATAACCCCACATTTCGCCCTGTGTTCCGTTATCAAGGATATCCGGTGCGAATTTCGCATCATCGGCGAGAATCTACGCGAAAGAATGGGCTTTCCTGTCACCCGTGTGAACTACTACGACTATGTTCCCGCCGACCGGGTGGCCTCGGTGAAGCGGATCATGGAAACGGTGGTCGAGACGCCATGCGGGTTTCGCGCCGACCTGGAGCAGGTCTATACGTCCGGCCAATCGACCCATGCCGAAGCGATCGGATTGCCATTGGCGCCGGCCAGGAGCGGCGAATCCGGCCAAATCCTGTTCTCGGACCAGACCACGGAAGACCTGGGTTTCAGCGCCGAGGAGAAGAACACCCTGCTCGGCGCGAATTTGCTGCAACGGGACTTCATCGATATCGGCCATGGCGTGGATCCAACCTATGAGGATCTGGTGCGGGCTTGATGCGCCGGATGCGGCGGTCGCCCGTCCAATTCGGCCGGACCGGTTGTCCCGGTCAAGCGCGGCATGGTAGCGATCACCGGTCGCCAACACGATTGAATGAATATCTTCACACTAAGAAGTCCCGCTGCCATGAACCTTCCACGCCTCTCTCTTCGTTCCGCGGCGCTGGCATCCCTGCTCGCCCTGGCGACGCCCGCCGCTTACGCGGCCCCGGCGGCGGGTTTTCCTATTCCGGACGCGTTGCGCCATACGGTTACCGAACCGTTCTGGGCGGAAGTGAACCGCTTCTACGACGCACGCGGCAATGCACCGATCTGGATTGAGAACGGCGCCCTGACCGAGCGGGCCGACCGGGCGCTCGCCCATTTGGATAATGCGGATCAGGAAGGCTTGGACCCGGCGCACTACAATGCGGCCGCACTGGTCCGGGCGCTGATTGACGAACCGCCGCGCGACGCGGCCGCCGCCCTGGCCGCGGACATGACAATCACCGGCCAGTTGCTGCATTTTCTGTATGAGGTGCGGCACGGCCGCCTGCAGGACCCGGAAACCAAGGGTGGCGACACGGCCTTCGATGTCGGCGACGCATTGACCATGCTGACCACGGCGGAAGACATCGAGGTAGCCCTGCAAAACGCGGTGCCGGGAAATGCCCCGTACCGCGCCCTGAGGCGCGCCTTGTCGACCTATCAGGCCATCGCCCGAAAGGGAGGCGCCCTAAACGGCAGCGATGGGCTGGACGCGCCGATACCCGGCGGGCCGTCCATCAAGCCCGGCAACCGGGATGACCGCGTCCCCTTGATCCGCGACCGTCTGAACCGGCTGGGCGATCTCATCGCAGAACCGTCAGGTGCCGAGGGCGATCTCTACGACCCCATCCTGGTGCAGTCGGTGACCCGGTTTCAGAAGCGCCACGGGCTGGAGCCGGACGGCGTTGTCGGCAAGAACACATTGGCGGAATTGAATATCTCGGTCGCGGCGCGTATCGACCAGATCACCGTCAACATGGAGCGCTGGCGCTGGCTGCCCGGCGATCTCGGCGACGATTACATCCTGGTCAACATCGCCGGTTTCCGGTTGCAGGTCTTCGAACTCGGCGTGCCCAGCATGGAGATGGCCGTCGTCGTCGGCCGTCCGTTCCGTCGCACGCCGGTTTTTTCCGCCAGCATGTCCTATCTGGAATTCAGCCCGACCTGGACCGTGCCCCCGACCATTCTGAAGGAAGACATCATCCCCGGCATGCGCAAGGACCCGGAATTGCTGGCCAAGAAGGGCATTCGCATTTTCAGCAGTTGGAACCGGGACGCACGGATCATCGATCCCGCGAGCATCGACTGGCGGTCGCCGACCTCGCAACTGATATCCTATCGTTACGTCCAGCCACCGGGCCCGAAGAATGCGCTGGGCAGGGTCAAGTTCATGTTCCCCAATCAGTACAGCGTCTATCTGCACGATACGCCCGACAAGAACCTGTTCGACCGGGCCAGCCGCGCCTATAGCTCCGGCTGTATCCGGGTCGAGCGGCCGGCGGCCCTCGCCGCCCTGCTGCTGTCCGATCAGCCGCAATGGACCGAGGCGGAAATCGCCCGGGCGATGGCCTTGGACGAGCCGGTCAAAGTGCCGCTTACCACCCCGATCCCGATCCACATCACCTATGCGACGGCCTGGATCGGCGAAGGCGGCACAATCGAATTCCGGCCCGACATCTACGGCCGTGACGCCAGCCTGCAGGACGCCCTGTCGAGCAGCCCGAAATAAGGTAATTTGAAGGCAGGCGCAGAATACCGGTAGAAAAAGTGCGGAGATTCTGGCATTCCGTTAGCCATTCGTTAGTGAATTCAGGCAAAACTTCCGGAACAAAGCGCATAGGAGCCGAAGATTGATCGCCAACCCCATTAGCCGCCGCGGATTCATCACCCAGGCCATCGCCTTTTCGACCCTGATCGGAAGCGCGCCCGCCCTGGCGATGCAAAAGGCGGAACACCGCGACCTGACGGTCGAAAGCCTGCATACGGGTGAAAAGTGCAAGGTAACCTTTTGGGAACGCGGCCATTATAACCCGGACGCACTGGCCGAGTTGAACACCGTGATGCGCGATCACCGCACCGGTGACGTTTTCGAAATCGACGCGAACCTATATGACGCGCTTTACGCGCTGTCCGCCATGGTGGAAACGCAGCCCCGCTTCCAGCTTATTTCCGGATACCGTTCCCCCAAAACGAACGCGAAACTGGCCGCCAACGGCAACGGTGTCGCCAAGAAGAGCTACCACATGCGCGGCATGGCGTCGGATATCCGGACCGACCGCGTCGACCTGGACCGCCTGCACAAGGCCGCCAGGGCCCTGAAGGTCGGCGGCGTCGGCAAATACGCGAAGTCCAATTTCATTCATATGGATGTCGGCCCGGTCCGTTACTGGTGACAATTGCCCAGAACGGCCCACGGTCAACGCAGCGCGAATGCGATGGAAACGAGCAGGATAACGGCGCTCAAGCCGTAAACCGCCGCCAGTAGTTTTTGTCTTTCGGTCACGGTCGCCCCCCGGCGCAATGCATCAATCGTAGTAGAAACGTTCCGACAATATTCGACTGTCCGGCACGCCGAGGCCAAGAAGCGTTCCTTCGATCTTCTCGATCATCGGCAATGGCCCGCAGATAACGTGCAGCCATCCATCACACTCTCGGTCCTGAAGCGCCCCGGCAATCGCGGCTTCGTCGATCATCCCGGCCCGGCCCGGCCAACCCGTGGGCGGTTCGGACAGGAAATGCGCCACCGTAAGATCGAGCTGCCGCGTCATCTCGTCCAGTTCCTCGCCGTAGACGATCTGCTCGGCCACGCGGTTCCCATAGAACAACAGCATCGGTCGCGTATCCCCGCGGTCCCGCACGTCACGGAGTATCGACAGTATGGGCGCGATGCCGACACCGCCGGCATAGAAGGCGATGCCGGCCCCCTCCCGTCCCGCAACCGTCATGTTTCCGAATGGCCCGTCGACGTATGCCTCCGCCCCCGGTCGGATTGTCCCCAGGCCACGGGTAAAATCCCCCACTTCCTTGATGACAAATTCCAAGCGGCCGCGTTCGGCGGCCGAAGACGCAATAGAAAAGGGGTTTTCGTTCAGCGAGAACGGACTGCTCCCCACATTGAGCCAGACGAATTGCCCAGCGGAGAAGGGAATCGCCTCCCCCCGCCGGGGAACAACGACAAGTTCCCATGTACGCTCGGCGATCCGGCGAACCGAACGTACCGAATAGGGGTGACGGACCTGCCATAACGGCTTCAAAAGATAGACCCAGGCCAGCGCCATGAGCGCGATGGCCAGCATGGCGATCCAAAAGCCGGCGAGGAAAGGATCGGCACTGTACCGTCCCGCCTCCAGAACATGCAGGGTCCCGAAACCGGCGACGAAAGCCGCGGCGACACCGTGGGACGCCCGCCATGCCTCATAACTGCCGCCGCGCTGCTCGCGGAAAATACCGAATAGCACCAGGACTATCAGCGCGATCCAAGCGGCCATGCCGGTCAGGACGGTGACGAGTCCGAAATCGACGCTCCCCTGCCGGGTCGTATCCCACGGCATCGGATAAGCTGGCACGCCCGAGACATAGAGAAACGGATGGATCAGCAGGGCGAGGGTAAGCGTCCGCGCCATCAACTGGTGCACGCGCATGGTCGCATCGATACCAAGATGGTTCGATATGAACCGGAATCGCCCTGAAAGCAGGAATTCCATCATGATGCCGGAAAAGGCGCACAAAGCGAGCCCCGACGACAGGTCGTCTCGCCAATTGCGCGGCGGCAGCCCTTGAAGCCAGGCCGCCGCGACGGGCAGAACGAGTATCCCCAGATACAGCGCCATCAGCGCCGGGCCGGTCAGGATGGCCGGCACGGTGTATTTGCGCGCACGAGCGATGTTGACGGGTGGATGGTTTCCGGGGTCGGCTTGCATGTTGCTCCTGCGCTTTCGCGGCGCTTCCCGCTCGCTCTTCCCGATGCCGGACGAACAGCATCGTCGCCGGCCCTTCGGGACCGGTTGCCGGCCTGGACCTTAGACTCATTCGAACGTCCAGGCCACCGGCCTCAGGCCACCGCGGACGCCGCCCCGTCCGCCAGGCAGATTTCCGTAATCGACAGGTCTTCCGCGGTGACGCGTGACGGGAAGCGTCGGCCCAACCGTTGCTCGTGGATCGGGATGATGCGCCTGTCCTCAAAATCAACGCGCTTCATCATCTCTTCCATGGCGAGGATGATGTTCGTATAGCTGCCGACCGTCTGCGCGCCGGGATTGTACATCGTATCGACATCGATCAGGCTTCCGTCATGCACCAGGTTGTCGAACTGACATACAAGGTCCCCGGCGAGGACCCAGACGTCCTTCGACGCCTTGCCCCCGTCATTGCGTACCGCCACCCACATGGACCCATAGGTGTGACTGTCCCGCGCCAGGTGCAGGTCCACGCCGGGCAGCACCTCCTCCATGTCGCCGTCGATCATTTTCATCCGTCCGGCCGCGCTGAGTTCCGCCGCGTTCAGCAGGCTCGCCGGGTCGATCGAGGCCGTCGTCCATCGCATTCGGTCCGGCAGGGAGAGCACCCAGCTCCAACGCTCCACCTCCGCGCGCTGGATGTAGAAGGTCGCGTTGGGGAAGTCCTCCACATTGCCGAAATGGTCGAAATGCGCATGGGTGATGAAAACCGTATCGACCTCCTCCGGCGTGACGCCGCATTCGGCGAGCACGGTCCGTGGAGAGCGCCAATTCTCGATATTGTATTTCTCGGCCAAGTGTTTGGCGTGGTCCTTGTGGGAATAGCCCACATCGACCAGCGCGACATGTCCATGGCCGCGCAGCAGCACATAGCAGAACGGCATCGTCACCGTCGGTTCGTCGAATGCCCCATAGACCAAGGCGGCCTTGGGATAGTTCCTGGTTCGCGCGTATTCCAGCACATGAATTGAGTAATCGCCCATTCCGAAATCCTCCTATCCCGCCGTTGACGCCAAGACCTTCGGCATCGGCGGTTCCTTATGGCCGCAATTGCAACAGGCCGCCGCAAGGTCGACGGTCGACATCCCCGCATGCGGCATAGCGGCGAGTTGCAGCAACCCGCGCGCGCCTTTCAGCACCTGGATCAGGTCCATGGCGGCCGCGCGTTCCGTCCCGCCGTTCCAAAGCGGCCGTTCGTCCAGGCGCCTCCATACGTCCTTCAAGGCCGCCGCCGACCGGACAAGAACCCAATGATGACGGCACAATGGCGTCGGCACCGATAGCCCCGCCAATCGCGCCATCGCTTCATGCAGATCCCGACAGGCCGGCCCGCCGTCACGGTAACCGGATCGGAAATCGTGGAGCCGCCTGTCAGTCGACAGCAGAAGCAGCAGGGCAGCATGACCGACCGACGCGGAGAGAGACCGGTAAATCGGCCCGACCGCGGCACTATACGCGGCGACGGCGCCCGCCGATTCCGGATCGCCGAATGGGCCGTCCGTCGCTGGAATGTCCCAGGCCGCACAGCTTGCCTTGTGAACCGTCTTGTCCCGGCCCGCCGCCTTTTCGATCATGGTGCCTTCCCCGTCTCCACCATCGATCCGCATCTTGAATCGCGATGGTGCAATCATCATTCATTTGTGATATATGAATTCCTAAAGGACCAACGCATCAAGAGTCAATGATGAATGAATTACAAACCGCATCGGATATCGCCAAGCAGTTGGCCGACCCTCTTCGGCTCGCCATCCTGCAATTTCTGACATGGGGCCCATGTTCGGTCGCAAAGCTGGTCGAGACGACGGGCGCATCCCAACCTAATGTGTCGAACCACCTGAAACTGATGCGGGAAAGTGGCGTGGTCGTGGCGGAGAAACGCGGCCGCCAGACCTTCTACCGCGTCGCCTCGCCGGAAATCGCAGAGGTCATCGCAGCCCTGTCATGGGCGGCGGGCAAATCCGTTCCGGCTTCATGCTCGACTCCGACCTCGCCCCCTGAGACGCCCATGGACTTGCGGGAGGCCCGCACCTGTTACGACCATCTGGCCGGCCGTCTCGGCGTCGGGTTGATGGCCGGGTTGATCCAGGCCGGCGCGATCACGCAACCGGCGGGCGCCTGGGGTGCCATTGAACTGGGTCTCAAGGCGCGACAGGTCTTCAAGCGTCTCGGCCTGGATTTGGACAGGGCGGTCAAGGACGGTACCCGCCGTCGGTTCGCCTTCGCCTGCCCGGATTGGAGCGAACACGACCACAGCCATCTCGGCGGTCTTCTCGGCGCGGTCCTGTGCGACCATTGTACGGCGCGGGGCTGGATCGAACGGGAGGCGGAAAGCCGCGCGATGACGGTGACGGACAAGGGCCGGAAAGCCCTGGACTGGCTTTCATGAGAAAGTCCGCGCTATCGCCTTGCCCCCGGTTTTGAGGGTAGGATCGTCGCACCATGATCGAACGCGTCCCGCATCCCCACCGGAAGCATATCGAAGGCCAGCGCCTGCCCGCCTGGTTCGGGATCGTGGCGGGGCTGGGCCTGTTCGCGCTGCTGCGCCTTTTACCGGCACCGGGCGGCCCGGGTCCCGACGGTATGGGAGAAGATGCCTGGGCCGTTGCGGCAGTCGCCTTGTTGATGGCGGTGTGGTGGCTGACGGAAGCCGTCCCCGTCGCCGCCACTGCCCTGCTGCCGCTGGCGCTGTTTCCGCTGTTGGGTCAGGGCAGCATGAAGGACGTCGCCGCCCCATACGCGAACCCGTTGATCTTCCTGTTCATGGGCGGATTGATGATCGCGCTGGCGGTGGAACGGTGGGGATTGCACCGGCGCATCGCCCTCAACGTGCTGACCCATCCGGCACTGGGCGGAGGAACCCGCCCGCGCCATTTGATCGGCGCCTTCATGGCCGTCGCCGCCTGCTTGAGCATGTGGATTTCGAATACCGCTTCGACCATCATGATGCTTCCCATTGCGCTGTCGGTCGTCGCCATCGTCGGCACGGTGCGCGGCGATGCCAAGGACACCGCGGCGCCGGACGATTCCGAACCGGACAGCCCCTTCCCCAAGGCGCTGTTGATCGCCACGGCCTATGGCGCGTCGATCGGCGGCGTGGCGACGCTGGTGGGAACACCGCCCAACGCGTTGCTCGCCGGGTTCGTTACCGCCAATCTGGGCATTGAGATCGGGTTCGCGCAATGGATGATGCTGGGCGTGCCGACCGCGGTGATCATGCTGTTCCTGGGCTGGTTGATCCTGACGCGGGTCGTCTTCCGCCTGGGGGCGGAGGCCCTGCCCGGCGCGGCCGACGCGATCCGAAGGGAGGCGGCGGATCTGCCGCCGATGAGCGTTGCGGAGAAACGCACGCTTGCGGTCTTCCTCGCCACCGCGGGGCTTTGGATCTTCCGGCCGCTATTGCAGGGAATCGACGCCCTTGCCGGTCCCTTGTCAGGCCTGACGGATGCGGGCATCGCCATCGCCGCCGGGGTCGCGTTGTTCAGCATTCCGGTCGACCTGAAGAAGCGGGAATTCCTGCTCAACTGGGACTGGGCCAAGAAATTGCCCTGGGGCGTGCTGATCCTGTTCGGCGGGGGGTTGAGCCTGGCCGGTCAGGTCTCCGCCAGCGGGTTGGCGGAATGGATCGGCCATAGCCTGACCGCCTTCCAATCCCTGCCCCTTCCGCTGATCATCCTGGTTCTGACCGCCGTGATCGTGTTCCTGACCGAGCTCACCTCCAACACCGCGACGACGGCGACTTTCCTGCCGGTTATCGCCGCGCTTGCCGCGGCCATGGGCGCGCCCGCCATGATGCTGCTGGTGCCGGCCGCGCTTGCCGCCTCAATGGCCTTCATGATGCCGGTGGCGACGCCGCCCAACGCCATCGTCTTCAGCGGCGGGCAACTGACCATTCCCGATCTGGCCCGCGCCGGGTTCCTGATGAATCTCAGCGCCATCGCCGTCATCGCCGCGGTGGTCTGGCTGCTCGGCCCCGTCGTTTTCGGACCTTCTTAACGGCGTGCGGCACCAATGGGCGCCCCGGCGGTCGCAAGGGGCCGGGTCTTAGGTATTGGCCCCAGCGGGCAAAATGGCAGGAAGCGCCAGAAATTCTTCCAGCGGCATCGGCTTCGCGAAGTAGAATCCCCGTCCCAGGGGGCAGCCGACCTGTTCGATCAGGACCCGGACTTCTTCTTCCGTTTCCATCCCCTCGGCAATGACCTGCAACCCGCAAGCCTTGCCCATATCCGAAATGCTTCGGGCGATCGCCACATGTTTCCCGGTCGGGTCGTCGGACAGAAGACTGACGAAGGACCGGTCCAGTTTGAGATAGTCGATTGGAATATGCGTCAACACATGCAGGCTGGAAAATCCGGTGCCGAAATCGTCCAAGGCCGTGGCGACGCCGGCATCCCGAAGCTCCTCCAGCCGTTCCATCACGAACCGGCGCTGGTCGATCAACTGACTTTCAGTAATCTCTATTTCGATAGACCCGCGGGGGACGCCAAATTCGTCCATGCATTCCTTGATGATCGAGACGATGTTCGGCGACCGTATGCAAATGCCGCTGAGATTCGCACCGACGGTAAAACCCTTCCCAAACGCCGACGATAACCGGTTGAGGTCGCGCGCAACCGACCGCACGGCATGGGGCGTGAGCGTATGGATGAACCCGTTCTTCTCGGCTATGGGAATGAAGACGCCCGGCGAAATCATACCGTCATGGCTGCTGTTCCACCGCATCAGGGCTTCGGCGCCGACGATCCTGCCGGTCGCCAGTTCAACCCGCGGCTGGTAATGCATGACGAACCGCCCGTCGGCGAAGTCGTCCCGCATCAGTTGATCCAATTCATGGACCCGGGACAGCCTCTCGAACCGTTCCTTGGTGATCGAAAAGACCCGTGTTCCGGTGTCCTTGTAGAGTTCGTAATTTTCGTCTTCGTACAAAGTATAAAGCCGGTGGAACTCCGCGATGGTTATGTCCTTACCGACCGTATGTCCCGGAAACTCGCCCGTCGAAAAAACGAAATTGACGCCGTAGTCGAAACCGTCGATCCGAAAACTGCCGCACAAAATGGATTCCAGCCGAAGAGCGAGTTGGAAAGCCTCCTCACGGTTGACATCCTGCATCAACAGAACCAATCCGTTCTGTCCCGCGACGACATAACAATGGGACGGCAGTTCCCGCCGAAGCACTTCGACCACGCGATGGTGTATTTGGGTCACGACGCGCGGCCCGAAGACACGCAGCATCGCGTGGATTTCCCGATACGAAATCGACAAAACCGCAAAATGCTTGCCGTTTTTCAGGCAATAGTCCGCCAGCGGATAGGCAACTTCGGCGATCCGTTGGGACATCAGCGCTTCGGCCGACGCGCTGAACACCGGTTCGTCGCAAAAAACGTCAGCGAGTTGCATCGGCTCCGCTGAAAGAATGTCAGCCAATTCCCGCACCTCGACGGCTCCAAAAAACACTAGGATTATAATACATTCCGAAGGTCTAATTTCGGTATATATAAAACACCTCAACAAAGCGTAAACGCCGGGCGTTATCGCCGATTTGTTAGAAATGCCCGGAAATCGCCGGAACCTTACCGAACAGCGCGGGAACCGGCGCCCCCCAAAGCGCGCCTTTGGAAGAGGCACCGGTTGGGCCCTCGGCCGTCATGCGTTAGGCTGCGGCCGGACCATGGAGGAGGAACGGGTATGGAGATCACACAGGACCGGCGCGATGCGGTGCGGGACACGGCGGAACGCATGCTCGGCATCATCGGCGACGCGCCGACCGTCGAGCGGCTCGAACAGGCCAAGCCCCATCTGATGGCGCTTGCGGAGCGGGCCGAGCTGTTCCCGGCGGAAGATTTCCCCGCGCCCGCGGGCGATGTCACGGACCGCACCTATCTGATCTATGACAACCCGCAGGGTGCGGCCCTCTATGCCATTACCGCCATCCCCGGCATGACCTACCGCCCGCACGATCATGGCGGATCCTGGGCGATGATCGCCGCCGTTCAGGGACAGGAAAAACACGACCTGTACCTGACCGACCCGGCCGCGCCCGGCAAACCGATTTTGAAGGACACATTGACCTGCGAGCCCGGCACGGCCGTCTCGCTGACGCCGGAAGGTATCCACGCCATCGAAGGCGTCGGGACCGAGCCGCTGCTGCACCTTCATTTCTACGGCACCCGGTTCGAGGATCAGGCCGAGCGCACCGAATACGACCTGGCGGCAGGTAAAACGGATGTGTTTCGAATGGAAGCTTTCGGCTTCATCGAAGACAAAAGGTAACCGGGACCGCCTCTATTCCCGTCCCTGCGCCCGGCATTTGGCGCACCGGCCGCACGAATATTATCGATACCTTGTATTCACCGACAACCATGCCGGCGTCGAGCGGATGAATGCGGGATTCATCACTGTTTTTCATGGGCTTGGAAGATTGAGATCAACGCCTGTTGTCTTTGTTAGTAATCGGTTACTTCATTAACGATCCCGTCCATTGACCATTTCTGGTAAAGCTTATCCATTACCTGAATACGTCTGCGTGGAAGCAGCGTTACGGGAGGTCATGGAACAGGGCTTATTGGGGAGCCCCCTTCAAAAATACCCGCCGCCCGTGCTTTTCCGAACACTGCCGGAAAAGGCTTCCAGGAATGCAGAAAAGCCTGCCGCGCCCCATCGATGTTATCGTCACATGAACGGATGAACGGTGTCCTCGCCGTCTCCGAAAACGCATCTTCAGGAGCTAACCATGAAGTCACTTATTCTGGCCGCCTTCGCGACGGTTTGTCTGACCGCCCAGGCCAATGCCGCCGCCTTTTTCACCTTCACCGAAACCGGCACCGGCGTGCTCGGGTCCCTGTCGGGATCATTGGACACGGCCACCGCCCTCGTCCGCGACCCAACCGTTTCCGATCCGAACGGAACAAGCGTTGGGGTGGACAACACGCCCGCCATCACGCCGACGCCAGGCAATGTCGGAATAGTCTCTTCCGCAGGGCTTCTGCTTTCCGACATCGCCGGGAACCCCATGAATCAGTTCCTTGTGACCGGCCCCGATCCTTTCGCTTTCGGCACCGGCGGTTTCATTACCGCTGACGCGGGTAGCCGGACCGGCGACTTTTCCTTTGAACTGGGCACCCTTCCCAACGGCATTGAGGTGCTGCAATTCGACCAGAGCTATGTCAGCGGGGAAGCGCTTTCGGGCAGCATGTTCTTTACCGGCCTCACCTTCGCCGATATGGGTCTTGCCGTCGGCGACAGTGTTTTCAGCCTCAGCAACCAGGACACGTTCACGGTCCGCGTCGCCGCCGTCCCGTTGCCGGCCAGTCTGCCGCTGCTGGCCGCCGGCCTGGGCCTGATCGGCTTCATGCGCCGCCGCAAAGCGTAACCGGTAGAATAGTGCGAGGATACGAGCCCCGGGCAAATCGGCCCGGGGCTTTTTCTTTGTCTCCGCGGCCCCAACGTATCGGTAGCGGGTCGCAACGGCAGCCGTTCATGCGCAGGGATATACTTGATTTTATTCCCGGCGACCCAATTTCATGGGGAGACGCGAGAGGGAATATATCCCCATGCCCCAATACGCCGCCCAATCCATGCCCCACCCGCGATACCGCTTCGGCATCGTTCGATCCTTCATCCTCGCCGGGCTGCTGGCGCTGGCGGCCTGCAGCCATCCAACGCCCTATCAGGCGGAACAGGACGGCCGGGGCTTCAGCGACCGCGCAATCGAGGAAGACCGCTATCGGGTCACTTTCGCCGGCAACTTTCTGACGACCCGCGAGACGGTGGAGGACTACCTGCTGTTCCGCGCCGCGGAAGTGACGCTGCAGCGCGGCTACGACTATTTCCTGGTGGTGGACAAGGATACCGAGCGCAAGACCACCACCTTCACGCATGTTTTCGACGACGACTATCCCCAAAGCATTTACGGCTATTCCCGCGGGGACCCCTTGTATGACGGTTATTTCGACCGGTTCGGCCCGTCCTATGTCCGGGGCACCACGCGTGAACGCCACCGCTATACGGCCTTTGCGGAAATCCAACTGCGCCGCGGCGAAAAACCGGACGACGATCCGAACGCCTATGACGCGCAAGCGGTTCGCGATCGCCTGGCCCCCACGATCGATACGCCCGCCCCGGAGTAATCCGCGACCCGCGCCAGCAATACCCGGTCGGGCCTATTGCGGCCAGAGGGCGGTCTTGGGATGGAACTGGGACCAGGCAAACCAGAAGGCTTGATGGCTGCCCAGATCCGACCCGTCCGGCCCCACCGCCTTGATGCCGCCGGCCTCAAGCACCAGACGGACATCCTCGAATGCGATCTTCTTGCCTTTCGTCAAAGCCAGGAAAGCCGCGCTGCGCTGGAACGCGACCGGTTTGCCCGTTGGGGATAGCACGCCGATGACATCCTCATGCACCGACAGGCGCGGATCGACATCGCCGATGGGAAAGATCGGCCCGTCCGCATCGCGGGTATTGCGGAAATCGAAATCGCGGCCCAGCGCCAAGGCCTCGACCAGCACGGTGGTGTCGGGATGCGCCTTCTTCCACGCGCCCCACTCCGTCGTCACGACGCTGGCCTGTTCCAGATGCACGCCCTTTTCCGCCAGCGGCCCGGTCACCGCCTTGCCCGTGAAGGTATCGAAGACCGAATGGCTGGTGATGTCGTACATCACCTTATTCGACCGGATCAGCAGGCCGGTCGTGCGCAGCACCGGCCGCGCGACGCCGTCCGGCAGATCGTCGGTAAAATAGGCCTGGGCCGAACCGCAGAGCGTGCAATAGGGAATGCCCAGGTCCCGCCCGCCCAGCGTGTCGTTCACCATCTCCCGCACTTCCATGATGCGCCGGGGATAGGCCCGGTATTCCCCGTTCACGCCGATGCCGAAGACGATGTCCCCGTCCTTCAGCCAGGTCGCCTCCGCCGCGCCGCTCACCTCGGGATTGTCCGCCGCGGGAATACAGTTGCAGGGCGTGTCCGTCGTATCGAAGGCGCGGTTGTCGATCGGCACCCCGCCCCAGGAAACATGCCGCCAATCGATATCGCCCGGTACGAAGATCTTCTCCCATCCGGGCAGGACGCTGGTGAAGATCGCCCGCTTGACCCGCAGATAGTCCGGCGGCGCCGGGATGTCCCAGGCGATCAGATGGTCAGTCACGAAGCCCCAATACCGTTCGCCCGGCAGGTCCAGCCCCAGCAACTCGGCGGCGGCCCGGGCCAAGGAAGTATGCAGGTCGCGTTGCGTGATGAAGCGCATCAAATCGGCGACGATCCAGGCCAGACGCGGGTCCTTCGACGCGGCGATATCCGCCAGCGCGGCGGCTTGGTCCGGCCCCCATATCGCTTGCTCGGCACTGTCCACGAAGGCCACCTGCACGGCTTCCTGCACGGCGTCGGACAGCGGGCCGTCGGGGACGGTCGGCGGTTGGCCGAATTCCTCGATCACGTAATCCGGCAGCGCGTCCCTGGCCCGCGCGGCGGGGACGCAGATCAGCGCCAGAACCGCAAGGAGGAGGGCGAAAAGCACGGGGACTGGAAACCTGCCTGCCGGTATCATGAAAATCCCCTCGCCTGTCATTCGTTTTGTCGCGGCCGGCAACCAGTCGCCCGCCGTTAGTCATCCGCCATACGACCAGCATTGGCCGAAACCGGCCGCGCGGCCAATCACGACTGGGTCAGCATCCGGTGAAGACTCGCGTTAAACTGCGCGGATGACAATCCGGCACGGCGCTCTAAGTCTCACGTTAACATCACCACTTCAGAAAGAGACCCTCCATGACACATACCGTTCGCCAGGAATCCGACTCTTTCGGGACGCTCGACGTACCGGGCGAGATGTATTTCGGGGCGCAAACCGCGCGCTCGCTGATAAATTTCCCGATCGGCGGGGAAACCATGCCCCTGCCCTTGATCCATGCGCTGGGCGTGATCAAACAGGCCGCCGCGCGGATCAACAAGGCGCAAGGCCAATTGGACGCAAGGATCGCCGATGCCATCGACCGGGCCGCCGGTGAGGTGATCGACGGAAAGCTGGACGCTCATTTCCCGCTGGTCGTCTGGCAGACCGGGTCCGGCACCCAGTCCAACATGAACGCGAACGAAGTGATCGCGAACCGCGCCATCGAATTGTTGGGCGGGGAGATCGGCTCCAAGGATCCGGTCCATCCGAACGACCACTGCAATATGGGCCAGTCCTCCAACGACACTTTTCCGACCGCCATGCATATCGCCGCCGCGCGGGAGATCGTCGAAAGCCTGCTGCCCGCCCTGACGCATCTGAAACAGGCGCTGGACGCCAAGTCCGCGGAATGGGCCGATATCGTCAAGATCGGCCGAACCCATACCCAGGATGCCACGCCGCTGACGCTGGGCCAGGAATTCAGCGGCTATGCGGCGCAGCTGGACCTCGGCATTCGCCGGGTCGAACGGGGGTTGGACGGCCTCTACGCGCTGGCCCAGGGCGGCACGGCCGTCGGCACGGGCCTGAACACCAGGAAGGGTTTCGACGAAGCCTTCGCCGCCGAGGTGGCCAATATCACCGGCCTGCCCTTCCGGACCGCCGCGAACAAGTTCGAGGCGCTCGCCGCCAACGACGCCTATGTCTTCGCCCATGGCGCGTTGAACACGGTGGCGGTCTCGCTCTTCAAGATCGCCAACGACATCCGCTTCCTGGGGTCCGGCCCGCGGTCCGGCCTGGGCGAATTGTCCCTGCCGGAAAACGAACCCGGATCGTCGATCATGCCGGGCAAGGTCAACCCGACGCAATGCGAGGCGATGACCATGGTCTGCGCCCAGGTCCACGGCAATCAGGCGACCCTCTCCTTCGCCGGCAGCCAGGGACATTTCGAGTTGAACGTGTTCAAGCCCGTCATGGCCAACGCCATGCTGCAATCGATCAAGCTGCTGGCCGATGCGTCCCGGAGTTTCGCGGACCGTTGCGTCGCCGGCATCACCGCGAACGAGGACAACATCAAAACCCTGATGGAACGCTCCCTGATGCTCGTCACGGCGCTGGCGCCCGCCATCGGCTATGACAAGGCGACCGAAATCGCCAAGACCGCGCACAGGAACGGCACCTCGCTCAGGGAAGAGGCCCTCGCACTGGGTTACGTCAGCGAAGCGGATTTCGACGCCCTGGTACGTCCGGAAAAGATGATCGGGCCGGAGGACTAGGGTAACCACCGCAAGCCAATCCGCGACCTGCCGGTGCCCCGGTTTGAAATTGACCGCTGCGTTGCCGCACGGTATTTGAAGATGCTGAGGCACACGTTTAACGGAATTGGGGACGCATCATGCGACTTATTCGATTGTCGACGGTCATGGCCCTGGCATTCGCCGTGGCGGCAATCACCGGCCCCGCAAGCGCCGCGGAAGGCACCATTGTGTCGAAGGAAGACATGATAGCCCTGGTGAAAGGCAAAACCGTGAAGGCGAAGATCCGCAGCCCCCAAGGCATTCTCGCCTATACCGCCAAGCTGCATGACGACGGGCTGATCGAAACCAAGCTGGATTACCACCCGGCCCGCGACAAAGGGAAATGGACCATCGAGGACGGGTTGTATTGCGCCCAGTACACGAAGTTCCGCTACGGCAAGAAGAACTGCTGGCAGTTCCTTCAAACCGGCCCCGGCGAATACCTGATGAAGGGCCTGAACGGCGCCAGCGACCAAACCGTTAAAGTTGCGGATGCGAATACGTTGATCGTGCGGTCGAAGTAGCGTCCCGTCGATCCGCTAAACATGACCGCGCGACCATGCGCGGCCGAACTCTAATAATGCCGGGCTTCGCTTCTGCGCCGGGACCATCGGAGGATGATGAACACGCTGTAGAGCGCCGCGCATAGCGCGCCGATTCCGCCCATCAGCATGATGATGAAGGATGTCCTCAAGTATCGGATAAGGGGCTCCGGTTCCGCGATTCCAGGCATAAGCGGGAAGTAGTGCACCGCCACGGAGTCGCCTTCCTTCAAGTCAACGGGCAGGTCCGGATCGAAACGCCGGTTGCCTTCCCGGCCGATGCCGTCCGCGTCGACGAACCGATAGGATAGAGACTTCGAGCGCGGCAATATCTCGAACTGAACCACCGTGCCGACGGCTGTCCGGCTGTCGATCCGAAGCAACCCATAGGGGCCGCCATCCTTATAGGTCATGAAGACGAAGGCGCTGCCGAGGACGAGAAGGAACATCACGACCACATAATGCGTCGCCAGGAAATCCCCTTCCGTTTTGCTGTAGGCTTTCATTCCCTTAGCCCCCCCTTTTCGCTCCCGGCCCCTAAGAAACAGCATGGGCAGAAACAGCATGGCCGCCAGGATACAACCTAGGCAAGCATAGTATTGCAATGAGGGTCCATTTTTCAGGACCCGCGGCTGTGGAATTGCACATTGCCCCCCGTCGAATGAGTCCAATCGATAAGCAAAGAGAGGCCCGGTTTTGACATATACCTATTTTTCGGCCTGGTTCCTGGCGTTGCCGGGTGATGGCGCGCGGCTTCGGCGTCCCTGCGAGAACAGGCTGGGATAAAAAGGCTGGGCCTTGCATCGGCCGGTGAGGAAACCAACATTGATACTATTGAACCCAAGCGTGCTGTGAAGCCCGCCGCCCGGTTGGGCGCGGCCCGTCGGAATGGGCCCCATCGTGGCACCGGCGCTCTGATTGGTTGAGCGCCATCGACACAAGCCCCGTTGTCCGCGCCGCACATCGAAGCCGTCGACGTTATCAAAACGGCGTGCGGCCGACACCACTATTCAGCAAAGGGAGAAAGACGCATGACAAGCAATGTATATTCCATCAGCGAGATCGTCGGGTCCTCGGAAACCTCGATTGAGGATGCGATCCAGAACGCCATCGCGACGGCGTCGAAGAAACTCCGGAACCTCGAATGGTTCGAAGTCACCGAAACCCGCGGCCATATCGTGGACGGCAAAGTCGGCCACTACCAGGTCGCCCTGAAACTCGGCTTCCGCTACGAAAGCTAAGCAGCCCTCTACCGCCCTTTTTGCCCCCTCGCCCGACCGGCCCCAGGTCGCGCGGGGGCGGATCTTGCGGACGACGTTAAAATCGTCGACGATTACAAAGGGTAGAAAACGATGGCACGCCTCAAGACACATCCGGACGAGATCCTGAAAGAGGAATTCATGCTCCCGCACGGCCTCTCGGCCAACAGGCTCGGCGCGATGCTCGGCCTGCCCCACAACCGTATTTCCGACCTGGTCCGCGGCCGGCGCTGCATGAGTGCCGACACGGCCCTACGCCTCGCCAAATGCCTCGGCACGACACCGGAATTCTGGATGAACCTCCAATCCGCCCACGACCTGTCCCGCGCATCGACGGAAAGCGGCAGCGATATCAACCGGCAAGTGGAACCAATCAGGGGTGTGACGGCCTGACTGAACGCCATCCTAGTTCGGTTACTGTCACCCTAACTGTCACCGTAACTGCACCCCATTCAATACGCCAAGGACACTAACATGCCGGTCTCGATACGCTTGTGGCTGATAGCCGCTTTATCGATAGCTGCTGTTACAGGCTATGTGTTGCCCTCTACTCTCCACGCGTCCGAGAGTGAATTTCATCCGGAGGAACTGCGCCTGCTTGAAGCTCCGGATCTCGCGGAACTGGAGACATTTGCAAATAAACTCCTGCAAATAGGCAAAGGTGGAGCATTACTGGCGCCGTTCAAAGCACCACCGTACACATTGCTATACAGAGAAGAAAAGGCAGGGGTTGCCCTTGGCTATTTTTCCGAGTTTCCGGTAACCGACGATCAGTTTCAATCCGCTCAGAACGCGTGGCTGCTGCTAGAACGTTACCTTCCTCTTCATTTGTACCAGGAACCGGATCTCGAAAAGTCGGAAATCGACATTTTTATCGTTCCCGATGCGAACCAAATGTATTGCAACAAGTACATTCAAGACGCTTGGAAGTTCGATCCGCACAGTTGCAAAAAGATACGTCCCAACCCTGAAAAGAAACTCAGTCCGGCTTATGCCAACGGCACTTCTTCAACAACCGGCCGCGTTGAACATGTACGAATTGTGGCTCAAAGTTTCCGGCTCTCACCCGTCGAACTCGAATTCGTTGTCGTCATGGGGCTCTATTCTCGGCTAACCGGTTTTGGGATAAGTGACGCGATCTATCCCTCGCTTAGCAATGCCCCTTGGTATGAAAGAAAGGGTGAAGCGCTCAAGTTTTTCATGACTTATCGCCGGCTACCGCTGATCGACTACATCATGTTTCAGGCTTGCTGGTTGGTTGCGCAGTTGCCGGAAGGGGACAGGCCCGAAACCGGTGCGGAATTTGCCAAAATTATGCAGACACTGTTGCAAATGCCAAACGTCCGATCACTCCCTGCCGACCTCTACAAGAACTACCCGTTGCCAAACTAGATACGGTGGCACTTCGATCCGGCGACCAATCGCGGTGACAGTTCACTCAACGTTCAAGGGCGTTCCACTGACGCTCGGATCCTTCGACACCCCCGCCCTCTTCGTCGGACCAATCCGGGGCGCGCGTGTTCAAAGAGACCATCTGTCAGTACATGGTTTGTGATTGAGACGGATGCTGTCGAATTATTGTTGGCACGGCACAACCGTCGACACGGCGCTGCGCCTCGCCAAATGCTTGGGCACCACGCCCGAATTCTGGATGAACCTGCAATCAGCCCACGACCTCTCCCGCGCATCGGCGGAAAGTGGCCGCGATATCAACATACAGGTCGAGCCTTTATCGGATGCAGCGGCCTGACCGGGCGTCATCGTATTTCGGTTACTGTCACCATAACCCCGTCACCGTAACCCCTGTCATCGTAACCCGGTCGCGGCTTTCGCGATGGGCATGGCAGTCCGCCCCGCATAGAGCCCCCCCGCTAACGGGCAAATCACGTTGGCTGGATCATCGTGAGATCAGCCGACGCACGCCCCGGCCCCGGCACTCTGAAGGCATGGCCGTTAACCAACGTTCAAATTGTTGGAAGGGCTCTTAGTCCATTTGGGGTATGCGGCGCGTTGTTGCGCCGGGCTAACCTACCACTTCGAGACTAGAAATGGTTGGCGGCAATGGGGCCCGCCCGGTCAGCGGCACTCATCCGGGACAGGCCGGACCTCCCGAAGTCTTTTTCCGATTCTTGTGTGTTCCCGAGGATCAACAACCAGATACACCGAGGTTATCATGAAAAAGATTCTTTTAGTCGGTGCGAGCGTCCTGGCCCTCAGCGGCGCTTGGGTTTCATCGGCACAGGCCATCACCCTGACAGGCGACAGCTTCTTCCTGCCAGCGAATTCGCCCCCCTTCGATCCGAATGTCGCGCCCGAGGATCAACTGGGCGCCGGCGAAGGCGGTCAGATCCGCGTCGGCAACGATTTCAGCGACAACGTCACCCAAGGCGGAACGATGCTGATGGAAGGCGGTGAGGTCATCACGCTGACAGGGGGCAATCATCCCGATCCGGTCTTCTCCGGTGCGTTCTTCATCACCGCCCGGCATCCAGGCGGTCCGGCCACGTCGACGATCACGGGGGCCGGCACCCTTCTCGACATGCAGGGAGAGGACGAAGACGTCTCCGCCCAGGTAGGGCGAGAAGGAAACGGCACGCTGAACATTCAGAACGGCGGCATGCTGCGTGTGAAAACCACCTCCGACCCGAACAATCCCATCGATGATCCGAGCGCCAGTCTGATCGTCGGCCGAAACGGCGGCATCGGACGGACCAATATCGACGATGGCAGTGTCTTGATCGAATCCGACGATCTGGCCTTGATGCATATCGGGCGGGCCGGCGGCTTCGGGCAGGTGAACGTGGATGGCGGCGGCGCCATTACCGTGAACGGCAACAACGTGACGCCGTCCACCTTGGGCGGGGCGTCCGTCATCCTCGGCCATGGCGGGGCGAACGTCTTCGACGATCCGGATCCGATCCCAGGCGTGGGGCAGTTGAACATCTCCGACGGGACGGTGTCTCTCAACGGGACGAATTCCCGCGCCGTGGTTTTCGTGGGCCTCGCGGACGACACCTCGGGCGATCTGCGCGTGGACGGTTCGAACGCCGTTCTGTCGATCGACGGCGAAACCCGCAGCGACCTTTTCGTGGGGACCGAAGCCGGCTCCCGCGGCTTCGCGGAGATCACCAACGGCGGCAGCATCGTCCTCGACAGCGATGCCGTGAACAACAACCGCGTGCGCATCGGTACTCTTGCGGGGTCGATCGGCGATGTCGTCGTCTCCAGCGGCGGCTCCATCACGGCCCTCGGGGACGGCTCCGACGTCTTCATCGGGGCGGCCTTCGCCGATTCCGGACTGCCGGAGGCGGGCCGCGGATCGCTGACGATCACGGGCACAGGGTCAACGGTCAACGTCAACGACGCGGTCATCGTCGGCGCACCGGAACAAATCGGTGGCGGCATCTCCCAAGGGATGCTGACGATTGCCGATGGCGGCACCGTCAATGCGGGTCAGGTCGTCGTCGGCACGGGCGGGACGCTCAACGGCAATGGCGGCACCATCAACGGCAAACTCGTGCTCGACGGCGGCACCGTCGCGCCGGGCGCATCGCCAGGCACGTTGAACGTGAATGGCGATTTCGAGATCCTGGGCGGCTTGCTGAATATCGAGATCGGCGGAACCGATCCCGGCGACTTCGACCTGATCAACGTTCTAGGCGATATCATCGCGCCCAGCACCGGCTTCGACCTGATTCTGAGTTTCCTGGACGGATTCGCACCGCTGGCGGGTGATACGTTCGACTTCCTTGACGTGGCGGGGGACACAACCGCCCTCGACGATCTGTTCACCCTCGGGCTCGTCGACATCACCGTCGAAGGACTGACCGGCGCGGAATTCTCCATCGGGGAAAGCACAGGCGGCGTTTTCAGCCTGCAAACTGTGAACGGGGGCACATCGATCAGTGCCGTTCCCCTGCCCGCCAGCGCCCCGTTGATCCTTCTCGGCCTGGCTGGTCTGGGTCTCGTTGCACGGCGCCGCAAACAGGCGATGTGACGCGCGCTCCCTTAACGCTTGATAGCCTGCAGGGACATTTCCTGCAGGCCATCACGTTGTGGAAACCCGAAACGGTTAAGATGGCCCTACACGGCGTTGTCATAGTCGACCACGACGCGCGTGGTGCGGCGGTGGGAATGGCAGGTGAGGATATAGCCCTGGGCGCGTTCTTCGTCGCTGAGCGCGAAGTTGACGTCCATTTCCACGCGGAATTACGGTGACGAATTACGGTGACAGCTTACTAGAATTACGGTGACAATTACGGTGACAGCTTACTAATTAATTACGGTGACAGCTTATTAATTAGGGTTACGGTGCCGGTTACGGTGCCGGTTTACTTAATTCAAGCTTAACAGACCCTTTCCTACAAATGCGCCCCTTCGTCCGACCAATCGGGGTCGCGCGGGGTGACGGGTGGGATGCGGGCGATGATGTGGGTGGCGAGCAGCGGTGGCCATTCGTGGTTGGGAACGACGCCCATTTCAGACGCGCCATACATCACCGCAAAGTCGAGTACCTGTTCGATCAGGTGCGGGTCGTCGGTCAGTCGGCCGAGCAGGTATTTGAACTTTCCGGATTGCCCGATGCTGAGGGTGCAGCCCTCGGTACAGGCCATCAAGCATCGGACATCCTTGGCGACCAGCCGGTCCTTATAGGGTTCTTCATCCACGCGCTTCCGGATAGCGGCACTCAGCGCCGCGCCCGCGCCGAGCCCGGCTTCGCCGCCATGCGTCGTATCGATACAGGTTCCGCAGGTGAAGATATGAACTCTATCCTGCGCCGCCTCGGGCATCGCGATTTGTTCGGGTTCTGTCGTGATGCTTAGCTCCTACCCTGCTTCTTTCTGTGCGGTGTCGGACCGCATTGTCACAGTCTAACACACCCCGCGCTCTGCGCGAGAGGGGCCGGCAGGTGCGGATGTAGCCTTTGCCCCGCTACGCATCGCCGGGGCGCGTTTCCCCGCCGCGAAGCGGGACAACGATATCCGGTCAACCCGGCTTTTCTTCAACCTCGCATGCCATGCGCCCGCAGACATGGCCCCCGACGATATCCACCCGCCGCCAAATCGGGGCTCGGTTAAAAACCGTTTGTCTGCCGTGAAGGACTGCGATAGATCACTCAATCTTCGTATGTTATGTTATTACATAACTATACTCTAAACCCAAACATCCACGAACAATCCAAGGAGTGGTCAAAAGACATGCAAGGAACGATCAGGAAAACCGCCGGCGCGCTGGCGCTGACCATGGCGATGCTGTTCGCGACGGGTGCCGCCGCGCAAATGCAGGGCATTCAACTCGCCGCCGGCTCCTCAACGCATAACCATGCGCACAATCACGATGACGACGTCTACAAAGGCTATTTCAAGGACAGCCAAATCGCGGAACGGTCGCTGTCGGACTGGGAAGGCGATTGGCAATCCGTCTATCCCTATTTGCAGGACGGCACCCTGGACCCGGTCATGGCGCACAAGGCGGAGCACGGCAAAAAAACCGCCGAGGAATACCGGGCCTATTACGAAATCGGCTATCGAACCGATGTCGACCGCATCGTCATCGGTCCCGGCAGCGTCGCCTTCCACAAGGGCGACAAATCCGTCCAGGGCCAGTATGCGGCGGACGGCTATGAGGTCCTGACCTATAAGAAGGGGAACCGGGGCGTTCGGTTCATCTTCAAGAAAATGGCGGGCGACAGCGAGGCCCCTCAATTCATACAGTTCAGCGACCACCGCATCGCGCCGGAAAAGGCCGACCATTATCACCTGTACTGGGGCGACGACCGCGCGGCCCTTCTGGAAGAAGTGACCAACTGGCCGACCTATTACCCGTCATCCATGAATGGCGACGATATCGTCCACGCCATGATGGCGCACTGACCGTACTGTAATCGTATCGCCTCATCGCTCCTAAGGGATGCGACACAGGCTCACCGCCCCTGCATCGGTTTCAACCGGTGCGGGGGTTCCGTGCCTCCGATCATTCCAACGGCCCGGAATCCCCGGTCGCCCTGAATTGGTCGTTATGGAAATCGTCCGGTGTTACGGGTGTTACGGTGACAGCTTACTAATTACTCACTAGTATTACGGTGGCAGCTTACTAATTACTCACTAGGGTTATCCTACAAACTCGCTGACAGAAAGATCGCGCCTACCGCAACGAAGAAAAAGAATAGGAACCGCCTGACTGCATGCTCGGCCCGTCGCTCCAGGACTTCTTCATCCGCTCTTGCACTTTCTTGGTTATTTAGATCTGCGTATCTCTCCCGGTCCCAAACAGAATTTCTCCAATGCCAGTAGTTGTAGAAAAATATTGGAAAATACACTAGGCAAAATATACTGGAAACAGCCGCGACTATTGAGAGAATGTCTCCGAGCAATGTCTTACTCCAGCTTTAGACTTGGAATACAATGATATGGCCGTATTACACGGCAGTGAAGGGGTGAGCGCAAAAGGCTATGAAATACGTGCTGTGGGCTTTTGGAATGCTCGGTTGGGGGATTTTATTGGCGTTGTACGCTCTCCCTGAGGGAATAGGGACCCCTCAAGGCCGGCTGCCAGAACTAGATCTTAATACATACCAGGGACGCTTAGAAAAGAAATGCAACCTTTGGATATTGAATAACTTGCGGTGTTTGACTTTTACGAGTGGTAAAGTCATGAGCAATGAACGGCAAGAAATTTATCTAGAAGGGCGTTGTGTAATGGGTGACCCAACAGGAAGTTTTGAATATGCAAATTTTAGGTGCAACTTTTTTGGAGAAAATGTCACCAAGGTTACGATTGAAACAGTCAATTTGATTCGAAAATAGGCGGCTTCTTGGAGGAGTACGATTACGGTGACGGTATACTTTTTTCGATGTCGTCGGAGGCGTCGGGCAGGAAAACCAGATTCACCGGGTTTCGGCCGACCCTGTCGCGTCATCCGCAAGGGTGTGCAGTTTGCGTCTGACCGTATCCAGTGAGACGGTTTGCCCGGTCTCCAGATAGCGTTGCCAGCGGCGTTCGTCCTCGGCTTTTTCGAGCGAGCCCCGCTCCTGTTCATCGGCATGGGCGCGCAGAACTGCGTCGGCCAATTCGTCCACCGTATGGCCCGATTGGCCAGCGATAGCGCTTAGTCTCGCTTCGAGGTCTTCGGAAATAAGCAGCGTTTTTCTATCGCTCATACCCCGGTCATATCAGAAACCGCCGACGGAAATCCAACGATTACTATGCGAGACTTCGGCCGGAGAACCGGAAGCGATTGCCTCACACCGCGTCGTCATAATCCACCACGACGCGCGTGGTGCGGGGGTGGGACTGGCAGGTGAGGATGTAGCCCTGGGCGAGTTCTTCGTCGCTGAGCGCGAAGTTCACGTCCATTTCCACCCGGCCTTCCTTCAGCCGCGCGCGGCAGGAGGCGCAGACCCCGCCGGTGCAGGAAAACGGCGCATCGGCGCCCTGTTCCCGGGCGGCATGCATGATGTTGTCGCCATCGCCTTTCAGCGCGAATTTGGTGCGCGCGCCGTCGATGACGACGGTGACTTCCGCTTCCGCGCCCGGCCCGGCAAGTTCCGCGACATCGCTGTCCCCTGCCCCGTCAGCGGCGCCGACCGAAGCGGGCTTGGCGAGCGGTGAAGACCCGTCGGCGGGGGTGAACATCTCAAACCCAATCTTGTCCTTCGGCACGTTGCGTTGTTCCAGCGCGGCGGTGACGTCGGCGATCATGCTGCCGGGGCCGCAGATCAGGAATTTGTCCACATCGCCCAACTCGACCAGCGCGTCGAGCAATTGCCCGGCGCGGTCCGTATCCAGGCGGCCGTTGAACAGCGGCGCTTCCTGGAATTCCCGGCTGAACACATGGACCAGGGTGAAGCGGTCGTGATAGCGGTCCTTCAAATCCTCCAGCGCGTCGCGGAAGATGATGCTGCCGGTGGTGCGGTTGCCGTAGAACAGCGTGAAGCTGCTGTCGGGTTCGGCCGCCAAGACGGTCTTGATCATCGACATGACCGGCGTGATGCCGCTGCCCGACGCGAAAGCGACATAGGTTTTCGACGCGGCCGGGTCCGGCGAAACGGTGAACCGCCCGTCCGGCACCATCACCTCAATCTCATCCCCCGCCGCGATGTTTTCATTGGCGTAGGAGGAGAACAGCCCGCCATCGACGCGTTTGACCGCGACGCGCAACTCCCCCGCACCGCCCTGGAACTCATCGGCCGCGCTGCAGATCGAATAGGTCCGGCGCACGTCCTCCCCGCCCAGATCCGCCTTCAAGGTCAGATACTGGCCCGGCATGAAGCTGTAATCGGCGCGCAACTCGTCCGGCACCGCGAAGGCGATGGAGACGGTGTCCTCGGTCTCCCGGCGGACGTCGCTGACTTTCAAGCGGTGGAACTTGGACATGGTGCGTGTTTCCTCAGAACTTTATATGCACTTGAAATAGTCGAACGGCTCTAAGCAGGCATTGCAGCGATAGAGCGCCTTGCAGGCGGTCGAGCCGAATTCGCTGATCGGCTTGGTGTCTTCCGAACTGCATTGCGGACAGGCGACCACGGGGTCGTGCCCCATCAACACCGCCTTGCCGCCGCCTTCGCCTTTCGCGGGCGGGGCGATGCCATAGGCGCGCAGTTTCTCGCGCCCCGTCTCGGTCAACCAATCGGTGGTCCAGGCCGGCGACAGCACGGTTTCCACATCGACCTTGGTGAAACCCGCCCGCAGCAACCGGTCGCGGATATCGATTTCCATCGTCTGCATGGCCGGACAGCCCGAATAGGTCGGCGTGATGGTCACATGGACGCTGTGATGCTCCAGGTCCACTTCCACCGCGCGGATGACCCCCAAATCTTCCAGCGTGAGGACCGGAATCTCCGGGTCCGTCACATCGCGCAGCAGGGCCCAGGCCGCGCGTTCGCCAAGTTTCGGTTCGGTGATCGGATGGACATTCATCGCCTGCCGCCTTCCCTATTCCGTACCCCCGCTCCTACCAGCTGCTGTTCGGATAGGCGCGCTGCATGAATTGCAGTTCGGCCAGAAGGAAACCCAAATGTTCGCTGTGGTGCCCCTTGGTACGGCCGCCTTTGACCGACCAGGTGACGCTGGGCTTTTCCAGGCCAGCTTCGGCCAGCACCGCGCCGACATAATTTTCCCAGGCCGGGCGCAAGGCTTCCAGATCGACGCCGATGCCGGCGGCCAGAGCGGCCTTGTCCACATCGTCCATCTGGAACAGCTCGTCGGTGAAGCCCCAAACCCGGTCGAGCGCGGCGATCATCTTCGCGCGGCTTTCGTCGGTCCCGTCGCCCAGGCGTATGACCCAATCGCCGGAATGGCGGCGGTGGTAGGAGATTTCCTTCAACGCCTTGGCGGCGATGGCGGCGAGTTGTTCGTCAGCCGATTTGGTCAGCGCGGAGAAGACCTCGAAATTCCAGACGTCGAACAGGAACTGGCGCGCCATGGTATCGGCAAAATCGCCGTTCGGCTGTTCCACCAGCAGGCAGTTGCGCCAATCGAGCACGTCGCGCAGATAGGCGATGGCGTCCTCGTCGCGTCCCTTGCCCTCGATCTCGCCCGCATGGCTGTACAGCATCCGCGCCTGGCCGATCAGGTCCAGCGCCACATTGGTCATGGCGATGTCTTCTTCCAGCACCGGGGCATGGCCGCACCATTCCGACAGGCGGTGGCCGAGGACGAGCGAATTGTCGCCCAGCCGCAGCAGGAATTCGACATGGTGTTCCGTGTTCATAGCGATCCCTGAAATCCGTTCTTTTTCAATGCGATGCAGATCCGATCGGATTCTACATATGACCCAGTTCACATATGGCCGACTTCATCGGGGATGTCGTAGAAGGTCGGGTGGCGGTAGATCTTGTCGTCCGACGGGTCGAACAACATGCCCTTGTCGTCCGGGTCGGACGCGGTGATGTCGACCGATTTCACGACCCAGATGCTGACCCCTTCGCCGCGGCGGGTATAGACGTCGCGCGCGTTTTGCAGCGCCATTTCCGCGTCCGGCGCGCGCAGGCTGCCGGCATGGCGGTGATGCATCCCCGCCTTGCTGCGGGTGAAGACTTCCCAAAGGGGCCATTCCCTGGATTTGCTGTTGGGCGACATCGGGTCTACTCCTGCCTGTCTCATCGCGGGCGCAAACGGGGCGCTTCGCGACGTCATTGTTTTGAAAATCGGGCGCCGTTACTCGGCGGCGGCGGCCAGTTTGCGCGCGGCTTTCTTTTCCGCATGGGCCATAGCGGCATCCCGCACCCAGGCGCCCTTGTCCCAGGCGTCGCGCCGGTTCTGCAGTCTTTCTCGGTTGCAGATACCGTTGCCGTTCACGACCTGCCAGAATTCGTCCCAATCGATTTCGCCGAAATCGTAATGGCCGGTTTCCGCGTTCAGCTTCAGGTCCGGGTCCGGCACCGTCAGGCCCAGATACTCGGCCTGCGGGATGGTCATATCGACGAAGCGCTGGCGCAGATCGTCGTTGGAATCGCGCTTGATCCGCCAGGCCATGCTCTGTTCGGAATTCGGGCTGTCCTTGTCGCTCGGGCCGAACATCATCAGGCTCGGCCACCACCAGCGGTTCAGCGCTTCCTGCGCCATCTTCTTCTGCTCGGGCGTGCCCTGAGCCAGCGCCATCATCGCCTCGTACCCCTGGCGCTGATGGAAGCTTTCCTCCTTGCAGATCCGCACCATCGCGCGGCTATAGGGGCCGTAGGAACAGCGCTGGAGCGAGACCTGGTTGACGATCGCGGCGCCGTCGACCAGCCAGCCGATCGCCGCGACATCGGCCCAGGTCAGGGTCGGATAGTTGAAAATGCTGCTGTATTTGGCGCGGCCTTCATGCAGCGCGTCCAGCATCGCGTCGCGGGAAACGCCCAAGGTTTCCGCCGCGCTGTAGAGGTAAAGGGAATGCCCCGCCTCATCCTGTATTTTCGACAACAGAATGGCCTTGCGCCTCAGGCTGGGCGCGCGCGTCACCCAGTTTCCTTCCGGCAGCATGCCGACATATTCCGAATGCGCGTGCTGGGAAATCTGCCGAACCAGGGTCTTGCGATACTTTTCCGGCATCCAGTCGCGCGGCTCAATCTTGCCTTCCGCCGCGACCTTTTCGTCGAAAGCGGCCCGCTTGGCCGGATCTTCGTTCTTTGCATTCCGGGCGTCTTCGGCGGCGAGGGCGCGCGCCTCTTCCGGCTTTTCTGCAATCGTGTAGGCCATGTCGCGTTTCCGTCCCGTCCGGTTTTCGCCGCGCGTGTTTTGATCGATCCACCCCTGCCGTGGCGGAGACATCGCGGGCAGTTTTTTCATCTCATCTACCGCGATAATATGATATGGATTTTTTAATTTCAACGAAAAAAGTGTATCATATTATTTGCGGTCGAAATCGCCATCGGGCGGTCATCGGGATCGATTTTTTCGGTCCAAGGGGTGAAACATCCCTGTTTGGGGGTATGGAACCGTCACGGTTTCGGGTAGCTCTACGATGGGGTGAAAGACTGCAGGAGGACCAATCGAATGAAACGCGCCGTACTGTGGGCCGCGCTCGTCGCAGCGCCGCTATTCGTGACGACCGGATTTGCCGCCGATCAGGCGGCTGCGGCGGACAAGACGGTCCTGTTCGGCGTCGTCCCGCAACAATCCGCCAGCCGCTTGGCCAGGGTTTGGGTGCCGGTGACGCAATATCTGTCGGAAAAGCTCGGCAAAACGATCGAATTCGCGACCGCGAAAGACATTCCCACCTTCGAATCCTGCCTCGCCAAGGGCGCCTATGACATCGCCTATATGAACCCCTACCACTACGTCGTCTTCCACGACGAGACCGGCTACGAGGCGATCGCCCGGCAAAAGGACAGAAAACTCAAAGGCTTGCTGGTGACCCGGAAGGATCGTCCGAAAACGGCCCTGACGCAACTGCAGGGCGCGAAAATAGCCTTCCCGAGCCCGGCGGCTTTCGGCGCCAGCGTGATCCCGCGCGCCGAGTTGCGGAAACAGGGCATCGATTTCACGGCGGATTATGTGAAGTCCCACGATTCCGTCTATCGCGCCGTCGCGCTTGGCCTGTATGACGCCGGCGGCGGCGTTCGCCGGACCTGGAACACCTTGGCCCCCGACATCCGCGACCAGCTTGAGATCTTCTACGAAACCGCCCCCTATACCCCGCATGCGATTGCCGTGGCGCCGTCCGTCGACCCGACCCTACGCGACGCCATCCAGGCCGCCCTGCTGGCACTTTCCGCGGCAGACGGCGACATATTGAAAAATCTCGGTATATTAGGCTTTGAAGATGGTAAGAATACGGATTGGGACGATGTCCGTTCGTTGAATTTGGACAAGGCCCAAACCCAAATCGTGGATGAAACGGGCAATCGATGTCATTCCGGCTGAAAACCGTTCTGGGAATTGCGGCGATCGAATTCCTGATGCTGGCCGTGCTTATCGTCAGCAGCCTCAACTATATCAGAACCTCCAACGAAGACCGCATCGTCGAGCAGGCACAAACCGCCAGCCGGCTTCTGGCCACGATGACCGCGGACGCGACCGTCTCCCTGGACATCGCGACCTTGGAGGAACTGGTCTATCAGGCGGTCTCAAATCCCGGGATCGACTATGCCAGGGTCCGGCTGGAGGACGGCACGGTCATCTCGGAAGAAGGCCCGGAAGAAATCCTGGCCCTGCCTTTCACGCAGGACATGTCGGTCGCCGACGCGCAAGATGATCAACGGCTCGACGTCTGGTCCCCCATCATCGTGGCCGGCAAGCCCTTTGGCCGCGTCGAGTTGGGCATGTCCACCAGCGGATTGAAGGAAACGGTCGCCAACGCCCGCGAATGGATGTTGAGCGTCGCGGGCGCGGAAATCGCCCTCGTCGCGGTCTTCGGCCTGCTGCTGGGACAAATCCTGACCACACAGCTCGTCCGACTACAAAAAGCGGCGGACCGGGTCGCCAATGGCGAATTCGGCGTTCAAACGGAGGTCCGCGGCAAGGACGAACTGGCGCAAACGGCGATCAGCTTCAACATCATGTCGGAATTCCTGTTGAACTACTCCCATCGCCTGGAGGAAGCCCGAGCCCTTGCGGAAGAGCGGCGTGCAGCCGCGGAGGCCCGCCTGTTCGATGCGATCGAAAGCATGCCGCAAGGGGTCGCCGTACTGGAACCGGACCTGACGGTCGTCCATGTCAACAGCGCCTTGTGCACGATGTTCGATTTCGACCGGACGCTGGTAAGGGAACGGACGAACTACCGGCACCTTCCCGCACTGCGCGAGATGCTTGAGGGTAATCTGCTGACCTCCCCGCAACATTCGGAAGACGGAGAAGACGGGAATGCGGGACGCATTGAACGGCATGCGAGGCCGGACCATTTTCGGCGCTGGGAAACCAGACTTTCCGACGGCCGCATCATTCAAACCACCCAGGAAACCATGCGGGACGGCGGTATCGTCCTGGTCGAAACCGACGTCACGGACCTGGTCGAAGCAGCTGAAAAGAATCGAAAACTGGAACGTGACCTGATGCAGAAACAGAAGCTGGAAAGCCTGGGGACGCTTGCCGGCGGCGTCGCGCACGAGATCAATACCCCGGCCCAATTTGTCGGCGACAACCTGAACTTCCTGTCGGGGTCCATCCGCGACCTGTTCGACTGCATCGACGGGATGACCGAAGACCTGAAGACCTGCGGCAAGGAGGAACTGGGCAAGCAAAGGCTTGAGAAAGCCGATTACGACTATTTGCGAGAAGAGATGCCCGCCGCGGCAAGCCAATCGATCGAGGGCGTCGGACGCATTCGCGACATCATCAGCGCGGTCAAATTCTATGCCCATCCCGGCGCGACCGAGAAGCAGGAGATGAGCCTGAACGACGTCGTTCGGAACACGACGATCGTTACCCGCAATCAGTGGAAATACGTCGCGGAGCTGGAAGAGAAACTGGACCGGAACCTGCCGGACATCGTTGCGAATGACGGACAGATCACGCAATTGCTGGTGAACCTCATCGTCAACGCAGCCGATGCGATCGAAAGCGGCAAGAACCGGGATAGCGGAGAACCGAAACAGCCCGGCCGGATCGAGATCGAAACGGAAAGCCGCGGTGACCGAGTGGCGCTTATCGTCCGCGACAACGGCCCCGGTATCCCGAGAGACATCCGCGCGCGGATATTCGATCCCTTCTTCACGACCAAACCGCCCGGAAAGGGCACAGGCCAAGGCTTGACGATCTGCCGAAACATCGTGTGCGACAAACACGACGGCACGATTGATGTCGTAACGCCGGCGGAGGGTGGAACCGAATTCGTCATCACCCTGCCCTGCAAGGCCGCAGGGCCGCAGATGCCGGAAGGGGAAGATATTCCGGAAGAGACCGCTGTTGCTTAGTTGAGTATTTCCCTATATTCGAGCAAGTAGGAAATTATCAGTCGGTTGGGGTCGATGTCGGAAGGCCTTCCCAAGATCATCTTCGTCGATGACGAAGGCCATGTGCTTGACGGTCTTCGCAGAAATTTGCGCCGGAAACGCGACATCTGGGATATGACTTTCCTGGAAGGCGGGCAGGCGGCGCTGGACTTTATGGCCACCCACAAAGTCGACGCCGTGATTTCCGATATGCGCATGCCCGTCGTCGACGGCGCTTCGGTCATGGCCGAGGCTGCGCACCGCCACCCTGAATCGGTTCGTATCATCCTATCCGGCCATGCGGATCAGGACATGCTGTTGCGGGCCGTGGGCAGCGCCCATCAGTTCCTGCCGAAACCCTGTGAACCCGATTTGCTGATCGACATTTTGCATCGGCTGCTGAACCTTCGGTGCAACGTGCATTCAGAGAGCCTTCGTCATCTGACGGATAGCTTGAAATCGCTGCCCTCCCCCTCGAAAACCTTTATCGCGTTGATGGCCGAGATCGACTCGCCGACATCCAGCGCGGCTTCCGTCGGCAAGATTGTCGAGTCGGATTTGGGGCTGACGGCGCAGATCCTGCGGCTTGCCAACTCGCCTTGTTTTTCGATGCCGAGCAGAATTTCAAACTGCAAACAGGCCGTTCAACTGCTGGGTTTGGAAACGGTAAAGGCCTTGGCCACCCTGGCCGAGTTCCACAAGATCGCCGACCGCAAGCCCGAATTGCAGAATGTAGTCGCGCGGCTGGCGGAGAGATCACTGTCCATCGGCACGGCGGCCGCGCGGATTGCCAGGGTCGAGAAACTTCCGGTGGAAGACAGGGAGGCGGCATCGACCGCCGGCATTCTCTGCCATGTCGGCACCTTGGTTCTACAGGTCAACGACACCAAGGTCTTCAACGCCGCCATGGCGGATGTGGAAAAAGGCAAAAACGACCTTCCGGAAGCCGAGACCGAGCATTTCGGCGCGTCGCATGCACAATTGGGCGCCCGCCTCGTCGGTCTTTGGGACTTTCCGCCAAACATCATCGAAGCGGTCTGCTTCCACCATACTCCGTCCGAAACCCTGGTGCCCGACATCCCGCGTACGGTCGACGTGCTGGCCTGCGTCCACGCCGCCCAACTTCTGGTCAGGGCGCTTGATCGCCCGGATATGAGCCGGGAGGAAATGGTCAAGCGCGGGCTGGATGAAGAATATCTGACGGCGATCGGGTGCTTCGACAGGATCGAAACCTGGCGCGACGCCGTGATCGAGGCCTTGCGGGACCTTCAGGAGAATACCGCGCATTAACGCGGCACGGCGCCGATCAGCGGGATGCGACCGAAAGAAGAATCTTGCGGACCAATTCCGCCTGCCGTGTCGCCCCCGTCTTGGAGAAGATATTCTTAAGATACGTCCGCGCGGTGCTTTTCGTGACCCCGCATTCCATTGCCGCCTCATCCAGATTGAGCCCCTGCGCCATTGCCGCGGCAAGGCGGGATTCGGAAACGGTCAGCCCGAACAACGCAGCGATCAAGTCGGGGGTCGGGTTGGGCGCGGTACCGTCCCGGGACACATAAAGGTATAGCCGCACGTCCTCGGAAGCCTCCAAGGCGTTGGCGAGGATCGTGGCTCGGATCGGCTCCCCCTCCTCGTCTTCCAATTTCAATCCGGCGGTGCGGTTGGTGTCCCGCGCCGCGCGCATCGCGGCATGAAGACGATCGGTGTCCTCCGACCGGACCGCGCGCAGAATGCCGGCCGTATCGACACGCAGTCCCGCATGCTGCGCGATCAACTCACCGCCTGACTGATTGGTGAACAGAAGCTTTCCGTCACTGTCGGTCACAAGCACCGCGAAGGGTAGGTTGTTCAATGCGGAGGCGCCGAGATCCCCGGCGATACCATCCCCGTGCTCCGATTGCTCGAGCCGTCTTGAGAGTGCGGATTCTATCCCCTCCGACAATTGTTCCACGGGGCAAGGTTTGACGTAGAAGCGGAAGATGTTCCCGTCATTGATCATAGACAGGGCGACATCGAATTCGGTCGACCCCGAAAGCACGATGGTTTGCACCGACGGTATCGAGGTGCGTATCCGCTTGGCGAGTTCGACGCCATCCATCACCGGCATTCGGATATCGACCACGGCGACATGCGGCGGGCTTTCGCGCATGGCGTCGAAGGCGGCGACCGGATCCTGGTAGAAATTCATGACCCAGGAATCCCGCCTCCCCCGCAACGCGCGGCGCAATCCGGAGAGCACGGCGGCATCGTCGTCTACAAATGCAACCTTGGGACTGTCGATCATATGCGCATGTTAGAACATAGTTATTAACAACTCATCAATTCGCCCCCAAATGCGGATAGGTCAAGTCCGGAAGCTTTCCTATACCGACTGAAATTGTTCCCAGGGGTGTCGGAAATGCTCAAGGTGCTCGTTGTCTCATACGATCTGTCGGTCCTGGCTTCCGCCAAGAAGATGCTTCAAGGCCATTACGATGTCCTAACCGCCGATGACGGCTTGGCGGCTATGATCTTGTTGCGGGAATTCACCAAGATCGGCGCGGTACTTTGCGATACCAAGGCAAGCAACATGTCCGGCCCTGAATTTCTGGAAGAAGCCGCACTGGCCGTCCCGGACGCGACATTCCTTCTGATGGTCGATCCCGGCACCGAAAAAACACCACAACGCGTGAACGGCCGCCCGCCATTTTGGCACTGTGTCGAAAAGCCGATCGACGCCCGCACGCTTCTAGCCTTGTTGGAAGGACACGATGCCGGTCACGGCACCCCCCCGGACGGCGGCCGCAACGACACACCTGACCAAAAAACTGTCCAGGAAGCCTTGTCGAAAATGGATCCCGACCTGGAATTCAGCATGCTTTATCAGCCGCGAATCTGCACGGCGACCGGGCAAACCTGCGCCGTAGAGGCGCTGGTACGCTGGGACAGCCCCAGTCTGGGCGCCATCCCACCCGCGGCTTTCATCTCGGTCGCGGAAAGCAGCGGCGATATCATATGGGTCACGGACTGGACTTTGCAGACCGCATGCAAAGCGGTGCGCGCCTGGATCGACAGCGGAAGCCGGCCGGTTCCCGTTTCCGTCAATATCTCACCGATGGCCTATACGGATTCGCGCTTTATCGCGTTGGTAGCGAATGCAATCCGGGTCGCCGGAATACCGTCGAGCCTGTTGGAACTGGAAGTGACGGAAGGGCTATGTCTGTGCACCAACAAACAAGCCCATACGGTCGCCAGGTCACTCAGGGATATAGGCGTCCGCATCAGTATCGACAGTATTGTCAGCGCCGAGTTCGCGGTTTCCGAACTGACACCCGAGAGTCAGGCTTGCCTACGAACCAGTGATAAATTCATACGCCGCATGAACGGCAGGGACACCGTTTCCGCGCTTCAAGCAATGTTGAAACTGGGAACCGGGATGGGCATCAAGACCGTCGCCGCCGGCGTCGAAAACCTTCAGCATGCCGAATTCATTCGGAAACTTGGCTTCGACCAAATGCAGGGTTTCCACATCTCCAGACCCTTGGCGCAAGGCGACCTTCCCCAATGGCTTGAGAGCCGCGCTTCAGCCTGATTCGGAAGTCGCTTCCCTTTATTGCCTGTTTTCTGTGATTAGGTTTTGGCGGTTCGGCGATCACGCCATTCCGAAACCATGACAAGCCCTGCCTGGCCCGCAATTTTCTGAGAGATGAATCCCCCCCAAATGCGGATGTGCCAAACCAGGTCTTCACTCTATACCGATTGAATTGAGACCTAAAAAGGCAACCATGATGTACAGAATACTTGCCGTTGACGACGAACGAAACGTGACGAATGCGATAAAACGAATCGCGGGACGGCAATACGATGTCCTGACGGCAGACAATGGCGAGGCGGGCCTTTCGCTGCTCAAAGACTACAGCGATATACGCGCGATCGTCAGCGATATGCGCATGCCGGGCATGAACGGAATCGAGTTTCTTGAGCAGGCCCGGAAAATCGCACCGAAAGTACCCCGAATCCTGCTCACGGGCTTTGTCGATGCCGACGTTCTTGTCGATGCGATCAATCGAGCTGCGGTCTATAGCTTCCTGGCCAAACCGATTTGCACCAAGCGTTTGTTGGAGATTTTCGACGATTGCGTCGAAATCACGGACCACGCCGAAGACAGCATCGTTTTCGCCGACAACGGCAGGGATATCGAAGCCGCGTTGAAAGTCGCGGACCCGGAAAAAGAATTCAGCTTGGTCTACCAGCCGCGTGTCTGTTCCGTCACTGGGACGACAAGAAGCGTCGAAGCCTTGATTCGCTGGAACAGCCCGGCACTTGGTCAGGTCTCTCCCGCCTTGTTCATCCCCATCGCCGAGCAAACAGGCGATATCGCCTGGATTACCGATTGGACGTTGAACGCCGCATGCACCGCTTGGACCAAGTGGAATGATACAGGGGGGCGACCCGCTTCCATTTCGGTGAATGTTTCACCCGTTTTATTCGCGGACCCCCGGTTTATCGAAACGGTGACCAAGGCAGTCAAATCCACCGGCATCGACCCCCATGCCCTGGAACTTGAAATAACAGAGGGGCTTGAATTGCACCAGCGTAACACCGTCGCCGACACGATCGCCGAGATCAAGAAGCTGGGGCTGCGTCTTTCGATCGACGATTTCGGCGCCGGCTTCGCCTCGTTCAGCTATCTCCGTTCCTTGGACGTGGATTGCCTGAAAGTCGACCGAAGCTTCGTATCGAACGCGACGACCAACGCGACGGACGGTGCGATCCTTCATGCCGTTCGGGAACTGGGGCACCGTCTTGGCGTGAAAACCGTCGCCGAGGGGATTGAGGACCTGGAGCATGCCGACTTCGTCCGCGCCTTGGGCTATGACGAAATGCAGGGCTACCACTTCTCGAAGCCCATTCCCGTCGAAGAATTGAAAGTGTGGATGCGCAAGAATCCCGCATCCGCGGCCTGACCGCACCCGATAATCGACCGCGCGCCAAGCACGACTGAAAACCGCCGCGCAACGCCAATGGAGGAAACCATGGAAAAGATACTTTTCGTCGATGACGACCCGATGCTGCTGGCAGGCATTCGCCGCCAGTTGCGGAACGAATTCGACATCGATTGCGCCGAGGGCGGCGCGGTCGGTTTGGACATGATCAACAGCGGCACGCACTATGCGGCGATCGTCGCGGATATGCGCATGCCCGGCATGGACGGAGTGGAGTTTCTGTCCTCGGTCGCGGTCCGGCACCCGGACCCGACCCGCATCATGCTGACCGGCAACAACGATCAGGAAACCGCGGTTAAAGCCGTGAACGAAGGCCATGTCTACCGCTTCCTGAACAAACCTTGTGCCATCGACGAGTTGCGGGAAACGCTGAAGGCGGCGGTCGAACGTCATCGGTTGCGTTGCCTGGAACGCGACCTGATGGAGCGGACATTGGCCGGCAGCGTGAAAGTTCTGCTGGACGTCATGGAAGTGACCAACCCGATCGCCTTCGGACGGGTATGCAGCCTGCGAGGTTTGGCGGAAAAGACGGCCGAGGCCCTGGGCGCGGTCAACAACTGGGAAATCAAAATCGCGACGCTGTTATCGTCGATCGGGTGGATCAGCGTTCCGGACGACATCATCCAGAAGGTCGTCCTGAAACAGAAACTGTCCATCGAAGAGCGGGAAGTGGTGGAGCGTCGTGTGGACGTCGCCTATGACCTGATCAAAGCGGTGCCGCGCATGGGCGGCGTGGCCAGCACCATCCGCTATCAGGACAAGAATTTTGACGGCAGCGGCTACCCCAACGATCCCATCTCCGGTGAGAAAATCCCCTTGGGCAGCCGTATTCTGAAAGTGTTGAACGCGGTGACCCCGATGGGCGCGAACATGCGGCCGGATCCGGAATTGTGCCGGAACCTGTCGATGGACGGGGACGAATACGACCCCGCGGTCGTCCTGATCGTTCAGGATGTTCTGGACCACGACGCGGCCATCAGGAATGCGGACCATGTCGAGGTTCTGGAACTTCCGCCGTCGCGGCTGATGTCGGGGGATGTGCTGGAAACGGACCTTTGCGCGTCCGACGGCACGTTGCTTCTATCCGCCGGTCATCAACTGACGCATCTGCACATCACGAAGCTGCGCCGTCATCCGAAATACAAGATGATCATAGAGCCGGCGACGGTCAGCCGGGTGATCATCTGATCTCATTCGTTCCTGCTGGGGAAGAGGTCCCGAACCTCGACGACACGATACCGGGACCCCCAATCGGCGCCTAACCCTCCCGGCGCCGATTCCATCGGGTGCTCTGCCGCTTTCAGACCTCCTTGCGGCAGAGCACCTCGATCGGAGTCAAGTTTCCGCTCATGATCCCCTTGGCGGTATTCGCCGTTGCGACCTTCGCCAGGGCCGGTCCGTGAATCAGGTGCACGCCGCGATGCGGCGGTTTCTCCCCGCGGTCCAACATCGCCTTGCTGCGTTTGCCGAATTCCAAATTCGCTTCGGTCGCGTCCCTGACCGTCTCGACGCGAAAACCGGCCGCTTCCAGCCCGGATACCGTTTCCTCCACGCTTACCAGGAAACTCGCCGCCTCGGTCTCTGCCCAGGGGGTGGGATAATCGACCGCGTCCGGGTTCCCGCTGGCCAATTCGGACAGAACCAATGGCGCACCGGGCCGCAGGACGCGCAAGGTTTCCCGGTAGAAACCGTCCTTGTCCGCGATGTTCATCGATACATTCATGCAAAAGGCGCCGTCGAAACTGTCGTCATCGAAGGGCGTCGCCAGTGCATTACCCAATTCGAAGGAAACCAGGCCTGACATCCCGACCAGATCGGTCAGCCGACTTGCCACATCGATGAATTCTTCAGTCAGGTCGATACCGGTCACACGGCAGCCGAAGCGATCCGCCAGATACCGGGCCGGGCCGCCGATGCCGCAGCCGATATCCAGAAGGTGTCCCTCAAGACCGGGGCGCAACAAAGCCGGATCGAAAAGATCGGCAAGCTCGCGCGTCGCCTCGAAGGCGCGGCCATGGAATTGATCGTAAGGGGCCAGGTCGGCTAGCGTGGGGTGGTTCGGGTCCACGCCGTCCGCGAGAAGCAGAGCGCACAGCCGTTCGAACAACGCGCCGTCCGTGTAATGGCCGGTAATATCCGCATCCCGTTCACTCGCCATCCGCATCCTCCCGGCTCGACGCCTACCGTCTAGCGCTAATCGATAGTCTTACGAGGCGCGTTTCACGACCGGCGGGACCGGACAGACCGAAACCGCCATCGACACGATCGGCGTCAATCCGCGCGCCGCATTTTCATTGGCCGCGCCCCCACGCCGCCGGATATCGGCCGCCGGCATTGCCGCGATTTTCGCTTCGCCGTGCCCTGTTCCGGCAGACCGGCCCAAGCCGGAAAGACCGAAGGTGTTTTCGAGAAAATCGAACAGGCTACCTGATGTGTTACGCATTGTTGTATGGGGCGGTTGTCGCCGCCCGACCTCCTACTGAATTGCAATTCCGGTTCCGGCCCACTCCCCCTCCCAGCCGCCCCGAGCTTACCATTCCGTGGGTGGCTGGGAGGGGGAGTGGGCTGGCGCCGCAACAAAAATCTCGTCTAGGCCGTTTCGTTGAACAGCTCCCGGCCGATCAGCATCCGGCGGATTTCGCTGGTGCCGGCGCCGATTTCGTAAAGTTTCGCATCGCGCAGCAGCCGGCCCGTCGGGTACTCGTTGATATAGCCGTTTCCGCCCAGCGTCTGGATCGCCTCAAGCGCCATCCAGGTGGCTTTCTCGGCCGCATAGAGAATGACGCCGGCGGCATCCTTACGGGTGGTCTCACCCCGGTCGCAGGCCTGTGCCACCATATAGACATAGGACTTGCAGGCATTCATCGTCGTATACATGTCCGCCAGCTTGCCCTGCATCAGCTGGAATTCGCCGATGGCTTTACCGAACTGCTTCCGTTCGTGCAAGTAAGGGACGACGATATCCATGCAGGCCTGCATGATGCCGGTCGGGCCCGCCGCGAGCACCGCGCGCTCGTAGTCCAGGCCGGACATCAATACGTTGACGCCGCGGCCGACCTCGCCCAGCACATTTTCTTCCGGCACTTCGCAATCCTCGAAAACCAGTTCGCCGGTATGGCTGCCGCGCATGCCGAGCTTGTCCAGTTTCTGGGCGACGGAGAACCCCTTGAAAGTCTTCTCGACCAGGAAGGCGGTCATCCCGCGCGGACCGGCATCCGGATCGGTCTTGGCATAGATCACCATCGTATCGGCGTCGGGGCCGTTGGTGATCCACATCTTGCTGCCGTTCAGGACATAGCGGTCGCCCTTCTTGTCCGCCCGCAGCTTCATGGAAACGACGTCCGATCCCGCGCCCGGTTCGGACATGGCGAGCGCGCCGACATGGTCGCCGGAAATCAGCTTCGGCAGGTAGCGCTTCTTCTGGTCCTCGGTGCCGTTGCGGCGGATCTGATTGACGCAGAGGTTGGAATGCGCGCCGTAGCTGAGGCCGACCGAGGCGCTCGCCCGGCTGATTTCCTCCATCGCGACGACATGCTCCAGATAGCCCATGGCCGCGCCGCCGTATTCCTCCTCGACCGTGACGCCGAGCACGCCGAGGTCCCCCATCTTCTTCCAAAGGTCCATCGGGAACTGGTCGGTGCGGTCGATCTCGTCGGCCCGCGGCGCGATCTCATCCGCCGAGAAGGAGCGGACGGCGTCGCGCAGCATGTCCGCGGTTTCGCCGACGTTGAAGTTCAGGCTGGGGTAATCGTTGGCGATCATGGTTTGCTCCGTTTCCTCCGGCGGGGACGTTCAGCCGCCCCCAACCGCATTATTCCGCATGGTTCATTTTCCGGCACGCTGTCCGGTTATTCCGGCGGCGCGTCCGGCGTGTTCTTCAGCACCATCAACGTCACCAGGGCCGTTGCGCAATGCTTCTCCGTCGCCGCATCGCCCGCCCCGTTGAGCACGTAAAGGTCGGACTGACAGATCATCAGGCTGCCGCCGGCCCGGATCACCCGCGACCGGCCCAACATGGTGCTGCCATGGGCCGGGGCCAGCATGTTGATCTTATACTCCACCGTGATGACCGAGTCTTCGGCCCGCATCAGCGAAAAGGCCGCATAACCCGCTGTGCAATCGGCGACGGTGCCGACCAGCCCGCCGTGCAGGAAGCCGTGCTGCTGGGTCAAGGCATGGTCGTGATCGACCCGCATTTCCACATAGCCGGGTTCGACCACCGGCATGGTGATGTTGCAGTGATGCATGAAGGGTTGGCGGTTGAAACTGTCGCGCACCCGGGTTTCGTAATCCGGGTTCTTTGGCGCGAATGTCGGTTTTGCAAAAGTCGGCTTGGTCTGGGTCATGGCCGGTTTCCTTCCGCCTCCGCCTGGCCGCCCTCGCGCGCGCACCGGTCGACCAAGCGCGTACGGATCGCGTCCGGGAAGGGCCGCGCCTTATGCGCCGCGCGGTCGAAATAGGCGGCGATCAATTCACAACTGGCCGCCGGCACTTCGGCGCCTTCCTGCAAGACCGTCATTTCGTGCAGAATGCGGACGACCTTTTCCCTGACCTCGACGATCCGGCTGCGGATGGTCAACACGTCGCCCGCGAAAACTTCGCGCAGATACTTCGTGCGCGTCTCCACCGCCGCCATGCCGGTCCCTTCGGCATCCAGAAAATGCCGGTCCAGGCCGACACTGGCGAAGTTGGACCAGATGCCTTCGTTGAATTTCACCATATAGGCGGCAATGTTCAGATGGCCCATATGGTCGCATTCCGGTGGAATCGCCACGCCCTGATAACTCAGCACTCCGGCCCGGCTCAACCCGCTGACGGTCTGCTGGCCGGCGTCTGTCCGTTCGATCGTCGCGGTCATTTTGCGGTCAGCTCCTTCAACCGCTCGACGCTCTGCTCCTCCAGCGCGTCGAGTTCCGCCAGGGTCTCGTCGATGTCGCGGCGCTTGTCCTCAAGCTCCGCGCGGCGTTCCCGCAGCTTTTCGATGAACAGGGTCAATTGGCCCGACTCGCCCGGCGGCGCGTCGTACATGCCGACGATTTCCTTGATTTCGGCCAGCGTGAAGCCCAGCCGCTTGCCGCGCAGGATAAGCTTGAGGCGCACCCGGTCGCGCGACCGGAATATCCGGTTCTGACCGTCCCGCAACGGGCTCAACAACCCCTCGTCCTCATAGAACCGGATCGTCCGCGTCGTCACATCGAACGCATCGGCCAGTTCACGGATGGTATAGGTTTGGGACATGACCTGCTTTTCGCGGCTACTTCATGCGGATTTACGTTTACGTTAACGTAACTCCGATACCGAGGCAATAGCGGTCCGGGACGCAAAAAGAAAACGCGCCCGGCCTGGAGGACCGAGCGCGATTTGGGAAACCTGCGGCGCGGCGGACGACGCCGCGCTGAGCAGTCCTTAAGCTGTCATACCGCCGCGGCGCAAACGCTTCAGCGCACCAAGGCCGAACAGGCCGCTCAGCAGCAGGACCGCGGCCGGCGGAACCGGAACCGTGGTCACGCTGGCGACACCGATCCCGATGACCAGATCATCAAGATCCTTGTCGAAGCCGCCACCGCCATCGCCGAAGAAAGCAATCGTCGACCCATTGGCGAAGCCGAAGGCGTTTTCGTCGATGATATCCAGGAACGCCATTTCCAACTGCCCGTCGATATCGCCGGTGTTGCTGGCTTCCTGCGAGCCCTGCGAGGTGCGGAAGACGAACGGCAGCAACGCGGGCGCCGCCCCAAGGTCAGTCACCGAGAAGGTGCGTTGGGTCGTGGCGCCGATCGTGGCTGTTTCGTCGAAAATCAGATCGAACCCACCGTTGCTGTCCTGAAATGCCAGGTTGAAGTACCCGGCTTCGGATCCGAAATAGGTGAACTGGATGGTGACCGAGGACAACCCCGCCAGACCGTCGATGGCCAAACCGCGGTTTTGGCCGTTGCTGCTGGAATTGAAGATGTTCAGGGTTTCGTTGTTCAGGGTCCGGTCGGTGCTGCCGGTATCGATGAAACTATCGATCTGCGACAGGACGGAGCCCGTGCCGGGACCCGGATTGAAGTGTGCGATCCCGGGCTTGTTGTTGTTCACATCAAGTTCCCGCTGCAGGTCCGGCGGGCCGAGGATCGTCAACGATGCCGCATTGGCGGCGGTAAATCCGCAAACAGACGCGCTGAGAACAGCGGCTGCGGCAAAGGTTTTAAAAGCGATACGCATGGATGCCTCCCATAGGGCCGAACGAACAAAGAAAAGACGACACAAGAATTTGAAACGACGCGGATAGTATAGATCACGCGCCTGCCGCCTAATAGGGGTCGCTCTTACACGGGCGTTGCACATTCGACCGAACATTTGAACGGCCGTTGACAAAATCAATCGAAATCGCGCCCTGTTCACATCCCGGGTTCACAGCCCAGTCCGGGCCGGGCCGCTGTCATAGACGACGGCGCCAGCGGCGATGGTCGCGCGCACCTGCGGGCCGGCCGGTGTTTCCGGGTCGACGAGAACCAGATCCGCCCGCGCGCCCTGCGCGATTTCCCCGCGGTCGGAAAGCCCCGCGGCCCGGGCCGGATTCCGGCTGACCCGCGCCCAGGCTTCCGGGAAGGAGCAGCGCCCGTCGCGCACCAGGCGGAAGGCCGCCGCCAGCATGCTGGGATAGTAATAATCGCTGGCCAGGATATCGCACCGCCCCGCCGCCACGTTTTCCGCGGCGTCGAGCGCGCCGTTGTGACTGCCGCCGCGCATCACGTTCGGCGCGCCGAGAACGATGGGATTGCCCAGCCGCGAGGCTTCGTCGGCGGCCTCATCGGTCATTGGGAATTCCGCCACGGTGCAGCCCAGCCCATTGTACCAGGCGCGCGTTTCCGCCGTCGTGTCGTCATGCGACAGTTGCGCCACGCCGGCCTTCACCGCCGCCGCGGCCAGGCGTTCGATTGCGCCCGGCACATCGTCCTTGCGCGCCGCGACGCGCTTGGCGAGGTCGATGAAATCCTGCTCGGTCAAGCCGGTCCGGCCGGTATATTCGCCGAGTTTCTTCTTCTCGGGACTGAGGACGCGCTTCAGAATGGTGGGCGCGTGATCGTTGAAGGCCAGCAGATCGATCCGGCCCGCCGCGATCCAGTCCGCCACTTCTTCCTCCGCGTCGAGATTGAACGTCTCCCACCTAAGATGGGTCCGTGCATCGCAGCCGAAGCAAGGGCGCAATGCCTCAATCGCATTCAGGACGCTGCGGCATTGCTCCGCGCCGCGCAGCCCCGGTTCCCAGGAATAGGTGATGCCGTGGAAAGCCGTCGTGATGCCGTTGGACACCAATTGCCGGTCGGTATCCATGAAAGCGACGGCATGGTCCACATGGACGCCCGGCCGCGGCATCATCTGCCGTTCGAAGGCATCGCCGTGAATGTCCACCATGCCGGGCAGGACCCAAAGGCCGGCCGCATCGATTTCCCGGCCGTCCGAAACGCCGCCCAAGCCGGAAATCCGCTCGCCGTCCAAGCTTATGCAGGTTTCGGCGAAATCACCGGCGGGCAGCAAAACACGGCCGTTCACGATCGTCGTCATTCCAGGGTCTCCTAAGAAAAGCATGCGGGCATTTTTGCCCGGCCGCTTTCTGTATCCCGAGCCATGCGGCCGCAACAAGCCCCGGCACGTCCGGCGCTAGACGTCTCGATACATTGCAATGAAAGCTTCATCGGATGTTCGCGCGGCTGAAACAGAGACGTCACGCATTCGCATCGAACCCGTCACATCCTCCGACGCCATTGGCAGCCGTATGCGCAAGGCAACGGTCACCGAGCAAACAATGGCAACCATTCGGATAGTCCGACGGTGCCGATACAACAGCTTGAATTTGGGGGACTACCAAATGAAAAGAAGACAGTTTCTTTCCGCCGCCGCCGGCGCACTCGCCGCCACGGCGATCGCCCTGACAGCCACTGCCGCCAGCGCGGCGGAAACGATCCGCTTCGCCGTCACCGATGTCGAGGGCCTGGAAGCCCTGCAGACCGAATTCGGGCCCTTCCGCGACAAGCTCAGCGCGCTCACCGGATACGAGGTCGAGTTTTTCCCGGTCAACAGCCGCACCGCCGCGGTCGAGGCTTTGAGTTCCGAACATATCGATTTCGTTCTGACCGGTCCGGCGGAATATGTCGTCTTCAAGGCCCGCACCGACGCCAAGGTGGTGGTCGGTTGGCAGCGGCCCGACTATTTCGCGCAGATCGTCGTCATGGCCGACGGACCGATCAAGTCCGTCGAAGACCTGCGCGGCAAGAAGGTTTCCTTCGGCTCGGTCGGTTCCACCAGCCAGCATCTGGGCCCGGCCCAGGCCCTGGCCGATATGGGGCTGCTCTATAACAAGGACTATGCCTCGCAGATCATTTCCCGGAACGTTGCCGTCGAGGCGATGATCCGCGGCGACATCCAGGCAGTCGGTATGAACTTCGGCCATCTCAACAAAATCCGGAAGGCCTTTCCGGACCAAGCCTTCACCGTCGTCGCCCGCGGCCGCGATCTGCCCAACGACATTCTGATCGCGGGCAAGCACGTATCCGGCGAGATGTTCGACAAAATCCGCGCCACCTTCATCGAGCATGGCAAGGAACTGATGGCGCAGGTCGTCAAAGGCGACGACAACAAGAAATATCTGGGCGGCCATTTCTTGGCCACGATCGAAGACAAGGACTACAACTATGTCCGCTCGATGTATTCGACCATCGGCGTGGACAAGTTCAACTCCTTCGTCGGCAACTAGGCGCCGTGCCCGAGATATCGATAAACCGGTCCAACCGGCCGGCCGAAACGGGCATATCGGAAGCACCGGGGATAGCACCGGGGGTGGAGCGCCGCTCCATCCCCGGCCCCGTCGTGACGGAAGTACCCGCCGACCGGCCCGCCACCATATGCGCCGTCGATAAACTGGTGCTGCGCTTCGGCGGCCGGGGATCGCCGGCAATTCTAAAGGGCGTATCGCTCGACATCGCCGATGGCGAAGCGGTCGCCATCCTTGGATCGAACGGCGCCGGCAAGTCCACCCTGCTGCGTTGCCTGCCGCGCCTGCTGGAGCCGAACGAAGGGTCCGTATCCTTGCTGGGCGAGCAGGTCATGTCGCTTCGTCCGCCGGCGCTGCGGCGTTTGAGAAGCCGGATCGGCTTCGTTTTTCAACGGCACAACCTGTCGACCCGCCTGTCCGTCCTGTCCAACGTCATCCATGGCGCCCATGGCCGCGTCGGCGCCTTGCGCGCCTGCCACCAGGCATTGGCGCCGCAGGCGCTGCGGGAAGAAGCGATGGACTGCCTGGCGCAGGTCCGCCTGGCCGATCTGGCCGGCAGGCGCGCGGACCAGCTTTCCGGCGGCCAATCCCAGCGCGTCGCGATCGCCCGCGCCCTTATGCAGCGGCCGGAGATCATGATCGCCGACGAACCGGTCGCCAGCCTGGATCCCAACGCGGCGGAAGAAGTGATGGATCTTTTCGCGCGGTTGATGCGCGACCGCGGCATCACCCTGATCTTCACATCCCATCATTTGAAACACGCGCTGGCTTACGGCGACCGGATCGTCGCCTTGAAAAGCGGCCTTGTGGTCGAGGACAAACCCACCGCCCGGCTGCGCGAACAGGACCTGGATTGGATTTATGACAGCAACGACCGGACCTGATCATCGCGCGCCGGACCGCCTAGGAAAGATCAGCCCGCTGGCCTTCGCGCTGACCGTCGGCGCCGCCGCCTTTGTCTTGGTGTCCTTCAATCATGTGGGCTTGTCCTGGGAGAAAATTCTGGGTGGCGGTCCGGGTCTGGCCCGGTTGGTCAGCCAGATGTTCCCGCCGGATCTGAGCCGCTTGTCGCCGGTCCTGGTTTCGCTGCTGGAAACCTTTCAGATGGCGGTGGTCGGAACCGTCCTGGGCATCGCCCTCAGCCTGCCTTTGGCGGTCATGGCCAGCGCCAAGCATTCGCCCCACCCTGTGTTGAGAGTGGCTTTCCGGGGACTTATCGCCTTCTTCCGCACCGTGCCGGACTTGATCTGGGCGCTCGTTTTCGTCATCGCCGTCGGCCTGGGCCCGGCAGCGGGCACCTTGGCGATCATGATAGACACGATCGGCTTTTGCGCCCGTTTCTTCGCCGAAGCGATGGAAGAGGCCGATGACGGCCCGCAGGAAGCCCTGACCGCGATGGGGGCCGGCCGCACCGGCCTGCTGTTCAGCGCCGTCTATCCGCAGGTGATTCCAAGCTTCATCGCCACTGGCCTGTTCGCACTTGAAAAGGCGACCCGGTCGTCTGTCGTCCTCGGCCTTGTCGGCGCCGGCGGCATCGGTATCGAGCTGAAGGTGGCGATGGATTTCTTCAGCTACGACCTGGCCTGCATGATCATCATTTCCATCTTCGTCCTGGTCCTGATGGTGGAACAGGCCAGCGGCTGGCTGCGCGCCCGCGTTCTTTGACCCCGCCTGTCGTTTAATGCGGCGTTGCGAACCGGATGTTGCCGGCGGCCAACCGGGCCTCCACGATGGCCGCGCCGCCGGCCCGCATCAGCCAGTCCAGGCGATGGTCGCGCATTTGCCGTTGCGCGCCGCCCCCCTGCACCGCCGCCATCAGCGCCTTGAAATCGTCCAGGCTCTGTTTCACCTCGGTCACGGTTTCCGAGACGCTGGGCCGTGCGTTCATCCGCTTGAGCCATGCCTGAAGGTTCGGCTCTTCGGGCGGCAGGCGAAGCAGGCGCGACACATTCATATGTGGCAAAAGGGCCATGTCGGCACGGCCGATTTCGGGCCCGCTGAAATAGTCGTCACCGCCCAGCCGGCCGGACAAATCGTCCTGTATGCGTTTCAATTCCGACCGGCCGAATGCATCGACCGCCTGCCTGACCGGTTCGGGCCCATCCTGGCAGGACATCAATTCCCCAATATTGTAGATGATGGCCTCGATCTCGGTATCGCAAAGATCCTCGAGCATCCGGCTCTCGGCACGCCGGGCGGAATCCCCCGGCAGCAGGGGCGGGTCCGGCCATTTCTCATCGATATAGTCGAGGATAATTCTCGAATCCGTAATCACCGCCTCGCCGTCCAGCAGCAAGGGAACTTCTCCGCGCCTGCTCAAGCGCCGCACGTCCTTCGTGCCCTCCCCCGTCAGGCCGTTCCGGCGTTCGAAGGGAATACCCTTTTCCCGCAGGGCGATTTTGACTTTTTGCGCAAAGGGCGAAAGCCCGAAATCGTACAGCACCAACATCCACGTTCCTCCGATTTTCCGGCGCAATAGACAGCCCGGCCATGTAGTAGATAAGACGGTCCCGGATGACCGCAACCTAAACGGCGTTGGCGAAGCTTCGCCGGCGCGCTATGGGATCAGCACAGCCGCGCCGGTGAGGCGGCCTTCGCGCAGATCGGCCAGGGCCTGTTCGGCCCGGGCCAAGCGATAGGGCCGGACATGCGTTTCGATCGGCACCTCGGCGGCCAGCGCCATGAATTCATCCCCGTCCGCCCGCGTCAGATTGGCCACCGAGCGAACCACCCGTTCCTCCCACAGGATGCTGTAGGGAAAGCTTGGAATGTCGCTCATATGAATGCCGGCGCAAACGACCGTGCCGCCCTTCCTTACGGCCCGCAAGGCGGCGGGAACCAATGCCCCGACCGGCGCAAAGATGATCGCGGCATCCAGCGGTTTCACCGGCGCCTCGTCCGATCCGCCGGCCCATGCCGCCCCCAAATCCCGCGCGAAGTCCTGCGCCTGGATATCGCCGGGTGAGGTGAAGGCATGTATTTCGACGCCCTTGGCGATGGCGACCTGGGCGATGATATGGGCGGCCGCCCCGAACCCGTAGAGACCGAGCACCTTCGCGTCCCGGACCATGGCCCAGGATCGATAGCCGATCAGCCCGGCGCAAAGCAGCGGCGCGGCATGCGGGTCGTCATATCCGCCCGGCAAGGGGAAGACGTATTGGGCATCCGCGACGCAGTATTCGGCATATCCACCGTTCAGCGTATAGCCGGTGAAGCCCGGCGCGTCGCACAGGTTTTCCCGGTGATCGCGGCAATAGTCGCATTGCCCGCATGTATGGCCCAGCCAGGGCACACCGACGCGGTCGCCTATGACAAGCCCGTGCGCCGTCGCACCACCGGGCCCCAGCGCATCGACCGTTCCGACCACTTCATGACCCGGAATGACATTGGGCAGCGGCTTGGAAAGATCGCCGTCGACGACATGCAGATCCGTTCGGCAGACCCCGCAGGCATTGACCTTGATGCGAACCTGACCGGGACCCGGCTCGGGGATGGGAACATCCCGCAATTCGACCCCGCCCCCGCCGTCGCGCAGCACCATCGCTTTCATGAATTCAGCCATCTCTTACCGTCCCAAATCCCGTCGCCGCCGGATTGTCGATAGTCCAAAACCCTGAAAGGCCATACGGCCCCATTCATGATGTTCGCACAGCACCGGAGAGCAAGACCTGCGACGCAGGCGCGCAGGCAACCGCGTTCAGTGACTAAGTCACAGCCGGGCGCAACCATCCCCTGGCATAGCAAGGGGAAGACGCAGGGCCGCCGCCTTGGCCCCCATGTTGTCGCATCCAACAATAGGAGAACCCGCGATGAGTCTTAAGGCCTTCCTGCTTGCCGCCGCCGTGACCGCTCTATCCGTGATACCCGCCCAAGCCCAAAACACTATGGGGCAGAAAGGGCCGAGCAATGTGGTGACGGTCGTGACCGCCGCCGACCCGCAGGTGCAGTTGATGGCCATGGTCCTCACCATGCAGGCGGCGAATCTGGGCATTGCCCCTTCCATCCTTCTCTGTGGGCCGGCCGGGGATATCGCCCTGGCCGATGCGCCGGCCTCCGCCACAAGCGGCCAACCGCCGAAGAACATGAGCCCCAAGGGTTTGATGCGGAAAATCATGGAGATGCATGACGCCAAGGTAGAAGTCTGTGCGATCTATTTGCCCGGCAAAGGTCTGGACGCCAGTGCGCTCAGCGACGGTATCGGTGTCGCGAAACCGGCCGCAATGGCCAAGGCTTTGATGGCGCCGCGCACCAAGGTTCTGTCCTTCTGACTGAAGGGCGACCTAACGAATGGAAAAGGAAACCCACATGTTGACCCGTATAAGCTTGGCCGTCGTCTTGACGGTCGCAATAACGACGGCGGCATTCGCCGCGCCGGCGCCGTCCGACCCGAAAAAACAAACATCGTGGGGGCTCTACCTGACCGCCGCGGAAGCCTATGAGATGAAGCAGGCACAGGGCGATGCGGTATTGTTCGTCGATGTGCGGGAGCCGGTAGAAATCATGTTCACTGGATTCACCGATATCGTCGACGTCAATGTGCCGTTCCTGATGGTGAACCCCACCAAGATGAATCCGAAAAAGCCGGTTCTGGCGATGGAGAAAAACCCAGGCTTCGCTTCGGAAATACTGGCCGCGTTGGACGCTAGAGGCCTGGAAAAATCGACACCGATCCTATTGATGTGCCGTTCCGGGGGAACGCGCGGCGCACCGTCCGCCAAGGCGCTTGAAGGGTTGGGCCTGACATCGGTCTATGTCGTCGTCGACGGTTTCGAAGGGTCGACCCGAAAGGATGGGCCGAACGGGCCGTTCAGAACGGTCAACGGTTGGAAGAATTCCGGCCTGCCCTGGAGCTACAAACTCAACCCTGAGAAAATCTACCTGCGCGGCACCGCTTTCACGCAATAACGCCGCGATAGTGCAAACGGTGTCTCTCCCGTTTCCCCGTGGGCCGTGTCCAGACCGACAGAGCCCCGTGAAACGGAGAGACATCATGCGGCCGGAAGGGTTTCGACGCCGATGGTCTGGAAAGGTCCCAACTGATTGTCCTGGATACCCAGGAAGATCGGGTCCTTCGCCTGACGATAGATGTTCACCTTGGCATTGAAGACCGACCGCGACCGGCCGTGCTTGTCCTGGATGCGATAGCGGTTGATGCCGAAGCCGCCTTCTTTCACCGGCGGCCCCGTCAGATAGACCTTGATATCGGAAATCTCGTCATCGTTGAGGACCAGGCCATTCAGGTCGGTCAGATTCATCTGCGCCGTCTCGATGAATTCCCGCGTATCCAGATGCCAGTCCTCTCCGGTCAGCGGATGCGGGGTGGTGATGTCGAAATCCCCCATGATGATCTGGCCCGGAATGGCCCTTTCGATCATCCGCGCCAGTTCGATGGTGACGTCGCCGACGATGTAGCTGAAGGTCGTCGGGCTCAGCCCTTCCGATTGATAGAATTCGTAATGATCGCCGATATGAAAGGCGGCGCGCAGTTTCGGCACAGAGTTACTGGTCGCCTTGCGCTGGGCGATGGCGTTGTCGGCCAGAATCAGATGCATGAAGTGATACAGATCCCGGTTCGCCTGCAGGCTGGATGTACGGTTCCAGATATAGAACCCATCCCCGGTTGTCGATCTGGCGAATTTGATGGTGATCGACTTGTCCCGCAGCTTGCTATGCGCGGAGTTCACCGAATAGGCGAGGCTGTTCAACTGCGTCACCTGTTCCAACGGGCTGAGCAGCGAAAAGCCGACCGCGTCGAAAAGCGCGACCGCGCGGTCTGTGCCATGCGACAGGGAATACCGGCGGATCAAGGCTTCCACCGTTTCGTCGTCCAGCCAGCGCCCGGTTGCGAATCCCAGATCGACATTCACAATCTCGGTCCCCAACGCACTGGCGATGCGTTTCAGCCAGCGCGGCGTCACCTGTTTCCGGCCGGATATGATCTGGAAGATGAAGCTGACTTCTTCGATCCGGTTCGGGCTGGTGATGTAGTCGATGATCGAATGATGCGGAACGATCAGAATATCCAGCCCGTCATGGGACGGCGTCCAGGCCAGGATGATGTTCTTTCCCAGCTTCCAGTTCCGGTGAAGGATATCGTCCAGCTTGATGATGCAGGACCGTACCTCCGACATCGACGCCCCTTCCGGCTTGTGCCGGGAAACGTCTAGAAAGGCATCGATCCAAGATTGCCGCGACTGGTCGTCTTTCGCGTGCATGGCTCCCCCCAATACACTGCCCACTCTTATGCCCATCGTTCCAAGCGAGCACTCCCCGGGCCAGCACCCCTTTGCTGTCCCAAACCAAGGCTAGCGGGATTCAGCCCTGTTGAACACTACACCGTGCATAGAGCGGCATACGGGTATCCGAACACCACCCGCGATCACTTTTTTCAGCAAAGATGCATGCCGCTATCGCATCCCGTCGAATCGTTTCACGCTTCCGATCGAACCGGTATCGCGGATAGGAGGATTTCATGTCCAACCTGCATTCTGGGCTTCAATCGGGCCGATTGGTTCACTTGCGAACACCGCGCTTGAAAGCGCGGTTCGGCTCCACGGCGGTGATCCTGCGCTGCGACGGGGAAAGCGCCACGCTTTTCACCGATGCCGGCAAGGCCACCGTCAAACGCCAGGACTTTTCCATTCCCGCCAAACCCGCCGCCGACTGTCTGCCGATGCGGCTTAGGCTGCCCTTCGGGGATTGGGAGGAGGAAGACGGATCGCGCGTCTTGTTCTCCCGCGACTTCTGCCCGCTTTGGCGGATCGGCCCCGGGGAGGCAATCGCGCCGGACATGCCTTGGCGGCCGGTCGGGCGGCAACGGGAAAACCGATATTGGGATTTCCGCACAGCGCCCTGGTGCGACCGGACCACCGAACTGCGGATGGAAACGCTGTTGCAGAAGATCGGCATCACCAGCGATCCGATCCTGGGCGACGCGCTCTTCCTGATGATCCGCAATCCGGACCTGTCGATCCGCGAGGCGGTCACGGAAATGGGCCGTAAGGTGACGGAGCCGATGTAACGTCACCGGCACCACGACCCGACACGAAACAGCCTCTCCGCGTACCGCACCCGGAGAGGCTATTTTCTTGAGCGGCGGAAAAGTTTCCCGCGCCGATACGCATAACGACGGCGTGGCGCCTATTTCTCCCCGTCTATTTCTCCCCGTCTATTTCTCCCAGGGCGGGACCGGCGTGAACTTTTCGACCAGATAGTCGATGAAAGCGCGGGTCTTGGGCGACAGATGACGCGGGTCGGGATAGACCGCGTGGATCGGCGAGGGTTCGTCTTCCAGGAAGTCACCCAGCACTTCAACCAGGCGGCCTTCCCGTATGTCCTTGCGGCACAGGAATTCAGCGCACCGCGCGATGCCGAGCCCGGCAATCAGCAGGTCGTAGATCGACTCGCCGTTATTGGCGACGAAGTTGCCCGACGCCCGGATCGCCTGCCGGCGCCCGTCGGGATAGCGGAAGGGCCATTCGTTCAGGAACTGGTGCCCGGCGAAGCCAAGGCAGTTATGATGGTTCAAATCGTCCGGCGTTTCGGGAATGCCATACTTCTCTATATAGGCGGGCGCGGCACAGATGCGGCGTTTATTGTCGCCCAGTTTGCGCGCGACCATGGCCGAATTGCTCAGCTTCCCCATGCGCACCGCGACATCGACGCCTTCCTCGACCAGGTCGACGATGCCGTCGGACAGCATCAATTCCAGCGTCACTTCCGGATAACGGTCGAGGAATTCCGAGATGATCGGCGCGATCTGATGTTCACCGAAGGCGACCGAGCATGTCACCCGAAGGTGACCTCGCGGCGCCGTCTTGGACAGGGAGACGGCCTGCTCCGCCTCGTCGATATCCGACAGGATGCGTTTGACCCGATGATAGAAGGCGTCGCCCTCTTCCGTCAGGTTCAGGCGCCGGGTCGTGCGCGTCAAAAGCCGCACGCCCAACCGGTCTTCCAACCGCGTGATCTGCTTGCTGACCGCAGAGGGGCTCAAACTCAGGCTGCGCGCAGCGGCCGAAAACCCGCCGGTATCCACGACACGCGCAAAGACCTGCATTTCATTGATATTGTCCATGGCCCGGAAATCCCACCCATCGCCGAATTATTTTTTCCGCTTGGGCACAACGACCCAATGCTTTGATGAACGATTAGCATAGACAAACCGATCAACCAACATTTTATGGCCCCAAAACGGGGTAAACAGAACAAATCGACCGGCCGCGGCCCGGCTGCACTTCATCAATCCCCCTAGACTTCATTAATCGCTTCGGCGCGTTGTTTTTTTACCACGACCCGAGCGTGAGGCATGACATCGAAATTTCACCCATTTCGGCTTGATCCCGAAACCCGCGGAAATCTGCCCTTTCCATCCGGGCAATTGCTGCAACGCACCATTATGTCACCGGTTATCTGTTCCTAATGATCAAAAGTCATTTACATTATTAACCCATTACATTTTCATTGCCAGTGAGTATCTTCCACTCATGCAAACGGCGGAGAGCGAAAGACGGTTTTCTTAACGCAGTTGCAGCAAAATTCACCTGGCGGAGACAAGGCCGAAACATACTGTCCCGCCGCATATGTAAGGAAGAAAGAAATGAACACGATCACGAAGCCCAGCATGGATTACACCCCGGAACAGATCGACGCCGCGATCGCGCGCGCTCGTGTGGCCCGCAGCGAAACCTTCCACGAAGTCTTCAAGGGCGTCGGCCGCAGCTTCGCCGGCCTGTTCGGCCAGAGCGTCGTCACCGGTCGCCCGGTTGCTTCCTAAGCGGGGCGCTTCCTAAGACGGTCGCTTCCTAAGGCGGTTGTTTCCTAAGGATCTTGCCGCAACGGCTGCCGCATATTCCGGCGCCGGGCATTTTCCCTAGCCTTTCGGGACCCTTCCGCCCCGGCTCGTTCGCTCCTCCCAGGGACGGCCGGGGCGAAGGCCCGGAAACGGGGCATACTCCGCCCCGTACAGTTCAGTACATTGACGTTAGAGTACCCTTTTTAGAGTTTACGTTTCCTCCCAATACTTGGCTCCACGGCATTTCCCGTGGGGCCAATTTTTTTGTTCTGGAAGCCGGGAGGAATACCCCCGGCAGGAATATCGGGGCTCAGGCGTCGATAAGAGCGGCATATTCGGCCGCCTGCTGCGCATCTTCCGGACGGTTCATGTTGAAGAAGGGATCGAAGGGTTCCGTCGCGAAAGAAACCTCCGTCAGGCGGTAACGCGCGGTCCATCGGTCGACTTTGCGGATATCCTCATCCGCCATCGCCCGCCGCAAGTCACCGGAAAGTGATATGGGCCAAATGCCAACAACCGGATGGGTTCGCCCGTCCGATGCCGCACAGGTCATGTCCGCCTCTCCGGCCAGGATCGGGGCCGCAAGCCGGTCCGCCAGATCCCTGGGCAGGAACGGCGCGTCCGTCGGTACCGTCAGGATATGCGTGAATTCGCTTTCCGCCGGTCCGGCGCCGCCGTCGGTTTCCGGCTTCTGCGCCGCGGCCCATTCCATTCCGGTCAACACGCCCGCCAAGGGGCCCGCGAAATCGCCGATGGCATCGGGAACGACGGGCAGTCCGTACGCCGCGAAGCGATCCGTATCGCCATTGGCATTCAGCACCAGGGCGTCGACCTGCGGCCTGACCCGCGCGACGATCCGGGCCAGAACGGTCTCGCCGGCAAGGTCCCGCAGACATTTATCGCCGCCCCCCATGCGCCGGGATTGCCCGCCGGCCAACAGGACGCCGCAGAGACGCATCGGTACCGCCGTCATTCGCCTTCCTCCGCCGCCTTTTCAATCGCTTCGCTTTCCAGCGCCTCGCTCCAGGTGACGACGCGGTTGCGTCCGCCCTGTTTCGCCGCATAGAGCGCCTTGTCGGCCCGTTCGATCGATTGTTTCAGCGGAATATCGTATTTCACCCGCACGATCCCGAACGACGCCGTGACCGGCAGGCGGGTGCCGTCCGCAAGCGCGATCGGCGCCGATTCCAGCGCGCCGCGCAGCCGTTCCAACACCGAAATCGCGGTCCCGGTATTGGCGTTCGGCAGGGTGATCAGGAATTCCTCGCCGCCATAGCGATAGATCGAATCATAGGGCCGCAGATTCGACTGGAACCGCCCCGCGACGCTGGCCAGCACCACATCGCCGGCGGCATGGCCATAGGTGTCGTTCACCCGTTTGAAATGGTCGATATCGGTCAATGCAAGGCAAAGCGGGCCGCCGGTGCGCTGGCCGCGTTCGAATTCCACATCCAGGTCATGGGCCATGATCTGGCGGTTATGCAGCCCGGTCAGGGGATCGATCTCGGACACCAGTTTGGCGAAAGCGTCCCGCAGCCTGCGGGCCTGATCGTAGAACCGGCTGACATGGTTGATCAGCCCGTCATATTCGGCCGTGCGGATCGGCTGCCCCTCCACGACGATGGCGGCCAGGCGGCGCGCCTGCTCATGAATCTGGCGATGGGATCGGGTCAGTTCCTCAAAGGCCGGTTGCTGCAGCAGCGCGTCTTCGGACCGTTCCGCCATCCATTTTCCGAAACCGGTCTGGATATGGGAGTCGAGGGCCATCACGCGCCGGTCCGGCGGCTTGCCGCACACGACAGAACGGTGCCAGGACTGCATGAACCGGCGCACTTCATCGACGCCTTCGTCAAGCGCGCCGAGCACGTCCTGCGGTTTGCAGGCCGGCGGGCGGTCGGGACCGCGCCGTTCCGCGCCCACAGCGCTCCCCCCGCCGCCGTCTGTCTTGTCAGACGGCGTCATCGGGCAGGCTCGCTTTGCGCTTGTGGCGCATGTCTTCGTCATCCGCATCCGCCGGTACGCCGTCGAAGACGATACGCTCATCGCCCGACAGCGCGATGAACCGCCGTCCCTTGGCCCGGCCGATCAGGGTCAGGCCCGCCTGCCGCGCCAGGTCGACGCCCCAGGCGGTGAAGCCGGAACGGGACACCAGGATGGGAATGCCCATCTGCACCGTCTTGATGACCATTTCCGACGTCAGACGGCCGGTGGTGTAGAAAATCTTGTCGTCCGGCGAAATACCGTTCAGATGCATATAGCCGGCGATCTTGTCGACCGCGTTATGCCGGCCAACATCTTCCATATAGATCAAGGGCTTGTCGCCGCGGCACAGGACGCAGCCATGGATCGCGCCCGCCGCGAGATACAGGCTGGGCATGGTGTTGATCGCCTTGGTCAGGTGATACAGCCAGGACGTATGAATCCGGGCCTGTTTCGGCAGGGCCACATCCTCGAACTTTTCCATCAGGTCGCCGAAGACCGTTCCCTGCGCGCAGCCCGACGTGCGCACCTTCTTCTTCAGCTTTTCCTCGAAATTGGTGCTGCGCTCGGTTCGCACGACGATCGTCTCGATATCGTCGTCATAGTCGACGGCGGTGATCCGGTCGTCGGCCCGCAGCATGTTCTGGTTCAGCAGATAACCGACCGCCAGATATTCCGGATGGTCGCCGATCGTCATATTGGTGACGATTTCCTGGCCGTTCAGATACAGCGTCAGCGGCCGCTCGACGACGACCCGGGTTTCGACCCGCCGCCCTTCGTGATCGATGCCGGTCACCGCTTCGGTCAGGCGCGGGTCGTCCGGGTCGGGCACGACGATGGGTCCGTCCTGCGGCGCATCGTCCCCGGCGCCACTCTCCGGCAGCGCGAACTTTTCGTTTCCAGCCTTTTGCGCGGTCATCCCCGGTCGCCTGCGGGTTGTTGTCATTGGTGGGATGAATATGGAACCCATTCCCCCAACCGGCAACCGCCCAGAACGGAACCGAACCGAACCGAAGGATGGACCATCTTCCGATGTCAATCCGCCTTCGGCACTAACAGCTTCAACGCGCCCGGATGGATTTCGACGCAGACTTTCGGCGCCAAACGGATCAATTCGCCGTCGACGACCACCCGCGCCGACCGTTTGGGGCGCGGGAATTCCAGCTCGACCCTGCATCCGGTTCCGGTCTTGAAATCGGGATTGCCCGACCAGCTTCCCATGACCAGATCCGTTGTCAGCCGGGCCGAGGCGCCCCGGTCCAACGCGGCGGCGTGATAAACGCCCAACACGCCCTGGTCCAACCGGTCCGCATAGGGCAGATGCCCCTCGCCGAACGGATTGTTGGAAACCGAGACGACACTGAACCGGCCCTCGACGAGCTTCTTCCCGTCGACGGTGACGACGGCCGGAAATCTGGGCGGACGGGAAAGCATCGAAAAGGTGGCCGACGCACTGGCCAGGATTTTACCGAAGCGGGACCGGTGGCTGCGGCTTTTCCGTTCGTGGATCATGCGCGACTGCATCCCGACGGAGATCTGATGCACGAAGGGTTTGCCGTTCGCGGTGCCGATGTCGCAAGCGCGGACAGATGCCCGGGCAAGCGCCGGCGCCGCCGCCATGATATCCAAGGGCACGCCGATGGAGCGTGCGAAAAGGTTCATGGTTCCGGCCGGCAGGACGCCCAACGGCATGCCGTTCTTCCAGGCATGGGCGGCGGCGCAACTGACGGTCCCGTCCCCGCCCCCGGCGACAATGGCGTCCAGGTTCCGATCCGACGTTTCCCGTTCCAGGGCGTCTTCCAACTCTTTGCCCGTCACCAGACAAATGTCGAAGTCATGGCCCTCGCGCCCGAATGCCTGCCGTAAATGATCGGAAAACATCTCGAGATCCATGGTCTTGAGGGTTCCCCCCTCGCGATTGAGAACGGCGCGTATCCGCACGGTGTCGGCACTCCAAAATCGGGTCGGTCACCCTTGTTAACGTCCCGTCCCGCCTTCGGGTTCCCTCGTTCACGGTCTTTTTCCTCTATTCTACGCTGGTCGGGCTTGATTTCCGGGGCCCGGCAATAAAGATGTGTGGCATGATTGATCCGTTCGGCCGCCACATATCCTATCTGCGCGTATCGGTTACCGACCGCTGCGACTTCCGCTGTGTCTATTGCATGTCGGAAGACATGACCTTTTTGCCGAAATCGGATGTGCTGTCGCTGGAGGAATTGGACCGGCTGTGCAGCGCCTTTGTCGAACTGGGCGTGAACAAGCTGCGCCTGACCGGCGGGGAGCCCTTGGTCCGCCGCAACATCATGTGGCTGATCGACCGGCTGGGGCGTCACTTGAAGACCGGCAAGCTCAACGAGCTGACGCTGACCACGAATGCCAGCCAGCTGACGAAATATGCCGACGACCTCTATAAGGCCGGCGTGCGCCGCATCAACGTGTCGCTCGACACGCTCGACCCCGCCAAGTTTCTGTCGATCACCCGCTGGGGCAAGCTCGACAAGGTCATGGCCGGTCTGGAAGCCGCGAAAAGCGCCGGTCTGGACGTAAAGATCAATGCCGTCGCCCTGAAAGGCGTGAATGACGGCGAGATCCACGATCTCGTCGCCTGGTGCGGGCGCGAAGGTTTCGACCTGACCTTCATTGAAGTCATGCCGATGGGCGAAATCGGCGACGCGGAACGTGTCGATCAGTATTGGCCGCTTTCCATGGTCCGCGCCGAATTGGCGAAACGCTGGACCCTGGACGAAATCGACTACACCACCGGCGGCCCGGCCCGCTATTCGCGCGTTCGGGAAACCGGCGGACGGCTGGGCTTCATCACGCCGCTGACCCATAATTTCTGCGAAAGCTGCAACCGCGTCCGGCTGACCTGCACGGGCACCCTATTCATGTGCCTTGGTCAGGAAGACGCCGCCGACCTGCGCACCGCGCTGCGCGCCAGCGACGACGACGCGCTTCTGGTCGAGGCCATCCATGAAGCCATCAGCCGCAAACCCAAGGGCCATGACTTCATCATCGACCGCCGCCGCGGCGCGAAAAGCAATGTCCGCCATATGAGTGTCACGGGCGGCTGATTTTAGGCCGATCGGCCATGCAGTTGAACGATCAGGCAATCGCGTTTGAGGGAACCGTCAACACAGCGGCGGGCTGCCTTTCCGGCAGGGCATCTTCCGGAACCCAGGTGTAAATCGTCATGCCGAGCAACCCGGTGACCGGTCCGTCCGGCTCGTCGGCCAGGGGCAGCATGATCCGTTCGCCGATGGGAAGCCGGCCTTTTGCTTCATAGACCATTCCCTTCATGCAGATCACCGCACGCGAGTCGACCAACGGCATCCAGCGTTCGGTCACGCTGGGCAGCGCTTCCGCCGACAAAACGTCCTGCAAGCTGCAGCCCTTCAAATTTCGGCCGAAGACATCAGCCAATTCCTGGCCGGCCAGACGATAGCGGAAGGTTTCGGGTTCCTCATAATCCATCAAGAATATCCAAGGCAGGGCCCAGGGAATCTCGATGGGGTCGATATCCGCCCGCGACGGCAGGCCGCGTCCGGTGCGTTTCGACCGCCAATAGTCGAAGAACTTCAATACTTCAGGGGAATCCAGAAAGGCCGCAATTCTGTCGGCGCCGTCCGGCAAGGACCGTGTTTCGGAAAGGTCGGCTGCGGGCATACTGAAAACTCGGTTCGATATGTCACGAGCCCCCCAGCCCGCGGGAAGCCTAACCGAGCAAACCGGCCGAAGGCCAGTGCAAAAAATTCAATCGATGGCCCTCAAATCATGCCCCTCAATTGATGACCTTGGCCCGCATCGGGCCGGCCTTGGGTCTGCCGCGCGTCGACGCCGCCTGATGATGAACCATGCGGGGGCGGCCACCTTCCAGGATGAAGGCATTCGTCGCCGCCAGATAGGTTTCTTCGATCTTCTCGAAACAGAAGACCGTCGCCATGGCCGAGGTGACGATGGCGTAGGGGGCCTGGCATTCGATCGGGGGTGCGTGCTGCAATATCTCCCGCCAGCCGTCCAGAACCGCTTCGCGTCCGAAGAACGGTTCCCAGTTCGGATGGATACAGCACTGGTTCGCGTCTGCCGCCCAAAGATCAGCCATGGCGGGAAAGTCGCCTTCGCGGAACGCGGCATAGAAGGCTTCGTTCGCGAACAGGGCCGTTTCCTCGGTCAGCATGCCGCTCTACCGCCTATTTGATATTGATCCGGTGAGCGACCGCCACACCGTCGGACACGACGATTTCCTGAACGCCCATCAACTTGCATAGATCCAGGAAGGTGAGGTTTTCCGGCATCGCCGAGTCCTGGAACAATGGCGTGTTCCGGGTCAGCGCCGTCATCGCCGCCAGCAGCGCGCGCAACTGATACAGGGTCGAGTATTTATCCCGGTCGACCGAAACCAGAATGAATTTCTGCGCCCCATCCCCCTTCGCAAAAAGGTGATAGGTCGGCGAATAGGCACTCTGCGATTGCTGCGCAGTTAACCCGGTGACGAAGGCGATCCGTGTCCGCCGGTTGGCTTCAGGCATCGTATCAACACGCGCGACATAGGTTTCTTCCGAATTGGGCGGCGGATAGTAGTATCCCTCATGTTTGCTGTCCGCCCGGGCGGTGTCATTGGCCCCGACCACGCCGACGATCACGGCGGAAACGAGGAACAGTACGGCAAGCGGCCGGCAGGCGGACCGGCGGCCGGCGCGGCGATCATAAGTCAATGTCATCTCTCTCACTTTCGTGATCCGGGGTCAGACGCTATACAACAACAGACTAAAGGCGCATCCCAATATAGGGAATAGTGGATGAACGGGCCTTGGTCGGCAAACCGGCGGAACGATACCGAGCCGGAAGCGGGAGGCCGGTCGACCCGGCGGCGTCCCGAAACAAAAGAGAATTCAAGGGCGGAAGGGCGCGCATGACCGAGTTGAAAATGGCCTTCGTGGCCGCGGATACGCCGATGGCCCAGGCCGCCCGGTCCGAATTGATGAGCCTGTACGACCATGTGCCGGTCACGGAAGCGGACATCATCGTCGCGCTTGGCGGGGATGGTTACATGCTGCAGGCGATGCACGACTCCCTGGCGCTGGAAAAGCCGGTCTTCGGCATGAACCGCGGCACGGTCGGTTTCCTGATGAATGCCTATAATCCCGACGAATTGCCCGCGCGCCTGCAAGCGGCGGAGGCAGTGCGTCTTTATCCCCTGGTCATGAAGGTGGTTACGGAAGACGGCGAAACGGCCGAGGCCATTGCGATCAACGAAGTCTCGCTTTTCCGCGAAACGCGCCAGGCGTCGAAGATCCGTATCCTGATAGACGGCGTGGAACGGTTGCCCAGCCTGACCTGCGACGGCGTGATCGTCTCCACCCCCGCCGGCAGCACGGCGTATAACCTGTCCGCGCACGGGCCGATCGTCCCCATGGGGTCCGGCATCCTCGCCCTCACCCCGATCAGTCCGTTCCGGCCCCGGCGCTGGCGCGGCGCGCTGTTGCCGCATAACGCGAAGATCGAATTCGAGGTGCTGGAATCGAAAAAGCGCCCGGTCAGCGCGGTGGCCGACGCCTCGGAAATCCGCGATGTCAAACGCGTGACCGTCATGGAAGACCTGGACCGTTTCGCCACCGCCCTTTTCGATGCCGAGCACGACCTTGAAGAACGCATTCTGAAAGAGCAGTTTACCGCCTGATTTTCGGTTTTCCGAACGGCACCCGATTAAGCCCGATCAAGAGCCACTGGGACAAAAACTTGACCCTTCACCCCGTCATCCTTTCCGGCGGTTCCGGCACCAGGCTTTGGCCGCTTAGCCGGGCAACCTTCCCGAAACAATTCCTTGCCCTGATGGCCCAGGACGGGACCGGCGCGGGCGAAGACCTGACCCTGTTGCAGCAAACCGCGATGCGCTTCGCGGACAAGGCCCGGTACAGCCCGCCGGTGACGATTTCAAACGACGAGCATCGTTTCCTGGTCGCCGAGCAATTGCGGGCAGCGGATATCGACCGGGCCGAAATCATCCTGGAACCCTGCGCGCGCAACACCGCCCCCGCCGCCATCGTCGCGGCGCTGCATATCGCATCCAAGGATCCGGAAGGCATCATGGTCCTGCTGCCGTCGGACCATATCATCCGTGACACGGAAGGTCTTCATCGCGGCCTGGCATCCGCCGCGGAAGCGGCCCGGCAGGGATATCTCGTGACCTTCGGGATGACGGCGACGAAGCCGGAAACGGGATACGGCTATATCAAGCAGGGCGCGGCCCTGCCCGCCATCCCCGGCGCCTTCGCCGTCGACCGCTTCGTCGAGAAACCGCAGCGCGAGCGCGCGGAAGCGATGTTGGCGGAAGGCGGTTTCGCCTGGAACAGCGGCATGTTCGTCTTCCGCGTCGATGCCTTGCTGGCGGAGGCGGAACGCCTGGCCCCCGCCATGGTCGAGGCTTGCCGGAAGGCATTGGCCGGCGCGCGAACGGACCTCGATTTCCTGCGCCTGTCCGCCGAGGCCTTCGCCGCCTGCCCGTCGGAATCGATCGACGTCGCGATCATGGAACAAACCGCCAAGGCCGCCGTCGTGCCGACCGAGATCGGCTGGAGCGATGTCGGCGCCTGGCAGGCCCTGTGGGACCTTTCGCCCCGCGACGAGGCCGGCAACGTCATCGCGGGCGACGTGAACCTGCGCGACACGCAGGACAGTTATTTGCGTGCGGAGGACGGCAAGTCCCTGGCCGTGATCGGCATGGACGGCGTTACGGTGGTCGCCACCGGCGACGCGGTGCTGGTCGCCCGGTCGGACCGGACCGCGGAGGTCAAGGACCTGGTCGCGGACATGACGGCGGCGGGCAAGAAACAGGCCCGCGAACATCCCCTCGTCTACCGGCCCTGGGGATCGTATCAGGATATCGACGCCGGGCCGGGCTTCCGGGTCAAACGGCTGATCGTCAAACCGGGCGCGACGCTTTCCCTGCAGCGGCATCAGTACCGGTCGGAACATTGGGTCGTGGTCACCGGCGTCGCCAAGGTGACGCGCGGCGACCAGGTCATCGTGCTGCGGGAAAACGAATCCACCTTCATCCCCGTGATGGAGCGACACCGCCTGGAAAACCCCGGCGAGGACGCCCTGCACCTGATCGAAGTGCAGGTCGGCTCCTATGTCGGCGAGGACGATATCGAACGCCTGGAAGACACTTACGGGCGGGCCTGACCCTGGTTCCGGCATCTGTGATCGCCAACACTGACCCCAATACCGCAGATCGCTAGCATAGTGTGCGTGGGAGCGTTAGGATGCGCGAAATGGGAATTCGCCATCCAAACGGATGGTTTTGAGGAGGTCAAAATGCGTTTCAAAGTCTTGAGAATGCCGCTTGTACTGGGCTTTGCGGGCATTCTTGTTGCCGGCGCGGCCCAGGCCGAACCCTCGGCGCTGGTGGAAGACATCTCTTCCGACCGCGACGACGTGCAGCTCTTGGACTATCTTGAGCCCGGCCAAACCATAAAACTCGCCGCCGGCGAGACGATCGTCATCGGATATCTGCGGTCTTGCGTGCAGGAGACGATTACCGGCGGCACCGTTACGGTAGGGAAAGACGAAAGTGCGGTTTCCGGCGGCAAGAAGGAGTCCGGCTATGTCGACTGCGATGGCGGCCCCGTCGTCGCCCAGGTGGGCGCAGAACAGGAAGCTGGCGCGGCGGCGTTCAGGGATCCCAGCGTGGATCAACTCAAAGCGAGCCGACTCGTCTTCGGCGTGAGCCCGCTGGTTAAGTTGAGTCAGCCCGCGGAGGCAGTAGAAATTTCCCGCTTGGACGCGGAGGAAGTCATTCACCGTGTTTCAGCGAATAGCGCCATCGTCGATTTTGCCAAGGCGAAAATTCTGCTGACCCCGGGCGGAACCTACAAGGCAAAGGCGGGTGAACGGGAAGTAATTTTCAAGGTCTCGCGCCTTGCCGAGGGAATTGACGCCTCCCCCCTGAAGCGCCTTCTGCCTCTTTGATAGGCTGGACGGGTGGCCGCTTTGACCGGGCCTTTCTCAGAGTCGAGGATTGAACGACCGTGACGGGGCAGGAGAATGTCAAAAGACCCGCCGCCCCCGGCAAGTCCGCCGTTCAGCGCCTGCATATGGGTATTGCCGGTCTGCTGATCGCGCTTGTCACCGTGACGGTCGTTCTGGCCATCTCACATACCTGGTATCTCAAAGGCTTCGATATCGACGCCCTGCATTGGCTGCGCGAGAAACTGGCGGCCCAACATGCCGACCCGGCCTCATCCTCGGCCGTGGTCGTGGCGATCGACGAGGCCAGCTATGTCGCGCCCGAACTGGCCGGAAAGCCGAGCATCCTTTGGACCCCGCAGATGGCGGAAGTCCAGAACGCAGTGCTGGAGAACGGCGCTGCGTTTTATGGATGGGATATAATCCTGCCCACCTCGCCGGCCGCCTTCGTTGCCGACAAGCGTTTCGATACGCCCCTTTTGCTCAGCCTGCGCAAATACGGCCTGAAACAAGGCCGCCTCTTGCTGGGGAAAGTCTCCTTCGGCGTCTTCGACAGTTCCGGGAATGTGGAAGACCTGCAACCTTTCCCCGGATATCGGCGGCAGGTGGGTGGCGAACCGAATATCCGGTCCCTGTTGGCGCATCCGGACCAGGATGGCGGGGTACGCGGCGTGCCTTATTTCGTGCAGGCGAAGGACCAGCACGGCGAGGTCGGGTTTCAAACCGGGATGGCTTTCGAACTTGCTTCGAGACTGACGGGAAAACCCGCCGCGATTGAGGCCGACGGTACGGTCACACTGGGTGACACGCCGCTTCCGTCTTACGGAAACCACGCTGTATTGCTTAATTTCGATACCGGCGTCGGCGCCATACCGACCTTCTCCTTCGCCGATCTCTTGGCCTGCGCGCAGTCGGGAAACAGCAACTATTTCAAGCGTCATTTCGAGGGCAAGGCCGTTCTGTTCGGTCTGGTCAGCAATCTCGACGACCGCAAGGTTTCGTCCAACAGGTTCGTCACCCATCCCGATTTCGCGGGCGCGCCCGCGCCCTGTTCGGAAGGCTACGAATTCGCGCCGGCCGAAGCGCGAACCCCCACGCCCGGCGTCTATCTGCACGCGACGGCGATCAACAACATCGTTCGCAACAACGCTTTGCAAAGCGTGCCGCTATGGCTCGAAATACTGTGCGTGCTTTCGGTCGCGGGCGCGATCGTGGCGCTTGCGCTGCGCTTCCGGCCGCAAAAATCGGCGCCACTCGCCGTCATCATCGGGGCTGCCTGGATCGTTATCGCCACGGCCGCATTCCGGGAAACCCATGTTCTGCCGCTGAGCGCGCCGCTGCTTGCGGGGATACTCTGTTTGGGCGCCAGCATCGGTTACCGCTTCATCTCGACCGACAAGGAACGCGCGCTGATCCACGAGGCGTTCAAATTCTATCTGGACCCGTCGGTGATCGACGAGATGATCGACAGCGGTTCGCCACCGGTTCTGGGCGGGGAAACGCGCGAGGTGTCGGTGCTGTTTTCCGATATCGCGGGCTTTTCCTCATTCTCCGAAAACCTGCCGCCGGAAGACCTGATTTCGTTCCTGAACGAATATTTCAATATTTTCGACGAGGCCCTGCGCGACCATAACGGCATTCTGGACAAGTATATCGGGGACGCGGTGATGGCGATTTTCGGCGCGCCGAAGGACGACCCGCATCATGCCCGGGACGCGGTTGCCTGCTGCCTCGGCATCCAGAAGCGCTTGGCGGAAAGCCAGGACGTCTTCAAGCAATACCTGGTGAACCTGCCGGAAGGGACCGAGGTGGTGACGCGCCTCGGCGTCAATTCCGGCGAGATGACGGTCGGCAATGTCGGCGGCGCGCAACGGGCCAATTACACGGTTTTCGGCGATAACGTGAACCTGGCCGCGCGGTTGGAATCCGTGAACAAGCAATTCGGCACCACCCTGCTGGTCGGCGATACGACCTGGGAACAATGCAAGGACGACTTCGAATGGCGGGTCATCGACCGCGTCCGCGTGGTGGGGCGGGACACGCCGGTCACCTTGCGCGAGCCTTTGGGGGAAAAAGGCTCGGTATCGCAAGAGGTTCTTGTGCAGCGGGACCAATTTGAGGCAGGGTTGCAGCTTCGGTGGTCAAGGAAATTTGATGACGCGATAGGAGTATTCGACGCACTCGCCGGCAAGGGGGATAAGGCCGCCGCTTATGCGCGCGACCGAACGCGGGAGATGTTGGCGTCACCGCCGTCCGGGGATTGGGACGGTGTTTTGGATCTGGACAAGAAATAGGCCGCCGACCTTCCTGGGGAAAATCTTAAGGGAAAATTCGGCTTTAGGTCTGTAACAACGTTACGCAACGCGGGCGCGTCAGTCGCATCGAGGGCGCCGGGATTGCGTATTTGGGGGCGGTACTATGGACCGTAGTATGTTCAAGTTCATCTGGCGCTACAGCAGCACGCAACAGCTGACTGCATTGGCGCTGACCTTGGTTTCCTTCCCGTTCCTGTATTTTTCGCTCGATCTTCCCAAGACCATCATCAACAAGGCCATCGATACCGAGGAAGGCAAGTTTCCCGCGCATCTTTTCGCCTTTGACATAGACCTTTTCGGCATCCAGTTCGGATGGGACGGGTTCCTGATGGATCAACTGCCCTATCTGTTCACACTTTGCGGCATCTTCCTTGCGCTGGTCTTCATCAACGGCGGTTTCAAGCTGCGCATCAACACCTATAAGGGCGTGATGGCGGAACGGCTGCTGCGCCGCATGCGCTACATCCTGTTGAACCGGACGCTGCGCTTCCCGCTGCCGGAATTCCGCCGCACCTCGCAGGGCGAGGTCGTCAGCATGGTCGCGCAGGAGGTCGAGCCGCTTGGCGGTTTCTTCGGCGACGCCTATGTGCTCGTCGCGTTCCAGGGCGGGCAATTCGCCACCATCATGGCCTTCATGTTCGCCCAGGACTGGCGCATCGGCCTTGCCGCCTTCGCCATGATCCCGGTCCAGGGCTATGTGATCCCGAAACTGCAGCGCAAAGTGAACCTGCTGGGCAAGGAACGCGTGAAGCATGTCCGCGCGCTTTCCGGCCGGATCGGCGAAGTCATCGGCGGGGTGCAGGACATCCATTCCCAGGATACGTCCCGCTATATCCTGGCCGATATGGGCCACCGTCTGGGCAAGATTTTCTGGATCCGCTTCGAAATCTATCAGCGCAAATTCTTCATGAAGTTCGTCAACAACTTCATGAACCAGCTGACCCCCTTCTTCTTCTTTTCCGTCGGCGGCTATCTCGTCATCAACGGATCGCTGTCCGTCGGGGCGCTGGTCGCCGCGCTTGCCGCGTATAAGGACCTCGCCGCGCCCTGGAAGGAATTGCTGGGCTATTACAACCAGATGGCGGATGCGACGATCAAATATGAAGCGGTCACCAGCCAATTCGCGCCCGACCGCATGCTGCCGGAGGAATTGCAGGAAAATCCCCCGGAGGAGATTCCGCGCCTGAACGCCGATTTCGAAGCGAAAAGCCTGAGTTACATCGACGAAGACGGCGTCAAACTGCTCGATGCCGCCACCTTCAAACTGCCGGTCGGGTCGCGGACGGCGATATTGTCCAACAACGGCACGGCAAAGGAAGCCGCAACCGCGGTGCTTGGCCGCCTTATGATGCCGACAAGCGGCAAAATTCATGTCGGCGATTTCGACCTTGCCCATCTTCACGAAGCGGTGACCGGCCGGCGGATGGCCGTACTTACGGGAAACAGCATATTTTTCAACGCCTCGATCGAGACCAATCTTTTCCTGGGCCTACAGCACCTGCCGCCTGAAAAACCCTCGGAAGACTTGGAGAGTTGGGAACGCGATCTGGAAGAAGCGCTGGCCACCGGAAATTCGCCCTTCCCCTTCAACGGCGATTGGACCGATTACAAGGCGGTGGGATACGAGAACCGCGCCGATTTGATGAAACATACGGCGCAGCTGCTGGAACGGTTCGAACTGGACGAGGAACTCTATACGCTGGGCCTGCGCCAGCAGATCGAGCCGAAAAAGCACCCGGACATGGTCGAAAAGCTGCTGAAAGCGCGGCACCGCATGCGCGAGGTGCTGGACGAGCGCGGCATCGAGGATCTGGTTCAGAGCTACGATTACGAACTGTTCAATACCTACAGCACCATCGCCGAGAACGTGCTGTTCGGGAAACCCGCCGCGGATGAATTCCGGAAGGAAAACATGGGGGCCAACCCCATTATCCTGGGGCTTCTGGACGAGTTGGACATGCGTCCCCGCTTCCTGGATATCGGCATGCGCTGCGCCGAGTTGATGCTGGAATTGTTCCAGGGACTTCCGCCGGGCCACCCCTTCTTCGAACAGTATTCCTTCGTCGACGAGGAATTGCTGCCGGAATTCAAGACCATCCTTCGCCACGCGAAACAGGACGGCGTCGACAGTCTGAACGACGAGGAACGGGACCTTGTGATGTCCCTTCCCTTCAAACTGATTCCGCAGCGTCACCGCCTGGGCCTGGTCGACGACGAACTGCGCGAGACAGTGGTCAAAATGCGCCACATGCTGCACGAAAAGCACCCTGAGCTGTTCGGCACCAAGATCCGCAAGTTCGACCCCGACGGGTACAATAACGGCGTCTCAATCCTGGACAACGTGCTGTTCGGGCGGATCGTCCATGGCCGGGCCGATGCGACCGACAAGATCCTGGAAGCGATGGTCGGCATCGTCGCCGAATTAGGTTTGTGGGAAGACATCCTGACCGCCGCATTCGAATTCCCCGTCGGAATTGGCGGCACGCGGCTTTCCGCCATGCAACGCCAGAAGATCGCCGTTGTCCGCACGATCCTGACCAAGCCCGACATCTGCATCGTCAACGAAGCCTTCGGCGCGCTCGATACCGAGGCTCAGGGCCGGATCGTATCGCGCCTGTTCGCCGAACTGCCGGACACCACCTTCGTCTGGGTCGACAGCGCGCCGGCCAGCGATATCGATTTCGACCAGGTTTTCGAACTGGCGAACGGTCGGTTGACGCCGCTGCATGGCGAAGCGGCGGAAACCGCCGCGGCCCCGCCGCCGGAAGCAGCCGAGGCGGAGGAAAGCGTCGATACCAGCGCGGCGCTGGGTGCGGAAACCAAGTTCCTTCGGGAATTGCCGCTCTTCGCGAACCTGGATTCCAGCAAGCTTCGCCTTCTTGCCTTCACCAGTGACCGCAAGACCTATGAACCGGGCGAGGTCATGGTCAAACAGGGCGATCAGGGCGATGCCGCCTTCGTCGTGTTGGACGGTGAGGCCGAAGTCGTGCTGGAAGGCGCGAATGGGGAGGAAACGATCCTCTATGTAATGAAGCGCGGCCAGGTCCTGGGCGAACTCGCCATGCTGTGCGACACCCCCCGTTCGGCAACGGTCCGTGCCCGCACGGCACTGACGGCGCTGCGCCTCAACCGCGATGTCTTCGTGGAACTGGCGCGTCAGGATCCGTATTTCTCGTTCGAAATGACGCGGGACCTGGGGCAGCGTCTGTTGAAGACGACGGCGGAACTGAATTCCCGGAAATAGGGTTCGCCCCGGTCAATCTTGGGGCGAACCTTGGCGAGGCGGCCCCGTCTGCTCTTGATTGACAGCCCCTACAGGCCCGTCCGATCCTCCGGCACCGTCAGCATGCGCATCGCCTGGGTACGGCGCTTGACGCCCAAGGCCTTCAACATGCTGCTGACATGGGACTTCACCGTATTCAGCGTGACACCGATTTCCTCGGCGATTTCTTCGTTCGACAAACCCCGGTTGATCAACCGCAGGACTTCCCGCTGACGCCGCGTCAAAACCTTGAAACGCGGATCGTCTGGCGAAATCACGGCGCCCGCGCCGCCCGGGCGGCCCGCCTTGGCCTGCCCGTTCGCGGGAACCTGATTCAAGACCGACAGCGGCAAATACGTCCCGCCGGCCATGATGAAGCTGAACAAGGCGGCCACGACGGATGGCGGGTCCGTCAACGGAACCACGGCGTTCGCGCCAAGCGCGACGACGCGGCGGGTTTGCTCTACATCGGGCCGGTGACAGAAGACGATCGTCGCGGGACGGCTTTTAAACGCCGTGCCGTTCCTGTGCCCGTCGTCGCCGCTTTTCTTGACATCCAGGGCACAATCGTAACCGCCGCCCAGAAAGTGCTCCATCAATTCTTGTGCCGCGGCGTCGTTCCGCCAATCGAGAATCAACAGGTCGACATCCTCGTCCCAGCCTTGGATCCCCTCCAACGCGGCACGGTCCTCGACATCCAGAACCTCCCCGTCGGGCCAGACCTTACTTACCAGGCCGACAATCCCGGCCCGTTCCATCGCATAGGAAGACTGGATTAGAATTTTCATGTCGACGGGTTCCTTTCTCGGCTCGCGCCATGATGGTTCTGCGTTTCGCACCCTCCCCGTCACCCTCTATCCGGGTAATATGGCGGCCTAAAACAGTTAACCATACTTTTTTATATTAGCATTATACGTTATCCTCAAGACGATTTAATCCGAACCGACATGTTTTCCAGTGCTGTTCCACCACAAAGAGGAAGAATTTCCCTATCCGCGCCCCCGCGCCGCCGCCGATGACGCTTGCGAGCAGGATTTCGGCGCAAGTCGGCAATCGGAATGACCTGTCCCGCAGGCATAAGACTCGGAAAGGGGTTCGTCCGGTCCCCGCCTGGACCGTGACGCGCCCCGCTTCGTTTCAACGCGCACCCCCGTCCGGAAACCGGAACGGCCCGCACAATCCCCGCGAAAGGGCCCGAAAATGACACGAACCGTCATCAGTTCCGCCAAAAAGGAAGTCATCATCGGTTTCGACCGTCCGTTCTGCGTCATCGGGGAGAGGATCAACCCGACGGGCCGCAAGAAACTGGCCGCGGAAATGAAGGCCGGCGATTTCTCCACCGTCGAGGCGGACGCCCTCGCGCAGGTCGCCGCGGGCGCCCACATGCTGGATGTGAATGCCGGCATCCCCCTGGCCGACGAACCGAAGATCCTGGCCGATACGATCAAACTGGTGCAGAGCCTGGTCGACGTGCCGCTGGCCATCGACTCCTCCATCGTCGAGGCGCTGGAAGCCGGGCTGCAGGCCTATCAGGGCAAGCCGCTGCTGAACTCCGTCACCGGTGAGGAAGAGCGCCTGGAAGTCATCCTGCCGATGGTGAAAAAATACGGCTGTGCCGTCGTCGGCATTTCCAACGACGAAACCGGTATCTCGGAAGATCCGGACGTCCGTTTCGAAGTTGCCAAGAAAATCGTCGAACGCGCCGCCGACTATGGCATCCCGAAGGACGATATCGTGATCGACCCGCTGGTCATGCCGATCGGCGCCTTGGGCTCGGCCGGCCGCGGCGCGCTGTCGCTGATCCGCCGCCTGCGCGAGGAGTTGAAGGTGAATACGACCTGCGGCGCGTCCAATGTCAGTTTCGGCCTGCCGAACCGCCACCAGTTGAACCAGGCCTTTCTGGCCATGGCGGCGGGCGCCGGCATGACATCCGCCATTCTAAACCCGCTGCACGAGCCGGAAATGGTCGGCCTGCTGGGTGCGGACGTCATCAACGGCGTGGACAAGGATTGCACGACCTGGATCCGCAAGTTCCGCGAGCCGGCTGCTGAAACCGAAGACGGCCGCAGTGCGGCCCGGGGCGGTCGCGGCGAACGCCGCCGCCGCCGCGTCGCCTGACGAAACCGGGCGCCCCGTGCGGCCCCGCCCAGGAGGGCAATAGAATGGCGGAACAAGACACCGCGCCGGCCAATGATCACGGCCTCGACTCGGCAGCCGAACCGGCCGCCGGTGAAGCGAAGGTCGTCTTCACGCCATCCGGAAAGCGGGGGGCTTTCGCGGCCGGGACAACCGTGCTGGAAGCCGCCCGCGCCCTTGGCGTCGATCTGGATTCCGTCTGCGGCGGCCGCGGCATCTGCGGACGGTGCCAATGCGTGTTGAGCGAAGGCGATTTTTCCAAATTCGGTGTCAAGAGCAAGACCGACCACCTGTCGGGCGTCAATGCCGTCGAGGAGCGCTACAAATCCAAACGCGGCATGAAGGAAGGCCGGCGGCTCGGCTGTCAGTCGAAGCTGCTGGGCGATGTCGTCATCGACGTTCCGGAAGAAAGCCAGGTCCACAAGCAGGTCGTCCGTAAACGCGCCGAAGTCCGCAACATCGAAATCGACCCGGCGGTCCGCCTTTACTATGTCGAAGTCGCCGAACCCGACATGCACCATCCGTCAGGCGACCTTGAACGCGTGATGACGGCCCTGAACGAACAATGGGACATCACCGGCCTGGAACGGGCGGACCTTCCGGTCCTGCAAGGCCTGCAAAAGGCGCTGCGCGAAGGCGAATGGAAGATCACCGTCGCGGTCCGCTGGGACAAGAAGATCGTCCATATCTGGCCCGGCTTTCACGACAAGGCCTTCGGCGCGGCGGTCGATGTCGGATCGACCACCATGTCCGTTCATCTGACCGATTTGCAGACCGGCGAAGTCGTCGCCTCGGTCGGGGCGATGAACCCGCAGATTCGCTTCGGCGAAGACCTGATGAGCCGGGTGTCCTACGTCATGATGAATCCGGGCGGCGACCAGGAAATGACCCAGGTCGTGCGCGAGACCTTGGGGTACCTGTTGAGCCAGGCCGGCCTGGAAGCCTCCGTCGACGTGACCGACATCCTGGAAATCGTTCTGGTCGGCAATCCCATCATGCATCACCTGATGCTGGGCATAGACCCGACCGAACTTGGCTGGGCGCCCTTCGCGCTGGCGACCAACCAGCCGGTCCGCATCCGCGCCAGTGAGCTTGGACTGGAAGGGAAGACCAATCCCGGCGCCAGGGCCTATTTCCTGCCCTGCGTCGCGGGCCATGTCGGCGCCGACGCCGCCGCGGTCGTGCTGTCCGAAGGGCCGCAATACCGGGATGAAATGACACTGGTCGTCGATGTCGGCACCAATGCGGAAATCGTCTATGGCAACAAGGAACGGCTGCTGGCCTGCTCCAGCCCGACCGGCCCGGCCTTGGAAGGGGCGCAAATCTCATCCGGTCAGCGCGCCGCACCGGGGGCGATCGAACGCGTGCGCATCGACAAGGAAACGCTGGAGCCGCGCTTCCGCGTCATCGGCGGCGACCTGTGGTCGGACGACGAGGCATTCCCCATCACCGTGAAACGTACCGGCGTCACCGGGATATGCGGTTCCGGCATCATCGAGGTCATGGCGGAACTGTACCTTGCCGGCGTGATCACGCGGGACGGCATCATCGACGGATCGATGGCCGCCAAGACGGACCGCATCGTGCCGGAAGGGCGAACCTTCTCCTACATCCTGCATCGGGGTGAGCCGGAAATCCGCGTCACCCAGGCGGATGTCCGCGCCATCCAATTGGCGAAGGCGGCCCTTTACGCCGGCGCGCAGCTGTTGATCGACAAGATCGGCAAGCCGCCGGAACGGGTCGTGCTGGCCGGCGCCTTCGGCAGCCATATCGACACAAAATACGCCATGATCCTGGGCCTGATACCCGATTGCCCGCTGGACATGGTCGCGTCGGTCGGCAACGCCGCCGGAACCGGGGCGCGCATCGCGCTGCTGAACGTGAAGTCGCGCGACGAGATTCGCGAAGTCATTACCCGCATCGAGAAAATCGAAACCGCGGTCGAACCGCGCTTTCAGGAACATTTCGTCGACGCGATGGCGATACCGAACAAGACGGCTCCTTTTCCGAATTTGCGGAAAGAAGTCGAACTGCCGGAACCGAAACAGGCAACCGACGGCGATGGCGGCGGCGACGATTCCCGCCGACGCCGACGCCGGCGCGCCCACTAGACGAACCGAACGCACAGCCCGGCCCGGCTGCCGTTTTTCGAAGGGATGAAGACAGTGACCAACGCCGCAATTCGACTTGAAGAGGCCCAGCCCATGACCGACACCTGGACCGAAGCCGATCAGATCAGGGATTTCCTAAGCAACGCCACCTTCGAGGTCACGCCCACCCAGGCCTCAAAGGTTGACGATTTTCAAGAGCTCTTGGCCAAGGGCACGACGGTCTTCGTGACCTTTCTGCCCGGGTCGGACTTTGCCGAAACGGTGAAGACGGTGAAGAAATTGAGCGCCGAAGGCATGAACCCGGTGCCGCATCTGGCCGCGCGCTCGATTCCGTCCAAGGCGTTCCTGGAAGAGAATTTGAAGGTTCTGCAAGGGGAAGCGGCCGTTTCCGAAGCCCTGCTGATCGGCGGCGGCGTCGACAGACCTGTGGGTGAGTTCGACGCCACCATCCAGGTCATCCGCACCGGTCTGCTGGAGAAATACGGCATCACCCGTCTGGGCGTCGCCGGGCACCCGGAAGGGTCGCCGGACATCAAGGATGCCGACATTATCGCCGCCCTGCTGGAAAAGAACGTCTATGCGAAAGAAACCGGGACGGATATGTACATCACGACCCAGTTCTGTTTCGAGGCCAAGCCGATCATCGAATGGGACAAAGCCATCCGCGACGCAGGCAACGAATTGCCGATCCATATCGGGGTTCCGGGCCTGGCCACGGTCAAGACACTGATGAAACACGCGGTCGCCTGCGGCATCGGCAATTCCATGAACTTCCTGAAGAAACAGGCCCTGAATGTCACCAAGCTGATGACGGTCAACGCGCCCGACCGCCTGGTCCGCGACCTGGCCGTCTATCACGCCACCGATCCGAATTGCGGGATCGACATGGCCCATATGTATCCGCTGGGCGGCTTGAAGAAGACCGCCGCCTGGACCCGCGCCGTACAGGACGGCAAGTTCGAGCTGAAGACCAAGGGCGGCTTCACCGTCACCGTTCCGATCGAATAAATCAGAAATCCCAGGTTACGAAAAAGGAAGCGGCGCAAGGCATCGAACCTTGCGCCGCTTTTCTTTGCCTGGATGGCTCAAGCTTGGCGGTGTTCCTACCAGCTCATCACCTTGTAGATCGGGTCGAAGAGATAGCCCTGCACCAAGTCAGGCTCTCCGCGGACCGCGCCGTCGATGAGATGCGCTTCGGTCATGCCGTGCATCTTCATGCACATCTGACAGACGATGACCTTGGCCCCGTCCGTGATCAGGGCGGTCAGGTGATCGGTCAACGTCTTACCTTGATAGGATGTTTGGGGAACGCCCTCCGCCGCGATGAGGACGGCCTTGTGGTTCAGGAATAGAACCACGGGATGTCCGCGTTTCTGGGCCTTGCCGGCGAAAACGAGCGCATGCCCCGCCATGCCCGTGTCGCCGCTGGTCAGATTGACGAACAGGCCGGCTTTGGGGTCTTCCGCGGCGCTCGGTTGAGAAGCTGCGCCAACTAGAATAGCCATGGCGACGGCAATAGCGATAATGAATTGGTTCTTCATCTTCATCCTTAGACCTTCTTTTGTGACAATCAGATCCGACACCCGGACAGCGCGCACCGTCCCATTGCGTCGTTCCTGGATTTGAGGACGCGAACCGCACCCACCCTTGATGGCAGGGCAATTCGTTACCTGTTGGTCTAGGAGAAAAAGTGGATTTGGTCGTTGATACAGGTCAACAGAGCGCCCCCGGCAACACTAGGGAGACCGTCCCGACCTTCGGGTCGAACAATGTCTATTCGTTCAAGAACGGGTTCACCGGCTTCACGATGATCCTGCCGGGCACGGTGATCGGATTCGGCGCCGTCGCGCCCGGCGGTTGGCCTTGCGGCGGCGACCATCGCGGATACAGAAAGCGGTAGGGATAGGTGTGGAGGCGGTTGGGGCCCAGGCGTCGCGTCGGTATCGCCGTTCGCTGTGCGGCGCCTGATCGATCCAAGGCTTTCTCTATCCCGAAGCGCCGAAATGTCTGGGCCTGCTCCAGGCCCGCATACCAGAGGGTATGATTTCGCGCCGCATCCTCGGTCCGGAACAGGATCACATCGCCCAGCACCAGCACCAAACCGTTCCCGTAACCGCGCCGTGCGGCTTGCCGCCAGAACCTGTCCGACCCGCCGATCTGGAAACGCGCCCAATCGAACAGTCCCGCCGGAAAGGCATTTCGGAAACGCTTGTGTATGTCCTTGGGAATGGGCGCCGCCCCGGTACCGAAGCGCGTTTGCGCCTCGCGGATCCAGGCGGCCATGTCCCGGCGGTGATTGGGGCCGTGATTGGGGCCGTGATCGGGGTCGCCATAATGACCCGGCTGGCCGCGCCAGACGGTCACACCTGTATCCTGTGCCGGACAGGGTCCGGCAAGGGCCAGCAGCGTTATGGTTAGGATCGTGGCGCGAAACCGCATCGCCATCCCCTTATCGTCAGAACCTGGATATGGGGACGGCGACCCGGTTTTGCCGCAATTACCGCTTGATCGGCGGGCTGAAGGAAGTCGGCACCATCAGCTTGTTGGACTGTTCCACCAAGGCGCCCAGTTCCCGGCTTTTCATGGTGTATTCCAGCCATTCCGGGTCCTGCCACATGGCACCGCGTTTCTTTTCCCGGTCGCCGGCGTTTTCATAAACCCAGATATGGACATATTCGTTGGGGTCCCCGGTTTCGGTGGTCATATAAACCAGCGGCTCCCCCAAACAACGGAACTGAGCGGGCTTCCCGTATTTTTCATACAGCGCCATATGTTCCTTCATGTAACCGGGCTTTACCTTATAGGTACGGACATCCAATAGCATGACATTCTCCCTCGCCTGTTCGGATTCGGTTTATGGTGAAGGAAATGTAGAGCGAACCGGGAAAGGGAGAAAGGCAATGCACCTCAAAGGATCTTGTCACTGCGGGAAAGTAGGGTTCGAATTGGAAAGTCCGCATCCCGTTCCCTTCAACCGCTGCTATTGCGATATCTGCCGCAAGACCGCCGGCAGCGGCGGCTTCGCCATCAATATCGGCGGCATTGCGGACACGATGCAGGTGTCCGGCCGGGAATTCGTTTCCGTTTACCAAGCGGCGATCCGCGACAATGCCGGGGAGGAAGTCGGCAAAAGCCCGCTGCGCCGGCATTTCTGCAGCCAATGCGGCTCTGCCCTATGGGCCTGGGACGACCGCTGGCCGGAGTTGATCCACCCGCATGCGGGCGCGATCGACACCCCCCTGCCGAAACCGCCGGAACTGGTGCATCTGATGCTCGCCTCCAAACCTGCCTGGGTTTCCGTGGAGCACGGCCCGAACGACCAGTCCTATGACGGCTATCCCGAGGAATCGCTTGAAGCCTGGCACACGCGTTTGGGATTGGAGTCCTGAACCTGTTTATACCCGCGCGGTCAACAGCCGGATCCCCGCATAGGTGAAGAACAGGCCCAGTGCGCCCTGAATCCAGCGCCGCGCCTTGCCATAAACCCGCACCATAACGCCGGTGGAAAAGGCCAGGGCGTACAGGCTGTGGGCCGCAAGCGACATCGATGCCGCGCCGATCACGATTGCCGCCGCGACCCAAACCGGCGCGCCCGGCGCAAGGCCGAGGGACATGACCGCGATCCAAGTCAACGCCGCCTTGGGATTGCTCATCTGAACCGTCAGCCCCCGCAGGAACAGCCGCGACAATCCGCGCTCCCCGCCCGAAACGCGCGCCTCAAGATCGCCGGGGCTTGCCGCCTGGCGAAACGACTTGAACGCCAGCCAAAGCAGATAGACCCCGCCGACGATCTTGATGATGGTCAACGCACCGGCATAGGCCGCCAAAAGGGAAGAAAGCCCCGCCGCGGTGGCCAGGGCCCACAGGGCGGAACCGGCCGAAACGCCCGCGGCGAGCGCCATCCCCTGCCGCCGCCCGGCGGACATCGCCGTCCCGATCACCGCCATGACATTGGGGCCGGGGCTCATCAAGCCCAGCCCGCACGCGCCCAGCGCCAGCAGAATTCCGGGCAGGTACACTGTCCAAGCGTCCATATCGGGTCGTATCCTTCCTGTTTTTTCGATCAATCCGAAGCTGAGGAGGGATAACCGATACCTGCTGACAACATCCTGTCAGGAATGGATGCCCGCGCCCGTCATCAAACCGCTGTTGCCCCCTTCGCCATGATGGTAGGTAGCGGTCGGATCGACAGTCACTATGGGTGGCAGGAAGACGGCCGACAGGGCCGATACGAGGGGTAAAGCAATGAAGGGTTATTGGATCGTTCTTGGGACCGAGGTCACCGATCAGGCCGCGCAGGCGGAATACGGCCGTCTTTGGGCGCCCATCGCGGAAAAATACGGGGTGAAGATCAATCCCGCCGAGGTGCCGCCGATCCTGAAGGAGGCCCGAAACACCGCGCGGGTTATCATCGTCGAGTTCCCGACATATGAGGACGCCGTCGCCTGTTACGAAGACCCCGACTATCAAACGGCGAAAGCATTTGCGAACAAGGCCGCCATGCGCGACCTGCTCATCCTTCGCGGGGAAATCGCGTAATCGCCGAACGCCCGCCTATCCAGCGCCTATTTGTCCAGGGCCCGGTCCTTGTTTCGGCGTTTGCGGGCGTCCTGCTGACTTTCGCCGGGCTTGGTCCGTTGCCGCACAGGCGCCGGGCGGGCGCTGTCCTGGCGTTCCTGTTGCTGACTGGTCCCGGATGACAGGGGCTTAAATGCGGGACGGGACGGACTGGTCTGGGCCTCGGCCTCTTTCTTTTCGCGCGGCGTTTCGGCCGATGCGGGGAATAGAGCGGCAAAAAGGCACGCCGCCACGGCCAGAATACCGGCCGCCACTGTCGCGCGCCGCATCCCGCGACCGTCCCTTTGCGTTCTGATTCGCCGTTCCAACATCACCCGATACAGATTGGGTCAAGTGACCGACGATGCAACAACCGTCCTGTCGCGGCCTTGATCCTTGGCGTCATACAGCGCGCCATCGGCGCGTTTCACCACATCGTCGATGGACGCGTCCGCATCCGAGACCTCCGCTACTCCGATACTGACCGTGAAGCGGACGGACCCGCCTTCATCCGTAACGACTTCCGCGGCCCGGACCTTTTCCTGCAGGCGGGCGGCCACCTCGGCCGCCTGTTTCACCTCGGTTTCCGGCAACAGGGCGATGAATTCCTCACCGCCGAACCGGGCGAGTTTGTCGGTGACCCGAAAACTGTCCCGGCAAATCCCCGCCAAGAGGACCAGGACATCGTCCCCGGTATGATGGCCGAATTCGTCGTTGATGCGTTTGAAGTGATCCGCGTCGATCATCATCAAACTCATCGGCCGCTTATACCGGCGCAACAATTTGAACGCATCCTCCGCGGCTTCCAGGAAGGCCCGCCGGTTCAGCACATGGGTCAGGCCGTCGGTCGTCGCCAATTCGACAAGCTTGTTTTCATGCGCCTGGCGCAGGGTAATGTCCCGAACCAGAACGACATGGAAGCGGCGGCTGCCGATCTCTGCCAGGCCGACGGAAACTTCGGTCGGCACCTCGCTGCCGTCCAGCCGGCGTCCCTTCATTCGATGCACGCCCGGCATCACATGGAACGTCGTGCTTCCGCCCTCACCGGCCTGATAGCCATCCTGTACGGCGTTCAGTTCCGGCAACAGCCGTTCCGCCATCGTGCCGGCGATCTCCTCCGATTTGCAGCCGAACAGCTGTTCGGCCGCGGCGTTGAACTCCTGGATCGCGCCGTGCTGATCGACGACGATCACCCCTTCCCGTGTCGTTTCGAGAAAGGCCCGCAGGCGCTTTTCGCTCTCGATCGTATGGGTCCGGTTCCGTTGATAGCTGAAAACGCCGAACGCGATCATCAGGGCCGAAAGAATACCGATCGACTCGGCAAGAATTAGATAATCCTGCCCATATTGCCATCCGCCCGTCGGAATGGCCGCGGCCAGCCATTCGCCGCCGGGTATTTCCAAGGTCAGTTGGACGGAATCCAATTCGAAAAGGTCGGCATCGCCCAGGAATACCTCTCCCGCCGCCCCCAATCCATCCTTGCCGCGCACGGCGTAGCGGATGCCGTCGGCCTTTGCCGATAGCCCGACCGCATCGAACAAGCTGTCCTTATCCAGCACCAGGCTGAGAATGCCCCAATAAGTTCCATCTTCCCAATAGACGGGGGTTCTGCTGATAAAGGCCGTGCCGCCCTGCAGCAGATTCACGGGACCGGCCAGCACCGTTACCCGCCGTTCGATCGCATCCCGAACGGCAGGCCATTGCTGCGGTATGTCGGGATAGTACAGGCCCAGCGCCGCCTCGTTCCCCTCCAGCGGATAGACATAGCTCAACCGGTTTCCGGGGGCCGCCCCGATATTCTTGAGATGCCTGCCGAAATCGTGGACCGCTTTCAGGGCCGCCTGCATCCGGCCCCCATAATTGTCGCCAAGGGCCGAGATATAGGCGACAAGCCCATTGGCCAGGAAAACATTGGCGTTCAATTCCGCATCGATGCGCGACACCAAGGTGGAAAGCCGTTGTTGGACCTTCGTACGCTCAATCTGCTCAAGGCGGGCTCTCTCGACCTCGACCACGAAATGGGCCACGCCGGACAAGGCGACGAACACCATGAATGCGACGATGAAAGCCCCGAGACGCGAGGAAATCGGTGGGGCGGTTCCGGTCATATCGCCTGGGTGTCGATCTGCAGCATTAGAGATTTAGGATGTGCCCGCTGTTTAGACGGCATCCTGTCCCCCATCAACATCATAACATCATATATTTAACATATTAGACTGTATGATTCTCGATTGCGACGGAAACCCCGCGAGCCGCCTTTTTCGGTCTTCGTCCCAAATACCAGATCAAGGCGGCGACGATCAGAACGCCCCCCGCCAAGCACCGAAACGACGGCGTTTCGGCCAGCAGCAGCCAGGCCAGAAGCGGCGCCAAGGGCGTCTCCATGACGCTGAGCAGCGCGGTTTCCGAGGAAGGCAGAAATTTGGCGCCCGACAGCAACGCCACGGCTGCCAGGGCGAAACATATCCCGAAGGCCGTCAGCATCGGAAACTCGTCCAACGGAACCGCCAACGGGTTCGAAAACAATACCGCGACGGGCAACAGCAGCAGGCTGCTCAGCATCATCGGCCCAATCGCCGGCGTGGCGGGATAGCGCCGGTAAATCACCATCGCGACCGACATGCAGAGCGTCATCCACAAGGCGAGCAAATCGCCCGTCATGGATACGCCCGGCGCCGGCGCACCGAAGATCACCGCCACCCCGACCAATGCCGCCGCCGCGGCGGTCAGGCAGCGCCGGGACGGCCTTTCCCGCATCCAGATCCAGGCAACGAAAGCCGCCAGGAAAGGCGCGGAGGTGTAGATCAGCGTCACATTCGCGACCGTCGTTTCCTTGAACGCCGGGATGAAGGCCACACTGCCCAGGCTGGAGACGCAGGCCGCCGCGACGCCGCTCCACCCCATGCGCAGGATTTGGTCGCGCAACATGCCGCGCATCGCCATCAGGGCCGTCAGGAACAGGGCCGCGACAAACCCGCGCCAAAACAGGATGGTCCAGGCATCCGACGGGATCAGCTTTGTGAACACCCCCGCGGATGCGAACAAGACCGCCGAGACGATGACGAACACGGCACCTTTCGCCCGGGTTTTGACCTCCTCCACAGCGGCGCTCAATTTCCTGCATCCGTCGAACCGATACCGGGAATACCGGTGGGACGGCCGTCCAGACTGACCGTGTTTTTCCGTTCCCAATAGGTGCGCATTCCGTCGGCATCCATTGCGTCGTAAAACGGCAGAAGTTCCTCGGGTCCGCGCTGGTGGTCGAACCGCATGACGGGCACGCCCGTGCCGCACGAGGTTTGAACCAGATCCACGGAGAGGTCGAAGATCTGCCGCGTGCCGGCCATTTCCGGAAACAGGGCGGACAAGGCGGGCCAATCCGCTCCCCCCGGATACACGGCCCGCGCGGTCCCATAGGCGCGAATGATCCCCGCCTTGCCTTCGAAGGCACAGAACATCAGCGTCATCCTTGGGTCTTCCAGAAGATGCGCCGCGGTTTCGTTGCCGCTGCCGGAAAGGCTTAGCCAAACGATCCGGTTCGGCGTCAACACGCGCAGCGTATCCATCCCCTTCGGCGACAGATTGACCCTGCCGGTCGGCGCGGCAGTGGCGACGAAAAACAAGGGTTGCGACCGAATATGGGAAATCTGCCTTTCGGAAAGGCGGTCGGCGCTGCTGGGCATCATGTCCTCCATGCTGGTGTGGCGGGAGGTGTATCCGCCCCATACTGACAACCTATTGTCAGGAGCGATCTGTTATGCGTTTCCTGTTGCGAACAATGGGAGGGCCGGTTGCGGCGCGCCGATCGCTTATTCGAAATCATCCAATTGCTTCGGCAGGCCCGCGCTCCGATGACCGCCGCCGCGCTTGCCGGGCAGTTGGAGGTCAATATCCGGACCGTCTACCGGGATATCGCCGCCCTTCAAGGCATGCGGGTCCCGATTGAGGGCGCGGCGGGCATCGGATATCTGATGCGGCGCGGCTACGACCTTGCGCCGCTGATGTTCGATGTGGAGGAAGTGGAGGCCATCGTCGTCGGCCTGGGCCTGCTGGCGCGGACCGGCGATGTCGGCCTGCAAGCCGCCGCAAGGCGCGCCAACGCCAAGATCGCCGAAGTCCTGCCGGAAGGCAGACGCAGGGAAGCCGAGGGCAGCTATCTGAGCGTTTCCGACTGGGGCGCAGACCCGCCGGAGCTGATCGACATGGCCGCCTTGCGCACGGCGCTGCGGGAAAACCGGGCGCTGCGCATCGCCTATCTGGACGAAGCCGGGGACGCCACCGAAAGGACGGTCCTGCCGGTCGCGCTGGTCTATTATGTGCAGGTCGCGGTCTTGGCCGCCTGGTGCCGATTGCGGGAGGATTTTCGCCACTTTCGGATCGACCGGATACAAAGCATGGAGGTCCTTGAAGAAGGGTTCGGACCGGACGCCCGCCAATTGCGCTTGGACTGGGAAGCGGCCCGCCGGACCGATGAAGCTGCGCCGTGAAGCGACCCCAAATCACGCAGGATCGTTCAAGACGCGGCCCGGCCGGGCTTGCGATGCTGGCCGCCCCATCCACGGAGACCGGATCATGGCCGAAAACATTCTCGTCCTGCTGCTCGCCGCCCTGCCCTTGATGGGCAGTCCCGGCCCCGCGACCTTGAGCGCCGCCGCCACCGGGTCGGTCTATGGTATCGCCCGCGGCATCCCCTACCTCGCCGGCATATGCCTGGGCACCGCCACCGTCCTGGCGATCATCGCGACCGGGGTCACCGGCGTCTTGTTCACGGTCCCCGGCCTGATGCCGGTGCTGACCATCGCGGCGGCCGCCTATATCCTGTATCTCGCCTACCGGATCGCCACCGCGCCGGTCCTGTCCGAAGACAAGGGCGACCGCCCCGCCCCTGCCTTTGCCGGCGGATATCTGCTGGCGATCGCCAATCCGAAAGCCTATGCGGCGATCGGCGCGGTCTATACCAGCGTCATCGTCATCGCCGATGCGCCGATCCGGGACGCCGCGGTGAAACTGATCGTGCTGTCGACCGTCATCGTCGCGGTGAACACGACCTGGCTGGTCCTCGGCGCCGGGCTTGCGCGGCTGTTGCGGCACCCGACCGCGGGGCGGATCGCCAATGTCACTTTCGCGGTGCTGCTGGTCGGGTCGGTCGTCCTGGCCTTTCTGGGATAGGCTGTCCCCCGCCGTAAACAGAGCCCCCACCGTAAAGAGAGCATTGCCGCCAAGGCCACTCGTCAGCGCCGCATAGCGTGTTACCATCCCGGTCAAGAAGAACACAGACGCCCTGGGAGAAACATCGATGGCCAAGATCAACATTCAGTTCACACTGTTTTCCGCTTTCTACTCGCCGCTGATTTCCACCATGTCAGGCGGCTTCCTGGAAGCGGAAGGCCTGGAACCGGAATGGTCGGTCTCGCCCCCCGGCGTCACCGCGATCGAATCCCTGAAGAACGGCAGCGCGCATGTGGTGCAATCGGCCTTGAGCCAGGCCTTCGGCCCCTTGAACAAGGGCGAGGTGCCGCCCGCGGTGCATTTCGCCCAGGTCAATGAGATGGACGGCTTCTTCCTGACCGCCCGCCAGCCCGACCCTGACTTCACCTGGAAGAAGCTGGAAGGGGCGGAAGTCGTTCTGTTCGGCGGCGGCCAGCCGCTGGCCATGTTCAAATATGCCTGCCACAAGGCCGGTATCGACTTCGACAAGATCAAGGCGATCCATCCCGGCAATGCGGCGGATATCGACGCCGCCTTCCGCGCCGGCGAAGGGGCTTATGTTCAGCAGCAGGGGCCTTTCCCACAGCAGTTGGAGGCCGACGGCATCGGCCATGTGGTGGCGCAGGTCGGCAAGCAGATCGGCCCCTGCGGGTTCTCCAGCCTGGCGACGACGCGTGACTGGCTGGAAACCGACATGGCGAAGGCTTTCACCCGGGCCTATATCAAAACCCGCCGTTACATGAACGACACCCCGGCCGCGGAAATCGCCAAGGCCGAAAAACCCTATTTCCCGAAAATCGACGAAGCCGTGCTGGCCAAATGCATCGCGGCCTATCAGCAGCTCGGCACTTGGACCCCGCATGTGGAGATCACCAAGGAAGCCTATGAAGCCACCTTGGACATCTTCGCCTATAACGGCGTGATCACCGAGCGTTTCGCCTATGAACAGGTCTGCGCCCTGCCGCCGAAGGTCTGACGAGTTGGCGGAAAGCGATACCGACGTCACCATCTACCCGGCGACACCGGACCGATGGCAGGACTTCGAACGCCTGATGGGCCCCAAGGGCGCTGTCGGCGGGTGTTGGTGCATGACCTGGCGCTACACCGCCAAACAGATGAAGGCCAACAAGGGCGAGACGGCGAAGGCGGATATTCGGACCGTGTTCGAAACCGGTCCGCCCCCCGGTCTGATCGCCTATGACGGCGGCGAGCCCGTCGCCTGGTGTTCCATCGCGCCGCGCGACGTCTTCATCCGGCTCGGCGGATCCAAGGTCCTCTCGCCGGTCGACGACGCGCCTGTCTGGTCCGTCTCGTGCTTTTTCATCAAGAAGGGTTATCGCGGCGGCGGAATGGCCCAACGCCTGCTGCAGGCGGCCGACGACTTCGTGCGGTCGCACGGCGGCCGTATCATCGAGGGCTATCCCATAGACCCGGTGAAAAAACCCTACCCGGCGGCCTACGCCTGGACCGGTTTCGCCGGCAGTTTCCGGAAGGCCGGGTTCCGGGAAGTCGCCCGCCGGTCCGAAAGCCGGCCGATCATGCGCCGGGAATTGGACTGACGATCACTTCCAGGGCTGCGGTTCGGGTTTTGAGGCTGGAGCATATTGAACAACGAAAACAACGGGATGCGGAACTTCTCAAGAGAGCAGTATTTACGGAAATAAAAAATATAAATAAATCAATAATTTAGTTTGTTTTCTTCCAGCTAAATCTCCATAATTGCATGGGAAGAGATTCTTCTTCCCCCTATGGGAGAGATTTATGAATTTGCCTGAATGGCTGAAACCTGGACTGATGGGCGCCGCGGCCGGCGCCGCCGTGCTTGCCTATGTTGGATTTTCCTGGGGCGGCTGGGTCACCGGAAGCACCGCCGAGAAGCTCGCGGCAGAACAAGCGCAGCTTGAGGTCGTTGCCGCCTTGGTCCCGATCTGCCTGGACCAATATCAGCACGACCCGAATTCCGAGACCACGATTGCCGAACTGAAGGGCGCCAGCACCTATCAGCGCCGCGACATCCTGATCGAAGCCGGTTGGGCCACGATGCCGGGGGCCAGCGAGGCGAGCAACAGTGTCGCCAATGCCTGTGTTCGAGAGATTTCAGCGACTTTCTAACGCTGCTCTAACCGGTTGAGACCGAACGGGACGCCCCCGCCACCAACGGCGAAACGGGCGTTGCCGTTTCGGTTCGGCCACATACCCAATCACGTTTCAAAAAATAGGCGCGCGGTGTCCTCCGTATTCAAGGCCGGCACGCATATCGCCGCAAATCAAACCTTCCAAACCACATCAAGAAAATTAATTTTATCTATATATTTCTGTTTATTATATCTCCTTCTGAATTCAAAACATGAACTCCTCTATTCGGAACGAGGCTTCAAATCGTTCACCGGCAGGGTCCATATTTTTCGATGGCATTTCATGGTGCGGCGCAACATCCTCCCCTGAGCGGCCGGGCGAGCCCCGGTCGGATTTGCTCAACCAGCCGGCTGCTTGGGAGGCCTGTGCGTGTCCATATCCGCCTTGAACCACGATGCTCTTTTCCTGACTGTCGACTGGGTCGACGCGCCCCCGTCCCGGCACGCCCTGATATGGCTGCGCGACCACGACCCGATGGGATTCCACCCGGAAACCGGCGAGCGGGTCTTCGACCTTCTGTCGATCCCGGAAGAGCCGCATCTGGTCGACAGCAGCGTCGTGGAGGACGGCCAGGCGGTCACGCTGACCTGGGAAGACGGCCATGTCACCCGTTTCGACAGCGCCTTCCTGCGGAAGCAGTTTCAGGAAAAAGGCCGCCGCGCCGCCGCTCCGATCGTCCCGGAAAGCTGGGACGGCAGCTTCGGCGACCGTTTGCCGCGCCATGACCACGACGCGATCCTGCGCGACGACCATGCCCTGCTGGCCTGGCTGGAGGATGTAACCTGCCTGGGCCTGACGGTGGTTGAGAACACGCCCCCGGTTGCCGGCAGCCTGGAAACCCTGTGCCGGCGGATCGCCCATCTGCGGGAAACGAATTTCGGGACGGTGTTCGAAGTATTCTCGAAACCCAATCCGACGAACCAGGCCTATACGGCCGACGCCCTGCCCCTGCATACGGATCAGTCGAACCAGGAGACGCCCCCGGGCTTCCAATTCCTGCACACGCTGCGGAACGAGGCCGAGGGCGGCGTTTCGATCTTCGCGGACGGCATCCGCATGGCCGAGGACCTGCGCGACCGGAACCCGGACGCCTATCGCCTGCTGCGCGACGTGAAAATCCCCAGCCGCTATTTCGACGACGAATGGGATATCCGTTTCAGCCGCCCGGTTCTGACCGAAGACGCGCGCGGCGAACCGGTCGAGGTCAACTGGAACCGGCATCTGACCGATGTGCTGGATCTGGACCCGGAAGAATCCATTGCCTATTACCCGGCCTACCGCGCCTTCCTGGCCCTGACCTATGACCCGCGATACCGGTTCGAGTTGAAGAGCCGCCCGGGCGATGTCTTTGCCTTCAACAACCGCCGCACGCTTCATGGCCGCACCGCCTTCGACCCGAATACCGGCGCCCGCCACCTGCGCGGCTGCTATGTGGACTGGACGGACATGATGGGCCGTATCCGCGTATTGCAGCACCGGCTAAAACCATAGCCCACGCCTGAATCAAAAACTCAACTATCGGATAATTTTATTCGGAAACAACGCCCTAAAACCCTTTATGGATTCAAAATCTTAAAGCGGATTAAAGGGTGTCAGGACAGGCTGCGGAGGAATTCCACCACCTCCCCCTCGCGGTAATCGGCGCGGAAATCGGCTTCACGCGCGATCGCCTCGGCCAGCAGGGTCCGGTACTCGGCGCGCGGCAATTCGATGGCGCCGAAATTTTCCAAATGCCGTGTCACGAACTGACTATCCAGCAAGGTATAGCCGGCACGGGTCAGGCGCGCGACCAGATGGACGAGCCCCACCTTGCTGGCGTCGCGCGCGCGGCTGAACATGCTTTCGCCGAAAAACGCGCCGCCGAGCGACACGCCATACAGCCCGCCGACCAATTCGCCCTTCTCCCAAACCTCGACCGAATGGGCCTGGTCCATGCGATGGAGCGATGTGTAGAGGGTCAAGATCTTGTCGTTGATCCAGGTCCGCGGACGGCGTGACGTCATCTCCGCACAGCCTTCCATGACTTCCTCGAAGGCATGGTCGAAGGTGACGTGGTAGCGCCCCTGCCGCACGGTCTTGGCCAGCCGGCGCGGCACGTGAAACCGCTCGAAGGGCATGACGCCGCGCATCCGCGGATCGATCCAGAACAGGTCCGGATCGTCGCGGTCCTCCGCCATCGGGAAGACCCCAATGGCATAGGCGCGCAGTAACATATCCGGTGTTAGATCCAGCGGTTCCATGGCGTCCCTTTTTTCATCGGCGCCACAGTTATCGGTCATTCCTTCCCCCGGCCCGATGCCGAAGAGCGGAACGCCCCCTATTTGAGACCCATCCAGCGTTCCAGCCAGTGGATGTCGTAGTCGCCGTTGATGAAAGCTTGCTCTATAATGATACGTTCATGCAAGGGGATCGTCGTCTTAATTCCCCCAATAACGTATTCTTCAAGCGCCCGCCGCAACCGCATCAGGCATTCGTTGCGGGTATTGCCATGCACGATGAGCTTTGAAACCAAACTGTCATAGTATGGCGGGATGGAATAGCCCGAATACAAGTGGGAATCCACGCGAACGCCCAGCCCGCCCGGCGCATGGTAATCCGTGATCCGCCCCGGCGAGGGAGCGAAGGTATCCGGGTCCTCGGCGGTGATGCGGCATTCGATGGAATGGCCGTTGAATTTGATGTCTTCCTGCGTGATCGGAAGCGGCGCCCCGGTGGCGACGCGGATCTGTTCACGCACCAGATCAATGCCGCAGATCATCTCGCTGATCGGGTGTTCCACCTGCAGGCGGGTGTTCATCTCGATGAAGAAGAACTCGCCATCCTCGTACAGAAATTCGACCGTACCGGCGCTTCGGTAGTTCATTTTCGCCAAGGCGTCGGTGACAGTCTTGCCGATCCTGTTCCGTTCTTCCTCGTTCAGCGCGGGGCTGGGCGCTTCCTCGACCACCTTCTGGTGCCGGCGCTGCAGGGAACAATCGCGTTCGCCCAAATGGATGCAGTTCCCCTGCCCGTCGGCCAGGATCTGAACCTCGATATGGCGTGGATGGCCGAGATACCGTTCCAGATAGACGGCGTCGTCGCCGAAAGCGGCCTTCGCCTCGCTCCGGCACAGTGACAGCGCTTCCGGCAGCCGGTCCATGCTTTCGGCCACCTTCATGCCGCGCCCGCCGCCACCGGCGGCCGCCTTTACGATCAGGGGAAAGCCGACTTCCTTGGCGACCGCGATCGCTTCCGCGTCGGTCTCGATGCCGCCGTCGGAACCGGGCACGACCGGAATGCCGATCTCCCGCGCTTTTTCCTTGGCGGCGATCTTGTCGCCCATGATGCGGATATGTTCCGGCGTCGGGCCGATGAAGACATGGCCGTGTTCTTCGACCATTTCCGCGAAATCCGCGTTTTCGGCAAGGAACCCGACGCCCGGGTGAACCGCATCCGCGCCGGTGATATTCGCCGCCGACAGGATTGCGGCCATATTCAGATAGCTGTCCTTGGGCGCCGGCGGGCCGATACAGACAGCTTCGTCCGCCAGCCGCACATGCATCGCATCGCTGTCGGCGGTCGAATGGATCGCCACCGTCTGGATGCCCATTTCCTTGCAAGCCCGGTGGATCCGCAGTGCGATCTCTCCCCGGTTGGCGATCAGAACCTTATCGAACACACTCGTCTCCGCTTGTCGTCCCGTGCACTGTTTCGCAAACCGCCCGGACCTATTCCAGAACGACCAGCGGCTGATCGAATTCGACCGGCTCCGCATCGTCCACCAGAATGGCGGTCACCTTGCCCGCGCGCGGGGCGGGGATCGGGTTCATGACCTTCATGGCTTCGACGATCAACAGCGTCTGTCCCTCGGTCACCGTATCGCCGACGGAAATGAAGGCCGGATTGCCCGGCTGCGGGCTGAGATAGATCGTCCCCACCATCGGTGACTTGACCGCGCCCGGATGGTCCGCGGGCGCTGCCGGCGCAGCCGCCGGTGCGGGCGCCGCCGCGGGCATCGGCGCCGCCATATGGGTAACCGCGGGCGCGGTGCCGCCCTTGGAGAGCCTGAGCGTCTGATCGCCCACCGTGACCTCGACCTCGGTCAGGCCTTTGTTCTCCATCAGATCGGCCAGCACATCGACCAGATCCGTATCAACCGTCAGTTTCGCCATTTTGTCGGAACCCGTTTTCATTCCAGTGTTTTCAATTCAATGTTCTGCATTCTGTCTAGCGGCTTCGCACCGCCACTTCCATCCCAAGATTCGCTCCGCGGCGCCAAGCTGGGCCCGAAGCGGGCCCGCAGCAACCGGGGATGCTTGGCCCTGGGATGACCTATTCCTCCGCCATCCGGGCCAATGCCTGTATTCCCAGGACATAACCATGCGCGCCGAGCCCGCATATCATACCAACCGCGACCGGGGTCAGGTAGGAGTGATGGCGAAAACTCTCGCGCTTATGAATATTAGACAGATGAACCTCTATGGTCGGCGTTTCGGCCGCTGAAATGGCATCGCGCAGCGCCACGGAGGTATGCGTATAGGCGCCAGCATTGATGACGATGCCGTCGAACTCGGTGCGGGCCTCGTGAATCCAGCCGACCAACTCGCCTTCCATATTCGATTGGCGGCAATCCGCGCTCCACCCGGCATCCTTCGCCGCCTCGACGCAGATCTGATCCAGATCGCTCAACGACATGGTGCCGTAGATTTCCGGCTGCCGCAGACCGAGCATATTCAAATTGGGTCCGTTCAAGACCAGGACCGACTTTTGCGCCATCGCGCCCCTCCCGTATCATCCATCCAGCCGCACCGGCTGGAAATGCCGGTTGGACGCTGTCTTCAATTCGTCCCTAGTTCTAGGCGAGAGTCCCGCCCTAAACAATGGCGGGCGCGGCGCGTGCCTCACTCGGCGGCGAAGCGCCCGCCGACCAGCACGAACTGCTCCATCACCTTGCAGTTTCCCGGGTCGAGCACCCGCGTATTGCCGGTCGCCGGGTTGGTCACGGTGAAACTTTCCAGCGTTTGCCGGTTCATCAGGCCGAGATCGATGCGCGCCTGTATCATGCGCAGCATCGCGCCGTAGGAGACCCAATGCGCGAAGGTTTCCGGTGAATCGATGGGGCCATCGGCACCGAAAAGCGAGGAGGAGGACGTCCCCGCCAGTGACAGCCGCAATCGGCCGCCGATATCCTCGACAGCCTGACCGCTGGTTTCCAATTCCCGCCGCAGGGCCACGCGAAACTCTTCGGTTGTCCGATCGAAATCGATCGTGCGGAAACCGCCATCGGTTCCGTCGGCGGTGACGACAAGGCAGGTCACCTCGACCGGGACCAAAGGCGCGCGCCAAATCTGCGCGGCAACCAGCCACAACGTTCCTGCCAGACAGGCCGTGACGACGGCAGCGATACGCGCGCGCCGCGCCCTTCCCGGTTCACCGAAGACCTTCATGCGCCTCAAACCCGCATTTGACCGATTGAGCCCCCGATTGAGCCCCCTGCAAAGACCTTAGCATCGCTGTTGGATAGACCGGAACGCGAATGCCCGGCAATCGGGATAAATCGTTGAAATGAATTGAACTCAGTATGAAAGAGCCCGTTCAGGGCCTGTTGGTTTCCAGTGTTATTGCGCCGGTTCGGCGGGCGCCGAATCCGTCGGGGCCGAGACGACGCATTCCTTGACCCAGACATCGTAGACCGGATGTTCCAGGGCCGACAACGCAGGGCTGGAGGCGAACATCCATCCGGTGAAAAGCGTTTCGGGGCGCTCGTCGGGACGGATCTCTATAATCTCGAGGAAAGCGGCGGATTCCGGGGGCTCTTCGGGCGGCGTGCGGTCGCAGGAGCGCAAGCGGATGCGCAAGGTGCCGAAGGAGACTTCCTCCTCCAACCCGATCTCGAAGGTCGAAATCCGGGCCGTCACCTTGTCGAGCCCCTGCATGATCACCTTGTCGCCGGGAATGGCGAAGGCGGCGGAGGACGCCGTCACGGCCGCGCAAAAAGCGGCCGCTAGTGCGCCATTGGTCATAAAGGTCCAAAATCGCATGGTCGGTTTCGATCAGGCCGGTTTGTGCGCAAGGAAACGAAGGCGGACGTAATCGGCGATCCAGACACCGCTCTCGTCACGCAAAATGGGATCGAGGGCCGCGCGCACCTCTTCGATGATGGCGGCGCGCTCGCCTTCCGGCGCGGCCATCAGGAAACTTTCGCAAAAGGTCCACAACCAACCTTCGATATCGCCGGGCAAGGGCGTCGGACGATCGATCAGCTTTATGCTCTCGACAATGAAGCCGCGGGCTTCCAATCGGGCGCGTTGATCCTCCACCCCCGGGAAGGTCCAGGGGTCGTGGGCTTCGGCATCGATCCCGCGCGCCGACAGCGCGGTCCGGACCGCACGCCGGATCTTGCCCACATTGTCGCCGCCGCCCATTTCCGAGGCAAACCGACCGCCCGGCTTCAAGGCGCGCCACACACCGTCGATGACGGCGGCCTGGTCGGACATCCAATGCATGGCGGCATTGGACAGGACGAGGTCGAATTCCCCGTCGAAGCTCAATTTCTGGCCGTCCATCACATGGGCGTCCAAGCCGCGGTCCCGCGCGGCGGCGATTTGATCGGCGCTGAAATCGACCCCGGTGACATTGCATCCCAGCGCCACGACCTCTTCGGTCAGAACGCCGTCGCCGCAGCCCAGATCGAGCACACGTTCACCCGCAACGGGCGCCGCCAGTTCGAGCACGGGGCGCCCCAGTTTCGGCACGAAACCGGCATTGGTTTGATATCGTGACGGGTCCCATTTCTGGGTCGCCCGCTGACCCGCTTCATTCGCCATCACAGCGCCCCGCCGATTTGGGCCGCGGAATCCGCAGCCTTGGGTTATTTGGTCGGTTATTGATCGATTTCCTGATCCGTTACCAAAAAGATGACCTTGCCCAGCAATTCTTCAAGAGCAACCACATCCTTGGTCTGTTTGATCTCACCGCCGTCGGTCAGCAGGGTCGAGGAATTGCCCGGATCGATCTTCAGGTATTTGCCGCCCAGCAACCCGCTGCTGGAAACCGACGCGGTCGAATCCTCGGGCACCTTGATCGCGTCCTGCACGGAAACCTTTACGACGGCCTGGTAAAGTTCCGGATCGATATACTGATCGATGACCGCGCCGACCTTCACGCCGCCGATCCGCACGTCCGACCCGACGGTCAAACCGTCGACAGCGTAGAACTTGCCGATCAACTCATAACCGCTCTTCGGTTTCAGATCCGTGGTGTTATAGGCAAGAACCATGAAGACGGCCGCCACCAGAAGCACGACGGCCCCCAAAACTGTTTCTATGGCGCTGCGTTTCATCGAAATTCCTTTCAAGTCCGGCACTTAGCCCAACGCGTTAATCCGCGGCATTCTCTTCGTTCGCGGCCCGTCTTTTCGCTTCCGCCGCCAGAATCACTTTCTCAAGCAATTCCTCGAAGATCACTGAATCCTGGACATATTCGAACTGATCCCCCGGCTCCAGCATATCCAAACCGCCACCGGGCGATATCTTGACGAACTTGCCGCCGAAGACCCCTTCGCTGACGATCATCGCGACCGAGTCGACCGGTACTTCGATATCGTCGCGAACGGTGATGGTCAGTATCGCGTTATTCGTCTCGGGATCGAAATCCGTCTCGGCAACCTCCCCCACGGGCAGGCCGGCCAGAAGCACCTTGCTGCCTTCGACAATGCCGTCGATCGACCGGAATTTCGCGGTCAGGAGATAGCCGTCCTCCTCCGTTCCGGGCCGGTCGGACAGATAGCCGTATATCATATAGGCCAGGATGACCCCGATGACCGAGGCCCCCACCAGAATATTATACTTGTCCGACCTGAGCTGCATCGATGCGCTATTCGCCAACCGGGCACAGGGCCGCCGGGGCCGGGATCGGTCCCGCCCCAGCCGGCGCCAATATGGTCACGGGGCATTTCATTGGGTGGTGCGCTGGACTTCTTCGGGACCTGTTCATCGGCCTATTCGGGCGTCCAGGCTTCGTAGTCGCCGGTGGCGTGGTCGCGCTTGCCGCCCTGCAGTGTGTGGCCCGGCGGGCGATACGCCGCGGCGGTCCCGGTCGGGTTGGGCGCATGATCGCGCAGCCAGGAATATTTCTTGGCTTGATCCTTCGCCGGCAGATCGTTGCTGGTATAATGCAGCCAGGCGTGAAATTCGGGCGGCACTCTGCTCGCCTCGTCCCCGCCGCTCGAATAGACCACCCAGCGCCGACGGCGGCCGGAAGCCGGTGTCTTGCGGGTCTGGTAATAGACGTTGCCGAATTGGTCTTCGCCCACACGCTCGCCGTTCAGCCAGGTGATGACGCGGGTGATTGCGTTCGCCATGAATGTATCCGAAGCCGTTGTCGCGAATGAGCGGCGAATATGGCCCAAGCCCCCTATTCTGTCCAGCCGTCCGACTGTTCGCCGGATCGATCGGAATCAGCTGCGGAAAACCAGCGGCACATCCGCATTTTATCCAAGGGAAAACCGACCCCGCGCACAGTCAAAGTTGTGGATACTGCCGCGATTCCGGTGGGCCGCAATAGTGACGTTTAAGAACTCGCAACCACTGCGTAGTTCAATCCATTTACCATTACTTAGTCTTTACTTATTGAAGACCAAGGATTTCCTTTGCGGTAAAGACTACCGCAAGAAAAAAGTACCTCGGTCGGGGTGATTTATTGTTGCGTGCCTATCCAGATGATGTATCCTTCCCGGCAAGCCAACACAAGATATAGCGACCGCGTTTGAAACAAAAGCGTAAAAGTTCGCCAATATGTCTGGTTCGGCACAAGTGATTGATAGGTTTAACAGATTTCCGCTCGGCCCGGTTTCAGGGCGGTTCGGGCAGGGTTCAAGACGGTTTCGCGGGTCATCGGCGACGGTCTGAATCGGGTCCCCTCTGCGGGCGGAAACAGGGGAAAGTTGGGAGAATTTTGGCATGCGGATTGATCGGCGTTTCACCAAAGTCGGCGAGTCTCCATATGAAGGTATCGAGTTCCGGCTGACGACGAGCGAGATTCGCAATCCCGACGGGACGGTCGTTTTCAAGCTTGAGAACGTCGAAGTGCCGGCTTCCTGGAGCCAGGTCGCCGCCGATGTGCTGGCCCAGAAGTATTTCCGCAAGGCCGGCGTTCCGGCCAAGTCCCGCCCGGTCAAGGAAAAGGACGTCCCCACCTGGTTGTGGCGGCGCGTTCCGGATTCGGACGCCATGGCCGATATGGACGAGGACGAGCATTTCGGTTCCGAAATTTCCGCCACCCAGGTCTTCGACCGGTTGGCCGGCGCCTGGACCTATTGGGGTTGGAAGGGCGGCTATTTCGATGCCGAGGACGATGCCCGCACCTATTACGACGAAATGCGCTACATGCTGGCCAAGCAGATGTCCGCGCCGAACAGCCCGCAATGGTTCAATACCGGCCTGCATTGGGCCTATGGCATCGATGGTCCCGGCCAGGGCCACTACTATGTGGATTACCGCACCGGCAAGCTGACCAAGTCCAAGTCCGCCTATGAACATCCCCAGCCGCATGCCTGCTTCATCCAGTCCGTGAAGGACGACCTGGTGAACGAGAACGGCATCATGGACCTGTGGGTTCGTGAGGCGCGCCTGTTCAAATACGGATCGGGCACGGGCACGAACTTCTCCGCCATCCGCGGCGAAGGCGAACGTCTTTCCGGCGGCGGCAAGTCGTCCGGCCTGATGTCCTTCCTGAAGATCGGCGACCGCGCCGCCGGTGCGATCAAATCCGGCGGCACCACGCGCCGCGCGGCCAAGATGGTCGTGGTCGATATCGACCACCCGGATGTCGAAGACTTCATCGACTGGAAAGTCCGGGAAGAGCAGAAAGTGGCCTCGATCGTTACCGGGTCGAAACTCCACGCCAAGCATCTGAACGCGATCATGGCCGCCTGCCATGCGGAAGGCGTCACCGGCGACGCCGCGTTCGACCCGAAAGAAAACCCGGTCCTGAAGCAGGAAATCCGCGCCGCCCGGAAAGTGCTGATTCCCGAGAACTACGTGCAGCGGGTGATCGAATTCGCACGCCAGGGATATACCGAAATCGAATTCCCGACCTACGACACGGATTGGGATTCGGAAGCCTATCTGACGGTCAGCGGCCAGAACGCGAACAACACCGTTCGCCTGACCAACGACTTCCTCGACGCGGTCGAGAAAGACAGCGACTGGACCCTGACCTCGCGCCGCGACGGCAAGGTGACCAAGACGCTGAAGGCGGCCGAACTGTGGGAAAAGATCGCCCATGCCGCCTGGGCCAGCGCCGATCCGGGCACGCAATACGACACCACGATCAACGAATGGCACACCTGCCCGAATTCGGGCAGGATCAACGCGTCCAACCCGTGCTCCGAATACATGTTCCTGGACGATACGGCGTGCAATCTGGCCTCGCTCAACCTGATGACCTTCCGCAAGAAGGACGGTTCGTTCGACGTGCCGAAATTCGAGCACGCGGTGCGCCTGTGGACGATCGCGTTGGAAATCTCGGTCATGATGGCGCAGTTCCCGTCGAAGGAAATCGCCGACCTGTCCTACAAGTTCCGCACCTTGGGCCTGGGCTATGCCAATATCGGCGGCCTGCTGATGGCCTCGGGCCTGAGCTACGACTCGGTCGAAGGCCGCGCGCTTTGCGGTGCGATCACGGCGCTGATGACCGGCGTCGCCTATCAGACCAGCGCGGAGATGGCCGGCGAACTCGGCCCCTTCCCCGGCCATGCGGAAAACGCCGATGCCATGCTGCGCGTCATGCGCAACCACAAGAATGCGGCATTGGGCAACAAGGACGGTTATGAAGGCCTGTCCATCCCGCCGGTTCCGCTGGATACCAAGAATTGCCCGCAGGCCGATCTGGTCGAAGCGGCCGGCCGGGCCTGGGTCAACGCCGTCCGGTTGGGTGAGGAACACGGCTATCGCAATGCCCAATCCACTGTCATCGCGCCGACCGGCACGATCGGTCTGGTGATGGATTGCGACACCACCGGCATCGAACCGGATTTCGCCCTGGTGAAGTTCAAGAAGCTGGCCGGCGGCGGTTACTTCAAGATCATCAACCGCACGGTTCCGGAAGCGCTTTCCAACCTGGGTTATTCCGAAAAGGAAACCAGCGACATCATCCGCTACGCGGTCGGCAACGGCACGCTGAAGAACGCGCCGAAGATCAACCACAACACCCTGCGCGAGCGCGGCTTCGACGAGGAAGACCTGGCGAAGCTGGAAGCGGGACTGGCCAGCGCCTTCGATATCAAGTTCGCCTTCAACAAGTGGACGCTGGGTGAGGAACTGTGCATTGACCGTCTGGGCTTCACGCAAGCGCAGCTGGACGATTTCAGCTTCGACATGCTGGCGGCCATGGGCTTCAAGAAGAAGGATATCGACGAAGCCAACATCTTCTGCTGCGGGGCCATGACGCTGGAAGGCGCGCCGCATTTGAAGAACGAGCATCTGCCGGTCTTCGATTGCGCCAATCCCTGCGGCCGGAACGGCAAACGCTTCCTGGCGACCGACAGCCATATCCTGATGATGGCCGCGGCGCAGCCGTTCATCTCCGGGGCGATTTCCAAGACCATCAACATGCCGAATGCGGCAACGGTCGAGCAGTGCAAGGACGCCTATCTGTTGAGCTGGCGCCTGGGCCTGAAAGCGAATGCACTGTATCGCGACGGGTCGAAACTCAGCCAGCCGCTGTCCTCCGCCCTGTTCGACGATGACGAAGACGCGCTTGATGCGATGTTGGATGCGCCGGCGGCGGCCGCCGCCCCGGTCATCGCGGAAAAGATCGTGGAACGGATCGTCGAGCGGATTTCCGAACGCCGCAAGATGCCGCATCGCCGCAAGGGCTATACCCAGAAGGCGATCGTCGGCGGACATAAGGTCTATCTGCGGACCGGCGAATACGAAGACGGGTCGATCGGCGAGATCTTCATCGACATGCATAAGGAAGGCGCCGCCTTCCGGTCGCTGATGAACAATTTCGCCATCGCGGTATCCATCGGCCTGCAATACGGCGTACCGCTGGAAGAGTTCGTCGACGCCTATACCTTCACCCGGTTCGAACCCTCGGGCATGGTCGAAGGAAACGAGGCGATCAAGATGGCGACCTCCGTCCTGGATTACATCTTCCGGGAATTGGCGATCAGCTATCTGGCGCGCGAAGATCTGGCGCATGTGCCCCCGGGCGACATGCTTCCCGACTCCATGGGCCGGGGCGAAAAGGAAGGCGAGGCGCCCGAGGAATTCGGCGCCGCGATGGAAGCCATCCAGCGGATCACGTCCCACGGCTTCGTGCGTAAATCGTCGCTGTCGGGCTTTTCGAGCGGAAAGTCGTCGTCCAAACCGGCCACGGCGCAAAGCGGTTCCAAATCCGTGTCGATGAGCGGCAATAACGGCGGCGGCAACGGCGGCGCGACCGTCGAAGTGGTCCAGACCGAAACCACCGTGTCCGTCGAGGTAGACGAGGAAACCCGAATCGCGGTTGATGATCGTTTAGATCAAGTTCGTATGGCTAGAGCCAAGGGTTACGAGGGCGATTCCTGCGGAGAATGCGGAAACTTCACCCTCGTCAGGAACGGCACCTGCATGAAATGCGTCACCTGTGGCGCGACGAGTGGGTGTTCGTAGGGCCGGGGTTCCTCATCCCGGCACGGTGCTCCCTGTGACTAGGCCCCGGCTTATGCCGGGGCCTTTTTCTCATCCAAAAGGGGCCATCCCCCCAACCATGCCGGAACCGCAACACAGCTGTCCGTCCAAGAAGGTATCGGTCCCCCGCGACACGGCTTATACTCACCGCAGTTCATCCTGCTGAGTTTTGAGCAATCGTCCGGGAACAAGACGCCATGTTCAGCCATGCGACCATCGGCACGAACGACATGCCCCGCGCTGTCGCGTTTTATGACGCCGTTTTCGCCTGCCTGGGGATTGAGCGATTTTATCTGGCCGACGATTACGCCGGCTATGGCAACGCCCATAGCGATCAGGTGTGGGTCATGAAACCGTTCGACGGCAAACCCGCGACCGTGGGCAACGGCACGCATATTGCCTTTCTTGCGGAAAGCCGCGATCAGGTCGATGCCTTTCACAAAGCCGCGCTTGCGCATGGCGGAACGGATGAAGGCGCGCCGGGTCTTCGCCAGCACTATCATCCGAACTATTACGGCGCCTATGTCCGCGATCCCCATGGCAACAAGATCCAGGCCGTCTGCCACAAGCCGCCCGTGGAATCGTCGGGTTGATGGGTTGATCCCCTCGTCCCCGCCCCAGCCAAAGTTTGAAGTCGCACCGAACCGACGCATCAAGTACCGCCCGCCCCTGCAATAAGAAGCTCAACACCCACGCCAATGTCCCCAGCCCAATCCGATTCCAATGAAGTCCGCGTCGACCTGACGGCGCCCGACCTGTCGCCCTATCGGCAGGGCAATACCGATATTCCCTATTACCACCTGTTCGACAGCGGAAAGGCCGGCCCCACCGTGATGGTGAACGCCCTGACCCATGGCAATGAAATCTGCGGCGCAATCGCGCTCGACCGCCTGTTCCGAACCGGTTTTCGGCCGGCGCGGGGTACACTGCTGCTGGGATTCGCGAATATCGGGGCCTACGAAAACTTCGACCCGATGAACCCGGGCCAATCCCGGTATGTCGACGAGGATTTCAACCGGATCTGGTCGGCCGACATGTTGGACGGCCCGCGGCAAAGCCAGGAACTGACCCGCGCCCGGAAGATACGCCCCCTGATCGACACAGTGGACCTGTTGCTGGACATCCATTCCATGTCGGGCGACTCGCCCGCCATGATGCTTGCCGGCCCGCTCGACAAAGGCGTCGACTTCGCGAAATCCGTGGGATATCCGGACACGATCGTCATCGATTCCGGCCATGCCGCCGGGATTCGGCTGCGCGATTACCGTGATTTCGGCGATCCGGGGTCGAACAAGAACGCGTTATTGGTCGAATGCGGACAGCATTGGCGGCGGGAAACCGGCGATATGGCCTGGACGGTCCTGCTGGCCTTTCTGAGAGCCACAGGGCTCGCCGATCAAGCCTTTCTCGATGCGCAGGGTTTCGAGGCAACGCCGTCGCCGCAAAAGGTTGTCCGCGTGACCGATGTCATAACCGTGGCGTCCGACAGCTTCACCTTTGCGGAACCGTTCCAGGGAATGGAGCGGATCGAGAAGGCCGGTACCGTGATCGGCCACGACGGGCCGGTCGAGGTCAAGACCCCCTATGACGACTGCGCCCTGGTCATGCCGAGCCATAAGGCGCGCAAGGGACAGACGGCGGTCCGGCTCGGCCGGGTGGTTCCGTAATGGCGATTTCCTTCAACGCACCCAGCAGGTCGGACCTGATGCAGGTGGCTTTCGCCTTGGCGATCGCCGCCGCCGGGGGGTACCTGGCCAATCTGGCGACGCTTCCCCTGCCCTGGATGCTGGGCCCGATGACTTTTTGCCTGATCGCGGCGCTGCTCAACCTGCCGGTCAAGGGGCCGATCCGCCTTCGCCCACCGATGATCATGATCCTGGGCGTCATGCTTGGCAGCGGGTTCCGCCCGGAAATGATGGAGCATATCGCGGAATGGTCGGTCAGTATCGCGATGCTGGCGCTTTATGTCGGCGTCATCGGCCTGGTCGCCTATCCCTATTTCCGCAAAATTGCCGGCTACGACCCGGTTACCGCTTATTTCTCAGGCATGCCGGGCGGGCTGAACGAGATGATGATCGTCGGCGCCGTGATGGGTGGGGACGAAAAGAAAATCGTCCTGACCCATGCCAGCCGCATTCTGATCGCCGTGTTCATCATTCCGATCTGGTTCCGCCTGGTCGAGGGGCTGGACATGTCCGACCGGTCGCAGTTCGGGGTATCCATCGTCGATGTACCGCTGAAAGACCTCGCCATCCTGGGGTCCTGCATGGTCGTCGGCTACCCGATCGCCAAGATCCTGAACCTGCCGGCGAAGATGCTGGTCGGGCCGATGATCGCCAGTGCCGCGATCCATCTGGCGGGAATCACCTCGGCCCAGCCGCCTTTGGAAATCGTCAACACCGCGCAATGGATCATCGGCACGGTTATCGGCTGCCGCTTTGTCGGCGTGCCGCCCAAGGAAATTCTGCGGGTTATGCGGCTCGGCGTCGGGTCGACCGTGCTGATGCTGGGGGTAACGGCGATTTTCGCGGTCCTCATAGGGTGGATGACCGGTCTGGACCCGTTGATGGTCGTCCTGGCCTATGCGCCGGGCGGGCTGGCGGAAATGTCGCTGGTGGCCCTGGCGCTCGGCGCCGATGTCGCCTTCGTCGCGACCCATCATGTGATACGGATCGCCTATGTGGTGATCGTCGCGCCGCAGTTCTTCAAGCTGACCGGAATCAAAAAGCAGGAATGACCTGAAGAATTTTGCAACCCTAGGGTGCTTGGAATAAAGCTTAATCCACCCTATCTATTTGACTACAGGCGGTTTTTCCGTCCTGTCCCATTTCGGGTTGAACAGGCTGGAGAAAGCCGATGCAACAACTGCCCTTCCCCATCGAAGGTTTCGCCATTTTCGTCGTTCTGGCGGTCATCCTGGCGATCGTGCTCGTCTTCATGGGAATCAAATCGGTTCCCCAGGGCATGGAATACACCGTCGAACGGTTCGGAAAATACACCAAAACCCTGACGCCGGGCCTTAATTTGATCGTGCCGATCGTCGACCGTATCGGCTCCAAGATCAATATGCGCGAAACCGTGATGGACGTCGAAAGTCAGGAAGTCATCACCCGCGACAACGCCCAGGTCACGGCCGACGGCGTCGTCTTCTTCCAGGTCATCAGCGCGGCCAAGGCGGCCTATGAAGTCAACAACCTGGAACGCGCCATCATGAACCTGACCAAAACCAATCTTCGGACCGTGATGGGCGGCATGGATCTGGACGCGGTGCTGTCGGAACGCGACGCGATCAACACCAAACTGCTGACCGTGGTCGATCAGGCGACCAATCCCTGGGGCGTGAAGGTCACGCGGATCGAAATCAAGGATATCTCCCCGCCGCGCGACCTGGTTGACGCCATGGCGCGCCAGATGAAGGCGGAACGCGAAAAGCGCGCCACCATCCTGGAAGCCGAAGGCGACAAGCAATCCGCCATCCTGCAGGCCGACGGCCAGAAACAGGCCGCGATCCTGGAAGCGGAAGGCCGGCGGGAAGCCGCGTTCCGCGATGCCGAGGCCCGCGAACGCGCAGCCCAGGCCGAAGCGCGGGCAACCGCCATCGTTTCCAAGGCGATTGCCGGCGGCAACGTGCAGGCGATCAACTACTTCATCGCCCTGAAATATACCGAGGCCCTGAAGGAACTGGCCTCGGCGCCAAACCAGAAGGTTCTGATGATGCCGGTCGAAGCCGCCTCGATCATCGGCTCGGTCGCCGGAATCGCGGACATCGCGAAAGAAGCGCTGAACTTCAAGGGCGGTGACGGCACGTTCGACTTGGGCGATGATGAAGACGATTCACCGACGACGCCGAGGAGCGGCCCATGGAGTGGCTAGACCAGATTGAATTCTGGTGGTGGTGGGCCCTGGGACTGGGCCTGCTCGCCCTTGAAATCGTCGTTCCCGGCACGTTTTTCATGTGGATGTCGGTGGCGTCCGCCGTCGTCGGCGCGCTATTGCTCGTCCATCCCGGCATCGAGTGGGAATATCAGATGCTGATCTTCGCGGTGATCAGCGTCGTCTCCATCGCAGGGTTCCGCTATTGGCAGCAACGCCATCCGACCGAATCCTCCGACGAAATGCTCAACCGGCGCGGCGCGCATTACATCGGTCGAACCGTCATCGTCCTCGATGCCTTCGTCAACGGCCAGGGCCGGGTAAAGCTGGAGGATTCCTCCTGGTCGGCCCGCAGCACCGATGGGTCGGATTTCATGGCCGGCGCCAAGGCCCGCGTGACCGAGGTGGAAGGCTCCATGCTGGTGGTGGAAGTGGCCCCGTAACCTACGCTCGTTTCCGGATAAATGCCGTTTATTTTTGGTTGCCCCTAATTGACGAAGCCAACTAGTCTGAAGTCTGCAATGCGTGGGTTCAGGTTTGAAGTTTTTATAGGGGGGAGCAATGTCGGACCAGTATCCTGGAAATCCCAGCGGTGCATCCGAACCGGGGGCAGCTGATGTATCGGTTGCTGCCCCGCCGCCGGGGGCACTTTCGATAGGCTCCGTTTTCGGCAAGTCCTTCTCGGTTCTCTTTGGAAATTTCGTCAAATTCTTCGTCGTCACCGCGATCCTCTGGGTTCCGAGCATATTGTTTTCGATCTTCTTCCTGGGGGCTTCGACGGCGACCTCGGGCGGAACGGTGGAACTCGGGGCCAAGGGTCCGGCAGCGTTTGGGTTTGCCGCTGTCATGGTCGTGGCGGCAACCGTGATGTATGGGGCGGTCATCCACATGACCTGCCTGACACTCGCCGACCGGCCAGCCGGCGTCGGCGCAGCGATCGGCAAAGGTTTCGCCAGGTTCTTTCCGCTCTTCATTGCTTATATTCTTTTGTCGATCCTGGTGACGATCGGACTAATCTTCCTCATCGCACCGGGTTTGTGGATTCTCGCGATCTATGCGCTCGTCCTTCCGGCCATCGTTGCGGAAAACAAAGGACCGTTCGCCGGCATGGGCCGAAGCGCGGCGCTCACCAAGGGTTACCGATGGAAAGTCCTTGGTGCATCCATCCTGCTCTTCGTTCTGATCATAGCGGTCAGTTTCGTGACGCAATTCATCATCGGCATTGTGGCCGCGGTAGGCGGCGCAGGCGACATCTCCGCCACCCTCATAGTCACCGTCACGGTAACGAGCCTCATCCAGATCGTGATCTATCTTTACATGCTCATCTTCTACACCACCCTTTACCACCAGATCCGGACGGCCAAGGAAGGTACGAGCGCGGATGAGATCGCCGCGGTGTTCGACTAGGTTGCGGAGTTCGTTTTTATTCTTGCTGGGGGAAAGCAATGTCAGATCAAACAGGCGGCAATTCAATCAATTCACCCGACCCGACCTCAGCCGGCATATCGGTTGCGGCCGTATCGCCGGGGACGCTTTCGATCGGCAAGGTCTTCTCGCTGACCTTCTCCATCCTGTTCAAGAATTTTCACCGCTTTTTCCTGCTCGCCGCGGTTACCTGGATCCCGGCCCTCGCGGTCATCTTGATCGCACCGTCCTTCCAGGCCGATATGATGATGGGCGCCGGAAGCCCGGGGGTCATCGCAGCTTATGTGATTGTCTCATGGTTTCTGGTGGGGTGGCTCTACGGTGCGATCACGCATATGGCCTGCGTCATCCTGGCAAAGGGGGATGTTTCGGTCGTCACCTCCATGAGGGAGGGGTTGAAGCGCGGGATTCCCGTTTTCTTCTTACTGATCCTCCAGGGCTTGGCCATGACGGTCGGCTTCGTCTTTCTGATCATCCCGGGATTTATCGTGATGACCATGTTTTTCGTTGCCGTTCCGGCCGCCGTGGCGGAGCACCAAGGCCCCTTCGCCGCGCTTGGCCGAAGCGCTGAGCTCACCAAAGGGTATCGTTGGCGCATCTTCGGCGCGGGACTTCTGGCATTCTTGCTGCTGTTCGCCGTCGGCATAGCTTTCGGTGTTGCCGCGGGCACGTTCCCGTTCACCTTGTCGGGCGAACTGGTGCACACAGTGCCCGGCACCCCGGCAATGGTCATCGGGTCGCTGTTCGAGGCGGTCCAATACCTCTTCATTCTGGTCTTCGCAGCGGTCCTGTATCACCAGATCCGGGTCGCCAAGGAAGGCTCCAGCGCGGAAGAAATCGCCGCCGTCTTCGACTGACCGGAAATTGGTCGGCACGTTACAAAGCCTATCGGCATGGACTGGGGTATGTGCGTGGTCGGACAATGATCAGGTTTCGTTTCAGCCAAGTATTGAAACAGACAATGCTTTACGGCCTGCTCTATGGGCTTGTACCGATGGCAACCATTGCGGCTGTGGTCGTAGTGTATCACCTTCCCAATAACGCGTCTCGCATCGGGCTTGAATCTGAGGCGGTGGTAATGTCGGAAAGGCTACTGGGCTATCTGGCTGTTCCGAGCCTGCTTCTGGTGCCAGTATATTTGCGGTACGGCATTCTGCGTATTTCTCAAAAACTGACAGGCCAGGCCAAGCTGCGGCGCTGGGCAGCAAAGCAACTTCTACGCAGGCTTTTTCCGTCTTTATTTACAACGGTCATTGCCACGGCGCTCGTGGGACTTGGATTTGTCGCAGCCGTGGTCCCCGGCCTTGTCGCGCTAGCCGCACTGTGTATCGCAACCCCTATTTGCCTGAATGAGTCACGCCCATTCCATACTTGCCTGTATCGCAGTATGGAACTTACATCCGGATACCGAATCAAAATTTTACTCATCTATATTATTTTTCTGATTGTCACCGCCCTTCTGTTCACTGCTGAGTCCATTTTCTACGAACAAATGATGGTAGCGTACGGTCAGTTGTCCATTGCGGAACCGATACTTCAAATCATCTTATTTCCACCAATTCTTGCTTTGCCATTTTCACTTTGGGCGGCGAGCTGCGCCGTCATCTATTCCCACCTTCTTGAGATCAAGGAAGGCGGCCAGCAAGAAAAAATCGCCGCCGTCTTCGACTGACCTTTCGGTCTGGTCAGTCGTATTTGCTTTCCTTGCGGTCGCCGAGCAGCATTCGCGCTTCCAGCCGTTGGCGCAGGGCCTTGTAGAATTGGTCCAGGAAAGGCGCGACCTGACTATAGGTGAGGGTTCCGTCCGGTCCGGCACCGCTGGCATGGCCGATCTTTTGGCGGATCCGGTCGGCAACCGCGGCGCGGACCGCGTACGCTTCCGGGCCGGATCGGCGCAGCACGTCCTCCAGCGTCTGAAGCTCGTAGATTCCATAGGTATCCAGCTGCTTGTCCGTGAAGGTGAAGCGCAGTTTCGAGGGCTCCTCCGGCGCGGTCTGGGGCCCTGCATCCGGCACGGTCCGCAAACGCCCGGGCTGTTTTGCTTCAGGCTGGGTTGGCGGTGAATAACGGTCCTCCTCCGACAAGTCGGACAGCAGCGCCGCCTTGGGGGAAACGACGACCCAGGTTCCCGCGATCAGATCACCGACCCGCATCCGGTCCTTGTTGAAAAACGGGAAGAACAGAAAGACGCCGATCCACATCCATTGAAACAGGGTCTCCCAGGCTCCTAGTCCGATACCGGCCCCTGAGATCAACAGCATCATCGGAATGAACAGTTCAACTTCCCGGATCAGGTTGCGGGCGAATACCGCATCGGCGGAAAGCGTGCCGCCGCGCCGGTCGATGACCCGCAGGTTCATGATTTTCTTGCCCGGTGTTCTGCCCTGCCAACGAAGTTCGAAGAACAGGAAATAGAAGTTCTGGATCAGAAAGAACATCAGATACCCTAAGGCGATCACCCAGTCCAAGGTCATGAGGCCGCTCAGCTTCAGGCCGCCCAGCGCCAGGATGCCACCGATCAGCGCCAACCCGATGAAGATCAGGTCCAGGATAACGGCCCCCGCGCGCTCGCCCCGGTCGGCAAGCGCGACACTGACCCGAACCCCCTCAGGCGTGGAGATCAGGCGCAGCCGCCGCGCCTTTTCCCGCACCGTGCCGAGAAGCTTTTTGCCGTCGGCTGTGCTCGCGGCGGACTTAGCCATGGGGGCGCCCCCGTCCGGCCAGAATGAAATACGCGGCCCATAGGATCGCGGCGGTGCCGCCGATCAGATACCGCGTCGTCATGTCGGTCACCAACTGCCGGGCGAAACCTTCCAAAAGCGCCGCGACCAGGAACATCAGCACCGCGCCGACCACCACTTTCGCCGCCAGCCGCCCCTGCCGACGAAGGTTCTCAAGCCGCGAATGGGAACCCGGCAGGGCGACGGCGGAACCGAGCATCAGCCCGGCCGCCGCGCATAATGCCACGGCCAGCAATTCGGTCGTGCCGTGGACGAACAGCCAGCCGGTGAAATCCGGCAGCAGCCCCTTGGTGGCATGCAGCCCGGTCATCGCCCCGATCATCAGACCGTTATAGAACATCAGCAGAAAGACGGGGATGCCCAGGGCAAAGCCCAACCCGAAACACAGAATGCCGATACCTGCGTTATGCGTGAACAGATAGGACGCGAAGACATGCAGCGTGGACTCGCTCTCCTCCGGCGGCGCATAGAGAACTTCGCGCAACTCGTCCGCGCTTGCCTCCGGCGTTCTGCCGCTAGCCATGCCTTCCGGAACGATGCTGTGATACCAATTGGCGTCGGCGACGACCAGGAAATGCCCGGCCAGGAGGCCCCCCGCCAGCAGAAGGGTGGCGACCAGCAGATGCCATTTGGCCGCGCGAACCGCCGCGGGAAATTCCACGAACAGAAACGCACGCAGATATTTCAGGACCGATCCCCGCGCGCCGTGGACGCAGAAATAAGCCCGCGTCGACAGCGTTTCCAGATAGTCCAGAACATTGCGGTCGAGCGATATGCTGCGCGCGACGGAAAGCGAGGACAGCGTCGCGCGATACAGCAGCGGCAAGCGGTGGCATTGTTCCGGCGTCAGCGAGCGGACGCCCTTTTTCTCTATCTGGGTGACGATCGCATCCAGTTCCTGCCAGGTCTTTTCCCGTTCCTGGCGAAAGACGGCGCTTTTCAATATCACTTCAGCCATCGGTCAGATCAGCCCCTGCCGTTTGATGTCCGTGTATTGATTGATCAAGGACGCGTTCATTTCCCCCGGCACCGTCTCAAGACACAGAATTCCCATCTGTTCCAGGCTGCGCGTCACGACCCGTCGTTCCTGCACCAGGTCCGCGGCGATCACCGACTGGGCCAGATTCTTCGGGCCGGCCGGCATGCGTTCGGCAACGCCTTCAAGCTCGACATTCCTGAAGGTCACGAAAAGCACCAGATGCCGCCCCGCCAAGCGGCGCAATCCGTCGATCATCAGGTCGGCCGTCACCGTGTCGACGAAATCGCTGAACACGATCACCAGGCTGCGCCGGTCCAATCGGCCGAGCAGCCCGCCAAGGCCGAGCGTGAAATTCGTCTCGTCGAAGGAATAGGCCAGTTCCGCCCCGAAGCCCTGCAGACGGGAAAATCCGGAACGCCCGCTGGTCGGCGCGGCATAGGCGCCCATCCGCGCATTGAACCCATAGGCGCCGACGCGGTCGCCCCCTTGCAGGCAAGTCCAGCCCAGAACCAGCGAGGCATTGATCGCATGGTCCAACTTGGTCAGGCCATGGACCGCCTCGCCCATCAGGTGCCCGGTATCGAAAGCGAACACGACGGGATGGTTACGTTCGACATCGTATTCCTTGCAAATCAAGGCGCGGTGGCGGGCCGACTGTTTCCAATCGATCGAACGGGTATCCATGCCCGCCCGCCATTCCTTCAACGCATTGAATTCCTGTCCCTCGCCCTTCTGGCGCTGAACCTTGACGCCGTGCATGGCGTCGCGCGCGTTGAAACGTATTTCCATTTCCCGGACCAGATTGACGTCGGGCACGACTGGTATCCGCCCGCCGTCCACGACATGGTTCCGCTGAAACAGACCGAGCGGCCCGCGCCAGCGCAACCAAACCGCTTCGACCTGCGCCATGCCCCGCCGGTCGGCCAGCAGGGGGATATCGAATGCCGCCTCGCCCTCCACCGGAACGGTTAAGCGCCGCAGCGGCGGCCGCCTGAGTACCTCGTTGACGTCCAGCAGGCATTCGACGGAAACGGCCATCCCCGTCCGCTGAAACGCCAATGTCATCGCCAAGGCGCCTTTGCGGCCGACATACAATTGCCCCGGCGGAACCATTCCCATCGTCAGGGACCGAGCCGTCGGGCACAGAACCGCGTCGACGCCGCAAATCAATATCACGAACAACATGAAGAAGACCGAAGCCGGCCAATAGGCGCCGTCCATCACGATCAACGCCCCCACCGGCGGAATGCCGGCGGCGCAAAGCAGAACGGCGCGGATCGTCGGTTTCATCAGCGCGGCACGGGAATTTGCTGCAGGATCTGATCGATCACCTGATCCTCGCCCGTGCCCTCGATCTCGGCCGAGGCGGAGAGCACGAGGCGATGCCGAAGCAAGGGCACGGCCAAGGCCTTCACATCGTCGGGAATGACATAGTCGCGGCCCTGCAGAACCGCATAGGCCCGCGCCGCCGCCGACAGATTCGTCGCCGCGCGCGGCGAAGCCCCGAAGGCCAGCGCTGGATGTTCGCGCGTCGCCCGGATCACATCGACGATATAATCGGTCATGTCGTCGGACAGGGTGATGCCGGCAACCACGCCCCTTGCGGATCGCAGCGCTTCCAGGTCGCCGACCGGCTGCACGCCGAGCTTTCGGATAGAGGGCATTGCCGTCCGCGCCCCATGCCGGCGCACCACATCCCGTTCCTGGTCACGGCTTGGATAGGCCAGCACGTGCTTGAACAGGAACCTGTCCAATTGCGCTTCGGGCAGGGGGTAGGTCCCTTGCTGCTCGATCGGATTCTGGGTCGCCACCACCATGAAAGCATCGCCCAGGGGATGGGTCTTGCCGTCGATCGTCACTTCCCTTTCCTGCATAGCCTGCAGCAGGGAGGCCTGGGTCTTGGGCGGCGTCCGGTTGATTTCGTCGGCCAGCAGGAACTGGGTGAAGATCGGCCCTTTCACGAGTGAGAAGGAATTCGACGCGAAGTCGAAAAGATTGGTTCCGATGACATCGCCCGGCATCAGATCCGGCGTAAATTGAATGCGCCCGAAATCCAAAGAAAGGGCGGAGGAGAACGTCTGCGCCAACAAGGTCTTGGCCGTGCCCGGCACCCCTTCCATCAGCACATGACCCTCGGCCAGCAGGGCGACCAGCAGGATTTCCACCGCGTCTTCCTGGCCGACGACGACCTTTCCGACCTCAGTCTTCAGGCTATCCGCCATTTCGCGTACGGCTTCGATCGCCATGCGTTATCTCCTCTTCCCAGCGGCGCAAGGCACGGGCCAGCCGCAATGCATTTCCATTCGATTTTCCGCTGCCGTCTTCCTGCAGCAGAACCTGACGCATCAGTTCCCGATACCCAAGCTGCGATCCGCGGTTGCGGCCGATTTTGTCCAGCCAGTCCACCAACTCGTCCCGGGACAGGGATTTCGGCGCATGCAGCCGCCGCGCCACCCGCGCCTGCATCTGTTCCACATAGCGTTTGAACGACTCGCTGAGATTCCCGGCTTCGACCACCAGGTCCGACGTGCTCTCAACCAGGGTCGCCCCGCCCGTATTGACCGTATCCCGTTCGGCCAAGGGCGCGCCGAAGCGGCCGAACGAGGCCCAGACCAGGACCACGATCGCCATGCCGACCAATACGGTCACCCAAATGAAGGGCATGTCGAAAATCGCGGTGGTCACGCTGGGATGAATTTGGAAACCGTGTATCGTCTCATCGAAGACGACCGTCCCGTCCCCGCCGAAGGACTCGATCAGTTTCACCATCAAGGCGGCATTCTCGCCCTTGCCCAGACCATGGGTCGCCAGAATATCCGGGTCGGCAACGACGATGGTCGTTTGGGCGCCGTCGGCGACCGCCCCGACCAGGATGCCCTGATCGGTCGATATCAGCGGGAAAAGCCGGTCGGACCGGACCAGTTGCACCGCGCCATCGATCGTGGGCATCGCGCCGCTGGCCGCCATTTTCCACTGTCCGGGGGCCTTTTCGATCCGCCGCAATTCCGCGTCTTCAAGGACCCAGTTCAGAATACCGGTTACGTGACTGTCGCTCAGCAATGTCGCATTCGCGGCCCAATGCGGATTGTTGAAAGCCGGGCGCACCCACCATTTCGGCAACACGACCAGGGTTGGATATTCCTGCACCATGCGCTGAACATGGGCGCGCTTGCCGGTCAACGGTTCCGCCAAGACCAAGGCCGACACGTCGCCTGCCGGGGGACCTTCCTTTCTGGTATGGGTCTGAACGTCATGGCCCAATTCGGTCAGCAACTCCCGGAACGCGCGGTGCCCGACGGCGGAGGTTGAATACCCGTTCGCCCCGACCGGTTTGGTCACCTCGGGATCGCCGGCCAATGACCCGACGATCAACGCCCCGACGAAACCCGCAATGCCGAGGCAGATCAGGACGGCCACCACCCGGGCGTCGAAGATGGCGCCCGGCTTCACGCCGCGCCCTCCCCGGCCTGTCCGGAAAACACCATGAAATCCCGCCGGCAAACCTGGTAGGCTTCGGCGTTCAACCGGGCCTCGCCGAAATGGGAAACTTCCTCCGCCGCGACAATGCGCCTAAGGGCATCTCGTTCGGCGGCGTCCAGCCCGGATATCAGCAATATCTCCCGGCTTGTCAGATAGGGAAACAGGGCATCGCCGATCCCGGAGCGCAGAAACTCGAGGCTGCGGAACATCAGCACGCGCACGGCCTCGGCATACCGCCCCGCTTCGGCCAATGCGTCCGCATCGCTCAACGTGCCCACACTGTCGAACCGCCGGGTTCGGATCGTGACGCTTGCCTCGTCGATCTCCTCCGCAATCCCGGCGCTTTGCCGGAACCTGCCGGACAATCCCCGGAAGACGGCGAAAAGGATCAGGCAAATCCCGGCAATGCACAGGATGTAAAGAATGGCCCGCACCGCGGGCGCCATGGAATCGCTGAAGGAAAACAGGTCGCGCAACCAGGACCAATCCCAGTTCCGCGCTTGCTTCTCGCGGGGTTTCGCCAGGTCCAACTCGGTCTGATAAGGGCCATCCGCGATAATCTCACGGGCGACGGCGCCAGGGTTGACAGCGCCGGGGTCCGACACCGCTTGGGCCAAGCCGTCGGAAGCGAGGAAGGGAAAACACAGCAAGAAAAGCAGCGCGGCTGCCAAAGGGGAAGAACGGACGGATTTCATAACATGCCGAGGGCGCAGCCTATCTCCGAAACGGTACCCGACGAAAACTATACCAAAGATTGCCGCGCACCAACGCCCGTCTTCAATTCACGGGAAATGCCTAACCCTGCCGCGCCTTGTCTTTTTCCCTCAGCTCGGTTTTCAGAATCTTGCCGTAATTGCTCTTCGGCAGGGCGTCGACGAAGACGTATTCCTTGGGGCGCTTGAACCGGGCGATGTTGTCCAGGCACAGCTTGTCCAAATCGGCGGGACCTACCCCCTCGCCGACGACATAGGCGACGACGACCTCACCCCAATCGGCGTCGGGCCGGCCGATGACGGAAACTTCCTGAACCCGTTCGTCGGTGAGCAGCACTTCCTCGATCTCGCGCGGATAGATGTTCGACCCGCCGGAGATGATCATGTCTTTCGAGCGGTCCTTCAGCGTGATGAAACCTTCCGCGTCGATTTCCCCCACATCGCCGGTATAGAGCCAGCCATGTTTCAACGCCTTGGCCGTCGCTTCCGGATTGTCCCAATAGCCCTTGAAGACGGCATCGCCGCGGATCACCACCTCACCGATTTCATTCGGTCCCAGCAGAGTGCCGTCATCGTCGGCGATGGTGCACTCGACCGTGGAATTGGCGATGCCGATGGAGCCCAGCCGGTGCCGCCAATTCGGATGGTCCCGGTCGGCGATATGCGCCTTCGACAGGATGGTCCCGGTCATCGGGCTTTCCCCCTGCCCGAAGAGCTGCGCGAAACGATTCCCGAACCGGTCTATGGCGCGGATCGCGTCATCGACATACATCGGCGCCCCGCCATAGGTGATGGTGCGGATGCCGGCCGGATCGATATCGCCCGGATGGCCGGTCAGTCGCGTTACCATGGTCGGCGCCGCGAACATCGAGACCGCGCCCCAATGGTCCGCCAGTTCGCCGATTTCCGCCGGATCGAACCCGCCGGATTCGGGAATGACATTGACCCCCGCCTTGCACAGATGCGGCACCATATACATGCCCGACCCGTGACTGAGCGGGGCGGCATGCAGGCATTGCTCACCGGGATGGATCGGCTCGATATCCGACAGATAACCGAAGGTCATCGCCGCGATATTCCGGTGGCTGATCTGCGCGCCCTTGGGCCGCCCCGTCGTGCCGCTTGTATAGAACAGCCACGCCATGTCATCGGGATGGGCATCCTGCAGGTCCAACACCGCATCGCCGAACAGGGCTTCGTGTTCCGCGGTGCGCACCTCGAAAACGCGTTCGACGCTATCCGGCTTGTATTGCTCGATCGTCTCGGTCAGGTCCGGGGTGGTGAAGACCACGCGTGAGCCGGAATTCTCCAGGATGTATTTGAACTCGTTCCCGTGCAGCTTGGCATTGACCGGTACGGCGGAAATGTTCGCCCACCACAGGCCCCAGAGGATTTCCATGTAGTCGGGCGTATTCTTCATCGCCAGCGCCACCCGGTCGCCGGGTTTCAGGCCCAGATCGTTCCGCAAGGTCGCGGCAAGGCGCGCGGCCCGGTTCGCCAGCATACGATAGTCCTGGTAAGGGGCGGTTCCATAGCCGACCGCGCAAAGTTCGGGATAACTGCGCGCCGCGCGCGCCAGCCAAGTCGCGAGATTCATCGTTCCAGCTTCCTAGACTCTTCTGTTTCGGTACCGCCTTACTGTCGGGCCGCTTTACTGTCCGCTTGTATAACCGAGCGTGATGCCGCCATCGACGACCATTTCCAGCCCCGTGACGTATTTCGATTCGTCGGAGGCCAGGAACAGCGCCGCATAGGCGACGTCCCAGGCATCCCCCATATGGCCCATCGGGCATTGCGCGTCGCGCGCGGCCCAGGTCGCTTCCACATCGCCTTCGCCGTATTGCGACACCAGCCCGGTGGCGGCCGCGACCATCGGGGTTTTCATCAGGCCCGGCAGAACCGCGTTCACGCGCACATTGTCCTTGGCGTATTGCCGCGCGGTGGTGCGCGTCAGGTGGTTCATCGCCGCCTTGGACGAATAATAGGTGCAGTATGCGACACCGGTATAGGCGATCCCGGCGATGGAGGAGATGTTGACAATCGACCCGCCGCCCTGCTCCACCATGATCGGAATCACATGTTTCATCGACAGGAAGGCGGATTTCAGATTCACCGCATGGACGAAGTCCCACTGCTCTTCCGTCGTCTCGACGACGCCGCCGGTCTCCGCGATCCCCACATTGTTGTCCAGAATGTCGATTCGGCCCCAGGCCTTCATGGTGGCATCCACCATGGCCTTGATGTCGTCATGGGACGTGACGTCGGCCTGAAAGGCTCGGGCCTCCCCGCCTTCCGCCTCGATCAGGGCCGCGGTTTCAGCCGCCGCGTCGCCGTTCCGGTCCACGCACATGACCTTCGCGCCTTCGCGGGCGAAGAGTGCCGCCGTCGCCTTGCCGTTGCCCCAACCGGGGCCCGAGGATCCCGCCCCGACAATAAGGGCGACCTTTCCCGCCAAACGATCCGCCATGCTTGTTTCCTCCTGAATTATTCGCCGTTTGTTGGCGAAAGATTGGCATGCTGCAAAGGCAGCGACAACGGCGCGAGCGGCAACACTGCTTGTTTCGGCGGGCGGACAAAATGCGGCAACTTGGCATCCGTCGGCGCCGGGCCTAGACTCCGCCCGCTTCACCCAACCGCTTTTTCGAGGTTTTCCCGTGACCAGCCCCGCCTACAATAAGATCGTGGATGCCGTTACCGTGCGCCGCGCGGAGCCGCGGGATGCCCAAGCGCTGGCCGATATGGCGAATGCCCTGAACCAGGCCCATGGCAAGCCGGCTGCGCTGTACACCGCGGGTCTGATCCATGACGAGGCCTTTGCCGACGACCCGATCTGCCATTTCCTGATCGCCGACCGCAACGGCCAGCCGGCCGGCTATGCCCTATACCACTGGATGTTCAATTCCGACCTCGCCCGGCGCGGCATCTGGTTGACCGACCTTTTCGTGATGCCGGACGAGCGCCGGTTTGGGGTGGGCCGCAAATTGTTCAGCGCCGTCGCCGCCGAAACGGTCGAACTCGGGCTGCCGTCTTTATGGTGGGGCGTGATGAGCGACAATTCGCCCGCCCGTGCCTTTTTCACCGCGCTGGGCGCCAGGGACGAGGATGCCCGCATCCTGGAACTCGACGGGTCGGCCTTGCAGGCGCTTGCCTCAGAAGCCACATGGTAGGCTCCGGAACAGAAAGATACCGATGACCGAGCCTTCCTCCCCCGTCCAGCCGCCCCCTCACGGTGGGAATCCGCGCGCCGAACCGCCGATATTCAATCTTCCCCCCATCGTTACCTGGGTGGTCGCGGCCAATGTGCTGGTCCATGTCGGCCGGATGTTCCTGTCCTATCCCGCGCAGGAATGGCTGTTCCGAACCTTCGCCTACATGCCCGCGCGGTACTCCGTCGAAGGGGCCTTCGCGGCGGACCCGGTCGCGGCGATCGTATCGCCCATCGGCTATACCCTTCTGCATGCGGACTTCATGCATTTGTTCATGAACATGTCCTTCTTCATGGCATTTGGAACGGTTGTGGCGCGCCGCATGGGCGAGCTTAAATTCCTGCTGCTCTACGCATTGACGGCGATTGCCGGTGTCGTGACCCTGCAGGTCCTGAATTCGGATTCGACCGCCATCGTGATCGGCGCATCCGGCGCGGTTTCAGGCATGGTCGGCGCGGTCGCGGCGGTTGCCTTGAAGCCCCGGCCGGACAGGTTGCCGCCACCGCGCCCCTTCAACGACCCGCGCAATGCCGCGGTTTTCATCTTGGTCTGGATCGGCCTGACCGTCGTGGTCGGCGTTCTGCCGGGCGCCTTATTCGGGGTGGAAGGCCGCATCGCGTGGGAATCGCATCTGGGCGGCTTCATCCTGGGCTTCTTCCTGATGCCCATGCTGGAGAAACGGCTTCCGACCCGCTAACCTTTCGGCCTGCGACCGGCCGGAGAACTGGCACGGCCGCGGGTTTATCCCTATATCCCTTTCAGCCGGCCGGCGTTGAGGGCCGGTTCATTTTCTACTGTCATTCGAACGGTGATGATCCATGCATGCAATTGAAGCCATCCTTTCCCGCCAATCCGCGCGTGCCGTAACGCTGAAGGAACCAGTCCCCGCGGGCCCGGATCTGGCGGAAATTCTGCAAGCCGGGATGACCGCGCCGGACCACGGCGCCCTGCGGCCCTGGCGCTTCAAGATCATCGAAGGGGATGCGCGGATGCGCCTTGGGGACGTCTTCGCGGAGGCGCTTATCCTGCGCGAACCGAATTCCGACAAGGCCGCCCTGGATTCGATCCGGTCCAAACCGCTGCGCTCGCCGCTGATCGTCGCGGTTTGCGCCGAAATCACCGAGGACCACCCGAAAGTGCCGCCGGTCGAGCAGGTGGTCGCCGCCGCCTGTGCAGCGCAGAACGTCATCACGGCCGCCCATGCCAAGGGCTACGGCGCCATCATGCTAAGCGGTTGGCCCGCCTATGACGAACATGTGAAAAGTTCGCTTGGCCTGAGCCGAAAGGACGCCATCGTCACCTTCATCTATATGGGCACCCCGGACGGAACGGGCCCGGTCAAGGAACGCCCCAATCATGAGGCGTTCACTTCCGTCTGGACCGGCTGAACGGATAGGCCCGATCAGGAGGCGGCTTTCTTTCGAAGCGCTTCCAGGCAAATCCAGTCATGGGCGATGGTCGCCGCCGCGATGGACGTGATTTCCGCGTGATCGTACGGCGGCGCCACTTCGACGATATCCATGCCCGTCCAATCGATAGAGCCAAGACCGCGCACGATCTCCAACGCCTGGGCGCTGCTCAGGCCGCCGGCCACCGGCGTCCCCGTGCCAGGCGCGAAGGCCGGGTCCAGACAATCGATATCGAAAGTCATATAGGCTTTCCCCGACCCGACGATTTCCAACGTCCGTTCGATCACCGCTTCCGGTCCGTTGTTATGAACGAAGGGCGCGTCGAGGATGGTGATTCCCCGGTCGTCATCGGTGATCGTGCGAATGCCGATCTGGACCGAACGCGCCGGGTCGACCAAACCTTTCGCGACCGCGCGGGTGAACATGGTGCCGTGATTCAATTCGCTGCCGTCGTCGTCCCAGGTATCGGGATGGGCGTCGAAATGGACAAGGCCGATAGGGCCGTGTTTCTCCACGATCGCTTCCAGAATGGGCAAGGTGATGAAGTGATCGCCGCCGATGGAAAGCGGCTTCGCGCCGCCGGCCATGATTTCCCGGATATGGTCGGTGATGATCGCCGGCATCTTTTCCGGATACCCGACTTCCAGAAAGCAATCGCCATAATCGACCACGGCAAGATGGTCGAAAGGATCGAAATTGAAGGGGAAGGCCAACAGTTCCGACAATTGGACGCTGCCGGCACGCACCCCGCGCGGCCCCAGTCTTGTGCCGGGCCGGTAGGTCGTCGCGAGGTCGAAGGGAATGCCCGTGACCGCGACATCGATCCCCTCAAGCTCCCGGGAATAGGGACGGCGCAGGAAGGACAGCGTGCCGGAATAGGTGGATTCCCGCCAGCGGCCATAGGGGTCCGACTTGCGAAACCCCTGGTCGCCCTTTTGCTCAACTGATCCCGTCATATCCCGTCCCCCTAAAAAATGTGTCGCCGCGCAATCGAAAGGCCGCCAAACCCGGCCGCCCGCCGGCGACAGCTTTCAACCCTGGGACCCGCCGGTCAACTGGCAATTGGAAAACAGCGCGGAACTGTTATCCTCCGGGAAAATAAACTGCAAAAGCGGGAGTGAATGATCATGCGGGTGGGTGTTCCGAAAGAGATCAAAATCCACGAATACAGAGTCGGCCTCGTGCCTTCCAGCGTCCGTGAACTGGTGCATCACGGGCACGAAGTCTTCGTCGAGACAGGGGCCGGCGCCGGGATCGGCGTATGGGACCAGGATTACGAACGCGCCGGCGCGAAAATTCTGCCGGACGCGCCCTTGGTCTTCGAAACGGCCGACATGATCGTCAAGGTCAAGGAACCGCAGCCCTCGGAAATCGCGATGCTGCGCGACGGGCAGATACTGTTCACCTATCTGCACCTGGCGGCGGATGAAGCGCAGACGCGCGGCTTGATGGACAGCGGCTGCATTGCCATCGCCTACGAAACCGTCACCGACGGCCGCGGCCGTTTGCCCTTGCTGGCACCGATGAGCGAGGTGGCGGGTCGGATGAGCGTGCAGGTCGGCGCCCATCATCTGGAAAAGGAACAAGGCGGACGCGGCGTATTGCTGGGTGGCGTCGCCGGTGTGCCCGCGGCCGATGTCGTGGTTATCGGCGGCGGCGTATCCGGCACCAACGCGGCGCGTATGGCCATGGGCATGGAGGCGCGCGTAACCGTCATCGACCGGTCACTCGACCGGTTGATGGAATTGGACACGATCTTCGGGCCGACGCTGAACACTATCTATTCGACCGTCGACGCGATTGAACGGCACGTGACCAATGCGGATCTGGTGATCGGCGCCGTTCTGGTGCCGGGCGCCGCCGCGCCGAAACTTGTGACGCGGGACATGGTGAAGGCGATGCGGCCCGGATCGGTCATGGTGGACATCGCCATCGACCAGGGCGGCTGTTTCGAAACATCGCGCCCGACCAGCCATTCGGACCCGACCTATATCATCGACGATGTGGTGCATTACTGCGTCACCAATATGCCGGGCGCGGTCGCGCGCACCTCGACCTTCGCGCTCAACAACGCCACCCTGCCCTTCGCCTTGAAACTGGCGAATGACGGATACCGGGCGGCGCTTGGCAAGAATGTGCATCTGCGCGCCGGGCTGAACATTCACCAGGGGCAATGCACCTACCGGGCGGTCGCCGATGAATTCGGCATGGACTATCACCCGCCCGAAGAAGTGCTGGGTTTGTAGAACAGCTGAAAAACCCGGCCATCGACCGCAAGCAGGCCCAGGCCGATCATCCCGATCCCCGCAAGGGCGTTCGGGGTGATCGCCTCACCCAGGAAGACCGAACCGAGGAACAGCGCGCTGACCGGAATCAGCAACGTCACCAGCAACAGATTGGTGGCGCCGGCTAGTGCCAGAATGCGGAAATACAGAAGATAGGCGAAAGCCGTGCAGACAAGCGCAATCGTCGCCACCGCCGCCAGCGGAACCAGCCCCGGGAAGGGTCCGGCCTGGGGTTGTTCGACGATCATGGAGATCGGCACCATCAGGATCGTACTGCCCGTCAGCATTCCCGCGGCCGCGACCAAGGGCGACAAGCCGCGCAACCGGCGCCCGAAGACGCCCGCGAAGGCATAGGACAGCCCACCGGCCAGGCCCGCGCATTGGCCCAGCAAGGCCCCTTCCCGCCAATTGCCAAGCCCCATGATGGCATTCGGCCCGATCAGCACGGCCACGCCGGCGACGCCGCAGCACACTCCGGCGAGGCGCCGCGCCGTCAGTCTTTCGTCTTGCGTAAAGATATGCGCCACCAGCACGGCGAAGAGCGGGGTGGTGGCGTTCAGGATGGAGGCGACGCCGCTGTCGATCCGCGTCTGTCCCCAGCTGATCAAACTGAAGGGGATGACGTTGTTCAGCGCGCCCATGACCAGCAAGGCGAGCCAGATCCACCCGAAGCGCGGCAAGGCTTCGCCCCGGACTGCAATGACGACCCAAAGGCCGACAGCCGCGATCCCGACGCGCCCGGTCACCAGGGTCAAAGGCCCCATGCCTGTGAGGATAATCTCGGTGAGAAAAAAGGAGCCGCCCCAGACCACGGATAGAAGAACGATCAGCCCCCATACACCGGCTGACATTGGACGCATACTCATGGGACCGATCCTTGCTTCTCGTGAGAACAGGATGCGGTCATAAGCGGGTACTGTCGCCCACGACACCCGGTACTTGCTATCCAGCGAAGAAACGGCTTTCGGTCTTTAGATTTACGCCGAACCCTCGGCGTCGCGGCCTATCGGCCCATTGGCCCGTTACCGCGAACAACCGCAGGATCAGGGCAGCATATCCTTCAAACGATAATAGATCATCGCCAACACCAGGGCCGGCGTGCGGAAACGGCCGCCGGGGAAGATGGGATGTTTGAACTTGGCGACGGCATCGAAATGTTCCGCCTGCCCGCGGATCGCATCCGCCATCAAACGCCCGGACATGCCGCTGAGCGCGAGGCCGTGACCGGAAAAACCCTGCGCGAAATAGGTCGACTGCCCCAGCCTGCCGAGATGCGGCATCCGATCCACCGTGATCCCGATATAGCCGCCCCAGCAATAGTCGAGCTTCGCGTCCGACAGTTGCGGGAAAATAGCCGTCATGCGCGGCTTCATGAACGAGAACAGATCGCCCGGCTGCACCGTGGAATAGCTGGCCCGCCCGCCGAACAGCATGCGTTTGTCGCCGCTTAGGCGGAAGTAGTTCACGATGAAATTGCAGTCCGCGATCGCGTCATCCTCGGGCAGGACGTCCCGCGCCAGATTGTCGCTCAAAGGCTCCGTCGCCAGGATATAGCTTTGCACGGGCATCAATCGACGGAATAGGTAGGGTACCGTATCCCGCAAATAGGCGTTGCCCGCCAATACCATGAACTTGGCGGAAACCGTACCGCTCGCCGTATGCGCCTTCGGGCTGGCATCCGTGTCGACCGACAGGACGGGTGAATTCTCGAATATCCGGGCCCCCGCCTCGACCGCCGCCTTGGCCAAGCCCAGGCAATAGTTCAACGGGTGCAGATGACCCGCGCGCTCTTCCCACAAGCCGCCCACATAGGCGTCCGAGCCGATCTTCTGGCGAACGCTGTCCTTGTCGAACAGGCGCACATCGTCATGCCCGAAACGGGTATATTCTTCCGCCATATGCTCCAGGTCGTCGACCTGACGCTGCTTGATCGCAGCATGCATATAGCCCCATTTCAGATCGCAATCGATATTGTGGTCGGCCACCCGTTGGGCAACGAGCTTCACCGCGTCATCGGCCACGTTCCAGGCCTTCACGGCGTCTTCCTTGCCGACGCGTTCGGCCATGCGTTCGAAACTGCTGTTGTAGCCGGAGCAGACCTGCCCGCCGTTCCGCCCCGATGCGCCATAGCCGACCACCTGCGCTTCCAGCACGGCAACCGAATAGCCCGCGGCGGCCAAGTCCAGCGCGGCCGACAAACCGGTATAGCCCGCGCCGACGACACAGACATCGACAGTCAAATCCCCCTGCAAGGCGGGATAGTTGGGATGGTTGTTGGCGCTGGCCCGGTAATAGGACAGAGGCTCATCACTGGGATGCATGGGAATTCGTCCATCGGTGGATAACAGAACAGACCCGTTCTAGCGCCCGCGGCAGGGGGGCCACAAGCCCTGTACCGGGATAGGTATGTCGCGGAAATGCTAATGAAACCCCCTATGCGGGGATTGATGGCTTTGTCCCGAAGGAAGGTTCAGCGCAGTCCGCTGCGGCTGAAATGGTCCGGCGGCGGCAGCATCAGCGGGCTCGGCGCGGGCCTGACATTCCGGACCGGCGTTTCGGACCGGCGGCGGGCGCCGTATCGTTGCTCGAACCGATAAAGATCCATCACCAGCCAGGCGAATTGCGGCAGAGCGAAACTGAGCACGGCGAGCATGACCTTCGGCGCCCCGGCGGCCGCATCCCCCGCGGCGAAGCCGATTGCCCCGATCAAGGCGCAGAACAGATAGGCGCCCACATGGCATCCCGCGATTAGCGACGGGCCGCTGTCCGGCCGCCAGAAAAAGACAAGCAGAACGCGGCTCAACACATAGGTCGGCACCAAAGCGGCAAAGAAAAAGGCTACTCCCACAAGGGCAAACATGGCGTCCCCCTATTCTCAGTCCTCCCGATCTTGCCGTCGGGCTGGTGTGGTAAGGGGCTAGTTTAGTAAAAAATGTTCCCGTGGCTATCTAAAATTTCAGCTTTCTCTAATTTTCATCCAATATCACGCTCACACTATGGCAAAACCGCCACAGACAGGGGCAGCGGCGGTTGCGCATATAGGTATCCTTCACGGATTTGCGGGCTATCGGGCAGCACGCGGCTAAATCAGCCCTGCCCCTCGGCGGCGTTCGGCCGGTAAAGGACAACCCCCTTTTGCTGTCCCTTGAAATACTCGATCTGTTCGTCGCTGAAACCATCGCCATTGTAATAGGGATCGTCGATGCTGACCGACAGCATCATGGCCCTGATCGTTTCCTCATCGAGCGACGAGGCACTGCCGGCCGAAGCGCAGAGATAGCCGACAATCGAATTCTGAAAACTGTTGGATAGGGAGGCGACCCGGCTTGCGATCATCACGCCGGCGCAGTCCCGGCCCTTGGACGAAAACCGTGCATAGAAGGAACGCGGAAAGCCCGTTTGCACAACCGATATGGCGCCCAACTCGATGCTATCGCCCAGCGCCCAATCATAGAAAATTTCCAAGTCCTCTTGCAGACCGATGGCGGATTCAGGGGCGGTCCAATACCAACCGGTCGGCAACATTCTGAGATGCAGGCTCATGACATGTGTGGGCCCGCTGAAGGTAAGGCGCTCGAAATATTTTTGGTTTCCCTTGCCGGTCAACCACGCGACTTCAGCCTCACTGCCCAGTGCATCGATCCGATTGGCGTAGAAATCGTCGGCGACCTGCAGGCGCAGAAGATCCTTCGGAACATCGACCCATTCATCCCGCGGTGGGCCGCCCGCCGTCGTTTGGCAGGCCGTACCAAGCGCGAGCATAAGCAATACGCATCCCCAGCGACGGAGACGCGAGACGAAGGGATCCGAACGGCAAACGCCGAGCCCGGTCCCGGGAAGCGATGAAATTTGCACCATAAACGGTACTTTAAGGTGCGTTCATCAACCCGGTCAATCGCCGCCGGTGCCTTTCTTCAGGTGCAGCACCGCATTGCAGACCAGGTCCGAACCGCCGCTGAGGCTTTTCGCCTTGAAGGAGATCCGCGCCTGGCCGCTGCCGCTGAGAACGCCCTTGGCCGGGCCGAGCAGTTCAAGCCCCTGCCCGTCCGTCAGGCGCACTTCGCCGATGAAGTTGCGGCCGATAAAGGCGCCGGCCAAATCGAACCGATAGCCGTATTCATCCGCGAGCGTGGCCTTCACGCGACCGAACTGAAAGTAGAGGTCCTGGAAGGACGACCGGTGGGCGCCGCAGAAGGAGGATTGCGCGGCCCCGGCCGTATCCGCGTCCGATCCGAAGAACCGGCCGATCCACAATCCTTCGATCGGAACGTTGGAAACAGCTTGCGCATGCGCGGGCCGAGGCACGCCCGCAAGGGAGGCCCCGGCAGCCAAGGCCAGCAAAAGGATTATCGCCGCGAGTGGTTTGAACATGGGTCGTACCCGTCGATTGCCGCTTTTGAACGCCCCCCGCCTTCCCTTGAAATGGGGACGCATGCCTCACTAATCAAACACTGCGCATATACAGATCATAGTCCCTTGGCGGGATGACGTCATGATACTGGTCGGCTTCCCACCGGCGAATACCCAGATAGGTCTCGTGATAGGTCTCGCCCAGATAGCGCCTCATCACCTCGCTATGCTGGAATGTGGAGAGCGCCGGTTCCCACCGCGTCGGCAAGCCTCCTTGCGGTCGGTCATAGGCGTTGCCGTGTTCCATCGGCCCGGGATCCAGTTTTTCGGAAATGCCGTAATCAATTCCGGCCAGGATCGCCGCGGTGACCAGATAGGGGTTGGCATCCGCGCCCGCCGCGCGGTGTTCGACACGGACCGCGGCGGCATCGCTGTGCGGTATGCGCAAGGCGACCGAGCGATTGTTCACGCCCCAGGCGCGGTTGACCGGCGCGTAACTGTCGGTCCGGAAACGCCGGTAGGAATTGGCGTTCGGCGCATAGATCGCCATCCCGTCCGCCATCGTCTGGCGCAAACCGGCAATCGCGTGTTTCAGGCTGGCATCCATGGGCAGCCCGGTTTCGGGATCGACCGCCTCGCTGGAAAACACGTTGCGCCCCGCCTTGTCGACAAGGCTGACATGTACATGCATGCCGTTTCCGGCCTGATCCGGGAAGGGTTTGGCCATGAAACTGGCGATCATCCGATGTTTCCGGGCGACGCTTTTGACCACCCGCTTGAACAGCACCGCCTGGTCACAGGCCGCCGCCGCGTCGGCGACGTGGTTCAGATTGATTTCGAATTGTCCCGGCGCGAATTCCGACGTCGTCACATCCGCCATCACACCTTGGATCTCGCAGCTTCGCTCGATTTCGGTCAGCACCGTATCGAAATCGCCCAGGTCATCCATGCTATAGACCTGAACCGTCTTCGGCCTTTGGCGAAGATCGGGGGCGATCGCGGGGCGCGGCATACCGTCACGGCCCATTTTCGGGTCGAGCAGATAGAATTCAAGTTCGATCGCGATGACCGGCGTCAGGCCCATATCCGTCAGCGGTTTCATCGCATGCGCCAGGACCTGCCGCGGATCGCCGAAGAAGGGCGCGCCGTCATCGTCCAGCATGGTCCCCATGATTTGCGCCGAGGGGCGTTCAGCCCAGGGAATCAGGGAAAGGGTCCCGTCCACCCCGAAAACCGCGAAATCCGGGTCGCCGTCCCGCGATCCATAGGGAATCGTAAGGCAATTCTGCCCTTCGATATCCAACAGATATGTCGATCCGGGCATTCGCATGCCTTCCTGGGTCAGCTTGCCGAGGGCCGACATCTGCAACCGCTTGCCGCGGAAAATTCCGTTCGTATCCGGCAGAAGCACGTCGACCGTTTCGACATCGGGATGCGCGGAAAGAAAGGTATCGACGGAGTCTTGTGTTAAAAGCTGTGTCATGAGCAATCCACGTTGAGAGCCTGCCGCAGGAATCCGGCAATGCGCGCTTGTCGGCGGAATGGTGCCCGTGGGATTTGCCGCGTCAAGCCCTGAGGGATATCCTCAGCGCCATCGACAATAACCACGAATGGATTCACCGTGACCCAACCCTCCTTAAGCGAACTGTCCGACTGGTTGAGGGAAAACCGCATTGATGAGGTCGAATGCCTCGTCGCCGATATTTCAGGCATTGCACGCGGCAAGATCGTGCCGACCCAGCGCTTCATCGGCGGATTGTCGGATCGAGGGTTGCGAATCCCGGAAGCGATCTTCCTGCAAACGGTGACCGGTGATTTCGTCGCCAGTGTTTCCGGCGTGGTTTGGGAGTCCAACCGGGACATTTTCATGCAGCCCGATGCCTCAAGCATCCGCATGGTGCCGTGGTACCCGGAACCGGTCGCGCAGGTGATCTGCGACGTCAATTTCCTGGACGGCAAACCGGTCCCCTTCGCGCCGCGCGCGGTGCTGCGGAACGTGTTGGAACAATATGCGAAGCGGAACCTGAAACCGATCGTCGCGCCGGAATTGGAATTCTATCTGATCAAAAAGAACCTGGACCCGGATTATCCCCTGGAACCGGCGGCCGGGCTATCCGGACGCCAGGAAACCGGCCGCCAGGCATACGGCATCGAAGCCGCGAACGAATTCGACCCCGTGATCGAGGACATCTACGATTATTGCGAAGGCAGCGGCATCGATGTCGAAACGATGGCCCATGAGGCCGGCGCCGCGCAGATGGAAATCAACTTCAACCATGGCGACCCGATGGACCTTGCCGATCAGGTCTTCCTGTTCAAGCGCACGGTCCGGCAGGCGGCCTTGAAGCACGACATGTACGCCACCTTCATGGCGCGCCCGCACCAGTATCAGCCGGGATCGTCCATGCATATCCATCAATCTGTATTGGATACGCGCACCGGCAAGAACATCTTCGCCACGGATAAGGGCAAGCATTCCAAGAAGCTGCATCACTATATCGGCGGATTGCAGAAATACGTGAACGCCGCCATGCCGCTCTTCGCGCCGAACGTGAATTCCTATCGCCGCATCACGCCGTATTCCGACGCGCCCATCAACACCCATTGGGGCATCGACAACCGGACCGTCGGCCTGCGGGTTCCCGATTCGGCGCCGAATGCCTTCCGGGTGGAAAACCGCGTCGCCGGCGCGGATGCCAACCCCTATCTCGCCTTCGCCGGGTCGCTCGCCTGCGGCTTGCTGGGCCTGAAGGACAAGTTGGAACCGACCAAACCGATCGAAGGCGACGCTTATCGGCTGGCCTTCAACCTGCCCCGGCACCTTGAAGACTCGCTTTCAAAACTGAATTACGCCCGGCCGCTGAAACTGATGCTGGGCGAACAGTTCGTGAAGCTTCTGGCGGAAGTGAAGACCTACGAGTCCGACCTCTACCAGCGCGTCATCTCAAGCTGGGAACGCGAGAATTTGCTGCTGAACGTCTGACATCGGGGCTGGGCGGGGTTGTTGGGCGGCCTTGGTTGGCCGCCCTGCATTTCGGTTCAGATCAAGGGAAACCCTATCGCCGTATTGACGACGTCGCGGATGATCTTCATGGCGGCGTTCACAATCTTTTCCACGGCGACCAGGACCTGGTTCGTAACCAGCGCGATTGCGGAAATGACATTGTTGCGGACCATCTTCATCAGCATTTTTGCCGTTTTCTGATTGATCTCGTTGTTTTCAAAAGCCTTGCCGATTTCCTTGATCCGTTTCGCCACGGCTTTGAACTCAATCTTGAGCGTGGTCTTGATGTCATCCCAGGCGCCGGCGGCAACGTCTTTCGCGGCAACCATCATCGGCGGAAAGATGTTCGAGACACTCAACGCATCCAAATCAACAGCCATTGCACTTTCCTCCTCAGGTTAAGGCCGAAATCAGTTCGCTCGACTTTTCTTGAGCACTTCGTTCTTGATCGCGATGCGTACCGATTGCTGAATCGTTTCCCCGGCGATCGACGCGACGATCGGCGGAAGGGAATCGTTCTCTTCATGAATCAATTTCAAGAGTTCCTGATTCGCCTGGACGACTTTGACCACCACGACCGTGCAGTTGCCGCTGGTGATATCTTCGCTGCCGTCACCGAATGACTCGATCACCGAAGCCATGTCCTTCACCTTACCAAAAGGCAAGTCGATGTTTTGCAGCAGTTCGGAACTTCCGACGACAACCTTCTTGACTCCCTTGCCGACGAAATCGGTGGTCAGACATTTGCCGTCCTTGTCCAGTGCTTCGGCGCGGTCGACAAAGGACTGCAGCCTGGCGCCCGTGCGCGCATAGTATTCCTGCACGTCGGCATTTCCGAACGCCCCTGCGGGTTTTCCGGACACCGACGCCATCTTGGCTATGAAAGCAGCGACATCCGCCTGATAGTTGGACAAGCCTTCATCCAGGACGGGGTCGTAGTCCTCAACGATGGAAATCGCGCATCCTGCAAGAACGAAAAGGGAAAGCGGAACAAACAACCACCGCCTTACGACTGTTCGAGCGCACATCTTCATTTCCACTTCCCATCCTGTCTCGGCTTCATTCCCGGGACGGAAATCGTACCTAATTACCGCTTTCGAGTCACCCATTTCAGGTGACAATCGGCAAATCCTTCATCCGCATGAAAGAAAGATGCGACATGCTGTTTGCCGACAGGGATTTATTCATGGGCCGCACCTGCTATACTGAGCCCATGTTCGCTCGTAACGAAAAGATGGAGTTGATGATCCTCTGTGCGCGGATCGGGTATAATCCCTGATCCGACGGGTTCCTTTCGCCTATATGACACTCATTCGAAAAGGACCTGCGTTATGACCGAGACGCTCGATACACAACCCGTTCGCAACTACGACATCGAAGAACTGAAGCGCCTGGATATGGCGCATCACCTGCATCCCTTCACCGATACCAAGGCCCTGGGCAAGGAAGGCGGCGCGCGCGTCGTCACCCGCGCCGAAGGCTGCTATCTCTATGACGGGGACGGCAACAAGATGCTGGACGGCATGGCCGGCCTGTGGTGCGTGAATGTCGGCTATGGCCGCGCGGAACTCGCGGAGGCCGCCTATCGGCAGATGCTGGAACTGCCCTACTACAACACCTTCTTCAAATCGGCGACGCCGCCGGTGATCGAACTGTCGGCGAAGATCTCCTCGCTGATGGGCGACGAGTTCAATCATCTTTTCTATTCCAATTCCGGTTCGGAAGCGAATGACACGGTCATCCGTTTGGTCCGCCAATATTGGAATCTGATGGGCAAGCCGTACAAAAAGACGATCATCAGCCGCTGGAACGCCTATCACGGCTCCACCGTCGCAAGCGCCAGCCTGGGCGGCATGAAAGGCATGCATAAGCAGGCCGACCTGCCGATCCCCGGGATCACCCACGTGATGCAGCCGCATTGGTTCGACAACGCGGAAGAAGGCGAATCCAAGGAAGACTTCGGCAAACGCGCGGCGCATGCCATCGAACAGCGCATCCTGGAACTGGGTCCCGACAATATCGCCGCTTTCATCGGCGAGCCCATTCAGGGCGCCGGCGGTGTGGTCATTCCGCCCAGCACCTATTGGCCCGAAGTTCAGCGCATCTGCGAGAAATACGACCTGCTGCTGATTGCCGACGAAGTGATCTGCGGTTTCGGCCGGACCGGTTCCTGGTTCGGTCACCAGACGCTGGGGATCAAACCCGATCTGGTGCCGATGGCCAAAGGCATGTCCTCGGGCTATCTGCCGATTTCGGCGGTCGCCGTTTCCGACAAGATCACCAAGGTCCTGATCGAGAAGGGCGGCGAATTCACCCACGGCTATACCTATTCAGGTCACCCGGCGGCCTGCGCCGTGGCGCTGAAGAATATCGAGATCATGGAGCGCGAGCACCTGGTCGAGAAAGTCCGCGACGAAACCGGCCCCTATCTGGCCGAAAAACTCGCTACCTTGGCCGACCATCCGCTGGTCGGAGAGGTCCGGACGCTGGGCCTGCTGGGCGCGGTCGAAATCTGCAAGGACAAGAAGACCCGTCAACGCTTCGCCGATGTGGGCAAGGTCGGCACCATGTGCCGCGACCATATCATGAAGTTGAATACGGTTTCCCGGGCCTGCGGCGACACCATGGTCGTCTCCCCGCCGCTGATCATCGAGAAGGAGCAGATCGACGATTTGGTCGCCGCGCTGCGCCAAGCGCTCGACGCGACCGCGGCGGATGTCGAAAAACTAGGTCTATGACGCCATCGGACGACCCGACCACCCCCACCGCCGACCGGGCACGGTTCTGTTACTTTCGGGATCAGATCCCGCTGAGTGACCGGCAACTGGCCCGCGCGCAAGGCGCGCTGGAAATCGTCAGGACGTTCGTTGAAACCCAAAAGGTGCTGGACGGGGATGGTTTCACTGAAACCTCCCCGCTATGGACAGGCGTTACCGACTACGCCGCCGATCTCGTCGCCGGGGACCGGGCGGCCTTGGAGCGCCTGCGATTTCTTTCCTGGCCGTTTTCGGGCATTTCCCTGCTTCATATGTCGACCAGGCCGGAAGAGATCGGAGGCAAAAACGACTATTCCGACCCCGATGCGGCCCTCGCCAAGTTCGAAGCGCGCGGCCTCGATCTGGAAATGACCCATGCGTTGGACGCAGCGGAGCAGTTCTCGACACTCCTTCCAATCACCCTGCCCCAACAGATGGGCGAAGTGGGATGGCTCGGCCCGCACGGCGTCGTAAACCTGGATACCATCGCCTTTTCGGAACGAATTGCGATGATGGCGAATTTCGGCGCGATCCAACACATCATGGAACCAGCGCGTCGGCATGTGGTCGTGGAAATCGGCGGCGGGTTCGGCGGCATCGCCTATATCCTGAAGCGCGCCCTGCCCGACCTTCATTATGTCATCGTCGATCTTCCCTCCAGCCTGGCCTTTTCCGCTGCTTATCTCTCGGCGACGCGGCCGGATGCGCGCATTTCTTTCTTCGACGGCCGGTCGGAAACTCAACCTGACAAGGATTACGATTTCCTCTTCGTTCCCCACTATGCCTGGGCCGACCTCATCGATCTTTTGCCGCGGGCGGACCTTGGTCTGAATACGCTCTCCTTCGCGGAAATGACTGAGGCGCAGGTCGACGGATATGGCCAAGGCTTGGCAAAGCTTCTGCCGCCCGACGGGCTGTTGTTCGAACAGAATTTCGACGATCGCCGTAGGGGCGGCTTGAACGTTCCGGATATCTTGTCGCGCTATTTCGACGATGTCTCGCCGTCAGACACGGGACCGATCCTGCGTGGCGTCCCAAAATTGTGGGCGCCCAAAGCGGCCTGACTTAGATCGTCACCCTGTCGGACGCTTTCAGGACCTCGATGATCTCGATCACCGCCTGCCGCTCCTCCGGGCTGAAATCCGCATCCGCGTTGCTGATGGCGATGCACATGCGGGCGACCAGATAGGCCGCTTCGGGATCGTCGGACATTTCCGCCACGGCTTTCATGACCGCTTTCTTGCCTTTGACCGGGTCTTCGCGCAGGGCGTCGGCAAAATCGTTCATCAAGTCGACGCCCTCATGGGGGTCGAAAATCCGCAGCTGGTCCAGATGTTCAAGGATATCGTCGACCCGGCCGCGCTCGCCGATGCTGATACTGCCGTCTGCCATGGCGACATAGGCGCAGGCCGCCATCGCTGCCTCCAGAAAAGGGCGGTGTCTGTGCCGTTCGACGGCTTCCTGAATCGCATCGCGAAGTTTTTCGAACATGAAACGAGCTCCCTGACGGGTACTAGAGTGCAATCCTCGTGCTACATCAAGTCCCGGCGAAAGCCCCGGCCGAAACTAATGCGCCCCTGCCCTGTCACAGGACTGGAAAAGCCCCCCGAACCGCGCCTAGAGTGAGCCAAAGCGGCCCCGTCGCGGCCAATATTCACTCACTCTTATGGTGATCCGTTTTCATGACCAGCAAGGCATTCGATGTCGTCGTTGTCGGCGGCGGGGTGATCGGCAGCGCCATCGCCTATTTCCTGTCCAACCGGCCCGATTTCACCGGCAGCATCGCGGTGATCGAGCGTGACCAGACTTATGAATACGCTTCCGCGCCGCGCTCGCTGGGCGGGGTCAGGCAACAGTTCACCACGCCGGAAAACATCAAGATCTCCCAATATACCGCCGAGTTCCTGGCCGAAATCGGCGATCTGCTGGAGGTCGACGGCGACCGCCCGGATGTGGGCTTCAAGAAACAGGGATACCTGTTCCTGGGCACGCCGGGGATGGAAGACGGCATGCGCCGCATCCACGATATCCAAAGGCGGGAAAGCGCCCCGGTCACCTTGCTCGATGCCGGCGCGATGGCGGAAAAATTTCCCTGGCTGAACCTGGAGGGCATTTCACTCGGTTCCTATGGAACGGCGAATGAAGGCTGGATCGATCCCTTCGCCCTGTTACAGGCTTTTCGGCGCAAGGCGCGCGCCTTGGGCGCGACCTATTTCGACGACGAGGCCGTCGGCATGGATCGAAACGGCGGCAAAGTGTCGGCGGTCCATTTGAAAGGCGGCGAAACCCTGTCTGCAGGCATCGTCGTCAACGCGGCGGGCTATCGCGGCGGCAAGGTCGCGGCCATGGCCGGCACCGACCTGCCGGTGCGTCCGCGCAAGCGCAGCGTCTTCGTCGTCGACATCAAGGAACAGATCCCCGACCATCCCCTGTTGATCGACCATACCGGCGTCTATTGGCGGCCGGAGGGACAATACTTCGTCTGCGGAAAATCACCGGATGAGGAAGAGGACGTCGACGTGGAAGACGACGATTTCGAGGTCGACCACGCCTGGTTCGAAAACGAAATCTGGCCCGTGATGGCGGAACGCTGTTCCAAGTTCGAGGCCTTGAAAGTCGTGAACTTCTGGGCCGGCATGTACGACATGAACCTGTTCGACCACAACGCGGTCATCGGCCCGCACCCGGAAATCACCAACCTCTTCTTCGCCAACGGGTTCAGCGGCCACGGCATCCAGCAAAGCCCGGCGGTAGGCCGCGCCCTCTCCGAACTCATCGCCGCCGGAAAATTCGAAACCCTGGACCTATCCGCCTTCCGCTTCGACCGCATCGCAGCGGGCGAGAAGTTCTTGGAAGAGGCGGTGGTTTAACGATTCAATACGGCAAATCGAAGCCAACCACACGTTCAACGAACCACGTCGTGGCACCCGAAAAGCTGGCCAAGTTTACGAAATAGTGGATTAATACCAGCAGGAAAAACGATCCGGTCCGACGGTATAGCATCATCGCGATCAAGCCGAATAGGAACGTGATCGCTACAGCGGAAACGCCTTTGGGCAGATGGATCAACGCGAAAGCGGCGCTCGATTCAAAAACGATCCGCGCGGGCGAATGCCCCAACAACGCGCCGCGCCTATGCGCCAATTGCCGGAACACCCATTCCTCGCTGACAGCCACAAGCACCAGGCCCAGGGTCATATCCAGCCAGAAGATCACATCCACTGTGATGATGCCGTAACCGAAATTGGGCCAGTGCGGCAGATACGGCCAGACAACCACAAAGATGAACTCGAAAACCACAAAGACGAGGACGGAGAGCAACACCACGACGGCCCATTGCCGCCCGGTCAAAGGCACGCGCCGCAACGGCGCTTGCCAGACGATCCGCTCCCCGATCGAAATGAGGCCGAATATGATCAGCACTCTTTCGACCCAATCGATGATGACACTCACATTGCCGGGAAACAGGAACTTCCCGAACAAGAGCACCATGATCGCCGTGATCCACCAAGGACTTGGCGGAAGGCGTAAATGGGTTGGATTCGCGAACCGCCGCTTGATGAAGCCCACGGTGTTCCTCCCGCACAATTACCTTTTGCGGGATGTTAAAGAAATTTCTTCAACCGGAATATGCTTTATGCGTTCAACCGCTTCGCCAAGGCCTGCAAATACTGGCTGTCGGCTTCGGTGAATTCGCCTTCGGCGATGTCCTGCTTGTAGCCTTCCAACTCGTCGCGGGTGTCTTCGGACAGGTCGCCGCGGGCGAGCAGGTTGTCGATCAGCTCCGCATCGCTGGACGCATCGCTGACCGGCACGAAAGCGGTATCGCCATCGTCGAGATCGTCTTCGGCATCCGCCTCCACGATCAGGGCTTCCCAGGTCAGGCCGCTTGCGTCCATGCGGGCGGTGATTTCACGGGCCGCGGCAACCACCGCCGCGTCGTCATCCTGACGCAGTTGTTCCAGAAGCGCGATAAAGCCGGTGCGGTCGGATGCAGGCATGGTCGGACGATCCCTTTGTTTTCTTGGATTTAATCCCTATCAAGGACCGTCATACTTCACAACCTGCTGATCGATCGCCCCGAAGATCGAAGCGCCCGCATCATCCTTCATCTCAATCTTGATTCGGTCGCCGAAGCGCATGAAGGGGGTCTTGGCCTCACCCGAATTGATCGTCTCGATCATCCGCACTTCCGCGATGCAGGAATAGCCCACGCCGCCATCGGCGATTGCCGAGCCGTGATCGGTATCCTGTTTGTTGGAGACTGTACCCGACCCGACGATGCACCCCGCGCCGAGCGGTCGGGTCTTCGCCGCATGGGCGATCAGCTTCGGGAAGGTGAAGGTCATGTCCTCCCCCGCATTCGGTTTGCCGAACAGGTCGCCGTTCAAATGCGACAACAGCGGAAGTGTGACCTTGCCGCCGTCCCAGGCGCCGCCCAACTCGTTCGGCGTGACCGCGACGGGGGAGAAGGCGCTGGAGGGTTTTGCATGGAAGAAACCGAACCCCTTGCCGAGTTCCGCCGGGATCAGGCCCCGAAGCGAGACGTCGTTCACCAGCATCAGCAGTTTAATATGCTTGCCCGCGTCTTCGGCGGCGACGCCCATCGGCACATCGTCTGTGATGACGGCGACCTCACCCTCGAAATCGATGCCCCAGGCTTCGTCGCCGGCCTGGATGTCTTCGCACGGGCCCAGGAAAGAGTCAGACCCGCCCTGATACATCAGCGGATCGGTCCAGAAACTATCGGGCAGAACGGCCCCGCGGGCGCGCCGCACCAGTTCCACATGGTTCACATAGGCCGAGCCGTCGGCCCATTGATAGGCACGCGGCAAGGGCGCTTCCGCCTGGGCGGGATCGAAGTCGAACATGTCCTCGGCCGTGCCGTCATTCACGCGGTCGGAAAGGACCTGCAGGGCGGGTTCCATGGTTTCCCAATCGTCCAGCGCGGCCTGCAGCGTCGGCGCGATACCGTCGGCCTTCACCGCCTTGGTCAAATCGCGGCTGACCACCAACAATGCACCGTCCCGCGTGCCCGTCTTCAAAGTCGCAAGCTTCATCCCATACACTCTTTTCTTCAGATTTTGTCGTTAAGCGCTTATCGGTTTTGGGGCGGCCTTATTCGTAGGATCCGCCGCCGGCCCAGCTTTTCACATAATCGGTGTTCTCGACGCCGGCCGGAAGGTCGCCGACCTCCAACGCGGAACGCGTATCGATCATCACCGCATATTCGTTTGTCGCGTCCTTCTTCGGCTTGAAGGCCGCCTTCAATGCCTTGGGATGCGGCCCATGCGTGAAGCCGCAGGGATGGAAGGTCATCATCCCGGCATCGATATTGTCTCGGCTGAAGAAGTCGCCCGCGTGATAAAAGATCACTTCATCATAGTCGTCGTTGTTGTGATAGAAAGGCACCTTCAACGCGTCTTCCGACATTTCGAACGGCCGCGGCACGAAGGTGCAGACGACGAAACCGGCGGCGACGAAGGTCGAATGCGCCGAGGGCGGCAGGTGGTACCGGTGGCTCATCAGCGGCCGGATATCCTTCACATTGATCCGCACGACCGAGAGATCACCCTTCCAGCCCACCGCATCCAGCGGATTGAACGGATAGGTCATCGTGGCCAGGCGGTCGCCGCGCTTGATGCGCACCTTGGTTTCCTGTCCCGCCCCGTTGGACTTCTGGGCAATGAAGGCTTCGTCCAGTTCAGGGATATCCAGCATCGCCGGGTCGAAAATGGCATGCCGCCCGACCATGCCCTTATCCGGCAGCATATAGGTGGAATTCGTCGCTTCGATCAGTAGCGCGGTCACCGGTTCCGAACATTCGATGCGCCACATGGTGCTGCGCGGCAGGACGATGTAATCACCTGCCGAGAACGCCATATGCCCATAGTCGCAGTACAGGTCCCCTGCGCCGGTATGGACGAACAGAAGCTCATCCCCATCCGCGTTGCGCGCCAGATGGTCCATCTTCATCGGCGCGCGCCAGAAGCGGATTTTGGTCTGCGCGTTATGCAGCACCGTCTGCGCGTCGAAGGGGGATGGCTGTTCCTCGTTCATCCGGGTCAGGTCGAAGGCCCGCGGTTGCAGGTCGCCTTCGAAGGCGGTCCAGCCCGTCGGCGGGTGTTCGTGATACATATGCGTCGCCGGGCCGAAAAAACCTTCCTTGCCCAACTCGCGCTCGAACGTCCCTTCCGGCAGCCCGGCATGCGCCTGGCGGCTGGCCGTGCCCTGCATTCGGGGAAACGAGATGTAGTTTTTCATGATTATTGTCCCTCACCCGGTCTAGCGCCCTATTACGATTCCAGTACCGTCTCTGGTCCACGATTACTGCAGGCCGAACGGCGAGCCCAGCCAGGACGTAGAATTAGTTTCAAATGAAACTATATCAAGCCTCGTGAGATCGGGCAACGTCCGCAGCGACCCGTTGCGGTCAAAACTCCATTGAGTTCGAAGAGCAAGAGCAGCCTAGCCTGAAGCGTGTTCGGCCTCGTGCTCGGGCTTCCATTGGGTCGGCCAGGGATCGCCCAGGTCGTCCAAGGCGCATTGCAGGGAATCCACCATGATGCGGATCGCCGCACCGCCGGCGAAATGGATGACGACCGTCTCGAACTCCCCGTCCGGGTCCCGGTTATAGGCCACCGTCAGGAAAGACATGATCTTGTCCGGGTCGTGCCAATCGATACCGCGGAACTGGACCCGCTGAACGCCGTCGAAGCGCAGCCCGGAATGGATGCGCGAATAGGGTCCGGTATCCCCGGCCTTTTCCCAGCGAAAGCGGTTCATGACGATGACGAACTGACGGGACTCCTTCATCAGGCGCATGTCCCCCGCCGGGGCCAGCGCGTCCTGGACCATCGTCCCGATCACGGTAAGGTCTTCCAGATCCTGTGCGCGCAGGCGCAGATGATCGTCCCCGTCTTTCAAAACCGCCCCAATCCTGTTCATACCGCCGGCTAACCAATCCGGCCCGTTGCCAATGTCTTAGCCTGAAATTCGCTCGATGTCAGCGCCGCAGGCCGCCAGTTTATCCTCGACCCGTTCATACCCCCGGTCCAAGTGGTAGACCCGGTTGACGATTGTCTCGCCTTTGGCCGCCAGTGCGGCGATGACCAAACTGACGCTGGCGCGCAGGTCGGTCGCCATCACCTCGGCCCCTTTCAGGGCGCGCGACCCCCGCACCATGGCCGACCGCCCATGCAGGTTGATATTCGCGCCCATCCGGGTCAATTCCGGCACATGCATGAACCGGTTCTCGAAAATCGTCTCGGTGATCATCGAGGCCCCATCCGCCGTCGCCAGCATGGCCATCATCTGGGCCTGAAGGTCGGTCGGGAATCCCGGGAAGGGTTCGGTCATCACGTCCACGCCGCGGATCTCATCCGCCTTCACCCGCATGCCCGCCTCGGTCTTTTCCACCGTAACGCCGGCCAGGGTCAGGTGTTCGACGACGCTCTTGATCATTTCCGGCCGCGCGCCGATCAATTCCACATCGCCCCGCGTGGCGGCCGTCGCCATGGCATAGGTGCCGGTTTCGATCCGGTCGGCGATGACCGGATGAACGGCGCCGTGCAGATGGTCGACGCCCTGAATTTTGATGACGTCGGTTCCCGCCCCTTCGATCTTCGCGCCCATCGCCGTCAGGCAATGCGCCAGGTCCACCACCTCGGGCTCGCGCGCTGCGTTGACCAGGCGGGTTTCGCCCTTGGCCAGCGCCGCCGCCATCAGCAGGTTCTCCGTCGCGCCGACGGAGACGAAGGGGAAGACGACTTCATCGCCGATCAACCCCTTGGGGGCGCGGGCGATGACATAACCGCCGTCCAGTTCGATCTCCGCGCCCAGGGTCTGCATCCCTTTCAGGTGCAAATCGACCGGCCGCGTCCCGATGGCGCAGCCGCCGGGAAGGGAGACCTTGGCCTCGCCGCAGCGGGCCAGGATCGGGCCCAAAACCAACACGCTGGCGCGCATCTTCCGGACAAGGTCGTAGGGTGCGACCGTGGAGGTGATTTCCGGCGTCGACATCACGAAACTGCGGCTGCGGTGCCCCTCGCCCATGCCGACGCTTTTCATGGTCAGGGTCACGCCATGCTGCACCAGCAGATTCGCCAGCGTATCGATATCCGCCAACAGGGGCAGGTTCTGAAGTTCCAGCGTCTCGTCGGTCAGCAGCGCGGCGGCCATCAGGGGCAGCGCGGCGTTCTTCGCGCCGGCGATCGGCAGACTGCCGCTGAGGCGTTTGCCGCCGGTAATTCTTATGCGATCCATTCCGCCCTCCCGCGGGCGCGCGCCCGATTGTTCTTCCGTTCGTTGCCGTTCGATACGCGATACAAAATTGTCGTCCGGGGCCATAGCACTCTCTAAAGGTTACGCAACACCGCCGCGATCCAGTTGGACGGGCCGGGCATCACACGATTGCATCAAAGCATTCCACTCGTTTCCCGGCACAGGACTTAACAAGCAATTTGGGCAAAATTGAGATCGTCGAACAGCCGTCACGCACGATCAGAGCCGAGGCAGCGTAACGCCCGTCTGGCCCATGTATTTCCCGGCCCGGTCGGCGTATGAGACCTCACACGGCCCCGCCCCTTGCAGGAACAGGAACTGGCAGGCCCCCTCATTGGCGTAGATTTTCGCCGGCAGGGGCGTGGTGTTCGAAAATTCCAGCGTCACATGCCCTTCCCATTCCGGTTCCAGCGGCGTGACATTCACGATGATGCCGCAACGGGCATAGGTCGATTTGCCCAGGCAGATCACCAGCACATCACGCGGAATGCGGAAATACTCGACCGTCCGCGCCAGCGCGAAACTGTTCGGCGGGATGATGCAGACATCCGTCTTCCGTTCCACAAAGCTGCTGTCGGAGAAATGCTTGGGATCGACGATCGCATTGTCCACATTGGTGAAAATGCGAAACTCGTCCGACACCCTGGCATCGTATCCATAGGACGAGACGCCGAAGGAAATCGTGCCCTCGCGCTTCTGGCTGTCGACGAAGGGCTCGATCATCTTGTCCTTCAACGCGCGTTCCCGAATCCATGTGTCGGGCAAAATCGCCATGACGTGCTCCTAATCCCTAATCACTGTTACCCGGCGGGTCCGGCTTTTCTTCCGGCGCCGACGACGCGCGCGACCGCGCCTGCTGCTTCCGCTTGCGCAGGTTCTCGCGCAGACGCTCCGCCAGCCGCTCGTCGCGATCCGGTTTGCCACCCTTATCGGACTTGCCGTTCGTCATCGTTCCCATCGTCCCAGTCCAGCTGGTCATTGTGAGTATCCGGAAGGCAACCTCAAGGCGGCCCATAACCAGGACTCAAAACAGGCGGCAAGCCCTTATAATTCATAAACAAATCGCACTGCAAAGCACTGAGTGGATTGGCGCCGGCGGTTTCCCGGCACCGGCGATGCCCGAATCATGCCGGCGAAAAGCCCCGGTCACGGTCCAAAACGGTCGGCTTGCCCTATCCCACGACACCGCTGGCGTCCAAGGCCGCATAGGCTCTTTCCAGTTCGGCAGCCAGCCGATCAAGGCCGCCCTTGGCCGGATCGAAGGTGTAGAAGCTTTTCTCGTTAATCCGTTGAGAAAACACATTCCGACACGTTTCCGCCGTGACAGCCGGATCGTCCAGGAAGTCCGACAATTGCGCCAGCGCATCCTCCGCCAAGCCGAAAACCTGCTCCATGCCCAAGTCCAGAAAGCGTCCCGGCCGGGCCAGTTCGGTTCGGTAAATGTCGGCCAGAAGATCGGTCACATACATGTACCAGGAACATTCTTGTTCGATCGTGAGCGACCGGTCGCGGCGAAAGACGAACTCGCCCGTTCCTTCTTCAAAACGGCTTTTAAGGTGGCGCAATTGCCGGAACCCGAACTGGTTCTTGTAGGCCAGCGACAGCAGAGTCTTTTCCGGCGCGCGGTGCATGCGGATCAATCTTGCATCCGGAAACGCCCCCATCAGGATCGGCGTCAGGACCGTGTCCAGGTGGTTTACGATGACCGGTATCTTCCCCGCCGCCCGGCAATAGGCGAATTCGCTGAACCGATAGCGAAGGATGGATCGGATGTCCCGCTCGAAGCTTTCCGGCTCCTCCGAGATCAGTTTGTACAGGATGGCGTTCTGGTCGCCGGTTTCCACATGCAGGTTGAATGCGTGGAAGGGCAACAGCGTGTCGGACCGCTTCAAAAGCGCCTCCATGGCCATCGTCCCGACCCGGCCGGTCGACAGGACGATCACCGGCGCGCCACCGCCAAGGACGCCGTCTGTCAGGCCTTTATACCGGTCGAACGGATAGTCCCGGGCCGCCGAGACAAAGTCGCGCGACACCCTTTGCAGCGCCCGCACATTGGCGGCGATTCGATTCCTGTTCAGGACCGGCGGGGACAGGGGCGCGGGCCGGTCCTCCTCCACCTGCATATGGGCGGCCCCGTTCGCGACCCGCCAGACGATGGTCTGGGGCAGGAACACTTCCTGCACGGGGCTGGCGAGCATATCGGGCCCGCACAGGCTTTCCTCCGCCGCCGGAGAAAACCGGGCGAGTTCCGCAGCCAGCGGGAACGGGACGCCGCCACAAGCGCCGTCGATCCGGCTCACCATCAACTGCCGGTCCGCATCCGACACCGGGACCAGAGCACATCGCAGCAGGTTCCAGTCCGCCCCGGCAATCAGTTTCGGGACGATCGTGTGCAGGAACAAACGCGCCGCGGCGTGTTCCGGGTTCCGCCGCAGGCATTGCGCCGCGATACGGACACCGAATTCCGAGATGCCCGGATGCTTTTCCTCATTCGCCTGCATCACCGGGAAAAGGCCGTATTTCTCGACCAGTTCCGTCGCACCCGTCATGGCGATCAGGTTCAGCAGGGAAACGAAACTGCTTGTCGATTGCGCGGCGGCGGGCGTTTCCGACAGGATCTCAAGCGCCTCCTCGAAATGCCCGGTGCCACATTGGGCCTTGAAGGCGAAATCGGCTGTCTCCGCCTGTCGGTCGCCCTCGGAATAGGCTGCGAATGAGAGTTCGGCGGCCCCCAAAGGGTTCCCCTCCTCCAACGCTTTTTGCCACGCGGTCATTGGATTTCCAGCGAGTGTGATCAGTTCCTGCATCCCCCTTGTAGCGGATTCTCCCGCCAAGGGCAGAGGCGCCGTACGGCCCCGCGCCCAAACCTGCCTCTGTGCCAGCCGCTGCCCCCCATCTAGCCCCACCAGGGCCCCATCGGGGCCCCATCAGGGTCTCATTCCCGGCCAGGTGCGGGAAAACGTTCCCGGGTGGCCCGTCAACGCTTGCAGGCCCGGAAAGCCTGTGGCATACACCGCGCCGTTCCAAAAGGCGCTGAGGCTCCGGCCAAGTCAGCGGTGGAACCCATCGGTCACCGAGATCGACGCTGCCGTAGCTCAGGGGTAGAGCACTCCCTTGGTAAGGGAGAGGTCCAGAGTTCAAATCTCTGCGGCAGCACCACTTTCCTGCAGAAAATCTAGATTTTTCCGGCGTTATGCGAAGATGCCCAATCGGCGACCTGGGGCGCGATTTCGCCTGTTTTTATATCTGATAGCGTGAAGTTAGCGTGAACCGGAAGTGCGCCGCTCGACATCCGCGTTCAGCGCACGGAATTGATCGAGCTTTCCAGGAGATGTTTCGTGTAGTCGGCCTTGGCTTGCAGTTTGCGCATTTCATTGACGCCCAGGGTTTCTACGAAACGTCCTTCCTGCATCACCGCAATCCTGCCGCAAAGATGTCCGACCACCCCCAGATCGTGTGACACCATCAGATAGGTAAGGCGATGCTCGGCCCGGAGGTCGACGAGCAGGTTCAGAATTTCGGCCTGCACCGAGACGTCCAGCGCGGAGGTCGGTTCGTCCAGAAGCAGGATGGACGGTTCAGGAGCCAGAGCCCGCGCGATCGCGACGCGCTGGCGCTGACCGCCGGACATCTGGTGCGGATACCGGAAGCGGAACCCGGTCCCGAGGCCGACATCGTTCAGAAGGTTGACGATACGCTGGTCCACGTTCTCGACGCCGTGCAGTCTCATGGCCTCGGACAGCACCTGGTCGACGGTATGGCGCGGATGCAGCGAGGCGTAGGGGTCCTGAAACACCATCTGGACCTTGCGGTAGAAGCTTTTGCTGCGAGTCTTTCCCAGCGTCTCGCCCGCGACGATCATTCGGCCCGACCAGGTTGGAACCAGCCCGGCCATGGCGCGCAGGATTGTCGACTTGCCCGACCCGCTTTCGCCGACAAGTCCGAAACTCTCGCCGTCCTCGACCTTGAAGCTGACATCCTTCACCGCGTAGGAGCGATGACCCGGCGACCCGAACCAGACATTCAGGTCCTCGATTGCAATGGCCGTCATACCCGCGCACTCACAGATGGGGTCTCGATCCAGGCGGGGTCGCGTTTGAGAACTTCGAGCCGTTCACGCGGGTTCTCCAGATCGGGGACTGAGTTCAAAAGGCCGACGGTGTAGGGGTGCTTGGCGTTTTTCAACTCCCCGGCCGCACAAGTCTCGACGATGCGCCCGGCATACATGATGACGATCCGGTCGCAGAATTTCGCGACGAGGTTCAGATCGTGGCTGATGAAGATGAGCCCCATGCCCCGCTCCCGCACCAGCTTGTCCATGATGTCGAGCACCTGAAGCTGGACCGATACGTCCAGTGCGGAAGTCGGTTCGTCGGCAATCAGGATCTCGGGATTCGGCAACAGCATCATCGCGATCATGATCCGCTGCCCCATGCCGCCCGAGACCTCGTGCGGGTAGAGACCGTAGACCCGTTCGGGATCGCGGATAGCCACTTCATCCAGCATCGCAAGGGCGCGCTGCCGCGCCTCATTCCTGGAATATTTTCCATGCGCGTGAAGCGCCTCGACCATCTGTTGTCCGACGGTCATGACCGGATTCAGCGAAAACTTCGGATCCTGCATGATCATCGAGACCCGGCCGCCCCGCAACTGCCGCATCCGCTTTTCAGGCGCGTGCAGGATGTCCTCCCCATGCATTTCCAGACGGTCCGCCTCGATCATGCCCGGCGGCCGGATCAGGCGCAGCGCCGCCCGGCCGGTCATCGATTTGCCGGAGCCGGACTCGCCCACGATGCCGAGCCGTTCCTTGCCCAAGGTGAACGAAATGCCGCGCACCGCGTCAACGATCCCGGTCCGCGTACGGAACCGGACCCACAGGTTCTCGACATCCAGAAGTGGTGTATCGGTCAGGACTGACTCTCCTTCGGGTCCAGAACATCGCGCAGACCGTCGCCCAGAAGGTTGAACGCGAGTGAGATGGCGAAGATGGCGATGCCGGGAATGGTCGCGACCCACCAGTAATCGAGGATGTATTTCCGCCCCTCGGAGATCATCGCGCCCCATTCCGGGCTTGGCGGTTGGGCACCGAGACCCAGAAAGCCCAGGCCCGCCGCCGTCAAAATGATGCCCGCCATGTCGAGCGTCACACGGATGATCAGGGACGATATGCAGAGCGGCCAGATATGCTTGGTCACGATCCTGACCGGCCCCGCGCCTTGCAGGCGGATAGCATGGATGAAGTCCGAGTTCCGGATCGTCAACGTTTCCGCACGCGCAATACGGGCATAGGGCGGCCACGCGGTCAGAGAGATGGCGAGGACGGCGTTCTCGATTCCAGCCCCGAGCGCCGCGACGAAGGCCAATGCCAGGACCAACCGCGGAAAGGCGAGGAAGATGTCCGTGATCCGCATCAGGATCACATCGATCCAACCGCCCGCATAGCCCGCTACGGTTCCCATGATCAGCCCGACGATGGGCGCCACCATCGCCACGAGAAGGACGATGTAGATCGATATTCGCGCGCCGTAGAGGATGCGCGAATAGATGTCGCGTCCCAAGCTGTCGGTCCCGAAGAAGTGCCCCTGTTCACCGGGGGCGAGCAGACGGTTTCCCAGGTCCTGCGCAAAGGGATCGTCGGTCGCCAGCAGCGGTGCGAAGATCGCGGCGAGGATAAGGAAGACCAGCACAACCAGTCCCAGCATCGCCAGCGTGTTCGACCTGAAAGTCAGCCACCCCTTATACCAGGACGACAGACGCGCCTGCCGCCGGGACGTCGGCTCGTCGGACAGAAGCCATTCCCGCCACGCCGCCGCGCCGCTCATTTCGCCCTCGGATCGAAGAAGCGATAAAGGATGTCGGAGAAGATGTTGATGCCGACGAAAATGGTGCCGATGACGATCGTGCCGCCCAGAACAGAATTCATGTCATTGGCCAGCAGCGAGGTGGTGATGTAGCTGCCGATCCCCGGCCAGGCGAAAATGATTTCCGTCAGCACGGACCCCTCCAGAAGATTTGCATAAGCCAGCGCGATCACTGTGACGAGCTGAATGCGGATATTGCGGAAAGCATGTCCCCAGACGACCTGCCATTCCGACAACCCCTTCACCCGTGCCGTGGTGACGTATTCCGACCCCAGCTGCTCCAGCATGAAGGAGCGCGTCATCCGGCTGACATAGGCCATCGAGTAATAGCCCAGCAGCGAGGCGGGCAGCACGATGTGGGAAAACGCGTCGCGGAACACGGCCCACTCGCCACGGATCGCACTGTCAATGAGCAGCATGCCCGTTATGGGTTCGACGATGCCCTGAAAGAAGGTGCTCACCCGTGACGGGCCGGCGACCCAGCCGAGTATACCGTAGAAAACGAGAAGGCCGACCAGTCCAAGCCAAAAGATGGGCATGGAATAACCGATCAGCCCGACAAAACGGGCCAATTGGTCGATCCAGCTGCCACGCCGTACAGCGGCAATGACGCCAAGCGGCACACCGAGGATGACACCGATCAACGTGCCAAGGGTGGCAAGCTCCATCGTCGCCGGGAAGACCCGCGCGATGTCGGTCGCCACTTCCTGCCCGGTGCGGATCGACTTACCGAAGTCGCCTTGAACGACGTCGGTCACATAAATGCCGAACTGCACCAGCAGAGGCTTGTCGAGCCCGAGGGCCCGAAACGTCTCATCGTATTGCGCTTGGGTAGCGCGTTCGCCGATGACCGCCAGAACCGGATCGATCGGCATCACGCGGCCGATCATGAATGTCACGAAAAGAAGGCCGAGCACGGTCGCCGCCACGGTCGCCACCGTGGCGAACAACCTGCCAAGCCAAGGGGAGAGGAACGGAAACCGTCGCCCCTCCCCATGCGTGAGGCTTTCTGCCATTTACTTCGTGATCACCCAGTACGACACCGCGGTGGTTGCGCCGCCGGCCACGAAGTTCTGGACGTTCGAGCGCATAGCGTTCTGCTCGATCTTCTGGAACATCACGCCGAACGGGCTACGCTTCTGATGCTCGGCCTGGATATCGCGATACGCCTGAGCACGCTTGTCCGTGTCGTTTTCGACGACCGCCGCAAGGGTCTTCTTGCTCATTTCGGGAATATCCCAGGCGTTCCGCCAAGCGAGGTAACCGGTGTTGCCCGCCTCGTCGGCGTTGTCCGGGTTCTGCGCGAAGGTCGCTGCGTTGGTGTTCGGATCCGGATAGTCCGGGCCCCAGGCACCCATGTAGATATCATGCTCGCGCGCTCGGTACCGGTCCAGGGTCTGAGCCCCTGTGCCCACGATCAGTTCCACCTCGCAGCCAAGCTGGCCCCAGGTGTTCTGCAACGACTGGCTGATATCCAGACGCTCCTGGGCGTCGCGCACGGAAATCTTGATCGGCCCGCAATTCGGGAAACCCGATTCCGCCAGCGCGGCCTTGGCCTTGGCCATGTCGAAGCTGTACGGCTTGTCCTGCAGCGCGCCGAGGAAGGTCAGCGGCAGGAAAGCCTGATGCGGCGTGTACTGCCCTTTGAGGAATGAGTTGGACATCCCGGCATAGTCCGTCGCCCATTTCAACGCCTCGACGACCTTCGGGTCCGCCAGCATTTCCTTCTTCTGGTTCGCAGCCCAATACATCAGGCGGCCACGCAACTCGTCCACCACCTTGACGTCACCCTTGCCGGCAAGGCCGGCCACGTCTTCGGGCGACAGGTTCCGGGCCACGTCGATGTCTCCACGCTCAAGCTGCAGACGCTGTGTCGCGCTTTCCTGGATATGCTGCACGATGACCCGCTCCATCGCCGGCTTCGCACCGGAATAATGCGGGTTCAGGTCCATCAGGACCGACTCACTGGGCTTCCAATCCACCACTTTGTAGGGTCCCGAGCCTGCGGTGTTCGTCCGAAGCCAGGCGTTGCCCATGTCGCCATCGACCTCGTTCGCCATCGCCGTTTCCATATCGACGATCCCGCCGATCGTGGCGGTCAGGCAGTTCAGCACGAAGGAAACCGCGTAGGGCTTGTCGAGCGTCAGCACCAGCGTCTTGTCATCCGGCGCGACGATCGTCTGCTCCACGTTTTCGGGCGTGAAGCCGAACTGGGTCAAAATGAAGGACGGGGTCTTGTTCAACAAAACCGCCCGGCGCAGGGAAAACTCGGCGTCTTTCGCGGTGACCGGGTTGCCGGTCGAGAAGACATGCCCCTCAGCCATGGTGAAAGTGACGGTCTTACCATCCGGCGAGATCGTCCAGCTTGCGGCGAGTTGCGGCTCATAGCCGGCATCAAGGTTCAGCGGGTCGAAGTTGACGAGCTTTTCGTAAACATTGCGGCTGACATCCGCGCCCGCGAATTCGAAACTCTCGGCCGGATCGAAGGTCTTGATATCGTCGATCCGATTAGCGATCACCAGCATGTTCGGCGGTGTCTCCGCCTGGACCGGCGTCAACGCGCCCGCGGCGAGCAACGCCGCGACCGCCGCGGCGGCGAAACTGATATGTCTTCTCATTCTTACTCTCCATGTTCGGTTTCTTTATTGAGTCCCCGCGTCAAACGCAGGCCACGCAACCATTTTTCCGTGCGTGTATCTAACCACAGCCCCTCACCAGCACCAATAGCGCGCCGGGCCGCCACCAAGTTGGGCCGACCGGCACCATCGCTGCTCGACTTTGGCGCAAGCGCGTCCAAGAAAATCGGGCCGGAGTTACTATGGCTCTTCTCCTGCCACTTAACCGGATGGTCGAACACAGGCGCTAGAAGTCAAGCTCGAAATCCACACTCGCCAGAATGTCGGGAAGAAGAAGGCATCGGGATCGATGCTGCCGCAGCCCAAGGGTAGAGAGCGCCCCTGACAAAGGAGAGGTCCAGAGTTCAAATCTTTGCGACTGCACCATATTTCCCGCCAATTACACTGTTTATCAACGGTTTAACACGCAACCTGTCCCACGGGATTTTGCGTCGTGGGACATATGAGGAAGGACGTGAGATGTCGATCCCGTATGCGAAGGCAACGAGCGGAGACAAAGCACGCAGCGAAATTACCCGGATCCTCCAAAGTTTCGGCTGCGAGAGCGTCGGCTTCTTGGACAATTCCGAAGACAAGTCCGTCGTGTTGGCGTTCGTGCATCGCGCTCCACAGGCTACAATCGGCACTTTCCTTTCATCGACTGCGAAGTAATCGAGTCGCTGAACACGATCTTCTGGTTCGCCTCCGCGGCGCGCGTTCGATCCTGTTCCTATTTACCTGCGAACGCCTCCCACATGTTCTTGAACTTGGTCGCTTTCATGCTTCCCCCTTTTCCCGCCGGAAAATCTGCGCGGGAAGGTCCCATCAAAATCGACTCTGTATGCGTAAAAAAATACCGCCCTATGCTTCCGTTGAGCAGGCGTCACGGATAACGATGAAATAACGCGCGGTATTTAGTTAAGTGGTCAAAGATCATTGCGGCGGGCAGCGCACGCGGTGATCAAGGGGAGAAATCGGCAGGCTTCTGTCGTGGATGGGGATCTACGACAACACGAAACGCGATGCGCCGTAGTCCAGTCGCGGCGAAGCTTGCCTGTCAGCGGCATAACACAGGGGAGGGTCAAGTCATGAATTCACATGGAGGTGGCAACACGTTCGATACCGCGCCGGGCTCGATGTGTCCGGTCCGGGACGAGGCATCCTTTCGGCATTTCATACGTGAACCTAACCCCAACGAACAGTTCAAGGTCTTCGGTAAGCCGGCCTCGGCAAACCCGAAAGCCACGAACGACCTGCTTCTCCGGCTGTCGAAGACCCTGCTGACGAATGACATATGGGACAAACCGCTCGAGGTGGGGTTTCAAGCCTGGGAGAATCCAAAAATTCCGGGCGGCTACACATATCTGGCGCAGCTCGTCGCCCACGATATGGTCCAAAGCAGCAAGGTCCTTTCCGCGCTTGCCCCGAATGTCAGCCAATTGCGGAACAATCGGACCACCAAACTCGACCTCGACACGCTCTATGGGCCAGGCCCGGCAAGCTCACCCCATGCCTATACCGGCATGAAGAAGTTCGACCCCAGATACTTTCTACGCCTGAGCCGAATGCGCCCCAGCAAGGCCTATAACGCCGAGGCGCATCCACCGTTTCGCGACATAGGGCGAGGCACGGTCAGGGACGGGAACGGTTTCATGTGGTATCAGGTCCCACAGGGCATGTCGTCGCGGCGAACCGCCAAACAGGACAGGCAGCTCAAAACTCATGCGACCGAAGCTCTGCTCGCCGATCCGCGAAACGACGACAACGCAACCCTTTCGCAACTGCTGACCGTCTTTATCTGGCTGCACAACACTGTGCTCGAAAACGTCGAACGTATCCATGCCAACATGGGTACCCTGGCCGGCCGCTCCAGCGAAGTGACGGCGGAGTACAATTTCGTGACGGCGCGCCGGATCGTCTCTTCGGCCTATCGCAGGATCATCCTGCAGGACCTGATGCCGAAAATCCTGCACCCGGGTGTTCTGAGTCACTATAAGAATCAGCAAGCTCCCTTCGTCGACAATATGGACGACGACAGGATGACTTTGGAATTCTCTCACGCCGGTTTCCGTTTCGGCCACGCGATGGTCAGGCCAACCTATCAATTGAACCCCTTGGGACAGCCTTTCGAGATCGGTCACATCCTGCGCACAACAAGCAGCCGTGAGCCTTACAGCATGCCGCTAAACGAGAAATGGATCATTCAGTGGTCCCGCTTCTTCGATTTGGGCAGCCCCGACATTGTGAATTGGAGCCGCCGGATCGGCCCCAGTTTCGCGGACGGTCTAGAAGCGCCAGACGGCATCGGCTTCCCCAGTGACGGTGCGCCGAAGCAACTGGGACATCGGGACCTGCTGAAAGGCGGCGGTGCGGGACTCTGGTCTGTGCCTGCCCTGGCGAAAGAGATCGCCGCAAAGCAGCCTGAGCTGGCGGCTTTGTCGCTGGGCCTTCAGAACTTCCCCGCCGCTTCCAAGAAGCTCAGCGTCTGGATCGGAAAGCACCGCGGCCTTCACGATTCACAGCTGACAGACGACGAGATCACCGCCCTCAGCAAAGATCCGCCGTTGCTCTACTACATCCTCTATGAAGCCTCCGAAGAAGCCCAGGGCACGCATCTCGGCGTCCTAGGTTCCATCATCGTCGGCGAGACACTGCTGCGCCATCTCGGTGACGCCGGAAGCGCCCAGACAGCGGGTGTGCCCCAGGGCAACGCCTTCCTGCAAAAAATATCGACGGTATCGACGATGCCGGATCTTCTGACCACCCTGGCCGAGACTTCCGGCCTGAAGAAAGCGACGCCTCCCTTCCTTTGATCGAATGCGTCGCACCTATCAAGAACCCAACCTGAGAGGAGAGAAATCATGTCATTAAATCGATTTGGAATTAAGGACGGACACCACCAGCGTTTCGGCGAGATCATCAAGGAATGGGCCCGTGGGGAGAGAACGCCGCTTCCTCGTTCGATTGCCGAATTCAAGGCTGTCTTGGACACGGAAGGTGTCGAGGCCATTTGGCCGACAGGGGAGCACGAACTCCACAATCTCAATTTCATCTTCGGCCGGACCGAGACGCTCGACATCCGGCTGCCGCCGGTTGAGCACCTGAACGAGTCGCGGACACACCTCGCCCAACCCGGTGTCGAGTACGATATTCCGCGCTTCTACCACGATGCCTTCGGGTCGACGCCGACTATCGACAACAACGAGACCTTCCACAGCGCGCGCGTCGGCGACTACACCGTGGCGAATTGCGTCTAGGGGCTGCGCCCAGCAACAACCCCGGACACCAGGGACAGTGGCCCCCGCGCCGCGCCATTCGTGGCGCGGGTCCACCCCAACCGAACCTGCCGGGATAGGAGATCGTCATGCCATTGAATCACTTCATGATCCTAAACGGCCATCACCAACGCTTCGGCGAAATCGTAAAGCAATTGGCCCGTAGCGAGCGGCCGCTTCCGAAGTCCATAGAAAAATTCAAGCTGATGCTCGATATGGAGGGTGTACAGGCAATCTGGCCGACCGGCGAGCAAAGCCTGGAGAACATTCGTTTCATAATTGGCCGGCCGGAAACCCTCCATATCCGTCTGCCGCCCGTCGAAAGTCTCGACGACGTCGACGCGCTTTTGGCACAGCCCGGATCAGCGCTTTCGCCGCCACTCATATACTTTCAGGCGTTTGGAACACCGGCTACCGTCACCAACGAAGAAGCATTCAACAGCGCGCGTATTGCCGATCTCACGATCGCACTTTGAACCCGGGTCCGCTCTACACCTTCAGGGCGAAACCCGCATCGACCAGGTCTTGGCGAAGGTTCTCCTGTTTGGCGGAATCGCGGACCGGAAACAGGTCGTAAACCCAAAGCGCGATTTCCGTGTCGCTCGGCGAGCCGTTTCCTTTCCAGCGTGACCGAACGCAGTTGATACAATGGATCGCTTCCCTGCGGGCACCGTTGAGATCGCCCAGACGCACCAGGGACGCCGCCCGCCAAGCGCCGTTATTCGGCAAGAAGTCACCTGCATGTTCCGCCGCCTTCAATGCCTCTTCGTACGCGCCGGTGAAATAATGGATCCCCGCTAGATACCCCCAGTGTATGGGCTGAAGTTCGATGCAATTATCACGCCCTTCGACCGCCAATCGTTTGGCCTTCTCATCCTCACCAAGAAACGCGAATCCCTGTGCCACGGACAACAGTGTCCATGGGTCGAGTTCGTTCAGTTCCCGGGCGAGATCGAAGTGAAGCAACGCAGTGTCATACTGCCCGTCAAAGGCGGACGCCCAAGCGAGGCACAACTGCGTACGAGAATCGATGGGATCGAGTTGGACGGCGGACTGCGCGAGCCTAAGCGCTTCCTGTTGCCGATGCGGGTCTCTGAATATCCCCGGATGCACTATATGCTGAGAATTCTTGAGCTGCACAAGGCTACTATAAGCCGGCGCGAAGTCGGGTGCCTGTTCAATCACCTCCTCGAACAAGGTCGACGCCTTTTCCCAATCTTCCGGATCGAGCCTAAGGATCATCATCTGACCCCGCAGCCAACTGTCGTAAAGGCCAGGCTCGATGGATCGCCCACCGGAGAGGCGCGCCATCCGGTTCGCGGACAGATGAACGTTCATTGCGGTTAGCACGCTTCGCACGACGCGTTGCTGAAGTTTGATCCATCCTTCAGCCCGCAGGTCGAAACTCTCGCTCCAGATATAATATCCGGTGCTGAGTTCTTTTATCGTCAGGACGACGAGCGCCTCGGACCCTGTACCGGGCGTGGTGGCCTGCACGAGGAAATCGGGGCTGCCCGGTCCGCCCTCGGCGAAGGGTCGGGAAAGATCCATCACCCGCCATTCCCGAAATCGAACGAACGCGGCGATCAAGAAATGGCGGAACCCAACCAGCAGATGAGGGTTCTCGATCAGATCCGATCCGACATTGAACGGTTCGATAGCGAGAACAAGGCGCCCTTTCTTTTCTTTTACTGCACCGGATACCGACACAGGGCGCCCTTCTTCGGCGACGACGGTGGGAATCGCTTGCTGGTCGTACTCACCGGACTTTATGGCTGCTACAAGGTTCTGCGTCTCGACAGACGGTTCCATTCCGAAGTCTTCGTCGAGCAGGTCCCACAGCAAACCGTACAGTTTCAGCGCGCCACCGATGTTGCCGGCCAGAGCGCGAAACCGCATCAAATATCGGATCGCTTCCTCATGCGTCGGATCCAAGTTTACCAACGCTTCCGCCGCCCTTACCTTTTCAGCATCGGCCGCGGTTTCATCCACGATAATGGCTTCCATCGCCCGCGACAGCCGCAAATGAATGCTCTGCCGCCGTGCCATGAGCCATGTCCGGTAAGCGGGATCGATGTCATCGAAAGCGGCAAGAAGCCTTTCGCTGAACGCGTCATGCTCGAGGAGCGCTGGATGCACCTCCATACCCTCGGCGGCACGCAGAATCGACCAGACATCCACCACAACCGATCGCCGATCCAAGGCCACGTTCAGCTTATCGACATGCAAGCCGGTGAAGCCGCTTTCCTTCATGAGATTTCGAAGGTGGTGTAGGGTCTGACGCAATGAAGTGCGCGCGTTGGCTTCGGAAACCTCGCTCCACAGCAGGCCCAGCAATCGTTCGCGCGATACCGCCCCCTCCTCGGAGAGCACGAGATAGCCGAGCAGTGCCAAGGGCTTCCGGCGCCGCAGATCGATCATGCGACCCGCAATTTCCAATGAACACCCTTCGACCAATGAAACCTTGAGAACCCCGGACGCCGCCGTCCGGTCAATCACCACCCCCGCTGCGTCGCGGTCGAAACTCCCCAACTTTCCAACCCTCCCACTAAACGGTATTATGTTAGTGGAAATTGTGGTTCATCGACACCAGTCATTTCCCGTTGTCGTTTCAACCTCTCAGACACGAACGCGCAAGGGTCGAGTTGCAGGTCCGGCGCGATCACGCGGGCGACGTGAATAGCCAACGCTTTCCGGGTGAGGTTTACCCGGAACACTTCGATTCCCTTTTCCTCCAACCGCCTGACCAACGTCGTCAACCGATCCTCGGCTGCTACCGAGGGGAAGTCGGAAGACGTTTCCCCCGATCCCGGCCCTGTCCCCAGGAGAAGCGGATGGCAATTCACATTGATTCCCGTCGCGCGTGCCAAATGGCGCCGGTCGATGGCGTTCAGAGCGCCGGGGCCGAACTGTTGGAGTTTGGCTTCCACCATGTCATAGGAAATTTCCATCTGGCACATCTCACGGAAAGCCGAGGCCAAAGCCTCCGCCCGCGAAAGACGCGCACTGCTCCCACACGCCAGCTTGCGGCCGGATTCGTCCACTGAAATCGCTACAACGCACGGCACGCCGACATCGGTCGTGATGTCGAGCGCCCAGCTCCATCTGCCCTGCTCGCCATCCCGTGCCTGCGTCATGGATGCACGAACATCGGCGAATTCGGGCCGGGCAAAGTCGATCTGTGCGGCCGCGCGTCCGCCACGCCACCACAACGCCAGCGCGTCGCGCTCTATAAGTTCGAGCAATCCATGAAGCGTCGCAGCCTCCAGGCTGCGTCCCGCCCCGCATCCCGTACTGAGCGCGAAGGGTGCATGCGTCCGGTCCTCGCCTTGGCGGGGCCTCAGACAGCGGTCGGCAGGGATGTGTACGCTCTGCCCTGACAAAAGGTGAACTCCTTCCACTGTCCGCATCCGGTCGAAACCTTGCGAGTTCACACTCGCAGAGGGAAAGGGGTCGACAACGCGCACCGCATGCGATGCAGCGACTATATCCCCCGGCTGCTCGAACTGCGAGAGGAGCTCTACCCCCTCACCGACGCAGGACTCGAACGCCTGCCGCAGCGTCGCCCCGGTTCCCGAAACACTGGCGCCGAGGCTCTCAGCGAACCCCTCTCCGAAAACGTCGGGATGAGCCATTCCTCCCATCAGAAACAGTCTTGGCGCCAAGGGCATGGGAACGAGGAAGAGAGATTTCATCATCGCGCCCGCACGCAACATGCGGATACGATGCTGCCGCGCCCCGTCAGCGTCGCCGGATACGTCGTCGTCCAAGAGATAACCGAGACGGCGAAGCAGGCCGACCGCCCGATCGTCCGCTGCGGAGAAACGGGGGTCCGATCCACCCTCGAGGACATCAGCCGATTTGCCCAGAACCTCCGGCAACGTCTCCGGTGTCATCGTTTGGGACTCACGGAAAGCCGTCCAATCGGGACATGCCCGTATCCTGCCCATTTGCAACCATGAGGTTAGTTTGACCCGGATTCCGGATTTTTCAAAAGCTGAATCCCACCGACTGCACCTGCCTGCACTGCGGGTCGGGCCCCCACATCACGGGACATACGCCTGAATAACGAACAAATAACGCGGCTTCCGTCAAATGCAGGGATCGACATCGCTTCTTGCAGATCCTCCAAACCAGAATGGGGGCCGGAGACGGAAATGAAAGTGATCGTGATCTACAAACAAGACGGAACGGTTCAGGGCGAACCTGCAATCAAACCGCGACCGCTCGCACATGACGAGGCGGTCCTGAGAAAGCTCGGGGTCACTCATATCTGTGCGTCCGTTAACGTTCCCGGGCCAAGGGCGGTTCAGCAGATCAGTTATACGCGAACCGCGCATGTGAACGCCTTTGCGATCGACAGCGACGACTGGCAAGCGTTTCGCACGAAGATTGTAAGCCTGCTGGGCTTCGAACTTTGGGTAGGTGCCCCCTTGCCGGATTTGAACCTCGGCCCTGACAGCGAAATTTCCGCGGAGGCGATAGCCGACGATCTTCAGAAATCGGCATGCAGCCATACCGTGCTGGTCCGGGAACTGATCGGCCGACCGGCAAGGTTCTATCAGGTAGGTACGAACGTAACCCAGGACTTTATTCCAGAACGCGTGAATTTCGTTCTGGAGAACGATGCGATTTTGAAAATTTGGTACGGGTGACGGCAATGCCCCAGACACCATCGCCTTCTTCGGTCCAGATCATTCTTGCCATCTTAGATTCCAAAAGGGGCTGGACCGGTAATTTCGTCAGGACTGTCCTTCGAAGGTGAAGACCATGTTCTCGTTGACCTCCAAAAAGGCCCTCCCGGTGGTGCGGGATATTCGCCCGCCGATTGCGTCGCAAAGGCCGGCAGCATACGAACCCGAGTCCGCCGGGACAGCGCCGAGCTACTGCCAATCCACCCGGAACGCAATAGACGAGTGCGATGCAACGGCGATAGCAATGGGGCTGCAAAACGTAGAACTCGGCATTCTGGTCCTTGATCGGAACGCGCGTCTACGCTTCGCGAACGGTGCGGGGCAACGCGCCATCGACCTGGGGGAAAGTTTATTCGTCGACAAGGCCGGGTTCCTCAGAAGTACGGACAGTAGCATGCAACAGCATCTGCTCTTCGGCTCCAACTACAGGTCTGCGGCAAACGATAAATCCCAAAAGACAACAGGGTTCGAAATGCTGGCAATCCCGCGCCGGGACGGATTGCCGCTCGTCGCCCTGATCGGTCGATCCCAGACCGAAGGTGCCGGCCCTGGCCCAACGAGGGGTGAAGACGACCGGACCGTCATCTTTATCCGCGACCCCGAACAGATCCAGGACAAGACATCAGAGAGAGTTGCCCACCTGTTTGGGCTGAGCCAGGCGGAAGCGCACATCGTCTCACGCATGGTGCTCGGGGAAAGCCTGGACGGTATTGCTGAGGGGCGTGGTGTAAGCCTCTCCACCATCCGGAACCAGGTGAAGTCCGCTCAATCCAAGATCGGTGTCTCGAAACAGGCTGGGCTGGTGTCACTCGTGCTGCGAGCCGTCCAATTCTAGCCAACCACCGCGAGTGCAGCGCGGCCTCCAGACGATAGCCAATTTGGGTCATGTGCCCGAGCCGCTGGATGTTGAGAATACCAAGAATGAGTAGGGCTTTTTGCTCTACGAAGCTTCCTTAAAGGAGAATGGACAGATGCGCATCAACCTCGGACAGGGCGGCCCAGTTGTCCTTGCCATTAGCATAACAAATCAATTCGACTGGTCCTATTCCATCAAGCTGCGGAAAAGCGATGAGACCGACATCGTTTTCGAGAAAGCCCAACTGATGTCGGGATCTGAAACGGTCACGCTTGCCGCAGATGCCGACGAAATTCGAGGCCGGGAAGTGGAAGTCGTAGTGACTCTCGACCCCGGCACAGGGAACACGACCAAGGCGGACATACTGGCCGAGGTCTCCGTCGGTGGAGCGACCAAGACTCCCGCCGTTATTGACGAGAAAACCGCGGACATTGATTTGCGAGGAAATTTTTTCGGCGCAAAAGAACTGGCCTAGAGCGTCCAAACGCACCTAACCACGAGGGTTAAGGCAATGAAAAATATCCATTTTCTCACCATGCTTGGGATCGCACTGCTGACTTTCTCAGCGCCGGCAGCAGCGCAAGCCCCCCAAACAACCGCTACGGACGAGATCACAAAGGACGACGTCCCAAAAATAATGAACGCTTGGTTCCGAGAAGTCGACAAGAACGCGCGCAAGACGCTGGACGACCTTCTTGAGAAAGTTAAAAATTATACGCCAGCGAATCAACTGGGGCTCGATCTTGCCGTTCCAGACGCACCGGCATTCGCCGTTCTCAACGTGAATTCGGAAACTGCGACACGGCCTACCAGTCCACAAACATTCGTCGCACAGGTGTTGGAGGGAACTGACAGCCGCGGCAACCTGCAATCCGGTGTTGCGCTTGAAATTACTCCATACACCCTCTTTTCAGAAGGAGTATCATTGAAATCGTTCCGTGACTACTACGGTGTCCGGCTCTTGTCCCGCACGAAAATCTCTCTCGCCACGACCAAGGGGACGGACAACGACGAGGACAAATCGGTAAAAGCCGCTGTGGGAATCAGCGCGACTCTTTGGGATGAAAGTGATTTGCGGACCAACGACATCGTGCGCAATTGCCTTGGGGAATCGCAGGCAATCCAAAACAAAGCAGCGGCACGCATCTTTTCGTCCATTCGGGACGATGTCGGAAACCGCAAGCTCAAGACCGAAGACGAGGTTAAACAAGCCATCGAGCAGCGGTTCCCCGCCGCTGTTGAGGCAGAATACAAACGGAATCAAGATGAGGGAACACTCGCTGACCTCCTTCAAGTTGTTCCGAAATGTCATGCCGAAGCCAAAAAGAAACTGTGGAACGCGTCGGGTCTGGAAGTCGGACTGGCGCCAATATTCTTCAGCAAGGACGGGACGTTTGACGGCCTGGATGCCGAAGGTTTCGCCGTGTGGACATCCCTGGCCTATGGGTTCGCGGATTTCAACCCCATGGCCGATAATTCGCAGTTGATCCTGCACCTCCGCTACCACAGCGATGAAAAGGTTCTGAACCCGGCCACGGGCAACAACAGCTTTATCGAACAAGACCAGTTCATCGCAGCGGCGCAGCTGCGGATCGCCCCAGGAAAGCTCAATCTCTTTGGCCGTGACGGTCTTGAAGGCGGCGCGGATTGGACCCTCTTCACTGACATCGCCTATATTGAGGAGGATCGCACCAATCTCGTGGATGAGGAATTGTGGCGCTATTCAATAGGAGCAGAATTCGCCGTCGACGACGGCACTCATTTCAAGCTGAGTATCGGCAGCGAAGAAGGCCGGGACGTCGGCGGGAACGAAGGGTTCATCCTGGGGCGCCTGAAGATCAACTTTTCTGCACCAGACCAGAAAAAGTAAGTTTCCCTCCGGCTTTCGTCCCGGCTCGCCAACCCCGCGCTCCAACCAAGCGAGAAGCAATCCTCCTAGAACCTTGGCCCGGCTCAAAAACAGCCGGACCTTTTTTTTGTGGCAGGATTGAGTGGTTGAGACCGTTTCATTTTGATCCGATGACCTGAAACCCAAGTTTCTTCCAGCTTAGCGCCGAGTCCTATGGTTACTGCACCGGACCCGAAGCTTGAATCGCCGGACGTCAGAATTTGCCGGTTGTCAGCGCGATTGTCGGCTGGCTGTTGCATCGGGATTCTGTACGGCCGCCGTGATGTTGTATCCGATTTTGCTGCGCGGTATTCCCCGTCAGCGCTCGTGGGCCAGAATGAGGTGATTGCGCAACGGAGGCTTTCCCGCTTATGTTCGGGCGGCCTGTCGGCCATGCGAACCCTGGCGGGTTTGAACGTTGCCTCCAAGAAGGCATCGTCCCCCACTCCTGAAAACACCGCTTCTCCTGCGTTTCGATGAAATGGCACCCGCGCCTTTCAGCGCCCGCATCCATGTGTTGCCATATCTGTTACCCTCAATGGAGCGCAAAATTCGGAGGGAGAAAGGGCATGGACGACATTCCGCACTTCACCTCGAACACCGCAGGCACCGACTATATCGTCGGCGATTTGCATGGCTGCCACGACATGCTCATTAAAGCGCTGTCCGCGCTGTCCTTCGACCCGGCTTATGACCGCCTGTTCAGTGTCGGTGACTTGATAGACCGCGGGCCCGACAGCCTGTCCTGTTTGCGTCTGATCCGGGAGCCCTGGTTCTTTCCTGTTCTTGGAAATCACGAACAGATGATGCTTGAGACGCTCGATGGCGGTGATGACACGATGTGGGTCATGAACGGGGGAAGATGGTATGACGGGCTGACAACGGCTGAGCGGCATGAGGCGGACGCCCTCACGCCCGACATGGCCGCCTTGCCGAGACGCATTACATTGACCGACAGTGCGGGAAACAGGGGCGGCCTGTCTCACGCCCAGCCACACGGCCCTGACTTCTGCGCGCCCCTGGACGACCGGTCCGCCCATGAACTGGTCTGGGGACGGTCGGTGATCCAACGCCATCGCCCATACGACATGCGGGATGTCCACCTGACGGTGCATGGCCATACCCCTGTCGATCGGGTCACCCCTGTTGGTCGGCATCTGTTCATCGATACCGGCGCCGTCTACGGCGGGGAACTCTCCGTGCTGACGATCGACAGCCTGACCGATCTGATCGACGCCGTATGACGCCGCAAGCCGGACGGCGGCGAAAGGGACTATGCTCGGGCCCTCAAGCCCGTAACGGCTGGGTTTCCGTGAGCACCCAGTCGCGGAAGGCCCGAACCGGTTTCCGTCGCATGCTTTCCGGCAAATACAACATCGAGTAATCGCCGAAGGTCAGCCCGACCTTGGAAAAGCGGATCAGCCGGCCGGCGTCGATATCGCTGGCGATCAATTCGTAGGAAATCAGCGCCAGGCCCTGGCCGGACAACGCCCCTTCGATCGCCAGCAGGCTGGCGAGCGGGCCCGAGACCGGCGGCAGCGTCGCGTTGGGCACCCCGGCCGTGCGGAACCACTGCGCCCATCCCTCGCCCCGGTCCTCGTGCAACAAACGGAATTGCAGCAAGTCTTTCGGTTCCTTCGGCACCCCACCTTCCGGCACCATGGACGGCGCCCCGACCGGAAAAACCGTGGACCGGACAATATGGTCCGACTTCAGTTCCGGCCAGGTTCGGTAACTATACCGGATCGCCAGGTCGGCCTCGTAATGCTCGATATCCGCCAACCGGCTGGAGGCATCGATGCGCAGCTCGATTTCCGGATAGGCAGCGTGAAAGCCGCCCAGCCGAGGCATCAGCCATTTCTGCGCGAATGTGCCCTCGACACTGACCGTGACGAGCCCTTCCACCTTGGTGGTCAATGCCTCCGTCGCTTCCGCGATACGGTCGAAGGCGGGCCGCACTTCGTCCAGATAACGCAGGCCGGCCTCCGTCAACTCGACGCCGCGCGGAACGATCCGGAACAGCTGCACGCCCAGCCGCTTTTCCAGCCCGCGCACATGCCGGCTGATCGCGGCATGGGTCACGTTCATCTCTTCCGCCGCGCGGGAAAAGCTGCCCAAACGGCCGGCGGCGTCGAAAGCGCGCAATGCGTTCAAAGGGGGAAGTTGTCGAGGCATAACCTAGTGTGACTTTTTGTTATACCAACTGTCAAGAAATGGCGTTTGAGAAAAAACCGAGCCGGGCGCAATTTCACGTCAACGCAACCCCTGGACCAACCTGCAGATAAGGGAGGTTAAAATGTCCGAACAAAACATCTGCCTTGATAGCTTCACCGCCGCCCGGCCTCGAAAGGCCCGCTGGACGGCTTTGGCCAGCCTCGATTTCGGCCGCATAGTGGCTGAATTCCGGGCATGGCGGGAAAACCAGGAAACCCTTCGTCACCTCCGCCGGCTGAACGACTATCAGCTTCGGGACATCGGTATCCGCCGGCACGACCTGCCCCCCGCTCTACAGGACGAACTGGTCGCCGACCGATATGGAATGGAGGCTCTTTTTCCCCAAGCCTTGATCACTCTAAAGGCTCGACACAAGCCGAAGGTGTGTGACTAATATGAACGGCCGTGCGGTTGGGGCACAAGACCTCGTCCGCACGGCCCGCTTGCCCGGCAGCCGCGCAAACGCCTAGGGTGCGGCATAGGTATTCAACCCCGCCGGTTAAATGAACCCTCTCAATTCGCCTGTGCTGCGTGGCATCGCATTGATACTGATCGCCATCGCATTGTTCGACGTCATGGCGGCGATCATCAAATATATGGGGGCGTCCTATCCGCCGCAGCAGCTTTCCATGTTCCGCTGCTTTTTCGGCGTATTTCCCGCCATCGGGCTGCTGTTTCTGTCACGCGACTGGCGACGCAGCGGGCGGCCGATCAAGATGCGGCAATGGCCGCTGGGACTGATGCGCGGTTTCTTCGTCGCGATCGCCCAGTTTTGCTACTACACCTCTCTCGCCAATCTTGAATTCGCCCTTGCGGCCACTTTGACCTTCGCCGGGCCGCTCTTCGTCACGGGGCTTTCCATTCCGGTGTTGAAAACCAAAGTGGGCCTGTGGCGGTGGATTGCCGTGGTGATCGGCTTCACGGGGCTCATCATGATCATGCAACCGGGCACCGAGGTCTTCACCCCCTACGCCCTGCTGCCGCTATGCGCAGCCTTCGGCTATGCATCCTCAAGCGTCAGCGTGAAACTGATCGACGACGGCGTTCCGACACCAACGATCAATCTGTATTCCAGCGCCGGCGCGCTGTTGGGCGCGGTTATCTTCGTGGTCGCGACCGATGCCTACCGGGTTGTCCAGAGCAACGAGGATTGGTTTTGGCTCTTTGCCATGGGACTGGCCGGCGGGTTGGCCGTCTTCACCCTTGTATCCGCCTACCGTCAAACCTCGCCCAGCAACCTTGCCCCGTTCGAATATTTCGGCATACCGCTGTCCTTCGTGATCGGCTGGCTGGTCTTCGGCGAGGCCCCTTTCGACCGGTTGATGCCCGGCGTGTTTCTGATCGTCGCCGGCGGCATCATCATTTTCTGGCGGGAACGCTATCACGCCGCCAAGGCCTAGTGCGTCACTCCTTCACGGAGTATCCGGGCCGTTGCCGCCGGCCATGGCCCACTGTTCCGGCGACAGTATTCTGCCCTCCGGCAAGTGGAGCGTGACTTCGGTCCCGTCGCCGGGAACGCTCTTCAGAACCAGGCGGCCCTCATGCAATTCCATAATCCGTGACGACAGCGACAAGCCCAGCCCGGTTCCGGTATGCGCCAGATCCGGATTACGGTTCGACTGGGAAAACGGCTGCAGAACCAGTTCCAGATCCCCGTCGGGAATGCCCGGCCCCTCATCCTTGATCACGATTTCGGCCCCCGCCCCCTTATGGATGTGGATCGTTATATCGATCTTCCCGTCTTCGGGTGAGTAATGGGTGGCGTTGGACAGGATGTTGAAGACGGCCTGACGCAGCAGTCGCTTGTCACCCCGGACGACACCCGGGCCGGATGGCGCCGACACCGCCAGCATCACCCCCTTCGTCAGCGCGGCCCCTTCGGACATGGCGGTGCAAGCGGCGACAAGCTCCTTCAGGTCCAGGACTTCCTCTTGAAGGTCCAACCCGCCCGCCTCGATCTTCGACAGGTCGAGGATATCCGTCAGCACGGCGTGCAGATGTTGCCCCGACTGCAGGATATGGGCCGCGTACTCCTTGTACTGGGCATTGCCGATCGGCCCCATCAACTCTTCCTTCAGAATTCCCGAAAAGCCTAGAATGGAATTCAGCGGCGTGCGCAATTCATGACTCATATGGGCCAGGAAGTCGGATTTCGCCTTATTGGCCGCCTTCAGGGACTCTTCCAGAACCTTTGCGTCGGTAACATCCTGCGTGGTCCCGTACGTGAACGCCGCCACGCCGTTTTCATCGGTCTCGACTTCCGCCAATTCGTGGATGAACCGGATATCACCGTTCCGCCGGCGGATGGCGGTAACAAGTTCGTAGCCTGTCCCGGTGGCCGTCGCCTCGTGGACCGTCTTGAAATAGGTCTCGCGTTCCGAGTCCGGATACCAGTTCAATTCGGTCTCGAAGGTGGAGGCATTCCGCATATATTCCTCAACCGTGACGTCGAAAATATCGGCGATCTCGGGCGAAGCGTAGATGCATTTGTCATGCTTGTGGTCCCAGATCCAATGCCCGACCTTCGCGAGGCGCACCGCCCGGCGCAGCTGGGACTCGCTTTTGCGGCGCTCCCGGTCCAGATCCACGATGACCCGCGCGACCATTACCGCGCCTGTCGCCATCAGCGATATCGCCAAGGCATTCGCGGGCCAGCGCAAATCGTAGCGGATCAACCGGCTGAACAACTCGTCCGGCGCCACCCCGATCAGGACCGGACCGACATAGGCCAAGTACAGACTTGCCAAGCTCCAGCAGGTCAGCAAGCCAAGCCCCAGGAACCCAATCACCATGCCCGGTTCCGTCCGCAGCCGTCGAAAGCGGCTGGCCTGGCGGTGCAACAGATAGCCGGCCAAAATGACTACCAAAACAATCGTGAGAGCCACCATGGTCATTATGGTGTCGACAGACGGCAAAATCCCTCCCGGACCGGTCTCTTTTCCACTATTACCGTCAAGTATACGCAAAATAGTCACAACAAAAATAGTACAAATATTTATCGAATAGATTTGTCGCCTAGTTTTGCGAACTCCCTTAAGCTATATTTACGAAGTATTCACTAGTCTTATTGTTTTCTTTAATCTGCATAGATATGCCAAGTAATCTGCATAAGGTCATCGACATGGGAAAACCCGGCAACCGCAGCCAGAGCCACCTTCTGGGCAGCGTCGTCATCAGCGGCGTACTGACCGCAATGATCGTCGGCGATGCATCGGCCACGCAAATTGCGGAAGCCGCCGGAACAGCGGAACTGAAAAGCGCCATTGCCGCGATCGAAAAGGGTGACGGTGGGTCAGCCATCGACGGATTGCAGGCCATGACCGCATCCGGCAATGCGGAAGCCGGATATCTGTTGGGGTCCATCTGGCACAAGGGCCTCGGCGTATCGCGGGATTTCGCAAAGGCGCGCGAAGCCTATTCAGCGGCCGCCTTCCTGGGCAATCCAAAGGCGATGAATGAATTGGGATTGCTGTATCGAGACGGCCTTGGCGTCGTCGCCGACCCGGTTGAAGCGGTCGCCTGGTTCCGCGTCGCCGCGGAATACAATCTGACCGACGCGATGGCGAACCGGGACGCGCTGGAAACCGATTTGCAGGACCGGGACCGCGCGGCGGGACGGGCCCTGGCGCTGCGCCGCGAGCTTGAAATAGACCTGTTGTCGCGCGACAAGCTCGGCGCCCCGCCGAAAGTCCCCACCCGGGTCGCCCGGGACGCCAATACCCGCGATATCGCCTTGGCCATGCTACGCCAGGAATCGCAAGCCCGCGACGCGGACCACGCGAAAGAAGAAAAAGAAGAAACGGCCGTCAGTGTCGTTACGCCCGAAGAGCCGAAGCCGGCCGCCGACGCAAAACCGGCGGCGCCTTATCTTGTGCAGATCGGGGTATTCGCAAAGGCCGAAAGCGTGCACCGCATTCGCGATGAAGCGGAAGGCCTGGGCCTGCTCGTTCGGGAAGACATCCGCGACGTCAACGGCAAGACCGCCACCCGTTTGACCGCCGGCCCCTTCGAGACCGAAGATGCGGCGAAGGAAGCGGCGGCGAAGCTGGACGCCGCGTTGAAAGTGAAGACACGGGTGATGCCAGCCGCCTCCTGGATACCTTGAACACGCGCCCTAAAGGGACAGGCCGAGCCTCGTTCCCTCTTCGATCGCGCGTTTGGCGTCCAATTCCGCCGCCAGTTTGGCGCCGCCGATGACATGGACGGCAATACCCGCATCCCGCAAGGGCTGAAGCAGCTCCGTCCGGCTATCCTGCCCGGCACAGAGTACGATGGTATCGGCCGGAATGACGCGCGGTTCACCGCCCTGGGTGATGTGAAGGCCCGCATCGTCGATCCGGTCATAGGACACACCGGCGATCGTCTCCACGCCATTGCGCTGCAATTCGATGCGATGGACCCAACCGGTGGTGCGCCCCAGGCTCCGCCCGAACGGGCCTTCACTGCGTTTCAGTAGGGTCACCCTGTGCGCCGGGCTTTCCTTCGCCGGTCTTTCGCCGGTCAATCCGCCCTCTCCGGCGATGCTGTCATCGATGCCCCAATGCTTGTTGAAGGCCGCGATGTCCAAATGATGCCGGGTCCCCGCCTCAACCAGGAACAGACTGACGTCGTAACCGATACCGCCGGCCCCGATCACGGCAACCCGGTTTCCCACCGGTTTGGCGCCGGTCAGCGCTTCCGGATAGGTGATGACCGACGGATGATCGACACCCGGAATATCCGGCACCCGCGGCGCCACGCCGCTGGCCAGGACGACATCGTCGAAACCGCCCGCTTTGAGCGTTTCCACATCGGCTGGACAGTTCATTTTGATGACGGCGCCCGCCCGGTCCAGATTGCTTCGGAAATAGGCGATAGTGTCCGCGAAGACGGCTTTGCCGGGAACATGCTTTGCCAGATTGAACTGGCCGCCCAGTTCCGCCGCGGCCTCGAACAAGGTGACCGCATGGCCGCGCCGGGCCGCGGTCAATGCCGCCGACAGGCCGGCCATGCCGCCCCCGACGACAGCGATCTTCTTCGGTGCAGAGGCCGGGATCGGCTCAAACTCGCTCTCCCGCGCGGCGGCTGGGTTCACAAGGCAGGTTACCGCTTCGCCGACGAAGTAATGGTCGAGACAGGCCTGGTTGCAGGCGATGCACAGGTTGATCCCGTCGCGCTGACCGGAAGCCGCTTTTCGCACGATGTCCGGATCCGCCAGGAAAGGCCGCGCCATCGAAACCATGTCCGCCAGCCCGTCGGCGATAACCTTCTCTCCGTCCTCCGGTGTGTGTATCCGGTTGGAGGCCACGACCGGAATGCTCACCGCGTCCTTCACCGGTTTCGCGGCCCAGGCGAAGGCCGCGCCGGGCACGGGCTGGGCGATGGTCGGAATCCGGGCTTCATGCCAGCCGATGCCGCTGTTCAGGATATTCGCGCCGGCCGCCTCTATGGCCTTGGCCACGGTGACGATTTCGTCACCCGACAACCCGCCTTCGACAAGATCCAGCACCGACAGACGGAAGACGATCAGGCAATCCTCGCCGGCCTTCGCGCGGCTGCGCCGGACGACCTCCGTCGCGAACCGCATCCTGTTCTCCAGCGGGCCGCCCCAGTCATCTTCCCGGTGATTGGTGCGCGACGCCAGGAACTGGGTGATCAGGTATCCTTCCGACCCCATCAATTCGACGCCATCATAGCCGGCATCCCGGGCCAAGGCGGTCGCGGTCGCGAAATCGTCGATCGTCGCGTCGACTTCCGCGCCGCTCAGCTCACGCGGCGCCGTCTTGTTGATCGGCGCCCGCAGTGGCGAAGCGGAGACCGGGTGATCGTGATAGCTATAGCGCCCCGCATGCAGAATCTGAAGGGCGATGCGGCCGCCCGCGTCATGAACCGCCGACGTGATCACCCGATGACGCGCGGCGTCTTCCGGTGTCGCCATCTCTTCCCGCGGGATGCCGAGATTGCCGTCCCGGTTCGGCGAATGGCCGCCGGTGATGATCAAGCCGACGCCGCCTTCGGCCCGTGCGCGGTAAAAATCCGCCAGCCGCTGCAAGCCTTCGGGATCGCCCTCCAATCCGGTATGCATCGAACCCATGATAACCCGGTTGGGCAGGGTCAAGGCCCCGGCATCGATCGGCGACAAAAGGGATGGATAGGCGCTAGGGCTGCTCATGACGGACCTGTCTGCAAGGCGTGATTACGGAGTGCCCGTAGAGTGCCGTGACGCCGGATAGAGTGAAAGCTCGAATCGTCCCTTGCCGCCCCGGACGGGCTGTTCGGATCAGCCGACCGCGATTGGCGCGGGTTCCGCGGCGAGTTCTTCCGCGAAATGGCAGGAGACGAAATGCTCATCCCCCATTTGCCGCCATTTCGGCACATCGACCTTGCACTTCTCACGCGCATGCGGACAGCGGGTGTGGAACCGGCAGCCGTCCGGCGGGTTTGCCGGGCTGGGGATTTCGCCGCTGAGGCGTTGCGCCTTTCCGGCATCGTCCGGGTCGAGCGACGGAATCGCCGACAGTAATGCCTTGGTGTAGGGATGCCGCGGGGCGGTGAACAGACTGCGCGTCGGCGCGGTTTCGACCAGCCGCCCCAAATACATCACCGCGACATGGTCGCAGGTATGGGCGACGACGCTGAGGTCATGGCTGATGAACAGGAAGGTGATGTTCATATCCTGCTGCAGCTGTTTCAGCAGGTTTAGGATGTCCGCCTGGATGGAAACGTCGAGCGCCGCCACGCTTTCATCCGCGACGATGAATTTCGGTTCGCAAACCAGCGCGCGGGCGATGGAGATACGTTGCCGCTGGCCGCCGGAAAACGCATGCGGGAAGCGGCGGAGATGTTCCAGGTTCAAACGGCATTTGGCGGCGATTTCCCGCACCCGGTTATCGGTCTCTTCGCGCGTCTTGGTGATGCCCATGACCTGAAGCGGTTCGGCGATGATGTCACGGACCGTCATGCGGGGACTGAGCGCCGCATAGGGATCCTGAAAGATCAATTGCGCGCGCTTGCGGTAATCCTTCAACTCGTCCTTGCCGATGGTGGCGATATCGTACTGAACATCGCCGTCGTCGTATTTGATATGCCCCTTGGTGATGGGTACGGCTTTCAGCATGGCGCGGCCCAGCGTGGTCTTGCCCGACCCGCTTTCCCCCACCAGGCCGAAAAAACAGCCTTTTGGAATATCCAGCGAAACACCATCGACGGCGCGCAGGACGGGCGCCTTGCCGATCAGGCTGCGGCCCAACGTGAAATGAACGCCAATGTCTTTGACGGAAATATGGGTCGACGACGTCACGCTACCGCCTCCGCTTCATTGTTACGGACTTCCTTTGCGACGAAACAGGCGGAAGTATGGCCCGGGGACATCGTATTCGGTGACGGAACGTCCCTGTCGCACTTGCCCGGAATGGCATAGGCGCAGCGGGTGTGGAATACACAGCCCGGCGGGCGCTCCAAAGGACTGGGAATGTCGCCGGGCACCGGCGTCAAAGGCCGTTCCAAATCGTGAAGATGCGGAATCGCATTCAACAGGCCCTTGGTATAGGGATGCGAGGGTTCCCGGATCACGTCGCGGACGGACCCGGTCTCGATGACATTGCCGAGATACATCACCGCGACCCGGTCGGCCGTCTGCGCGATCACGCCAAGATCGTGGGTGATGAACAGAATCCCCATGCCGTATTCATCGACCAATTCCTTCATCAACTCGATCACCTGCGCCTGGATGGTGACGTCCAGCGCCGTTGTCGGCTCATCGGCGATCAGAAGTTTCGGACTGGTGGAAAGCGCCATGGCGATCATCGCCCGTTGCCGCATGCCGCCGGAAAATTCGAACGCATATTGGTCTATGCGCTTGGACGGTTCGGAAATACCGACCCGCGCCAGCATGTCTATCGAATGTTCCCGCGCTTCCTTCTTGTTCATGTTGGTATGAATCAGCAGCTGTTCGACCATCTGGTCGCCGATGGAAATCGCCGGGGCGAAACTTGCCATCGGCTCCTGAAAGATCATCGAAATCGCGCCACCGCGAACGACCTGCATGTCCTTTTCGCGGCGCAGGGCGAGAACATCCACCGGCCCGTCATCCAAATTCAGAATGATCGAGCTCTTTTCCCCATAGATCGCATTTCCGGCATTCAACCGCATCAGCGCCTTGGCCGAGACGGACTTGCCCGATCCGCTTTCCCCGACAAGACCGAGCACCTCGCCCGGCGCGATATCGAAGGAAATCTCATCGACCGTGGTGATGATGCCTTCATCCGTCCTGAACTGGATGGTCAGGTCTCTTACACTCATCAGCGGTTTCGTCATGACTTGCGATCCGAATAGGGGTCTGCGGCATCCCGTAGCCCGTCACCCACGAAGACGAAGGCAAGAACCAACGCAATGAAGAAAAAGACGGGAATGAAATACCATTGATAGTTCAACAGCACGTCGGATTTGGTGACGTTCTGCAACATCACGCCCAACGAGTTGACCGGGTCCTTCAAACCCAGTCCGATGAAGCTCAACGCGGTTTCGGAAAGCACCATGTACGGGAAGGAAATCACCAGATCGACGATGATGTAACTGGTGAAACTGGGCAGCAGATGCCGGCCGATGATATGTGCGGGCGACGCGCCGCACAGCCGGGCCGCCAGCACATATTCCTGATTCCGTTCGGTCAGCAGATGCGTTCGGACACGGCGCGCCAGGGTCGGCCAGTTGATGAAACCCAGGATAATGGAGATGAAAAAGAACCTTGTTTCCGAACTCCATTCATCCGGAATGAAGGCCGCGAGCGCCATGAAGAGCGGGATTGGCGGCACCGTTCGGATCGCGTCGGTGATCATCTGAAAGAAGCCGTCGATCCTGCCGCCGAAAAACCCTGAAACACCGCCTATTATCAGCGCCAGAACGAAACTGATGAAGACGCCGATCGTGCCCACGGCAAGCGAGGTGGAAATCGCATGCAGCGTCCGGGCATAGATATCCTTGCCGCCGTCGTCGGTACCGAAAATGTGGATGCCGCCTGAATCGACCCCGAACAGATGGGTATCGAAAGTGATACCCGGGATCCGGAAATCCAATGCCTCACCGGGCAGATCTATGTCATAGGCGAAATACGTATATTCCCACCCTTTGACGAAGAAATGGACGTAACGGCGTTCCTCCGGATTGATTTCGGTAACCCACCGGAAGTTTGTCTTGGCGGACCGGGTGCGCGTCAAACCATGCAGGAAAGGCCGCATGGAACAGCCGTTCTGGTCGCAGAACATGGGAATCTGCGGCGCGCCGTTCTGATAGTCCTTGTCCCGTCCCGCGATTGTCGGGTCATAAGGTGACAGGAAGGGCGCAATCAGCCCCATCCCGACCAGAGCGAACAGGACGCAGGCGGCGAACATCGCGGTCTTGTTCCGCTTGAAACGCGCCCAGACGAGTTGCATCTGGCTGGCGGTGAAATAGGCCTCCTTGCGCTTTTGTTCCGCAAGCGCCTCGGCGGAAAGATCGGATGATGCGGTTTGGTCGGTCATCGCTTATCCCCCCATCACGCTGTGCCGGACCCGCGGGTCGAGCAAGGCCAACAAAAGATCGGTAACGAAATTCAGGAAGACGATGGATGCCGTCAGCATGAAGATGATCGCCCCCGCCAATTGCTGATCGTTCGACCGGGCAAGGGATTCAAGCAGCAAGGCGCCCATTTCGGTCAAGGTCAGGATCACGGCGACAATCGGCAATTCGTTGAACACGCGGTTCAAATCGAAACCCAGCGAGTTCACGATCGGCCCCAGCGCATGCTTGGCCGGATAGCGCCACAGCAACCTGCCGCCGAAGATCCCCCGCGCCTTCGCGGCGGTGACATAGAGCTTGCCGATTTCGTCGGCCATCAGCGCGCGTACCGTCTGCAGCGCGAAGGCGGTCGCGGACCACCCCAGAATGAAGATCGGAAGCCAGGCCCGCGACAGGAAGTCGACGACCCGGTCGAACGACCAGGCGGCATCGCGGAATTCCTTTGAAAACAATCCCGTCAAACTGTCCCCGAACACCACGGTTGAGAACAGCATGATCATCAGCGCGAGCAGGAAGTTCGGCAGCGCCAGACCGAGATAGGAGACCAGCCGCAAGGCATTATTGGCGACCGGGCTGTCGACGGCGGCGGATAGGATGCCCACCGGCACCGCAATCAGATAGGCCATGAAGAGCGACGCGAAACAGATGCCCAGCGAGATCCAGACCTTCTCACCCAACAGCTGATTGATGTTCAGACGCAGGATGCAGCTATCGCCGAATTCGCCCTTGAAGAAAACATTCCCGACCCAGCTTCCCCAGCGGATAACAAAGGGGCGGTCGAGGCCAAGCCGCTTTTCCTCTGCCTGAATATCTTCGACGGAAATCTTGGCGCCCTGGGTATTCTTGAAAGCCAGATAACGTTCTGCACAGTTACCGGGCACCAATTCCATAAGCGAAAAAACGATAAAAGAAACCAACAGCAGCGTCACAATGGCCATGGCGGCCCGCGTCAACGCGAACTGTGCAAACTGCAGCATCTACGTGTCCCCTCTCGACCGCCCCGCGAACCGTCCCGAACTCGAACTCGGATTGCCGGTTTTCCGGCTTATTTCGCCTCAGGTTGGAGGCGCACCGCGTTCGAAACAAAATACTTCCGGAAGTGTGGGGCCGGACAAGTCCGCCCAGCCCCACATTTTCCTCATACGCTACTTGGCATTTTCGGCGAAATTACTCGTCGAAATACCACTGGGCCGGACGATACGGATAGGTCCGGTAGTACTCGTAGGACCACGTCTTGAACTCCGGGAAGTTCTTCAACGCATTCCGGTGATAGACCGGCGCCGGCGCCTGCACGGTGCCGATCATGACCAGGTTCGTGGCCATGTTTTCAGCCAGCGCAAGGCCAAGCTTGTCGGATTCCGGCGTACCGGGAATGGCCGACTGGAACGCGTTGATATCGTCCACCATCTTCATCGCCCATTCCGGCGGCTTCACGCCCTTTTCGCCGTTGGACTCAAGATACTCGCCCCACAGCATGCCGGTACGGTGGAAGAAGTATCCCCCGAACGGCGGCACGAAGGGCTCGTTGAGACCCAGGATGATCGGAAGCGGGAAACCCTGCTGCCAAGCACCGACATCGAGCTGGTTGGAAGACTGCGCGGAACGGTATTCATCCGGCGTGACTTCCTTGACCGTGGTGTCGATACCGACATTGGACCAATGCTGCGCGGCAAGTTCGACGAGCTGACCGGGCATGCCCTGCGTCGCGAACTGAATGTTCAGAACGAAACGGTCGCCGTTCGGCAGTTCACGCTTGCCGTCGCCGTCCGTGTCGACCATGCCGATTTCGTCCAGCAGCTTGTTCGCCAATTCGGGATCGTGCTGGGCGTAATGCTTGGCAATGTCCTCGCCGATGAATTCCGGGTTCGGAGAGAAACCGGTATACTGTTTCGGCTCACCGAGACCGAAGAACGCGACTTCATTGATCTCATCGCGGTTCAGGGCAACCGACATCGCCTGACGGAACTTCAGATTTCCGAAAACCTTACGCTTTTCGAGATCTTCCGAGGTGACGTTGAACGAGAACAGCGGCATCGCGATGGTCGGCTTGAGGTCGACCGTGTAGTCGCCCTTTTCGGCACCGTCCATCAGCATCGGCGCAGCGGGAAGCTGCACGGATTGGGACTTGTAGTCGACTTCGGCGTTCACCAGCTTCAAGAGACGCACTTCGTTCTCGTTGATGAACAACTCGTCCTGTTCGCTGATATAGGGCAGCTGATTGCCGGCCGTATCGACGATGTGGAAATACGGGTTGGCGACGAAGTGACGGCCTTCCGTGCTTTCCTTGATCACGACATGGCTTTCAAGGCTGGGCATCGCATCCTTGGGCAGCTTCGACAGCATTTCCGGCTTCGCCAGCATCGGGGTCGGCGTATCCGTCCAGTCGGAGTTGCCATAATAGGCCGCGACCGCGTCGTAACCGTCCTTGAAGCCGAGGGCCTGGGCCTTCGCGTCGCCGTCAGCCGTGATGGCGGGATGCCATTGGCCGAGGAAATGCTTCGGCTGGAACGCCTGGGCATAGGACGTCGCGAAGTGAGCCAAAAGGCCCGGCTTCGGCGCCGGCAGGTTGAAACGGACCGTCTGCGGGTCGATGACGTCAACCGTCATCGGCTCACCGGCGACGAGCGCGTAATCCTTCGGCTTTTCGCGGACTTTGCTGTCCAAGGCCAGATTGTCATACCAGAACTTGACGTCTTCCGCGGTGAACGGCTCGCCGTCGGACCATTTATGGCCCTTGCGCAGGAAGAAGGTCAGCTGGGTGTAGTCGTCATTCCATTCCCAGCCCTTGGCGATCATCGGAACGATCGTCTGAAGGTCGTCGGAATAGCGAACCAGGTTAACGTGACGGACCGAAAGGAAGTCGGAGGTACCCGCCTCGGTCGCGTTCGACAACACATCGAAGGTGCCGCCATAGGTCCCGATCGCGTTATACGGCACGAAGACTAGCGGCTCTTCCGGCAGGCGCTCCGCAAGCGGCGGAAGGTCCGGGTTCCCACGGATCATGCCATTCAGCTTGGCGATCTCGGGGTTCTCCTGGAAGGTCAGCGTGCATCCGGCAGCAGCTTCGAACTCGGCAAGTTCGAACTGTTGCGGAAACTCACTGGAAAGGCCTCCCATGTCTTCGACCGTAATTGCCGGGCAATCTGCTGCCCGTACGGAATCGCTTCGTGTTGCCGCGAACGCCATGACACCAAGGCCGACGCACGCCAGCAATCCGAGCTTTCTAATGCTCATTGCGGCTTACTCCTCAAGATTTGTCTTTTTACCCCACCCCTACCGGGCGGCACATACGGATTGCCCGCATGCCCGAGTGCCCACTCCCTGTTCAGCGGAACACTTCACCCCCACGATAGGGCATTTATGTTACGTTTTTGTTGCACCCCCTTACCGTACCTTAACGCAGAAAACATGGATGACGATAGGATATTGTCATCAAACCGTAACACAATGAAGAACTTTTGTGCACGTGCAGCATTTTCTGCTGCATATGCGAAAACTAGTATGTAGCCGCGTCGCCCCACGGTGACATGATTTCCGTCGCGCCTTGGTTTTCGTCCCCATCCCGCGCGACGGCGCTGGGACAGCCGAAATTGTAGGGATAGACCGTTCTGGGCCCCGCCACGCAGCGGAACCGCTGATCCAAGGCCTGCATGACCGATCCCGGCAGGCTGTTGTCGGCAACGACCGTGTCCCCGCCGCTGACATCGATTCTGGGGGTGTGGAAGGCGGCTTCCAGGTCCATGCCGTAATCCATGATGAACGAGGATATCTGAAGAACGGCGGGCATGATTTTCCGCCCGCCCGACGCGCCGAGGGCGAATTGGAAACCGTCAGACCGCTCGCCGATGATCGGGCACATATTGGAAAGGCACCGCTTGCCCGGCGCCAATGAGTTCGGCTTCCCCGGTTCGGGATCGAACCACATGATGCCGTTGTTCATCAGGACGCCGCTTTCGGGCAGCATCAGCTTCGACCCGAAAATCGACAGCAGCGTCTGGGTCACCGACACCATCATGCCGTCCTTGTCGACGACGTTGAAATGCGTCGTGCAGCCGCGATGGCCTTCGACATCCCCCATCCGCGCCAGTCTCTCCGCATAGGCGGTGAACAGCGCATTGGCATATTCCACATAAGTGTCCGCACCGAGGAAATTGACCCCGTCGAACGCTTTCCGCAGCAGTTCATAGGTGCGGATATAGGTCGGCCCCGCCGTCAATTCCGGGGTCAGAAAGACGGTCCCTTCCCGATGATCCAGCTTATGGGCCGGCACGATCGACGCCTTGTAGGCCGCCAAATCGGCTTCCGTTATCGAACTGCCCGCGGCTTGCAGATCCTTTACGATCGACCGCGCCACCGCGCCTTCATAGAACTCGCGCGGGCCGCCTGCCGCGATTTTGGCCAAGGTGGCCTGCATCGCGGACATGTCGCAGCGCTGATCCGCCAATGCCGTCCAGGCCGACGCGCGCGGATTACCCTCCGCATCGAGGAAAGTTTCCTTCGATTTGGGAAATTTCTTGAGGTCCCCGACGACCCCGGCGATCAAAAGCTGCGCGTACCAATCGACCAACAAGCCCTCACCGGCCAGCCCGATAGCCGGTTCCAGAAGATCGGCCCAGGACTTGGTGCCATAGGTTTCATGGGCCAGACCCATGCCGGCGACCTGGCCCGGCAGCGCCACCGAATGCGCACCGGTGACGTTCCTGTCGTCCAACACGCTGGGCCACGGGAACAGGTCGGAAGCGACGCCGCCCGACAACGGATAGTTCGAGGTGTCGAGCCCGGCCGGACTGCGCATCCCGAAGTCTATCACATTCGCATTGTCGTCCCCGGGACGCCGAATCACCATGTAGCCGCCGCCACCGGGCCCTGACATCCACGGTTCGACCACCCCGATCGCGAAACTGACGGCAATGGCGGCGTCCACCGCATTGCCACCCTGTTCCAACACCCGGGCGCCGACCGCCGCCGCCGCGCCGTGCTGGGCCGCGACCACGCCGTTCTCGGACCGGACCGCCCCCTTTCGGACAGTTTGGGTTCGCGAAAAATTGGATGGTGACCAGGTGACCATGAAACTCACTCCTTCGGGGCCGACGAACGCGCGCGGTATTCTGCGTGCCCGTCGCCCGGCGGGCAACCGGCGATCGGTTGAAAGCTAGAGACCCGGCTCGGTCGTGCGCTCCCGTCCGGTCCGCGCGCTGTCGGGTATCACAATCGGCGGAGGTCTATTGCCCGGATGCCACTGCTTCATTTTCTCGGCTAAGCCCTCGTACCGGACCGGTTTGGTGATGTGATCCTGCATGCCGGCGGCCAGGCATTTCTCGCGCTCCGTCGATTGCGCATGGGCGGTCATGGCGATGATCGGAATCGAATCGAACCGTTCGTCAGCGCGGATCGCGGCCGTTGCCTCATAGCCGTCCATGACCGGCATTTGGATATCCATCAGCACGATGTCATAGCCATCCTCACCGGCTTCGGTCATAAGCCTGTTCACCGCTTCCCGCCCGTCCGCGGCCACATCCACTTTCGCCCCCAATTTCTGCAAAAGGCCGCGTGCAACGGTTTGATTTACCGAATTGTCTTCGGCAACCAACACCCGCAAATTCTTCAGGCAGCCTTCCAGCTTGGACACCCGTTCCGCCGCTTGGACCCGAAAATCGCCGGAGGCCCGCAGAATGGGAAGCGTGACCGTGAACGTGGTCCCCGTTCCGATTTCGCTTTCGGCCTTGATCGATCCCCCCATCTGCATCGCCAGGCCCTGGGAAATCGCCAAGCCCAGACCGCTGCCGCCGAACCGGCGGGTCGTCGACGCATCCATCTGCGTGAACGGTTGGAAAAGTTTGCTCGTTTCGTCCAACGACATGCCGATACCGGTATCGCGGACTACCATCGTCAATTGATTGCGACCGTCCTTCCCCATGCCGAAACCGATATTCACAGTCACCGCCCCCCGTTCGGTGAATTTGATCGCATTGCCGACCAGGTTGATCAGGATCTGCACTATCCGCAACGGATCGCCGCGCAGTCCCTCAGGCACATCGGGCGCCACGGCGATGCGAAGATCGATCCCCTTCTGGCGCGCCTGCAGGTCGAACATGTCCTTGATCGTTCCCAACTGGCTGGCCAGGTTGAAGTCGATCGTCTCAAACACGAGCTCGCCCGCCTCGATCTTGGAAAAGTCGAGGATATCGTTGATCACGCCGAGCAGAACTTCCGAGGAGTTGAGTATCTTCCGGATATGATCCTGCTGTTCCGTGTTCAGCGGCGACATCGCCAGAAGCCGCGAAATGCCCATGATCCCGTTCAAAGGTGTGCGGATCTCATGGCTCATATTCGCCAGAAACGAACTTTTCGCCCGGTCCGCGGCCTGGGCCGCCCGTGCCGCATCGCGCAGCCCGTTAGCAAGCCTTTGCCGGTCCGACATGTCGGAGACGACGACGGTGTAGAGCAGGCTGTCGCGGACGCTCATCGCGGAAACAGAAAGCCGCACCGGGATACGGCTGCCGTCCGGCAGGCAAGCAAAGGCATCGCGGTCGTGCGATAGAAGGGTCGCCGCCGCCGGCGCCGGCGTGCCGCCCAACTGTTCCAATGGATCGCCCGGCAGGAAATCGCCGATATGCCGCCCGATCAGGTCGTCGGAAGGCAGTTGAAAAAGCGTCACCGCCCCTTCGTTCGTATTCCGGATCAAACCGTCCCGCCGGACGACGAAGACCCCTTCGCTGATCGATCCCAGCGTGCCTTTCAGCAGTTCCTGGCTGGCCGCCCGGTCCGCTGCGGCTTCCCGCAAAGTTTCCAAGGCGCGCGCCGTTTCGCCAAGCTCGTCATCATTCTCGACATGCGGGACGGGCCGATCGAACCTGCCATGGGCAATGCCGATCAAGGCGCGTTGCAGATCGTGTATACGCCGCGTCAACGGCAGCGCGGCGGCCAGGGCCGCCAGGGCCGCGATGGCCAGGATCGTCATCGAAACGGCCAACCGGGTGCGTAAATCCCGTTCCGCGTTCTCCAACTCGGCCTGTGCCCGCGTCGTCGCGTCATCCAGCAGTTTCCAGGAGATCGCGTTCAGATGATCGAGCCGCTTGAGCGATACGTCGAGCCAGCCCATCGGCGACAAACCGTCCAGGTTCCTGGTGCCGGGCAAGGTCACCAAACGGTTCAAGATGCGGGCGAAATCCCCCATCTCCTGCCCGGTCATCAAACTGTCGAACAGATTGCGTTGTTCGTGCGTCGCCATCCCCAGAAAGGCCTCGACAGTCGCTTTGTCGGCAGCGTTGGACTCGAAGAAACCGACGAAGGGCCGGCCCGACGGTTCGCCGAGAGTCATCAGCCCGATGACGGCGGCACCCAGTGCGGAGGCCTTGCTCGCCTCCTCCCCGCCGCGCTGCAGAATCGAGAACGCAGTCAAGGTCTGAACGACCTCCTTGAACTCGACCCCTTGCGCGATCAGCACGGTCAATCGCTGGATGCTGTTATTGAGCTGGGTGTAGTAGTCGTAGACGGATTTCCAATCAGAGTCCTGGCGGTCGAAAGCGGCGCGCCGGCGCGGCATTTCCAGAAACGCATTGTTCAACGCGGTGAGCGTCCGCCGTAAATCCGGCGACGCGGCGGCCAGGGAGTCCTCGCCGAAGGATACGGACCTGAAATGCGCCAGGGCGCGATCCGTGGTCTGCCGGCGGGCCGCCAGACCGTTCATGACGGCATTTCGCGCCTGTGATTGTTCGGGTTCGTCCCCGCGCCTGATGACCTGGGCCAAAACCGACAAGGCGCGTTCGTTCCGGAACCCGGCCAGAACCTCGGTCGCGGATTGCGCCATTTCCTTCAACGGCCCAACCGCGCGCAAGGATTGGGCGGAGCGCCAGTCCAGATAGGATTCAATGCCGACGAAACTCAGCAACAAGACCAACGGAATCAGCGCGCTGAGAAGGATGCGACTTTTGAGAGAACGAAACGATCGCAAGCCCACTGACCTCCCCGGCAACGGCCAGGTTTGCTCCACCGGAAAAATCCGGCCCCTGAAACGAACAGGTAATAAGCGAGGTGGAATCCACTAAACTCCCCCTCACAGGACACAAGGGGTATGATAGTTCCAATTCAGTAAGGATACAAAGACGCTAAATTTAGCGTTCAGTTACCTTCGATCTCTTCACGCAGGATCTCGAGTTCCAACCATTCTTCCTCGAGCTGTGCCAATTCCGCCTGTTTCTCGCCCAAGGCCTTGGCCGTCGTCTCGTAGCGTTTCGGATCGCTTGCATACAGCCCCGGATCGGCCAGCACATCCTGTAGCCGGGCAACCTCCGCCTGGGTCTTCGCAAGGCGGTCCGGCAATGTCTTCAAGGCGTGTTGCTGATTGAAGCTCAGTTTCCGCTTGCCGCCCGATTGGCCCGGTTTGCCTTGCGCGTTCTTGTCTTTCTTGGCGTCGGCTTTTCCGGACGGCCCGTCTCCCTCCGCTTCCGACCGGGCGGCGGCGCGTTGGGCGGCCATGTCGGAATAACCGCCGGCATACTCGGTCCAGACCCCGTCGCCCGTGCTGGCCAGCACGCTGCTCACCGTGCGGTCCAGGAAATCACGATCGTGACTGACCAGAATGACCGTCCCGGCATAGTCGCCGATCATTTCCTGCAACAGGTCGAGCGTCTCCAGGTCAAGATCGTTGGTCGGTTCGTCCAGGATCATCAGGTTCGAGGGTTGCGCCAAAGCGCGCGCGAGCATCAGTCTGCCGCGCTCGCCGCCGGAAAGTCTGCTGATCGGTGTGCGGACCTGTTCCGGGGAAAACAGGAAATCCTGCAGATACCCCATCACGTGTTTCGTTTCGCCGCCGACGGAGACGGTTTCCCCGCCGCCATGGGTGATCGCTTCCGCCAGCGTCCATGTGGGTTTCAGGCTTTCGCGGCTTTGATCGAGCGTGATGATCTGCAAGTTGGCGCCCAGCCGAACCTCGCCGGTATCGGGCTGCAGGTCGCCCAGCAAGGTCTTCAGCAAGGTCGTCTTGCCCGCCCCGTTCGGGCCGACGATGCCCAACCGGTCGCCGCGCTGAACACGAAGGTCCAGGTCGCGGATGACCGCCCGGCCGTCGAAGGATTTCGTGACGCCCTTCATCTCGGCAACAAGCTTGCCCGAGGTCTGCCCCTCGGCCGCCTTCATCTGAACCGCCCCCGGGCGCTTCTTGCTGTTCCTCTTTTCCTCACGCAAGCCGTTCAAGGCGCGCAGACGGCCCTGGTTCCGTTTGCGCCGGGCCGTCACCCCGCGGCGCAGCCATTCCATTTCGCGCAGGAACTTGCGGTCCAGCTTGTGCTTCTCCTGCTCCATCTGCTCGACCAATGTGTCGCGCCAGTCTTCGAAATGCTTGAACCCCTTGTCCAGCTTGCGGCTGACGCCTTGGTAGAGCCAAACCGTTTCGCGCGAGAGGGTGTCCAGCACGCGGCGGTCGTGGCTGATCAGGACAATGGCGGAGCGTAACCCGCGCAGCGCCTGTTCGAGCCATTCGATGGCGGCGAGATCGAGATGGTTTGTCGGCTCGTCCAGCAACAGGATATCCGGTTCCGGCCCCAGCACGCGGGCCAAGGCGCAGCGCCGCGCCTCCCCGCCGGAAAAGGTCGCCGGGTCTTCTTCCCCCGTCAGGCCGAGCGCTTCCAGGATCACCCGCCCCGGATGCGGGTCATGCCCCTCCGCGAAGCCGGCGGCGACATAGTCATAGGCCGTGGCATAGCCGGAAAAATCGGGCTCCTGCGGCAGGAAGGCGATGGTCGTTCCCGGCTGCCGGAAAACCTCGCCGCCGTCCGGGTCCAGCAATCCGGCGGCCACTTTCAGCAGGGTCGATTTACCGGACCCGTTCCGGCCGACCAGGCAGATGCGCGCGCCTTCCTCCACTGCCAGTTCCGCCCCCGTGAGCAGCGGCGTTCCACCGAAGGTGATGTGGATATCGCGAAGATGAAGAATGGGCGGGGACATTGTCGAACGGCGCTCCTGCGGAAAGAGCGCCTGTCTACTAGACACGGCGTGGGCGAACAATGGCAATGCGGGCAACACCTTACCCAAAACACTTGAATCCATCCCTGAGTCACGTTCCATTGATGGGAACGAAACAAGAACTAAAGTTGCTGCCCATCATGACCGAGCCGACCCTGTTGGAGATTTCCGCCGCGGAAGCCAGATCCCTTGTCTTGTCCTTGCAGGGCCTGTCCGACCCGCCGGGCCGGCGGATCGGGGTCGACGGGTTGTATGACCTGATCGAGCGCATGGGCTATGTGCAGTTGGACAGCGTGAATACGGTGGCGCGCGCCCATCACATGATCCTGTTTTCCCGCAACCAGACCTACCGGCCCAAGCATCTGGCGCATCTGCATGAAAAGGACGCCCGCCTGTTCGAGAACTGGACCCATGACGCCAGCCTGATCCCGACGAAATTCTTCCCCTATTGGCAGCACAAGTTCGGGCGCGAAGCGGAAAGCTTGGCCGAAAGGTTCACCCGCTGGCACGACAAGGATTTTCGCGCCGTCGTCGACAGTGTCGTCGGCCGGATCCGCGATGAGGGCCCCCTGATGTCCCGGCATTTCGAGTCGGAAGAACCGAAGAAGTCCGGCGGCTGGTGGAACTGGCACGACAGCAAGATAGCGCTCGAATTTCTCTGGCGGACCGGTCAACTCTCCGTCGCCCGCCGGGAAGGGTTTCAGAAGGTCTACGACCTGTCCGAACGGGTCATCCCCGATCCGCATTTTTCGCAACAGCACGACCACGACGCCTTTGTCGACTGGGCCTGCCGCGCGGCGCTTCTACGCCTGGGCACCGGTACACCGGGGGAGATATCCCGCTTCTTCGACATCATCACCGTGGCGGAGGCGAAAGCCTGGTGCGACAAGGCCGGCCCGGAAGACGCCGTGCCCGTCCTGGTCCACGCAGAGGACGGGTCGAAACCCCGCAAGGCCGTCGCGCGCCCGGATATCGAATCGCTGCTGGCGGATATGCCCGAGGCCCCGGGCCGCGTCCGCGTGTTGAGCCCCTTCGACCCGGTCATCCGCGACCGGACACGGTTGAAGCGGCTTTTCGACTATGACTATCGGATCGAGATTTTCGTTCCCGCCCCGAAACGCCAATACGGTTATTACGTCTTTCCCCTGTTGGAAGGGGACCGGCTGATCGGGCGGATCGACATGAAGGCCGACAAAGCGATGGATGCCTTGACCGTCACCGGCCTGTGGCTGGAACCCGGCGTAAAAATGGGCAAGGGCCGGCAAACCGCGTTGGAAGCGGAACTGGACCGCGTCAGACGTTTCGCGGATGTCGGCCGGATCGTCTGGGAAGACGGATATCGGCGCGAAACGCCTTGAAAGGTATTGCAAAACCCCCGCTACGGTAGCCAGGGTATCCGGGCAGCGTTAGCATGGCCGGTGATAAAAACTGAGGGGGGCGGGCACAATGACATACGAGTTTCGCGAAGGAACGACACCGCTGCTCGTCAGCATTCCCCATGCGGGCCTCGGCATCCCCGATCCCATCGCGACGCGCATGACGGACAAGGCAAAGGAACTTGGGGATACGGATTGGCATGTCCCCGAACTGTATGACTTTCTGGAAGCGATGGGCGCCTCCGTCCTGGCCGCGACGCAGTCGCGTTATGTCGTCGACCTCAACCGACCGCCGGACGGCGCATCGCTGTATCCCGGGCAAGCGACCACCGGTCTAGCGCCCACCACGACCTTCGACGGCGCGCCGCTTTACCAAAAAGGAGCAGAGCCCGACGCCCGCGAAATCGACGACCGCGTCCAGCTGTATTGGCATCCCTACCATACGAAGCTTCTGGACGAATTGGAGCATTTGAAGCGGCAATACGGCTATGCGCTTCTATGGGACGCCCATTCGATCCGATCGCGTGTTCCGCGGCTGTTCGACGGCGGTCTTCCCGACATGAACTTCGGGACCAATGAAGGGCGCAGCTGTGACACGAAACTGATGAAACGGCTGTTGGCCGTCGCGGAAGAGGTTTCCGACTTCACCCATGTTCTGAACGGACGTTTCAAAGGCGGCTTCATCACGCGGAACTATGGAAATCCTGAATTGGATATCCACGCCGTGCAGTTGGAACTGTCGCAGGCGACCTATATGGACGAGACCCCGCCATACGATTTCAGGCCGGAAAAAGCCCAGCGCATCCGGCCGACTCTCAAGACCCTTCTGGAAACCATGCTGGCATGGAAACCGTCCGGGTAACGGATTTGTGCATGGGCCAACATTGACAGATAAAAGGGGAAGGGTTACATAAACCTCACAGCGCCGAGTTAAAGCCAACTTGCGGGCGCTTTATAAATGCAGCTAAAGCGGAGGACCCTGTCCAGCTTGTAGCTGTGACAGGTTTTTTTATGCCGGATTGGTCCACCATAGTGACGGACCCGCGGGATTTGATGGGCAGCTTGCATCCGCGTTACCACTGCTAAAGCGCCACGGAGTTACCTCCGTGGGCCCGTGTTTAGGCTCGACGGAGGTGCGCGTGACTCAATCCTATTTTCCGATTTTCTGGGACACCGATTCCGGCACGGCACTGGTCGTTGGCGGCGGCGAGAATGCCGCGCGCAAGGTTCGCCTGCTTGTCGCCGCGCGCGCCCGCGTTCATGTCGTCGCCCCCACGGCGGGTGAGGAGATAGAGGCTTTCGCCGACGAAGACCGGATAGTTTTGTCGCGCCGGCCCGTCGGTGAGGACGACATCGCAGGCGCAGCCATCGTCATCGCGGCAACAGGCAATGACGATGTGGATTCCTATTGCGCCGCGACCGCCCAGGCCCATGGCGTAAAGGTGAATGTCGTCGACCGGCCGGACCTGTCGAATTTCATCGTTCCGTCGATCGTCGATCGCTCACCCATTCTGGTCGCGATATCCAGCGCCGGCACCTCCCCCGTCCTGGCCCGGCGGATCCGCGAACGGATCGAGGCTTCCCTTTCCCCAAACCTTGGCAAACTCGCGGAATTCGCGGCCTCGCTTCGCAGCACGGTTGCGGAACGGTTGAACGACGGGCGGAAACGGCGGGCGTTCTGGGAGTTGTTCCTGGACGGATACGGCGCGGAAGGCGTGCTTGGAAACCGGCCCGATGCCGGGCGGCAGGCAGCGGACGAACTTCTCGGCACCCTGGCCCGGGACGAAAAGCCGAAGGGGCGCGTCACCCTGGTCGGCGCCGGTCCCGGTGCGGCCGACCTGTTAACCCTCCGTGCCCTGCGCGCACTTCAGCAAGCCGATGTCATTGTCTACGACGCCCTGGTCGGGCCTGAAATTCTGGACCTCGCGCGTCGCGATGCTTTCCGGCTTTTTGTCGGGAAGGCGAAGGGTCGCCATAGCTACAGCCAGGACCGCATCAACGGAATCCTCATCGACGAAGCCCGTCGCGGTTCAAGTGTCGTACGGCTCAAAGGTGGCGACCCCTTCGTTTTCGGACGCGGGGGTGAGGAAATCGCCGCCCTGCGCAAGGCGGAAATCGATGTCGACGTTATTCCGGGTATTACGGCGGCGACCGGCGCGGCGGCGGCGCTGCGCCTGCCCCTGACCCAGCGCGACATTGCGAATGTGGTCAGCTTCGCGACCGCCCATCCCGCCGCGGGTCAAGCCGAACCCGATTTCGCCGCCCTGGCCGACCCGAACCAAACCGCCGTCATCTATATGGGCAAGACGAAAGCCGCGGAAATCAGCGCCGCCTTGATCAAGCTTGGCCGCCGTCCGGATACACCGGTGGCGGTCATCGAGAACGCCACCCTGCCCGATCAACGAATCTTGACCGGACCGTTGGGCGACTTGCCGGGCATCGCGACTATTTCAGATCTGACCGGCCCCGCCCTGATTGTGATCGGCGACGTGGTGGCCCAAGCAGACCTGACCGGCGCGGAGAGTTTCGCGCAAACAGTGACAAAAGACCGGGCCGTCGCGTGACGACGCCGCCACGGATTGTGGAGAAGAGAGTTATGGCCAAAAAACAAACCTACGCGGAAGCAATTACCGGCAACCGGTTGACCGACGGCGCCGTCGTCTACCTCAACCCCGTCGGCGGATGGACCGAAAAAGTCGAGGAAGCCGCCGTCGCGAACAGCGCCGACGAACGCCAGCCGCTGGAGGCAAAGGCCAATGCCGGCCTGGCCGCCCAGCAGATAACCCATTGGGAAGTCGCAGAAGTCGAATACCGCGACGGCAAACTGACCGCGGTGAAGAACAAGGAAGCCATCCGCTCGCGCGGGCCGACGGTCCGCCGCGATCTTGGCAAGCAAGCCGAGCTCTACGCGTAAGCCCAAAAGACAGACGCATTCTTCAAGGATTTGACCGATGTATCGTTACGATGAATTCGACCATGACTTTGTTCGCCAGCGCGTCGCGCAGTTCAAGGATCAGGTAGAACGGCGCCTGTCCGGCGATTTGACCGAGGACGAGTTCAAACCCTTGCGCCTGCAGAACGGCCTGTATCTGCAATTGCATGCCTATATGCTGCGCGTCGCCGTTCCCTACGGCACCCTGTCGTCGAAGCAGATGCGCAAGCTGGCCCATATCGCCCGCAAATACGACAAGGGCTATGGCCATTTCACCACCCGCCAGAACATTCAGTACAACTGGCCGACCCTGGTCGATACACCCGCCATTCTGGAAGAATTGGCGGAGGTCGAAATGCATGCAATCCAAACCAGCGGGAATTGCATTCGCAACACCACCGCGGATCATTTCGCGGGCGCCGCGGCGGACGAAATAGAGGACCCGCGCGTCTGGTGCGAAATCATCCGGCAGTGGTCGACGCTGCATCCCGAATTCGCCTTCCTGCCGCGCAAATTCAAGATCGCCGTCATCGGCACGAAAGAGGACCGCGCGGCCATCCAGGTCCATGACATCGGCCTGGCGCTGGTCCGCAACTATGCGGGCGAGGTCGGCTTCGCCGTCTATGTCGGGGGCGGCCAGGGTCGCACGCCGATGATCGCGAAGAAGGTCCGCGACTTCTTGCCCAAGGAACACCTGCTGAGCTATCTGGAGGCCATCCTGCGCGTCTACAACCAGTTCGGCCGACGCGACAACAAATACAAGGCCCGGATCAAGATTCTGGTGCACGAAACCGGCACCCAGGAATTGACCGATGCGATCGAAGCGGAATGGGAGGAGATCAAGGATACGGTCTTCACCCTGCCGAAAGAGGAAGTGGACAGGATCGCGGCCTATTTCGCTCCCCCGCGTTTCGAAACCCGCCCGATCACATCCGCGAAGTTGGAGGCCGAAAAGAAAGCCAACCCCGATTTCGCCGATTGGGTCGACCGCAACGTCGCCCCGCACAAACAGGCGGGATACGGCATCGTCACGATCTCCCTGAAAGGGATCGGCGAAGCGCCGGGCGATGCCAGCGCGGAACAGATGGACGCGGTCGCGGATTTGACCGAACGCTACAGCTATGACGAGGTTCGGGTTTCGCACGAACAGAACCTTGTTCTGCCGCATGTGGCGCTCGACGATCTGTTCGAGGTGTGGAGCGGGCTGGGCGAGGTCGATCTGGCGACGTCGAATGTCGGCTTCGTGACCGATATCATCGCCTGCCCCGGCCTGGACTATTGCGCGCTCGCGAATGCGCGGTCCATCCCCGTCGCGCAGAACATCAGCAAGCGTTTTGCAGACCCCGAGCGTCAGAAGGAAATCGGTCCGCTGAAATTGAAGATTTCCGGCTGCATCAATGCCTGCGGGCACCATCATGTCGGCCATATCGGCATTCTGGGCGTCGACCGGAAGAACGAGGAATTCTATCAGATCACGCTCGGCGGCAGCGCCGATGAAAACACTTCGATCGGCAAGATCATCGGCCAGGGATTCTCGAGCGACGAGATTACCGACGCCGTGGAAAACGTCGTCGACACCTATATCGATATCCGCAACTCGCCGGATGAGAGCTTTATCGATGCATACCGCCGCGTCGGCGAAACGCCGTTCAAGGAACGGCTGTACGGGAGGGCATGATCATGAGTTTCTGGAAGCCGCTTATCGATTGGAACGCGTCCCACAGGTATCACGCCGCGAACCGGACCGAAGCCAAATGGGGCGTCGGGATCGGACTTTGGAAGCCGGGCAAAACCGCCGCCCGGCCGGATGCGGAAGAAAGGGACGCCGCCCACGCGTTTCCGGTCGCCGCGACACCCGTCCTGCCCGTCGTCTCGCCGGGCGACATTCACGGCGCGTTTTAGCCCACCTGTTGTTGGAGGATCACCCGATGCCCTTGTTCAAATATGGAAAAGAGATCACCGACGAATGGGTCTTGGTGGAGGACGGCGCCGCCCTGCCCGACGCCTCGCACATCATCGTGCCGCTTTCCCGGTGGCTTGAGGTTCGTCACGAATTGATCAGCCATCCGGCACAGGTCGGCGTCGCGCTGGCCGCCGGGAAATTCGCCGAAGAAATCGTCGAAGACTTGCCGCACCTTGCCCTGGTGCAGGTTCACTTCCCGAATTTCGCGGATGGCCGCGCCTTTTCCACCGCGCGGGCCCTGCGCGAACGCTACGGTTTCAAAGGGGAAATACGGGCCACGGGGGATGTGCTGCTGGACCAGATCCACTTCATGCAGCGCTGCGGCATCGACGCTTTCCATGTCACCAACGAACCGACGATCCGGCGTTTGCGCGAAGGCAGGCTTGCCGGGATCGACCTGTTCTATCAGCCGGCGCGCGATGGTCGGACGACGATCATCAACCTGCGCCGCCGCGGCGCGGCGGGTTCCGAACGGCTGGCGTCGTGATGATCATGAAGGATATCGACACGACATCCCGCGCCGGTGGCCCGGCGCTGCCGGAAACGGCATCCGACCAATGGCATCCCGACACGATCGGCGTGCATGGGGGCATCCGGCGCAGCGGCTTCGAGGAAACCGCGGAAGCGGTCTATCTCACTTCCGGCTATGTCTATGGCAAGGCGGAAGAGGCCGAAGCCGCCTTCAAGGGCGACCTGGACCGCTACATCTATAGCCGCTACGGAAACCCGACCGTCGATATGTTCCAGGAACGCCTGGCCCAGATCGAAGGCGCGGAACAATGTTTCGCGACCGCAAGCGGCATGTCCGCCGTTTTCACGGCCTTGGTTTCGCTGCTCAAGGCGGGCGACCGGCTGGTGGCCAGCCGCGCGCTGTTCGGATCCTGTTTCTTCATCTGCAACGACATTTTGCCGCGCTATGGCGTGGAGACGGAGTTCGTCGACGGGACCGACCCGGATCAATGGCGGAAAGCGCTTTCAAAACCCACCGCCGCCGTCTTTCTGGAAACGCCGACCAATCCCGGTCTGGAATTGATCGACCTGGAATTCGTGGCCGGCCTGGCGAAATCCGCCGGCGCGAAGCTGGTCATCGACAATGTCTTCGCGACGCCGCTGCTGCAGAAGCCGATCGACCTGGGCGCGGATGTCGTCGTCTATTCCGCGACCAAGCATATCGACGGCCAGGGCCGCTGCCTGGGCGGGGCGATTCTGGGTACGAAACAGTATTGCACCGAAGACCTTATGCCCTTCATCCGCCATACCGGACCGAGCATGAGCCCCTTCAACGCCTGGGTTCTGCTGAAAGGATTGGAGACGCTTAACCTGCGCGTCGACCGCCAGTGCCAGACCGCTTTGTCGCTCGCCGGTTGGTTGGAAGCCGATACCCGCGTGCGGACCGTATCCTACCCCTTCCTGAAATCGCACCCGCAACACGACCTGGCCGTCAGCCAGATGCGCCAGGGCGGCACCGTCGTCACCTTCGAGATCGACGGCGGGCGGGACGCCGCCTTCAAGGTGCTGAACAGGCTGAAGCTGATCCGCATTTCGAACAATCTGGGCGACGCCAAAAGCCTGGTGACCCACCCGGCCTCAACCACCCATTCGCGGCTGACGCCGGAGGAACGCGCCCGGGTCGGCATTTCGGAAGGCATGATCCGTCTGTCGGTCGGGCTTGAGCATTATGACGATTTGGCCAAGGATCTGAACGACGCCCTGCTATAATGTCTTCAGGGAATAGATTGTTCGGGAGAAGTCCAAGTGAGTGATACCAGCGGTGTTCGCGGCCTGACGGCGGATGAATGCGCCAAGCTTTTGGAGTCGGGCGAGGCGGAGCTGATCGACGTCCGCGAAGTGAATGAATGGGAAGCGGAGCGCATTCCCGGCGCCACCCTGTATCCTCTCTCCAATTTCGGCGAACGCCGCCCCGCAGGGTCGCCCGACAAGATCGGCATTTTCCATTGCCGCAGCGGCCGCCGCACCTACGACTATTTCCGGTTCTTCGAGATGAACGACTATAAGGAAGTCTACCACATGGAAGGCGGCATCCTGGACTGGAAGGCACAAGGCTACCCGACCGAGCGCTAAGCCCGAAACACTGGGAAGATTTGGCGTTTTGACGCGTGGATACGACAATCTACGGCCCCGGAAGAATAGGCGATCGGACCTTGCCTGCGGCTTACGGATAGTCAGTCGCGACCCTGAATCCTACATCGTAGGAAACCCTGTCCATCAGCCCGCCGTAGCGATAGGTGGGGGTCGAGACGTAGCGGTCGAAATACCAGGAACCGCCGCGGCGGGTGCGGCGCGTGCAATCGGCTTCCCGGTCGGATTGATAGTCTTCGACCCAGCAGCTGGATGTCCATTCCATGACATTCCCCAGCATGTCGTAAAGGCCATAGCCGTTCGGCTTCAGGCTGGCGACCGGGAAGGTCTGGTGATGCCAGCCGGGGGTGCATTTGTTGCAATTGGCCCGGCCCATACCATCCACCCGCTGCCGCGCCGGTCCGTTATTGCCGCCATGGGCGGCAAACTCCCATTCCTCTTCCGTCGGCAGGCGATAGGCCCGGCCGGTCTGCGCGCTCAACCAATCGATGAAGGCCTGGACCTGGTGGTAGTCCACATAGATCACCGGCCGGTCGGGCTGGTCCCACCCCCTTGTATGTTGCGGCGGCGTGCAGCCGCCATCGGCGACGCACATGTTCCATTGGGCATAGGTCGTTTCGGTGCGCGCGATGGCGAAGGGCCGCGCCAGGGTGACCATCCGGGCCGGTCGTTCCGCGGCCTTGCCGTGATCGTATCCCATCAAGAACGGTTCCGGGTGGATCGGCACCATTTCGGGGCACAGATCGCAATCCTTGAACGGCTCGCCCGCCCGCGCCGTCAGACCGAACCCGGCGGCGAAGACGCATAGCGCGATCAGAAGGACGCTAAACCGACCAGACCGTCTTGCCATGCCGCACCACTTCCCTGCACGGATTGTCGCCGAGCCGATAACTCAGATCCGCCGGGCTCTCCACATCCCAGAAAACGAAATCGCCCTGCTTGCCAACCTCCAGCGTCCCGTGACTTTCCGACAGGCCCAGCGCCGCCGCGCCGTTGCGGGTGATGCCGGCCAAGGCTTCCTCCGGCGTCATCCGGAACAGGGTGCAGGCCATGTTCAACATCAGCAGCAGGGAGACGGCCGGGCTCGACCCGGGATTGTTATCCGTCGCCAGGGCGATCGGCACGCCATGTCGGCGGAACCCGTCTACCGGCGGCAGGGTCTTCTCGCGCAGGAAATAGAACGCGCCCGGCAGCAGGACCGCGACCGTACCGGCCGACGCCATCGCGGCGATCCCGGCATCACTGGTATATTCCAGATGGTCGGCCGACAAGGCGTCGAACGAAGCAGCGAGCGCCGCCCCGCCCAGGTCGGTGAGTTGATCGGCATGAAGCTTTACCGGCAGGCCCAGGCCGCGTGCGGTTTCGAAAACCCGCGCCGTTTGTTCCGGCGTGAAACCGATCCCCTCGCAGAAAGCATCGACCGCGTCCGCCAGGCCTTCCCGCGCCACCGTCGGCAGAACCTCGCCGCAGACCAGGTCGATATAGTCATCCGCCCGGTCCTTGTATTCCGGCGGCAGGGCATGCGCGCCCAGGAAGGTCGTGCGCACCGTGACCGGCAGTTCCAGACCCAGCCGCCGGGCGACCCGCAGCATTTTCACTTCCGTGTCCAGGTCCAGGCCGTAGCCTGATTTCACCTCCAACACCGTCACGCCTTCGGCCAGCAAGCGGCGTACCCGCCGTTTGGCCGTGTCGAACAATTCCTGTTCCGTCGCCGCCCGTGTCGCCTTCACCGTGGAGAGAATACCGCCGCCGGCGCGCGCGATTTCCTCATAGCTGGCGCCTTCCAGCCGCAACTCGAACTCCGCCCCGCGGCTGCCGCCATGGACGATATGGGTGTGGCAGTCGACCAGCGCGGGGGTCACCCACCGCCCCTCGCCATCCGCCACGCTCCAGGCCAGTTTGCCGGGCTCGCCGGGCAGATCGGCCACGGCGCCGACCCAGGTGATTTCGCCGTCCTCGACCGCGATCGCGCCTTCCCTGATCGCGCCGTATCGTTCGCCGCCCGGCACCATGGTGGCGAGGTTCACATTGATCCAGATTTCATCCCACACGCGGTCGACCTCCCAGCTAGGCACGCAACGGGGAAACAGGTGCTTGCCGCACTGTGTTTCTCGTCAGACATTGTCTTTCACAAAACGCTGGCCGATCCTAACGAAGCACAGCCGAGAAGACGAGGCATATGGAACTCTACGCACCGAGCCTGATGACACCGACCGGTTGGCGGTCCCATTGCGTCATTCGCATCGAGGACGGCTGGATCGCCGGCATAGAAAACGCCGATCATCCGCCGAACGGCGCCGAGAAAGCGGCCGGCCCGATCCTGCCCGGCATGCCGAACCTGCATTCCCACGCGTTTCAGCGCGCGATGGCCGGGTTGACCGAACGCTGGGGATCGCCGACCGACTCGTTCTGGTCCTGGCGCGATCTGATGTACCGCTTCGTCGCCCGGCTGACACCCGAAGACATCCGCGCCATCGCCCTGCAGCTCTATATCGAAAGCCTGAAACAGGGCTATACGGCCGTGGCGGAGTTTCACTATCTGCACAATCAGGCCGGCGGCGACGCATATGACAATCCGGCGGAAACCAGCCTGCAGATCCTCGCCGCCGCGCAGGATGCGGGTATCGGCCTGACCCATCTGCCGGTTCTCTACGCCCATGGCGGTTTCGGCAACCAGCCCTTGGGCGAGGCACAGGCGCGGTTCCGAACCGACCCCGATCGTATCCTGGACATCGCGGCGGCCGTCCGGTCGGCCGTGGCCGGCAGCCCCGACAGCGCCGTGGGCGCCGCCCCCCATTCCCTGCGCGCTGCCGACCCGGACATGATCGCCGGTCTCGCCCAGGGCCTGCGCCGGATTGATCCGGCCGCGCCGCTGCACATTCACATCGCCGAACAGGTGAAGGAGGTCGACGATTGCATTGCCTGGTGCGGCAAGCGCCCGGTCGAGCTTTTGGCCGATACGCAGGATCTGGACGAGACCTGGTGCCTTGTCCACGCGACCCATCTGACCGACGCGGAAACGGCGCTGATCGCCGAAAGCGGCGCGATCGCGGGCCTGTGCCCGACGACCGAGGCCAATCTGGGCGACGGGGTGTTCCCCCTGGTCCCCTTCCGCACCGCCAAGGGCGCTTTCGGCATCGGATCGGACAGCCATGTCTGCCGCGACCCGGCGGAAGAATTGCGACTGTTGGAATACGGACAACGCCTGACCCGGCGCGCCCGCAATGTCGCGGCCAGCGAGATCGATCCCTCCACGGGCGGCAGCCTGTGGCGCGCGGCGGTGGCGGGCGGGGCCAAGGCCTGCGGCCGGCCCATCGCCGGGATCGAGGTGGGGCAGCGCGCCGACCTTGTCGTCCTCAACGGCAGGCATCCGGACATGACCGGCCGCGCGGGCGACGCCGTCGCCGACACCGTGGTCTTTTCCGGCGGGCACGGTTTCGTCCGCGACGTGATGGTCGGCGGCAAATGGACCGTCAAAGACGGCCATCATGCGCTGGAGGAAAAGGCGGCAAGCGATTTCCGCCTTACCCTCACGCGTTTGCTTGCCTGATCGATAGTCGGATCAGGCCGGCTCGCCATCCTTCAGCCATTGCTGGTATTCCGCGCGCGCATCGTCGTTCGGCGGGTAGAGGCCCAATGTCGTCCTGCCCTTGGACACTTCGCGCTGCACGAACCGTTCGAACCGTTCCTGTTCGGTCCCGTCGCGGGCGACCTCATCTGCAAGGTTCAGGGGAATGACGACCGCCCCGTCACCATCGGCGACCACGACATCGCCCGGGTCCACGAGCGCGCCGCCGCAGCCGATCCGGCATTGAACATCCGCCGGGGTCAAGGCGCCGATATTGGCCGGGGCCACGGCGCCCGGGCAGAAAATCGGAAAATTGACCGGCAGGATGCCGGCCTTGTCGCGCATCGAGGCGTCGCTGATAACGCCGGCCACGCCGCGCGCCTTCAACCGCGCGACCAGGATATCGCCGAGCACTCCGGCCCGCAGTTCCCCGCCCCCTGTGATGACAAGGACATGACCTTCCGGGCATTCCTCGATCGCTTGACGCTGGGCATTGAGGTCCGATCCAAGATAGTCGGTCGTCGAAATATCCTCGCGCATCGGCACCAGACGCAGCGTGTAGGCCTGTCCCACCAAACGCTCGTCCGGCCCGGAAAACGGCTTCGGCCCGAACATCGCGCAGGCGCGGATGCCGCGTTTCAGCAATTGCATGGTGATGGTCGCCGTCGAGACATGTTTCAACAAAGCGAGGCTTTCAGCGGATACGGATGCGGTCATCGTCTTTCCCCCAGGTTGCCCGGCCAATTCTGCGGACCGAGCGTTAACCTCTCGGTCGGCCGGATGTGTTATTCTGCCCAAACAGTATCGGCCGAACAGTATTGGCCAAACAGTACCGGTCCCCTCACCGGGCGTCACCGGCGGAAAACCGGCATTGCGGCACCATATCTTTGATTGGGAGCAACAAATGCCCTTTCTTAAGGAAGGGCAAATGGTTGCTGTGAAAATATCACAGTAAAAAATTAATAATCCCAAGTAACTCCAGTTTTGACTTGGAGTTTTACTTCACATCCCCTTAGAATATGCACCTTCGAATCTCGAATCGGGCAAATCGAAAACTTTAGGGGAATTTCCGTGGCTTGGCTGGCAGCCGTCGATTACAGGCAGGGGACGCGACATAGGGCGCACCAGATGCCTTGCCACGACTTCGGCACCGTCGCCAAGCCGACGCGGGACAGCGTCGTCGGATCGATTGCCGAGGGCGCCGCGCGGGGACGTCTCTCCCATATCGGTGCGCAGGTGGCCGCGAAAGCCGCCGCGGAAGGGTTGGACGAAATTGCCCGTACCGGCACCCTTCCCGACGAAGCGGATCTGCGCCGCATCCTGAAACGGGTCCGTCTTGTGCTAAGCCGCGAAGCCGCGGAACGGAACTGCGACCTGTCCGACCTTGCGACGACGCTGATCGCCTTCGCGTTGACGCCGGACAAGATCGCGGCGCTGCAACTGGGCGAAGGTTTCCTGATCGCGGCATCGCCGGCGCGCCCCTATCACAGCATCGGTGGAAACGACACCGGCGCCCCGTGCTTCGTGACCGATGAGGATGCGGAAGACGCGGTCGCGATCGCCGTCGACGAAGGCCCCGTATCCTTCATCGCGGCCGGGACGAACGGTTTGCAGACGCTTTCGATCAGCGCCGAGAACGGCCGCCCCCACTCACCCTTCCTACGCCCGCTGAACCGTTATCTCAGCACGGCGGAAAGCGACGATGAAATTCATATGGGCATTCGCGAATTCCTGCGATCGGACCGGCTGGCCGAACGCGTCGATGACGATATGACATTGATGCTCTGCGGCTGGCGCAACGAACCGGGCTGGGAGAACCGCGCCGGATGACCCAACCCATCGGCAAGTCCAAACGGGGCCGCCCCGGCGCCCCCGACAAGCAGCGTGCGGCCCCGCGTGTCGGGCCCCTTCTCGCCCCGCCGCCCCCGATTGTTTTCCGGACGCCGCAACGCCCGGCGCCATCGCAGGACGCACCCGACTTGTTCTATCGCGTCGTGCCGTCCGAGCGTGGAGAAAGCCAGGCGGCGATGGACATATCGGCCGATCGCGGAACCCGCGTACCGGCCCTCTGCGTGGTCTGTTGCGTCACGGGTGTTTCCCTTGCGGATATCGCGCCCATGGTTTTGGACGAGCCGATGCGGGTCCGCTTCTCGGTTCCCGACGTGCCCGGCAATATCCGGCTTCAGGCGGTCGACCCGGACGACACCTCCATCAGCATTCAGCACCCGCCCGCCCGGACACGCAGCTTCGGTGTCGAGAGGATCCAGGGACTGCGGCGTGTTGTCATACCCAAACTGCCGGCTTTCGCGGGTTTCCGCCGCCGCGGCTAAGCCGCCTCGGGCATAGAAGCCAATCGATCCCGGAAATGCCGGATATCCGGTCTGGCGGCGATACGCCACCCACCCCACATATAAAGTCTCACCAGCCGAACCGGTTTCAGCGCCGTCGGCAAATTGACACATGTCAGTGCCGAAACATGACGGCAGCCATCGGATCGACGGTGGGGGGTACAATCGTCATTAATTGACCGAGAGGCACCTGATATGGCCATCAATCTCGAAATCACCTATCGCGATTTCCCGGAACCCATCATGGCGGAAGAACGGATCGCCGAACGCGTCGAGAAGCTGGAGCGCTTGTTTCCACGGCTTCAGTCCCTGCGCGTCGTTTCCGAACAGATCCAGCACAGCAAACATAAAGGAAAGCTCTACCAGGTCCGGCTGGATGCGGTGATGCCCGGCGGTGAGGTCACCATCGACAAAAGCCATGCGGACAAGGAATCCCATGCCGACTTTTTCATCGCCATGCGGGATTCCTTCAATGCCCTGGAAAGCCGGCTTCATACCTTCGCCGACAAGAAAAACCTGGCGGTGAAACACCATGAAACCCCGCCCCACGGCGTCGTGAAGGGGATTTTCCCGGATCACGGTTTCATTCGGGATTCAGAGGGGCTTGAAATCTATTTCCACGCCAACAGCGTGGTGGACGGCAAATTCGACGATCTGCAGGTCGGTACGGAAGTCCGTTATGCCGCCATCGACAAGGAAAGCGCGAAGGGGCCGCAGGCCACATCCGTGCATATCATCGGCAAGCATCACCTTCAGTGACGCCGGATAAGGCCGTGAGGCCGAAAGAAATGTCTTAGTGGGTGGTGGCGCCCTTGTCGGCGCCCTTGTCGGCGCCATCGCCGGCCGTCGCCGTGGCGGTCGAAATCGCGCCTTCGCCCGAACCGTTGGATTTGCGCGACGGTGCGACTGGCGGCGCTTCCCGTTGCATGGCGCCGGTTTTCACACCGATCGGAAAATGGGCTTTCACGCCGTCCCCGGTCGACTTGTCCGCAACTGCCCGGCTGTAACGGCCTTCGACCTCGGCACCCGCCTCTACTTCCAGGATCTCGTGGTCGACATCCCCATAGACCTTCGCGGTATCGCCCAGGCGCACTTTCCGTGCCCGGATTTCACCGTGCACTTCTCCCAAAACCACAAGGTCCTCCACGACCGCTTCGCCGTGCAATTGGCCCGTGGCCCCGATGGTCAGCTGTGTGCATTGGACATTGCCATGCAGAACGCCGTCGAGTTGGACATCGGCCCCGCCCGACAAATCGCCGGTAATGACCGTACCTGCCGCGATAACCGTCGGCATGCTGGACGTCCGGCTCGCCGGTTTTGGCGCGTTGTCGCTAAAAAGACCCATCAGGAACCCCCTCGTTGGGATGACATTATCGCACTGGATAAGGCTTTGCGACAGGAATCACCCAACATTTACTGAAAAGACAAGGTGGAATTCAAAAACAATTGAAGAAATCGAAATACACCGCGCAAAGCCTGCAATCTTTCAACTTGGTCGGAAAGAAAACGCGCCCCGCGCCGGAACGCCTTATGCGCATGCGATCAAAAATTGTACATTCTATTGTCAAAGCCCCCACTGTGGTAATATGACACCCCTGCATGAAGAGGGGGGAAGCAAATGCATCTGTTGGACGCGGCACTGGCATTCGCCCTGACGATGGCGGCTCTGGGCACAGTCATCACGATGATCATGGAGGCCATAAACCGATACCTGGGCACCAGGCGGGGCGGCCTTATCCAAATCATGAAACTGTTCAACGAACGGATATCGGAAGGCCCGTTTCGGCTCAGCGCCAGGGAACGATGGGACCTCATAACCCGAATACTGAACAATCCCGCCTCCACCGCCGGCACTCTCCCGACCGCCGAACAGATACTTTCCGGAACCGATCTCCCCATCAGGAAACGTGCTTATCCATTGCATTGGTTGATTTTCGCGTTTCCGAAAGTGATCCGGCAAATGCTGCAAGGGTCCACGCCTCCAACCGAGGGGCCATCCGAAGAAAATGGGGTCTGCGACCGGGCAATCCGGCAGTTGGATGGAAAACAGGCCTGCGCAGGACTGTATGAAGAAGTGTCGATAGAGCACATCCTCCGGCGCCTCGCGGAGGTTCCGGCTATCCGCCGTGAAATTGCCGACGCATCACAAAAGGCAGCCGACGAATTCGACCGCCTAGCCCGGAAGTTGACCGAAATCGGTGCCGGCATCTCCTCAAAATTTCGCGCCCGCTCCCATGCGTATTCCCTCGCGATCGCCGTTATCCTCGCCTTCGCCGCCAATATCGACGCGGTCCGTATCTTCGAAGCCTACAAGGACGACCCGAAACTGACCCAATTGGTGATCGACAAGACCGAAGAATGGCGTGCACGGGATGAAGAACTCAGCAAGAGCGTTCAGGAGAGGGAAAACGCCCGGGATGCTGTAGACAAGGCTTTGGCGGCCTATAACGACGCCGTGCAGACCGGCGCGGCGGATGTGGAGGACCGCAAACAGGCAATGGAAGCCGCCAAGGCGGAATGGGAAGCGAAGGTCGGCATCGACGCCGGCAACCGTGCGGTCAAGGAATCGCAAGCCGCCATCCAAGAATTGGTAGCGATCGGCATACCGATCGGCTGGTCCTATTACCCCTTCTGCTCCGGCCCGGCGAATGCCAATGACATGCTGTGCGAAGGGGTCGACGGCAAAACGTCTCAAACCCTTGAAACCGTTGCGGAACGTCTCTGGAGCGATTGTGCCGAAGCCGCCGGTTGGATCGTCCATATCCTGGTCAGCGGCTTCCTCATCGGGCTTGGCGCCCCGTTCTGGTTCGACGCCGCCCGCCGCATCGCGGCGATCCGAAGCGGTGCTTCAAGCGTGCAGAAAACCGAAGCGAAACTCCGCGGCCAAGATCCCAAGACAGCGGAAGAACGGAAGACGCTGATCGGCGAGATCATATCGGACGCTGAACGTGATATTGCAGCCGCGCAGCCGGCGGACCGCGGCGACGCACCCTAGCCGCAACAACCGTCGGAAGGTGGTAGAGCCCCTAACCCCATAAATGCCGGACCAAACATGGCGGTGCTGAACGCATCCGTGAGACCGGCCAGCGCCACAAACGCCGCGAGGCATTGAAGGCTGCCGATTGCCCGGCGCTCGGGTCGCCCGATCCGGTATCCGTTGAATTCATAAACGAGGCTTGCAAACCTCGCGGCCGTTGAGATCACTCCGCCGCGCGCTGCGTGACGGACAATTCCCCCAAATACTTCTCCGCGTCCAAGGCGGCCATGCAGCCCATACCGGCGGCCGTCACGGCTTGGCGATAGTGTTTGTCGACAACATCGCCCGCCGCGAAGACGCCGGGGATGTTGGTATGCGTCGTCCCCGCCTTGGTGAGGATATAGCCCTCGTCGTCCATTTCGACCTTACCCTTGAACACCTTGGTCGCCGGATCGTGCCCGATGGCGACGAAGACGCCGTGAACCTGGCGCTCCGAAATCTCGCCGGTCTGGGTATCGCGCAGTTTCACGCCGGTCACGCCAAGCGGGTCGTCGTCGCCGATAATCTCTTCGATCGCCGAATTCCAGACCACTTCGATCTTTTCGTTTTCCATCAGACGGTCTTGCAGGATCTTTTCGGACCGCAGCGTGTCCCGGCGGTGGACCAGGGTCACCTTGGTGGCGTGATTGGTCAGGTACAGCGCTTCCTCGACCGCGGTATTGCCGCCGCCGACCACGATGACCTCCTTGCCGCGGAAGAAGAAACCGTCGCAGGTTGCGCAGGCCGAAACGCCATAACCCTGGAATTTCTGCTCCGACTCCAACCCCAGCCAGCGCGCCTGGGCGCCCGTGGTGATGATCACCGCGTCGGCGGTATAGACATCGCCGCCATCGGTCACCGCACGGAGGGGCGTGGCGCTGAAATCGACATCGGTGACGATGTCATAGACAATTTCCGTGCCGACATTCTCAGCCTGCTGCCGCATTTCTTCCATCAACCAAGGCCCCTGGATCGGATCGGCGAACCCGGGATAGTTTTCGACATCGGTCGTGATGGTCAGCTGACCGCCCGGCTGCAGGCCGGCGATGACCACCGGCTCCAGATTGGCCCGCGCGGCATAAACCGCGGCGGTATATCCCGCCGGTCCGGATCCGATAATCAAGGTTTTGCAATGCCGCTCCGCCATACTGCCCTCTCTTCAAAAGCATCGGACCCGTCGCTCTCCGCGGGGAACGGGCCCCCTCATCTCTGTTGACTGCCAAACTTAGTCACCGAACCGGCGAGTGCAATCCAAACGGCACGGAAAATCCCCGTGATGGGCCGTCATGGCGGATTATTGGAGCCGTTCCAGGATAACGTGATCGAATTCCGTTCCATCGGCAGCGGTCGCGGGCGTCCGCGACAATTCGCGCCAGGCCGCCGGGTCCAACGCCGGAAAGACCGTATCCCCGTCAGGTTTCAGGCGCACTTCGGTAAGGTCGATCCGGTCGACCTTGTCGAAGGCCTGCTCGTACAGACTGCCGCCGCCGATCAGGCAGACCTCATCCACGCCGAGTTCGTCGGCAAGCCGGTTTGCCTCCGACAGGGCCTTGTCCAGATCGGCGAAGACCAGCGCGCCGTCGGCCTGAAAGCCCGGCTGACGGGTGACGATCAGATTGGGGCGGCCGGGAAGCGGCTTGCGCGGCAGGGATTCCCACGTCTTCCGGCCCATCACCAGGGGTTTGCCCATCGTTACCGCCTTGAACCGTTTCAGGTCTTCGGGCAGATGCCAGGGCAGGCCGCCGTCCTGCCCGATCACGCGGTTTTCGGCCATGGCCACGACGATCACCAGTTTCGGCACGGAAATCTCCCTTCGAAGAATGGCGCGGCGGATCAGACCGCCACGGGCGCGGAGATATGCGGCAGCGGGTCATAGTCCCGCAATTGAAAATCGTCGAAGGTGAAGGCGAACAGGTCGTCCACCTCCGGGTTCAGCACCATGATCGGCAGGGCGCGCGGCTCCCGCGACAATTGCTCGTCGGTCTGATCCAGATGGTTCATGTAAAGATGCGCGTCGCCCAGCGTGTGGACGAACTCGCCCGGCTGCAGGCCGGTGACCTGCGCCACCATCAGGGTCAGCAAGGCGTAAGAGGCGATGTTAAACGGCACCCCCAGAAAAATATCCGCGCTGCGCTGATACAGCTGACAGGAAAGCCTGCCGTCAGCGACATAGAACTGGAACAGGCAGTGGCAGGGCGGCAGGGCCATGGCATCGACATCCGCCGGATTCCAGGCCGTCACGATCAACCGGCGAGAATTCGGGTTCTTCATGATCTGCTCGACGACATTGGTGATCTGGTCGATCGTCCCGCCGTCCTTCGCCGGCCAGGAGCGCCATTGATGGCCATAGACCGGGCCTAGATCGCCGTTCTCGTCGGCCCATTCGTCCCAGATCGAAACGCCGTTATCCTTCAGATATTTGATGTTGGTGTCGCCCTGCAGGAACCACAGCAATTCGTGGATGATCGACCGAAGATGCAGCTTCTTGGTCGTCAGCATCGGGAAGCCGTCGGCCAGGTCGAAACGCATCTGATGCCCGAACACGCTGACGGTTCCGGTCCCGGTCCGGTCGCCCTTTTGCGCGCCGGTTTCGCGCACACGGCGCAGTAGGTCTAGATATTGCCGCACGTAGAGGTCCGCCTGAGGTTACTGAATTCTTGTTTTAGAGAAGCTTCCCCGGAGTCTTCAAGCGCCGCAGAAACCGGCTGCGCCATCTCCTTAGAGTGTCGGCATCGAATTTATCCGATTCGGCGGCAACGCACCGCTCCCGGACAATAGACCCGTGTCTCAGATTGAAATTCAGCGGCTAAAGAAAGTTGGGATTACGTAATACCAGTGGGAGAGCCAGACATTATAGTGACTATTGGAGCCATACAGAATCGGGTCACGTGACACTAGCTAATGAAATCAATTTCACTGCCATCACGTTATACTAAATAAAAAGCCCCGCCGAAGCGGGGCTCATATCGCACTATTCGCAGCGATTAGACGCACTTGGCCACAGGCAAGTCCTCTCGACTGTACCGGGATGTGCTGATCGGTTCCGCGATAGCGCGTCGCAGCGTCGGGTCGGAAGTCCATTTTTGCATGAGCTTCTCATGTCGCTCCTTCGCGGACGACATCAATTCGATCTGCCTATCGCGATCAATTGGTGCAGTGCTCATGGTGGTTCTCCTTTGGGTTTCCCCATTTACGCCCGTTATACGCCACTAAATATAGGAAAAAATCAATGCTTTTCCATGATCCACATTTGCTGCCCATGAAATTCATCAGTTCTTCCCGCTTTATAACCGTTAGCAGAAAACACTCCACAAATGGTTTCATATTTCTGAAGGGCTTTGTCTGGCAAATAGGGGGTGTACGTGCACATCGAAACAAGCGTTGGCTCTGCTTCGCCGATTAATCGATCAACACAATAGCAAATCATATTAAGCACTTCCCGGCGTCGGTCGGGGTTGTCCAACACAACCTTCGTATCTAACCCATCCCAGAGCGGCGTAATTTCGCCGCTTTCTCTATCGGCCTTTGTCGCATTGAAAACGAGGTCAAATTGACCATCAATCCCGCCGGGTGTCGGAGAAAAAGCACAAAACACGCCAAAAACGTTCCCGATATCGTCCTCACCAAACGGAAGCCTTACGATAAACTCACCATCTCCTTTGAATAGGCTGGGCTGAATTTCGCCGCTTTCTTCCGGGTAGAAACGAAAACCATGATTGCTCACGCCAGACTTCCTCGCACTTGATAAGGACCACGCGGCCCCGGTTTCGGCGCGCGCATCAATCAACGATACAATCCATCCCATATCATGCAACGTTTCCGTTACACTCGCTGCCATGGCCGGGGTGACTTTCGTGCTTTTGTGGATACGGCAGAAGTTGTAGTGCAGGAAGTACAGCGCCAGCACTTAGATGTGATTGTCGATCTTCGTCGAGAACGCATTCGTCAGACGCGTGAAGCGACGGTTCCCCATGCGGATATTCAGGCTCATCCGCTCCACATAACACGTGCTGATATATTCCTCAGAGGGCTTGCCCTCAAAACGGCGCTTACGGGAGCCCGTGCATACAGCCGGGTTGTAACGGCCCTTCGCGGCGGGGTCTTTCCCGTCGTCTTCAATGTCCTCCTCAGCCCCACTCGTGGCGATCTCGGCAACCCTTACGGCATTCCCGATCATATCGGCGGGGCGTTTCTGTCCTTTGGGCCTTTAGGCATTCTTGCCACCACCTATGAAATCGGCCAGTAGAGTCCGAAGAGCGTCCTTGGCTTCCTTGGGATGATCGTCAGAAAAGAATTCATCCACGAAACGCCTTTCGTGTAACGTGGCGTATCCGCTCCGTGAGGAAACAACGCTTAACTCACCAGCGTCTAGGTCGAACTCCAGCGTCCACCATTGCTGTTCATTGCCTGCTGGCTCGCCAATGCGGCAAAACTCTCTGCTGACTATCGTCATTTCACCCTCCGTATGCCTTGCGGTAAGCATGTGGGGAGTCGGCGACTCTTTCGATACCCCGTCAACTGGGGTTAGATTTCAAACGGAGACACGACCAACAATGGTTTAGCCTTGACGGCGCGGACTGTTCCAATAAGCGCAGCGGCAGGCACCGGCGAGCAGGTGACCGGTGCGATCGACCGCCAGTTGTGGGCCGTGAAGATCAGGTCTCCGCCGGCAACGCCCATTCCTAGTCGTTGAAATGCTCGCGCAATGCGTAATAGGACCGTTCGCAATTGGCGAGGAACGTGTCCTTCTGGGGCTGCGGGAACCGGTCATCAAAAACGCGGGGGTCCCGGCAGATTGAAATGCAGGCCTCAAGCGGCCGCCGATCGCCGCGCGCCAAACCGCCGCCTTTTTTCTTCGCCTCGCAATAGGCTGCCTTTTCCTCCCGCGCCGCCGCACGTTGGGCAAAACTCATCGCCTCTTCCGGCTTTGCCGGCGTGACCACCGGCGTCGGCTGTGCGGCCCGACAGCTTTCCAACGCCGCACTATCCCCAGGTTTTTTCCATGCTTTGCGGCAGACCGAGATACACGCGGCCCGGTTCTCGCCACGGCATTGAGTCGTAAGCTGCTGTGCCTCTTTCCGCGCCGCTTTCTCATCCGCCACGGCCTTTGTTTTCCCCTCGCCGCGGGTTTTCGCCGGTCCGTACACGGCCCGGCAGTCCGCAATGGATGCCTGATCGCCCGCGGCGTTTTCGGAAAACGACCGGTAGGCGGTCTTGCAGATATTCATGCAGTCGATTTCGGCCCAGTTGGTGCAGGCAGCCATGTTTCGCGCCATTTCGCTGACGACACTGTTGTCGGACTGCGCCTTGGCGCCCGCCACCGACGCAAGAACGGCCAAAGCGACAACCGCCGCTGAAATCAATCTGGTCATGAAAGCATTCTCCGAAACAACCCGAGCCGACGTATTGAGACACCGCGAGAGTGTGCGGATTCAATTGATGGATACAACCGGGGATATGTGAAGAATCAGCAACTGCGGCGGCAAAGTCCCAAAAAACGTCGACTCTGTTGAAGGCTCGTCTCGGCCGGTTTGAATTATTTCCGCGGCGCAACCCGATAGGCGCAGCGCCTTGCGCCGGCCAGTAGATGATCGGCGCGCTCAACCGCCACATGCGGGCCGAGGACGGCGCGGAAGACGGTCAGTTCCCCGTCGCAGAGGCGCGAACAGGCCTGGGCCGCAACGCAGATCGGGCAATGGTTTTCGATCAGCAGGAAAGCGCCGTCTTCGACCTCCTCGACGGAAGCCATATAACCTTCGGCGTCCCTAATTTCGGCGAGCGCTTCCAGCTTTCCCTTCACGCTGTCTTCGCGGTCGACACGGGCCGCATAGCTACGGATTTGCTGCGACGTGCGTTCGGCGATCAGTTTCTGCAGCCCCTCCTCGCCGAAGGTGGCGCGCATCGCGCCCAGCAGGCCGGCGGTCAATTCCGCATGGGCGTCGGGGAAAAACCGGCCCGCGGCTTCGGTCAGGGCCCAGATCTTCGCCGGCCGCCCGACCGGGCGCGGGCTTTCCGTGTATTGGACGAAGCCTTCCTCCTGCAGCGCATAAAGATGCTGGCGCACGGCCATGGTCGAGACACCTTGCTCGGCCGCCAGGTCTGCCGCCTCCCTCGGTCCCTCCAGTTTCAGCATGTCCAGGATCGCCTGTCTTGTCGCCGATTTTGCCGGTTGTTTCGCCATAGCCTGCCGTGCCGCCATTGTCGTTTTTACCCTTTCCTTCAACCGTCTTCCGCCGCCCGGGCAACCGCGTCCTCGCCGATCGGGCCCGCAATCCGCAAGGCGGCCACCGCACCGACGATCACCACCGGCAGAAAGGCCGCGAACAGCCAAAAGCCGACGGTCTCCAATTCAGCGCGGGTGGCGGTTTCCGAAAAGCCCAACCCGTTTGCGATGAATCCCACGGCCGATGCGCCCAGCGCATAGCCGATCATCTGCGTCGTCGGGATCGCGGAGGAGGCCCGCGCCCGGTCATCCCCCTCCGCCCCGGCGACGATCCGTTGCGTGACATAGCCGAAGCACATGCCGAAGCCCCCGCCGACACAGACAAGGAAGGGCGTCAGCGCCCAAACCGGACCTTGCGGCATCACGACGGCCAGACCCGACACACCGATCAAAAGAAGCGCCGCCGCCAAGCGGATAAGCCAGGAATGCCAGAATATCGAAGCGCCCGAGAAGGCAATCGCCGCCACGGTCCAGCCGACGGATTCGACGGCGACCAGGACCCCGCCGGTGATCGGCCGCGCCCCATGCAGAAGCTGGGTCAGCAGCGGGCCGTATACCATGAAGGTAACCGTGCCCAGGAAACACAGCCCGATCATCGCAAGCCCCCAGAAGGTCGGGTTGCGCGGATCATAGGCGGATCTGGGATAAAGGCGGCTGCCGCCCGCCTGCGCGTCGCGCCGGAAGAAAGCGGCCAGCAACCCCAGACCGACGAGTGTCAAAGCGCCCGACTCCCAGGTGAACCCAATCACCCCGGCAGACGCGATTGCCATGATCGCGGCGGAGAGCAGAACAAGACGGACCTTTGGGAAGCCCTCCCCATGGGAGTCCATCGCCTCGGCCTTGCCCTTCAGGACCCAGCCGACGGCCAGGGTATAGACCAAGGCCTGGGCCGCATAAGCCCAGAACCCGGTGCGCCAAAGACCGAATTCGGCGAAGCCGCCGCCGACCGCCGGGCCGCAAAAGGCGGACGCGCCCCAGATCGCCGAGACCAGCGCGATGAGACGCGGCATGATTTTCGCCGGAAACAACTCGACGATCGCCACATGGGTCAACGCGACCAGGGCGCCGCCCCCCGCCCCCTTGATCAGGCGGCCGACCAGCAACACGGTCATATCCGGCGCCATCGCGCAGATCGCACAACCGGCACCGAAGGCCACGGCGGAAACCATCATCGCGCTGCGCAGCCCGAAACGAACGGCCAGCAGACCCGCCGCCGCGCCGGCGACGATCGAGCCGACCTGGTAAAGCACCGAAGCCCAGCTGAGAAATTCCAAGCCGCCGATATCCAGCACCGCGGCGGGCACGAGTGTTGAGATCAGGCTGGCATTTGAAGCATGCAGCCAGACCCCGAAACCGAGCACGATGAAGCGTTGCAGCACACCGGCACGCCACAGGTCGGTCCAGTTGGACTCGCCCGTCAATTGGGCCGTCGCGCTTTCCGTCACCGTCGAAACCTCACCATCATGTTACCCTGGCCTCAGCCTGTCGCCAATATTTCTATAGACATTCTTTTAGAAAGGCCATATCAATTTTCGAAAGATAATCCTTTAGAAAGGAACCGCCATGTCTTCCGCCCGCCCCGCGTCAAAACACACCGGCAATTCGGCCGGCACCCCAGCCGGCCCCCCAACCGGCACCCCGGCCGGCAACTGGGTCCGCGTTACTGATCTGGATTCGCTGATCGCGAAAGGCCGGAAAGTCGTGAAGGCCGAAGGCAAGCAGATCGCCCTTTTCCATGTGGCGGGACGGACGGTCGAGGATGGCGGCATCCAGGCCTGCAACAACAGATGCCCGCATGAAGGCTATCCCCTTATCGAAGGCGCGTTGAGCGGCGGCGCGGACGGCACCGCCTGCAAGCTGACCTGCAATTGGCACAATTGGAAATTCGACCTGGACAGCGGCGAAACGGAAATCGGCGGCGACAAGCTGCGGCGTTATCCGGTCCGGGTCGAGGGCGGCGCGGTGCTGGTCGACATCACCGATCCCGCGCCGGAAGAGCTTATCCGAACCGCGCTGGACAACATCGCCGACGCCATGCCGCGGCACGAATACGACCGCATCGCGCGGGAAGTGGCGCGCCTGAAAAAGGCCGGCGGCAATCCCGACCTGGGCATCCTGAAAGCGGTGCAGCACAGCTTCGACCGGTTCGAATTCGGCTATACCCACGCCTTCGCAGCCGCCGCCGACTGGCTGAGACTCGGCGACGAATTGGCGGAAAACGACGCCGAACGATTGGCGAGCGCCGTCGAAGTCATAGGCCATATGTCCTGGGATACGATGCGCGAGGGCCAATATCCCTTCACAGTGCAAAGCCGCCCCTATGACGAGGACGCTTTCGTTCAAGCCGTCGAGGATGAGGACGAGGACACGGCGATCGCCTATATCAACGGCGCATTGGCGGAAAACCTGGGCATGCCGGCCTTGCGCAAGGGGCTGCTGCGCGCCGCGCTCGCCCATTATCAGATGTTCGGCCACGCCCCGATCTATGTCTACAAGACCGAACAGCTGGCCGACCGGCTGGGACCGGACGCGCTGAAACCGTTATTACTTTGCCTGGTCCGTGGATTGATTTATGCCAGCCGCGAGGATCTGATTCCGGAATTCAAGGCCTATCGCCCCGCGGTCGCCACATGGTCGGACGGAGGCAACGCCGCACCACGGCCGGCGGCGGACTATACCCGCCTGTCGGTCGCCAAGACCCTGGACCTGATACGCGAAAGTGCGCAACGCGGCCCCGAACTGTATCAGGTTTTGCTGGAAGCGGCGGCGCTGCAACTGCTGTCCTTCCGGGTCGGCATGGATGCGCGGACCGACAATCCGGTCTCGGAAAACGTCAATTGGCTCGACTTCACCCATGCGATCACCTTCGCCAATGCCGGGCGCTGGGCAGCTGAAAAATATCCGGAACTCTGGCCGGCGGTTTTGCTGCAGATCGGCTGTTTCCTGGGCCGCAATGCCGGCTTCCTGGACGACACGGTCAGCCTTCGGGAATGGCGCGTGGACGAAGATCCGACCACCTATCTGAACACCGTCTTGCACGGCATGCTGGATCACGCTTTCCCGGAATATATCGTCGCCTGCCATTACGTGAAGCTGGCGACCGCGATGCGGGACGAAATCGAAAACGCGCCGGATGCCGGTTTCGTGCCCGTCCTGACGGCGGGGTTGAACCGCCTGATCGCCCATCCGATCAAACGCAAACAGGCTCTGCGCACGGCGAACCAATCCCTCGACTTCGTCGGCCGTGAAGGCTGAAAATTAAGGAAAAACAAGACCATGCGATCCCGCATCACGGAACTTCTCGACATCGACTATCCCATCATCCAGGCGCCGATGGCCGGCGTGTCGACGCCGGAACTGGCCGTCGCCGTCGCCAATGCGGGCGGCCTCGGCTCCCTCGCCGTCGGCACCATGACCGCCGATCAGGCGGAAGGCGCGCTCGCCAAGCTGAAGACCATGACCAACCGGCCGATCAACGTGAACCTGTTCACCCATGAAACGCCGAAGCGCGACGCCGCCCTGGAAGCCGCCTGGATAGAGACCCTGCGCCCCTATTTCGAGGAATTCGGCGCGGAACCGCCCGAAACTCTTACGGAGATCTACACCTCGTTCAACGACGACCCGGACATGCTGGAAATGCTGGTACGTCAGCGGCCGGCGGCGGTCAGCTTCCATTTCGGCCTGCCCACCCCACAAGCGATGGATGCCTTTAAAGCGGCCGGAATCCTGACGATCTGCTCCGCCACCACGGTTGAGGAAGCGCGCCAGGTGGAAGCGGCGGGGATCGATATCGTCGTCGCCCAGGGCTACGAGGCGGGCGGCCATCGCGGCACTTTCTCCGCCACCCATGACGCCGCCATCGGCACCTTCGCCCTGCTTCCGCAAACCCGCGCCGCCGTCCGCATCCCGGTCGTCGCCGCGGGCGGGATCGGCACCGGGGCCGGGATCGCCGCCGCCTTCGCGCTGGGCGCGGACGGGGTGCAGATCGGCACCGCCTTCATCAGCAGCCCGGAATCCGCCGCCGGCCAAACCCATCACGACCTGCTCGTCGGCGCCGCCGGCGAGGCAACGGAAATCACCGGCATTCTGTCGGGCCGCCCGGCACGCGGCATCGTCAACCGGTTGATGGCCGATATGCGCGGGCGGGAGGCGGAAGTCCCCGCCTATCCCGTCGCCTATGACGCGGGAAAGGCACTTGCCGGGGCCGCAAAGGCCAAGGGAGACGGCAATTTCGCGGCCCTCTGGGGCGGTCAGGCCGCACCGCTGAACCGTCAGCTTCCGGCCGCGGCATTGATCGCCAAGCTGATCGACGAAGCCAATGAAGCCCTGGCCCTGGCGACCGAAAGGCTGCATCCCTGACAAATCCTTCGCGAACATGACAGATGCCGAAACCCCTTTCAGAACCGCTCCGCACTCCCTATATTATGCGTGCCGGCTTCGGCCGGTTATGACGCTAAAGGGTGGCATGGAATAAGCGCAGCGGACCCGGGGGCGGTACCCGGCGCCTCCACCATGAGAACCGATTTGTCCTGAGAATTCAGTGGCTAAGGATCGGTTTTGATGATGGGGGCGAAATAGGATCGACGCGTGTAGTAAAGATGCTTTCTGCGTTCGGTATGGTATCCGCCGTTATCGGGCCACGGCTATAAATGCCAATGATAACGAAGAGATGGTTGCCGTCGCCGCGTAACGCGGTCAAAGCGACACTTCGGAATTCCTAGGCGGTTCATCGCCGTCTAGGTGGGGTATGGGGGACCTAGCAACAGAACCCCCCACCTTATTCCCCCCGCCTTAATCAAAGAAAACGCAGTCCAATCCCTGATTTCGCATACCGTTTCAGCGGTATGACCGAAAAGCAGTAGTGTTAATCGAAAAATGCCGTCATTTGGGTCTTTTCAGTCGGCACCGGGACTGCAATTCTATGGCAACAACGTGATGTGCGGCCCTGGGCGTTTCGCCCTCGCATATCGCGCCTTTCTGATTCTGTTGCATCGTTTGCGTTGAGGTGGGGAGCCGAATGTCCGAAGACCGGATTGGGTATAATGCGATGGTAGAGGAAGCGATGCGCAGCGTCGTCCGCAAAGCCGTCGAGTTGGCCGCATCCGAAGGCCTGCCGGCCGAACATCATTTTTACATCACCTTCCGCACCGACCACCCGGACGCCAAACTGCCCGATCATCTGCACAAGCGCTACCCGCGCGAAATGACGATCGTGTTGCAGCATCAGTTCTGGAATCTGTCGATCGACGATGAAGCGCTGGAGGTCGACCTCAGCTTCAACCAGAAGCTCGAACGGTTGCGCGTGCCGCTCGACGCCCTAATCACCTTCGCGGATCCGTCAGTGAATTTCGGCCTGCAATTCCATCCCTCCACACCGGAGGATGAGGAAGGCGACATCCTCGAGATCAGCGACGACGAAACCGTCGACACATCCGGCGACCTGGCTGAAACGGCGGACGGCGCCGCCCACCCCAACAAAGGTGGCCCCAACAAAGGTGGCCCCGACAAAGACGGCCCCGACGGCGAAGGCCCCGATGGGGACAATGTCGTCACCCTGGACGCTTTTCGAAAGAAATAACCGACCGAAAGATTGGCCCGCCTTCCCCGGCGCCGGCGTCGGCCATAGCCTTGCGGACCTTTCGCTTGGGCTGCCGACATATACGATGGTAAGACATGTGATGACGGGTCCGTGTTGCTTTCGCCAGCGCGGATTTCCACAAAAATCCGGATAACCAGCCGCGACAGGCGAAAGGGGATGAACGATGGCAGAGCCCAATTTCCATGAGATGTTTCCGCTGGGCGAGGACAAGACGCCGTACCGCAAATTAAGCGGCGATTTCGTCAGCACCGCGGAGTTCGAGGGTCAGGAAATCCTGAAAGTGGACACGGAAGCGCTGCGCCTGCTTTCCGAGGAAGCCTTCCACGACATCAACCACCTGCTCCGCCCCGGCCATCTGCAGCAATTGCGCAACATTCTGGAAGACCCGGAAGCCTCCTCCAACGACCGCTTCGTCGCCTACGACCTGCTCAAGAACGCGAATATCGCGGCCGGCGGCGTTCTTCCCATGTGCCAGGATACGGGCACCGCCATCATCATGGGCAAGAAGGGCCGGCGGATTTGGACCGACGGGTCGGACGCCAACATGTTGGGCAAGGGCGTGATGGATGCCTATGACCACAACAATCTGCGTTACAGTCAGGTCTCCCCGGTTTCGATGTTCGAGGAGGTCAATACCAAGACCAACCTGCCGGCGCAGGTCGACATCTATTCCGAAGGGGAGGACGCGTATAAATTCCTTTTCGTCGCGAAGGGCGGCGGGTCCGCCAACAAGACCTTCCTGTTCCAGGCAACCCCAAGCCTGCTGGAACGCGAACGGATGATCGAGTTCCTGAAGGAAAAGATCATCACCTTGGGCACGGCGGCCTGCCCGCCCTATCATCTGGCCGTGGTCATCGGCGGCACCAGCGCCGAGTTGAATTTGAAAACGGTCAAGCTCGCTTCCTGTCGCTATCTGGACGGTCTGCCGACCGAGGGCGGCGATGCCGGTCATGCCTTCCGCGACCTGGAAATGGAAGCGACGGTCCATGAATTGACCCGTCATATGGGGATCGGCGCCCAATTCGGCGGCAAGTATTTCTGCCACGACGTCCGCGTCATCCGCCTGCCGCGTCACGGCGCCTCTCTGCCGATCGGGATCGGGGTTTCCTGCTCGGCCGACCGCCAGGCCATGGGCAAGATCACCAAGGACGGCGTTTTCCTGGAGCAGTTGGAGACAGACCCGGCCACCTACCTGCCGGAAGTGAAGGACGGCGAGTTCTCCGGCGACGTGGTCGATATCGACCTGACCAATCCGATGTCGGAAATCCTCGGCACCTTGACGAAATATCCGGTGAAGACGCGCCTGTCCCTGACCGGGCCGATCATCGTCGCGCGCGACTCGGCGCACCGAAAATTGCGGGAACGCCTGGATGCAGGCGAAGACCTGCCGCAATACTTCAAGGATCACCCGATCTATTACGCCGGGCCCGCAAAAACGCCGGAAGGGTATGCGTCCGGCTCGTTCGGTCCGACCACGGCCGGGCGGATGGACGGCTTCGTCGATGAATTCCAGGCCAAGGGCGGCTCGATGGTGATGCTGGCGAAGGGCAACCGGTCCCCGGTCGTGCGCAAGGCCTGCCAAGCCCATGGCGGTTTTTATCTGGGCAGCATCGGCGGCCCGGCCGCGCGCCTGGCCCAGGATTGCATCAAGAAGGTCGAATGCATCGAATATCCGGAACTCGGCATGGAAGCGATCTGGCGGATCGAGGTCGAAAACTTCCCCGCCTTCATCGTCGTCGACGACAAGGGCAACGACTTCTTCAAGGACGTGATGGGCTGATCCGCCCACGCGCAACTGCCGCATTGAACGGCACCCCGTGACGCCGGCGCCTGAGCCGTCTGTTTCGGGGTGCCTTTTTTTGTTTCCCGCCATGCCGGGCATCGTTTCAGTCATCGGCCCAGTCATCCCCAAAGACCATATCGGACTGGGATTTCTGCAAGGCAGGCATGCAAGCAATTCATATTGCACCGCAACATTAACCGTGTTTTAATAAATATAACAGATGGTTAAGAATACCGCGTCGCGGTGTGTTATTGAACGAGGCCCGATTATGCCAAGAGATAATTTTGCCCACGATTTTACCAATGCATCGGTAACGGACGAGAAGGAAGCGAACGTTTTGGATAAGGAAATTGCTTTTCGCACGTCGCTCACCGCCATCCGGTCCGCGGCAGAATTGCTGCGCGACTTCCCCACGATCAGCGAAGAAGATCGCAAGCGTTTCGTCGATATCGTTCTTTCCGAAGAACAGCGCCTGGAAAAAATGATCCCGGCGCTTTCCGCGTAAGCCCCACGGCAAGGCTTACACGAAAGAAAAAGCCCCCAAGCGATAGGCTCGGGGGCTTTCTTGCATATCCGCCAATCAACGACGGTTTTGTCAGGCCCGCTCAGGCACCAGGGTCGTCGACCACAATTCCGTATCGGCACGGTCCATCAAGCGGACCGTCATCGCTTCCGACTGGCTGTCGATATCGACGAGGCCGAAGAACTGCAAACCGTCGGACGGCGGCAGGTTCGCGCCCTGCTCCTTGGTCGGCGCCTTCACATATTTCACTTCCGGCCCGAAGGTCATGTCCAGGTCGTTCGGCCCGAAGGTGCCCGCATGCAAGGGGCCGCTGACGAATTCCCAGAACGGATCGAAATCCTGTTCCTGCGCCTTGTTCGGGTTATAGTAGTGGGCGGCGGTGTAATGCACATCGGCCGTGAGCCAGACCGTGTTCTTGATTCCGGCCGCCTTGATGAAGCGCAGCAGGTTGGCGATTTCCAACTCGCGGCCCTTGGCGGGGCCGTGGTCGCCGTTGGCGACGGCTTCCACGCGCTTCGTGTCGCCGGTTCTGTCCCAGACCATGAGGCCAATCGGCATATCCGACGCGATCACTTTCCAGGTTGCCTTGGAATTGGCCAGTTCACGCTTCAGCCAGGCAAGCTGGGTTGCGCCCAGAACCCGGCTTTCTTCCGTCATTTCGGTTTGCATCGACGCGCTGTTCGGCCCGCGATAAGAGCGCAGGTCGATGAAGAAGACGTCCAGCATCGGCCCGTAGGAGATTTTGCGGTAAACCCGTCCCGGTTCAGCGGGGGTATAGCGGATCGGCGTCATCTCATGGAAGGCGCGGCCGGCGCGCGCCGAAAGCAGTTGGATGTCCTTGACCGTGTAGCGGTCGTCGGCGGAAAGGTCCTTGGCCGCCGACCAGTTGTTGACGACCTCATGATCGTCCCATTGGAAGAAGGTCGGAACCTGGGCGTTGAGGGCCCGGACATGATCGTCGATCATGTTGTACTTCCAGCGGCCGCGGAATTCGTCCAGCGTTTCGGCCACCTTATGCACGCCTTCGGCAACGACGCTTTTCCACATCTCGCCGTTCGGCATTTCCTTCATTTCTGCAATCGGACCATCGGCATAGATGGTATCCCCGCTGTGAAGGAAGAAGTCCGGATTGTGTTTGGCCATGGTCCCATAGGTGGCCATGCCGCCACGGTCACGGTCGATCCCCCAGCCTTGCCCGCCGGTATCCCCGGACCAGACGAAACGAACGTCCCGGCGCGAAGACGGCGCGGTGCGGAAATGTCCGACGACCGGCTCGGACTGTGCGTGTCCGCCGGTCAAGTCGCTGAAAGAGACCCGGTAGAAGATCTCCTGGTTCGACGGCAGGTCCGTCAGCAGGCGCTTCATCGCGAAATCGCTTTCCGGCAGCACGTTCAGGGGCGCCAGGCGGGTCGCGTTCTTGAAGCTGTCGGTGGTGGCCACTTCGACGAATGCTTTCGCGGGACGGTCCGCGCGGGCCCATACGACGCCCGAAGAGGCATCGACATCACCCGATTGAATTCCGTGTGTGACAACGGGACGGCTGGAAGCATAGCTGATCGCGGGGGCGGCCAGCACGATACCCGCGGCGGCGGTCCCGCGAAGGATTTGACGACGATTCATGGTCATGGATTGAACTCCCGGTTCGTAAAGAGGACCGCACCCTATAGGCGCGTCCGTGACGGCCGGATGTATGAGCCGTTACACGCTCGAGTCCGATCCGGGAAAAAACGATGACAGCGGGATTACGGGCCGAAAAAGGGAGAACTGCAAAAAGAAAAGGGCGGGGAAAACCCCGCCCTGAAATCTCACCGGTTGCACGCCCGATCCCTTTATCGCGGGATCAGTCGTCGCGGCGTGTCCGCTCTGCCCTTTCGTGGCGTTCCTGCGCCTCCAGAGACAGAGTGGCGATCGGCCGCGCTTCCAATCGGCGAAGAGAGATCGGTTCCCCGGTCTCTTCGCAGTATCCATAGATACCGTCCACGATACGCTGAAGCGCTTCATCGATCTTGGCGATCAGCTTGCGCTCGCGGTCCCGTGTCCGCAATTCGATGCTTCGGTCGGTTTCCATGCTCGCCCGATCGGTCAAATCCGGTTGGGCGAGGTTTTCTTCCTGCATGCTTTCCAGCGTGTCCGAGGATTCACGCAGGAGTTCCACCCGCCAGCGCAGCAACTTCTGACGGAAGTATTCCTGCTGCAGGGGGTTCATGAACTCTTCGTCATCGGACGGCTGATAATCAGGGGGAAGCAATGTAGCGGAAAGATGGGAACTCTTGCTTTGTGCGGAACCTGTAGACTGGCCAGACGACATAACCTACTCCTAACCCACGCTACGGAAAGTGATCTTAATTCCCTCGCGCGGCGGGTATAGGGCGTCGGTCCGTCAAACACAATGAAAAATTTTCACCGTGAACAAAGTTTTTCCGGATGGAAAAAACATTGTTACGGACCCGGCTACCGCTTCAATTTAGCCAATTCGACCAGGGCTCTAACTTCTATTTCTTCAAGAACCGCCGCCAGCCGCGGGTCGTTCGACTGCGTTTTCCCGCGCGAAGCGGCATTGGCGATTTCGTTCAGGCGCTGCACGGGAATACGCCCCAAAAGCAGCCCGACCCGGATTTCGTCCAATCCGTCGAGCATGTCCTGGCCCCATTTCCGGGCACGCTGTTCCCTGTCGCCCGCATGGCCTGCCTCGCCTTGCGTTTCATCGGGCGCTTCGACTTCCTGAAGCGCGATCAAGGCATCCACGGCGCCGACAAGCCCGCCGGAAGCCGCGGCCGTCTTCTCAACCCCGTCGGAGCCGCCGGATGGGTCGAGCGAAGACGCAAACGACGCGCCGCCGGTGCGTTTCGACGCCCCCGCCTTCTTGGCGCCTGTCGTGGCGTTGCTCTTTCTGGGTCCTTCGACCTTCATATCCCGCACTTCCTGAATAAGCTGCCGTACCTTTCTGAAACTTAACCGGATTCCCGCTATCGGGAAAGGACCGCCGTGCAAACACGGCGTGAAGGCGGAAGAATTTGCCCGCCCACTTGCCCGGAACGCCTTCTGCCCGGCAGCGGCCAGGGAAGATCCGTATCGACCACTAAAAAATCAATCAATATCAATGCGATAACATTTGAAAAACAGTGGCACGCTATTCGCATTGAAAGGCGCGAGAGAGACTATTTTGAGAGATGCGAGGCAGGAATGTACACCTACCCTCACCAACGCCGCCATTCCGGACGCGCCTTTTTTGCGGCGACCTTCCGACGGACAGCCATTCTGGTGGCCGTCCTCGCCGCCGCCCTTCTTTGGGCCAGCCCCGGCTTCAGCCAATCGCGCATCAAGGACATCGTCGATTTCGAAGGTGTCCGGGACAACATGCTGGTCGGCTATGGCTTGGTCGTCGGCTTGAACGGCACCGGCTACGGGCTGAATTCCGCAATCTTCACGCGGGAAAGCCTGATCGGCATGCTGCAGCGGCTGGGCGTCAACGCCGATGACGATGCGCTGGATACCAATAACGTGGCGGCGGTCATGGTTACGGCCACCCTGCCGCCCTTCTCGCGTCAAGGCGCGCGGATCGACGTGAACGCTTCCGCCCTGGGCGATGCCAGCAGTTTGCTGGGCGGCACCTTGCTGGTGACGCCGCTGGTTGGCGCGGACGGCGAAATCTACGCCGTTGCGCAGGGAACGCTCGCCGTCGGGGGCTTTTCGGCCCAAGGCGCGGCGGAAACGGTCATCAAAGGGGTGCCGACAAGCGCACGCATCGCCAACGGGGCCATCGTCGAGCGTGAAATCAATTTCCGGATGGAAGACCTGCAGCGGGTGAAAATCACCCTGCGCAACCCCGACTTCACCACGGCGCGGCGGGTCAGCCGAGCCATCAACGCCTTTGTCGGCTTGGAAACGACCCGTGTCCTGGACCCGGGAACGATCGAAATGGACATCCCGGACACCTATAACGGCCGGGTCGTCGAGATGATCACCGATATTGAACAATTGCGGGTCGAACCCGATCAGATCGCCCGGGTCGTGATCGACGAACAGTCGGGCGTGATCGTGATGGGCGAGAATGTGCGCATCAACCAGGTCGCCATAGCCCAGGGCAGTTTGACGATCCGCATCACCGAGACGCCGCAGGTGTCCCAACCTCAGCCGTTTTCCAACACCGGCACGACCCAAACCGTCGACCGCACCAATATCGAAATCGACGAAGGCGGGGATCAGCGGCTGACCGTGCTGAGCACGGGCGTCAGCCTGCAGGAGGTCGTCAACGGGTTGAACGCTTTGGGCATCGGCCCGCGCGACATGATCACCATTCTGCAGGCGATAAAATATGCCGGCGCCCTGCAAGCCGATATCGAGGTGATGTGATGAGTGACATACTGCCCAACCAAGCCTTCGAAATGGCGACGAGCGGCATTTACCGCCCGGCAAGCGCGACCCTCGATTCCGCCAAGTCGCGGAAAGACCCGGAAGGCGCGGCGAAGGAATTCGAAGCCTTTTTCATCGCCAATATGCTGGACCAAATGTATGCCGGCCTTGAAGTGGACGGCATGTTCGGCGGCGGCGAAGCGGAAAAGACCTATCGCGGCTTGCTGCACCAGGAATACGGTAAATCCATCGCCGAGCAAGGCGGCATCGGCGTTGGCAAAATGGTGAGCAGCGAAATCATCCGCATGCAGGAGCTGGCAAACCAATGACCGATAATTCGAACGAAACGTCCAACCCCTATCTCGCCAAACAGGCGGCACAGGATACGCCCGTGGCACAAGCGGCGGACGGCGCCCCTACCGATGCGCAAGCGGCGGCCAATGTCCGCGCGATCGCGATGATCAACCTTGTGGACAAGCTGATCGACGTGCTGGAACGGGAAAACGCCCTGCTCGACAAACCGCGCTCCAAGGACCTCGGGCCCGTCGTTGCCGAGAAGCAGGGGCTTTTTGCCGAGTATGAGGCAATGTTGCGTCAGACCGGCAATTTAAGCGCCTTGATGGCGGAAATTTCGCCGGACCGGAAGGCGGAAATCCTCGATCGGGCGAAGGTCTTCGACACCTTGCTGAAAGAAAACGAGATCAAACTCGACGCCATGGTCCGCTCCAGCGAGCAGGTCATGCGGGTCATGTCCGATGTCGCCCGCAAAATGGCGCAGCCGATCCAGGGTTACGGCAATAAAGGCGCGGTTTCCTATACATCCAAGACCAGCGCCCCGGTCGCCGTGAACGAAACTCTCTAGGTCGTAAACTCATAAACCCCGTTATCGAGGGTGATCCGGCGGCCCCTCGGGACTAGGAAAGCCGCGCGGAGCGGGCTGGTTGCCCGGTCAAACGGCTTGACGACGCTCCCGAGGGGCCGCCGGATCATCCTATGGACAGGAGAAAACGACGTCTCCGCTGCGTCGAAAAGGCTTGAAAATGAACCACATTTCCCGCGCCTTTCCTCCTGTCGGACACATCGTTTTGTCCTGCCCTCGAAAACGGGGTTTATGAGTTTACGACCTAGTTCCGGATCGGCCCGGCCCAAACTGGTCCGGCCTTTGCAATGGAGAGTCCGACCGTAGTTTCGGACAACCATTACCGGGCTCTGCACCATGACACTTACAGCCGCGCTGCAATCCGCCATATCGAGCCTCAACTCGATCAATACGGCGGTTAACGTCACTTCGCAGAACGTCGCCAATGCGACCAACAAGGACTACAACACCCAGGAAGCGATCTTCACGGATGTCACGAATGGCGGCGTCCGTATTGCCGAGATCATTCGGCGGGTGAATGTCGGCCTGCGGAACGAATTGCTGGGCGAAATCAATACCGCCGCCGCCACGTCCGCCCGCAACGAAGCCTATGAACTGATCGAGCAGTTGACCGGCACCCTGACGGGACAGACGCCCCTTACCGACGCTATCGAGGAATTCCGGAGCGCTTGGAAAGCCTTCGAAGCGGCGCCAGAAAACGACGCGGCCCGCACGGATGTCGTCTTGCTGGGCCAATCCGTGGCCATCGAAATTCAGCGGCTTTCCGACGGCCTCGACGTCATCGAACGTCAAATCCGCACCAACCTGCGGGACACGATCGGCGACGTGAACGACGCGTTGGCCGAAATCGAGCGATTGAACGATTCGATCATCAATGAAAAAGCCTCGTTCCGCCCGACCGCCGAGTTGGAAAACCTGCGCGACGCGGAAATCCTGAAGGTCGCGGAAGTCTTCGATATCCAGGTCCTGAACAAATCCGACGGATCCGTCGCCGTCTATACGACAACGGGGTTGGACCTCGTCGACTCGACGGCATCGGAATTCAGCTTCAACGAAGCGGACTTCACCTTGACCAAGACGGGGTCGGGATCGACCGATTTGTCGGGTCAATTGACCGACGGCCGGCTGGCCGCGGAAATCAATCTTTTGCGCACCGACGGCACGTCGCTGCAAAGCACCCAGAACGGTGTCGCGCCGATCCAGAAGTTGCGCGACCAGCTCGACGAACTCACCTTTTCCTTCGTCGATGTCTCCGTCGCCCAGGCCCGCGGGACACAATTCGTCGAAAGCGACACCGACATCACCACGTTCACCGGCGTGGATGCCGGCGACGTCATCACGATCAATGTCGGCGGCAGCGACCAGACCGTCACCGTCGGCGCCAATCAGACCGCTGCATCCCTGGTCGCCGCGCTGGATGCCCTGACCAATGTCGATGCCCGCATCGATTCCCACGGCCAGGTGGTGATCATGTCGAATGCCGGCGCGCTCACCATCACCGACACGGACGGCGCGGCCGCCGGTTTGGGTATCGTCAGCAGCAGCCCGCAGACCTTCGCGCAGAATGTCGCCGTCAGTTTCGCCCGCGCCTATCAAAGCGAAATCGCGACCGGCGCGACGGCGCTGACCTCGACGACCGACCTGATCGCCACGACCGGCCTGACCGATCCGTCGACCTTCACGGTCACCGCCGCCGGGGCCGGTGCGACGACCATCACCATTGGCACGGGCGCCGGCGAAGCGCAGACCGCGGGCGACCTGATCGCCGCCTTGAACGACGTCGAAGGTGTCCGCGCAGAGTTGAACGCCAACGGCTTTCTGGAAATTTCCAGCGCCGAAGGGTCGCTGGTCATCACCGACGGCGCGAACACGCCGCTTGCCTCCCTCGGCTTCATCACGTCGGGCGGGGTGGCCGTACTGGAAGGCAGCCCGAATACGGGCGAAGCCGCGCGGTTCTTCGAGGCGGAAACCGGAACCACGCCGGACAACGTTTCCCGCGTCAATTTCCGGGTCAACGACACGCTGACGTCGAATGCGGAAGAAGTGAAACTGCTTGTCGGCAGCCGCGTCCTGACCGCCTTGAACAGTGAGGCTCGCGCCGTGGTCGGCTCGGGGATCAATATCCAGAACGAGGATTATACCGGCCTTGCCTCCGGCATCCTTGTCGAAGTGACCCGCCAGGGCGAAGTCGCGACGCGCCAATCCCTCCGGTCGGAAACGCTGCGCGACAACCTGTCCCAAGCGTTGCGCGATGAGGTCGGCGTGAATACCGATGAAGAACTTGCACGCTTGACCGTGCTGCAGAATTCTTTCGCCGCTACCGCGCGGGTGTTGAGCGTCGTCGACGAGATGTTCGGCACGTTGGAGACCATCGTCCAATAGGGTAGTCTCCAACCCTGAATTTCCACCGGCCGCCAGAAGGAACAGTGCCGTTGTCACCCAGCAAACCCATCAAGGTAGGCGTTATCGGGCTTGGCGTCGGTGAGCGCCACATCGTCGGCTACCGGCAGATCGACGGGGTCGAAGTCACCGCCGTTTGCGATACCGACCCCGCCAAGCTGAAAGAGGTCGGCGACCGGCAGAACGTGGCCGATCGCTATACCGACTATCGCGCCATGCTCGACGGCGCCGAGCTGGATGCGCTCTCTATCTGTTCCTACGACGATGCCCATGCGGACCAGGCCGTCGCCGCCTTCGACGCCGGGCTGCACGTGATGTGCGAAAAGCCGATCGTGCTCAACCGCCCGGACCTGGACCGCGTGATGCGCGCGCAGTCGGATGCGGGCACCCGCCTTGCCTCCAACCTCATCCTGCGGCAGAGCCCGCGCTTCCAGCGCGTCCGTGACATGGTCCGCGCCGGCGACTTCGGCGACCTGCATTACATGGAAGGGGACTACATCCATCAGATCCTGTGGAAGATCACCGAAGGCTGGCGCGGCAAGATGGATTTCTATTGCGTGACCTATGGCGGCGGCATCCATCTGATCGATCTGATGCGTTGGATTGCCGGCGAGGAAGTTACCGAGGTCACCGCCATGGCGGCCAAGAAGGTGACCCGAGACAGCGCCTTCAAATATCCCGACACCATGGTCAGCCTGCTGCGGTTCGAGAGCGACCTGCTGGCCAAATCGACCACCACCTTCGCGCCCCAGCGGCGGCAGATCCATACGCTGAACGTCTATGGCACGAAACTGAGTTTCGAGAATGCCAACGGCCCCGCCCGCCTCTATAGCGGCGACCGGCCGGAAGACGAAACCGCCTTCGACGTGCCTTATCCGGCAATCGAAAAGGGCGACCTGCTGCCGGATTTCATCGCCGCCATCCGCGAAAACCGGGAACCCGCGGTCAGCGCCCAGGACGTCTTCCAGGTCATGAACATCTGCCTCGCCGCATGGGAGAGCGTAGAGTCCCGCCGGTCGGTCACGGTTCCGAAGATCTTCTAACTCGGACCGATCAGCCGATCTTTCCGAGCAATAAAACTTGGCGTCGGCGTCCTGCCGCTCGGGTCGGGCGGCCTTAAACTCCGAATCTGTTGGTATCGATCCATTCCATGTCGAGGATGGACCAGAAATCATGGGCTAGTCCCTCTTCGACATATTTGTAGGGAATCCAGCCATACCCGCCGTCGCCCCATTCCGGTCCCCACGAGTTCCGAATCTCGAAAGCGCCTGTCGTCGTGTCCCCCGTCAGGGTATTCCTGATCTTCTTGGAATCGTCATATCCGCAGAGCACGACGGCATGGCCCCACTGGGCGGTTTCCTCATTGCCCGGAAACGGGATTTCGCCGGCATTTTCGCTGTAACCGAAACTGTCGAAGCCGTAGAAGCCGAACATCGCCGGAATCTTACGGGCGATCCCTTGCTTCAGTCGGGTGACCAGTTTCGCGCTATCCGTCTCGGACCCAAAGGGATCGTAGCAGAAATAGATGGTCGACTGATAGTTGGCGGCTAGGGAATACACGAAAGGCGGCGGGTCCCGGTCGAACTCGACGGGATCGTCCGTATAGGGCCAGTGCTTTTCCGGCGGGACACCGAACAGGGCCAGCGCCGCCATGGCCGTCCGCAGATAGGCGCCGGAATCCCCTTCGAATCCGCCGACTTGGCGTGTGGCCTTATAGACGAAAAGCCGCGCCCCATCGATGTGTCGACCGAAGGCCCGTCGTTGAAAATATTCGACGAGTCCGACAGCGGCATGCGCCGTGCAGGACCCGATCTCACCCTGACTTTCGATGGGGCTGAAGTCCGCGCGCAGGCTGCAGCTTTTTTTTAGGGCGGCGTCCTTCTTCGTGTCGTTCGACCAGTTGATTTTCTTCAGGGCCTTGGACAGCAGTTCCAGCTTCTCCTGCCGTCGACCGGTCGCCGCCGACTTGCCGCGAAGCGCGTCTTCGATCCCGAAGTCCCGCCGGTCTGGTGGGTCGGCTACCCAGCCGGTGCCGATCAGCGGTTCACCGGTCCGCGGATTCACTCTGCCGCCGAACCGTACCTTTCCCGTGCTCGGGTCAATCAATCTGTTTTGCATAGCTGCCTCCTAGGCTGCGTATCATTCGAAGGTCGGCGGCACGGTCGAAAGCGGATCGATCACACCCGCCCGCCGGGAACGAATTGGTCTACGGACAACTGTATGCGGCCTTGACTTCCGACGCGTCCCGGAAGGTCTTGCCGGTCAGGTGAAACAGCCTGTTGTAGATCTCAGCATCCGCCAGCGGCACGTTGATGGCCGCGCTGGCAAGCAGTTGGTCGTGCAACAAGCAGGCTCGTTGGTCCTTGTTGGGGTCGGCCGTATCGCCGATTTCGCTGACCCGGGCGAAGGTGCTCTCCATTCCCCGCCGAGCCTGTACGGCGTTTTGCAGGGCGGGATTGAGGTCACCCAATTCCGCCGCCGACCTGGCCCGGTCGATTTGCCCCTGAAGGAAGGTGACATAGGTCTGGAAATCGTCCTGAACCGGCTTCCCAACCCCCGTCGCTGAGTTAGAGATTGTGAAGACAAGGTTCGTGTGGAAGGGGTATTCAGTCAGGATCGTATAGGCCTCAGGATACAGCACGGTCCGATAGTTGAACGGAACCGCCGCACTTCCATAGGCGCCCTGGATACGCGCCCCGACCTTTTCGTCCGTCTCCGCCGCGTCATAGCGCGCCGCGTCGAGCACGGATCTGGCGCATCGCGGCGTCGAAGTCCCCGAACACCTGCAAGTCGCCCAGCCCCGGATTGGCATAACCGAGCACGCTCTCCCGCCGCTGCTTCGCGACCGTGCCGTTGACCCAGCGGTTCAACAGGCAGCCGCGTTCGTCCCAATACGTCTGGCTCAATGCCGGTCCGGGCGTCGCGTCCAGGGAAATGAACTGCTGCCCGAAGGAAATCGGGCCCAGGCCGTAAGACTGCTTGACCACAATGCCGCCCGACTCGAAAACGAAATCCGAAGGCGGCGAGGCCTTATAGGCGGCGAGATCCGCCGGCGGGGCAGTGTTGCAGGGATCCTGCGCCTGCGGCAGATAGTTTTGCACCCTGTAGAGGCGCCCCGATCCCGGATGGAACCGCATGTCGTTCAACTGGACAGGCAGGGTCGCCTGATACGCGATCGACGACGTTTCAGCATTCGCCAGCGGGTCTTCCTGCAGCACGAGGGCATAGGTGCCCGCAAGGAGCGGATTCTGTATCCGGAAGGGGTTGGCATGCGCCCGCTGAAGGGCAAAGCGTTGATCAAGGATCACGTCGTCGCCGTTCAGATTGATGAGCGCCTCGACAACCGGCAATCCGATCTGCGCATAGCCGCCGATGCCTGGCACGAAGGTCGTCGCGGTCGCGGCGATCGTCTTGATCAACTGAATGGTCTGCGCATTCTCCACCTGGTCCAGTTCGATCACCACGACGCGCAACCGAAGCTGGTCGGCGTCGATCTTCATCGGACCCAGGACGGGCCAGTCCGTCAGACTAAGATAGGATCCTAGCGTCTGCCCCTGGCTAGAAAACAGGATGATGGCGTCGTCGTTCGTCTTGGCGTTCTGGGTCCCCGCGTCGAAAGCCAGGACGACGGCGATCTCGCCCTTCCGATCCTCCCCACCAGCTTCCTTGAAGTATTTGAGGAAGGCCGAGTTGAGCGTCACTGTAACCGTATCGTCCGGCGTGATGATGGCCTCGCTCGTGTTCAACCCCGAATAGTTTCCCTTGTCGCGTAGCGGCAGGAATTCGGGCTTGCCGGTCGCTTGCCAGCCATGGTCCACGCGCAGGATAGTCATCGTGCCGGTATGGGTGGCCGTGTCGTTCAGACCTACTTGGGGCTGAGTAAGAGACTCGCACCCCATACCAAGAACGCCTAGCGTTACCGCGGCGGCAACCTGCGCAGCCTTCCGCCCAAGGCCCCTCGGTCGCTTGGACGGGTTTGCGGGCTGCCTCCTTTGAAAGACCGAACCGAACATAGTGAGTGCCCCCCTTTTCGTGGTCGTGCATCCCCACACGAGTAAAATTATTGTTTGTGACAACTAGGTTTTGCAAAATCCTAGCGTGTATTTTAGCAAATTGATGAACACATGAAAAGGTAATATAATACCGTTTCTGCTGTCCGCGGGAACGGGAGCCTTCCCGCGCATCGGACAGGCGATGCTGAACATGAAAACGGATTTTCTGGTCTTACGGCCCCTCACCTAGACCGGCGAAACCGTCCCCCCACCGCGCGACGCCAATTCTGAAATTCTTCCATCCCGGCGCTTACTTTTTCGAAAAACTCATCTTCTGGTTCCTCAGATCCTCCGGATTGCCGGTCCAGGCATAGACCAGCAGGCACGGCTCGCGGTCGGCGGTCGTGATGCGGTGCATTTGTCCGGGCGGGTTGAAGATCAGCGAACCGGGGGCATAGACGCCTGCATCGTTTTCCGAAGTGTTCCCGGCGATGCAGACATAGCTTTCTGTGATCCCCTTATGGCTATGGGCTGGATAGGTCGTCTTCGGCGCGAACAGAACGCATCCGATGATGATCCGGTCACTGACGACGGGACCGTTCGGACCGAGTATTTCCGTGTAGCCGTATTTCCGGGTCAGGCCGCGCGGAACCCTCTCATACCCGTATTTCCAGTTCAGCAGGCCACGAACCGATTCCAGGGATCGCGCCACCTTGGCGGTGCGCAGCCCGGTCGAACTGCTGATGGCGCGGTCCAAATGTTCGCAGACCGGCAAAAGCTTCGCCGGACCGTAGTCGATTTCAGGGTCGTCCTCGAAAACCTTGCCCAAGGCGCGGCGCACTTCCGCCATATGGGTGCGGATCTTCGCGCTGCCGCCGGCGGAGCCCATGTAATAGAGCTCCAACACGTCGCGGAGTAGATATTGCCAACTCGGCACGTTTGAAAGACGCATGACGGTCGCACTCCACCGGTTTGAACCTGCTTGCTGCCTTGTGCGCCCCACCCACGCCCCGGATTTGCCGGACTTGCCTGAAACAGGCGAATCCGCGCCTTGTCCATTATGGTTTCATTAACTGTAGCTGCGCCTTAATGCATGGCGCAATATTTGCTAAGCATTTGGTAAGCTGAAAAAAACTGTGTGTAGAGGCCGAAAAATATGACGGCTGCGAACATCCCCTTCGGCAAGCCCAACCTGGCCGAAGACGCTTTCTCCGCCGTTCGAAGCGTTCTTGAAAGCGGCATGCTTGTGCATGGCAAGGTCACCGAAGCCTTCGAAGCCGCCTTCGCGGCGCGGATCGGCGTCGAACACGCCGTTGCCGTTTCAAGCTGTACCGCGGGATTGCATCTGGTCCATTTCGCGCGCGGCATCGGACCCGGCGACACGGTCGCCGTTCCGGCAATGACCCATGTGGCCACCGCGCATGCCGTCGAACTGGTCGGCGCGCGCCCGCTGTTCATCGATGTGGAGGCCGAGACCGGCAACATGGATGCCGCCGTGCTGGCGAAAGCGGTCGAGGACGGCGCGAAACCCGCCGCGATCATGCCCGTTCACTATTTAGGTCTTCCTTGCGACATGGATGCCGTCAACGCGCTTGCGGGCGACGTCGGCGCCTATGTTCTGGAAGACTGTGCCCTCGCCGTCGACGCCACCTATGACGGGCGCAAGGCGGGCGGCCTGGGATTGGCCGGCGCCTTTTCCTTTTATCCTGTGAAGCACATGACCTCCATCGAGGGCGGCATGGTAACGACCGACGACGGCGACCTCGCCGCCGCGATCCGCAAGCGCCGCGCCTTCAGCTATAACCGCGCCTTGGGCGAGCGTACGCGGCCCGGCATCTACGATGTCGATGCGCTGGGCTATAACTACCGGATGAGCGAGGTCGAGGCGGCCGTCGGCTTGAGCCAGCTTTCGCACTTGGACGGTTTTCAGGAAGCCCGCACCCGGAATGACGCAATCCTGCGGGACGGCCTGGCAGAGATTCCCGAACTGACGATCTTTCCGGACAGCCACGGCAAGGCCCGGTCGAGCCATTATTGTTTCAACATCGTCCTGCCGCGGGACGGATCGATCCCGAGGGACGCGGTCGTCGATTTTCTGAAAGCCAAAGGCGTCGGCACATCGGTTCACTACCCCTCCGCCGTGCCGATGTTCGAGTATTACCGTACCAAATACGGATACAGCCCGGGGCAGTTCCCGGTCGCCGAATGGCTGGGAGAACAAACCATCTCCCTGCCCGTCGCGCCGCATGTCAGCGAAAGTGACGCCCGCTACATCGCGGACTGCGTCGGCGATGCTATAAGAACCGTGAAACGGGGATAACAGGAAACGATTCCATGAGCCACATCCCGTATGAATCGCTGGCCCCCAAGCTGGCCGACCAACGGATCATGCTGATCGGCGGCGCCGGTTTCATAGGCCATAATCTGGCCTTGGAACTGGCCCGTATGGGTGCGACGGTGATGATCGTCGACAACCTGATGGTAAACAGCCTGATCGAGAATTCCTTCGTCGAGGAACAGGACCCGGTCCAACGGACGGCCTATCGCAACTTCCTGAACGAGCGCTTCGGGTTGCTACGGTCCAGCCATGTGCAACTGCGTAACGCGGATGCGCGGCTGCTTGCGGACCTTGGCCGCTGCTTCGAGGAATTCGATCCGACGAAAGTTGTTCATATGGCGGCCATCGCCAGCGCGGTCGACGCCAAGAAGGAACCGGGCCTGGCCTTCGATCTGCAGTTGATCACCTTGCGCAACACCCTGGAACTGGTCCGGCCGAAGACCGACCGGATCAATCAGGTGATGTTCATGTCCTCGAGCACGGTCTATGGCGATTTCGAAGGCGACAGTGTCGACGAGCGGGCCTTCCCCCGCCCGGAAGGCATTTACGCCAACGCCAAGTTCATGGGCGAACGGCTGATCAGAACCTACCGGACCCAATACGGGCTTGGCACCACGGTCATCCGCCCGTCCGCCCTGTATGGCGAGCGCTGTATTTCGCGCCGGGTCAGCCAGATGTTCATCGAAAACGCCCTGACCGGCAAACCGCTGCTGCTGGAAGGCGGCGGCGACGGGCGCCTGGACTTCACCTATATCCGCGACCTGGTGCAGGGTCAGGTTCGCGCACTCGCCCTGCATGACGGGCCGGATGCGTCGAACACGTTCAACCTGACTTTCGGCAATGCACGAACCATCGCCGACCTGGCGGCAGTCGTGAAGTCGATCGTACCGGAAGCCATTCTGGAAGAACGCCCGCGCGCCGTGGACAAGCCCGTTCGTGGTACACTATCGATCGAACGCGCCCAATCGGTGCTCGGTTTCCAACCGGAATACGGTTTGGAAGACGGGTATCGGCAGTACTGCGAATGGTATGTCGATGCCTGGCGCCGGGCCCAGCGGGAAGCCAACCTGGCCTGACGGCTGATTTGCATTTGTAAGCCGAGGAGTTCGTATGTCCAAAGACGCGGCCCATATCGTCCTTGCGCGGATGGGCTCGACACGGTTGCCCGGTAAAGCGCTGTTGCCCTTGGGGAAGACGGTGCTGCTCGGCCTGACGATCGCCCGGCTTCGAAAGACAAAGCATGTCGACCGCATCATCCTGGCAACCACCGATTCCGAGCGCGACGATCCGCTGGCCGATTTCGCCGAACAGCAAGGCATCGAATGCTTCCGCGGGAACTGGCGGGATGTCGCCGGCCGTTGCCTGGCCTGCGCCACGCATTACAGGCTCAACTGGTTCGTGCGGATTTGCGGCGACAGCCCCTTTATCGACCCTGCGGTCGTCGATCTTGTTTGCGAAAAATATCTGGAAGAACGGCCCGACGTCGCCACCAATGTGCATCCGCGGACCTATCCAATAGGATGCAGCGCCGAAGCGGTCGAGACCGCCGCCCTGCGCCGGTTATGCGCGACCACGAAAGATATCCGCTATCGCGAACATGTAACGGCCTTCTTCTATGAAAACGAAGACATATTCAGCATCGAAAATGTCGCCGTTCCGGATAACCGGTACGAAGGGGTCTCGATTGCGGTCGATACGCCGGCAGACTATGAACGGGCGCAATGGGTCTACGATCATTTGAGCGACCCTTTGACCGCACCGGTCGATGAAATCGTGGCAACGTCGATGCGTTGGGGCGGCAAGGACGATAAAAAGCTCGTCTAGACGCAACCCTGTTCGGGCGGACAGCCCTTGGAGCGCTTATGAAGATCGATCGTCTGGATCCTCCCCGTCAGTTCAGTGTCAAAGGTGTTGAGATTTCCCATGCCGCCGATATCCGCCTGGACAAGGGGGAAATGATCACCTTCAAGACGGAGAGCAACGCGGAATACGACGTTACGGCGAAGGATTGGGGCTTTTACGCCACGCCGTCCACCAATGGCCGTCTGAAGAACCATGGATTCCGAACCGCCCTGACGCATAGCGAAGGAACCGGCATGCGGTATGTGCTGCTGGTCGAGATATCGAAGATGGACGCGTTTGAAACCTATTGCCGCGAGCAGAACATGGTGGTCGACCTGTGGCTGGACGAAGACCTCTAGACGGGCTTGTCGCCGATCGTCAGGGCATCCAGTGCCAGGTATCGGCCCGCCCGACCTCTTTAAATCCCAAAGAGTGGTAAAATGTGAGCGACTGCGGGTTCGCGGCTTGCGTTCCAACCCGTATCGCCGCCACGCTGCCCCGGTAGTGATCGATTGCGGCCGCGACCAGCGCTCGTCCTATTCCTTTGCCCTGTTCCCCCGGGGCCACCGCGATGAGGTCGATCACGGCAAGGTCGGGGCGCAGCAACATGGCGCAGAACCCCGCGACGGCGCCGCCCGTTCCCGCGACGAAAGTCCGGTCCGCCCGCCCCTTCAGGTCGTTTTCTATCCAATCCGCCTTCAATCCGTCCGCGACCCCGTTGTCGATCCTGGGATCGGCATGGAAACGGTCCCACCGCAGGGCCTCGGCGGCAATCCCTCGGCAGGCAGGTATGTCCCCCGCCCCACCGGCGCGGACCGGCACCCCGCCTGTTTGGGCGCCGACAGCTTTGAACGAGCTGCATTCCAGCGTCACCAGCGTTTCGACCTTTAGGAAGCCGGCGGCGGAAAGGGCTTCGCCGTCGCCTTCCGTACGGCAACTGATCAGGACGGCTCCCGCGTCCCGTCCCCGGCGGACCGCTTCCTCGGCCCTGCCGGCATCCGAACAATCGAAGACCGGACCGCCGAGATGCTCGGCTTCGAAAGGCCTTTCGGTCAGAATGTCCCCTCTATTCCCCATCAATCGGCAAGGCTGGGCCGAACCAGGAAGGCGCGCAGGGTGTACTTCGTGCTGGGCTCCCTCACGCGTTCGATCAGGTCGACGCGAAACCCCGCCTGCACCGCCAGCAAACTCAAGGAGGCGACGGAATAGGCATCGTAATGTTCGACAAAGAACTCTTCCCGTCCGGCGCTGTCCGCGATGGCCCCCTCACCGTCCGGCAGTTCCAGATAGACGACACCGTTGGCTTTGAGGAAACCGCCCGCGCGGGTCAACATGGCGACAGGGTCCAGGACATGTTCCAGAACCTTGTTAAAGGTGATCAAGTCGAAATGCTTGTCCAGGTCGACCCGCATGAAATCGCCGGCCACGGCCTGAACGCCGGCCCTGTCACGGGCGTGTTGCGCGCCCCTGGCATCCGGGTCCAATGCAACGCAGGACCACCCCTTTTCCCGCATCGCGGCCGGGAAGACGGCCAAGCCCGACCCCACATCCAGCAACGCGCCAGGCGCCGGTAACGAGGCCAGTTCGCGGACCACGGCATCGACCCGGTCGACCCGCGCGCGATTGTCCGATTTTTCCGGCGGCAGCGCCATGATCCGCTCGAAGGTTTCCGCCATTCTGGTTCCGCCGTATGTGCGATCCCAGTAATCGGAATCGTAAATGCCGTCCAAATCCATGGCATGAACATTCACGATGTGTCGGCATTTTCCGCACTGCCATAGCGCGCGTCGGTAAGGGGAAAATCCGAAATCCGTTTCGCCCGGAGGGGGCGCGTCGAAACCGGCCAGAAACGACCAATCGTCCGTCCCGCAGAAACGGCACGATACGGAAGGGGGGGAATGGTCGGTCAAGGCGCGCCTGTCAGAGCTCGCTGGTATAGCGTTCGAAGCGCTGCTTGCACAATTCCTTCAGCACCGACGGCATGAAACCGTAGAAACGTCCGCTGCGGTTTTGCGGGCGGCTGATGAATTGACCGAACGTTTCCAACATATGCAGGCCCTGCATCACCAATTGCACGCAGACCTCTGTATTCGCCGCGCGAAATTCGTGGATTTCCATATCGGGTTCGATCGGGATCGCGACGCTCAACACCACACCGCCGCGATCGTTGTTGGATTCGACGCGATGCAGGGTGGAAACCAACCCATCGAAGTCCTTGTGATAGATCGCCCAAAGATGCGTATCGATGCCGAAATAGTCTTCCGGGTTCGCGCCATGAAGGTTCACGATGCGGTCGGGCCGAACATCGATCAGTTCTTCTGACAACCTGCCGGTGCCATAGACGATAATCGCATCGGGATCGAATTCACGGATTTTTTGGATACAATCCGGGTCGTTGATATCGTAGTAGGTATTGGTCGGCGCATAATCGCCCAAGGCCGGTGTCTTGCCATCGAACCAGAGTTTCAATTCATAGGCATCGCTCTCGGCTTCGAAATCGTGCTGTGTGTCGAATTCCGCCGAGATCGGACGCCGTTCCTCGAAAACCATCACATGCGCCACTTGCTTCGCGATCTCCCGCACGGAGTAGCAGTGGTGAATCGTTTCCGTCGTCAGGATGGCGACGCGCATATCGGTTGGCTGTTCAGCCATGCCCAATCCTCAATTAAAAAGCCCGGTATCTTCCATACGTCCGCTTCACGGCGCCAGATTGCCGGATTCCGAAAGCTCTCGCAAACCTGCCAGAACCATTCCTCGGGCATCCCTTGAAAGGCGCAAAACGCCTTGATGTCTTCATAGGGAGCTTCCCACCCTTTTTCGCGAATGATTTCAATCGCTTCTTCTCTGGTTGTCATGCCCATTCTAATCTGAACCGACAGGTTATCAAAGCTGCGTGTTATGCCGAATTTATACCACTTCAAAAAGTGATGGAGAGAGATGAAGCGGCAGTCGATATCGGCGAAGTCCCAGGTGCCCGTCTTCAGGTGACCGGCATTGGACTCGAAACCATGCTCGGCGGCGATCCGGGCGTTTTCGAAACTGTTCCATTTGAAGAAGGATCCCAGGAAAACGGATTCCAGTTTGAATTCTTCCCCCGCGACACCGGTATCCCCCAGGGAATAGGCCGCAAGCTCCGCCTCGGTAAGGCCCTCTGCACCGACCCAGTCCGCCGCATTGGTCGATTGAAGGCAACCATGTTTCGCCAGCCATTCCCGGTCGAGATTCGTGGCCAGCCGCTCATCCTGCGCGCCGCCGTATTCAAGCTGGGCGTTTTCCCCCCAGACGATCAAGGGGATGCGCAACTGCAGGGCGAACCGAATGGGGATGGCGAACAGGGCCATATGCATGGGAAGGCCCGTCGCGCCGAGCTTCTCAAAGGCGGCATTCATGAAACGGCGTTCGACATCCGGATTGATCGTGTAGTCGATGTGATCGACGCCCAGGCTGCTGATCATGTTGTCCAGATTCTGTTGCCCGATCTCGGTCCGGGCAGGGGTGCGCCAGGTCACCGCAAGCACGTTCAGACCGTATTCCTGCGCCTTGATGATCTGATACCAGCTGTCTTTCCCGCCGCTGACCGGGACGATGCAGTCATAGCCGCTGCTGCGCTCTTTCGCGTCCGCCACCAGTCCCTCGAACACCTTCTTCCTGGCCGCCCAGTCGATGTGATGCTCCTTGTCCTCATGCCCCCGGCATGCGGAACAGACACCGTCATCGTCGATGGTCAGCCCCGGTCTGGTATCCGGTAAAATGCATCTTGTGCAGTAGCGCATGAACTTCCCGTTACAAATCGGCCGTGGCCGCCCCGTCGATAAACAGTTTGGCCGAAATCAGCGAGAACAGGAACTTGCTTTCGCTGTTCAACGCCGCCCCCTGCCCCAGGAAGGCTTCCACCTTCTTCCGATCCACGATGTCGTAGAACGGCGAGTTGTCCAGAATAGCGGCCCTGACCGCCGGGTCTGTGACGTCGATCATATTCGTGACCGGGGCATTGATTCCCTGCTTGCGCGGGTTTGCCATGATCTCAGGCGCGGCGATCCCCTGCCCCGCCTGTCGCAACAGGTATTTCGGCAGCCCGCCATGGACAAGATGCCGGGTCGGTACCGTAGACAGGAATTCCGCCAATCGGCTGTCCAGAAAGGCCGCCCGGTTCTCGACGGAAAACGCCATCGCCGCAAGGTCGTCTTCGTGCAGCATCACGGGGACCGTTTCCACGAACAACTCGTTCAGCATACGCCCCCTGAGCGGGTCATCCGAATAACGCCGTTCCGAATGCGGCTCGGCGAAAGGCTCGTTCAGGAAGCCCGCGAAACGCTCAGCGCCCAGGAAGATATGGTCGCGCGCCGCCGGTTTTTCGATGAAGGCGCGCGGGTTCTGCAGGAACGGGTTCCGGACGAACCGCCCATAAGTCCCGCGCCATTCCGCCACCAGGGCGTCGAAGTCCGGCCGATCCTTTTGCGACGCCAGCCAAAAGAGGTAATGGTCGTAATAGCCTGAAAACAATTCGTCGGCCCCGGTCCCGCCCAGGGACACCTTGAATCCCGCCTCGTGAATCGCCTCGGAGACCAGGGCGTGGAGGTAATAGGAAATCGTCATCAACGGCCCGTCGAAATAATCGACCAGGCGTTCCATTCGGTCGAGAAAACCGGTTTCCGGTATGCGGATGGCATGGTGGTCGCAGCCGAAATAGTCGACTGCTTGCATGATGCTGGCCGTCTCGTCATAGCGCGGGTCGTCGTCGAGGATGGAGAATGCGGTCACTTGCCGGCCGAGGACGTTCTGCGCCACCCCGGCGATGATGTTCGAGTCGATCCCGCCGCTGAGGCGCACGGCGACCGGCACATCCGCCCGCAGCCGATATTCGATGGCATCAACCACACGATCCCGGGCCTGCGCGGCCGCTTCCTCCAGCGACATCTCGACCGGTGCATAGCCGAGCGACCAATAGGATCGCGGGGAAACGGCACCGTCGCCTTGGACCTCGGCAAATGTGCCCGCCGGGAATTCCTCCACGCCCTGGTGGAACGTCTCACCCGCGGCATAAAGCGACTTGTAGCCGTTGACCAGATAGCGCCGGATCTGCCCGGCATTCACCGCCGGCGTCTCACCGGCCATGACCGCCAGGGCCTTCACTTCCGAGGCGAAATACAAACCCTCCGGACGGGACCACAGATAAAGCGGCTTCTCCCCGAAACGGTCCCGGCTCAACAGCAGGACGTCCCGACCCGGATCATGCAGCGCGAAAGCCCACATGCCTTCGAAACGTTTGACCGCGTCGGCCCCCCAATGGCGGTAGGCTTCCAGAATGACCTCCGTATCGCCGGTGGTCTCGAATACGGCGCCCAAATTCTTCAATTCGTCGCGCAGTTCCGGGTAATTATAAACCTCCCCATTGTAGATCAGGGTCATTCCGTGCTTCCGGAACGGTTGATCCGACCGGATGTCCAGATCGACGATCGACAGGCGCGTATGCATCAGGGAAAGCGCGCGCCCTCCCAGCGGCAGCACCGCATGGCCGCAACCGTCGGGACCGCGTGTCCGCATCCGGTCGAGCACACGGAGAAGCCGGGCCCCATCGAGAGGTTTGGAGGTTATCGCGCCGGCAATTCCGCACATGGCTTTAGCCCGGCAGCCGCATCAGGCGGCCGCCGCTGCCGCCGCCTTGGAATGCAGGTCGGCCGCCAATGCCGCGCTGCTTTGGCGCATCTCTCCCAGAAGATCCAGCAACGTATCGCGGAAGAACTCAAAGAACGGGGCGCGCTCGGCCTCGTCCATCCGGCGATAGGCGCGATACAGGAAGGTGAAGCAAACCATCATCGTCCCAACATGCATGCGTTGGATGCAGATATCCACATCCGGCGCGGAGCTGTCCTCGAGCAGGCCTTTGAACGAGTCGTACAACTGGCGCAGGTCCAGGGATTCGGCCTCGGCGGATTTCAGGATCGACTCGAAGGAGAGATAAAACTGATCCAATGCCTCGGCCAAAATCGCCAGTTTCTGCGGCGGCGCCATTTCCCGCCGCTCCGCCGCGTCGAATTCACCGCGCAGCCGTTCCAGCTCCCGGCTCTTGCGTGAAATATCTCCTTCCAGAACCGCGGCTTGCGGCAGGCAGGGTATCGCACCCGGAATGCGGATTCCGTCGCTCAGGTTCCGAACCTCGGCATCCTTGTAACGGGCGATCAAGCCGGAGAAGCTGACGCTTGCATACAGGAAACTGTGATTGGTTTTGACCGTGCCGCCGAAATTGCCGGGTGCGGAGATCGTATACTTCGTTGCGTTGAGATGTTCCGGATGGGTGGCGAGAAACCCCTCATCGGCGACATAGACCGAGTGCCGCCCGTGATGCGCCGCGGCGTCGCGGGACCCCAGGTCGACACCGACGAGATACAAATCGCGAAACCCCATGCCGAGGGCAATCCGCGCCGCGGTATTCGCGACCGTCGGCGCGGCGTAGTAAATTTCGCCGAACCGCTGGCCGAACAGTTTCGACGAACAGACGGAGTCCCGGAAGAACAACATGCGTTTGCCGAAACAGGCCGCCATTTCAGGCCGCACCGTATTGCTGGCGATCAGACCGATCCGCGACAGGTCATACTTTTCGGACAGGGATTGTATGATTTCGACCGGCCCGGGCGTATTTTCGATTTCAACATGATAGTCGGGATAAATGCCGTGCCCCAGAAGGGCGCCAAGACCGGTTCCGCAGCTTATCACGACCGCGTCGTCCTTGTGCTTGCGGACGAATTCGGCGCCGTCGTCGATTGACGGACCCGACCCGCAGACGATCACCGGGGTCCGTTTCACGACACGGGGCTTGTCCGCATAGACCAGGGCGTCGTGGCTGGTGACGTTGCCGATATAGTTCCGGATCATCACCTGCTCGTCTTCGAAAAACCCCGGGTTTGAGGACAGCAGGGGCAGGCGGTCCAGGAAGCGTTTCTTGGCTTCCGCCAGGACGAAAGACGGATAGTGGTCATAGATATAGGAACCGTCGATCAGGCCGAAGGAATCCTGACGCATCATATAGAACAGGAAATTCGCGATGACTTCCGGCGTGTCGTGAATGACGAAATTCAACAGCCCGTTGCGCCGGTGGATTTTCTCGAACAGCGGCGCCAATTCGACCTGGTGCATGGCGTGGAAGACGAATTCGTCGAACTGTTCCACCACAATGACGGAACGGACATCCAAACGGTCGATCAGCGGTTCCAGATGCAAGCCGAGACCCAAGCCGAATACGATCAGATAGCCGCCATCCGGGTCCACCTTATGGTCGCGGCCCATGACGTCCCGCCCGTGCAGATATCCCACGCCGGCACGCACCAAACGCTCCGCCACCCGATCGTGGTCTTCGGGCTCCCCCGGCCATCCCTGCAATATGCGCTGATATCGGACCGACTGATATGCATCGACCTGCTTCGCCGTGAATGAAACGGCGTCGCCATCGTAAAGCATCGAATGGCCGAGATCGATGTTGAGGTTTCCCTCCGCTGCATTTCCGACAACTCTGGAATAAGGCTGTACGGCACCGTCGAAACGCGGCGCCAGATGCGGTTGAAAGTTCCGCATCGCCTCCAAATTCCGTTCAAAGAGCCCTTCGGCCATATCGATACGCCTTGTTTCTTCTATGTATTTCAATCAGCCAATGCCAATTACGCGTTTGCGCCGGCAGCTTTCCTCAATGCATCGACGAAGACTTTCGATACCTCGTTGGACTTGGACAGCGAAAAGGCATCGCGCACCTTTCCGTTCATTTCCTCTTTTACTGTATTCATCGCTTCAGCGCTGGAGATCCACGCCTTGCAGCGGGTCAGCATCGCCTCGAAATCCGTCACGGCCATATCGCCAAGGCCTGTTTGACGAAGCAGCGCCGAGGCCGCGTGATTGCCCGGATAGCCTTGCGCCCGGATCAACACCGGGCAGGACGCCGTGAGCGTTTCCCAGGCAAGCTGCAGGTCGCCATCCGGCCCCGGATCGAGGACGAAGTCCACATTTGCGGTGAAATTATCGATGGTCTTGGCCGAATTCTCCGTCGGCTCGCTATAGTCCAGCCGGTCGAGGATACCCGCCTTGTCGAACTTCGGTTCAATCGCATCCAGGCCGGACGCCCCGCCGACCGCGACGGGGTTCAGCACGATGCGCAATGTCGGGTTCGCGGCGCAGAGCTGGACGAGCATGGCGATGAAGTCGTCGGTGATCTTCCGCGGCGGGCAGGAAATGCCGGCGCGGATCGGCATCCAGGGCAAACTCGCCGGAACCGGCGGCAGCACCACGTCCGACGCGAAACAGAACGAGCTGCACCCTATTCGCCCGCCGGAGTTCAGCAGGATGCCCTCGCCGTCGATCGTTCCGTCGTGAATGACCGCATCCGGATCGGCCATGCCGAACCAGGACAGAACCAGCGGCGCCGGCCGCGCGCCCGCGACCCCCATGCGCCCGGTCGCCCCATGGCCGTCCAGGTCGATCAGAACGTCGATGCGGTCGTTGCGGACAATCCGGGCGGCGGTCGCATCGTCGACACGATTGATATCGGTCCAGCCGGCAACCTCGCCGCGGATCTTTCGCGTCAGGGCATCGTCGGTCGTATTGTTGCTGTAGATGTAAGCTTTGACATCGGCCCTGCCATGCGCCGCGAAAGCCGGCCAAAATGCTTCCATCCCCTGCAGGCCGCGCATGCGCCCGCTGAGTATTCCAATGCGAAGCACACCGTCGCCAACCGGCTCGTCCCGCGGCAACAGGCGTTCCGATCCCGGGCGGAAACTTATTTCCCACAGCCGCTCCGACTTGCGGATATCCTCCGGATCTACATCGGGCAGGATGTAAAGGTCGCGGATCAGGGCGGACCGGACGGAGGCGGAAAGCGGCAATTCCTGGACCGCCTTGATATGGCAGGACTGGGCCTCGTCGAAACGTCCGATGCTGGTGAGAATTCCCGCGACGGCCGACATATCCTCGAAACTGGACTTGCGGATGGACGCCAGGGCCTGGCTGGCCAGCAGCGCCTCGTAAGGCTGCCCCATCATGACCAGACAGTCGCGAATGGCGCGCCACCCACGGTCGTCGGAGGTTTTCGTCTCGACCCCGGCGCGCAGTTCCTCCACCGCTTCGACATAGCGGCCCTGACGCATCAAACTCAGCCCGGCATCGACCTTGTCGCTTCGGTCCATGGCCCGCATCGCGTCTTCGTAGGTGCCGAGCCATGCCGGCAGAAGCCCGGGCAAATCGGCCGTATGCGGCAGCGAAGGCGACAATTTCCCATAGAACAGCGCGTCGTTGAGACGGCCGAGTTTGGCGCTGACGATCGCCAGGGCCTCGCAATGTTCGCGAATATCCGGCGCGGCATCATGGGCGATGCGGAACAGTTCCTCCGCCCGCAACGCCGAGTCCATTTGCAGTGCTGTAAGCCCCAATACGTGGATGGCCGCGGCGTAGCCGGGTGCAAGCTTGATCGCCTCCCCGGTGGCTTCCACCGCATCTTCCGCGTTGCTTGCTTCCAGAGAGGCAAGCGCGGTCGCCAAAAGGTCTTTGGCCTTTTCGCGATTTCCCGACATGCACAGACGCCCTTCCGTAAGCGGTTCAACGGGCAAAATTAGCACAACACCAGCCCGGTGTTGCCATACTTATCTTGATTCCAAGGGGAACAAGCGATGCGTGGCAGATTGAAGGCCGTGCCGATGAACGGCTTAGCCCAAAGGACCGCCGCCGGGATGCGCGATACTGTCTGTCGCGCATCCCCGGCAATCGGCTTCTACCCTACTGCAGCAGCGCCAGGATGGCCTGCTGTTGCTGACCGGAGATCGACAGCGACTGAATACCCAACTGCTGCCGGGTCTGCAGCGCGACGAGGTTGGCGCCTTCTTCGTTCAAATCAGCCAGGGTCAGCTTGTCGGCACCGACCGACAACTCGTTGACGTATTCCTGCGTGAAGTCCAAACGGGTCTGCAGGATGGCGACGTTCGAGCCCAGAGACTGGGCGAGACCGCGCAACCGGCCGATACCGGCATCAAGCGTCTGCACTGCGTTCGTGGCGGCCGAAACGCTGGAATTATCCAGGCCGAAAGAGGTGAACGAACCCGCGGAAACACCGAAGTTCGACAAGGTGAATGTCGAGTTGTTCGACGTGAAGGCCGCGATCGAGAAAATCCCGAACTGGGTATCTGCCACCGTCGTATTCAGGTTCAGGCCCTGCACCTGCAGGCGGGACGACGTCCGAATACCGAAAGCCACATCGAGAGTCGAGTTCGTGGAGGTCAACAGGTTCAGCCCTTGATAGGCCGTATCTTCAACGAGTTCGAAAATCTGCTTCCCGACTTCGACGAACTGCGACGTCGCGGCCTGACGTTCCTGCGTCGACTGCGAACGCGAGGCTTCGACGATACCTTTGAGCTGGTTCAGCAAGGAGTCGATAGCCTCAATCGCGTCGAGCGCGGTGTTGAGGGCACTGATCCCCTGATCGATATCGTCCTTGCGCAATTGGAAATCGCTGGCACGGTCCGACAAAGTCCGGGCCCGGAAGAAGTTCACGGCGTCGTCAACGACTTCGTTGATCTTCCGCCCCGTCGACAGACGCGTCTGCGTCCGATCGCTCAGAACCTGTGTCCGCTGAAGAGACAGCAGCGACGACCGCTGGGCGGCTGTAAGCGCGATATCGTTAGTCATGATCTCTCTACCTTTCTGGCTGACGGATTCTCCGCCGCTCCTTCTCTCTCAATCGTTCTCTCGATCCGTCGTCGGGCTGAAAGGCGTTCTTAGGCCACGGCGCGACAAATCCGCGACTACACATCAATTTCCGTGCCAAATTTTGGCAACCCATTGAAAATGCTGAATTATCGGCGTTTTGAGAGGGTGGAGAGCAATCAGAAAACGGCAGAATTCCGGGCCTGCGGCAGATTCATCCCATCGCGCGCCCAAGCCAGGTCGGCAAGAATCGGCACCATTGAAATTCGGCGCATTTCCGGGGCTTCCCTCCGCCCGCACACCTGTCGGCAGCGGCGCGGAAGCGTCGATGCATCGGCCGGACGGAAATCAACGGCCGGAAAGAAAAAGGGCCCCGCGAACGGGGCCCTTCAGGAGATCGATACGATCGAGAGAGAGAAAGGAGAGATCGATCGATTGATACGCTAGTCCTTAGTTCAGAAGCGCCAGGATGGACTGCTGCTGCTGACCGGAGATGGCCAGGGACTGAATCCCCAACTGCTGCCGGGTCTGCAACGCCACCAGGTTCGCGCCTTCTTCGTTCAGATCCGCCAAGGTCAACTTGTCGGAACCGACCTGCAACTCGTTCACGTAGCTGTCGGTGAAGTCCAGACGGGTCTGCAGGATAGCGACGTTGGCACCCAGCGACGCGCCACGGGCACGAAGGTTGGAAATACCGGTCGAGATGTTCTGCACCGCCGTCGTGGCGAAGGAAACGTTCGAGTTGTCCGCCCCGAAGGAGGTGAACGACCCGGACGAAACACCGAAGTTCGACAAGGTGAAGCTGGAGTTGTTGGCCGTGAACGCCGCGACCGTGAAGATACCCGTCGTGGAGTCAGCCGCCGTGGTGTTCAGGTTGAAACCCGTAACCTGCAGGCGGGAAGACGTACGGATACCGAAGGAGACGTCCAAGGTCGAGTTGGTGGAGTTCAGCAGGTTCAAGCCGGCAAAGGACGCGTCCTCGATCAGCTCTGAAATCTGCTTACCAACTTCAATGAACTGCGTGGTAGCCGACTGACGTTCCGCAGTGGACTGGGAACGGGCCGCTTCCACGATACCTTGAAGCTGGTTGAGAAGGTTATCGGTCGCTTCGACCGCCTGCAGAGCAGTACTCAGGGAGCTAATCCCCTGGTCGATTTCATCCCGGCGCAGAGCAAAGTCACTGCCGCGATCGGACAGCGCCTGGGCCCGGAAGAAGTTGACCGCGTCATCGACAACACTGTTGACCGACTTACCGGTGGTAAGACGGGTCTGTGTGCGATCGCTGAGGCTTTGAGTTTGTTGCAGGGAAAGAAGCGACGACCGTTGTGCCGCTGTAAGAGCGATATCACCCATAGTACAAATCCTTTCTGGATCGATATGTATCCGGACTTCTGTCCGGGAGCTTCCTTCTGAAGCGTTGATTAGCTAGCCGGAATGTACTTTTCGAGTCAAGAGAAAATTGCCGATCGCCCCAAAACCTCGTTTTATCTATATATTTCAATCATATAACACACCATTGGCGCAGGCCGCGCGGCAGAACTGGGAATCATTTTCCCACGCAAAGCTCCCGGGCAGGCAACCTCTGCACCGCAGAATACCGCACGCCCACCATCGCGCGCCCACGAATGGAACCGGGAATGGAACCGGGATCGAAACCAGGGTGGCACGGCGCTTGCTTTGACCGTTCATGGAATTGCGCGCCGCGCAGGATTAGGCGGCGACTTGGACGGAAAGGTCAAATTTCAACCATGGTTACACGGGTCAGCACATTCGGCTCCTTGCAGGCGGATCTTTTCCTGATCCGCAGGCAGAACCTGAATTTCGACCGCTTGAATTTTCAGGTCTCGACCGGCGAGAAGTTTCAGGAACTGAAGAACTACGGCACGAAGGCCCCCCGTATTCTCGACCTTCAGTCGGAAATCGACCGGCGCGAGGGATATGTGAATTCCCTGGGCCTGTCGGAACTGAACCTGCAGTCCTATGACGCGACGCTGGAGCGGTTGGGCGATATCATCGATGACATCATCAAGGCATCGGAACCGCTGTCGACCCAGGACCCGAACTTCACAAGCACGACCGAAACCCTGGCCACGAACCTGTTGATCGAGGTCGACGCCAACCTGAACCTGGAAATCGGCGATCGCTTCCTGTTCGCCGGCACCCGCTTCGACACCGCCCCGGTAGCCAATTTGCGAGCCTTGCCGGTTTACACGACCAACGATTTGGGGGTCGCCAATACGGTCGAAACGGCAAACGATATCCCGACATTCATTGTCGATAGCGGCGGGGCCAACACCGCGGTTTCCTATCATACCCAGGGGCCGAACACGCAGGATGCCCGCTCGTACGAGAAGGTTGGCCTGACCGTCGCGGATGACGCCCTGCTGACTTATGGGATTACGGCAACCGACCCGGCCTTCCAGAACCTGATCGAGTCCATCGTGCGCCTGCGTTCATCCGCCCAGGCCGGATTGACCGAGGCGGAGCGGGAACAATTCCTGGCCGAGGCGTCCACCGTGGCCCAGACCGCGCGCGACCAGATCCGTCAGTTACAGGCGACCAACGGCCTGAATCTGGCCCGAATTCAGGATCAGAAGGAAAACCACGAAAACTTTATCAACATCAGCAAGATCGCGCTCGACGACATCAAACTGGTGGACGACGCGACGGCTGCGGCCGAGATTTCAGCGCTTTCGGCCCAGGTTCAGGCGTCCTTCACGGTGATCTCAACCCGGCGCCAATTGTCGTTGGTCAATTTCCTCTAGTTTTGGCTTGTTTTTGAAATGACCGAAAATTCGGAACTGGGACTTGCCGGAAACAATGAACAGGTTAACGTGATATTTACAAAGTTTCCTGTAGACTTGGACCGTTACTGTGGAATATCCAGGGGTTTCAGTCCCTTAGGAAACAATGGCTCGAAGAAGCCTTCGGTAGTCGGCTGCTTCGTGTATCATAGATCGTATGAGGTCGCTTGGCGGATGGAGAATTTGCACCGTCAGACGGCACCAATCACCGCAACAGCGGCTTCGGCCGCGGGACAGGGTCTTGATGAGTAATCCCTACGCTTCGCAGCAACGGTCGCAGCTGGAAAACGCCGCACCGCAAGCCGCTGAAGGCTGGGCACTCGTCGAAACGGCGCGCCGGCTTGAATCGGCCAAGCGCAATCCCGACGACGCGAACGCCATTCTGGCGGCGGTTCGTGTGAACTGGCGCATTTGGACCATCATCCAATCGTCCCTCGTCGACCCGGAATGCCCGCTTCCGCAGGAAGTCCGCGAAAACCTGCTCAATCTGAGCCGTTTCATCGACCGGCGCTCGGCCGAACTCATCGCATCGCCGACAGACGTTCACAAACTGGATGTGCTGATCAATATCGACCGGCAAATCGGGGCCGGTCTGCTCGGCAACCCGGCAGACGGCGACGACAGCCAGCCGCAGCCGGCGCCCGCCGATGCCGGGAACGGCAATGCGCAGAACAATGATGCCCCCGCGGCCAATTCCGAAACCGCCCCCCGGAGCGGGTCCCCCAGCCTGTTATCGGTGCAGGAGGCGGCGTCTCCCCAACCGACGAACACCACACGCGGCAGCGTGACCTCCACAGAAACCTGATTTCCGGCATCTCCCGGTGTCGGACGCCCCAGCGACCTCCTCCCCGACCCTGCTTCTGTTGATGAAACAGATGGAGGCCGATTTTTTCCAGGATTTCGCCGCCAAGCTGGCGCCGTCGGTTTCGACGGTTCATATCGACAGCCTCGCCGCTTTGAGAGAGGCCGTTCCGGGCCCGCGCGACCACACCAGACTGTTCGCTTTCAGCACCAGCATCATCGTGCCGCCCACAATTTTGGGGCACTTGGGCTACAACGCCGTCAACTTCCACCCGGGACCGCCGGAATACCCCGGGTACCGGCCGACCGGCTTTGCCTTGTATGACGGCGTCAGAACTTATGGCGTAACCGCGCATTACATGACGGACAGGGTCGATGAGGGGCCGATCATCGGCGTCGACAGATTTCCGGTCCGGGAAAATGCGGTGTTGATCGATGTCGTGAAGGAATCCTACCAGCGGCTGGCAAAACTGGCCCTGGCGAAACTGCCGGCCTTGCTGCGGGTCGACGAAGACATTCCGCCTTCCGGCGAAAGCTGGGCGGCACGTAAGACCACCAAGGCGCAATACGACGCCATGCGGCGCATAACGCGCGACATGCCCGCAACAGAAATCATAAAACGTTTCAGATGTTTCGACGGAATCTATACGCCCTTGGACGCCGATTTCGTGCCGGAGAATTGACGGCTGGCCGCGCCCCCTGGGCCGCTTAACAAAACCTGCGGTCAGCTCGAGGTCGCGCCGACCGATTCAAGGCGCTCGCCTTCATGGTCGATCAATTCCTGGGTCTTGCGCAGGGCGTCGTAGTAGCGCTCCGCAGCGACCAGGGAGCGGATTTCGGACAGAATTTCACCGGCGCTGGGCGCGGCCTGCATATAGTCCTGCTCGAACCCGCGATAGAGATCCAGATACTGCGCCCGGTCGGTGTCGAAAAGATAGGCGCATTGCAGCGCGTAATAGACCCTGCGTGCCGGAGACGTCGCTTCTTTCTCGCTCATCACTTCCTTGCGGCGCAGGATGTCGACGCGATTGTGCAGGATGATGGTCGTCGCCTCGCCACCGTTTTCGATGACCGCACCGTTGATGATGATTTTTTCCTTCGAGGGAAGTTTGATGCGAAGTGGCATGGCTGGATTGTCCTTCTACGATCCGTGGCATTGCCCCAGGCGGGGCCGTTTTTCATCGAACGCCTGCCCCTAGACTATGGGGGCGATCCGGCCTTGTGCAAGATCCTGAGCGATATTCGGTAGAGGAATGCAGATTCTTTGCCAGATTCCCTGTCAATTTGGACTTCAACGAGAAATTCCGAGTGAATTTCGCCCGGAAACGGGAAACGGCGCGGGTTTTTTCGCCCGCGCCGCCCCAACAATACTAGATCATGACGGAATCGGTTCAGCGGGTGATGAGCTCCGGCCCCATCATCGCGGTCGGCAAGAATGTCGATATCCAGGGCACATAAGTCACCAGGATCAGGAAGACGAACATGATACCGACGAAGGGCAGCGCCGCCCTTACGACCTGCATCACCGACATCTGCGCAACCCCTGCCGTTACGAACAGGTTCAGCCCCACCGGCGGCGTGATCATGCCGATTTCCATGTTCACCACCATCATGATGCCGAGATGGATGGGATCGATGCCGAGTTGGATCGCAATCGGGAAGACGAGCGGGGCCACGATCACCAACAAGCCGGACGGTTCCATGAACTGACCGCCGATCAGCAGGATGACGTTCACAACGATCAGGAACAGGATCGGTCCGAACCCGGCGCCGAGCATGGCTTCAGTGATCATTTGCGGGATGCGTTCTTCGGTCAGCACATGCTTCAGGATCAGCGCATTGGCGATGATGAACATCAGCATGATGGTCAGCTTGCCCGCTTCGAACAGGGCCTTTTTGGTGTCGGGGTGCCAGAAGATGGACAATACCCGCACCACCATGGCCCCGTCCCGGTGGCCGGCCGCGCTGAACGGTCCCATATCCCGATAAACGAAATTGGCGATGATGAAGGCATAAACGGCCGACACAGCCGCCGCCTCGGTCGGCGTAAAGACGCCGCCATAAATGCCGCCCAGGATGATGACGATCAGCATCAAGCCCCAAATGGCGTCGCGGGCCGAGCCTAGGACCTCGCCCCAACCGGCCCAGTCCTGCGCCGGCAACCCTTTCCATTTCGCGGTGATGTAGATACCCGCCATCAGCATCAGACCGGCGATGAGGCCGGGGATGACGCCGCCCAGGAACATACGGCCGACGGAAACGTCGGTCGCCGCGGCATAGACCACCATCACGATGGACGGCGGAATGAGGATGCCGAGCGTCCCGGCGTTGCAGATGACGCCCGCGGCGAAGTCCTTGGTATAGCCGACCTGGCGCATGCCGGCGATAACGATGCTGCCGACCGCGACCACCGTCGCAGGCGACGAACCGGACAGGGCGGCGAACATCATGCAGGCGACGACGGAGGCAATCGCCAACCCGCCCTGCATATGACCGACGAGCGCGATTGCGAAGCGGATGATCCGCCGCGCCACGCCGCCGGTGGACATGAAGGTTGAGGCCAGGATGAAGAACGGAATGGCGAGCAACGTATAATGCCCGTGAAACGCCGAAAACAGGGTCTGCGCGACCGAAGCCAACGAGCCGTCGGAAAAGGCCAACAGGAAGATGACGCTGGACATGCCGAGGCCGATCGCGATCGGCACGCCGAGGAAGAGCAGCGCGATGACGAGCGCGAAGAGAAGGACGACTTCCATGGCTCAACCCTCCTTGTTGATGGAGGCGGCGGAGTCGATATCCGTTTCCTCCACTTCATGGCTGGCGATGATCAGGTTCGTGTCACCCATCAGGATCCGCCACGTCGCCTGTACGAAACGCCAGGTCAGCAGAGCCATGCCCAAAGGGAGCGCGAAATAAGGAATGAAACGCGGCATCTTTTCGTACCGTTCGCCCTCGTTCAGGACGTCGGCCAGAAACTGCAGGAATTCCGGCATGGGTACGTCTTCCGTTTCCAGGAAGGCGCGGGTCGTCGCGAAGGGATACCAATAGTCCCAACTGCCCTTCAAAAGCAGCAGACTGAACACCAGGCAGATCACGGCGGCCGCGAGCGTCACGAAACGGCGCGTCGGCTGCGGAACCATGCCGACCAGAACGTCGACGCCCAGGTGCAGGTTCTTCTTCACGCAATAGGAAACGCCGATCAGCACGAGCCAGGCGAACAGGAAGACGGTCACTTCCAGCGCCCATAGGATGTTGCTGTTGAACAGATAACGGGCAATGACGTTGCAAAAGGTCAGCAGCGTCATCAGGCCGAGAAGAACCGCTATGATGGTCTCCTCGATCGCGTCGATGCGCCGACCGAATGTGGATTGTTGTCGATCGCTCATGGTTTCCTCCCCCACGGAACCCGGGTCGTTTCGCCGCCGCGGGTTCATGCGATGTTTCCGGCGCGCCGCCCCCGGCGACGGCCTGTTGCCGACGCCCGGAGGCCTGCGCGGTGTCCAGCCCGGTCCCACCGGCCGGATAGTCCGGCCGGCGGCACGAGGCCAGGACGGATCAGTTGGTGGTGTTGGAAGCCTCGGCTGCGCTGATGATGTCTTCGCCGATGTCGTCCGCGAACTTGCCCCAGACGGGTTTCAGGGCGGAGACCCATTGCTTGCGCTGGTCGGCCGTCAAGGTCCGCACGACGCCGCCGGCTTCGACGATCTTCGCCTTGTTTTCCTGGTTCACCTTGAAGGACTCGGCGTTCCGCGCTTCGGTCACTTCCTTGAGGATCGTCGCCAGTTGTGTCCGCACATCGTCGGGCAGACCGTCCCACCATTCAGTGGAGGTCACGACCAAATAGTCGATGACACCGTGGTTCGTTTCCGTCGTGCCGTCCTGCACTTCGAAGAACTTCTTGCCATAGATGTTGGACCAGGTGTTTTCCTGACCGTCGATAACCTTGGTTTGCAGCCCGCCATAGACTTCCTTGAAGGACATCTTTTGCGGGTTGGCGCCAAGCTGTTCGAACTGCGCGACCAACACATCGGATGCCTGAACGCGGAATTTCAAACCTTCCGCGTCGGACGGGACCAAAAGCGGCTTGTTGGCCGACAACTGTTTCATGCCGTTGTGCCAGAAGGCGAGACCTTTCAGCCCCTTGCGGCGCATCGCGTTCTTCAGCGTCTCGCCGGTCTCGGAATTCTGGAACCGGTCGACGGCGTCGATGTTCTCGAACATGAACGGCAGGTCAAAGACCCGGAACTTCTTCGTGAATTTCTCAAACTTGGACAGCGACGGCGCGGCCATTTGGACATCGCCGTTCAGCATGGCTTCGAGGACCTTGTTGTCGTCGTAAAGGGTTGAGTTCGGGAAGACCTCCATGCAGGCCTTGCCGTTCATTTCCTCGTTCACGCGCTTTTCCAACAGGGACGCCGCGATCCCTTTCGGGTGCTTGTCCGTGTTCGTGACGTGGCTGAATTTGATCTTGATTTCGCCGTCTTCGCAGGAGGCAAAGGCCTGGCTGGAAACGGTGGAGGCAAGAATGGCGGCACCGACGGCCGCCGCCGTGACGAATTTACGCATTAGTTTCTCTCCCGAGTGTGGTTCTGCACCTGTCCGGCTCTTTCCGGACCGGCGTTATGGCCACTCCAATGGCAATGCGCGTACCAATTGCCGCAGATACGGCGGAAACCGGGAAAACTTATCTTAAGCTATTGATTAAACTATAAGAAAACCACAAACCGGTATCGCGCCTCGGCTTTACGAGAAACCTGATTGGGTAAGGAACGAAACATACGAAGGATTTCGTGTGTAACCGATCACCCATTTTTCGAAACCGGACGCAACAATGTTACGCCCCGTTTCAGCCGCGATCGACGGAGATGCCGTATTTCCGCATCTTGTCGTACAGGGTCTTCCGCGAGACGCCCAAGGCTTCATACGTATCCTTCAAGCTATTCCCGTTCGATCGGATGGCGTTTTCGATCAACCGTTTTTCCACCGCTTCCATCTGCTCGGTCAGGCCGGGAGGCGGGGCGTCGCCTTCGCCGTCTTCCTTGACCTCGCCGAGCGCGCCCAGGCCCGCCCCCAAGGCATAACGCATCGCCGCGTTCTGCAACTCGCGAACATTTCCCGGCCAATCGTGCGTCAACAATGCGGAAATCGCCCCCGGCGTAACCTGGACAAGCGGCTTCTTGTACTTTTCGCAGGCCTGGTTGACGAAATGCTGAAACAGCAGGGGAATATCGTCCTTCCGGTCGCGCAATGGCGGGATCGCCACCGAAAGAACATCCAGCCGGTAGAACAAGTCTTCGCGAAACCGCCCCTCGTCGGACAATTCCTTCAAGTCCTCTTTCGTCGCGGCAAGTACACGTACATCGACCGGAACCTCGTCATTCCCGCCGAGCGGAATGACGCAACGATCCTGCAAGACCCGCAGCAGTTTGATCTGCAGCTCCATCGGCATGCTCTCGATTTCATCCAGGAACAGCGTCCCGCCATCGGCGTGCTGGATACGCCCGATCCTTTTCTTCACCGCGCCTGTGAATGCCCCCGGCTGATGTCCGAACAATTCGCTTTCGATCAGGCTTTCCGGCAGGGCGCCGCAATTGATGGCGACGAAACGGCCTTCCCGCCGGGGGCTTGCTTCATGCAGGCTGCGGGCGACCATTTCCTTGCCCGCCCCGGTTTCACCAAAGATCAGTACGTCGGCGTCGGTCACGGCATAGTCCGCAATCCGGTCGCGCAGCCGCGCCATCGCCAGCGTCCGCCCCAACAAGCGCTGCTCAAGCGCATTGCCTTCCCCGATCGCGGAGCGCAGCCGGCGGTTTTCCAGAACCAATGACCGTTTTTCCAAAGCGCGCCGAACGGCATCGACCAAAAGATCCGACGCAAAGGGCTTTTCCAGAAATTCATAGGCGCCGTCCCGCATCGCCTGCACCGCCATCGGGACGTCGCCGTGACCGGTGATCAGCACAACGGGTAGATCTGGGTCCACAGCGAGGGCGGAGGCCATCAGTTCCAATCCGCTGGTCCCGGGCATTTTAATATCGGTCACCAAGACGCCCGGCCAAGAACGGCCGATACGGTCGACAACCCCTTCGGCGAAAGCGAAAGCCTCCACTTCGATCCCCGCCAGTTCCAGGGCTTGAACACAGGCCGTGCGCAAATGTTCTTCGTCGTCGACAAGAAAGACGGGTCCGGTCACGCGCCCTCTCCCTCGCCGCCTTCGGCACGCCGAAGCCGGATCGTGAACACGGCGCCGCCTTCCGGGGCGTTGGCCGCTTCGATGGACCCGCCGAATTGGTTCACCAGACCGTATGTGATCGACAGTCCAAGCCCCATCCCTTGCCCCACTTCCTTGGTCGAAAAAAACGGGTCGAAGACGCTGGCCATGGCATCGGCGCTGATACCGGGACCAGTGTCGCGGATGCGGATCAATACCTGGCGGTTTGCCGTTTCGGCATCGATGACGATCCGTTTTTCAGCCTTCCCCTGCATGGCGTCCAGCGCATTGGAAAGCAGGTTCAGAAAAACCTGCTGAAGCCGCACCGCGCCGGCAACAACCACCACGTCCTCATCCGGCATGCGAATGTCGATCGCGACATCTTCCGCGTCGGTTCTGGATTGCAGCAAGGCGATACTCTCGTTTATCGCCGCCCGAAGCGGGGTCGGCCGCAGGTCCAGCGGTTCCTCCCGGGCATAGGTGCGAAGGTTCCGGATGATCCGCGCCATCCGCTCCGTCAATTCGGCTATACCTTCAAGGTTCTTGCGCGCGGTGTCCGGACGGTCCCTGTCCAGAAAGCTTCGCGCATTGTCCGCATAGGACCTGATTGCCGCCAGGGGCTGGTTCAATTCATGGCTCAGACCGGCCGACATCTGCCCCAGCGCCGCCAGCTTGGTCGCTTGGACAAGGCCGGCCTGCGCTTTCTGCGCTTCTTCCTCGGCACGCTGTCGCTCGCCGATTTCGCGCTGCAACTCCACGTTCGCACGGGTCAGTTCATTTGTCCGCGCACGGACCCGCCGTTCCAGTTCCGCATTCGCCTGTTCCTGCATGGCGATCCGTTCGGATACCCTTCGCCGCCGCTGGTACAGGGCCGTCACCCCCAGAAGAACACTGGCGAGGAAAACGGCGGCAACCGCCAACCCCAGTTGAACCTGGGTTTGGACATGATCTGTTCGCGCAAGAAGCAGAACCCGCCAACCTGCTTCCGCCATGGCGATTTCCTGCATCAGGAATTCGTCGCGGGCGCGTCTTCCCGGACCGCCCTCTACGGCGACCGTCGCGCCACCGCCGTCCACCCTGTGCTCGACGGTCAACCCCAGAGGCGCCAGATCCTGACCAAGGTAGCGTCGCATGGTCTCGAGTGTCAGGCGGGCTTCCTGGGAGAGCGGGCTTAGCGTCTTGAAACGCCAATCAGCGTTACTGCTCATAAACACGACGCCCTGGTCATCGACCACAAGGATTTCGTGATCCGTGCTCCGCCAACCGAGTTCATGCCGGCCGATGTCGAGCTTGACCACGACCGCGCCGGAAACCGTCTTATCGTTGCGGACCGGAAAAGCGAAATAGTAGCCGCGCTCTCCGGATGTTGTGCCCAAGGCGAAATAACGGCCGAGGCTGCCCTGAATGGCGGTCTTGAAATAGGGGCGATAGGAAAAGTTTTTACCCACGAACGGCTTGTCCGAAGCCCAATTGCTGGCCGCGATCGTCAGGCCCGTATTGTCCATCAAGTAGGTGTCGAGAGCGCCCGAAATTGCGTTTATGCGTTCAAGCTCCAGATTGGCGGAACGGATTTCCGTCTCGGTTCGCGCCCCCGTCAGGACAGAGTGGAAGCGCGGATTCTCGGCCAGGACCTGAGGCAGGTAGCGGAATTTGTCGAGATCGCCGCGCAGGTTTTCGACGATCAGGTTCAACGTGTTCCGGCTTTGCTCCCCGATCTGATCCAGGCTGATCTGCCGCACCCAATACGCCGTCTGCCACAGCACGGTGCCGGCGGCCAGCACAAGCAACAGCGCGAGCGTAACCTTACCCGCATGGGGACGGTTCTCGCTTTTCGCGATGCCGGAAATAGATGCCCGCCCCAGCCCGATTGCCATGCATTTGTCCCAGAAAACCTGATATCCCCGATCGCCCGGCATAACGGGCTGACCAGGAATTCCTCGCCTGCGATGATACCCCGATACCAGCGCTAGGCAATCGAAGCGACCTGCCGCCAGCAGGAACCCGGAAACACAACTTGAGATCAGATCAAGAGGACGACGGATCGATGCCTTCGCCAAATTCGCCGTTGCGGATTTTTTCCGGCAGACGTTCCACCAGCAGGGCTGCGCCTTCGCGACCGAGCAACCCAACGAAAACGCTCACTGAAAGGGCCAGCAGGGATTCATGCACCACCCGACTGGGAACGCCTTGGTTTTCGCTTGCATGAATGGCTTCCATCAAGCGGACGATGGTGTCGCGGCGTCCTTGTGCGACGTCGTTTTCCGCCATCTGCTCCGGGCCCTGTTCCGGCGTCTGCCCCGCCGCATTCGCGCCGCTATCGGCATCAGGATTTTGGTCGTTGCTCATCTGAGGCGCTCCATCTTCCATCCGTTCCCTGGCATGGAGCGAATTCTCGTTAGCCGGCGTATCCGCCATATCGGTCCTTCAACGTTCCACTCCGTCAACATGCGGTCAAAACACACTGACCACGCGACAACGCTAGCGCACCAAATCGGGCTTGGCCAGGATATCCCGGATAACGCGGTTACCGAAAGAATCCTGCTCTCTTCATGAATCCTTGAATTTCCGCCTCTTATAAGCTATTTTGAAGGTAGAGATGGGACGTTTTCCCGGTAGAATACCTTCCGTTCGCCCCTGCGGCGGACCGGTAATGACAGAAAACACCATCGGTTGAGGGTCTTGGCGCTTGGTGCCGGATGGGACCTTTATCACGGAGTATGGCAGAAGCTTTCCGGAGGTAGAAATGGAAGTTTCCCTTAATACAAACCCTGTTCCATTGCCGCAGCAGCAGCAATCGAGCACCCCGCCGAACCCGGCCGCCGAGGCCGGTGCCGTACCGACATTGCAGGCAACGCCGAACAATGTGGTGACAGCGGCCGTAGCGCCGACGGAAACAAATGTCCGCGACGATGATGCCCTGCGCCGCCAAGGCGGCAATGGCCGGGAAGGCGGCGTCGCGTCCTTGCAGGATCTTGAACTGAACGGTTTGAGAACCCGTGTCGGTTTCGATGCGGAAAACGAAACCGTGTTCCTGGAAATTCTCCAACCCCGTACGGAAGAAGTCATTCAACGGATTCCGTCCGAAGGATTGGTGCAGTTCCTGAACGAGCAGTTCGATCAACTGATCGCAAACGCGAATTCGGACGGAACCGCCGTCGATACATCGGCGTAACGGCTTTCCTGTTTTTCGTTGCCCGCCGCCGGCTGAACGTGTTTTGCCGGGTGGGTTTTTGCGCGCCCACGCAGCCCCCTCCGCATCCGCCCGACTTATACAGACCGCACTTGTAACGCCTGCTCTCCATGGCGTACGGCGCCCAAGGGAGCGCCCAGACGAGCGCCCAGGCGAGCGCCGTGAGGACTGGCCCTGGAACCGCCGGGGCAGTTTTTTCCTTACCCGGCACAAATCGGTAGGAATCTTCGCGCCATTCCCTGTCCCTGCCCCCGGATACCGGCCCAGCCCACGCCACCATGACCGGTAACACCCTGAAATAACGTTTGTTTTTCCTGACCTGAAAACTGGCCCGCCATTTGCTGATAAGGCGTCGGAATAAACCGTCAGGAGTTTGCGATGAGCACCGGGGCCGTAGATCGGGTCAATGACGCCGCCGCCACCGCGCAGCAACAGAAGACCAAGAACCAGGGCAAATCGTCCAGCAAGTCCGATCTGTTCGCGACGCTGGTACAGGGCCAGGTTCCGAGCAATATCGTCTTCACGCGCGTGGACAAGCATCTGGACGTGCCGCAGACCGCGAAAACGAATGACGATGCCGTCCCGGTAACGCCGGCCCGCGATGAGCGCCCGGAAACCGAGGCCGATCCCGTCGAGACATATGAAACCAGCGCCGCCCATGAGCCGGCCGAGCCAAAGCGGACCGACGCCGCACCGAAACCGACAGGCGGCGGGGACGAAACCGGCCAGGCCGAAGCAAATACGGACACAGCGGCAGCGGCCGACGACACCGCCGCGCCGGCCAAGGATGGCAAGGGCACGGCCACGGACGCCTCCACCGCCGCCGCGCAGAACGCTGCCGTGACGACAGACCCGACGGATACCGTGTCGAAGACCGTCGGCAACGAAGCCGCCGCCGTGAAGCAGCAGGCCGCCAATACCAATGCGGCCAACAAGCCCCAGGACGTCAACACCGATACGAAAGCCCAAAGCAATCTGGCCGGCCAGGATGCGGATCTCGCACAGAAGGCCGCCAACGCCGCAAAGGGTAAAGTCAGCAAGACCGAGCAGGCCGTCGCCAAGCCGAACAACGCCCTGGCGTCGGAAACGACGGTCAATGCGCAGTCCGCCGCGGCCACGCAAACGGCCAAGCCCGCCCAGAATGGTGAGGGCCGCCCGACTGCCACGCAGCTCGCCAATGCCGCAAGCGATAGCGAGACCCCTGCCCCGGTCAATAAAGGCCTGGCGAAGGCAAATGCCAATGGCGCCGCGACCAAGGGCGCGGAGAAATCCGGCGCGGCCAATCAGGCCGGAACCAATGCCAATGCCAACGCCGCAGCCACACAGAACCCGGCGGCGACCGCCTTCGACCAACTGGTCGCAGCCGCCGCGCAAAATTCGACCGGAGCACAGCCGACCAACGCGACCGTCCAGAATGTCGGCTCATCCGCCGCCGATCCGGTCACGGGCGCCGGCACCGTGCAGAATGCCCAGGCCAATTCGGCCGCCCGCGCCGCGGCACAAGCCGCCGCCGCCGCGAAGCCGAAGGTTCCGCCGCAAGTGGTTACCGATCAGGTCGCCGTCAATATCAACCGTGCCGCCGCCCAGGGCTTGGACCGCATCTCCATCCAGATGCGGCCGTCCGAACTGGGCAAGGTGGATGTGAAGATGGAAGTCGCGCATGACGGGCGCGTCACCGCGGTCATCACGGTCGAACGTCAGGAAACCTTCGACATGCTGCGCGGCGACTCCCGGGCCCTCACCCAAGCCTTGCAGGATGCCGGGCTGCAAGCCGACCAGAACAGTTTGAGCTTCAATCTGCAGGGCCAGGGCAGCCAGACCGCGCAAGACGGGTCGGGCTCGTCGGCCGGCAACGGCAGCGGCGATGCCTTGGCCGACGGTGAGGCCGGGGACGGCGACGCCATGCTCGGCCTTGGCGAAATGGCCCAAGCCGATGCGGATGGACATTACGATGTGCGCGTTTGACGGGATCGATACCACGGTGAGAACGCAAAGGACGGAAAGTATTTACCATGTCTGATCTTGAAGCAGTCGCATCACTGAGTACGGACGCCACGACGGCATCCCAGTCGCGTTCCAGTATCAGCGCCGACTTCAACAACTTTCTGCTGATCCTGACCACGCAGTTGCAGAACCAGGATCCCTTGTCGCCGACCGACACGCATGAATTCACCAACCAGTTGGTGCTGTTCGCCGGCGTCGAACAGGAAATTCAGCAGAACGGCAATCTGGAAGAATTGATCGCGCTGCAATCGGGCAACCAAGCCATCGGTGCCTTGAGCTATATCGGCCAGGAAGTGGAAGCCGAAGGTCAGATCTTCAACATCGAGGAAGGCGAAGGAACCACGCTCGGCTTCGAGTTGGAAGACACGCCCGACACCACGGCGATCACCGTGACCGATATTGCCGGCAACATCGTCTTCATCGCTTCGTTGGAGGATGTCGATTTCGGCTACAACACGTTCGAATGGGACGGCAAGGACATCACCGGCCAGGAAGTGCCCTCGGGCATCTACTCGTTCCAGATCAATGCCGTGAACGAGGACGACCAGCCGATCGACGTGAAGCATTCCACAACGGCCATTGTTGATGGCGTTGAGTCCGACGACGAAGGCACATTCGTCACGAGCGGCGCCTTGAGCATCGCATTGGATAAGATTTTCGCAGTACGACCGGCACCAGAACCGACGGTCGATGACGGGGCTTGACCCGATTGCCGATACGGCCGTGGAGAACCGCGCCGACACTTCAGCAGAAGCCGTTTCGATTACCTGAATGTTCTTTGCAAAGGCCCGCACCAAGGGAAACGAGCACCGGTGAACGCCTTTGAACGCCGCTTCGACGGAGGATAGATAAATGAGTATTTTCGGCGCATTGCGATCTGGGGTTTCCGGTCTTTTCGCACAGAGCCAGTCTCTTGCCACGACCGCCGACAACATCGCGAACGTCAATACGACCGGCTACAAGGTCAACCGTATCCAGTTCAACACGCTGGTTACGAATTCCGCGTCGACGACGTTGTTCTCTTCCGGCGGTGTGCAAAGCCGTGTCGCCCGAGATAACGACATCCAGGGTCTGCTGGCCGCATCGGCAAGCGCCACCGACCTGGCCGTTGTCGGACAGGGCTTTTTCACGGTTACCGACGAGGTGACTTTCAACGAGACCAGCGGCCGTTTCGAACCGACGGGGAACATTTTCTTCACCCGCGCCGGTGAATTCCGCACCGATCAGGACGGCAACCTGGTAAACGCGGCCGGCTTCTTCCTGACTGGTTGGCCCAGAAACGCCGCCGATACCGGCTTCGAAGTGACGACGGTCCCGAACGCCTTTTCCGCGGTCAACACGTCCTCGTCATCCGCCGTGGCGACACCGACGACGGAAGTCGAGATCAGTTCGAACCTGCCGGCGGCCTCCGCGACCGGCGATTCATTCGACGTCGCGCTGCAGGTCTTCAACCGCCAGGGCGGGCAGCGGACACTGACGGTCACCTTTACGAAGAATTCGGCTGTCGACACCTGGGACGTTTCCGCGGAACTGGTCGGGGGTGGACAATTTGTCGACATCGATGTGAACGATGACGGCACCGATCAGTCGGGTTCTTTCGACACGACCGGCGACGGGTTGCTCGACGACGACGAACGCGCCGTCATTCCGGATGTCGGCGCGGCGGGATCGAATGCATCCTATGCGGCGGCCGACCTCGATCTGGAAGCTCTTGTGGGAACGCGGGCGATCGCGTCCTTGGGCCAGATAACCTTCAACGCGGATGGTTCAATCGCCTCCACGACCTTCAATACCGCAGCCGGTGACGTCGCTTTCGGGAACGCCACGACATCCGATATGAACTTCCTGGTCGACTTCGACGCGAATTCCGGCACCGATGACGATTTGGTTCCGATCACCTTGAGCCTGGGCACGATCAACGGCACGGACGGGATGTCCCAGTTCGACGGTGCCAATGTCATCAACAACCTGGACCAGAACGGCCGCCAGTTCGGCTCCCTGACCGGTGTGACGGTTTCCGACGACGGTATCGTCACCGCCCTGTTCGACAATGGCGTGACGCGAGAGATCTTCCAGGTTCCGATCACCACCTTCAACAACCCGAATGCCCTGACACCGCTTTCCGGCAACGTCTTCATCCAGACCGACGCCAGTGGCCAACCGGTGCCGCGTGTGGCCGGGACCGGCGGTTCGGGTGCGATCTCCCCCTCCACGCTCGAACAATCGACCGTGGACATCGCCGATGAATTTACCAAGCTGATCATCACGCAGCGGGCTTTCTCGGCCAATACACGCACGATCACGACGGCGGATGAATTGCTGGATGAATTGATCCGGACGATCCGATAGGAACCGATTGCGTTTCAACCGGCCCTGCCGGATTGGCGAATATTCGGACCTATGGGCCGGCCCTTCACAGGGCCGGCCCATTCCTGTTGCGGTCCCCTTACGGTCTTGTCGGCGCAGCGCGCCGCGAAACGCCCGGCACATTCTTCATCATTTCTTTCGATTTTCGGGCTAAGGTTAACCAATTGCGTTTCCGCATCCACATTGCGGCTATTGGGATACGATAATACCGTTGTCTTAAATGCCTGTTTCCAAACAGTTTTCCGACCTTTGCCGGACTACAGATAGAATTTAGATAAAATTTTAGATAATTTATACTTTGTTAACCATTCCGCCGTAAGATCATCATTGTCAGGCACGAGTAAGCCAGCGACGATGAGAGACTGAGAGAAAAAATCACGGGACCAGGAGGGCTGATATGACCAGCCATTTCAAAATGGACCGCGATGAAGAAGAAGCCCATTTAAAGGCAGACACATCCGTCGTTCAATTTCCCGGCGCGGGGAGCGCCGAACAGAACCGACCCCAAGGCCAAACCAGGACCAATGGTCCGGGCCTGCCACCCCCTAACCTGAGACGCTGGACGTCGCAGTACAAGCAGGCCGTCGTGCTTGCGGTACATGGCGGTTTCCTGACGCGGGCAGATGCCTGCAAGCGCTATCGGCTGACGACCGAGGAGTTTCAGGACTGGGAGCACGCGTTGACCCGGCATGGAGCGGCCGGGCTCAAAGTCACCCGCCTCAGCGGGTTGCGCCGCGTGGACAGGCAGAAGGCCGGCTGAAGGGCCTTAAGCCGCCATTCCCCAACAATCATGCGTGCCGATACGCCCGCAAGCCGGGCCGCGCGCCCTGATTCATCATCACGCGACATCGATCGAGAGGCGCGGAGACATGGCAGTTACACGGTTTTACTTAGTGGGTTTTTCACGCCCGCCGTCAACCCAAGGATTTCCCAAGTATTCAAAAGTAAAGCTAGGCGATTTTTGCCTATTTTCTACTTTGATCTCTTTAGCAAATCACATATCGTTATTTTGGGAGATCGTACAGGAGAGGCGAATTGGCATTGTGAGAGGTGCCTTCGCGAACAAGTTCACCAGGGAACCGGCTAACCGGGGGCTCGGTGCATTCGCGCAGGCATTCATTGCCGATTCAGCGAACGCGACAAGCGTTCAGGGAGAGGTATCGTGAACGGGTTAGTGCAGGTTTTTCAGAATTTAGGCCCCACGCGGGTTGCCGCCATCGGCGGCGTCGCGGTTTTGTTGATGGCGTTCTTCATCTTCATGATGACACGCCTCACATCTCCCGACATGCGGTTGCTTTACGGCGATCTCGACCAATCGGACGTCAATCAGATCATCACCCAGTTGACCGCGCAGAACGTTCCCTTCGAGCTGCGCAATCAGGGAACCGAAGTCATGGTTCCCGCCGATCAGGTCGCCCAGTTGCGCCTGAGCATGGCGGAAATGGGGTTCGGCGGACGCGTCCTGGGCAACGAACTATTCGACCGCGAACAAAGCTTCGGCACGTCCAGCTATATGCAGCAGATCACCACCCAGCGCGCCTTGGAAGGTGAGTTGGCGCGGACGATCTCCTCTTTCAACACCGTCAAATCCGCCCGCGTGCATCTGGTTCTGCCGCAACGGGAATTGTTCACCCGCGAGGTCCGCGAACCAAGCGCCTCTGTCATCCTGCGCATGCGCGGCGGGCAACGGCTGGACAAGCAGCAAGTGCTCGCCATTCAGCATTTGATCGCGACCGGCGTCGACCGCCTGAAACCCAACAACATCACAATCGCCGACGACCGGGGCACGCTGTTGGCGCGCGGCGGTGACGAAGAAGGCCTCGCATCCGCCCAAACCGACGAGTTGCGCACGGCCTACGAAAACCGGCTGGCGCGCCGGATCGAGGAATTGGTCGAGCGCACGGTGGGGATCGGCAAGGTCCGTGTTCAGGTCCAGGCGGAAATGGACATGAGCCAGGTGGTTCAGAACATTGAGACATACGATCCGGAAGGTCAGGTTCTTCGGTCTTCGGAAAGCATCGAAGAAGCGAACAACGTCAACGAGGCCGGCGAAGACGCAGTAACGGTCGGCAACAACCTGCCCGATGGCGGCGGGGAATTCGGCGCCGGCGGCGGTACGTCCGAAAATTCCAGCCGGGTAGAGGAACGGTCCAACTTCGAAATTTCCAAATCGATTACCAATACGGTCCGCGCCCCCGGCGAGGTCGAGCGCGTCTCGGTCGCCGTCCTGGTCGACGGCACCTATGACGTCACCCCGGTCGAAGGCGACGGGGAGCCGACCCGCGCCTATGTCGCACGCACCGAAGCCGAAATGCAGCAGATCGAGGTCCTGGTCAAAACCGCCATCGGTTTCGAGGATGGCGTGGATTCCGTGGAAGTCGTGAACATGCCTTTCGCCGACCCGATCGGCTTCGACGACGGCGGTGCCGAGACCTTCTTCGGTCTGACCGGGCCGGACATCCAGCGGATCATCGAGGTGATCGTGTTGGGTGGCGTCGGCCTTTTGATCGCCCTGTTGGTGATCCGCCCGCTGGTGTCGAAAATCTTCGAAACCTCGGCCGTATCCATATCGATGGAAGAAGACGAGGCAGCGCCGGCGCTTATCACCGATCAGTCGGGCGCGCTTGTCCCCGCCCCGGCCGGTGGCGGCGGTATGATGATGGCCGGCGGCGATGCGGAAGAAGATCCGGAAAGCATGATCGACATCGCCCATATCGAGGGCCGCGTGAAGGCGTCTTCCATGAAGAAGATCGGGGAAATTATAGACAAACACCCAGAAGAGGCCGTGGCGATTCTCCGCAACTGGATGTATCAGGAAGGCACCTGATCGCTGTCGCGCAAGGCTTCGGCCGACCATTGGCGGCCTGGACGGTACATGGATGAGAGGCAGACCGAGGAAAATGAAACGTAACATTCCCTTTCCAAGCGACCGAGAGTCGGGGACTGTGGGCGTTGCGTCATCGTCCCGGCCCGCCGACTGCCGGACCCGGGGAGCGGAAATTGGGCCGCGCACCGGGTTGCGCATAGGGCCGTGTATCCTGGCCACTGAAACAGACGGAGCCGCCTTCGGGTAACTGACATGCGGGTAAGAGAAGACTATCGGGGTCTATCGGGGCCGGAAAAGGCCGCCATCATGATGTTGGCGATCGGGGAGGACTATGCGGCCCGCCTGTTCGGCATCATGGATGACGAGGAAATTCGCGAGATTTCCTCTTCGATGGCCAACCTCGGCACCGTCAGCTCGAACGTCGTGGAACGTCTGTTCGTCGAATTCGCGGAACAGATTTCCTCCACCGGCAGTCTGGTCGGTTCGTATGAAAGCACGGAACGCCTGCTGGGCAAGGTGCTCGACGCCGACCGCGTCAACCAGATCATGGAAGAAATCCGCGGCCCCGCCGGCCGCACCATGTGGGACAAACTGGCGAATGTGAACGAGGTCGTCCTCGCCAATTATCTGAAGAACGAATACCCGCAGACGGTCGCGGTGGTGCTCTCGAAGATCAAGGCCGACCACGGCTCGCGCGTGCTGGCTGCCCTGCCCGAGAGTTTCGCGATGGAAGTCATCATGCGCATGTTGCGGATGGAAGCGGTGCAGAAGGAAGTGCTGGACGATGTCGAGCGCACGTTGCGCAACGAATTCATGACCAACCTTGCCCGGACCGCGCGCCGCGACAGCCATGAAGTGATGGCGGAAATGTTCAACAACCTGGACCGCAACACGGAAAACCGGTTCATGACCTTGTTGGAGGAACGCAACCGCGACAGCGCCGAGCGCATCAAGGCGCTGATGTTCACCTTCGAGGATCTGCAGAAGCTGGATCCGTCGGGCGTTCAGACGCTGCTGCGCAATGTGGACAAGGACAAGCTGGGCATCGCGCTCAAAGGGTCCTCCGATCAGATCAAGGAGCTGTTCTTCGGCAACATGTCGGAACGCGCGGCGAAAATCCTGCGCGAGGATATGGCGGCGCTCGGCCCGGTCCGTCTGCGCGACGTCGACGACGCGCAGATGGAAATGGTCAATCTGGCCAAGGACCTCGCGGCGCGCGGCGAAATCGTCATTTCCGAGGGCAGCGCCGAGGACGAATTGATTTACTAGCCGATCGATCGGTCGGCCAGCTGTGGAAACAAGTTCCGGCAGGGAAAAGCCGGATTGGTTTGAGGCATTATGAGACCTGCAACGGCGAAACCATTTCTGTTCGAACAGTCCTTCGACGAGGAGGCGATGCAGCGCGCCCGCGAACGCAAGCGGCGCGAGAAGGAAGAGGCTGTTCGCGCCGCCGAACTGGCCGAACAGAACCAGACACCGCCGCCGCCGACCTTCACCGAAGAGGAGCTTCAGGCGGCCCAGGCGACCGCCTGGCAGGAAGGTCACCAGGCAGGCATTGTCGACGCCCAACAGAAACAGGAAGCCCAGACCCTGAGCCTGCTGGAAAACCTCAGCGCGCAAATCAGCGGCATGCATGTGCATCAGGACCTGGCGAATGAGCGGATCGCCGCGGAAATGACCGGGTTTTCCCTGGAAGTCTGCCGGCGCATTCTGCCGAGTTTTGTGGACAGTCACGGCGGCGAGGAACTTCGCGACTTGCTCGCCGATTGTTTGGAAAAGATCACGCCCGCAAGCCGAATTCTGATCACGGTCTCGCCGGATTCCCTCGGTCTTTTGGAACCGCAGGTCGACGTCCTCGCGGCGCGCAGCGGTTTTGAAGGCCGGATGAAACTTGTAGCCGACCCCGCCCTTGGACCGACCGACCTTGTCGCGGTCTGGGACGGCGGCGGCATGCACCGGGTCGAAAAGGACATCTGGAAAACCATCGAAGCGGTGGTGGAACGCACCCTGGCCGCGGCCCCGCCGTTGCCGGAGATGCCGGCCGAAAACGCCGAGCCCCCCGAACAGGCTGAGCGAGCGGAGCAATCCGCGGCACCAGAAATACAGGAGCCGTCGCGCCCGGAAAGCGACCAAGCGGCTGCCGACGAGTCCTCCGCCCCTGCACACGAACCGGCGGCGGATGGCATAGCGGAAACAACCGTTTCCGAGGAGGACCAGAATGTCTGACGAATCTAAAGAGTTTAACCTCAACGAATTGGAAGAAGGCGAACAGAGCGGAGAGCCGCTCGACCCGCGCGCGGCGGAGCTCGTCGCGCCGACAGGCGCCCGCGACCTCGAGGCCGTTTATGAAATTCCGGTCCAGGTTTCCGCTGTTCTGGGAAAGGCCCATATGCAGGTCAGCCAGTTGCTCAAACTGGGCCGGGGCGCGGTGGTCGAACTGGACCGCAAGGTTGGGGAAGCCATCGATATCTACGTCAACAACCGCTTGGTCGCCCGTGGCGAAGTCGTGGTGGTCGACGACAAATTGGGCGTCACCATGACGGAAATCATCAAGTCGGATAAGACGGGCGGATAATGGCAACAGATCTCGAGCGCAGTGCTGAACGCGGACTGAGCCAGCCGACGGCGGGAAGAAGCGCGGTCGATTTGGCGACCGTCCTCGGCATTCTCGCCGCCGTCATACTGGTCGCGGCGGCCATTGTGCTCGGCGGATCGCCAGGGTCGTTCCTGGACGGCCCTTCGGTTCTGATCGTCTTCGGCGGAACCTTCGGCGTCACGACGGCCTGTTTCTCCGTCTCCGATATGATCAGCTCGATGAAGGATGTTGGACGGACCGTGTTTCGGACCCATCACGACGTCCGTGCCGTCGCCATCCAAATGCTGCAGGTGGCGCAGGTCGCCCGGTATCGCGGCATTCTCGCGATCCAATCCTATCTTCCTGTGTTGGAAGGGCAGCCGATGTTGGTCCAAGGCCTGGGCATGGTGATCGACGGGACGTCGGGCGATGAAGTCGAACGCATCATGTTGCGGGAAGTACAGGCCCGTGCGCAACGCAACGCGCGGTCGGTCAGTATCCTGCGCAAGGCGGCGGAACTGTCGCCCGCGATGGGGCTTATCGGCACGCTGGTCGGTCTGGTACAGATGTTGAGCAACCTGGAAGACCCGGCCACCATCGGCCCCAGCATGGCCGTGGCGTTGCTGACCACCTTCTATGGCGCTTGCCTGGCGAACATGGTGTTCAACCCGCTTGCCTCGAAGCTGGAACGCAACGCGGCCGAAGACATGCTGACCAACCACCTTTGCGTCACCGCGGCCGCCTCGATCGGGCGGCAGGAAAATCCGCGCCGGTTGGAGATGCTGTTCAACACGATGCTGCCGCCGTCGCGGCGCGTGGACTATTTCGGATAACGATGATGAAAGAAGCCTTTGAAATGATGAATCCGCAGAAACGGATCATCGAATACCTGGACGGGATAGCGTCATGAAGTTGCTGATAATCGGAAGCCTCGGCGGGCATTTGAGCACCGCCAGCCAGATCGCGATGAAACGCGGGGCGAAGGTCACATCCGTCAACAATATCGAAGAGGCGCTCAGCACGTTGCGGTCAGGCTATGGCGCAGAAGTCATCATGGTCGACGCGCGGATGAATATCGCCGAACTCGCCGGCGCCCTGGATTCGGAACGTATCTCGGTCGCCATCATCGCCTGCGGGATCGAGGGAACATCCCCGGAAATCGCCGTCGCGTCGATCAAGGCCGGCGCCAAGGAATTCCTGCCCTTGCCGCCGGATCCGGAATTGATCGCGGCGGTTTTCGAGGCCGTCGCCGAGGAAAACCACGCCATCATTCACCGCGACCCGGCCATGCGTCAGGTCCTGAAACTGGCCGACCAGATCGCGCCCAGCGAGGCCTCGGTCCTGATCACCGGGGAATCCGGCACCGGTAAGGAAGTGATGGCGCGTTATGTTCACGCCAAGAGCAAACGGGCATCGGGCGAATTCGTTGCATTGAACTGCGCCGCCATCCCTGAGAACCTTCTGGAATCGGAACTGTTCGGACATGAGAAAGGCGCCTTTTCCGGCGCGGTCGCCCGACGGATCGGCAAATTCGAACAAGCGAATGGCGGCACCCTGCTGCTGGATGAAATCAGCGAAATGGATCCCCGCCTTCAGGCAAAACTGCTGCGCGCCATTCAGGAACGGGAAATCGACCGTGTCGGCGGCGCGAAGCCCGTATCCGTGGATGTCCGGCTGCTGGCGACTTCGAACCGGAACCTTGAAGACGAGGTTTCCAACGGCAATTTCCGCGAGGATCTTTATTTCCGGTTGAACGTGGTCAACTTGCGGCTTCCTTCCTTGCGCGAGAAACCGCAGGACATTCCGGCCCTGGCGGAACACTTCGCCGCCAAATACGCGGAGTCCAATGGCATGCCGCCGCGCCCGCTATCCGCGGCTGCCATGCAACGCCTGAAGCAACATCACTGGCCGGGCAACGTGCGGGAGTTGGAAAACGCGATGCATCGCGCCGTGCTGCTGGCCCAGGGCGACGAGATCGGCGAAGAAGCCATTCTGTTGGGCGCCGGGCCGACCCATAAACAACCGGTGCCCGCGGCCAGCCAGGCCGAAGCGCCGACCGAGGTTGCGTCCGCCAATTCGGCGCCCGCCGGTTCCCCATCCCCTGCCCCCACTGCAATTGAGAAAACGTCGGCGGCACAGGGCGCAGCAGACGGCCAGTCCGCACCATCGGCGCGCATGGTCGGCAAGACGGTCGCGGAAGTCGAACGCGATCTGATCATCGACACCTTGCAGCATTGCCTGGGCAACCGGACCCATGCGGCAAATATTCTGGGTATTTCCATCCGTACCCTGCGCAACAAGCTGAAGCAGTATTCCGAGGAAGGAATGGCCGTCCCCGCACCGGGAGACGGTTCGGCCTAGCATGCCTTTGAAACGCCACCCCATTCAGCCACGCGACGGGTCGTCCTTTTTAACGGGCGGCCCTTCCCGCTTCCATAACCGAAAATTCGGATAGGGGAGACGCATGGCCGATACCGAAGGAACACCGCAACAAACGACCACACCGCAGAACGCCGCCGCCGGTGCGGCGCCGGGCCCGGGTATGGGCGACCGGTTGCGCGGGATGAATTTCCACAAGGAAATCTTCCTGCCGATCGGGATCCTCGCGATTCTGATCCTGCTGCTGGTGCCCTTGCCGACCCCGCTTCTCGATTTCGCGCTTTCCATATCGATTACGTTTTCCGTCGTCATTCTGTTGACGGTGGTCTTCATCAAATCGCCGCTGGAATTGACCTCCTTCCCGACGATCCTGCTGATCGCGACGATGTTGCGTCTGGGCCTCAACGTCGCATCGACCCGGCTGATCCTGTCCGAGGGACATACGGGAACCGCGGCCGCAGGCCGGGTCATCGAGGCCTTCGGGTCCTTCGTGGCGGGCGGGAACTATGTCATCGGGATCATCGTTTTCGCGATCCTCGTCATCATCAATTTCATCGTCATCACCAAGGGCGCCGGCCGTATCGCGGAAGTCGCGGCCCGTTTCACCCTGGATGCGATGCCGGGCAAGCAAATGGCGATCGACGCCGATCTGTCGTCGGGCCTGATCAACGAAGACAGCGCCCGGAAACGCCGCAAGGAATTGGAGACCGAAAGTTCCTTCTACGGCGCCATGGACGGTGCCTCCAAATTCGTTCGCGGTGACGCGGTCGCCGGTATTCTGATCACCTTCATCAATGTCATCGGCGGCATCATCATCGGCGTGGTCCAGCAGGGCATGACGATGGCCACCGCGGCCGAAAACTACACATTGCTGACGATCGGCGACGGGCTGGTCAGCCAGATCCCCGCCCTCGTCGTCTCCACCGGCGCCGGCATGTTGGTCACCAAGGCCGGGGTCTCGGGCGCCACCGACGTCGCGGTCTTCGGCCAGTTGACGAACTACCGGATGACGTTGTGGATCGCCGCCGGACTGCTGCTGCTTCTGTGTTTGATCCCGGGACTGCCCGCCTGGCCCTTCGCCCTTCTGGCGGTAATGTGCGGCACAGCCGCATTCCTGCTGCAACGCCAGGATCGGGACGAAGCCGTCGCCGCGCAAATAGCGGAAATGGAAGAAGACATTCCCGTCGCGCCCCCGGAAGAGCCGATTTCCAGCGCCCTGCAGATCGACTTGATCCGCCTGGAACTGGGCTATGGCCTGCTGCCGCTGATTAATGCGAATGAAGAGCACCGCCTGACCGACCAGATCAAGGCCCTGCGCCGGCAAATCGCGGGCGAGATGGGCTTCGTCATGCCGGCGGTCCGCATTCAGGATAACCTGCAACTGCCGGCCAATTCCTATGTCATCCGGATCAAGGAAATCGAGACCGGCCGCGGCGATCTGCGCCCCAACATGCATCTGATCATCGATCCCCGGGGCGAGAAGATATCCCTGCCCGGCGAAGCGACCGTGGAGCCGACCTTCGGCCTGCCGGCCATGTGGGTCGCCGACAACCAGCGCGAAGAGGCGATGTTCCGCGGCTATACGGTGGTCGACCCCTCGACCGTCGTCGTTACCCATATTACTGAAATCGTAAAGGACAACATGTCCGAATTGTTGTCCTATGCCGAAACCCAGAAACTGATCGACGAGTTGCCCGACAGCCAGCGCAAACTTGTCGATGACCTCATCCCGACGCAAATCAACTTGGGTGGCGTGCAGCGCGTGCTGCAAAATCTGCTGAACGAACGGGTTTCGATCCGCGATCTGCCGACCATTCTGGAAGGTGTTTCGGAGGCCGTCGGCTATACCCGCAACGTCACCCAGATCACCGAACATGTCCGCGCACGTCTTTCCCGTCAGCTTTCCGACGCCAACACCAACGAAGACGGCGTCGTGCCGCTGATAACGTTGACGCCGGAATGGGAAGAGACATTCATGCAAAGCGTGGTCGGCCAGGGCGACGAACAGCATCTGGCCATGGCCCCCAGCAAATTGCAGGAATTCATCAGCGGCGTGCGCAGCGCCTTCGAACGCGCCGCCATGAACGGCCAGACGCCCGCCTTGCTGGTCAGTCCGCAGATCCGCCCCTTCGTCCGGTCGGTCATCGAACGATTCCGCCCCGTTACCGTGGTCCTGTCACAGAACGAGATCCATCCGAAAGCCAAGATCAAGACGGTGGCCCAGATATGACGGGCTTCGGAGACAGCGTACCGGGTTTGACCGCCTGCCTCAGCCGTCGCAGAGTTCATGGTCAAACAGAATCGATGGCGGACCGCAATGCGCCTTAAGACCTTTCACGCGAAATCCCTGCAGGACGCGATGACCCTGGTGCGCGAGCAATTGGGGGATGACGCCATCATCGTCGCCACCCAGGAATCCGGCGGCCCGCAGGGCGCGCGGGTCACTGCCGCCGTCGAGCAGGCGGATGACCCCTTCGAGGCGCTTGGCGGCGACATCGACGTGATCGAAGCGATCACCGAGGCCCTTGAACGTCACGGCACGCCGCCGGAACTGACCGACAGGCTGGTTGACGAGGCCTCGATGCTGGAGGAGAGCGACCCGGTCAAAGCGTTGACCCATGCGCTTGCCGAAGTATTCCGGTTCGACCCGCTGCCGGAGGATACCGACGGTCGCCCCTTGATCCTGATCGGCCCGCCCGGGGTGGGCAAGACGGTCGGCTGCGTGAAACTGGCGGCCCGCGCCGCCTTGAAGGACCCGGGCACGGAGGCCCTGATTCAGGACGAGACGGACGGGCGCGTGGCGACCAACCGCCTGCCGGTCCATCTGGTGGGCGCGGACAAACTGAAGATCGGCGCGATGGAGCAATTGGCGCTCTACGCGGACAAGTTGGGCGCGAACATGATCGTCGTCAGCGACGGCAAGGTCTTGTCCAAAGCCCTGAAGAAATTGCCGCCGGACGAAGTGATCGTGATCGACACGCCGGGCACCAACCCCTTCAACCTGGAGGAATTGGCCCATATCGTGGAACTGGCCGAAGCCGCCGATATGGATCCGGTCCTGGTGCTGACCGCCGGGCGCGATGCGGAGGAAGCCGCCGACCTCGCCAAGGCGTTCCGGCCGGCCGGCGCGACCCGGCTTTTGATAACCGGATACGATATCGCGCGCCGCCTGGGCTCCATGCTGGCGGCCGCAGTGGCAAGCGACCTCGCCCTGTCGGATATCGGGCGGTCGCCGCGGATCGCGGATGGGTTTCAGCCGCTGGACGCCGCGACCTTGGCCCGGATGTTGCTGCCCAAACCGAAAAAAGCACCCCAGAAGCAGACCGCGTCATGAGGATAGTCGATAGCAAATTGAACCGCCGCGCGCGGAAAGGGTTTCATCATGAGTGACGCCAGCCAAAAGGCCCAGCTTGCCGCGATCGACGGCAGCCGGATGATCGCCGTGGGCAGCGGCAAGGGCGGTGTCGGCAAGACCTGGTTCTCGATTACGCTCAGCCATTGCCTCGCCCATCGCAAGAAAAAGACGTTGCTGTTCGATGGCGATTTGGGCCTGGCGAACGTGGATATCCAACTGGGCCTGATGCCGAAACGGGATATCGGCGAAGTGGCGACCGGCAAGGCATCGCTGAAAGCGGTGACCACGCATTACGACGCCGGCGGGTTCGATATTCTGGCCGGGCGGTCGGGCGGCGGCGCGCTGGCCACCTTACCGCCGCCGCGGCTGCTGCGGATTCGGCAGGAATTGTCCGATTATTCCAAGTATTTCGATGCCGTGGTGCTCGATCTGGGGGCCGGCGTGGACCGGACGGTTCAGATCCTGGCGGCCCCGGCCCATCTCTGCCTGCTTGTCATCAATGACGAGCCGACCAGCCTGACCGATGCCTATGCCTTCATCAAACTCGCCCATCAGGCGGGCACGCATGATAACATCCAGATCGTCGTGAACATGGCCGATAACGCCGCCGCCGGTAAGAAGACCTACGAGACATTGGCGAAGGCCTGTACGAATTTCCTGAAGTTCACGCCGCCCCTGGCGGGGGTAATCCGCCAGGACAACAAGGTTAGGGAAAGTATCCGCGCGCAAATGCCGCTGATGACACGGTCGCCGAACAGCGCCGCGGCCTCGGACGTGGAAGCGATCGCCGCCAGGATCGACCTGTAGGACGGCGGCGGCCCCATCACCGGCACGCGCGGTCGAGGTGACCGGAGCATGAGTTCGTCCATCAACCTGCCGCCCAGCGGACAAAGCCAATCGGCCCAGCCGCTACCGGCCGGGCAAACCTCTTCCCCTGCCGCCATCCTGCGCGCCGATGCGGGCGTCTCGCGCGCTCTTGCCGGCGGCGCGCCGGTCCAGGGCACCGTCACGGGGTCGCCCACAGCCGGTCAAATCGCCGTTCAAACCCCGGCCGGGACCGTAACGCTTCAAACCACCGCGGATATCCCGGTGAACAGCCAGATCACACTGCAAGCGGGCAGCGCGGAGGGCCAGGTCCGGCTGGCGCTGACGCCCGCTCAACCGCAATCTCAATCCCAAACCGCTGCCGCCAGCCGCCCGCCCGCCGTGGTCACGACATTGACCCAGGGCGCGACGGTGACCGCGACAGCGGTCAATCCGCCGGCAACCACCCAGCCGCAACCGCAACAATCCCCGGCTCCGCAAGCTCCAGCTCAGCAAGCCCCAACTCAGCAAGCCCCGACGTCGCAACCGGCCACACCGCAATCCGCATCACCGCAAAGCCCGGCTTCGCAAAATCAGGCGCCCTTGCCATCGGCGCAATCAACCACATCGGCCCAATCCAACGCACCGGCCCAATCCTCCAATGCGCCGCAAGCGGTCCAGCCCTCCAGCGCCGCACCGCAACCGACGGCAACACAACCGCCCGTACAGACACAGCCGACGCCCCCACAGCCGCCGGCCCCTCAACAACCGCCGTCGCCGACCCAATCTTCCCCTGCGCCGGCACAGCAATCGGCGCCGCCATCCAACCAAGCACCGGCCCCGCCGCCGCAAGCCTCACCGCCACAAGCTTCACCGCCGCAAGCATCCGCGCCGCAAGCGCCGCAGCAACCTGCGCAAACCGCAACGCCGCCACAATCTACACCGGCACCGCCACCCGCACCGGCACCATCGGCGGGCGCGCCCGCGAACACACCGCCACCAGCGCCGCCAGCCCCTGCGCCGCCCCCTCAACAACCGCCGTCGCCCCCGACCACGCCGCCGCCTTCCACGCCCGCGCCGACGCCGTCAACACCGGCATCCCCTCCGCCCGGTAGCCCGCCCCCAATTTCGACCGGTTCGGGGACCACCGCCCCCACGCCGACGGGCGGGTCGACACCGGCGGGTCAGCCGCCCCTTCCGCCGCCCTCGGGAGGCCAGCCCGTCCCCCAGCCGGCGGGCGGCGGCTTGCCGCAACAACCCGTTCCCGGAACCGTGGTCAGCACCTCCCCCTCGTTGAGCCGCGTCCTGATCGCCGGCCAAACCGTGCCTGGAACCGTCACCGCGTTGACGCCCCAGCCCCCTGCTTCGGCACAAGCGGCGGGGGCGCAGCAGCCCGGAACGGTGACCGTGCAGACGACCTTCGGGGCGATCACCTTGCGGCTTCCCTTCCCGGTCCCGCTAGGCGCGTCCCTGACGCTTTCGGCAGGGGCGCAAGGGCCGTTGCAAACGGTTCAGGTTAGCGTCGGCGTACAGCCGGGCACCGGTGTCACTGTCTCTGGCCAGACCTCGGGCCAAACCCCAGGCCAAACCGGCGCCGCGCAGCCCGGTATCGGCGGTGCGGCAGCGGGCAAAGCCGGCCAAACCATCGTCGGCGCGCAAGCCCCGAGCGGAAATACCGCCGCGACAGCGACCGGCGCCGCGCAGCCGAGCGCCATCGCGGCCGGGTCGACCGTGCCCATCCGCCTCGCCACCATTCTGCCGCCCGGCACGCCCGCCCCGGCACTCGCGGGGTTGAGCAATTCCGCCGCGCCCGGATTGCCGGTATTGATCGGCTCGGTCATCGGCGAAACCGCGTCCGGCGCGGCATTGGTTCAAACGCCGATGGGACATTTCAGCGTCCCGGTCGGGGCACGCCCGGTTCCAACCGGCACCACCCTGGTTCTGGAATTCCTGGCGGAACCGAACGCCCCGGCCGCGGGCGCCGGCGCCAATGCAGGCCCCGCCGCGGCCCGTCACCTTGCCGGACGGCCTTTCCAGGCCTTGCAGGAAGCCGTCGCCCTGTTGCAGCAGTCGGACCCGACAACCGCCCAACAAGTCGTGCAATCCCTGATCCCCAGTGCCGGCCCGCAATTGGGTACGGCCCTGCTGTTCCTGTTGCAGGCAGTCCGTTTCGGCGGCGCGCCCCGCTGGCTGGGCGGCGACGCGGTAAAAACCCTGGAGCGCGCCCGGCGCGGTTCGACGGAAAGACTGAACCGCGACTTCGGCGCGATGAAGGGCAAAGCCGTCGACAGTGCCGGCGGCGAGTGGCGCAGCTATCAGCTTCCGATCTCAATCGGCGGCGAGATCGAGGCCTTGAAACTCTATCTGCGCGATCGCGAACAGCAGGGGCAGGACGGCGACAAGGACAAGGTCAAACCGGGGCAGCGGTTCATCATCGAGGTGAATTTCACCCGCCTTGGCCCGTTCCAGTTCGACAACCTGGTCGACAAGAAACATATCGACCTGATGATCAGAACCCACAGCGCCTTGCCGCAGGATATGCGCCGCGACATCCAAGCCCTGTTCGCCGATACGATCACTGCTTTGGGCATGACCGGTCAGGTCGGCTATCATGTGGTGAAGAGTTTCGACCTGAACGCCGTCGGCAACGAAAATGGGGGCGCACGCGGCCCCGACGGCACGCATGAGGATCTGAGCATATGACCGACACACCGTCCGGCGGCAATCCGTCCCTTGGCCCCGATATCGCGGCGGATATGGAAACCGACGACGAGCGCGTGCTGCGCCAATCCTCCATCGCGACCACGCCGAACCCGATACCGCAGACCGACTATCTGTGCCACCTGTCGGGCAAGCTCACCTCATCGGGTGGACAGACGATCACGGTCGAACTGCGCTATGTTCCGGACAAATGGATTTTGCTCCCCGCCGCCCTGGCGGACTATCTGCACGCGCTCGCCCCGCCGGACCGCGAAGCCCTTGAGCTGACTGCGTCGCTCGTCATCGACGACCTGAACAATCAACTGGTCGCCCGCTGGCTTCAGATCACGATGAGCGGCCCGTCCGAAGCCGCGACCGACATTACGGCGCACCGCATTCTTCTGGAAGACCGCCAGCCGCAATGGGATAACCCGGCGCTTTTGCAGCGGATCGCCGGTTTCTGACCGGACCTTCGACAAACTTACAATTGATCCATAAATCGAAAGTGTGAATTACCTGCGCTTTATTGCAGTGCACACGGAAACCAAGTAACGCGACGCAGTTTTTCAAATATTGAAACAGAAACGTCACAGTAATTGCCTAAAAGTGACGTATAGTCGCTGATATTATTCCATACCATGTAGCGTAGCAGAATTTTCACCCTGGCAATGGTATCGAGGCACCAATCCATGTACGCGAACGCACCGGAATATGCGGGCGACCCTTTGCGGTTCGCCGACCGGTTGCTCGCCTGGCTGACGGAAGCGGGGGAGCCGGTCGCGGCCGAACATGGTCTGTCGCTGCTCGACCACAGTCTTCAGACCGCGGAACTGGCCCGGCGGGAAAACGCCCCGAACCATGAAATCGTGACCGCCCTGCTGCACGATACCGGCAAAATCCTGCTTGAACATCAGGGCCCGGACGCCGCGTCCGCCGCACCCCGGTGCAGTGAGAAGATCGGCGCGGCGTGGCTCGCGCGTTATTTCCCGCCGGCGATCTCCGAACCCGTCCGCCTGCATCAGATCGCCAAGCGCTGGCTTTTCGCCCTCGACAAAGGCTACCGGGACACGTTGAGCGACGAGGCTTTCCGGGCGCTGGCCGAACTGGGCGGCCCGATGGGCGAAAAGGAACGCCAGCATTTCGAGCGCCACGAAAGCTGGAGCGCCGCCGTCGCCCTCGCCCGACGTGACGACATGAGCCGCATGCCCTTGGCCGACCGCCGTTCCGGCATCCAGGACTACCGGCAGGCCGTCGCCGATTGCCTCTCTCCCCAGAGTTCGATGCAGATCAGCAGCCGTGTTGCGTAACGCCGACGACCACCGTTATTCCGTACGCCAAACTGTCGGATAGTCTTCGCCGCTATACTTCTCCCCATCCGCGAAACCGGGATCAGTGGTTGGGATCGAGACCTCCCCCTTTCGTTTCAGGTAGCGCGCGTCGCCGCCGAGCCAGCGTGTCGCCAGCGCCCGGCGGCGGCCCTTGTGCGGGTTGCCCGGCGCGCCGTGGACGATCATGGCCTCGATGACGAGGCATTAGCCTGTATCCATCACACACTTTAGAACCGGCTATTTTTTTCCAGAATTCACGGGCGAAAGGATGAGACGCTTTACATCGCCGTTTTCGAACTCGCACGTATAAATAAACCTAGAATTGTCCGTAGCGCTGCTGGTGTTTTGCAAACTGCAAGTCCCTTCCAAATAGATCTGCTGCCGCTCGTCGCTCATAAGCTTTCCATAAGATATGATATTGCAATGCGTAGTCTCGCGAAGCATTGCGTTGCACTTTCCGATATGTCTTCCTTCATAGGTATCTCGGTTCATCTTCGGCAGTTGGCCCTGTGGGTTCCCTATCCCCTCAGGCAACAAGAACAGCGCAACCAAAACGGCTCCACCGCAAAGTCCCATAAGCCACAGCAGGTATTTCATCGACTCACCATTTTGGTCTTTCAACGCGCGGGAATTGCTTCATGAAGTCAAATTGCGGTGACAGTTCACTACTCAGACATCCCTCTCAACCAACGCCTAAAACCCACCGTACCTTTCATCGCTATGCCGCCCGCCAAACCGTCGGGTAGAACTCACCCCGGTACCGCTCCCCATTGGCGAAGCCGGGATCGGTCGTCGGGATCGAGACCTCCCCTTTTCGTTTCAGGTAGCGCGCGTCGTCGCCGAGCCAGCGTGTCGCCAGCGCCCGGCGGCGGCCCTTGTGCGGGTTGCCCGGCGCGCCATGGACGATCATGGCCTGGAAGACGAGACAATCGCCGGGCTCAAGCGCGAAAGTGAGGATACGGTAGTCTTCCCGGTGCCCTTCGATATCGGGCATCGGCGGCAAGCCGGTTCCCTCATACGGGCTGCCGTCATCGAAGTGATAGGGGTTGTGCTCCGGCCAGAGATGGCTGCCGGCAACGTATTCGACGGAGACATCTTCCGGGACGGAATCGAAGGGCACCCAGAGGGAGGCGACCTGCCGGCCGGAGACCGCCCAATAGGGCTGATCCTGATGCCAGGGGGTGCGTTCCGCCGTGCCGCCTTCCTTCACCAGCAGATGATCGTAAAGAAAGGTCGATGTCTTCGACCGCATGATGCGGCCCGCGACCTCCCCCGCGGGACTTTCCAGCACGAATTTGCGGAAGGCCGGCTGACGCTGCCAGACATCCAAATCGCCGAAGAACCGGCCGCCCGTCGCGGCATTCGCATAGTCTTCGGCATGAGGCCCCGGATCGGCCATCGCACCGTCCACCGCGCCCCGCATCAAGTCGATCCAATCCGGGCTGAAGACGCCCCGCAGACAGGCGACGCCGTCGCGCTCATAAGCCGCGATTTCCGCATCCGTTATATCGAGCGAAGCAACCAACCGAGCCTCCTCCCAGTCCCTTTCCGCCAGTTTGTCACGGCACGCATCTATGTGGAAAGACGGCCCATGCCCATTCAGCTCGCCACCGCAAACTCCCTGGCCTGTGCGGTAAAAAATCCAGCCCGCAAAGAAACAGTCGGCGGAACAAGCGTCGGAAGACATCTTGACAAAACTAGTTTTATAGTTATTTTGTCTTGCATGACGATGACCAGCCCCAATGCACGTGCGCTTGCCGCCCTCGGCCATGACGCGCGATTGTCGATTTTCCGGCTTCTGGTGAAGGCGGGCGATACGGGTTTGCGCGTCGGCGATATCGGCGACCATCTCGGGCTGCCGCCTTCCACGCTAGCGCACCATCTCTCCACGCTGGTCGATGCGGGGCTGGTGCTACAGGAAAAGCGGGGACGCGAGGTCTTCAACAAAGCGGATTACCCGGCCATGCAGCGCGTCGTGGGTTTTCTAACATCGGAATGCTGCACCGGTGTGGTGATCCGCAGTTCAATGGACGCAGCGTGATCGGACACGAACATTTTTTTGCCCGGAAATAACCGGAATTCTGGAGATTTAGTGATGACTGACACAACGCTTGCTTCAAATGGCCCGTTGTCCGCGCTAAAACATATATGGCAGGACCACCGCGTTTGGCTCGCCTCCGCGATACTCCTCTTGGTTCTCGCTGCATTCGATAGGTCACAAGCCGCCGACAGCGCGCTCTTCGCGGGCAACGCTCTCCTCCACACGGCGCCCTATCTCATTCTGTCCATCGCCATCGCGGCCTGGGCCGGCGCAACCGGGGCGGACAACCTGATCGCCCGTGCCTTCACCGGCGCGCCGATGCTGATGATTTTGTTCGGGGCGTTGGCCGGCGGATTGTCGCCCTTCTGCTCCTGCGGTGTGATCCCCCTGATCGCGGCGCTGTTGGCGATGGGTGTGCCGCTTTCCGCTGTTATGGCTTTCTGGCTTGCTTCGCCGATCATGGACCCGTCGATGTTCGTGCTGACCTCCGGGGTTCTCGACGTGGAATTCGCGATCGGCAAGACGGTTGCGGCAATCGGACTTGGCCTATTCGGCGGCATCGTGGTGCTGCTGCTGTCCCGCGGCGGCATGCTTGCGGAACCGCTGCGCGAAGGCGTCGGAAACGGCGGCTGCGGCGGGTCGAAGATGCGGGCGCCCAAACCCGTTGTCTGGCGCTTTTGGGAAGAACAGGAACGGCGTACGAAATTCGCCCGCGAAGGGATCAAGTCCACCCTGTTCCTCGCCAAGTGGCTGTTGCTGGCCTTCCTGCTCGAAAGCCTGATGTTGGCCTGGGTGCCTGCCGAGACGGTCACCGCGACCCTGGGCGGTGAAGGTCTGATGCCCATCGTCACCGCGACTTTGGTCGGTGTGCCGGCCTATCTGAACGGCTACGCCGCCCTGCCGCTGGTCGGCGGCTTGATCGAACAGGGCATGGCGCCGGGCGCCGGCATGGCCTTCCTGGTCGCCGGCGGGGTCACCTCCATCCCGGCGGCAATGGCCGTCTGGGCCCTGGCACGCCTTCCGGTCTTCGCGCTGTACATTGCCCTGTCGCTGTCAGGCGCCTTTGCATCGGGACTGCTGTTTCAACTCTGGCAGCATGTCTAACCCAAGCAGGATTTGAGCGGATCAAGTCACTCAACGAAACGTAACGCCGCCAGCCTTTGCCCCCAGCAGTTGCCCCTGCAATTGCTGGGGGCTTTTCCTTTATGGGACAGGCCGCACAGGATGACGGACGGCGCGCGCCGTCTTGCCCGCCGCCCCCCTACTCCCTAGTCTGTCGCCAAATAATTTTCGTTCCTTGGGAGGACAGTTGAATGGCATCGGGCGCTTCCGGAAGCCGCCGGTCGGTTGGCAGTTTTGACTATATCGTTGTCGGCGCGGGATCGGCCGGTTGCGTGCTGGCCAACCGTCTGACGGCTGACGGCACCAAGCGCGTCTTGCTGCTGGAAGCGGGCGGCAAGGACGACTGGTACTGGATCCATATTCCCGTCGGCTATCTGAAAACCATGCACAACCCGCGCACCGACTGGTGCATGATGACCGAGCCCGATGAAGGTCTTGGCGGCCGCGCGCTGAACTATCCGCGCGGCAAGGTGCTGGGCGGCTGTTCCTCCATCAACGGCATGATCTATATGCGCGGCCAGGCGCGCGACTTCGACCAGTGGCGCCAGATGGGCAATACCGGCTGGGGCTGGGATGAGGTTCTGCCCTATTTCAAACAGGCGGAGGACTTCCAGCACGGCGCCGACGAGATGCATGGCGAAGGCGGCGAGATCCCCGTTCAGGACGGAAGAAGCCATGTTGAAGTGCTGGACGCCTTCATGGAAGCCGCTATCGAACACGGCATTCCGAAGACCGAAGACTTCAACCGGGGCACGAATGAAGGCGTGGGGTATTTCCACGTCACCCAACGCAAGGGCCTGCGCTGGAGCGCGGCGAAAGCCTTCCTGCACCCGATCAAGCACCGCTCGAACCTGACCCTGCAGATCAAGGCGCAGGCCGAACGGGTACTGTTCAAGGACAAGCGCGCCGTGGGCCTGGATTTTTCCATCGACGGCGAACCGGTCACGGCGGAAGCATCCGGTGAGGTCATCCTGGCGACCGGCTCGGTCGGCTCCCCGCAATTGCTTCAGCTTTCCGGCATCGGGCCTGGCGGCGTGTTGCAGGAGCATGGAATCCAGGTCGTCGAGGACTCGCAGGGCGTCGGCCAAAACCTGCAGGACCATTTGCAGATCCGCACGGTCTATAAAGTGAAAAACACCAAGACGCTGAACGAGCGCGTCAACTCGACCTTCCAGAAGGCGTTGATGGGGATCGAATTCGCGCTGTTCCGGACCGGACCGCTGACCAGCGCGCCGAGCCATCTGGGCTGTTTCGCCAAGTCCGACCCGTCGCTGGAAACGCCGAATCTTGAATATCACATCCAGCCGATTTCTACCGACAAGTTGGGCGACCCGCTACACCCCTTCCCGGCCTTCACCGCCAGCGTCTGCAACCTGCGCCCGGAAAGCCGCGGCAGCATCAATATCAAGTCGCCGAATTTCCGCGACCAGCCGTCGATCAAGCTGAACTACCTGTCCACGCCGGGCGACCGCAAGGTCGCCGCCGATGCCCTGAAGCTGACGCGCAGGATCGTGCTGGAAACCGACCGGATGAAACGGCACGAGCCGGAAGAACTGATGCCCGGCCCGGAATTGCAGACCGAAGAGGAACTGGCCGCTGCCGCCGGCAGGATCGGCACGACCATCTTCCATCCCGTCGGCACCTGCCGCATGGGGAACGACACCGGCGCGGTCGTCGACGACAATTTGCGCGTGCGCGGTGTCGAAGGGCTGCGCGTGGTCGATGCCTCGGTCATGCCGACAATCACATCCGGCAACACCGCCGCGCCCACGATGATGATCGCGGAAAAAGCCTCGGCCATGATCCTGGAAGCGGCGAAGGGCTGATCCCCGCTTCACGCAGTTGTGTCACCGGGGGTTTTGACGGAGCGCCCCGCCGCTTCTAGCGTTCGCGAAACGACGATCCCAAAGGGAAAGGAAGCGCCATGAAGGCCGACGAGTTGCGCGCGCTGCAAGCGCCGATCAAGGAAAAATACCGTGAGAACCCGGAGGCCGCCCGCGTCGTCCTGAAGGCCGAGGGCCGGTTGGGCGAGGGCATCGCCTGCCGCATCGAAACCGGCAAGGCGATCGCGGAAGCGGGCCTGCACCCATCGACCGGCGGCGACGGATCGCAGCTGTGTTCCGGCGACATGTTGCTGGAAGCCCTCGTCGCCTGCGCCGGCGTCACGTGCAAGGCAGTCGCGACGGCGCTGGATATACCGGTTCGCGACGGCACCGTCACCGCCAGCGGCATTTTCGACGCGCGCGGGACCTTGGGCGTGGACAAGGAAGCGCCGGTCGGCCTGGACGCCATTGAACTGACATTCAAACTGGACGCCGACGCAACCGAAGAACAACTGGCCAGCCTGCACAAGCTGACCGAACGCTATTGCGTGGTGCTGCAGACCATTCGCGGCAACGTGCCCGTGGCGTCCTCTATTTCACTGCAATAGGGAAACGAAAGGGGCGCGTCAGGCTTTGATCTGGCCCCACAGGTCATAGTCGCCGGCTTCGTCGATTTCGACCTTTACCATATCGCCGGGCTTCACATCGCCGGGTTCATCGATGAAGACATTGCCGTCGATTTCAGGTGCGTCCGCGTAGGAGCGGCCGACCGCCCCTTCCCCGTCGACGCTGTCGATCAGGACGTCCAAGGTCTGACCGACCCGCGCGGCGAGGCGTTTTTCGCTGATCGCCTGCTGATGCGCCATGAAGCGGTCCCAGCGTTCCTGCTTCACTTCATCCGGCACATGGCCGTCCAGGTCGTTGGAGGTGGCGCCCGCCACATCCTCGTATTTGAAGCAGCCGACGCGGTCCAACTGGGCCTCGGTCATCCAGTCCAGCAGATACTGGAAGTCCTCTTCCGTCTCACCGGGAAAACCGGTGATGAAGGTCGAGCGCAGGACAAGGTCGGGACAGTCACGCCGCCAGGCATGAATGTTGTCCAAAGTGCGTTCCACATTGCCGGGCCGGCGCATGCGTTTCAGCACCTTGGGGCTGGCATGCTGATAGGGGATGTCCAGATAGGGCAGGATCTTGCCTTCGGCCATCAGCGGGATGACCTGATCCACATGCGGGTAAGGATAGACATAGTGCATCCGCACCCAGACGCCGAGCTCGCCCAAAGCTTCCGCCAAGTCGTAGAACTTCGCCTTGACCGGACGGCCGTTCCAGTTGCTCTCCGCATATTTCAGATCGACACCATAGGCCGACGTGTCCTGGGAGATGACGAGCAATTCCTTCACCCCCGCCTTCACCAGGCGTTCCGCCTCATACAGCACTTTTGCGGCCGGCCGGCTGGCCAGCTTGCCGCGCATGGAGGGGATGATGCAGAAGCTGCACGTATTGTTGCAGCCTTCGGAAATCTTGAGATACGCGTAGTGCCGCGGCGTCAGGCGCAGGCCTTCCGGCGGCACCAGATCGGCAAAGGGATTATGCGCGGGCGGCACCGCGTCATGCACCGCGCCGACGACCTGTTCGTATTGCTGCGGGCCGGTGACGGCCAGCACGTTCGGGAATTGCGACCGGATCAAGTCCTCGTCGACGCCCATGCAGCCGGTGACGATAACGCGGCCGTTCTCGTCCATCGCCTCCCCGATCGCCTCCAGGCTTTCCGCCTTGGCGCTGTCCAGGAAGCCGCAGGTATTGACGATGACCACATCCGCCCCGTCATAGTCGGGCGACAGCTCATAGCCTTCCGACCGCAGCTTGGTGATGATCCGTTCGGAATCGACCAGGGCCTTGGGGCAGCCCAGGCTGACAAGGCCGACTTTCGCCGGGGCGCTCGGCGCGGGGGCCGAATTTTGATGTGTTGTGCTCATGGCGCGGGGAGATAGGCCGAAAACCGCCCTTTGCCAATGTTTTTCGGCAAAACCGCGCTTACTGTCCCCGAACCGCGCGCAATTCCCGCTCGAACGCTTCGGGGTCGTCGGCGGCAACCAGGATCATCCGGCTTTCGAAATCGACCACGGCGCCGTCCCCGACGATCTTCATCGTCATGTCGGGTTGCAGGGTGAAAAAGACCGGCCCGGCAATCGTCTCATCATAGCCGGTATAGGATCCGGCCTTGTCCCGTTTCAGGCTATGGCCGGTGATCTTGCCGGGCGATACCGACGTCGCCGGCAGCAGGTGGTAACCGTCGACGGTGTAAATCCGGCCGCGATCGACCCTGAACCGCGTGCCGCCGGTAATGTCCAGCCGCCACACCCCGTCGATCGGCGCAGGCTTGGCCGGCGGCATCTTATCGACCGTTTGAAGAGAGTCCGGGAACAAGAAACCCGACGGTCCGGGCAGAGGATCGGCCATGGCAAGGTCGATATCCCCGCTGATGATCGAGGCGCGCGGCGCCGGCTGGACCGGTTGCGGTTGAACCGGTTGCAGCACCGGCGCCTCACCCGCCACCGGTTCGCCGCTGAAATAGAAATCGCCGATCAGCGATGAGGATTCCCAGGGTACTTGGCGCTTATCCGTCCGTTCCAGGACCTCGATCCGGACGCGTTTGAAAACGTCTTCCACCTTCAAGCCAGGGATTTTCATCGACCGGGCCAGCGCGCGCGTATAGGGGCTGTTGCTGCCTGCGCCATCTTCCGCGACACGGCCGGGCGCGGTCGAAAACGCGACCAGCGTGCCAGTCGGCGCGTCCATACGCGCCAGACCGCCGCCGCCGGACCGAGTGCCGCCTTCGAACGGGTTATTCCGGCAAGCGTCCAGCACCACGATATTCAGGCCTTCATACCGGTTCAGCGTTTCCAGAACCGTCGAGGCCTGCACCCCTTCGATCTTCACGTCCAGCGGATCGGAAATCTCCGCATCCACCGGGATCAGATAGTTCTCCCCGTCGATGCGGACGCCGTGGCCGGCGTAATAAATCAGCGCCACGGAATTCGGCGGCGCTTCTTCCAATCCTTGCCCGAAATCGACAATGGCGCGGCGCATGTCCCGGCGCGTGAGGTCCGTGTGCAGTTTCACCCGGAAGCCCAATCCGGAAAGCGTCTCCGCCATCAGTGCCGCATCATTCACCGGATTGGGCAATGGCGCCGTCGAATAGGCGGAATTCCCAATGACCAGCGCATAGCGTTCCGCGGCGAAACCCGAAAAAGGAAGGGCAACGCAGAGAATAAAAACAGCGAGAACTGTGCGGCGAAGACTTCGAAACATGCCGCACGCTAGCGCAAAATCGTTTCGGCGAAAACTGATCACAACAGCCTTTCGCCCGGCAATAACGGCCATCGGGTGGACAATTCCTGCCAAACCCGTTTTGCAGAGGGAGTGAAAAACCCTAAAGTGAAGTGCGGTATTACAGGAGTGCAAAGCCAATGTCGAAACGAACCGAGGACCTTTTTCAAAGGGTTTACGAGGCAAAAACCTCCCAGGAACAGGCGGCGGCCTATGCGGAATGGGCGGATTCCTACGACCAGGCGATGGCCGAAAGCGGCTACGTCTCTCCCCCGCAACTGGCAGCCTTGCTCGCGGAACATTGCACGCCAGCGTCCTCGGCGGTCCTGGACGTCGGCTGCGGCACGGGCTTGAGCGGTGTTGCCTTGAAGGATGCCGGCTTTGCCGAGATCGACGGCGCGGATATTTCCGACGCGATGTTGGCCGAGGCCGCCAAGAAGAACCTGTACCGCAAACTGGCCGTCGTCGATCTGATGCAAGGAATCCCGGAGCCGGACGGCACCTATGACGGCGCGTTTTCGACCGGCACCTTCACCCTGGGTCATGTCGGGCCCGAAGCGATTCCCGAAGTGATCCGGGTTCTGAAGCCGGGCGGGGTATTCTGCCTGACCGTCAGCGATCAATCCTGGATAGACCAGGGATATGAGGACAAGCTGCCCGCCCTGAGCGACGGTGTGTTCGAGGTCGCCGTCAACGAAATGCACGACCACGTGGTCAGCCACAACATGCAGGCCCATTTCCTGGCCCTCAAGAAGCTCGGCTGACCACGCAGTCCGCGCGTTACGGTTCGCCGGTTACGTTTTGCAAATCGAATTGCCGCCATCGGCGAGCATGGCGGTTCCGGTCACGAAGGACGCATCGTCCGACAGCAGGAACAACGCCGCCCGGGCGATTTCCGCCGGTTCGGCCATGCGCTTCAACGCGTGCAAACCGCTGATGAATGCGCGGGTATCGGCATCTTGAGGCGCCATCGCCGTCTTGGTGCCGCCGGGCAGGACGGCATTGGCGCGAATACCGTCAGCCCCATGTTCGACCGCCAGCACCTGGGTCAAACCGATCAACCCGGCCTTGGCGGCGGCATAGGCCCCCATGCCGGGAAAGCCGATCGTGTGGCCGACGAAGGATGAGGTAAAGACCAATGAACCGCCCCCCTTTATCTTCATGGCGGGAATTTGGTGTCTGGCCGCGAAGAACGCGCTAGTAAGATTGGTCGCGAGGACCGTGTTCCAGTTTTCGGTCGTCGTTTCAACGACCGGACCCAATTCGCCGACGGTGCCGGCATTGTTGAAAGCGCCGTCCAAGCCGCCGAATTCCGATACCGCCAGGCCGACGAGGTCTTTCGCGAAACCCTCCTCCTCGACATCGCCTGCGAGATGCACGGCCCGCCCGCCGGCGCCCCGTATCCGCGCCGCGATGGCTTGCAGGCGTTCTTCCCGGCGGGCGCCCAGGACGACATTCGCCCCTTCGGCAGCGAATATCCCGGCGGCCGCTTCCCCGATGCCGCTACTGGCCCCGGTCACGATGATGGTCTTGTTCTGCAATCGCATTTTCGATCTCTCTTGTTCGCAATGTGGAAGGCCACAGTGCTAACGGAGAGGTCGAGAGCGGGCGACCCGATACTTGCGCCCGATACTTGCGATCTAGTTTGGCGATCTAGTCTTGCGGTTCAGGGGCGGCGATCCGCATCAATCCATCGTTTTTGGAATTTCGTAATAGTCCCCGGCGAATTCGGTAAAAATGTTTTCGCGCAGCTTCAAACCTGTCGGTTGATCGAACGTCCCCGCGGCGATCGAAATCACGTCCTTGCCCGTCGGTTTCCAGAGCACATTGCCGCCGCATCGCGTGCAGAACCCGCGCTCGGCCGCGTCGGACGAACGGTACCATTTGAGCGTCTCGGATTTGTCGAGCCGGAAGTTCTGCAACGGCAAACGGGTCATCGCCACATGAAAGCCCGATGTTTTCTGGCACTGGCGGCAATGGCAGGCAACCACATCGTCGATCGGCCCGACGGCGGTGTATTGCACACCGCCGCACAGGCACGACCCCTTATATTCCCTGTTCTCTTCGGTCATAAAGATCCCTTGGTCTTCAATCGTTGAAGAAGGCGAAAGTGCGGACTTCCATGCTGACCCGCGGCGGCGCGCCTTCGGGTGTGCGCGGGTCTTCAAACGCGGTGTGCGGGGACAAGCGTGCCCGTCCGTCCCGCGCGCTGTCAAAGCCCTTGATCAGCACGATCTCGTCCGGCGTCATCTCCGGGTAATAGAACCAGCGCTGCCCCAGATTGTGGACCAATTCATAGATCTCACCCTGCCGGTCCCCGTAATCCAGAACGGTCTTAACCAAATCTTTCTCCCGGACGCTGCGGGCATCGGCCAAGGCAAGCGGCAAGGCCTGCACGACATTCTGGAACGGACGCCAGGCATTGACCTGAATATACCGGCCCTGAAGGCGTTTGCGACCTTCCTCTTCGCCCAGCAGATCGATCACCCGCTGCGGCGCGGAGGTTTCCGTATAGTCGTTATGGACATGGTGCACTGGCTTGCGCCCGTCGGTATCGTCACGGCCGACACGGATCGTATGGTCGAAGATCACGACCTTGTCCGCGCCGGTCTTGTCGCGGACCAGGGCTTCGATCTCAGGATAATAGACGGATTTGATCTCTTCCTCATCCTCCAGTCCCTTCAGCGCGGTGGGCACTGTGTAAAGCGCGAACCCTTCCCAGTCCAAGGCCGGACCGCGCGGGACCTGACGGCCGTTGACGATCGGCACCTGGCGAGGGTCGTAGTCGTAATTGCGGCCGTTGTCCCAGCCGATTTCGGCAATGTCGATCCTGGGGTTAGGCGTTGCCGGGTCGATGAAATTCAACACTGCGCTGACATGCGTCGGGTTCGACGGCAGGCGGGTCGATGATGGCGAGATACTATTCATAACGGACTCCTCGAACAGGGGATATTTAATTATTTCTTTCACAATTCTTGTGTCGGCAGGCATTACAACCCGCCTTGTTGTCCTATATTTCGCCATTAATGCGCCATTCGGCAAACGATCATTTCTTGGCATATTCGATAGTTTTACTTAATAATAAGTCATGTCCGATCTACCCCCCCTCAACAGTCTTCGCGCCTTCGAGGCCGCCGCCCGCCATTTGAGCTTCACAAAGGCGGCCCAGGAACTGCACGTCACGCCCGCCGCGGTGAGCCAGCAGATCCGGCAGCTGGAGGAGTTCTACGGCATCCCGCTGTTCAGGCGGACGACCCGCACGCTGATCCTGACCGAGGCCGCGCAAATGGCCTTGCCGGATGTGAAGGAGGGTTTCGAGCGTTTGACGGAAGCGAACCGCCGCTTGCGATCCGACCGGCACGGCAACCTGCTGACCGTCAGTTCCAGCCCGTCGATGGGGGAACGCTGGCTGCTGCCCCGGCTGGAACGGTTCCGGGCGCAGCATCCCGATATCGACATCCGCATAGACACCACGGACAGGCTGGCGGACTTCGTCAACGACCGGGTCGATATCGCCATCCGCTACGGCCGCGGAAATTACGACGGGTTGGAGGCGGATGTCCTGATGCAGGATGTCGCCTATCCGGTCTGCAGCCCCGCCTTGTTGGACGGCGACAAACCGTTGAAGGAACCGAAGGACCTGCGCCACCACACCCTGCTGCATCCCGAATGGCGGCAGGAGCGCGATGCCCAGCCGAGCTGGCAGATGTGGCTGCGGGCCGCCGGCGTCACCGGCATCGATGTCACGCGCGGCCTACGCTTCAGCAGCGATACCATGCTGGCGCATGCCGCCGCCGACGGATTGGGCGTGGCGCTCGCTTTGAGTTCGATGGTGCAGCGGGAATTGCGGGACGGAAAATTGGTCCGCCCCTTCGGCGATGGCGGCTCGCAAATCGAAACGGTTTTCCGCCCCTATCTCGTCTACCCGAAACGCAACCTCTCCCTCCCCCGCGTCGCCGCCTTCCGCGACTGGGCGATGAAGGAAGCGGCGACGCCGCGGTTGTAGGCATGCCTATATTTACTCTTTTTGATTTTCCCCAAATCACTATCATACCCACAGAAACACCATCTGAACGACCTTCAGCGAGGTAGAATGCGCAATTCGGTTCTGCGACTTTCCGGACTGTTCTTGGCAACCCTCTTGGCGGCGTCTTGCCAAACAACCGATAACCTAACCGGGTCCGGCCCCATCGAATTCTCGCCTGGTGTGCAAAGATGTTTCGACACCTATTTGAGCAAGGAACGCTCCTACGCTTTCGCCGTCGCGATCGATGGCTCGTCCAGCTGTGGGTATGTATTCTGCAAAGAAACGCAATGCGGGATTACAAATGACCGGCGGTGGCGTGCAATCGAGGTTTGCGAAAGAAGTTCAGGCGGTGTGCCGTGCAAGATTTATGCGATCCGAGACAGTGTCGTTTGGAAATCGGGCCTCGCAACTGGATCGCCATCGGCAAAATCCCTTTCAGGCAATGCCGCTGGTGTTGGCTACGTACCTAAAACTCGCGATTGGCTTACCGGATTCCAACTCGACGAGTTCGGCAAATATCTAAGAGTTCTTGAAAACAGCAAATACCCTGTTGGTGTTTTCATCGTCGCGGATGATGGCAATCTTTCATGGAAGACTTGGGACAATCAGCCCGACGCTCTGGAACGGGCTACAAACTGGTCATTCGAGCGATGCCAAGACCGGTCGTCGCTTCCTGAGACCTGCAAGATATTTGCAGAGAACACTCGGTTGGCGTTCACGAACATCCGGGTGACATCAGAGAACTATAGAAATGTAGTTCGACTCAGTTCCGGTCTCGTCGAAGATGTGGAGGCCGCGCCGCGAAATATGCGGGTCTCCTGGGCAAACCTCGGCCCTGCCTTCGAGTTCGTAACAACGCCAGAGTACGAGCAAGGGAAATGGTTGATCGAATTCCACGTTCCGACGAATGGCGCGTCCTGCGACGCGTCGGGTGTCATGCAATCCAACGGCAACGGAACTTGGCAAGCCGAATGCGACAATGGCCTTAGTGCATCGGGCGAAACCCGTTACGACCCTAAGGCAAGAACGGCCATCAATGAGGGCAAGGACTCGAAAGGCGGGGACGTCTATGTCTACAGCGTCCCCGTCCCTAAGAAATTCTAGCCTAGTTTTGCCAACTCACTCCATATCGAGCGGCAGGTCGAGCTTGATGTGGACGTCTTTCAGCTGGTGTTCGTCGACCGGGGCCGGCGCGCCCATCATCAAGTCCTGGGCCATCTGGTTCATCGGGAACATGGTGACTTCGCGGATATTCTCCGTACCCGCCAGCAGCATGACGATGCGGTCGATGCCCGGCGCGGAGCCGCCATGCGGCGGGGCGCCCAGCTTCAGCGCGTTGATCATGCCGCCGAACCGGCTGTCGACCACTTCCGGGCCGTAACCGGCGATGCCGAAGGCCTTGTACATGACTTCCGGCAAATGGTTCCGGATCGCTCCCGAGGACAATTCCACGCCGTTGCAGACGATGTCGTACTGAAAGGCCAGGATATCCAGCGGGTCCTTGGTCTCCAGCGCTTCCATGCCGCCCTGGGGCATCGAGAACGGATTGTGGGAGAAGTCGACCTTCTTCGCCTTCTCGTCATATTCGAACATCGGGAAATCGACGATCCAGCAGAATTCGAACCGGTTCTCGTCGATCAGGCCCAATTGCGAGCCGATTTCCGTCCGCGCGGCCCCGGCGAATTCCGCCGCCGCGGCTTCCTTGCCGCAGACGAAGAAGACAGCATCCCCGTCCTGGCAGCCGGTGGTTTCCTTGATGGCCGCGATACGCGCTTCATCCAGGTTCTTCGCAATCGGGCCGGCCGGGCCGTCTTCCTTGAAGTTGATATAGCCAAGGCCCGCCTGCCCCTGGCCCTGGGCCCAGGAATTCAGCTTGTCGAACCAGCTGCGCGGCTGGGCCGACGCACCCGGCGCCGGAATGGCGCGCACGACGGAGCCTTCCTCGACCAAACGCGCGAAGATCTTGAAGTCCGATCCGCGGAAGGATTCGGAGACATCGGCGATGACGATCGGGTTGCGCAGGTCGGGCTTGTCGCTGCCGTATTTCAGCATCGATTCCTTGTAGGGAATGCGCGCGAAAGGCAGGGGGGAGACGGAACGGCCGTCGGCGAATTCCTCGAACACACCGTGCAGAACCGGCTCAATCGCCGCGAAGACGTCTTCCTGCGTCACGAAGGCCATTTCGAAGTCGAGCTGATAGAACTCACCCGGCGAACGGTCGGCGCGGGCGTCTTCGTCCCGGAAACACGGGGCGATCTGGAAGTAGCGGTCGAAGCCGGCGATCATGATCAGCTGCTTGAACTGCTGCGGCGCCTGCGGCAGCGCGTAGAACTGACCCGGATGCAACCGGCTGGGCACCAGGAAGTCACGCGCGCCTTCCGGGCTGGAGGCGGTCAGGATCGGGGTCTGGAATTCCGTGAAACCCTGACCGATCATGCGCTGACGGATCGAGGAAATAACCTGGCTGCGCAGCATGATGTTGCGGTGCATCTCTTCCCGGCGCAGGTCCAGGAAGCGGTATTTCAGGCGGATGTCTTCCGGATAGTTGGCATCCTGGTTCACCGGCATCGGCAACTGGTCGGCCCGGGACAAAATCTCGATCGCCCGGATCACCACTTCGACCTCACCGGTCGGCAGCGACGGGTTCACCGTCTCGTCGGTGCGTTTGACGACTTCGCCGGTGACCGAGATGACGGATTCGTTGGACAGGCGCTCGACCGTCTCGAACAGTTCCTCGGAACTGTCGATCACGCATTGAGTCACGCCGGTATGATCCCGCAGATCCACGAACAGCAGGTTGCCATGGTCGCGCTTGCGATGGACCCAGCCCGCCAGACGAACGGTCTCGCCAGCGTCGTTCAGTCGAATCTGGCCGCAGGTATGGGTGCGGTAGGCGTGCATGATACGTGCTCCGGAAATTGATGGGTCGGGCCGAACTGAACCGCCCGAAGACAAGGCCGCGATTGGCCATTTTCACAGGGTTATGTCAAGGGTTCGGGGCAATTTTGACGGATTAGGCCCTGTTATACGGCATCAGAGGCTCGACCCATCGGCATGCGGCATTATAGTGACGTCTCAACCACGGCGCGGCGCCCCGGACGGCAACGGCCCGCTCTGTCCGGACCTGTCACGCATGACAATCATTGTCCCGTCCCAAGAACCGTAAGTGAGCCTTTGACCGTATGACCGTTGTCCCCATCACCACCACCGACGCTTTGGCGGCATTCTGCGGCAGTCAGGCTGACAGTTCCTATATCACCGTCGATACCGAATTCGTCCGTGAATCGACCTATTACCCGCAACTGTGCCTGGTTCAGGTAGCCGGGGAAACGGATGCCGCGGCCATCGACACGCTGGCAGAGGGGCTGGATCTGGAGCCGCTCTTCGCTTTGCTGCGCAAGCCGGACCTGTTGAAGGTCTTCCACGCCGCGCGCCAGGATTTGGAGATTTTCTATACCCTGATGGGGGCCGTCCCCGCGCCGGTCTTCGACACGCAGGTCGCGGCCATGGTCCTGGGATTCGGCGACCAGGTCGGCTACGAGGTGCTGGTCAACAAGATCCTGGGGCATTCGCTCGACAAAAGCTCCCGCTTCACCGATTGGTCGCGCCGCCCGCTGACCGACCGCCAGATCGACTATGCCATGGCCGATGTCGACCATCTGCGGCCGATCTACGAGGAACTGCAGGGCCGGTTGGACGAAAACGGGCGCGCCCATTGGCTGACGGAAGAAATGAAAATCCTGACCGCGGAGGACACCTACCGGAACGATCCGGACGCGGCCTGGAAACGGCTGAAGGCACGCGGCCTGAAACCCCGCGCCCTGGCGGTCTTGCAAAAAGTCGCCGCCTGGCGGGAACGCGAGGCCCAGCGCCGGAATACGCCCCGCAACCGGGTCGTCCGCGACGATACGGTCCTGGATATCGCGGGGTCCATGCCGAAGACGGCCGACGACCTTCGCCGCATCCGCGGACTTGGAAAGAACATTCCCGACGGCCGCACGGGTCAGGAAATTCTGGCGGCGGTGAAGGAAGCGGTCGACATCCCACGTGAAGACCTGCCGAAAGTGAAGCGGCGGGAACAGCCGCCCCCCGGCGTCGCCCCGACGATGGAACTGCTGAAGGTCTTGTTGAAGGCCAAATGCGACCAGGAAGGCATTGCCAGCCGCTTGATCGCCACGGCGGACGACCTGGAAAAACTGGCCATGGATGACGAAGCGGACGTCCAGGCGTTGAAGGGGTGGCGGCGCGAACTGTTCGGAGAGGACGCGTTGAACCTGAAACACGGCCGCCTTGCCCTGACGGTTGGGAAGAGCGCCGTCAAAATCATGCCCGTAAGCGACGTTTAGGTCCTTAATAGGGGGAGGATACTGGGCTGTGAGAACACTGTTCGCCATTGTCGGTCTCATCGTATTGGGAGCGCTCGGGACCTTCGGTTTTCTCTATGCCCAGGAAAACCCGAACAGCGGCTTGGCCACCGTATTCTCGAAGTTTCGTGAAGCCGTCGGTCAGTCCGACAGCCCGGCGCCGAAAGCAACCGCCACAGCCGAAGCCGTTGAAAAAAGCGCGGAAGCGCAGGACGAAACCGGGCCGGTGCGATTCCGAATGCCCGCGCGGTGCACGATCGGCCGAAATTGCCTGCTCCAACATTTCGTCGATACGGAACCGGGCGTAGAGGCCAAGGATTTCAAATGCGGCACCCTGACCACGCCGGGCAACCAGGGAACCCATTTCCGCTTGCCCGGCCCGCAGGAGATGCTGAAAGGCGTTTCGGTTGTCGCCGCGGCGTCCGGCGAAGTGATCCGCGTGCGGGACGGTCTGCCGGATGTGGATGTCACCCTTGTCGGACGGGACGCTTTGGGCAGTTCCGGCTTCGGCAATGTCGTTCTGTTGAAGCACCGTGACGGCTATCTGTCGGCCTATGGGCATCTGAAGCGCGGCAGTATCGCGGTCGCCAAGGGCCAGACCGTCCGCGCCGGTCAGAAACTGGGTGAGATCGGCCTGTCGGGGGCAACGGATTTCCCCCACCTGCATTTCGAAATCAGGCGGGAGGGAAAAGTCATCGACCCCTTCACCGGGCTGGAGGCGGAATCGGGATGCGGCAAGACGGGCGCCCCGCTTTGGAACCAGGCCGCGCTGGCGCAATTGACCTATTTTCCGTCCGCCGTCCTCAGGATCGGTTTCGCCTCGGTCGAGTTGAACCAAGCCGCGCTTGAATACGGCCTGCTGGCCGGCGACGGCGGCTTGAGCGGCAAGAGCGGCCGGTTGGTCTTCCACGTCTATGCCGCCGGCTTACGCGCTGGCGACAAGGCCCGTTTCGAAGTTCAGGGGCCGGGCGGCGCCGTTCTTACGGAAACGGAAGAAACCGTATTGGAAGACAGCCCCAAGGCCATATTCCGAACCGGCCCCCCGGACTTGGGCAGCGCCCTGGAAGCCGGAACCTATAAGGGGATATTCACCCTGATGCGGGACGAAAACGGCCTGTTGAAACCGGCTTTGACGGCAGAGGCGACCGTATCCGTCAATTGATACGCGGCCACGGCGGCCAACCCGTCGGTCAGGACGGGACGTGGCGGATCGAGGCCGGGCAATTCATCGATTTGGCCAAAGTGTTGAGGCGTCGTTCGACGACCTCGCCGAACAGGGATTGTCCCTCGTCGTCCTTCACTTCCAGCACGAGCCCCTCGTCGATCCGGCGCAGCACGAAACGATCCAAAACATCGGTAACGCCGCCGGACAAGGTATAGGCCAGTCGGATGCCGAGACCGATGGCCCGAGCCCGCGCCATCTGCTCGTCATTCAACAGAAGCTTTATGGTCGCCATCGCCGAGACATCGTCGGACGGTTGGGAATGACGGGCCGCGACCGCCAGGGCCATGAAGGCGCGTTCGTCATGCTCCGTTCCCACGAAGGGTAGGCGCATCACCCGCATCAGGGCGTGTTCCCCACGATAGTCCGGATGTTCCCCGCGCCCGATATCCGCCATCAGGCAGGCTGCGTGCCGCAGCCGGGCCTCGGCTTTCGAGGCCTCGGGAAAGGCGGGGGCCAGCCATTCGTTCAGCCTGTCGCCGGTCACCGCGTTTTCGTAGCGGGGCAAGGCGGTGCGCCTGCACGCCGCCAGCAGCGGGTCTTCCTGCTGCTGTTCCGGCGTCAGGCGCGCGAAAAGGCTGCCTTCGCGCAAACCGTAAGCCGACAGCATGACCCGGTCCGGCTTAATGCACAGCAATATCCTATGCAGAAGCATGCCCGCATAGGCCAGCGTATCGACGCGCCGCTTGCTGATTCCCTTGACCTTGCTGAGCGTGTCGACCGAGAGATGGGATACGAAATCCAGAAAATCCACGGCTTTCCCATAGGGGATGCTGTAGTGGTGGATGATGTGCATGGGATAATCCGTGCGGATCATGTGTAGCCGTGCCACCGACCGCCAGGCCCCGCCGACGGCATAGAAGGTACGCCCCTTCCCTTCCGACAACCAGGGAACCGTCTTCAGGGCCTCATCCACTTTGCCCGCCGCCTTCGACGGGTTGCTCAATTCCTTCTTGCCGAACCGGATCGGGCCGATCGGCAAGGTGGTCTGTTCGCCCAATGCCCCTTGCCTGACATTCACCAACTCAACGCTGCCGCCGCCCAGATCGCCCAGGATACCGTCCGCATCGGGCGTCCCGGACAAAAGGCCCAGCGCGGAATATTCCGCTTCCTGCTCGCCGGTCAGGACCCGCATCCGACGACCGCAGGCCGCTTCGACCGCGTCGACGAATTCAGGACCGTTCTTCGCTTCACGCACAGCGGCCGTCGCCAACATGTCGATCCAGGCCGAGCCCATATATTCGGCCAGGCTGACGAAGCGGCGCAGGGTCGCAATGGAATTGACGACCGCCTCGTCGGGCAACATGCCCGTGCGGTCCAAGTCGCGGCCGAGGCCGCAGAGGACTTTTTCGTTGAAGATGGGAAGCGCCGCCCGATCTGCGCTGTCATACACCACCAGCCGAATGGAATTCGAACCGATATCGATGACGGCGACGGGCGGTACGGCCGTGCGGAGGAGTTCGGCCACGAAAGACCCCTTACTTGCGTCTTGTGGCCCGGGTCTTAGACGGTTTCTTGGTCTTCTTCAATGCCGTCCCGCGCCCGGACAAGCTGGGGTTCGTCATGAAGAAATGGTGGCAGTTGAAACCAGCCCCTTCCGGCTTATGCCGTATGAAGCTGCCATCCGACTGCATTTCCCAGCTTTGCGCCTCGTCATTCAGGTTTCCCTTCATGACCTGATCCAGGATTTGCCGTTTCACGGTGTGATTCTGAATCGGCACCAGGGATTCCACGCGCCGGTTCAAGTTACGCGGCATCAGATCGGCCGACGAGATGAAAACGTCGGCATCCAATGACGGCAGCCCATGCCCCGCGCCGAAACAATAGATGCGGCTGTGTTCCAGGAACCGGCCGACGATGCTTTTCACGCGGATGTTGTCGCTCAAACCCGGCACGCCCGGGCGAAGGCAGCAAATCCCGCGCGCGATGATGTCGATCTGCACACCGGCATCGGAGGCACGGTAGAGCGCGTCGATGATATCGGGGTCGACCAGACTGTTCGCCTTGAGCCAGATCTGCGCTTTCTCCCCGGCCTTGGCGTGTTCTATTTCCGCCTCGATCTTCGCCATCAATGTGGCGCGCAGGTTGATCGGCGCGATGGCCAGTTTCTCCATGCCCGACGGCGTGGCGTAACCGGTCATGTAATTGAAGGTCAGCGCCGCATCCTGCGCCAATTCCCCATCCACGGTGAAGTAGCTCAGATCCGTATAGATCTTCGCGGTGATCGGATGATAGTTGCCGGTGCCGAAATGGACATAACTGCGCAAACGGCGTCCTTCCCGGCGAACGACCATGGAGACTTTGGCATGGGTCTTCAGATCGACGAAACCGTAGACGACCTGAACGCCCGACCGCTCCAGGTCGCGCGCCCAGCGAATATTCGCTTCTTCGTCGAAGCGCGCCTTCAATTCGACGAGCGCGGTGACCGATTTGCCGTTCTCGGCCGCTTCCTGAAGCGCCTTGACGATGGGGGACTCGTTGGAGGTCCGATACAGGGTCTGTTTGATCGCAACGACGGCGGGGTCGTGGGCCGCCTGACGCAGGAACTGCACCACGACGTCGAAACTCTCGTAAGGGTGATGAACGATGATGTCCTTCGCCCGGATCGCCGCGAAACAGTCCCCGCCATAGTCCCGGATGCGTTCCGGGAACCGGGCGTTATAGGGTTCGAACAACAGATCGCGGCGTTCGTCGACAATCATCTGCTTGACGTCGACCAGACCCAGTAGACCGTCCAGAACGAACACATCGTCGGTATCGATGCCGTTCTGTTCGATCACGAAATCGCGCAGGTCTTCGGGCATGTCGGCGCTGATCGTCAACCGGATGACGCTGCCGCGCCGCCGCCGGCGCAGCATGCTTTCAAAGGTGCGGACCAGATCTTCCGCCTCTTCGTCGATTTCCACATCGCTGTCCCGAATGACGCGGAACATGCCCTTGCCCAGCATTTCGAAACCAGGGAACAAGCGGTTCAGGTACAGCGACAGCACGTCTTCCAGCAGGATGAACCGGATCGTCCGACCCGGCAGCCGGATGAAACGATCCAGGTTCGAGGGAACGACCAGCAGGCCGTTCATATGCCGTTCGTCGTTGTGGCGGTACAATTCCAGCGCCAGCACCAGACCCAGATTCGGAATGAATGGAAACGGATGCGCCGGGTCGACCGCCAGCGGGGTCAGCGTCGGGAAGATCTGTTCCAGAAACCAACCGTCGAGCCAGGTCTTTTCGCGCTGGGTCAGTTCAGCGGGTTGAATCAGGCTGATATGGGCGCGCTTCAACTGATCGACCATCGTCGACCATGTCGCCTGTTGCCGCAGCATCAAGCCCCGCGCCTCGTCGGAAATCGCATCCAGCTGTTGCCGGGGCGTCATGCCTTCCTGGGACAAATCGGAAACATTCGCCGCCACCTGCCCCTTCAGGCCCGCGACGCGCACCATATAGAATTCATCGAGGTTGCTGGCGGAGATCGAGACGAAGCGCAGGCGTTCCAGCAGGGGATGGTTCGGGTTGGACGCTTCCTCCAGAACCCGCTGGTTGAACGACAGCCACGACAGTTCGCGGTTGATGAAACGGTCTTTCGACTTGATCGAGACCGCTTCCTGATTCGCCGCTTCGCTGACAATTGTCGCGGGTTTCGCCGTTACCATGGACCTACTCCGGTGAATTGGGCTGAATCGACATGGGCGCGACGCGATTTCACGTCACGTGCCCGGTTCAACATCCCTAAACTGTTACAATTTAATGATTTCACGTAGCATACGCGCTCAGGGCTTGTGAAGTGATCCAATTGTGACATATCCAGCCCAAGCGACCAAACGAAGCCGCGAAACACCCAGCGGAGCCCCCCATGCTGACCCTGTTTCTTCTTCGCCACGCGAAGTCTAGCTGGAACGATCCGATCCTCGACGATTACGAACGCCCCTTGAACGCGCGCGGCAAACGCTCCGCCCCGGTCATCGGCGCCTATATGGAAGAGCATCGCTACGACCCGAAGCTGATCCTGTGTTCCGGTTCCCGGCGCACGCGTGAAACCTTGGGCCTCATCCTGCCCTACCTGCACAATGACGCCGAGATCCTGCTGGAAGAAACCATGTACGCCGCCCATGACGGCGAGGCCCTGTTGCAGCGTCTTCACGCCCTGGGCCATGGGCCGGACAAGGTCATGCTGATCGGCCACAATCCGGCGGTGCAGGACCTGACGACAAGGCTGTGCGAGGAAGGGGACGAGACGGCCCTGTCGCGGCTGCGCCAGAAATACCCGACCGGCGCGCTGTCCGTGATTCAACTGGACGCGGTGAATTGGCGCGACGCCGGATCGACGCCGGGCCGGTTGATCGATTTGGCCCTGCCGCGTGAAATCTTGGCGGAATAAACGCGCCCTCGGCCTCACTGCCAAAATGGTTTGAGCGCCTTGAACCCTGCCCATTCCTTGTCCAACCCGCTCAATCCCTGTTGCGTGCGCGCGGCGTGCCATCCGGTCATCAACGCCTTGGCGCGGGCCGCATCCGCCGTCTTGCCCAAGGGCAGCGCCGCCATCAATTCGCCTTGGACCAAGGCGTCATTCAAGCCACCCAGGCAGTCCTGCAGCGCGGCGAGCTGTTTGATATAGGCGGATTTCTTTTTGCCGCCGTACAGGCTTTGAAAGAACGACGCCGCATAGCGCAATTTCTTGAACTCGATCCGAAGCGGATGAAGCTCGGCTTCCGGCAAGCGCGCCGGATGTTTGCCACAGGATTTGAGGACGGTTTTCAAACGCTTGTCCAGGCTGCGTTCCGCGAAATCCGCAAGGGACACGTCCGCGGCCTCGTGACTGGCGGATAGCAGCCAGGCCTCCAGCCGCAGCAGAACGGCGGAATAGCGCGAAGACGACAAGGCGTCGATCGCCAAGTCATAGCCTTCCTGTTGGGCCCTCTCCGACACGTTTTTCAGATGCGTGAGGCAGGTTTCGTCCGGCAAGGCCTTGATCAGCGGTTCAACCGCCTCTTCCAGGAAAACGTCAAAATCACGAGCCGGGCCCAGCACTTGCTGCAACCATTTCAAATCTTCACGCGCCACCGCAAGCCTGTCCGCATCCAGAACATTCTTGAACAAGGACAGGGCCGCGCGGATGCGGCGGACACCGATACGGGCCTGATGCACCCCTTCCGGATCGCCCCGCAGCATCACGACCGGCGCATTGCTCATGACCTGCAGGATACCGCTTTGCACCGACGCCGAAAATGCGTCCCACACCGTCATGTCGGAGGAAAGGTCCGGGTCCTTCGCCTTGACCGGGGTAACAGCCGTGTCGGCGAAAAGCGCATAGCCGCGCGCCGCCTTGCTATCCCGGTCCAGCACCAAAGGATATTTGTCGATCAGCAATTGCGCGAAGGCGACAAGGTCGGCGGCATCACCTTCGACCAGTTCCAGTTCCACTTCCGATATCGGCCGCGACCGGTCACCGGCAACGATCTGCCCTTCGTCCAGCGCCACTTCCAGGCGCGTGGCGTTGTAGACGATCTGCCACGTCGTGCGCTTGATATCCGTGGTGAAGACCGCCGCCAGCCCATCGTCCTTGGTGCGCTTGCGCAGCCATTTCCGAAGGGCGGGATCGCCGATCAACGACAGGTCGGGTTCCGCGTCGCTTTCGACGAACGCGTTCCATTCCGTGCGCGATTGAAGTCCGCCTTGCAGCCCTTTCGGCGCTTTCAGCGTCTGTTCCAGCGCGCGGCCCATGCGGCGGATGCGCAAGGCGACCTTCCGGTTCCGCAGGGCCAAGTCGGGCGTATCGAAATAGGTGCTGACCAGATGGCTCCAGCCCGCCTTGGCGGTCTTGTATTCCTGCAACAAGGGCGCACGCCGAAACCGCCCCGCATCACGGGGCGCCAGCCGCAGTTTGATTTCGATTTCCTCAAAAGCCATGGCCGGATTTCGTACACCCCCGACCTTATCAGTCCAGCTATAATTTAATGTTATGTGAAATCTTCATGACATTGAAATAATACTGTAACAATTCACCTTGCGTCTCGGCTAATTTATTGCGATTGCTGGAACAAAACCTGCCTGACCAACGCCACGGTGACCCGCCTTTTGGCCGCCAATCCGGCACGGTCCAGGGCGGTTACCGCCTCATGGATCGCCGCAAAACTGCGTTCGATCCGCGGCAGGATGTAGGCCACGACGTCCGGGTCCACCGTCAAATGACGGTCCATGAACAGCTTGATCAGCAGTCCCGCCAACAAGTCGTCATCGGGCGGTTCGATCACCACGGCGGTGGCCGCGGCCAGCCTGGATGTTAAATCGGGCAGGCTGAAATTAAGCCGCGACGGTGCGGCACGCGCGGTCATCAACAAGGTGCCCCGCCTTTCCCGCACGGAATTCAACAGATGGAAAAGCAGGGTTTCGTCGACGATCTCTTCCAACCCGTCGAGCGCCCAGGCGGAAAACTCACCGGCGCCGGACGCGGCATCGAGCGCTTCCCCAAGGCCGTCCACGGTCAAGGCTGCGGGATCCAGCAGGGATGCGCCGCTTTTCTCCCGCCAAGCGGTCAGCAGATGCGTTTTCCCGCAAGCAGGCGGGCCATAGACCAGGGCATGCGGGCCCGGCCAATCGGGCCAGGCATCGACCAGGGCGGCGGCGGCTTGATTGCACGGCGCGATCAGAAAATCCGCCCGGCCCAACGCCGGCAGAAATTCGAGCGCCAAGGGAAATTGACGACCGATCATGAGGGTTGAGGCGGGTCGCCCTCCCGCCCTTCGGCGTCGTCCTGCCCTTCCGAAGAAGCCGAGGCAGTTTCAGCACCCTCTTCGGCATCGCCGAATTGCGCGCCCAAGGGGGCGCCGTGTTCATAAAGCGGGCTTTCCAGATAGTGGCCGATCATGAACCGCGCCAGTACGCCGACGACGGCGGCGACCGGAACGGCAATCAGGATGCCGACGAAACCGAACAGGGTGCCACCGGCCATCAGGGCGAAGATGATCCATACCTCGTGAAGCTTCACCCGGCCGCCGACCAGTTTCGGCGTCAGGAAGTTGCCTTCGACGACCTGCCCCACCGCGAAAACCGCGGCGACGAACAACAGCGGGGTGAAAGAATCAAACTGCGCCAGGGCGATCCCGAAGCCCAGAACGAAACCGATCAGCATTCCGAAATACGGAATGAAAGAGACAAGACCCGTAAACAGCCCCACCACGAAGCCGAAATCCAATCCGACTATCGTCAAGCCGACGCCGTAAAAAATTCCGAGGATCAGGCACACGGTCGCCTGCCCGCGCGCGAACCCCGCCAGGATCTCGTCCACTTCCTGCGCCAACCCGCGCAGGATATCGGCCTGCGCCCGCGGCAGCCAGCTATCGACCTTCTCGACGATGCGGTCCCAATCGCGCAGCAGATAGAATGAAATGATTGGCGTAATGACGATGAGCGAGAGGATATTCGCAACGGCCCCCAGGCCGCCAAGCACATCGCCGATGGCCGAAGCCACCCATTTCAACGCCGTGCCGGCATATTGCGTTGCCGACTTGCCCAGATCCTTGACCTCGTCATTGCCCAAACGGTCGGCCGCGATGTCCAGGATCGGCCTGAGCTTTTCCCCCAATGCCGTGGCATAGCTTGGAACCCGGGCGACGAAATCGGCTACCTGCTGATAGACCAGCGGCGCGACCGCCGCCAAAACCACTGTCACGACAACGAAGAACACCGCCGTTACCGTGGCCGTCGCCATCGTCCGGGAAAGGCCTTTTTCCTCCAGCCAATCGCAGACCGGATCCAGGAAATAGGCGACGCCCATGGCGGCCACGAAGGGCAGCAGAATCGGCCGCAGGAAATACAGCGCGGCGAGAAGCACCGCCAGTCCGATCAGCCAGAACCAGGTTTTTTGCTGCGTCGTCATCCGCCCGGCGCCTTATCTACGGCGTCGTCGTGAGCCGCCACCGTCCGTCGAGCGGATCTTGGGCGAGCGCGAGCTTCTGTTGCGAAAGGGCAAGCTGCAGCCGGGAAAGGTCCCCGACATAACGGATGTCGACTTCCGCCTCGGTCGTGGACAAACGGCCGACCACCGTGTCGCGAACCGTCGCGACCTGGGCCAAACGGTCGCGTACGGAAAGCCAATCGCGCAGGCCGGAAACCGGCACGAAGACCTGAAGCGACTGGGTCCCTTCCCCGAACCGGATCAGGTTGGCTTCCTTCCATTGCACCAGCAGCGAACGGGAAACGCTTTCCGCCGCCGCTTTATAGAAAGGCAACTGTTCGGTCGCCCCGCCGGACGTATAGGTTTGCGAAAAGCTGGTCCCGTCCCAGCCGGGGCCATAGGCGGAAACCGTCACGTCCAGGCTTTCGCCGCCCCCCGGGGTCTGGCCGGGCCGCGCGACCGCCACCAGGACGCCGCCGGCGCCGTATTTGGCCGCGATCCGGCCCAGGGCCTCCGGCTCACCGCCCAGGGCTTGGCGCACACCGATCGCGGCGACATCGGCAAGATCGCCCAACGGCACGACAATCGGCAACAGACCGGCGGGCAGTTCCGCCTCCACCCAGCCGCTCAGCCAGGTATTTCCTTCATCCCAAAGCAGGGCGCCGTCGGAGATTTGCATCACCGGCACGACCACCATCGGCCGGCTTTCCGTCTCGGAATAGGGAATCGATGCATCCGTCAGCAACTGTCGGACGGCTTCCGGAACGAAACGGTATGTCACATCGGCCAGATACCGGCCGCCCCCGATTTTTTCGTTGGCGAAGGAAATATCGCGGATGTAGTTGTCGATCCGATCATCGCCAACCGCCGGCAAGCGCGGCCAGTCCTGTTCCAGGGTCAGGCGCTGCAAAAGCACTTGCAGGGCCTGGATACTGCCTTGTGAGACGGCTTGTTGCTTGGCTTTGACCTCGCTTGCCGCCGTTTCATCGACGGGAAACGCGGCAACGGCGAAGATATCCGATTGCTGCGCGACGGCCGGCGTCTGCGACAGCAGGATGGAAAAGGCGAACAGCCCGGCCCAAAGCAACGCGAACGGCGCAAGACGGCCGTTGCGGTTCAGGCTGTGACTACGATGGCGTTTGATTGCAAAGCGCATGTCTATGAGTATGGTGCCGCACGATTTTTGTAACGCTTTATAGATGTAAGGACGGGAGGCTGCCATAGCAACCGACGACTCGCTCAGCGCTAACGACCAACTCGGTCGCAACGGGCTGACATATAAGGATGCCGGCGTCGACATCGATGCGGGCAATGCCTTGGTCGACGCGATCAAACCGCTGACCAAGAGCACCGCCCGCCCCGGCGCGGACGGTGAACTCGGCGGATTCGGCGGCCTTTTCGATTTGCGGGCCGCCGGTTTCAGCGATCCCGTCCTGGTCGCGGCGACCGACGGCGTCGGCACGAAGCTTAAAGTCGCCATCGATTCGGGAAATCACGACGGTGTCGGTATCGATCTGGTCGCCATGTGCGTCAACGACCTGATCGTCCAGGGGGCGGAGCCTTTGTTCTTCCTGGACTACTTCGCCACCGGCAAACTCTCTGTCGAGGTCGGAAAAGCGGTCGTTACCGGAATCGCCGAAGGCTGCCGCCAGGCGGGTTGCGCGCTGATCGGCGGCGAGACGGCGGAAATGCCCGGCATGTACGGCGCAGGCGACTATGACCTGGCCGGATTCTCCGTCGGCGCGTCGGAACGCGGCGCGATGCTGGACGGCACGGCAATTCGCGAAGGCGACATGATCCTGGGGCTGGCCTCCAGCGGGGTGCATTCCAACGGCTATTCAATGGTTCGCAAAGTGGTGGAAATCAGCGGCCTGGATTGGGCGGACCCCGCCCCCTTCGCGCCCGGTAAAACCTTGGGCGAAGCCCTGCTGGCGCCGACCAGGATTTATGTGAAACCTGTTTTGGACGTTCATAAGGCCGGCGGATTGCATGGGCTGGTACATGTTACCGGCGGCGGTTTTTACGAGAACCTGCCCCGCGTCATGCCCGACGGTCTGGCCTGCCTGCTGAACCGAGATGCCTGGCCGGGTCTGCCCGTCTTCGATTGGATCGCCAAGATCGGCGGCGTGAGCGCCACGGAAATGCACCGCACCTTCAACTGCGGCATCGGCATGGTCCTGTTCGTCGACCCGGAACGCGCCGAAGCGATCACGGCCGATCTGACCGACGCGGGCGAGGATGTTTTCGCGATCGGCAGCGTCGTCACCCATAACAGTCTGGGCAAGGACGTTTCCATCCGGGGCGTCGACGCGTGACGACCAGCGGGGCGGCAAGCGGCACGGCGGACGGGAAAACGGGTCAGAAACGCGTTGCCGTGCTGGTGTCTGGCGGCGGATCGAATCTGCAGGCGCTGATCGACGAATGCGCCAAGCCGGACTCACCGGCCCGCATCGTTCTCGTCTTGTCCAACAACGCGGATGCCTTCGGGCTTCAGCGCGCCGCCAAGGCCGGAATCGCGACCGCGGTGGTGAACCATCGGGACTTTCCCGACCGTCCCAGTTTCGAACAGGCGATCATGGCGGAATTGGATGCGCGCAACGTGGATATCGTCTGCCTGGCGGGCTTCATGCGCGTGCTGACCCCCGGTTTCGTCGGAAACTGGCATGACAGAATGCTGAATATCCATCCCTCACTGCTGCCGGCCTATAAGGGGCTGCATACCCATGAACGCGCCCTGGAAGACGGTTTGGCGGAGCACGGATGTTCCGTGCATCTGGTGCGCCCGGCGCTGGACGATGGCCCCTTGCTGATCCAGGCCAAGGTCCCCGTCTTGCCGGAAGACGACGCCGACGCGTTGGCCGCGCGGGTTCTGGTCCAGGAACACCGCATCTATCCCGCGGCCCTGCGCCTGCTGGCGGCCGGTGCGGTTTCGGTGGATGGCGAACAGGCTTTGATCGACGGCCGCCCCGGGCCGCTGATCTGGACGGAAACCGACTGATCATCACAATTTCGCGCGCGGAACCACTTGAGAACGCGCGAAAAATCCATAAAATTAATGGCATGGACAGCCGGTGGACGGCGGCAGACAGATTCGGGAGATACCGATGGAAGAAATGGAATTCAAGAAAGCTCCGCAAGCCAACCTGCAGACCTGGGGCGGCGTGGGCAAAATGATCACGCTTTCGACCATCGCGATCGTGATCGTACTGGCGATCATGGCGGCGACGCTGGTCTAAAATCTGACCGCGTAACATGCGACGGGCACGCGTTTGCCTGCCCAGCAAAACAAACTAGCCAAACAAACAAGCCAAACAAAAAAAGGCGGAACCCGCTGGGGGCTCCGCCTTTATTCTTGCCGTATGGCCTTTCGCTTAGCCGACGATTTCGGTACCGGCGAAGAAGTAAGCGATTTCCTGGGCCGCGGTTTCCGGCGCATCGGAACCATGAACCGAATTCGCTTCGACGGATTCGCCATAGAGCTTGCGGACGGTGCCTTCATCGGCGTTCGCCGGGTTGGTCGCGCCCATGACTTCACGGTTCTTCGCAATGGCGCCTTCGCCTTCCAGAACCTGCACGACAACCGGGCCGGAGGTCATGAAAGCGCAGAGTTCGCCATAGAACGCGCGTTCCTTGTGAACTTCGTAGAAGGTTTCGGCCTGTTCCTTCGTAAGACGGGTCCGCTTCTGCGCCACGATGCGCAGGCCGGCTTCCTCGAACATGGCGTTGATCTTGCCCGTCAGGTTACGACGCGTGGCGTCCGGCTTAATGATGGAAAGTGTCCGTTCAACTGACATTTTATGCCTCTTCGTCTCTCTCGTATCTCAACAATTCTGTACGCCCCTCATTCTCTGCCCCGCCGCAGCACCGTAAAGCCAAGGCACCGATCGCTAGCCGGTTTCGGCTGCAGCGCCTTTAAGGTCGGTCTCTTGTCGGCGGGGTCGGGAGGAGCTCTTCGTCGCGTGATCTTCGCTATCGCCGTCCTCATGGCGACGATGGCGGGCTTATAGCCTCGTGCGCGCCCCTCCGCAAGTCCGCTGCGATGCAGCAGCAAAGCGCCGGTAACAGCATATTGCGGCTTGGCGGGGCGCTGATGAGTTTTGCGCACCGCGCCGGGAAATGCTATGCGCCGCTGACCGGCCGCCCGGCCCGAATGTTTCACCGAAGTAGATTCAGTCATGCTGACGATTACCGACATAACCTATCGCCTGGGGGGAAGAACCCTGTTCGAAAGGGCCAGCGCCCAGATCGGCGACCGGCAGAAGGTGGGACTCGTCGGCAGGAACGGGACCGGAAAATCCACCTTGCTGCGGATGCTGCGCGGGGAACTGGCGCCCGACGAAGGGGATATCAGCGTTGCCGCCCGCCGGCGCGTGGGGTCGGTCGCGCAGGAAGTGCCCAGCGGCGACCGCACGCTGCTCGATATCGTGCTGGAGGCGGATGTCGAGCGCACGGCCTTGCTGGAAGAAGAGAAAACGGCGACCGACCCGCACCGGATCGCCGATATCCACACCCGGCTGGCCGATATCGGCGCCCATTCCGCGCCGTCGCGTGCGGCCATCATCCTGTCCGGCCTGGGATTCGACGAGGAAGCCCAGCAACAGCCGATCGACAATTTCTCAGGCGGGTGGAAGATGCGCGTGGCGCTCGCCGCCGCGCTGTTTTCCGAACCCGATTTCCTGCTCCTCGACGAGCCGACCAACCATCTGGACCTGGAAGCCTCGCTCTGGCTGGAGGATTACCTGTCCAACTACCCCAGGGGGCTCGTCCTGGTCAGCCATGACCGCGGCTTGCTGAACCGCATTCCGGAAATGATCCTGCATCTGGATCAGGGCCGATTGACCCGCTATTCCGGCGGTTACGACCGGTTCGAACGGACGCGGGCGGAACATCAGGCGCGGCAGGCGGCGCTCTATTCCAAGCAGCAGGAGCAAAGGCGGCATATCCAGTCCTTCGTCGACCGGTTCCGATATAAGGCCAGCAAGGCGCGGCAGGCCCAAAGCCGGCTGAAAATGCTCGAGAAGATGGAGCCCATCGCCGCCGTCGTGGACAAGGGATCGACCACCTTCAATCTGCCCAAGCCCGATCCGTTGTCGCCGCCGCTGATCGTACTGGAAGACGCGTCGATCGGGTACGAACCGGGCAAGCCGATCCTGCGCGACTTGAACCTGCGGATCGACATGGACGACCGTATCGCCCTGCTGGGCGCGAACGGAAACGGGAAGACCACGCTGCTGCGTCTTCTGGCGCGCCGGTTGAAGGTGCTGGACGGACGCAACCGGGCTTCGTCCAAGCTGGAAGTCGGCTATTTCGCGCAGAACCAATTGGACGAACTCGCCGCCGGAAAAACCGCTGTCGAATACCTGCAGGACCTGGAGCCGATGGCGACGGAACAAAGCCTGCGGGCCCATTTGGGCGCCTTTGCCTTCGCCCAGGACAAGGCCGACGTGCAGATCGGGAAATTGTCGGGCGGGGAAAAGGCGCGGCTGGCCCTTGCGGTCATCTGCCGGAAAAAGCCGCACGTCCTGTTGCTCGACGAACCGACGAACCATTTGGACATCGACGCCCGTCAGGCCCTGGTCCACGCGCTGGCGGAATATGAAGGCGCCGTCATTCTGGTCAGCCACGATCCGCATTTGGTGAATACCTGCGCCGACCGGCTGTGGCTTGTCGCCGACGGCACCTGCGCGCCCTTTGACGGGGACTTGGACGACTACCGGCAGCTGTTGTTCGACCAACGCCGGCAAGAGCGGCGCGCGAAGCGCCAGGAAGCCGGCCTGGGACCCGCCGACGGCGCCGCCAGCAAGAAGGATGAGCGCCGGACACGGGCGGAAGCCCGCGCCGCCCTCGCGCCCCTGCGCAAGAAACTGGCCGAGTTGGAAAAGACCATGGAAAAGCAGTCCCGCGACCGGGCCAAGCTGCACGACAAACTGGCCGCGCCCGAAACCTACGATCTGCCGGCGGGCGATCTGGCCGAACTGCAGAAACAGTTGAGCATCGTCGAGGAAGAAATCTCCAACGCGGAGCTTGCTTGGTTGGAACTGTCGGAAGAGCTGGAAACCGCCGCGGGATGATCCGTCAATCTGAGGGGTAGTCTATTCCGGCGTGTAGGGAAGGCAGGAATAGAACCGCAACAACGCGGCGCCCCCATTGGGCGGCATCGACATCGAAACCGCGACGCCGTTGCTGTATTGCATGACGGTACTGCCCGCTTCGCCATAAAGGATTGTCGTAATCTCCCCCCGCCGATCCACGGTTCGCGCGGCCAAGGGGATATAGCTCTTGCCCAGCGTGTCCTCAATGATGACCATATTCTCATCGAAATCGAAGATCAGGTTCTCCAGCTTGCGCGGTTCCTGGGTTCGGCATTGCCTGTCGAAGCGACCGCCGCAAGCCGCCTCGAATTCATCCTGAATGCATTGCCATTGCTTCGCATCCCGCCACATCGGCAGCGCGTGAGCCGCCGTTGCGATGACGGAGGAAAGACAGAACAGGCTCGCGCCTGCCAGCATCGCAACCTTCCTGATGGCGACCGCCCCGGCTGGGAAACCCACGTTTCAACCTCCATCGTTTTTCCGGCGCCTCGGATGGCGCCTTGAAAGACTGAAAATTTAACACCGCCCAAAGGAAGGGGTGTTCACGATCCTGTATCCGTCACGAACCGCCGGTCCCGGCGGTTTCCTGCTTCTTTTCCCATCCGCCGCGCTCATTCTGCTGCCAATAGGTCATGGGGTGCCCCGCATCCTTGAACACCTTCCATTGGCCCCGGGCACGCGCGACCGCCTCGTCGTCACGCCCGTCGAACAGCACGCAGACCGTCTCGAACAAGGCGCTGTTCGCGGTATCGGCCCCGTCGGCGAGAAACAGCACCTGCGCACCGTTGGGGTTTTCATCCTCCATCGTCAACCAGATCGGCTGCAAGCCCGGCCGGCCGTCCTTTTCACTGCCATGCGGCAGAAAGGCCCTGTCGTCGAACGTCCAGAGATGCTGGTTCAACGACTCCGTCCTTTCTTCGGATCGGGCCTTTACCACGGCCCGCCATCCCCGGTCGAGGCTTCGCCCGAGCAAGTCGGGCAAGGCCTCCTCAAGGGATTTCCTGGTGAGGTGATAGAAGCGGATTTCCGGCACGGTGCGAAACGATCGCCAGTCGTTGGCGCTCCCTTTACTTTTCGTAATTGTCCGCGACGAACTTATCCAGCAACCGCACACCGAAGGCCGTTGCCCCCTTTGGTACGGTCGGCGCGTCCTTGCTGGACCATGTCACGCCGGCGATATCCAAATGCGCCCAGGGAACCTTGTTCACGAAGCGCTGAAGGAATTGCGCCGCGGTGATCGAACCGGCGGCGCGCCCGCCGATATTCTTCATATCCGCGCCATCGGTCTTCAACTGGTTGTCATAGGCCTCGGCCAAGGGAAGGCGCCAGACCTTCTCCCCCGTCGCCTCGCCCGCCGCGCTCAACTTGGAAGCGATTTCGTCGTCGTTGGAGAAGAAACCCGCATATTCGTGGCCGAGCGCGATGATGATCGCACCGGTCAACGTCGCAAGGTCGATCATCAGGCGCGGCTTGTACTTGTCCTGGGTGTACCAAAGCGCATCGGCCAGCACCAAGCGGCCTTCGGCATCCGTATTGTGGATCTCGATGGTCTGCCCGGACATCGAGGTCACGATGTCCCCCGGCCGTTGCGCCGCGCCATCGGGCATGTTTTCGACCAGGCCCAACACGCCGATGACATTCACCTTCGCCTTGCGCAGCGCCAGGGCCTTCATCAAACCGGTGACCACGCCGGCACCGCCCATGTCCCATTTCATGTCTTCCATGCCGGGACCCGGTTTCAGCGAAATGCCGCCGGTATCGAAGGTAACCCCCTTGCCGACGAAGGCGACAGGACGGCTGTTATTGGCGGCGCCGTTCCAATGCATCACGACCAAACGGCTTTCCCGGGCCGAGCCCAGGCCGACGCCCAGCAGCGAATGCATGCCGAGCTTTTCCATCTTCTTTTCATTCAGAATCTCGACGGTGATGCCGATCTCAGCCAGCTTGGCCGCTTCCTCGGCAAAGCTTTCGGGATGCAGAACGTTCGGCGGTTCGGAAACAAGGTCCCGCGTCAGGTTGACGCCTTCCGCCACCGCTTCCAGCGGCTTGAAGGCCTTTCGGGCCGCCGCCGCACCGTTCACCACGATCGTCGCCTTCTTCAAGGTCGGCTTTTGATCCGCCGTTTCCTTCGTGCGGTAACGATCGAACCGGTAACTGCGCATCAACATACCCGCGCCGACATTCGCCGCCGCTTCGGGCAAGGCATCCGCGCCGGCATCGACATAGACGACGGCCTCCTTGTCGCCGGCGCCGTTCAAGGCCGGCACGAGGTTGCCGCCCATGCTTTGAAAGTCCAAATCATTGAGGCCCTTGCCAAGGCCCACCAGAACGATCCGGTCGGCGGCCAGGTTCGCCGGCGCCGCGATCTGCAGGGACTGTCCCTTCTTTCCGGTGAACGTGCTGGCCTTCATGGCACGCGAGAGTGCGCCGCCGGTTTCCTTCTCCAGTTCCTGGGCGGACGGGGTCAGTTTTTTGCCTTCTTCCACGCCGACGACGACGGCGCCGGATTTCGGTGAGGCTTTTTCCGCGAAACTGATTTTCATAACCATTTCCCTGTCTGGTTGTTACATCCCCGGCATCGTCCAGGCGAACGGCCGGTCAAATTGTTCGGCAGGCATCCGTTGACCGGATCCATGCGGAGGATACTAGCGCACGAAGGCGATTTGGAAAGCGGCCGGAATAATCACCAGAAACGCTTTTTCGCCACCGATCAAGGCGTGACGTATCTGTAGGCCGGATCCGTCGACCGCCCGGCCGCGACACCTTCACCGACCAAGCGAACAATCCGGGATGCCGTATCGGTTCCGTAATGCAGCAAGTCCCAATAGTTCGCGTCCGTCATCGTGATATCCGACCGGATCTTGAAGTCGAGCACATGGGAATTCCCGAACTCAGCCCCGATCTCGGCAATCCGGGACATACATTCCTGCCAGTCGGCTTCGCCGGTACTGCCCGGGGGCCCGATGGTGATGGCGTGGACAGGCGCGCCGAGAAAGACTTTCCGGGTGCCCGTCGGCAAAGCCGCGACCATTTCCCGCAATAGGTTCAGATCCGGGAAATCGAGGCTCTGGCGGAATGCCGCGTAGTTGTCCGCCGGGGGCGTTTCCGGCGGCAAAATCTCCCGCGCGCCGTCCAGATAAAGATCCTTTTGCACTTTCTGCAGATCGTATTCCGAGCGCGGCGGCAGGAAATTGGCATATCCGTTGCGCTGGTATTTTTCTGCCCGCAAACCCGTAAGCTGCCCCAATTGCCTGCCGGCTTGTTCGAGGGCCTCCAGATTCAGCAAATGAAATGCGTCGTTCCATGGGTTACCGTCGTACAGCCAGGGTGGGAACGGTCTGCCCGTAAACTTCGGTGAGGCTTGCTGCTCGCACCAGACCGTATCGATGCCGAAGACGACCGTCTTTACATGCTTCTTGTTGCGAAGGAACAACTTCAGTATCTGCGATTGTTCGTAGGGCATGGCGCTGTTCATCGCCAAATTCGCGAAACGCCCGCCCAATGCCGCTTCCAGTTCCGACGGTTTCAGCAGCCGCACCACCGACGTTCCGACGACGACACTGTCGAATTCGGGGTCCATGGCCACGGCCGGATAGGAGAACCGCTGGTTGGTCGACGCCGGCGCACGGTCCAAGGGCAGTGAGAACGGCACCGTGTCATATGGGTCGATTAGGATGACAAAGGCATAAAGCGCCAGGAAAGCGGCCAGGAAGACGCAAAGCGCCCGGCGCGCCATGTCGCCCCATGTCACTTCCTTCCCTATGCCCAAAAATCCCTTCATCCAAGCCGATCCCGTTCCCGTGTCAGAATTGGAAATAGATGAATTCCTGGTTCGTTCCGCCGCCCAGACGGAAGATCAGGAATACCGCGATCAGCGCCGCGACCGTGGCCAAGCCGCGAACCGGCCGCAAATGCGTGAAAGCCACCGTTTGGCTTGTCGGCCCGACGGTGGCGATCAGCGCCCCCACAAGCAACCAGCCGGCCCCGGAAAGTTCGGCAAAATGGTTCGGCACGGAACCGGCATCGCCGGTAAAGCCAAGCATCGCCGTCCAGAATGTCATCGCGCCACTCATCGTCTCAGCCCGGAACATGATCCAGGTCCAGAACACGAAGAGGATCGTTATCGCCCAACTCAAAGGCCGGCCGATCGAAATGCCCGTCTTGCTCCAGAAATGACTTACGACAAGACCGATCCCGTGCAACCCGCCCCAGACGACGAAGGTCCAGGCGGCGCCGTGCCAAAGCCCGCCGAGCAGCATTGTCGCCGTCAACGCCAAGGCCTGTTTTATGCGCCCGGCACGGTTCCCCCCCATCGATACATAAAGGTAATCGCGCAGGAAGCGGGACAGGGTCATGTGCCAGCGGCGCCAGAATTCGACGAGCGAAACCGCCCTGTAAGGCGCGTTGAAATTTTCGGGCAAACGGATGCCGGCCATCATGGCCAACCCGATCGCCATGTCCGAATAGGCGGAGAAATCGAAATAGATCTGCAGGCCGAATGCCGCCGCCCCCGTCCAGGCATCGGCGAAGCCAATCGCGCCGGCCCCCTCGGCATGGGCGAAAATGGGATCGGCCTGCGCGGCAAAGGCATCGGCCAGCAATACCTTTTTCGCAACGCCGATCAGCAGCAGGGCCGCGCCGCGCGCCAGCCGCTCGGACAGGCCATCGCGCTTCGGATAGGCGTCGAATTGATGGATCAATTCGTCATGCCGCACGATTGGGCCGGCAATCAATTGCGGAAAATACGAGACATAGAGCGCATAGTCGGCAAGACGATAAACGGGGGCCGTGCCTTTTCGCAGATCCGCCAGGTAGGAGATTTGCTGAAACGTGAAGAAACTGATTCCCAGTGGCAGGACGATGCCCCACGGGTCGTGCGGTTGCCCCAGAATAACGGCCACGCTGTCGGCCACAAAGTCCGCGTATTTGAAGATCCCAAGGATAAACAGGTTGAAAACGATGCCCAGGGGCGCGGCAAATCTCCGCAGCCTCTCACCGCCCGGCTTGCCGTAGGCCAGCGCGGCCAGGCCCCAATTGGCCAGAATCGACAACACAAGTAACGGAAGCAGCCGAACGTCCCAATAGGCGTAAAACACCAGGGAAACGGCAATCATCCAGGCGACCCGAACCTCTTTCCGCCCGGCGGCGGCATACCATCCGACCAGCGCCACCGGCAGGAACAGAAGCAGGAATTCCTGGGAGTGAAAGAGCATGTTTGAACGACCGTTTTAGCCGACGACCTTGCCGGTGAAGCTATTGCGGGCGGTTCCGCCCGGCCCATTGCTGATTTCCGTCGCGATCACATAGCCTGAACCGCCCCCTCACCCAAGCCCCCCAAAGCCGCCCAGAGCCGCCCAGAGCCCCAAAAAGCTGCATCGGCGGCGAAAAGAACAGGGCCGGAAACGGGTGGCCCCGGCCTCACGCCGAATTTGACGTGCATCACCAAAGCGCGTTTGGTAGACCCCTACAAATAAAGAAAACTTCATGGATTCCCTAAGGGGAGGCCGATTGCTTATAGTCGAGGCCTCAGGCGGCGGATGAATTCAATAACGCGGCACATGACCAGCCAGATTCTGACGGTTGCCATCGTGGCAAGCGTCATCCTGTGCACGGCCGTGGTCTTGCAACAATCCATCCGGTTCATCGATTTGATCGTCAATCGCGGCCTTCCGGCCAGTGATTTGGCCTATCTTTCGCTGCTTATAACGCCGCGAATATTGTCCGTTGTCTTGCCGGTCGCCGTGTTCGGGGCAACGATTTTCACTTACCACCGCATGCAATCCGGCAGCGAATTGATAATCCTGCGCTCCGCGGGGATGAGTTCTTTCCGCCTGGCGAAACCAGGGCTGATCGCCGCCGTTATTTGTACCTTTTTCAGCTACTTCTTCGCCCTCTATCTTATGCCGGTCTCATCCCAGGAACTGCGATCCTACCTTTCGACGGCACGGTCCGAAATCGGTGCTATTCTGATCAAGGAAGGTCAGTTCAATGCGATCAGGGAAGATTTGACCGTCTATGCGCGCCATCGCGAGGAAAACGGGGACCTGATCGGCCTGATTATCCACAGCGAACAATCGAACGGAGATCAAGTCACCGTCATTGCGCAACGCGGCGCCTTGATCGATTCCCCGTTAGGCGCCCGAATCCTGCTTGCCAACGGGCGTCAGCAGACATTGTCGCAGGGAGAGCTGCACGATATCGAGTTCGAGGAATACGTATTCGACCTTGTGGAGGAACAACCGGACGGGCCCGAGATTTGGCGGCAACCGCGCGAGAGATTCCTGCCGGATCTGCTGTCGCCTTCAAATTCGCCGGGGGACGTCGCCTATCGCGGCGAGTTGATCGCGGAGGGGCACAGCCGGCTCGCTCAGCCTTTGCTGGCCATTGCCTATGTCGCGGCGGGTCTGGTTATTCTGTTGAAGACGGAATTTTCCCGCCAATCGAACGCCAAACCTATTCTTGCCGCTGTCGGCATCATGGTCGGCCTGCTGGTCATCAATCTGGGACTGATCTCCTCAGCCGGCAAATATGCCGCCTTGATACCGGTGATGTACGGCATGGTGATCGCACCGACCGCCATCGCGCTCTATCTGCTGGCACGCCCACAACAGTTCAAGCGCCGGGCCAAGCCCTCCGAATTGCAGGAGGCCTGACCAGTGCTGTTTCAAACCGTCATCGCCCGTTATTTCGCCCGTCAGTATCTGGTTTGGTTTTTCAGCGTTTTTGCCGTGTTCGTCTTCCTGATCGGCATTTTCGACGTTATCGAGTTGCTCAGGCGGTCTTCGGGCAAGGATGACGTGACGATCGGCATCGTCTTGCAGATGTCGGCGTTGAAAATGCCGCTACTGATCCAAGACCTTGCCCCCTTCATCGTTCTTATCAGCGCGATGCTGGCATTCTGGTGGATGGCCAAGGCGAATGAGCTCGTCATCGCTCGGTCGGCGGGGCTCTCGCCCTGGCAGATCATCGGCCCCGTGATCAGCATCGCCTTGATCGTCGGGGTCGTTCAGGTTTGCCTGCTCAATCCGTTGGCCGCTCGTTTGAATGCGCAATTCGAACGAATCGAAACAGAGTATCTCAGGCGCCAAGACAGCCAATTGGCGCTGGCGAAGAGCGGATTCTGGCTGCGCCAAACACGAGAGGACGAAGTGATCGTGCTGCACGGTGGCAATGTGTCGGGAGACGAATTGCAGGTTACCGACGTAATGGTGCTGATCATGGACCGCACCGGGGCGTTTCTGTCCCGCATCGACGCCGAATCCGCCTATTTGACGCCCGGCGCCTGGGAAATTCGAAACGCCTGGGTGAAGGACGTTGAAGGACGCCGCAGCTTTGCCGAGATATACGACCTGCCGACCGACATGACGGTTGAGAAGATCCGCGAAAGTTTTGCCTCGGCAGACACGATTTCCTTTTGGGATTTACCCGGTTTCATCGAGACCCTGAGGAATTCGGGTTTCAGCGCGGTCGAGCACCGACTGCGGCTGCACAGTCTGCTATCCACGCCGCTTCTGTTTTGCGCCATGGTGCTGGCCGCGGCCATATTCTCGCTGCGCGCCAACAGGCGGTCGGGCGCGGCCTATATGATTGTTGGGGGCATATCCATCGGCTTCGTGTTCTTCTTTGTCACCCGGATCGTCCACGCGATCGGCCTGTCGACGGAAATCCCGGTCGTCATGGCCGCCTGGAGTCCCGCAATCGCGATGTCGCTGTTTGGTCTCGCCACCCTGCTGCATCTTGAAGACGGGTAGCGCAAACAGATGTTGGCAGGGTCCCGTTTTTCATCTTCGATTTTCGCCGGCCTTGCGGCCGTCGCGCTGTTCATTTGCGGTGCGACCGTTCTGGCGATCGGTGCGACCGCGGCATTGGCGCAGGACATCGGCAACGGCCCGGTCCTTTTCACGGCCGACGAGCTGACGCATGACCGGGAACTTGGCCTGGTCACGGCGCGCGGCAATGTCGAAATCCTGCAGGGCGAACGCGTGCTGCTGGCGGACCAGGTCAGCTTCAACCAGAAAACGCAGACGGTCACGGCAAACGGCAATATCAAACTTCTGGAACCGACCGGTGAAGTGATATTCGCCGACTATGTCGAACTTACCAACGAAATGAAGGACGGCGTGATCGAGCACATCCGCCTTCTTCTGTCCGAAAATGCGCGGCTGGTCGCGAACGGCGCCCGGCGAACCGACGGCAACACCACCGAATTGGTGAAGGCGGTCTATTCCCCCTGCTCGGTTTGCGAGGACAATCCGGACAAGTCCCCATTGTGGCAGATCAAGGCGCAAAAGGTAATCCACGACCAGAAAGCCCGCCGGGTCGAATATCGTAATGCGTCGCTTGAAATGTGGGGCATTCCGGTCGCCTACACGCCGTATTTCCAACATCCCGATCCAACCGTTAAACGCGAAACCGGCTTTCTGTTTCCCGAATTCGGCAGCAACTCAAACGTCGGTCAGTTCTTCCGCGCGCCGTTCTTCTGGGCGATCGCGGATGACAAGGATGCGACCATAGACCCGGTATTCACCAGCGATGAGGGCATCGTCTATTCCGGCGAATACAGGCAGCGTTTCGATAATGGCGAGTTCAATATTTCCGGCAGCGCCGCCGTCGCGGACCGCGAGGTCGGCAACCCGCAGGTGATCGAGACCAGAACGAACCAATTCCGCGGCCATGTTTTCGCCGATGCCCGTTTCGATCTGGACGACCAGTGGCGGACCGGATTCGACATCGAACGGTCGACGGATCAAACCTATCTTCGGCGGTTCGATTTCTTCGGCCCCAGCGACTCCACGTTGGAAAGCAATGCCTTCATCGAGGGTTTCAACCAACGGAACTACATGGCCGCGAACGGCTACTTGTTCCAGGACACTCGCCTGGGTTCACGACCGGACTCGCCTGTCGTATTTCCGCTGCTGGAGTATAAGGGCCTCGGCGACATCGACGGGTACGGTGGACGATGGTCGTTGGACAGCAATTTCCGATACCTCTACCAGGAGGACAAATCGGAAAACCAACGCCTATCCGTGGATGTCGGTTATGAGATTCCCTTCACGTCACCGATCGGTTTCGTTACGACGATCGAGACCAACCTCCGCATGGACGGCTACAACACGGATCACTTCATCAGCAGAGATGAGGCGGGGCGGCAAACGGAGGACGGCTTTGCGGGCAGAATTAGGCCGGAGTTGAAAATCGATTGGCGGTATCCCTTCGTCCGACCTGACAGCAGCGGACAAACCGTGATCGAACCTGTCGCCGCCCTTCTTGTCTCTCCGGATGGCGGCAATTCGCCCGGCATATCAAACGATGACAGTGTCGTCGTCGAGATTGATGAAACGAACCTGCTGGACCAGAACCGAACACCAGGCTTGGATCGTGTCGAGGGCGGAACCCGGCTGGCATATGGGATGCGTGTTGCCCGTTTCTTCGAGTCCGGGGGCTCGATGTCCGCATTCGTCGGCCAAAGCCACAAATTTACAACGGACAACGCGCTTGAAGCGGAGACGGGCCTAGAGAACGGGTTTTCGGATATCGTCGGCCGGGTCGACGTCCGGCCCAGCCGGTATTTCGATGCGTTCTACCGGTTCCGCATCGACGAAGATGGCGGCGAGGTCAACCGCAGCGAAGTCGGCTCGACGATTGGGGGCTCGGCTCTGAACTTCGGCATCAATTATACCTTCCTGCGGGAAGGAACGGTCGACGACGTTGCCCAGTTGGACGAGCTATTGTTGAGTATGCGTGCCCAGTGGGATGACAATTGGCGTGTGTCCCTGTTCACGCGGCAGGATCTGATCGGTGACATCGACCCACTGGAACATAGCGCCGTACTCACCTATGAAGATGAGTGTTTTCGCTTTGACGCCCGTCTGCGCAGAACCTTCACCAGTTCCGCCGATGTCGACGAGATCGATGAATTTATAGTGCGCCTGACCTTCAAGACGGTGGGTGGCGTGGAAACGGAATTGTTCTAATGCCGAATATCCGACGATTGCTGACAGTCATTGGTCTCGCCGTGGCGGTTACCGCCATTCAGGTCAATGCTGGCGCATGGGCGCAACAGAACACGATGCGGATCGCGGCCATCGTGAACGAAGATCTGATTTCCGTCTTCGACCTGCAAAGCCGTGTCCGATGGGTCGTTTTGACGACCGGAATCAAACCGGACAACCAGAATCAGCGCCGGATCATTCAGCAAGTGCTGCGCTCAATGGTCGACGACCGGTTGCGCCTGCAGGAAGCCGAGCGTCTGGGCATTCGTGTCACGGACCGGGAAATAGATCAGGAAATCAGCGGGCTCGCCAACCGCAACAACATGACGGCGGAGGTATTCACCAATCGGCTCACCGAGCAGAACGTGGATATGGGCACGGTCAGAAACCTTATCAGGGCCTCGCTGGCCTGGGCAAAGGTCAGCCGCCGGCAACTTCGCCGCCAAGTGGACGTGACCGACGAGGAAGTCGACGAAACCCTGGATCGGCTGCGGGAAAGCTTGAACGAACCGCAGAAGCGATTGTACGAAATCTTTCTGACCCTGAACGATCCCGATGAAGAGGGTGACACGCGCCAAACCGCCGAACGCATCGTGCAACAGGCACGTGAAGGCGCGGATTTTGGAAGTTTGGCGCGCGCATTCTCGCAAAGCAATTCGGCGGAAAACCAGGGCGAGGTCGGATGGATCGCGGTTTCCCAATTGCCGCCCGACCTGCAGGAGGAGGTCCGGAACCTTTCGCCGGGTCAGGTCAGCGAACCGATCAGAACATTTTCCGGTTTCTATATCCTGAAGGTCACGGACGAACGCCAGCGGAGCATTTCGATCGAGGACTCCAAACTGGACATCTATCAGATCGCGCTGCCGCTACCCGGCAACAGTACGCAAGACCAGCAATCGGCTATGCTGGACCTGTTGGAGCAGATCCGCCCGTCGATTTCCTCCTGCGAGGATGCGGAAGCGGTTGCCCCGCAGATCGAGGGTGCGAACGGTGTGGCCGCCAAGGATGTCCGACTGGGCGATATGTCCCAAAACCTGCAGCAGGCCTTGGCGAACCTGCAACCCGGTGAAACCTCCACCCCCGTCGCGACGCAGAGGGCCGCCCTTCTTTTGACGGTGTGTTCGCGCGACGATACCGGCGGTGCCCTGCCCACCCGGGAACAGGTCATTACCAAAATCGGGTCGGAACGGATGGAACTGCTGGAACGTCGGTACATGCGCGACCTGCGCCGGGAAGCCTTCATCGATATCCGGCTGTAGTGCCGCTTCCATGCCGACGCCCATGACGGGACCCTCCGACGCCGATGGACAGCCGCCCGCAGTTGGAGAGCCGCCCGTCGTTGGAGAGCCTTCAGTAGTTGGAGAACCGTTGTGAACGATCCGGTTCAATCCCTGCCGCCCTTGCGGGACGTCATCGCCGAACATGGCTTGGCGGCGCGCAAAGGATTGGGCCAGCACTTTTTGCTGGACCTCAACCTGACCCTGAAAATCGCGCGCGCCGCGGGCGACTTGACCGCCGGAACCACGGTTGAGGTCGGGCCCGGTCCGGGGGGGCTGACGCGGGCGATCCTTTCGGCGGGCGCAGGCAGGCTTATCGCCATCGAAAAGGACGATCGTTGCATCGCAGCCTTGGCCCCCTTGGTCGATGCGGCCGCGGGACGGATGACGCTGTTGAACGAAGACGCCTTGAAGGTGGATTATCGCGCAGTCGGCCCGCCCCCCCTCAAGATCATTTCAAACCTGCCCTACAATGTCGGGACGCCACTGCTTGTCGGCTGGCTGGAAAAAGCCGAGGCAATCGCGTCCATGACGTTGATGTTCCAGAAGGAAGTTGCCGAACGGATCACCGCGCGCCCCGGCACGGATCATTACGGCAGGCTTTCCGTACTCTGTAATTGGCGCTGCCGGACCGACTATCTGTTCACCTTGCCCGCACGCGCCTTCACCCCGCCGCCGAAGGTCGACTCCGCGGTCGTGCAACTGACGCCCTACGACACGGTTCCGTATCCCGGACGAATGGATCTGTTGCAACGCGTGACCGCGGCCGCGTTCGGGCAACGGCGAAAGACCCTGCGGCGCTCCCTTGCGCAATTGGGCGTACCGGTGGACATGCTGCTGGAAAGGTCCGGTATCGATGGGTCGCTTCGGGCGGAAACCATCGATATCGAGGGGTTCGGGCGGTTGACCGAAGCGTTCGAAGCTCTGTTAAGCGCCTGATACGCCGCCGCTTAACGGCCGGCGCGCAGGCCCTTCACAAATTCGCCGAGCCCAACCTGCCGGCGCCGGCGCAGCCGTTCCGACTGTAGGATGGCGCGCACCTGATCGACGCTTGTGTCGATATCGTAATTGACGATCACCCAATCGTATTCGAAGTAGTGGCTCATCTCGTCCGCCGCCTTATCCATCCGGCGCGCAACCACGTCAGGCGGGTCTTGCGCCCTGGTATGCAGGCGGCGCTCCAACTCAGCGGTGGAGGGCGGCAGAATGAAGATGCGGACCATGTCCTCCTCCGCCTCTTCCGCCAATTGCTGGGTACCCTGCCAGTCGATATCGAACATGACGTCGCTGCCGCTCGCAAGCGCGTCCATCACCGGCTGCTTCGGGGTTCCATAGTAGTGATCGAACACCTTGGCGAATTCCAGCAACTCGCCGCGATTCGCCATCAGATCGAATTCCGTCTTGTCGACGAAGTGATAGTCGCGCCCGGCCACTTCGCCCGGCCGTTTCGGACGGGTCGTGACCGAGACCGACATGGATATGTCGGGATCGCTTTCCAGGATTGCACGCGAAATGGTCGACTTGCCCGCACCCGAAGGCGAAGACAGGACAAGCATCAGACCACGGCGCTCTATCTGGAACGGCTTGGCGCCATCGGACATTGCTGTTTTCTCCCGCCTCGTGAAGCGTCGACCTCGACCCCGCCGATATAGGCGATTCAGCCGCTGTTCGGCAATCCGGCATGCCCCTTCCCACGGCCTTTCCAGAGCTTATTCCAAATTGGCCGCCTGCTCACGCATCTGATCGATCGCGGCTTTCATGGCCAGACCGATATTCGTCAGGTCCTTGTCCGACGACTTGCTGCAAAGCGTATTGGCTTCCCTGTTGAATTCCTGCGTCAGGAAGTCGAGCTTCCGGCCGACGGGCCCACCGGCGGACAACAGGGACCGGGCCTGGTCCACATGGGCCGAAAGCCTGTCGAGCTCCTCGCGGATGTCAGCCTTGGTCGCCAGCAGGGCGACCTCCTGCTCCAGCCGATCACGGTTGAGGTCCCGGCCATCGCCCAGCAATTCGTCGATCTGCGCCATCAGACGATCCCGGATCGCCGGCAGACGGGTGGCGTCCAATCCATTCGCCTGACTGACCAGATCGGCGATTTCATCCACCCTTGCACTCAGGTGACGTTCGGTCTCAACGCCTTCGACCCGGCGGGCTTCCGCCATGGCGGCGATCGCCGCTTCCAAGGTCGCCAGGACGGCCTTGCAGCGGCCGTCGTCCTCGGCAGCCGCGTTGCGGTCCTCGCCGCTGTCGATAACGCCGCGGACGGCCAATAGACGATCCAAAGCGGGATCCTGCCCCCTGTCGCGGCACAATGCCTCCAATTCGGCAAGAAGCGTGTGATTGATCGTCGCGGCGGACGCTTCCCCAAGGGCGCGGACATCTAGGGATGCGGTAAGTGACCCCCGCTTGAACGCCGTGCTCAGCCGTTTCCTGATCTCAGGGTCCAGCCTTTCGAAGCCCATGCCCACGCGAAGGCGCATGTCCAGGCCGCGCCCATTCACACTGCGCAATTCCCACGCCCAACGGTAGGCATCATCGGCCCCTTCGGCGCGGCCGAATCCCGTCATGCTCGCAACCTGATTTCCGCGCTTCGCCATAGTTCAGTCCACTTCACTCTTTTTCAGGGCACGTTGCCTCCGTACAGTTAGCCGACGCGAAGGATGTACAAAAGGCAAACTTCGGCCAAGAACCCCATGGGAGATCTCGAATGCCGCGCGATTTCGACAGCATTTTGATCACCGGCGCGTCAAGCGGCTTGGGGGAAGCCTTGGCCCTGGCCGCGGCGGTCCCGGGCCGGCATCTGTGGCTGACCGGCCGAAACGACGCACGCTTGAACGCGGTCGCGCTGGAATGCCGGTCCAAAGGCGCGGAAGTCACCGCAACGGTGCTCGACGTGACGGATCAGGGCGCCATGGCAAGTTTCGTCGAGCAGGCCGACGACATCCAGCCGCTGGACCTGGTCATCGCCAATGCGGGCATATCCGGCGGAACCGGCGGCGGCGGGGAAAGCGACGCCCAGGCGCGCGAAATCTTCGACATCAACGTTTCCGGCGTGTTGAACACCATTCATCCCGCCATGGAACGGATGCGGCCCCGCCGGCGCGGGCAGATCGCGGTCATGAGTTCGCTGGCCGCCTTACGCGGATTTCCCGGAGCACCAGCCTATAGCGCCTCCAAGGCATCCGTTAAGGTCTATGCCGAAGCGTTGCGCGGCGCGCTGGCGGGCGAGGGCATCGGTGTCAGTGCAATCTGCCCCGGTTTCGTGAAGTCGCGCATGACCGCCGTGAACGACTTTCCGATGCCGTTCTTGATGGAGGCCGACAAGGCGGCCCGGATCATCCTGGACGGCCTTCAAAAGAACCGAACGGTTATCGCCTTTCCATGGCCGATGTATTTGGCGGTTAGCTTTCTTTCGATCCTGCCGCCGGCGCTGACGGTGCGCCTCCTCAGCCGACTGCCCGCGAAGGGCTAACGGCCGATTCAATTATCCGTATAGAGATACCGGCGCGTGATCGGAACCGCATCGATCTTGTTTGAAACCTGGAGCTGGAAGACGCAGGTTGACTGGCAGATGAATGCCATTTCACAGGAAAGGAGGTACATCTCCCACATCCGGCAAAACTTCTCATCGTAAAGGTCTTTGACCTTGTCCCGATTTTTCTGGAACCTTTCATTCCACATCGCCAGTGTCTTGGCATAGTGCAGGCGCAGGTTTTCAAAATCCGCCAACCAGAGTCTGCTGCGTTCCACCGCACGGCCAACTTGCGAAAGACTTGGCAGATAGGCGCCCGGAAAGATGTATTTCCGAATCCACGGGCTGATTGGTTCCGGCGGTCCCATATGGCCAATCGTATGTATTAGACCGACCCCATCGTCGGTCAGCAGTGCTCGGACCTTGCTGAAATACTCGTCATAATGGAATTGACCGACATGTTCGAACATCCCGACGGAAACGACCCTGTCGAATTTTCCATCCACCAGTCGATAGTCCTGCAAGTGGAACCGGGCCTTGTCCGCGAAGCCTTCATCTTTCGCCCATTTGTTCGACCAGGCATGCTGTTCCTCCGACAAGGTCACGCCATAGACTTCCGCGCCGTAATTCTTGGCCAGAAACAGGCCCAAGCCGCCCCAGCCGCTGCCGATATCCAGAACCTTCATACCAGGTTCGATCAGCAATTTCCGGGCAATATGGTGCATCTTCTTTTCCTGCGCCTGTTCCAGGGTTTCGTTCCCTTCGAAATAGGCACAGGAATACTGGCGGTGTTTGTCAAGGAACTGATCGTACAATTCACCGGACAGGTCGTAGTGATGCGCGACGTTCGCCTTGGCGCGATGTACCGGGTTGTAGTGCTGCCAACTGGCGACAATAGAGTGAACAAGGCGACCAAAATCCGCCAACCACCCTTCATCATTCGCCATGGCGCTCGCACCGACGATGAAGAGGAAATCCCGTAAAGTACCTTCCTCGATTATCATTTCGCCGTTCACATAGGCGTCGCAAATGGATATATGCGCACTCATCAATAGGGACTTTGCACTCGGCACACGCTTGAATCTGACAACGACCGGGTCGATGTCTGCAATCGGTCCATGATCGAAAGTGCGTCTTTCGCCGTTGGGCAAAACTACGGTCAAGATCCCGGTTTTCAGATATGTATCGAATAGTCGGAATAGCACTGTTCGTCCTCACTTCCTGGCAATGACGGCAGAGACTTCGTTCGAATTTCTTGAATGACCGCCCCGAACGCGGCTGGTGCCGCGGGCAGTTCCGCGACGCGATGGTTCCCGTTTTTGCATTGCTTGCAGCATTGACCAACGGGCATCGGGTTTCGCGCCGATTGTCGCCTTACAGGATCGCTTGCCCGATTTCAGTACCTGACCGGCCCCGTCGACATGCTGTCGTCCCCAAGTCAGGAGCATCTTTTACCCCCAAACACTACCCTCGTACTTTCGTATATATTTAGATTGCCTTTAAAAATCCATCCCTCGTTCACAAAGGTGAATGATTCCAACCCGGCCAAATCCGTCGAGAGGCGGACAATCAATCCCGGGAAACGCCAGAATAACAAATGAAATTAATGATTTAGGGCTTGTTTTGCCGTTCAATCTTGCGCCATTTCGCGACATTGCGGTTATGTTCCGCCAAAGTGTTCGCGAAAGCATGTCCGCCGGTGCCGTCGGCAACAAAGTACAGCGCCTTGGTCGCGGTCGGATTCAACACCGCGGCAATGGCATCCTTGCCCGGGTTGCAGATCGGCCCCGGCGGCAAGCCGCCGATCACATAGGTGTTGTAGGGCGTCGCTTGACGCAAATCGGCCTTGCTCAGCGGGCGCCCCAGCGGCGCTTTTCCCAAGGTCAGACCATAAGACACGGTCGGGTCCGATTGCAGGCGCATGCCACGGCGCAGCCGGTTCACGAAAACGCCGGCGACCTTGCCGCGTTCCGACGCCACGCCGGTTTCCTTTTCCACGATCGACGCCAGGATCACCGCATCTTCCCAGGTTGCGATCGGAAGGTCCGGGTCTCGTTTCGGCCAAAGCGTCGCCCGCAATCCCTCCAGTCCGGCGGCCATCCGGTCCAGTATCATGGCGCGGGTCGCGCCGTGGATATATTGATAGGTTTCCGGCAGCAACGTTCCTTCACCGGGAACGTCAGGTTCCGGCCCGTCCAAGCCGTCATCGGCAACCAACAGGTCGACGATCTCCCGGCTGGTCAGGCCCTCCGGAACCGTGACGGTGTGCTGAACCACATCGTGCCGTTCAAGCTTGTCTATGATCTCCCGCGCGGAAACCTGGGCCGGAAAGGTGTATTCTCCGGCTGTCAGGCGTTTATGACGGGGATCCAGCCGCGACCCGATTGCGAAAACCCGTTCGTCGCGGACAAGCCCGTGTTCGGCCAATTGGCGCGCAATGCCCCTTAGGCTGCTACCCGGTTCGATGATCAACGTGACCGGTTCCAGGTTTTCCGACGGCGCGTGGAAGGTCCGGTATCCCCAGGCGAAAACGCCGCCGGCTGTCAGCACGGCGGCGATCGTCATTATGAAGAGGACTTTCAGGAGGTTCCGCATCGCTCCCTCGCGGTCCGGGTTACCGCAATCCTATTACGGCGCCGGCCCGAAGATCAGAGACGCATTTGTTCCGCCAAACCCGAAGGAATTCGACAGGGCGTAATTGACCTTCCGTTCCTGAGCGACCTTGGGAACAAGGTTCATGTCGCACCCGTCGGACGGGTTTTCCAGGTTCAGAGTCGGCGGGACCACACCGGTTTCGATCGCTTTGACCGAGAAGATCGCCTCGACCGCGCCGGCAGCCCCCAGAAGGTGCCCGATGGCGGACTTGGTGGAGGACATCGCCACATTCTTGGCGTGATCGCCCATCAACCGTTTGACCGCGCCGTGTTCGATCTCATCCCCCAGCGGGGTCGAAGTGCCGTGTGCGTTGACGTAATCGATCTTATCGACATCGACATTCGCGGTCCGGAAGGCACCCTTCATGGCACGGAAACCGCCGTTCCCGTCGGGAGCCGGAGCGGTCAGGTGATAAGCGTCCCCACTGAGGCCATAGCCCAGAACCTCGGCATAGATCTTGGCGCCGCGTTTCTTGGCATGTTCCAATTCTTCCAGGACCAAAATCCCGGCGCCTTCGCCCATGACGAAACCGTCCCGGTCCTTGTCCCAGGGCCGGGAAGCCTTGGTCGGATCGTCATTGAAATTTGTCGACAATGCCCGCGCCGCCGAAAAACCGGCAACACCCATGCGGCAAACCGCGGCTTCGGTTCCGCCCGCGACCATCACGTCGGCATCGCCCCACATGATGAGCCGGGCGGCATCGCCAACCGCGTGCGACCCGGTCGCGCAAGCCGTGACCACCGAGTGATTGGGTCCGCGGAAACCATGTATGATGGAAACGAACCCCGATGCCAGATTGATCAGGTTTGCCGGGATGAAAAACGGCGACAACCGACGCGGTCCCCGATCCTTTTCAATCAGCGTGCCTTCGGAAATTCCCTGCAGCCCGCCGATACCCGAACCAATGATCACCCCGGTCGCATCGAGGTCTTCTTCCTCCGCAGGCTCCCAGCCGGAATCCTTGACAGCTTGGGCCGTCGCAGCGATGGCGTAGGTGATGAAGGTATCCATCTTCTTCTGTTCTTTACGTTCGACATAGTCGTCGACGTTGAACTTCCCCTCGGAGGTTTCTCCAATGGGGATCACCCCGGCGATTTTCGCCGGAAGATCGGATACATCAAAGGATTGGATCGCTTGGATACCGGACTCACCGGCCGTCAGCTTGTTCCAAACATGATCGACACCGCAACCCAGCGGGGTTACGGCACCAAGGCCGGTAACGACTACTCGTCTCATACTCAACCGCTCCGCCTGCGCAGCGACAGCGGGCGCGACAAGCACGCCCGTGTCCGCGACTTTAGCCGGCGTTTTCGTCGATGAAGTTGATCGCGTCCTTCACGGTCAGGATCTTTTCCGCCGCATCGTCCGGGATTTCCACGCCGAATTCTTCTTCGAACGCCATGACCAGTTCCACGGTGTCCAAGCTATCGGCGCCCAGATCGTCGATGAAGCTCGCATTGTCTTCGACTTTGGACTCGTCGACGCCAAGATGTTCGACGACAATTTTCTTCACGCGCTCAGCAACGTCGCTCATTTCGTATTATCCTTCGTGCTGCGCCCCAAGGTCAGGGGCGATCTAAACTATTCATCCCTTGGGGCACCCCGCCGACGTCGACCGCCTAAGCGAAACCCCATTCCAACGCCCTTTCGAGCCACTTGCGAACAGCGAGCCAACCGACCCGGAACCGCAATATCTGGGGACCCTGCCCCGAAACGGCGCGTTAGGTAACACAGTTGCCAGGGCCGCGCCAGCCCCGCCTACCAGACCCTCCTACACCACGATTCGCAAGGTATTCCCACCGAATGTGACGCCGTCTTCGGCCCCATTTAGGGTGCATCGCGGACGGGTGCAACGCTTAGATTGCAGAGATCGGGTCAAAGTAATCAGATCATCGCCATCCCGCCATTGACGTGCAGCGTCTGTCCGGTGACGTATGACGCCTCCTCCGAAGCCAGATACACGACGCCGGACGCGATATCCGCAGGCGTTCCCATGCGTCCCGCCGGAATGGCGCTCAGCAGTTTTTCCTGCTGCTGATCGCCCAGGGCGTCGGTCATCGCCGTTTCGATGAAACCGGGGGCCAAACAATTCACCGTGATCCCGCGGCTCGCCACTTCCTGGGCAAGCGATTTCGCCATGCCGATCATGCCCGCCTTGGACGCCGCATAATTCGCCTGCCCCGGATTGCCGGTGACGCCGACGATGGACGTGATGCCGATGATGCGGCCCCAACGGCGTTTCATCATGCCGCGCAGAACCGCGCGGGACAGCCTGAAGGCGGCAGTCAGGTTCACGTTTAGAACGGTTTCCCAGTCTTCGTCCTTCAACCGCATGGCAAGATTGTCACGGGTCAGGCCGGCATTGTTCACCAGGATATCCAACTGCCCGGTCGCCGCTTCCGCCTGCTTCGCCAAGGCGTCCAGGCTTTCCGCATCGCCGAGATTGGCCGGCACCACGAAAGTGCGCTCACCCAGCTCGGCGGCGACAGCCTCCAAGGCGTCGACCCGCGTACCGCTGAGGACGACCGACGCGCCCTGCCCGTGCAGGGCCGCCGCGATCGCGCTTCCCAACCCGCCGGAAGCTCCGGTTACAAGCGCTGTCTTGCCGCTCAGATCGAACATACTCACCTTCCCGCTGTCTTTGTTTTCCAATGTTTTTCCACGATGCCCTAACGGCGCCTCGCATGAAACAGGCGTTTCCCGTAACGCGATTCTGCTACCGGCCCGGACGGAAAGCCGTTCCGGTTACAGAGAGGCCAGGAAAGCTTCGATATCCGCCGGCGTATTGACCGCGGTACCGGTCATTTCCTTGTCGATGCGCCGGACAAGGCCGGTCAAAACCTTGCCCGAGCCGACCTCGACCAAGGAATCGACACCTTGATCCTTCATGAACAGAACGCTTTCGCGCCACCGCACCCGGCCGCAGACCTGTTGGACCAGCAAATCCCTGATCCGGTCCGGCGACGTCACGAATTCCGCCGTCACATTCGCCACCAGCGGCAGAGACGGCGCCTGAATATCCACATTGCCCAGCGCCTCCGCCATGGCTTCCGCGGCCGGCTGCATCATATCGCAATGGAAGGGGGCGGAGACCGGCAGCGGCATGGCGCGCTTAGCGCCTTTCGCCTTGGCGATGTCGACAGCACGGTCGATGGCGGCCTTCGCGCCGCTCAAAACAATCTGACCCGGCGCATTGTCATTCGCCGCGTTGCAGACTTCGCCTTGCGCGGCTTCTTCCGCGACGGCGACCGCATCGTCCAGTTCCAGACCGAGGATCGCCGCCATCGCGCCTTCCCCCACCGGGACCGCCGCTTGCATCGATCGCCCGCGCAATTTCAGAAGGCGCGCCGCATCGCCCAGGCTGAACGACCGCGCCGCCGCCAGGGCCGAATATTCGCCCAGACTATGCCCGGCGACCAAATCGCCCATGTCGGCCAGTGCTTTGCCGCTTTCGCTTTCCAGAACGCGAACCGCCGCAAGACTGACCGCCATCAGGGCCGGTTGCGCGTTCTCGGTCAGGGTCAGGTCCGACTCCGGACCGTCCTTCATCAACCGGAACAGATGCTGCTGCAGCGCCTCATCCACTTCCTCGAAGGTTTCGCGCGCGACCGGAAAGGCTTCCGCCAATTCGATCCCCATGCCGATTGCCTGCGATCCCTGTCCGGGAAATACGAATGCCCGCGCCATTTGAGCGCTCCCCGATTTGTCATTCAATGATTTGGGCCCCAATCACACATGCCGGGGCCTGCCTTGCGCTCTTTTTACCGGCTCAGTCCCGCTTGGCAAGGTGGCCCGGGGCCGGTTTCGAACCGGCGGCCCGGGTTACGGCAGGGGTTACGGCAGGGTCAGCTTGAACGCACGCGTTTCAGGAAGCTTTCCAATTCATGCGCCATATCGTCGGCTTTCTTGCCCAAATCACCAATGGCGCTGGTGATTTGCGAGGCGGCCGACCCGGTATCGTTGGCCGCGCGCTGCACGACTTCGACATTCTGGCTGACCCCCGCGGCGCTGCCCGACGCCGCTTGCGCGCTTCTGGCGATTTCGCGGGTTGCGTCATCCTGCTGTTCGACGGCAGAGGCAATTTCGTTGGCGATGGTGTGAACTTCGCGAATCGTCTCGCTGATCGAGCGGATTGCCTCCACGGCGCTTTGCGTAACGCGCTGCATCGCCTCCACATGGGTTGCGATTTCCTCGGTCGCCTTTCCGGTCTGATTGGCGAGGTTCTTCACTTCGCCGGCCACGACGGCAAAACCCTTGCCGGCATCCCCGGCGCGGGCCGCTTCGATGGTCGCGTTCAGCGCCAGCAGGTTGGTCTGTTCCGCAATTTCACTGATCACGGTCAGAACGTCGCTGATCCGGTCGCTGGCCTCCGACAGTTCGCTGACGGTCGCCGAGGTGTCGTCGGCGGCCTGGACCGCATTGGATGCGATTTGGGCGGATTGGCCGACCCGGCGATTCACGTCCGCGATGGACGCGGCAAGTTCCTCGGCCGCGGCGGCCATGGCCTGAACCGACCCGTTGGCCGCTTCCGTCGCACTGGCGGCGGAGCTGCTTTGCGCCCGGGTATCGTCGGCAAGGTTGGTCATTTGATTTGCCGATTGCCCAATCTCCCGGGCCGAGTTGCGCACCGATTCCACGGCGGAGCCCAGCGCCTTCTGGAAGTCGTCCGCCAACCGCGCCATATTTGCCTTCTTCTCCCGTTCGACCTCCTCCGCACGGGCAGCCTCTTGCTCGCGATGCTGCCGGACTTCGATGGCCTGGGCCTTGAAGACCTCGACCGCGCCCGCCATTTCGCCGACTTCATCGGCACGGCCGGCGCCCGGGATCTCGACGTCCAGATCGTCCTTGCTCAAACGCTCCATCGCCTCGCTGATCTGATGCAACGGCTTGGAAATGCTCCGCCCCATGAAGAGGGCGATCGCTATACCGAGGACAATCGCGGCAAGACAGGCCCCGATGATCAGGGTGCCGCTGTTGGTTTTGGTGCCTTCAAGGTTGTCGGTCATCTCGCCGTCGACCTGCGCGAAAGCGGCAAGGGCCTGATCAAGATTTTCCGCCATGGTCACTTCGGCCTGCTCGATCTTTTGCAGAACATCGCCGGTCTGGGCGGCAAGTGCCTTGAAGGTGTCCATCGCGGCCGAAATAGCCGCCAAGGATTCGGTCGCGCCTGTTCCTTCAGCGGCCTGCAAAGCCGTTTCGGCCAATTCGGCGGCCTGCGCCAGCGCGGCGTCGATTCTCGCCCCGGCGGTTTCATCACCGGCCATCAAATCCCGTTGCGCCATACCGGCCAACCGGATTGCGGCGACCAATTGCGCCGATGCAAGCCGAAGCTCGGACATGCGCAGCATCGTGGCACGGCTTTTCTCAGCCTTGTCGGCCGCGTCGGCGATCGCCTTGGCGTGCCGCTTGCTGAGCGCATCCGTGAAAGCGGCGATCTTCGCGCTCGACTTGCCGAGCTGTTCCTGCGCCTCGGTCGGGTCTGACGCGGTGGTGAAGGCATCCACCAGGGCCTGGAAGGCTTTGCGGTAGACGTTGACGGCCTCGGCAATCTTTCCGGCAATGGCTTCTTCGTCGGATCCCTGCAGCGCCTTTTTCATGCGCAGGGCCGTCAGAAACATGCCTTTCGTATGCTCGGATGTCGCATTCAAATCCTCGTCCGCCCACGAAAGACGATAGGCGGTTTCAGCCTGCCGGGCCTTCAAGGACAGATTGACCAGATCGCGCGCGAAGACGTTGGCCGCAAGCCGTTCCTCACTAAGCGCGTTTGACTTTTCCAACTCTTCCGCCGCCGCCTGGGCCAAGGCTGAGGCCTCGTTGCTTATTTCCTCGGCCAAAACGCCCATTTCGCGCATTGCCGTATCCGCTTGCGTGGATAACTCGTTTCCGGACGCCACCAAGTCCTTCATGGCAAGCACGGCGTGCTCGAACCCAGAAATGGCGTCAACCGCCCGTGTGGTGGCCTCTTTCAAGGCATCGTCGGTGGTTGCGGACTGCAGTTCCTCGGCTTCGCTCAACGCGTCAAGCAGGATTCGATCCGCGCGCGCGCCATCTTCCGGCAATCGCGACAGTTGGAACTCCGCGACGGTTTGCGCCGCCTTGCCAAGATCGCCCGACAGCTTGCTGACCTTATCCAATGCGGAAACACCGTTGGAATAGGTTCCAAGCGCCGTGTATCCCACCGCGCCGATGACCCCGGTCAGGACAAGAACGGCGGCAAATCCAAGCCCTAGTTTCGGACCAATGCGCATTATGTTTCCTCCCAACGGCATATCCACATTTTTGGATAGTATGTCCTATCAATCTTAATTAACCGTTTACGAAAATGTGCGAAAAAATCCATCAGGAAACACGAATGAAGCCTTAGTGAAATCACACGGACCTGGAGGAAATATGATGAAAAACAAAGCACTGGCGTTTATTTTAACGGGAATGATGGCCTGCGCCGCCACGACGAACGCACTGGCCAATGAGTTTGAATCGCAAATATTGGATATTTTGAACAACCAAGTCAGCGGGTGGCTCTCCGACCCTGCTATTGTGGATGCCATCAAGGCCCAGAACGCCGAGCATGCAAACCTTGGCGACGCGGATATCGACGCGCTGGACAAGAAATGGCGTGCGGAAGCCAAAGCCGGCAGCGGCGAAATGATCGACGGTGTTCTGGCCAAGGATATTTCCAAGTTCCTGACCGGAAAGAAGGAAGGATCCAATGGCGTCTTCAGCGAAATCTTCGTCATGGATAACAAGGGCTTGAATGTCGGTCAGAGCGATGTGACCTCCGACTACATGCAGGGCGACGAAGGGAAATGGCAGAAAACCTATCAGGCCGGACCGGACGCGGTCTTCGTCGATGAGGTCGAATTCGACGACAGTTCCCAGACCTTCCAGTCCCAGGTCAGCAAGACGATCGTCGACCCGGCGGACGGCAAGCCGATCGGCGCGATCACACTCGGTATCAACGTCGAAAACCTGTAGACCGGCATTCCGAACGGTATCGGTTCGCCGATAACGACCGATAGAATTGGGGGGCGCGGATTGCGCTCCCCTTATTTCTTGTCCGCCTTCTTTTCCTCGCCCTTCCCCTATCGGTCCGCCCTGGCCGGGAGAGGATGCCGCGTAAAGTGACGGAAACACTGCGTTCCCGGCTTGCACAGGGGGTTTTAGGACTTGCGCGCGGGCATCACACCCCGTATAAGCCGCCGGTCGCGCCGAACAGCGTTCCGCGCCGACACACTCCTTGCCGGCGGATAGAGACCCGATAGGAAAATCCTGGGGTCCGACAAGCCGTCGGCTGGATCCAGGCGGCAGAGCCGGAATTGGCCGGAAACTGCGCTGGATCAAAACGAGCCAAAAGGAGATACACTCGTGGCTTTTTATGAAACCGTGTTTATCGCACGGCAGGACATTTCCGCCGCCCAGGTGGAAACCCTCGCCGATCAGTATGCGGAGCACATCACCTCGAATGAAGGCAAGATTTCCCGCCGGGAAAACTGGGGCCTGAAGAATCTGTCCTACCGGATCAAGAAGAACCGGAAGGGCCATTACGTCATGTTCAACTATGATGCGAAACCGGAAGTGGTCGCGGAAATGGAACGCATCATGCGCCTTTCCGAAGACGTGCTCCGCTATATGACGGTCCGCACCGAAGACCTGCCGGAAGAGCCCAGCGCCGTCCTGCAGCGCCGCGAAGAACGCGGCCGTGGTGATCGGGGTGATCGTGGTGACCGCGGCGATCGGGGTGATCGCGGCGATCGTGGTGACCGCGGCGGCGACCGTGGCTATCGCCCGCGCCGTGATGAACGGTCCAGCCAAACGGAAGGAGCAGAAGGATGAGTTCGCGCCCATTCGGCCGGCGGCCGTTTTTCCGTCGTAAGAAGTCCTGCCCGTTCTCCGGTCCGAACGCTCCGGCGATCGACTACAAGGACGTGAAGCTGCTTCAGCGCTTCATTTCCGAACGCGGCAAGATCGTGCCTTCCCGCATCACCGCGGTTAGCATCAAGAAGCAGCGCCAGCTCGCCAAGGCGATCAAACGCGCCCGCTATCTTGGTCTGCTGCCCTACGTCCTGAATAACTAGGAGGGACGACATCATGCAGATCATCCTTTTGGAACGGGTCGAAAAGCTTGGCCAGATGGGTGACCAGGTTAACGTCAAACCTGGTTTCGCCCGGAACTACCTGCTGCCGCAGGGCAAAGCCCTTCGCGCCACGCCGGACAACGTCAAGCGGTTCGAAACCGAGCGCGCCCAGCTGGAAGCCCAGAACCTGGAACGCCGCAAGGAAGCCGAAGCCGTCGGTGCGAAAATGGCCGACCTGTCGGTCATCATCATCCGCGCGGCGTCGGAAGCCGGCCATCTCTACGGTTCGGTCAATGCCCGCGACATCGCCGAGGCGGTGACCGCCGGCGGTTTCTCCGTGACGCGCGGCCAGATCATCCTGGACAAGCCGATCAAGACGCTTGGCATCTTCGACCTGCGCATTCGCCTGCACCCGGAAGTCACCGAGGTTGTGAAGGTGAATGTCGCGCAGTCCGAAGAAGAAGCGCAGGCCCAGGCCGATCGTGTCGCACGCGGTGAGCCCGCACTTCTGACGGCAGCCCTGCAGGATCAGCAGGAAGCCGCCCAGATCGCGGCCGAACACGCCGAAGCCATGGCCGAAGCCGCTGCAGCAAACGAAGCGGCGGAAGAAGCCGAAGCTTCGGAAGAAGCGCCGGAAGGGACCGAAGACGAAACCGTCTGACCCCCGAATCGGACTACCGTTCAAAGGGCGTTCCCGGAGTAATCCCGGAACGCCCTTTTCGGTTTTATAGAACGGAATTCGGGAATCGTGTTTCACCCGTGTTCCCCGTTATCCACAGGTACGTTTCGCTTTTCGTTCTTCCTGACGAAAGGCCCGCGCGGGCATAGTGTGAGAGCATGACGACAACAGCGATACAGAACGTCCACAGCTTGGTAGACGGTGACGGGGAAGAGCGCTCGCTGCGCGAAGCCCCCCACAACCTGGAAGTGGAAGCGGCCCTTTTGGGCGCGATCCTGCGTAACAACCGGACCTTTGAGCAGGTCGGCGACCTGCTTTCATCGGAGCAGTTCTACGCGCCCGAACATCAACGCATCTTCAAGGCGATCAAGCAGGTTACGGAAAAGGGACAGATCGCCAATGCGACGACCCTTGCCCATATTCTGGATTCCGATCCCCTGGTGAAAGAGGTGGGCGGCGCGACCTATCTCTACGAACTGGTCGCGAATGTCGTCTCGGTGATCAACGCGAAGGACTACGCGGAGACGATCCGCGACCTTTATTTGAAGCGGGAGTTGATCGGCCTGGGCGAGATGGTCGTGAACGAGGCCTACGACCTGGAGGACATCGACGACAGCGCCGAGAGACAGATCGAACGGGCGGAACACAGGCTTTACACGCTGGCGACCACGGGCGAAGTGGACCGCGGCGTCGCGACCCTGAAATCCGCCGTCGAAATCGCGCTGGAAGCCGCCGAACAGGCCTATCAGCGCGAAAGCCATCTGGTCGGTGTGACCACCGGGTTCCGGGATGTCGACCAGATGCTGGGCGGCCTTCACCGGTCCGACTTGTTGATCCTGGCCGGCCGCCCGTCGATGGGAAAGACCGCCTTGGCCACCAATATGGCCTTCAACGCGGCCAAGGCCTACAAGCGCACGGAAGACGAAGCCGGCAACGTCCGGGAAGAAGGCGGCAAGGTGCTGTTCTTCTCGCTGGAAATGTCCGCCGAACAGCTGGCCGGCCGTATCCTGTCCGAACGGTCGGAAGTGTCGTCCGATAAAATCCGGCGCGGCGAGATCGAAAATGACGAGTTCGAACGCCTTGCCCTTGCGGCGCATGAAATGTCGCAAGTCCCGCTATTCATTGACGACACCCCTGCCCTGACGATCACCGGCCTGCGGCAGCGCGCCCGTCGCGTGAAACGGCAGCACGGCCTTCACTTCATCGTGGTCGATTACCTGCAGCTGCTGCAAGGACCGCCGGAGAAACGGTCGGACAACCGCGTCCAGGAAGTCTCGGACATCACGCGCGGGCTGAAAACGCTCGCCAAGGAATTGGACGTACCGGTCCTGGCGCTCAGCCAGTTGAGCCGTCAGGTCGAACAACGCGAAGACAAGCGGCCGCAGCTTTCCGATCTGCGTGAATCCGGCTCGATCGAACAGGATGCGGATGTCGTGACCTTCATCTACCGGCCGGAATATTACCTGCAGCGCGAGCACCCGACGGAGCGCCAGAACGAATCGCCGGATAAATTCCAGGAACGGGTCGAGCGTCACAACCAGCGTTTGGCCGAAAGCCGCAACATCGCCGAGGTGATCATCGCCAAGCAACGCCATGGTCCGATTGGGATTATCGAACTGTTCTTCGACGGCAACTTTACACGCTTCGCAGACCTGGACAGACACCATGACGATGGTGGATTCTAGACCGTATGAAATCATTCCCTTCCGGCCCGGCCTATGCTCCGGCCCTGTTGACCATTGATCTGGATGCACTGGCCTGGAACTGGCGGTTCCTGTCGGATACGGCCGCGCCCGCCAAAGCAGCAGCCGTCGTAAAGGCCAACGGTTACGGTCTGGGCACCGAACCCGTTGTCACCACGCTTGCGTCCGCGGGCTGTCGCCTGTTCTTTACCGCGCAACTCAGCGAAGCGATCGCGGCCCGCAATGCCCTGCCGGATCCCTCTATCGAGATCGGCGTCCTCAACGGATTGATGGCGGGGGAAGAAGACGTCTATCCGGAATACAATCTTTTCCCGGTGCTGAACGACCTGTCCCAGGTCGACCGGTGGGCCGCCTATTGCGCATCGGCCGGGCCGCGCGCCGCGGCGGTTCAGTTGGACAGCGGCATGACCCGCGTGGGCCTGCCCCATTATGAAGCCGAGGCTTTGGCGTCCGACCCGTCCCGCCTCTCCGGCTTCGAATGCAACTATCTGATGAGCCACATGGCCTGTGCGGACGAACCGGACCATCCATTGAACGCACAACAACGCGACCGGTTCGCGGCCATGATCCCGCGAATCCCGCATCGGCATGCGATGCTGGCAGCCAGCAGCGCGACCTTCCTTGGGCCTGCCTGGCATTTCGACTTTATTCGGCCGGGCGTCGCCCTTTACGGCGGAAGGCCGAACACTCTGGCGCCAAATCCCTTGCGGCAGGTCATCAAGCTTGAAGGAAAAATCCTGCAAATCCAGGACGTTGACGCCCCTCAGACCGTTGGATATGGTGCCGGCCACAGGGTTGAGAAGCCGGGCCGGGTCGCCACCATAGGCGTGGGATATGCGGATGGTTATCTTCGATCGCTCAGCAACAAGGCCACGGCCGTCCTGCACGGCGTGACCGTTCCACTGGTTGGCCGCGTATCCATGGACCTCATCACCTTCGACATCAGCGACGTTCCGGACGCCAAGGTCGGCGACAGAATGGAACTGATCGGCCCGTCGCACACGATCGACGATCTAGCCGATCAGGCCGGGACCATCGGGTATGAAATATTGACCAGCCTGGGCAACCGCTACGCCCGCCGATATATCGGGGGCCCGGAATGAGCGCTGGGGGGGACGCCGGCGGCCGTGCGGGGCCGCTTGAACTGCTGCGCCGGGTCGGCGCCGCCATCCTCGGCTTTCTGGAAGCAACCGGCAAACTGACCGTCTTCGCCATAACCGGCGTGTCGCACTGCGTCAGGCCGCCGATCTATTTTCGCCTGATCGGGCAGCAAATGATCGATATCGGCTATTACTCGCTGCCGGTCGTCGGTCTGACCACGCTGTTCGCCGGCATGGTGCTGGCGCTGCAAAGCTATACCGGCTTCGCGCGATTTTCCGCCGAAGGCGCCATTCCGAACGTGGTCGTGCTTTCCATGACACGCGAACTCGGCCCGGTGCTGGCCGGCCTGATGATCGCGGGCCGAATCGGGGCCGCCATGGCCGCGGAACTGGGCACGATGCGCGTTACCGAGCAGATCGACGCATTGGAAACGCTCAGCACCAATCCGTTCAAATACCTGGTCGCCCCCCGCTTGATCGCCGGCATCACCATGATGCCGCTGCTGGTCCTTGTCGGCGACATCATCGGCGTCTTCGGCGGCTATATCGTCTCGATCTACAAACTGGGTTTCAACGCCTCCGCCTATCTTCAGAACACCTGGGAATTCCTGCAGGTGCAGGATGTCACGTCCGGCCTGGTAAAGGCGGCCGTCTTCGGGTTCCTGGTGGCGCTGATGGGGTGCTACCATGGCTATAACAGCCGCGGCGGCGCACAGGGCGTGGGTGCGGCGACGACCAATTCGGTGGTAAGCGCATCGATCCTGATCCTGGTTTTCAACTACATCATTACCGAGCTGTTTTTCGCACAATGACCGAAACCGTCACACCCAAGATCAAGATGACCGGCGTCCGCAAGGCGTTCGGGCAAAAGGTCGTTCTGGACAGTTTCGACCTGGAGGTCCTGCCCCGGGAATCCGTGGTGATCATCGGCGGGTCCGGTTCCGGCAAGTCGGTGTCGTTGAAATGTGTGCTGGGCCTGCTGCAACCCGACGAGGGCACCATCGAAATCGACGGCGTCGATGTCGGTAAGCTTTCGCATTCGGACCGGGAAGAGGTGAATTCCCGCATCGGCATGCTGTTCCAGAACGCCGCGCTGTTCGATTCCCTGCCGGTTTGGGAAAACGTCGCCTTCGGCCTGATACAGGGCAAGCAGATGGCGCGCAACACGGCCAAGGATATCGCGATCGACAAGCTGGCGCAGGTCGGCCTCGGCGCCGATGTCGCGGTTTTGAGCCCGGCGGAACTGTCAGGCGGCATGCGCAAGCGCGTCGGCCTGGCGCGCGCCATCGCCGGCGATCCGGACATCATCTTTTTCGACGAACCGACAACGGGCCTCGATCCGATCATGGGCCATATGATCGACAACCTGATCGTCGAATGCGTCCGGAATGTCGGGGCGACCGCCCTGACCATCACCCACGACATGCCCAGCGCCCGGCGGATCTCCGACCGGATGGCGATGCTCTACAAGGGCAAGAATATCTGGCAGGGGCCGACGGCCAATATCGACAACAGCGGCAACGACTTTGTCGATCAGTTCATTACCGGCAGCGCGGAAGGCCCGATCACGATGGAAGTCTTCCGGCCCTAACCCGAAAGCGGCGCATTTTCCAACCGGCACCCTCGGCTCGGATTTCGGGCATACGAAAAGCCGCATCCAAAGATGCGGCTTCCCCACTGTCGTGTTCCGTCCGCCGCGCCCCGGTCACGCCCGGGCGCGGGCAGAGGACGAAATCAGCCCTGGCGGGCCTTGAACCGCGGGTTCGTCTTGTTGATGACGTAGACGCGCCCCTTGCGGCGGATAACGCGGCAATCCTTGTGGCGGTTCTTCAACGTCTTCAGCGAGCTAGCGACACGCATAACAAATCTCCGTCAGCGCCATGGGTTCCACCGTCGACTTCGGCGGGCAATTGGGCGCAACATGTTCCCGAAAGAGCGCGGAACATAGGCAGGCAGGATGGAGCTGTCAAGCCGTCGGAAGCCGAGGTTTCAGCCTTTTCGGCGCATGCAGGGCCAGCAGATCACGCCGGCGGTTTCTTGATTCCGTGAATACGGCACAGCCGGACTTTGCCAGCCTGAATGGCCCGCATCAAATTAACCCAGAAATCCGCCTCGATCATCATCAGACTGACCAGTTCCCGGTCCAGATCCTCCCTCGACAGGCCTTCGACGAAGGTCGCCCAACCTTGCAGCACATAGGCGTGGTAGGCATCGGATTCGTCCTCCTCCACCCGGACGTCGAACCCCAATTCTTCAAGCAGCGGGGTATAGGTACCGACAATGTCCGGGGACGCATCGGCCACATCCCGTTTCAACCAGGCATTTACCCTGCGGTCGGTCCTGGCTTCCTCGTTCACCAGCATCAGGTCGGTTAGCACCAAATGTCCGAACGGCCGGATCGAGGCTGCCACCTTGCGCAGGAAGGTTTCCCGGTCAGGTATCGTATACAAGGTTTCGCGGATCAGCGCGCCGTCGAACGACGTCGGCTTCAAACTGATCTTGGCCGGTTCGTAAGCCGTGATCGGCACCTTTCGGTCCAGCCCCTTCATCTTGCTCAGCACAGCCGCCTGCTTGGCCAGTTCCGGGTTCCGCTCCAACCCCGTAACCCAAACGCCCAATTCCTTGTGAATTTGCCGTGTTCCGCCGCCGAGCCCGGCGCTGAGATCCAAAAGCGAATTTTCACTGGTCAGCGCCATCGGCCGGACCAACCGGACGGAAAATTCCGTTCCGCCGGGACGAACGACTTCGAACTCCTCCCCCCAAAGACGGCGGCAGAAATTCAGGCGCGCCTCCGACCAACTCTTCAGCGGCCCGCTCTCGTCCTTGATATCCACTTCGATTGCATTGGGATTGGGATTGACCTCAGTGGGCTGGGCCATACCGGGTTGAGCGCCCTCACCCGCCCGCAAGACGTCTTCCGGTTCGATGCCTTCCCACCAGGCCTTGAACCGGACCATCAACGGAATATAGCCGTCGTCCCTGCCGTGCGCGTTTTCTTCCACCCCGACCAACCTTTTTCCGCGGCCGCCCAACCCGGCGCCGCACAGGGCCCCCCGCCACCCTTCATTCATTAGTAGACAGGGGAAATCGTACCCGCTGCATAGAATAGATAAAATGCCACTCGATTTTTAAATACTTCCGAATCACTTCGCCTTGAAAGTGAACGTATCTTGCCGCATTTCGGCCATATTGGATCGTTAGAAATCCACACTACAGCGTTGAGCACAATTTTCGGCATGTGTGAGTGAAAAGAATGAGCGAATACGAACGGCAGCAGGCAGTATACAGGGAACTGCGCGACGGAAATTTCGGCAGGCAGAAATCACTCTTCCGAATGAACGAAGACCAGGTCACGCGCTTCATTCGGGTCTACGGAATCGCGGCCATCGCCGTATTCGGCGCCTTGGGCGGCCTGGCTGTCTTGAGCATCACAAGCCTGGCTTGAGCATCACACGTCTGGCCTGATCGGCCCTGACGGCTTCACAGCCGCGCCCCTAACGGGGATCGCGGCTGTCCATCCAGATCGTTATGGGGCCGTCATTGACCAGCGAAACCTTCATTTCAGCCGCGAAGCGCCCGGTTTCCACCGGCAGTCCTTCGGCGCGAACCGCGTCGCAAAAGGCGTCGTAGAGGCGTTCGCCCAAGGCCGGGTCCGCCGCGTCCGAGAAGCCCGGGCGGTTGCCCTTTTTCCAACGCGCCGCCAGGGTGAATTGACTGACGGCCAGGATGCCGCCGCCGATATCGGCGACCGACCGGTTCATTTTCCCATTTTCATCGCTGAATATCCGCATCAGGGCGACCTTGCGGGCGAGGTAGGCGGCATCGTCGACCGTATCGCCCGGCTCGGCGCAGACCAGTACAAGCAAACCCTGCCCGATACGCCCCACGCAGGCGCCGTCTACTTCGACGGCCGCCTCCGTGACGCGCTGCAGCAGCAGTTTCAATCCTGGTTATCCGACTACTTGACGTATTCGGGCTCTTTGGACGCGGCCCCGCCGCCGCGCTTCCGCGGCTTCGCACCGGATTTCTTCGGTCCGCGCTTCGACTTCTCGTCTTCGTAGCGGAAGAAGAGCTTGTCCTGCTTCGGATCCTTGTCGACGATCACCAGCCCGCCATTCACCAAGTCACCGAACAACAGTTCCTCGGCCAATGGCTGTTTGATGTGGTCCTGAATCACGCGTGCAAGCGGACGGGCGCCGTACAGGCGGTCATACCCTTTCCTGCCGAGCCAGGAACGCGCTGCGTCGGTCAACTCGATGGCCACGTCCCGATCGTCCAACTGGGCTTCCAGTTCGATGACGAACTTGTCGACCACACGATCGATGACGTCTTCCGACAGATAGTCGAAGGGGATGATGGCATCCAAGCGGTTCCGGAATTCCGGCGTGAACATACGCTCGACCGCTTCCTTGTCCGCCCCGGCCCGATCTTCCCGGCCGAACCCGATGGCGGGTTTCGCCATTTCGGATGCCCCGGCATTGGTCGTCATGATCAGAACCACGTTCCGGAAATCGACGGTCTTGCCGTTGTTATCGGTCAGCTTCCCGTAGTCCATCACCTGCAGCAGGATATTGAACAGGTCCGGATGGGCCTTTTCGATTTCGTCCAGCAGCAACACGCAATGCGGGGTCTGATCGATGGCGTCGGTCAACAGGCCGCCCTGATCGAACCCGACATAGCCGGGAGGCGCGCCGATCAGGCGGGACACCGTATGCCGTTCCATATATTCCGACATGTCGAAGCGCTTCAATTCAACGCCCAGCGTCTTTGCCAACTGGCGTGCGACTTCGGTCTTGCCGACGCCCGTCGGGCCCGAGAACAGATAGCTGCCGATCGGCTTTTCCCCGTCGCGCAGCCCGGCACGGCTGAGTTTGATGGCCGACGACAGCGCGGTGATCGCCTGATCCTGGCCATAGACGACCATTTTCAGGTCCGACTCCAGGGTCTTGAGCGTTTCGCGGTCGTCGCGGGTCACCTGTTTCGGAGGGATCCGCGCGATTTTCGCGACCACGGATTCCACATCCTTCACGCCGATCGTTTTCTTCCGGCGGGATTCCGGCACCAGCATCTGGGCCGCGCCGACCTCGTCGATCACGTCGATCGCCTTGTCCGGCAATTTGCGGTCATTGATGTAGCGCGCCGAAAGGTCGACCGCCGTCTTGATGGCGTCGTTCGTGTAGCGGACCTTGTGATGTTCCTCGTAATAAGGCTTCAGGCCCTTCAGGATCTTGATCGTGTCCTGGATCGAGGGTTCCGTGACGTCGATTTTCTGGAACCGGCGGGCAAGCGCGCGATCCTTCTCGAAGTATCCGCGGAACTCCTTATAGGTCGTCGAACCGATGCAGCGCAGCGACCCGCTTGCCAAGGCCGGCTTCAGCAGGTTGGACGCATCCATCGCGCCGCCCGTCGTCGCCCCGGCGCCGATCACCGTGTGGATTTCGTCGATGAACAGGATGGCGCCTTCGGTCTCTTCCATTTCCTTCATCACGGCTTTCAAGCGTTCCTCGAAATCGCCGCGATAACGGGTACCGGCCAGCAACGTTCCCATGTCGAGCTGGAAGATCGTGCAATCCTTCAGAACCTCGGGCACGTCACCTTCCAGAATCCGCTTGGCCAGACCTTCGGCGATGGCCGTCTTGCCGACGCCGGGATCGCCGACCAGCAGCGGATTGTTCTTGGTGCGGCGGCACAGGATCTGAATCGTACGCTCGACTTCCGCCGCGCGGCCGATCAAGGGATCGATCTTGCCTTCCTGCGCCTTCTTGTTCAGGTCGACGCAATAGGCGTCCAGCGCCTCGGACCCTTCCTTGTTCACTTCTTCCGCCTTGGCGTCTTCATCCGCCCCACTGACCGGACGGGCCGTCGTGCCGCCGGGCTGGCCGGGCACCTTGGCGATGCCGTGGCTGATATAGTTGACCGCGTCGAAACGGGTCATGTCCTGCAACTGCAGGAAATACACCGCATGGCTTTCGCGTTCCGAGAAAATGGCGACAAGGACATTGGCCCCCGTCACTTCCTCGCGGCCCGACGATTGAACATGAATCGCGGCGCGCTGCAGAACGCGCTGGAACCCGGCCGTCGGCTTCGGATCGTCTTCGGAAGCAGCGATCAGGGAGGAGAGATCGTTGTCCAGATAATCGACGACATCGCCGCGCAGCTTCTCGAGTTCGACACCGCAAGCCCGCAGAACCGCAACCGCATCCTGGTCCTCGGCCAAAGCGAGAAGCAGGTGCTCCAAGGTCGCATATTCGTGGCGGCGCGTCCGCGCATGCGCCAAGGCCCTATGCAATGTCTCCTCAAGATTTTTAGACAGCATTTCTGATCAAATCCTTTCTTGCCGCAGGCATTTGGCAGCCTTGGCCGCGACAACAGCATTCACGAAGACCGGGCGGAAGGGCATCCACGACACCCTGTTCCGGGATCCTCTATAATGATTGTGGGGTGAGGCACGCCGGTTTGCCAGCCCCGAATTTGCGACAAATGTATGACCCCGGTCTTTCTGCGCGGAATTGCCGCGATCCGTTGCAGCGGGTTCGGCCCGTCTTTCCAGGACGATATCATGAAATGGATCCGCAAAATCCGTTCCAATCATGCTTTTGTTCCCGTGAAGGCGGTGTATTGGATCACTCTTTCTCCAGGGTGCATTGCAGGGGGTGCTGTTCCTTGCGGGCCAGATCCATCACCTGGTTCACCTTCGTTTCGGCAATATCGTACGTGTAAACGCCGCAGATGCCGACACCCCGCCGGTGTACATGGAGCATGATCTGCGTCGCTTCTTCCCGGCTTTTGCTGAAATACTGCTCAAGCACGAACACGACGAATTCCATCGGCGTGTAGTCGTCGTTCAGCATCAAGACCTTGTACATGGACGGTTTCTTGGTTTTCGGCTTCGTCCGGGTCAGCAGGCCAGCCCCGGATTGGCCGTCGGAATCGTCGCCGTCACCATCCTCATCGCTGGCACGCGGCGGTGCGAATGAACCGCCGCTTCCCGATAACACGCCGCTTGTCACGTCCGTCATTGCAATCCTTGATCCATACCCATCCGTCCGCGCCGAAACGCGTTCGAACACCCACCGGTTAACAATATTGGATTCAGGGCATCGATTGAAAGGGGTGAGATGCGCAATCGAAGGATCGTTTCCGAAACAGGAAGAATCCCGGCCGGTCGAAAGCCGCATTCGTCCCGTGGTGACAGCAAAGGGCGGCAAAAGAAAAGGGCGGCAAAAGCCGCCCATTGATCCCGATCCACTGCAAAACAGGGTCATGCGGGATTCTATTCCAAACCTTCCCAACCCGGCGCGGCGGCGGGTTCTTCCTCGAAGGTTTCCTGGATCGGCTGTTCCAGCGGCTTACGGCCGGCCTTGATGGCTTTCTGGATCTCGATCGACATTTCCTCCTGCCGGCACAGGCCGAGTTCGACCGGGGAGCGCGGGCGAAGGTTGGACGAATTCCAGTGCGACCGGTCACGAATGGCCTGGATGGTCGGTTTCGTCGTCCCGATCAAACGGCCGACCTGGGCGTCGCTCAATTCCGGGTGATGGCGCAAAAGCCAGGCGATGGCATCCGGCTTGTCCGCGCGTTTGGAGACCGGCGTGTAGCGCGGGCCTTTCTGGCGGATGACCGGTTCCGGCAGGTCCGACACCAGCATCTGAAGCCGCGCGGTGGCATCGGTCTCGCACCGGTCGATTTCTTCCTGGGTCAGCTGACCGTTGGCGAGCGGGTCCATGCCCTGCATCCCGGTGGCGACTTCGCCATCGGCAATCGCCTGAACCTCAAGGGAATGAAGTCCCGTAAAATCTGAAATCTGATCGAAGGTGAGCGTCGTGTTATCGATCAACCAGACCGCCGTCGCCTTCGGCATCAACAGTTTCGCCATAATTACTCTCCTCAATTCTCGCTGGTTCGTTCTGGCCGCCAGCGCTGTGCACGTCAGGCTTGGGTCGAATACGGCTTAGCGCAATAGTGCGATCGTCCACCTACGCATCATGACAATGGGGGCGACAGGCCGCGCGCCTTGAGAGAGGTTCGCTCCCATCGGGCGCCCCTGCGTCCCCAAGACCCACCATAACATGCATCAATTGGTTGGGATGGAAGGCGATATAGCATCGCGCCCGCGCATTTGAAAAGGAATTTGACGCAGGTGTGAACAGTGTTTTCTCAATCCTTGCCGCAAAGAATTAGGGCAGGTTGATGTTCACTGCCCCGAAAACGAGAACGGCCCGGAAAATCCGGGCCGTTCCTGCTGTCCGGCCGGTTGGCCGGACGAAACCGATCGGATGCGATCGCCGGGCGCCGTTAGGCCGCCAGCGGCTTCACCATCCGTTCAACCGTGGCGTTCATGTGCGCCTGAACCGGTTCGAACGCTTCGGTCGCAACCTTGACGCCGATTTCGTTCAGCTTGCCGCTTTCGCTGACCATCGAGTCGAAGGCCGAACGGGCGAAGCCGGACTGGATTTCAACGAACTCGTTCAGGGTCTTCGCGCTGAGCAGAGCCTTGGCCGTCTCGGCGCTCGCATCCGCGGACGTCTTGACGAACGTGTAATAGGCTTTGCCGAACTCTTCAGAACCCTTCACGACGGCATCGTTGAACTTCGACAGAACGTCGAAGGAATCTTTGCCGTAGGTGGCGAATTCGTCATAGCTCTTCAACGCGGCGTTGGAAGCCTTCTCGACATGTTCCTTCGTCGCGGCCATGGCCTGCTCGACGGACTGCTTGCCATTGGCGACGGCTTCTTCGAACTGTTTGGCGTCGACTTTGGCGGCGCCTGCCTTCTTGCTGGTCATAACAATAATCTCCTGGTTTTTTTAAAACGCCGTTCATCGGCGTGGTCTCGGCACAATTGCTTGCCGGACGCGCCGGCGGCGTATCGAAATTTGGATACTCCAGAATGCTGCACCGCAACATTCATCACGGTTATATAATATGGGAGGCGCTTAAGTCAAGGGGTTTTTGTGCAGTGCACAATTTTATATATTTTATTTAATATCAATGCGTTATTATGCTATTTGGTCTTATCCTGGCCATAGTTTTGCCCAAGAATCACGCGATCTTCACGCAAATGCAAAATATAATGGTCGTAGCCTTGCTGCCGGGCCGGATTGTAGTCCCTGATCGTCAAACGTTCTTCCGGCGGTGGGTTCAGCGGAATATTGCTTATGTCCCGGCGCAGCAGGGTTTCCGGGAAGGTCAAAGCCAGAAAGTCGCGGTCGGGGTTCACCCAGGCATCGTAAGAGAACCGTCCATCCAAGCACGCACCGACCAGCCAGAAATGCCATTCGGTCAGCAATTCGGACGGCGGCCCCGACCGCGGCGCGGCAAGGTCCTTGCGATAGGCGTTGAGGATCAGGGCCGCATCCCGCTCCGACAGTCGAACCGTCATATCGGTCGGATTGAAAAACCGGGTTATACTGTCATCCAAGCGGATCTCATTGATCCGCTGCTTCGGCGTCAACACTCTGATCCGCAGGCTTTTGTCGGCCTGGTCGAGATCGTAGATGCGAACCTGTTCGGCGCGGTTCGCATTCAGCACGAACCGAATACGCGCCTCTGACCCAGGTCTGCAGGCTTGGCGCAGATCGCCGGCGCTGATGAAGTTGATCCATGTGGCCCGCCGCAAGACCGGGTTGTCGATTTCCCCCGTCGACGAGGCCGTGCACCCGGACAACAGAGCCACGCCGATCATCGCCGCCGCCAGGGCGGTCCTGGGAAACCGTAACGCCTTCATGAAACCGATTGCTCCTCGTCTGTTCGGGGCCCTGACGGGCTCGACCCAAGAAAATCACCATAGCGTACTGGTCCGCACGCCCAATATGGGTCGGTTCGTCGCGGCTGCAATTCCTTTCGCTATCGACGAAAAACTGCGAAAAACCTTACACGAATTCACTAACCGTTAATGTCCATGGTGGGATATTCATCCTTCGTGTGGACTGATTCGAGTGATTCGTTTATAAACGAACCAGACACAGAATTCGTAAGACTTGCTGCAGACTAGGGAAGTAAAAAGGGTCGACTATGCGCCGCAACGCCAAGTCAAAACTGGGGATGTCTCTATCGGTCTTGCTATTGGTCTTGGCCGCGATTGGGCTGGCAACCGCACCGAAAACCGCCGATGCGAAGTATTCCGCCTTGATCATGGAAGATGCCACCGGGAAAATTCTGCACTCGCGGAATATCGATACGCTGCGTCACCCCGCGTCGCTGACCAAAATCATGACGCTCTACATGACGTTCGAGGCGCTGCGCGACGGCCGCCTGACGATGGACCAGAAATTGACGGTTTCCCGGCACGCCAGCCGGATGCCGTCGAGCAAACTCGGGCTTGGCCGTGGTGAGAAGATCACGGTCCGTGACGCGATCATGTCCTTGATCACGAAGTCGGCGAACGACGTCGCCGTTGTGGTCGCCGAGGGCATTGCCGGAACAGAATCCAAATTTGCCGAGCAAATGACCGCGAAAGCACGGTCGCTGGGCATGACGCGGACGACGTTCCGCAACGCGTCGGGTCTCTACAGCAAGACCCAGAAAAGCACGGCGCGCGACATGGCCACCTTGGCCCATCACATGATTCACGACTTCCCGGAATATTACGGCTTGTTCGACACCAAGTCCTTCACCTACCGGGGGCGCAAGCACAAGAACCACAACAACCTGCTGGGACGGTATACGGGCACCGACGGCATCAAGACGGGCTATATCGGCGCCGCGGGCTTCAACCTCGTCGCCTCGGTCACCCGGCATAATGTCCGCCTGATCGGCGTCGTCTTCGGCGGCCGGACCTCCAAGGCACGCGACCGTAAGATGATGGCTTTGTTGGACAATGCCTTCATCGGCTATGAAGCGGTTGCGATCCGTGCGCCGCGGAAACCGGACATGCCGGCTCTGGGCGAAACGCAGGTCGCCAGCAGTAATGGGACGAACCCCTTCCTCAAGCGTGTGAACACCGCGCTCAGCATCGCGGCCCAAGCCGCCGAGCCGTCGTCCGCCGAGCCGCCGCGCGCGCCGGTTCAGACGGCCAGCGCTCAACAGGCCGACGGCCCGATGGGTGAATGGTCGATCCAGGTCGGCGCCTTCCGCAGCAAATCGCGCGCCCATGGCGCCGCTGAGCAGGCCCAGACGAAACTCGGCTCCCTCGTCGAAGCATCCATGCTGGCCATCGTGCCGACACGGGGCAGCAAGCCGTTGTACCGTGCGCGCATTGCCGGGCTGCAGAAACAGGACGCCTTCTCCGCCTGCAACAACATGAAGCAGCGCCGCCAGGACTGCCTGGTGCTCGGCCCCAAGAATTCGCCGCAACTGGCGGAACGCCAATAGCCGCGTTTTCTTCTTCCAACTGAGGCGACTGCACGGCGTGGCCCGGCCCCGCCCCTTACCCAATGCCCGCCCCTTACCCAATAGCCGCCCCCTACCCAATGGAACGAGACCTGTTCCCGCGACCGGCGTAAGAATGCCCGGTTCCTTCTTCCCAACGGCTTTGCCGATCCGCAAAATCGCCTGATACCGATCCGCCGGGCAATACGCCCGGTAAATCAGATATGGACGAACGGGAGGAAGAATTGTCGCTTCTGGAAATCGACGCAAAAAACGCGCTCTACTACGAATACGATCCGCCATCGGCGCCGGACGGGAAGACCTTCGTCTTCATCAACCCCATCACCGGCGATTGTTCCCTTTGGCAGGGGCAGATCGGCCCGGCGCTGCGCAAGGCGGGGCACGGCACGCTGGTCTATAACTTCCGCGGCCAGGCAAAAAGCAGCTTCGACCCCGCCATCGCGCTGGACGATAAACTGATCACCGCCGATTTAATGCGGGTGATCGCAGAGCTGAAAATCGACGCCCCGATCGTCGTCGGACTGTCGATCGGCGGTCTGTATGCGATCCGCGCCCATGCCCAGGGCCTGAAGCCTGCGGGCATCGTCCTCGTCAACACGCTGCGCAAGATGTCGCCCCGTATCGATTGGATGAACCGGATGTGCGTTCGCCTGATGCAACAGGGCGGCCCCACCTTGCTGCGCGACGTCGCCTCCCATGTCATCACGTCGGAAGCGATGCACGCCGCCATGATCGACGATATTTTCGACAACCCGTCCGCCTATGAAGGGCTCGCCGAAGATGCCGGCTTCATGAACCTGGTCACCCATATGGCTGATACCAGCTGGGATATGGACCTGACCGGCCTGGACCTGCCGGTGCTGGTCACGACCGGCTATCAGGATAGGGTCTTCTACAATCCGGCCGATGTCGACGCCCTGTTCGCGGAGCTGCCGCAGGGCCTTCGCCTGGACATGCCGCAAGCCGGTCACATGATCCCGGCCGAACGGCCCAAGGAATTCATCCTGGCCTTGATGGGATTCGCCGACATCCTTTGACCTTCAGAAAAGCCCCTAGGCGGCTCGGCAGGCAATCGTCGCCTGTGCCGCCCAGGGTGCTTTCTCTGCGTGTTCTTCCTTGCCGGAAGACGATCCCGTGACCGTTCGATGAAGTTTCGGTTTCAACCGGCTGCAAATGCTTTACGCGGTTCCCGAACGGACGCATCCATAGACGTCTTTGCGAATTATGGATCTTGGCGATGCGCGAGCCGGTCACCATCACCTATGCCGACCCCAGCATGCCGCCGTTTCACCGCGCGCTTATCCGCACGGTCGAAAAAGTGACCGGCCGCGGCGCCTTGACGGAGCGCTACAAGCGCTATCTGCAGGCGGGGGCGAGCTTGTCCGGACCGGAAGCCTGGGACCTGGCCGTCAAACAGTTGGGCATTCGGTTCGACGCGCCGGCGACACCGGCGTTGAAACGGCCCGGCCGCGGCCTGCTTCTGGTCGCCAACCATCCTTTCGGCGTCATCGACGGCTTCGTCCTGTCCTGGATCGCGTCGCGCATCGACCCCGATTTTCAGGTCATCGCCAACGGTGTGCTGCTGCAGGAACCCAGTTTGATGCGGAACCTGCTGCCCATCGAATTTACCGGCACGCGGGAAGCGAACCGCATCAATGTCGCCAGCCGGCGCGCCGCCATCGATCGCCTTCGGGACGACGGCGTCATCGGTATTTTCCCTGCCGGCGGTGTGTCCTGGTCGCAGCGGCGGCGCGCGCCCGTCCGCGACGATGACTGGAAACCAATGACCGGAAAGCTGATCCAGGCATCGCGCTGCGATGTCCTGCCGGTTCGGTTCCATGGCCATAATTCCTGGCCCTTCCAATTCGCCAGCCGGCACAGCCAGATCCTGCGCCTGGGCCTGCTGTTGAACGAGGTTCGTAACAAGCTGGACACTTGGATCGAGGTCGATGTCGGGCAACGGATCGATTTCGAAAGCCTGCCCGACTTGGAACCGTTCGAACTGACCCAGCATCTGCGCCAACGCATGGGCGTATAGTCCCTCTGTTCCCGCCGCCGGGCTTGTGCCAGCATGGCCGGGCGAACAAGACGGAGGAAACATCGTGCCCGCCACCAATGCCCCGGAAAATGCCGCAAAACACCTGAAGGCCTTGTTGTTCGACGTGTTCGGGACCGTCGTTGATTGGCGCGGGGGCATCTCGCGCGAGGCCGCCGCCTTCGGCGCACGTCATGGCATCGACCGGGATTGGGTGTCCTTCGCGGATGATTGGCGCGGCCTCTATCAACCCGCCATGGAGCAGGTCCGCGCCGGCAATCGCGGCTTCGTCCGGCTGGATGTCCTGCACCGGGAAAACCTTGATCAATTACTCGAAAAATATGAAATCACGGGGATCTCGGAAGAAGAGACGGACAATTTGAACCGGGCCTGGCATCGCCTGCGGCCCTGGGAAGATGTCTTACCCGGCCTGCACCGGCTGCACCGGCGGTATGTCCTCGGCACGCTCTCGAACGGCAATATCGCCCTGATGGTGAACATGGCCAGGAACAGCGGCCTGCCCTGGGACGCCGTCCTCGGCGCGGAAGTGACCCGATCCTACAAACCGATGCCGGAAACCTATTTGGGAAGCTGCGAGGTACTTGGCCTGCGCCCGGACCAGTGCATGTTGGTGGCGGCCCATAACGGCGACCTGCAGGCCGCCCGCGACTGCGGCATGCTGACCGCCTATGTAAACCGCCCCTATGAATACGGCCCGCACCAAAAGGTCGATTTCGAAGCCACGAGCGATTGGGAATTCATCGCAAACGACATGGTCGAACTGGCGGACCGGATGGGTTGCCCCTAGCGGCTGGGTAAAAAGAGGCAGAGGCCGGCGGGGAACTGCAGCGGTCTTTTTCCATCCCTTGAATACGGTTATTCATAGGCACCGCGTCTTTCCGGGAGGGATTTGAGTGAGCTTACTGTACTGGTTCTGCTCGTTCGCCTTTGCGATTCTGACGGTGACGTTTCACGTGAAGGTTCTGCATGCCGTCACGCCGCTGCTGGACCGCATGCATGGCGACAGGTTTGCCTTTGTCCATGTCGTGGCGGCAACGTCGTCGATCGTGCTGATGCATTTCGCGGAAATGCTTCTGTTCGGCGTCGTCTACATGCTGGTGTCGGAATACGCCCAGGTCGGCCATATCCACGGCGCGACCCATATCCGCGACTATTTCTATTTTTCGGCATCCAGCTATACATCGCTGGGCTACGGCGATTTGTACCCGACCGGCCCGCTGCGTCTATTGGCCGGCGTCGAAGCGCTGATCGGCCTGACCCTGATCGGCTGGACCGTCGCCTTCACCTTCCCCTACGTAACCAAACGCAAGATCTAGAAAAGATATCTCCGCACCATGGACGATCTCGCCCTGCTCATCGATCTGCATCTGAATGGCCAACGGCAGGGCCCGGGTGGGGAAGACGAAACGCGCCTGGCCCTTGCGCTGGCCGGCCTGGATAAGACGCGAAAGCTGGACATCGCCGATATCGGTTGCGGAACCGGCGCATCGACCCTTGTCCTGGCGCAAGAGCTCGATGCCGCCATAACCGCCGTGGACTTCCTGCCGGATTTTCTGACCCGGCTCGACGCCGCGTCGGAACGGGAAGGGTTTCGGGGAAAGATAACGACCCTCGCCGCGTCGATGGACGCCCTTCCCTTCAAGGATCGATCCTTCGACGCGATCTGGTCCGAAGGCGCGGTCTACAGCATGGGTTTCGAGAACGGGGTCAAAGCGTGGCGGCGGTTCCTGAGGCCGGGCGGCATCCTGGCGGTTTCCGAGTTGACTTGGCTGACCCATGAAAGGCCGGCGGAACTCGAAGAACACTGGACGACCGAATATCCCGAGGTCGGTACGGCGTCGGCCAAAATGGCGACCCTGGAACGGAACGGCTATACGCCCATCGGGTATTTCCCGCTCCCCGAACAGTGCTGGTTGGACAACTACTATCGCCCGATGCAGGAACGTTTCTCCGGTTTCCTTTCCCGCAACGGAAATTCGGAAGCCGCCCAAGCCATCATGGCCAGGGAAGAAGAGGAAATCTCTCTGTACGAGCGTTACTCGGCATATTTCGGCTACGGCTTCTATATCGCCAAAAAGACCGCGGATTGACGGCTCAGCCCTCGGCCTCCGCCTTCCTCTCCGGGAACAGCAGGGCGAACAGCGCCGGGACGACGGCCAGCGTCAACAGCGTGCCAACCCCCAACCCGAAGGCGATGACGCAAGCCATGCCGTAGAAGAGCGGGTCGACCGTGACGATCAAGGGCATCAAACCCAGGATCGTTGTAATCGTCGTCATGGCAATGGGCCGCAGCCGCACCAGACAGGCGTCCACTATGGCCTCAGAGGTCGATTTACCAGACGCGAGTTCGATGTCGATCCGGTCTATCAACACGATTGCATTGTTGATGATGATACCGGCCAGCGAATAAATGCCGAGCGTCACCATGAAACCGAAGGGCGCCTGCATCAGCAGCAAACCCGCCACCGCGCCGATGGCAGACAAGGGAATGGTCAGCGCGATGATCAGCGGCCGCCGGTAGGAACCGAATTGCGCGACCAGCAGCAGAACGATCACACCCAGCACCACCGGCACGTTGGCAGAAAGCGCGGTCTGAGCATCGGCGGATTCCTTGACCACCCCGTCATATTCGATGCGGTGGTTCGGCGGCAGGGAGCTTCGTATCTCGGCAATGACAGGATCTATGACGGCCGCCAGGTCTTCCGCCGTCATCACGGTACTGCGGGCTTGCACGGACACGGTCCGGAACAGGTCCTCCCGCATGATACGGGCGTATTGGTTATCCGGCACGAAATCCGCGACCTGGATCAGGGGAACGGTTACCCGGCGGCTTCGGGAATAGACGTTCAGCGTCCGCATCCGATCCAGGTTGAAACGTTCAGTGCTCTCACCCCGGAAGATGATGGGGATGATATCGTCCCCTTCCCGCAATTCCGTTACCGCAGTGCCGTCGAAATACCCCTGCATCGATACGGCGATGTCCTCGCTGGTCACGCCCGCGCGCCGCGCGCGTTGCTGATCGACGCGGACCAGCACTTTCATGATCCGGTTTTCCCAGTTGTTTCGGATATCGATCGTACCGGGGATCGTTGCCAGATAGTCCTGCAGCCTTTGGGCCGTTTTGTAGATTTGGTCCGCGTCGGGGCCGATCACCTGCACCTCGATCTCCGACGAATCCGATGGTCCCAGGAACATCCGCTTCACCCGTGCCGACAGGTCGAAATGGTCCTCAATGAACCCGCGCTGCAGGGCGGCGATGGTCGGGGCCATATTCTCGGCCGCATCGATGTTGAGCACGATGAAACCCTTGTTGTCCGCAGGATCGATCGGGGCCAGCGACAGCACGAAGCGCGGACCGCCATACCCGACATAACCGGCATGGCTGACGATATGCGGAAACCGTTTCTTGTCGTCCAACCAAGCGAAAATATCCTGCATCCGCTTGTTCGTATGCTGTACAGGCGTACCGGCCGGCAGATCCACATAGACCAGCACCTGGGACCGGTCAGAGTCCGGAAAGAACTGTTTCGGCACGTTGCCGAACAAAAATCCCGCACCGACCAGCGCCCCCAGCATCAGAAGCAGGAAGGGAACCTTGAACCGAAGTACTGCTGATAGGAAGGACGCATAGACGGTGAAAAGCCGCCCCCGCGGCCGCAACTCGTGCGCGGCGTTATCTGGCAGCGGGTCGACCTTGATGAATGTGTAGCACAGCAAGGGTGTAGCGCAGAGCGCGAGCACCCAGCTTGTCATCAGTGAGATCAGGATGACCAGGCTGATCGAACGCGTGTATTCGCTGGCCATATGTTCCGCCAGCATCAACGGCAGGAAAACCAGAACCGTTGTCAGCGTCGAGGTCAGCAGGGGAAGCGCCAGTTCCCGCCCGCCGCTTACCATCGCCTCATAGCGCTCCATGCCGGATTCCAGCCGTCGCTTGAAGTCCTCCGCGACGACGATGCCGTTATCGACCAGCAAGCCCAGCGCGATGATCAGGGTAGCGAGACTCATCCGCTGCAATTCCATGCCGGTCAGGCTCATGATACCCAAAGTGCCCAACATAACGCAGGGAACGATGGCCCCAACGATGGCGCCTGTCCGCACCCCCAGGAACAGCATCACCACGACAAGGACGATGGCCAGTGTCTCCACGACGTTCAGCGACACGCCGCGCACCGTGCTGCGGACCTGATCGGCCTGGTAGGTCGCGATCTTCAATTCATAGCCGATCGGCAGGGTATCCTCGATCCGTTGGATCGCCTCCCGCATACGCGGGGCGTATTCCAGGACGTTCTGGCCCGACAGCATGGCGATCGCGAACATGATCGCCTGTTCGCCGTTGAAATAGGACGGCCGTTCAGGCGGGTCCGCATAATCACGCCGCAGCGAGACGATGTCCTTCAGCGGTATCACATTCGCAGTGTTCGGCAGGGTGATCAGCGTTTCGCCGATATCCTCCACGCTGCGGTAGTTGCCTGTCGGCTCCAGGATGATTTCCTTGGGGCCGACATTCACATTACCCCCCGGACGGATGATGTTTTGCTGCTGCAGGGCTGAAATGAGTTCGAAAGGAGAAATTCCCAACTGGGCCAGGCGCGCATTCGATACCTCGAGAAAGACGCGTTCCCCCTGAACGCCAAGCAGGTCGATGCGTTTGGTCCCGTCGACCAGATACAGCGTGTCACGGACATGTTTGGCGACATCGTACATCCGGCCCATATCAAAACCGTCCGATGTCAGCGCGAGCGTGATGATGGAGACATCGCCGCGGTCATCATCGATCTGCGGCGCGCCTGTACCCTCAGGCAGCTTGCCGCTTGCATCCGAAACCTTCGCCCTGAGGTCCGACCAGATATCCTCCAACGCGAAATACCGGTCCTTGATCTCTACGTGAATGATCGACAGGCCGGTCATGGAGGTCGAACGGATTTCCTCCACCTGGGGAATTTTCCGGATCGCCTCTTCCAGCTTTTTGGTGATCAGCAATTCGACACGGTCTGGCGCCATTCCGGGAAACCGGGTCGTAACGGTCGCTTCCCGGATGGTGATTTCCGGGTCCTCGCGCGCGGGCAGGGTGAAATAACTGACCGCGCCGTAGATCAGCAGGATCGCGATGACCAGGCAGACGAACTTCTTATGCTCGAAGGCAAAGGCAGTCAGATTGAACCGGGGCGTCATTGGTTGAACTGCTTGACGCTGGTATCGAACAGCCGGACCTTTTGGCCGTCACGCAGATAGGCGACCCCGGCCGTCGCAATGATCTCTCCCTGTTCCAAACCGGCGGAGATCAGCACCTCGTTATCGACAATGTTTTCGGTTTGAACCGACCGACGGCTGACCGTTCCCGTATCCGGGTCGAATACGAAGACCAGCGTGTCCTGATCGTTGCCGGGCAGAAGGGCGGTGAACGGCACCTTTACCGTCTTCCCCGTATAGCCCGTGCGTCCGCGGCCTTCGAAAGTGAAATTGACCTCCGCACTCATACCTGACCGGAGCGACGGATAGTCACGATCGAGGGCCAAGGTAACGGGAAAGGCGTTGCTGGCCTCTGCGCGCGGCCCGATCTCGGTCACCCGCGCCCGAGCCGTCAGGGTCTCGATCCCTGAGAAGTGGACGTCGAAGGTTTGGCCGTCATGCACCCGCTGGATGATCGTTTCCGGCACCATTACGGACACTTCCAGTCCGCCCTGCCCTTCGATTTCGAAGACCGGCTGCCCGGCCAAGACCTGCTGCGAGGGCTCAATGGATCGGCTGGTGATTCGACCGTCATAGGGTGCCAGCAGGTGTGTATCGGCCAAGTCCCGCATCGCCAAATCGTACTGCGCCTGGGCGATGTCCACATTGCTGCGGGCCGAATCCAAAGTCGCGACGGCATTGTCGAGCGCGGCTTGGGCAATCCACCCCTTGTCGAATAGCTGCTTTTGCCGGCTATAGGTGTTTTCCGCCTCGCGCAGCGCTGCGCGGGCTTCCTGCAAGGCACCGCGCGCGGCGTCGACGTTCAGGCGATAGGGCGCGTCATCGATCTCGGCCAGCGCGTCCCCCTTCTTCACATTGTCGCCAAGCTTCGCGGCTACGGTCGCCACCTTGCCGCCGACCTCGAAACTCAACGATGCGGTCTTCACCGCCTGCAAGGTTCCGGAAAGACGGCGGACCTGCTCCAACCCAAATGGCTGCACCGCGGTCCAGGCTATCGGGCGAATAACTTCGGGAGGCGTGTCCGCTGCGTCGTCACAGCCCAGCAGCACAAGAAACACAGCGAGAAACAATGGATAACGCATTCTTGTGTCCCAAACTTGAGTGGTGGACGTATTCAGGAACTACTGTTCGTCGTCAAACTTCGCTTTCCAACTCGGCTCCCACCGGGAGAGCGGCGGGCGGTTTTCCGTGATGTCACGCGCCGACCACATGATCCGCGCATGGTCCATGTCCGCTGTCGTCTCGTCGTCCGGACAAAGAATATAGAAGTCGTTTGCGGCCAAACCGGCGAGCATGTAATCGATCACCTGCCCCGGCAACCAAGCGCCGGGTTTATGCTCCCGTTTGCCGGTCGTCGTCCAGCCCGGGATTAGGAGATGCGCTGTAACCCTGCAACCATGTCGGTTTCGCAGATCGTGCTGCAGCCCTTCGGTATAAGTCTTCACCGCTGATTTCGTGACGTTATAGGCAAGATTGCCCGGCGGGTTGGTGATCCCCTGCTTCGATCCCACATTGACGATGGCCGCCGGCTCATTCCGCTCCAGCATTGTGGGCAGGAAGGCCCGCACCCCGCCTTCCACGCCCCAGAAATTGACCGCCATGGCGCGATGCCAATCCTCGGAGGTTCCATCGATGCCGCCGCCCACGCGGGAGACCGCGTTGTTCATCAACAGACCGACGGCCCCGAAACGCGTCAGCGCCCAGTCCCGGATCGCTTCGATCTGCTGGAAGTCGGCGACATCGGCGACAACCGGATGCACCTTGCCCGCCCCTTCCGAGGCAACCGTCTCTGAAGCGTCCGCAAGGTCTTCGGCGACAAGGTCGGCCATGACCACATTCATACCCAGGCCGGCGAAGGTTCGGCAGGCCGCCAACCCGATGCCGCTGGCCGCGCCGGTCACCACGGCGGTCTTGCCGGCGGCAATGGCCGGGTGGCGGGAGGGTTCCGTCTGGGTCATCGCGCGCGCCTATTCGGTCAGTTGAACGATCCGTACGGCGATTAGAATACCAAGCGCGGCGCGGAACGCTAGCCGCAGGGTAAGCGTAAGGTGCGCCTTCGTGCTCTCACGGCTCCAACTCGACTGTTTTTGGGTGATTGTGCGCTCTACTTCCGATGACAAGCCGAACAGCGCCATGGCGAAGGTTTCGACCACAAGCAGCACGAATAAAACCGCATAGACCGTCACCATGATCCGACACGCATTCGCGCCCCCCGCCCGCAACCGGGCGAGAGAATAGCACGTATGCCGCTATACCCTTAACCGCCCCTGGAAAGAGCCGCCCCTGGAACCATTCAGCTGGGAACTATCCGCCCAGGAACAGCCGGCCGACTTCCGGATTTTCGAGAAGCTCGTCGCCCTTGCCGGCGATCGCCAGTTCGCCGGATACCAGGACATAGCCGATATCGGCGAATTCCAAGCCCTTCTTGGCGTTCTGCTCGACCATGATGATGGTCTTGCCCTCGGCATTCTGCAGATCGTCGAGAATATCGAACACCATGTCGATGAAGCGCGGCTCCAGCCCGATCGACGGTTCGTCGACCAGCAGAACATCCGGGTTCATCACCAGGGCCCGGGAGATTTCGAGCAACCGGCGCTCACCGCCCGACAACACCTTGGCCTGATGCTTGCGCCGTTTCGCCAGCCGGTCGTATTTCTGGAAGACTTTCTCGGCGGCTTCCTTGGCGTCGCTCTGATTGTCCATCAGATAGCCGCCCATCCACAAATTCTCTTCCACCGTCATGCCGGGGAAGACGGATTTGTCCTGCAGGATATAGGCGATCCCCGCTTCCTTCAGCTTCTGGTTCGGCGACAGAGTCGTCACGTCCTTCTTGTTCGGACCGTCCCCGACCATGATCTTGCCGCCGAAGATATTCGTGAAACCGAAGATCGAATGCAGGATCGTCGACTTGCCCGCGCCGTTCGGGCCGATCAGGCAAAGCGATTGTCCCTTGGCGACCTGCAGGTTCACATCGTGCAAAATCTGCATCTTGCCGTATCCGGCCTTCAACTCGTCGATCTGAACGAAGGGATCGTTATTGGCGAGCCCCGCGATCTTCGACAACTCGACAGGTTCGGCCATTTGCTTGGCCTGGGCATTGACGTCGTCGACGGAAATCACCGTCTTGACGTCCCCCATGTGATATCCGGTGGACCGGCTTTTTTCGTCAGTCATTCTACTGTCTCCCGGATCAATGCGCGCCAAGATAGGCGTCGATCACACGTTGGTCGTTCTGCACGACGTCCGGGCTGCCGGATGCCAGCATTTCCCCGTGCGCGAGACAGTAGACCTTGTCTGCCATATTCATGATGACCCGCATATTGTGCTCGATCACAAGAAGCGTGATGCCGAAATCCGTATTCGCCCTTTTCAGCCGATCGATCAGGCCGTTGATCAGTGTCGGATTGATCCCGGCCGTCGGTTCGTCGAGCAACAGCACCCTGGGTTCGTTCATCAAGGCCATGGCGAACTCCAGAAGCTTCTGCTGCCCGAAGGACAGGTCCCCGCTGGGCAGGTAGCGCTTGCTGTACAGGCCGACGAATTCCAGAAGATGCTCGGCCTTGTCCCGGTCCGCCTTTCCGTTGCTGCCGAACATGTCGAAGAAGCCATGTTTCCGGTGCGGAATGGAGATCAGCATGTTGTCGACGCAGTTCATCTTTCCATAGATACGGGTCTGCTGGAATGTCCGCAGCAAACCCCGCCGCGCGATTTGCTGAACACGCAGTTTGGAGATTTCCTCGCCTTCGAACTTGATCGACCCTTCGTCGATCGGGTGGTACCCGACGATGGAATTGAACAGCGTCGTTTTACCGGACCCGTTCGGGCCGATCAGCCCGGTGATCTTCCCCTCTTCGACTTCCAGCGAAATGTTGCTGTTGGCAATAACGCCGCCATAGGATTTGGAGACGCCGTTGACCTCAATAAGCTTTTTCCCGCTCATCAGTTCGACCCTCCACCGGATTTAGACCCTTGGGCGGCTGCGCCCTCTACGGTTACGCCAAAGGCCTCAGGCCACCTTTCCTTCATCCAGCCCAGGATGCCTTGCTGGAAGAACACGACGTTGACGATGATGATCATCCCCAAGGCGATCCACTGCCAGCCGAGCAGATGCGTCCACGTGACCTCCTTGATGACATGGAACAGGACGGCGCCGAGCACCGGCCCCCAAAGGGTTCCCTTCCCGCCCAGCAGCGCCATCGCCACCATGAAGATGCCAAAGGTCACCGTCGGGAAGGCGACTTCCAGCGGCTCGATGAAATGGATGATATTGCCATGAATGCCGCCGGCAATCGCCATGAAGAAAGCGGAACTGGCCCAGGCGACGGTTTTATAGCGCATGGTATGAATTCCCATACCCTCCGCCTTTTCCTCGTCATCTCGGATGGCATTCACAGCCAGCCCGAAGCGGGTGCCGTAAAGCCATTTATAGAAGATGAAAGTCGCGACCGCAGAGATCAGCGCAAGCGTGTAGAAGAACATGGACTCGTCATCGCCCGAACCCGGGAAAAAGTCCGCATCCGCCGGGTAGAGTGGAAGCGAGATACCGCTGCCGCCGCCGACCCAATCCCAGGCGCCGATCAATTCGCCCGCCGCGAGGGCGATGCCCAAGGTTCCGATCGCGAAATACGGCCCACGGAGTCCGAAGAAAATCCGCCCCAGTATGATCGCCAACAGGACGCACCCGAAGGCGGCAACCGCCAAGCCGATGAAGAGTCCGGCGAAGTACTGGCCGTCTGATATGTCGACCTGGATGGCGCCGAAGGCGGACGTGTATTCGCCCACGTCGTATCCCGCGACCATGATCTGGGTGACGGCGCAAATATACATGCCCGCCCCGAAGAAGAAGATATTCCCCAGGCTGTTATAGCCCATCTGCCCGCCCATGGCGTCCCAGGTCAGGGCAAAGAGAACCATGATCCACAACAATGTGATCTGTTGAATATAGGCCGGAAACAAGAAGGGCCCGATTAGTCCGAAGGCCAGCAGCAGGCCTTGGGAAATCATACTCCGACGTTCAGCGTTCATTACGCTCCCCATATGTCGGGGACCCGGCTTGCCGCAAAGGCCCGGCGCTATCCGCGCCAAGACGATTTCGGCCTTATGCCTAGATCCCCACAATTCACCCAGTTCACCGTGTCGGTAAGTTGCGCCGGTCTTTTCGCCGGCTACCTTGAACACGCACCAACAGTTACTTCTTGGCGGAACCCGGTCAGGAAACCGTCGTTCCGCCCATGCACCTTGTTACTGAACCACCTGACGCAGTTTGCTCATCTGCATCTGACGCCAGATCAGGACCAGCAGCAGGATCACGACGACGGAGGCCTGCTGGAATTCGGCCCCCATGACGAAGCCGACATACTGTTCGGCGACCCCCATGCCGAGCGCCGCCATGATCACGCCCGGCAAGTTGCCGATGCCCGCCGCCGTGACGATGACGAAGGAGCGGATCGAATGGGTGATGCCGTAGAACGGCTGAATGACCCAGATCATCGAGATCAGCACGCCCGCCGCCCCGCAAATCGCCGCATTCAGCGAATAGGTGAAGGCATAGACGTTTTCGGTATCGATCCCCATGACGCGGGCCGCCCGGGCATCCTGCGCGGTCGCCCTGATCGCCTGGCCCATGCGGCTGTGTTTCATGAACAGAACAACGGCGCCCGCCAGCAGGCCGCACAGCACGAAGGACACGAATTTGATATTCGCGACGGTGACGAAACCGTCGAACATCGACAGCGTGTGGAAATCGGATTGAACGGCCTGGACTTCCGGCCCGAAGGCAAGGTTCAACGCCTGCTGAATGACGATGGCGAGGCCGAATGTCGTCAGCAGAGAGGTGAACATATCTTTTGTCAGGACCCGCTTGATGATCGTCAGATAAACGACCCAGCCGAAACCGAACATGATCACGATCGCGAAAGGCAGGGCGAGGATCGGGTGCAGCCCGGCCTTGCCCATCAGCCAGGCGAAATACCCGCCCATGATCACATATTCGCCCTGGCACAAATTCTTGACGTTCATCACGCCCCAGACCAGGGCAAGGCCGTAGGCGGCCAGCGCGAAGACCGCGCCGATCAGAATGCCGTCCAGCAACAACTGGATGTTAAACACCGGCGCATGAGTCGTCAGGATACTAAGATTGTCCCACATCGCTGTCTCCGCGGAAGGGTAAGGCCCGGCCGCCGCACCCATCGGCGCGTCCGGCATCGGGAAAAATGCGCGACCCCATCCGGGAGATCCCCGGATGAGGTCGCTGACAGGCTTTAGTCCTTAGTTCGACGGAACCGCACGCGGCCACACCAGCGGATGCGACGCCCATTTGGACGGAGCAACCACGTTGTAGGCGCCGTTCTGAATCTGACGCAGGACCATCGGCTTGGCGATGTTGTTCCCCACTTCGGAGAACTTGATCGGGCCGTAGAAGGTCTGCATTTCAGTCGCGGACAGCGCGTCGCGCACTTTCTGCGGATCGGTGGTGCCGGCCCGTTCGAAGGCGTCGGCCCAGACCTGAACCGCGGCCGAAGCCTGCGCGGACTGGTACGGAACGGTCGTGTAGCCTTCAAAGGTTTCCTTGAAGAGCTTGTCGTATTCCCCGGCCGTACCGAACAGGTCGTCCTTGTAGCTCAAGGTTTCGGCCCATTGCGTGGAACACAGGAAGCCTTCCGACGCCGCCGGGAACTTGTCATGCACCTTCGCCGCTTCGCAGTGCGTCATGGCGATCATCGGAATTTCGATGTTCATTTCGCCGATCTGACGCGCCGCCGTGGCGGCCCCCTTGGAGTGACCGGAAACGATCAGCAGATCCGGCTTCAACGCTTTCGCCTTGGTCAGCGTTGCCGACATATCGCTCAAATCGCGCGGCAGCTTGTCGTCGATGACGATCTTCATGTTGTACTTCTCGGCATCGGCAACAACACCGGCACGGACGTCGAGCGAGAACGGATCGTTTTCAAACGCCATGGCGATCTTCACGTCAGACGGCTTCTTGCCGTTCTTTTCGGCGACTTCCGCGGCCAGATCGATGGCGCTGGCGAGGTAGAGTTCCGATGTCGACAGCACCGCGAAGATGTATTTGTAGCCCTGCGAGAACAGCGAACGCGATGCGCCTTCCGCTTCGACCATCGGCACCTGGTACTTTTCGGTCACCGGCGCGGCGGCCTTTGTGGTCGCCGAGCTGTACGGACCGAGGATGTATTGAATGCCGTCCTGCTGGATCAGACGTTCCAACAGCTGGGCGGTACGGGCCGGGGTCGACTCATCGTCGTAATACCGGACCTCCAACTTGTAGGTCTTGCCCCCGACATTCACGCCGCCGGCTTCGTTGATCTTCTTGACCGCCAAGTCATAGCCGTTCTTGGCGTGGATACCGTTTGTCGAATATTTACCTGTAAAGGAGATGGCGGATCCCAACACAATCGTGTCGCCTTCCACCTTGGCTTGGGCTTTATCGGCACTCATGACACCGACACCCAACATCAACGCCAGGGCGGTTCCCGCCCCTACAATCGTTTTCAGCATGTGTTTCTCTTCCCTGATCACTTGGCCGCCACCCGGCCAGTTTCACATTCGTTTTTTTTGGACGCCCGGTTACTCCGGGTCGCCTCGGTTTACGGCACGGGCGGTTGGACCCGCACCTTCCGTTTCACCTGAGGGTACGAAACGACACTTCTCTTGCAAACCCCTTTTGTACGATGTCCTAATCACAAGCAGGGGGTTTTCGCCCCCTATTCCTGACGAGAACCCAAAAATACAGGTAGGAAACGCGCTCATGGCCAATGAGAAATTTGAAGTTTTTCTAATCGATTCCATCGCGCCGGAAGCCAAAGCAGCCCTCGCCGAGACCTGCACCGTGATCGACAAGGGCGACCCTGCGATGGACGAATGGCCGGAACGCGCGCATGCGGTCATCACCCGTACGAGCTACATCAAGGGTGACATGATCGCCCGGTCGAAGCGGCTGAAAGTGGTCGCCAAGCACGGCATCGGCGTCGACCATATCGATATTCCGGCGGCGACCGCGAAAGGCATTCCGGTGATCAACACCCCCGGCACCAACGCCCAGTCGGTCGCGGAATTGACCGCCATGATGACGATCGCAGCCGCCCGCAATACCCGGGCCGCCGAAGCGGCGATGCGCGCGGGCGATTCCGGCGACACCTTCAATTGGCGCGGCTTTGACATTACCGGCCGGCGCGTCGGGATCGTCGGCCTGGGCAATGTGGGTAAGCGGACCGCGCCAATCTTCCTGCACGGTTTCAATTGCCCGGTCACGGCATATGACCCCTATATCACCGACGAACCGTTCCAGACGCTGGGCGTCAAACGCGCACAGAGCCTGGACGCGCTGCTGTCGGAAACCGACATTCTGTGCCTGCATGTGCCGTTGAACGACGAAACACGCCACATGATCGGCGCGAAGGAACTGGCGCTGATGCCCCAGGGCGCACTGGTGATCAACGCCGCCCGCGGCGGGATCGTGGCGGAGGATGCCTGGTACGACGCGCTGAAATCGCGCCATATCTATGCTGGCGCCACCGACGTCTTCGAAGTGGAACCGCCCGACGCAACGCATCCGCTGCTGAGCCTGCCGAACTTCCTGGCGACCCCTCATATCGGGGCCGCAACCTCGGACTCGGCCCGGCGCAGCGGCGAAACAGTGGTCAAGCTTGTGCTGGAAATCCTGAACGGCGGACCGGCCAGAACCCGCGTGAATTAGTGTTCTTATACCCTAAGGAGAAACCATGAGCGAAGCGGACGCCCCTTCCGACTTCCACAAAACCATCACCGATCTTGGCGGCGCGGCGCTGGCCGACCGCCTGCGTTTCGTCACCGAGATCGACAAATTGAAAGGCATATTGCGGCAGACGCCCCTGCTCGACCGGTCGCGCAAGGAAAACGATGCGGAACACAGCTGGCATCTGGCCATGATGGCCTGTGTGCTGGCGGAATATGCCGCGTCCGAAGTCGACATGCTGCGCGTCATCCGCATGCTGTTGATCCACGACATCGTGGAAATCGATGCCGGCGACACCTTCCTGTACGACACCTCCGCCGCCGCCGACGCCCAGGAGGAAAAGGAACGGCAGGCCGCCGACCGAATCTTCGGCCTGCTGCCGGAAGCACAGGCAAGCGAGTTCCGCGCCCTATGGGACGAATTCGAAGCCCATGAAAGCCCCGATGCGCAATTCGCCCGCGCCATGGACCGCACGCAACCATTTCTGCACAACTTCCTGACCGAAGGCATGATGTGGCGGCAGCACGGCGTTCAGCCCGACCAGGTCCGCAAGCGCATGTCGATCATCGCCGATGGGTCGCCCACCCTGCATGACCTTGTCCAACGCCTGATCGACGAGGCCGAGACGCGCGGATACTTCGCCACGGCCTAAGGCTTACAACCCGGCGGCCGTCTCCGTAATGTCCGCCCAGGCCGCCTCCACATGGCGGCGTTCGGTCCAGGTCTGGCCGATATTGAAGCGGATGGCGTATTTGCCGCGCACGCGGGTCTGCGTCAGATAGAGCTTGCCGCTATCGTTCAGCTTGGTGATCAAGGCTTCGTTCAACCGGTCCAGTTCCGCTTCGTCATCCACTCCCTTGGGATGATAACGGAAGGTGGTCAGCGCCAGCACGCGGGGCGCGACCAGTTCGAAACCTTCATCGCCCTCGATCCAGCTTTCCAATTCCTCCGCATAGCCGATATGGGCGCGGATCATTTCCTGCAGGCCTTCGACGCCGTAGGAGCGGATCACGAACCACAGTTTCAAGGCCCGGAACCGGCGGCCCAGCGGCACGCTCCAATCCCGGTAATCGATCACTTGCCCCTGTTCCCTGGATTTCAGGAATTCCGGCAGGATGGTCAGCGTATGGACCAACGCATCCGGGTCCCGGACGAAATGGGCCGAACAGTCGAAATTCGTGAACATCCATTTATGCGGATTGAAGACGACGCTGTCGGCATATTCCATCCCGTCCATCATCCACCGCGTTTCCGGCAGGATCCAGGCGCTGCCCGCCCAGGCCGCATCCACATGCAGGAAAACGCCGTGCTTCTCGCAGATCTCCCCGATCGCGCGCAGGGGGTCGATCGCCCCGACACCGGTCGCCCCGATAGAAGCGACGACAATCGCGGGCACCATCCCGTCCTTCTTGTCGGCGGCGATCATCCGGTCCAGCTCTTCCGGGATGACCGCGAAATTCTCGTCCACCGGCAGCTTGCGCAGATTGTCCGCGCCCAAGCCGGCGATCTTGATTCCCTTTTCCGTCGCCGAATGCGTCTCGCCCGACGTATAGGCGGTCAGTTTCGGTACGTTCTTCAGGCCTGCCTTGTTGCCCTGCCAGCCGGTTGCCTGTTCCCGCGCGGTCAGGATGGCGCAGAGAATGGCGCTGGAGGCACTGTCCTGGATGACGCCTGCAAACCCCTCGTCCAGCCCGGTCATTTGCCGCAGCCAGTCCAGCACCTTGGTTTCCATTTCCGTCGCCGCCGGGGAGGTCTGCCACAGCATGCATTGCGCGCCCAAGGTTGCCGTCAACATCTCCGCAAGCACCGAGGGCGGCGAGGAATTGGCGGTGAAATAGGCGAAGAAGCTAGGATGCTGCCAATGGGTGACGCCGGGCACGATGTCGCGCTGGAAGTCTTCGAAGATCAGGTCCATGGATTCGGACTGTACCGGCGGGCCGTCCGGCAGTTTCGCCGCGATCTCCCCCGGTTTCACCTGCGCGCGCACGGGGTAGGATTCGATGCCGGCCATATAGTCGGCCATCCAATCCACCATGCGGTGCGCCTGTTTCCGGAATTCGTCGATATCCATCGCCCGCCCCTTGTCAGATTTGGCATTCTTGTTGGGAAGCTTGTCCCGTTCCAGGGCCGAAGCGTCAAGCACGGGTGTCAGGCGACAGCCAACTTGTCCATATCCATCCGTTCGGCGAATGCCTTGGCCAAAGGGCCGCCGTCATGCGCCAGATAAAGCCGCACCATGCCCAGGCGCGGCAGGCCGAGCGCGGGCGGAGCCTCCACCACCGCGCCGCCGATCAGGCTGCGCGGCAGCGGCGCGATGGCGAGGCCGGCCCGGACCGCCGCCAACTGCCCGGTGGAGGTATCGCTGGAATAGGCGATGCGATAGTCGATTCCGGCTTCGTCGAGCGCCTTGAGCGCCTGCGCCCGCCAGGAACAGTCGGCATCCGCCACGGCCAGCGGTAAGGGCCGTTCCCGCGCGGCATCGCCTTCCCGCGCGGTAAGCCAGCATAGCGCCTCCGAACAAATGTCCTGCGCCGGAACGATGGGCGTCCCGCTTTCGGTGAAAAGGGCGATATCGGCATCCCCGTCGGCGAAGGTCCGCTGGGTCGTCCGGCTGCTGCCCAATCGGACATCGACGCGAATATACGGATAACCGGCCGCGAAATGCCGCAGCAGATCGGGCACCAGCGAAAATCCCAAGTCGTGCGGCGCGGCGAAGCGCAACGTGCCGGAAAGCGCCGAACCGCGAAACCGCGCCAGCGTCTCGTCACTCAACCGCAGCAGGCGGCGGGCATAAGTCAGCATGACCTCCCCCTGCTCTGTCAGGATGACGCGGCGGCCATTCCGGTCGAACAGGGTGCAGCCCAGCAACTCTTCCAGCTTGCCGATCTGCAGGCTGACGGCGGAGGGGGAGCGGTTTACCCGGTCGGCCGCCTTGCGAAAGCTCTTTTCCTCGCAGACGGCAACGAAGGTCCGCGCAATTTCCAGATCGATCGTGCGGTTTGCACCCGGGGCCGGGTCAGTCATATCGGCGCGCGCGCCTATGATTGAGAAAATCTGTTCCATAAGAACAGAATGTATCGTTTTTCTAAATTCTGATCCAGCCTTATTGAATTCCCCTCATTCAAGGGGATGGACATGAATCATACGACCTTCGACCTCACCCGGGGGCTTTTCTGGGCCGCCGCGGCTATCGGCATATGGTCCGGATCGCTCATCATGTTGCGGTTGGGCGTGACGACGAGTTTGAACGCCTATGACCTGGTGGCGCTGCGTTTCGGTTTGGCCGCGGTGTTGTTGGCCCCGGTCATCCTGCGCCAGGGCTTCGCCTTCAAGCGATTGGGGGTGACCGGCATCGTCACCATGGTCGTGGGGTTCGGGGCGCCCTATGTCCTGTTGCTGACCGTCGGCCTGCATCATGCCCCTGCCGCCGATGCGGGGGCGCTCAATCCGGGCTTGATGGCGGTTTGCGTCGCGCTGGCCGGATGGGCCCTGTTCGCTGACCCGATGGGGCGCATGCGGATCGCCGGGATCGGCGCGATCCTGGTCGGCGCCGCACTTGTTGTCGGCCTGTCGGCCTTGGGGGAAACGGGCGGCAGGCAATGGCTGGGGGATGCGATTTTCGCCTTCACCGCCCTGATGTGGACAGCCTATATCCTGACCGTCCGGCGCGCCGGGATCAGGGCGCTCCACGCCACCGCCATCGTGGCGGTCGGCACGGGTCTGCTCTACCTGCCGGTTTATGTCATCGCCTTGCCGAAACGCTTGTTCGACGCGCCTTTCGCCGACCTCACGGTCCAGGCGCTTTACCAAGGTGTCCTGACCGGGGTAGTGGCCGTCTTCGCCTTCAACCGGTCCACCGAGTATTTGGGAACGACGGCAGGGGCCTGCCTTCCCGCCCTCATTCCGTTGACGACACTGATCCTCGGCCCCTCATTCTCGGCGAAACGGCAACAGTGCCGGAGGCCGGCGCGGCCGTACTGATCGGTCTTGGCGTGGCCCTAACCCTGGCCGCGCAGCGGAAGGTGGCCTCGCCCTGATCCCAGCCCCACAAATCCCAGCCCCACAAACCCCGGCCCCACAAATTCCTGCCGCGCCTGGGAAAGTCGCCGACGGTTGATGCCGCCAAGCTGCAGCGCTAGACAGCGGGGGGCGCGGGAGTTTTCGTGCCGGGGTCATTCGTTTCGGGGGCAGGTCATGGCGGAATTCGACTATATCATCGTGGGCGCGGGCAGCGCCGGCTGCGTGCTGGCGAACCGGTTGACGGCCGACGGCACCAAGACCGCCCTGCTGCTGGAAGCGGGCGGGTCGGACAAGTCGATCTTCATCCAGATGCCGACCGCGCTGTCGATCCCGATGAACATGCCGAAATTCAACTGGTTCTATGAATCCGAACCGGAGCCCTATCTGAACAACCGCCGCATGCACTGCCCGCGCGGTAAGGTGCTTGGCGGGTCTTCCTCGATCAACGGCATGGTCTATGTGCGCGGCCATGCCTGCGATTTCGACGAGTGGGAGGAACACGGCGCGGAAGGCTGGGGCTATCGCCATTGCCTGCCCTATTTCAAACGCGCAGAGAATTGGCGCGACGGGGGCGAGGACGAATACCGCGGCGGCGGCGGCCCGTTATCGACCAGCAACGGCAACCGCATGGAAAACCCGCTCTACAAGGCTTTTATCGAGGCGGGCAAGGAAGCCGGCTACCTGGAGACCGAGGATTATAACGGCTTCAACCAGGAAGGCTTTGGCCCGATGCATATGACGGTGAAGGACGGCGTGCGCTGGTCCACCGCGAATGCATACCTCAAGCCCGCGCGCTCGCGCGCCAACCTGTCGGTCGAGACCGGTGTGCTGACCCGCCGCGTGCTGCTGGACGGCAAGAAGGCGACCGGCGTGGAATATGCGCAAGGCGGCGCGGTGAAACAGGCGACCGCGCGGGCGGAGGTGATCCTGTCCGCCGGTTCCATAGGCTCTCCCATGCTGCTGCAATTGTCCGGCATCGGCCCGGGTCGGCATTTGAACGACAAGGGGATAGAGGTCGTCCAGAACCTGCCCGGCGTCGGGCAGAACCTGCAGGACCATCTGGAGGTTTATTTCCAATACCGCTGCAAGGATCCCATTACCCTGAACGGGCAATTGGACTGGTTCCATAAATTCATGATCGGCGCGCGCTGGATTCTGACCAAGAAGGGCTTGGGCGCAACCAACCATTTCGAAAGCTGCGCCTTCATCCGCTCCAAGCCGGGCATCAAATGGCCGGATATCCAGTACCACTTCCTGCCCGCCGCCATGCGCTATGACGGCAACGCGGCTTTCGACGGCCACGGCTTCCAGGTTCATGTCGGGCCGAACAAACCGAAAAGCCGCGGCCATGTCCTGATCAACGACAGCGACGCGGCCGGCAAACCTTCCATCCTGTTCAACTATATGAAGGAAGAGGCGGATGTGGAGGCCTTCCGCGCCTGTATCCGCCTCAGCCGCGAGATCATCGCCCAACCCGCCTTCGACGAGTTTCGCGAGGACGAAATTCAACCGGGCTATGATGTGACGTCGGACGAAGATATCGACGTCTGGATCCGTGAGAACACGGAAAGCGCCTATCACCCCTCCTGCACCGCCAAGATCGGCGGCGATAGCGACCCGATGGCGGTGCTGGACAAGGACTGCAAGGTTCGGGGAATAGAAAGCCTGCGCGTCGTCGACAGTTCCGTCTTCCCCACCATCCCCAACGGCAACCTGAACGGCCCGACCATCATGGTCGCCGAAAAGGCCGCCGACATCATCCTCGGCAAGGATCCCCTCCCCGCCTCCAACGCCCCCACCTGGATCGACCCGGAATGGGAAACGCGGCAACGATCAGGAACGCCGGTGCGGGCGGTCTACTGAGAGGAGATTAAATTCAATAGTTAAGATGTTTCTGCAAAACGGCTCCAATTTCTACGCAGTAATTTTTAAGCCAATCAAGCTACCTATTCTATCTATTGCCCCAACTTCATCGCCATCGAAAATCGGCATAATCAGGCCATTATTCTGAGCTCGTTGGAACTTCTTTGAAGACACCTTGTTCAATTTCTCAATTAAGGCCACGACAGAAACATCTGACCTTTCTTTATTCTTTGCGTGCTGAAACATTAGTTGGGCCTCTAGCAGCTTGGCCGTATCCGAAACGAAATAAACAGCCGCTGCTTTACTCTCTTGTTTGCTATTTGGTCGAATTATCAAATCCGATGGATATTCTAAAAAATCCCCATCCACGGGTTCGTTGTCGTTCGAAGTGTATTGATCAGAATATCGTTCCTCAAAAATCCGTATCGCATCTTCCCTGAAGGTTGATCGAACAAACTCCCGAGTGAGTAAACTAACGTCTCGAACTCGCAACAACGCTGTCGTAAATTTTATCATCCGATCCCCGAGGTCAGATGCAGTGAATTCATCGGATTTTATTTCGTAGGTATCCTGATCCCAAAAAGAGCCAGACTCTTTCAATATTTGCTCTAGAAGTTGCCCTCGTTGTCCAACTTCGAAGTCTATTCCGGATGCCTTGAGGTTAGCGAGAAAATCGCCACTGTCCTCCAATCTGTACGAATTTTCCTCTTCTTCGATCACGTAAAAGCTTAAGCGATCTCCGGAATTGTCCTGGAAAACGGAACTCACCGCATAACCGGAGGGAACAGGACGTACAGATATGCCAGCACAAAATGTGCGGCAAAGTCTCTGCTCTATTGTTCCAAAATCAATCAAATCAGCGACCCTTGTTTGTCCTCAATCCTAAAGAAACTTTTCGCTGCATCGAGGAAAGAGTTTTGCGTCCATCCCGCCACTCTGCGATGTGTTTCGTCAGCAGCCGGAATTCGAGAAAGGTTATCCATTCCCGTCGAGCCAATCTCTAAACCACTTCGTTCGCAATGGGAATGCACATGAAGACCGGGATGATCTTCATGGTACTCGAAGCGTCCTACAACGGAACAACCTTCGTCCGTCTTCTCCGAAAGTATTGCCTGCCATTTTCCCCTGTCCGGGTTGCATAATACAACCATGACGAAAGTCCTCGTATCGCCACTTTCGGCCTCAACAGATCGCCACTTCCAACTGCCCCGGATCGGCCGCGTTTTTTGATAAAATGGAGCGTGTTTTGGGGGCATGTCTTTCGATTGCCAGCCTGTATCCGACACAGATGTCTTAGCCAGGGAGACGGTATGTCGAACACGCATTTACCGGCACCTCTCATAAAATTGGTTTAAATATCAATCAAGTCTAGGCTCTTATCTTTTCCTAAAGAACTTGGATATGCAATCTATGAGAGTTTAAGAGACCGACTACTAGATAAGTTTGTTCCCCTGACTGTCTTTCAAATCACTCCTGGATAGAGACGAATTCAAAAAAATCCTACACTCTGCGTAGTCCGCCGCCCACTGATATCCTTCGACATGAACTTCTGCTAACGGTTCAAGCGGTTGCGACCGCGCGGAATGGTTGGCACGTTCGGGCTGACAAGCAAATACACCCTGCGACAATTTAGAACCCCTCTAAACGCTCGACCGGCCTTGTTCGGGTGGGGTGGCGTTCATACGTTCCCCTCAACGGTAAGCAACCCGCCGAACCATGGCGCGGCGGCCGCCCTTCGGAGCGTTGGGCGAGCCGTGCCCGGGTCGGCAAAGACGGTGACTGACCGTCGTGTAAGGAGAATTGTTTTGAGTGAGTTGGCCCTGGCCTATGTTCCGGTTGTCGGGTTTCTGGCGTGGCGCGCGCGTCGCGGCGGGGCGATGGATTGGGTGTATTTTTCCGTCAACGTCCTGCTGCTGTGGTTCAGCGCCTTGTGGTTCGTCGGCTACCCGCTGCTGATCGTCACCGCGCTGAGTGCCGCCGCCTTCACGCTGACCGCGCTGGTCTTCTCCACATCGACGGACATGTTCAATTGGCGGTTCTTGCGTCGCAGGTGACGGGCGCTTGGCTTAACCCGCCGCCAGCCTATCCCGCGCCGGTCATGTAATTGCCTTGTCTCTTGAAACGGTGAAAGCTTACTTGCCGTCTGCTCGATAGAGAGCGTTCAGCTTGACAAGGCGATCGCTGACGCTCTTGCTCCATATCAGTGTCAGGGATAGACCGCGTCCGTCGTATTGTAGCGGGTGGTAGTAGATCAAATCTTCCAAGGAACCGCCGGAAATCGGGCGAAGTTTCACGTCGAATTTGGTCTCGACCAACTCTCTTAGATTTTCGGGATCGTCAACTTCGCCGTCGATTTCGCATTGATGCTGAAGGGTGCCGTCGCTGCTGGATCTTATCGACAAAAGCAATATCGGCTCCGGGGCGCTCCGATAGAGCCAAAGGCCGAGGATCTCACGGTCCTCCTTGCGGATGGGGCCTTGAATTGTATCAAGCGCGCTGGGCCATTGCCCCTGCTTCGCGGCCGCTTCGAGCCTTTCCGGATCGGCGGCGTTTTTCAGGCAAGCATCTTCCCAGGCATTGAGAATTGTCGACGCATCATATGCAAGAGCCGCCTCTGAGCCTGTGCAGAATACAACGACGCAAGCCCCCAAAGCACGTATCAGGTATCGCAACGGCCCCTCCATTGATGAAACGAACATCAACTTAACCTAGTCAGCCGCCAGCCGATACCCTTCCGGCACGTATTCCCGCTGCCGGTTGATGCGGTAGGTGCCGGGGTCGACCTTTAGCGCTTCGTGGGTGTCCCAGGCACGCCGGTGTTCGATGACGGCCGGTTGGTCGACGACCAGGAAGGCTTCGTAGAGTTCCTCCGGCAGGCGATAGAGGGTCGCGGCCTGCGCGTCGATGACATGATGATGCCCGGTTTCGCTATGGGCGATCACCGTTGCCGCGCCGTCCGGGGAAACGGGTTCCACGCCGCAAGGCAAGTCGGCAATCCGCGTGATCAGGAAATCGCCCTGGGCGGCTTGGGTCTTGAACGTCTGCATTTTTCAGGTCCTCACTTCCGGTTTGTAAGCGTCGGCATCCAGGCCATAGGTCCAGGCATTGGCTTCCAGGGCGGTGGTCACATGCGGCGGAACGGGAAGCGCGAAGCGGCGGCCGGTGCCGCAGGTGACGCGCAGGAATCGTTCCCGCCCGATCTCGGGGATCTCCACTTCCACCAATTCCCCGATGCCCGGATCATCGTCGGCCTGGATCGTCCGGGCGTCCAATCGGCCCAGCACAGACTCCCAGCCCAGAATCTCACAAGCCGCTCGGCGCTGTTCCACATTGGGGTGGGTCAGCGCCGTCTTGGGCGTGAGGGTTTGCGGGCTTTCGACCCAGGCACGGGGCACCAGCGTGCCGCGCCAGGCGTGAAGCACCCAACCGTCGCGATAGGCAACCGCCGGGCCGGCTGGGTTATGGAGAGTGCCGTCTTCATCAAGGGCAATGAACCGAGGGCGTTCGGAAACCCAGCAGATCCCCTCATGCGGAAGCCACCAGCCCACCGATGCAGCGATTTGGGTCTGGTTTTTCAACGCCCGGGTTTCCAAGCCGAGCCCCATGGCCCGCGCGAAGAAGTCGTAAAAGCCGAGCCAGCCGGCATCGTGCTGGCCGGGAACGCTTTGCCGGATGGCGTCGCGCACCGAGACCCTGAAACCGCCCCAGGCGTTGTCGGCGACACTGCCCTGCACGCTACCCCAAATACCGCGCCCCAGATTGGCCCAAACCCCCGCGGCGACGCGCCGTCTTACCGGCGCCGCCAGTCTGGCGCCGACCTTTTCCCACAGATTTGGATCGACGGATTTGCTCACGGCAGAACGCGCATGGTCCCGTGCCCGCATCGAAACGGGATCCTTCAGGCATGCGCCGGGATCGATCCCGGCACAAGCAGCGGCGCAGTTCTCGACACTTTGTCGGAAGGCCGGCCAATCCTCGGCGTCGAGCGCGGCGCGCAGCCCAGTCCAGAGTCTGTCCGTCCCCCCCTTGTTCGGGCCCTTGGTCGAGCCCTTGCCCGGCCGGGTCAGCACAAGGGCGCGGGCAAGCGCCATGGCCAGGGGCGACCCGCACCAGACGATCCTGGGCGGTTTGAACCCCGCCGCGCGATACGCCTCGGCGATGCCGCACTCGGCGGCCTCACGGTCCGCCGCGGCGGTGGAAAGGCCGATACGAAGCCACGTGTCGCGATAGTCCTGAAAAAGATCCTCCCGCCCCGCATCCACATGCGCCATCCCTTTGCCCCCCTAGTGCCGCAACGCTGCAAGACCGCAACCATAGAGAGAGTTTAGAAACAGAAAATCCCCCAGTCAACAATTTTTGGGGGATTTTTACCGCATCTCCGGAAATCAATACCCGATGAGTTCGGAAACCGAGAGGATCTTGTGGATCGACACCACGCTGGACCGGGGAAAGGCGATTTCCCGCGCCGGGTTATGCTGACGGCAGACGACCTCCGCATCGGTGCGGCGGACCAGCACTTTGACATAGGCATAGATGTCGCCGCTTTCGTCCCGCACCTGAATGACCACGTTGTCCCCCGGTTTCACCGGGCGATGCGGGTGAACGCAAGCGGCCTCCCCATGCGGGAAGGCGGGTTCCATGCTGTCATTCACGATATACACGACATAGGCGTCCTGGACGCCCTGCAGCACCGCCGGGCGGCGCAGGAATTCAACCGGCCCGCCGCCCATAACGACCGCCCCTTCGGTTTCCGAGCGCGCGCCGGCCGCCGCGCCCAGCACCGGCAAATCGCGCGGCATTTCCGACCGCGCCGGAACCCGGTGTTCGGCCAGCACGATGTCGTCGGCCGGATTGAGGGCGCCGGGGAGCGTTTCCTGCTCCTCCCCCTCACCGCTGAGGAGCCATTCCAGGGAACAATCGAGGACCTTGGCGAGGCGCACCGCGTTCTCCCCCCTCGGCCCGCGCGACCGGCCGTTCAGGATGTTGCGGATATAGGTGCGCTCAAGCCCCGCCGCTTCGCTCGCCGCATTCGCCGACAGGCCGAGCGCGCCGAGCCGCGCCTCGATCCGCTCGATCAGCGGCTCGTTTCTTTTTCCATCGACCATTGGCCCCTCACGCGGTTCTACGAAAAGCGGACACACATCAAGATGATGTATATATCCCTCATTGAAAAAACGCGCAAGGATTGCAACTTCCTGACGGCTCTCGAACCAGCGGAGGCCCTTGGGTTGTTTTCAACGAACCCTGCATGGAAAAGCTGGACCGACACGCCCGGAAGCCCGATCATTCGCGGAACGAAGCGGGCCTTCGACAGGGCCTTCCCCCGGGCGGCATTCTCGCCCAAGTTCCCCTCTGCGCGACAGGACGTGACAGGAAAAGAGGCAATTTCCATGAAGCTCATACTGCTTAGCGACATCCATATCGGATCAACGAAAAGCGTTCCCGGACGCACGCCGATCGATTGCCTTCATGCGGCGGTCCGCCATGTCGTGGACAAGAACGCGGATGCCGATTTGTGTATCCTGCTGGGCGATCTGACCGAAACGGGGGCCGACTCGGAATATGCCGCGTTGAGGGATGCTCTGGCGCCGCTGCCCATGCCGTGCCGCATGATCATCGGCAATCATGATGAGCGCGAGGCGTTCAAGAAGGCCTTCCCGGACTCGCCGGTCGACGCCGACGGCTATGCGCAGCAGGCCTTCGACGCCGGTGCGTTCCGGTTTCTGCTGCTCGATACCTATTGGCCGGGACATGGCGGCGGGATTCTGGACGGCGGTCGCCTGGATTGGCTGAACGATCAGCTGACGGCGTCGGACAAACCCTGCCTCGTCTTCCTGCATCACCCGCCTTTCGATTCCGGCGTGCCTGGTTTCGAGGCGCTGCGCCTGCAGGACCGCCCGGCCCTGCGCGAGGTGATAGCCGAACACGGGAACAAGGTCGCGGCCCTGTTCTCCGGCCATTGCCATATGACCGTGTCGGCCACGGTCGCGGGCCGCCCGGCTTTCGGCATGCGGTCGCTGTTCTACCAGATCAACCAGGATTTCGAGGACCCGGCACTGAAAGGCTCCGACACCGCCCCGCCCGCCTATGGCGTCGTGCTGACCGATGGCACGGATCTGACCGTTCATTCCGTCGATTTTGACCTAGCCGGTTAAAAAACCTGAAGCTTGCGCGCGGGCGCTACTCTGCCGACTTTTCGTCATAGCACCGCTCGAAAAAGGCTCGATATTCGTCTGGTGTCGTCGATCTCGGCGTATAGATCGATTGAAAGAAAATGTGGCGTGCTTTGCGTGGTGCCGCGTCAAAACCGCCCGGTTCGAAAAACATAGCGTAAACATTGTTTTGCATTGCCACATCATCACCGATCAAATGAAGCAGTAAATCAGCCCTGCATTCCTGAACTGTCGCCTCATCCAATCCATCCGGTATCGCGACTAGATTTGTATCGCGAAATGCTGTCGACATCTTTTCATGGATTTTCTGCAGATCCGCCTCGCTGCGCGGTTCTAAATTTGTTGTTTGACAACCGACCGTCACAGCAAGCAACAGCGCTGAGAAAACCACTTTAAACATAGTATTGAAGAACACCGATAGCCCCCAGCTCTAGTCTTTGAACCAGTTCAATGAACATATGGAACTCCTCTTATGCTAGCAAACTATTTCCACCATACCACTACCGATTAGAATCCTCGCGCGGTTACCAATCCTCCGCCGCTTCGCGCGCCAACCAGGCGCGGAAGGACTTTACCGCGGGGTCGTCGGCCAACCGGCTGGGCAGGATGACGTCATAGCCGTTCGCCGGCACAACCGCTTCCGGCACCGCGCGGACAAGGTCGCCACGCCGCAGCATGGATTCAATCAACCTTCGCCAACCCAACACGACGCCCTGCCCTTCGACCGCCGCCTGGGTCGCCAGGATATAGCTGTTGAAATGCGCGCCCCGTTCCAACGCCGACCGCACGCCGCCAGGGGTCAGCTTCCGTGTATCGATCCCCAATGCGGTGAACCAGCCGGGCCAGTCGGTCTCCGGCTCTTCGCTGTCGAAATGAAGCAGCTGAACGCCCAGCAGATCGGTGGCGGTTTGCATTTCGGGATGGGCCGCCTTGTAGGGTCCGCTGCAGACGGCGACCACTTCCTCTCCGAACAGCCGGGTTGCCTGGAAGCCCGGCCGGGATTGGTTGGTATAGACAATGCCGATATCGAAGCCCGACATGGAATCGCGGATGTCCAGATCCTTGCTCAACAGGTTCACTTCCAATTCCGGGTTTTCCCCGAAAAACCGGGTCAACCGGGGCATCAGCCAATAGGAAGAGAACGCCGTCGTTGAGGCCACGGAAATCCGGTTCGGTTCCGGCCGGTGGCGGACGGAATTGACCGCCGCTTCGATCCCGTCGATCCCGGCGCGAACCGCGTTCGCAATCACCAAGGCTTCCTCGGTCGGACGGATCCGCGGCCTTTCCCGGACGATCAATTCCGCGCGCAGATAATCTTCCAGCGCCCGCACCTGCTGGCTCACGGCAGCCTGCGTCACCTTAAGTTCCCGTGATGCAAGCGTGAAGCTCATCCGCCTCACCACAGCCTCCAATGCTATGAAAGCACTAAGGGGTGGCAGGTTTCCTATTCGAATACTCATAAGCCTAACTTATACTGAGATAAGAATTTAGGCAATTGATACGGAATCGAAGCTCTCCCAGAATGAGTGGCTATTGGATACCGATAACGGGAAGGAGGCTGCCGTCATGTCATCTGAATTCAACGCCATGATCGCGGGCCTGCAACCCGCCCTGGAAGCGGTCGGCCAGCCGATCGAATTCGCCAAGGGATTGCCGAACGAACTGTTCACCTCCGACCGCTACTTCGCGATGGAGCGCGACCAGCTTTTCGGCCGCAGCTGGGCGGTCATCGGGGCCGGCATCGACGTGCCAAACCCCGGCGACTTGAAACCCGTCACCTTCATGGGACTGCCCCTGCTGATGGTGCGCAACAAGGCGGGCGAGATCGGCGTCTTCCACAATGTCTGCAGCCATCGCGGGCTGGAATTGGTGAACGAGAAGAAGAACGTCTCGCGCCTGATCCGCTGCCCCTATCATGCGTGGTCGTTCACGCTGGACGGCGACTTGAACCAGACGCCCGGCATCGGCGGTCCCGGCGTGAACACCTGCCCGGGATTCGAGAAGGCCCGGCACGGGTTGAAGCCGATCCGAAGCGCGGTCTGGATGGACATGGTCTTCGTCAACCTGTCAGGCGACGCACAGCCTTTCGAAGACTTCATCATGCCGCTGAACGAACGCTGGCACGATTACGATTTCGGCCTGCTGGCCCATGGCGGCGATTATTCCTCCTGGACCATGGAATTGGGGGCGAACTGGAAATTCGGCGTGGAAAACCATTGCGACGGCTATCACCTGCCGATGGTCCATCCGGAATTGAACGCCGTCTCGCGCCTGGAAGACCATTATCCCATCGTCGGGCCGGAAGGCCATTATGCCGGCCAGGGCAGCCTGGCCTATAACGCCATGCGCCCGAACAACGCGCCGGCCCTGCCGCACTTCCCCGGCATACCGGCCGACCGGCAGACGGTGTCGGAATATATATCCTTGTTCCCGAACGCCACGATCGGCGTCCATATCGACCATGTCTGGGTCCTGTGGTTCGACCCGGTATCGCCGAGCCGGACGGTGGAGCGGATGGAAATCTACTATCCGGGCAAACAGGTCGCCGGCACGGACTACACTCCGGTGCGCCAGGAAGTGCATCGCTTCTGGTACAAGGTGTTCCAGGAAGACCTGTGGGCCGTCGAAGGGTTGCAGCGGGGCCGCAGCTCACCCGGTTTCGCCGGAGGGGCCTTCTCCCCCGCCATGGACGGACCGTCTCATAGTTTCCACAAATGGGCGGCGGCGAGTCTGCTGGAAAATGCCGGCCTGACCACGGCGCATTGAGTTTCCGCATATGGCCAAGCACATCTTGAATCCGCTATAGCACAGGGGACGGTTCCGCGACGTTTTGCAAAAGGAACACCCATGTTTATCGCTATGAATAGATTCAAGATCCGCCCCGGCAAGGAAGAAGAGTTCGAGCGCATCTGGCGGGAGCGCGACACCCACTTGGACGATGTCCCGGGCTTCAAGACCTTCACCCTGCTGCGCGGGCCGGAGGGGGAGGATCACACGCTCTATTCCTCCCACACCGTCTGGAATTCACGGACGGATTTTGAGGCCTGGACGAAATCAGAGGCCTTCCGGCTGGCCCATAAGAATGCGGGCGACCACAGTGACGTCTATCTGGGCCACCCGAATTTCGAAGGGTTCGAAAGCGTCCTTTAATCCGCCTTTCGCGGACATGCCTCAGGCGGGGTGTTTCGTCAGTCTTCGAAATGCCCCGCCGCGGCAAAGCCGCCGCCCTGATGCACGACGGCCGGGTCGTCGGGCTTCAGGTCATAGGGCTTGGCGTAGACCTTTTCCCGGAACCGGTCGGAACTGTCCCGCGGCTTCCAGCCCAGGAACCGCGCATGGTCGTTGTTCCACCAGGTCTCCAAATTATCGGAAACGCCATAGATCATGGCCGCGCCCGTTCGCGGAGCGGAGAAGATCGCCTGGATCATGCTGTCGAAATCGGTCGGGCTGAGCCAGGTCGCCAGCATCCGGCGGTCTACCGGTTCCGGGAAACAGGACCCGATGCGCACGCTGACGCTCTCCACCCCGAACTTGTCGTAATAGTACCGTGCCAGCAATTCGCCATAGCATTTGCTGAGACCGTAGAGGCTGTCCGGCCGGAACGGGGAGTCACCGTTCAATTCCGTATCGCGTGTGTGGAAGCCGATCGCGTGATTGGAACTGGCGAACATGATACGCGGCTTTCCGGCCTTCCGCGCGGCTTCGAAAATATGATAGGTGCCGCGCAGATTCGAATCCAAGATCGTCTCGAACGTGTCCTCGATGCTCATGCCGCCCAGGTGAACGATCCCGTCGACACCGTCCACCAGGGCCTGCACCGCATCCTTGTCGCCAAGGGGGCAGGCGACGAATTCCTCGTTCGGGGCACAGTCGGTGATGTCGGTCACGTCGCTCAACCGGACGCTGTCGGCCCAGGACGCGACGCTTTTCCGCAGCGAGGTGCCGAGGCCGCCGCCGGCGCCGGTAATCAAGATCTTGCTCATCGGGTATTCCCCTTTCACTCTATTTTACGGCCCGCCCGAACCAGGCGGCGGGGTGACTGTCTTTCGTTCCTACTGCCATAGATTCGGCAGGGTCAACGAGACCTCAGGCACGAAAGTCGTCAACAGCAGGGCGGCGAGGATGGCGGCATAGAACGGCCAAATCGTCTTCACCGTCTTTTCCATTCTGACGTTACCGATCGCACAGCCCACGAAAAGACAGGCGCCGACCGGCGGCGTGCACAGGCCGAGCCCCAGATTCATCATCAGGACCATGCCGAATTGAATCGGGTCCATGCCGATCGCCATCACCACCGGCAGGAAGATCGGCGTGCAAATCAGAATCAGCGCCGCCATGTCCATGATCATGCCCAGCACAATCAGCATCACGTTGATCATCAACAGAATGGCGATCGGGTTTTCCGAAATCCCCATCATGAAGTCGATCATCTGCGAAGGCACTCTATAGAAGGTAAGCATATAGGCGTAGAGCGAGGCGCAGGCGACCAGGATCATTACCATCGCGGTCGTGCGCACGGACCGGATCACCGCGACCTTGAATTTCTCGAAGGTCAAGGTTCGGTATCCGATCGCGGTAACGACGGCGGCGTAAATCGCGCCGAAGGCCCCCGACTCTGTCACCGTGAAAATGCCGGACAGAACCCCGCCGACGATGATCACCGCGGTGAACAAACCGGGCAGCGCCACGACGGCGTGGATGAACAGATTCCGCATGCCTGGAAACGGCTCGCTCTTATATCCCCTGCGCACCGCGACCACATAGGCGGCCAGGGCAAGGCAGACGCACATGATCACACCCGGCACGACACCGGCCAGGAACAGTTTGGAGATGGATATTCCGCCGCCCGCCGCGACCGCGAAGAGGATCATGTTATGGCTGGGCGGAATCATGATTCCGGCGATCGATGAGGTAACCGTCACATTGACCGCATAGTCGTCGCTATAGCCCTTTTCCTTCATCACGGGAATCAGGATGGACCCAAGGGCGGAGACATCCGCGACGGCCGATCCGGAAATGCCGCCGAACAGCATCGACGAGAAAACGTTGACGACACCCAATCCGCCGCGCACCCGCCCGACGAGGGAGGATGCGAAACGCACCAAGTGTCCGGCAATCCCGCCATGGAACATCAACTCACCGGCAAAGATGAAGAACGGAATCGCCAGCAGGGAGAACATCGAAATGCCCGACACCAGGCGCTGGACCGCGATGACAAGCGGCAGGCCTTCATAGGCGACGGTGATCACCGCGGCGACGCCGAGGCAGAAGGCGACCGGCAATCCGATCAGGACGCCAAGCGCGAACAGGCCGAGAAGCAGAGCCAATCCCATCGGTCAGTCCCCCAACTCATCGGGCTCGACGCCCGTGATCCGGTCCCAACCCGGCCGCACCATGGCCAACAGATGGCCCAAGGAAAACAAGGTGATCAACACGCCGCCGAAGAACAGCGGCAGTACGCGAATGCCTTCCGACCAGCCGATCAAGGGAATGGACGAGCCCCATTTGAACTGAACCAGTTTGAAACCGAATACGGCGAGGAAAATGCCGAAGCCGGCCAATGTCAGATAAACGACTGCATGAAGGAAGGCCTTGATCTTGCGTGGCATGCGCATGGTCATGACATCGACATTCAGGTGGGTCTTTTCCTGAATTCCCGCCGACGCCCCTAAAAACGCGATGAAAACGACAAGCAGCAGAGAGATCTGTTCCACCCAAGTCGGTGTGGAATTCAGCACATAACGGCCGAAGACCAGCCAGCCGAAAATCACCGTCAAAATGACCAGTCCGATCCCCGCAAGGTTCATGCAGACCGTCGCGAGCACATCGTTGACCAGTGTCACGGCGCGGGACAACCGGGCCGCCGCTCCCTGCTCACCGTCGGCGCCGCCGGCCCCGCCACCACTATCCTTCTCAGCCATGCCAAACTTCCCCTGAAAACGGTAGGCGCGGTCACGCCGCCGCCGCCATCATATACAGAAAACCTCACCGGATACTCGGCCTGATGTCCAACCGGATATCCGGCCCTGGTTCTTACCGGGCGCATGGCCCGAAAAACACACTTGCCGGCCCGGCGCGAACCGGACCGGCAAGCCAGTAAACAGAAGGATTACTCGACCGCTTGCATCTTCGCGATGAGGTCAGCCTGGTCGGGGTTGGCTTCAATGTATTTCGCATAGACCGGCTTCATCGCGTTCTGGAACGCGGCCTTGTCGGCGATTTCATTGTAGTTCACGCCGGAGTCGATGACCTTCTTCTTGCTCTCCTCGGAACGCTTGGCCCAAAGCTCCTGCTGCAGCGTGGCGGATTCGACAGCGGCTTCCTCGACGGCCTTCTTCTCCGCGTCCGAAAGCGTGTCCCAGGCGGTCTTACTGATGCAGACGCATTCCGGGATAATCAGATGCTGCGTCAGCGAGTAGTAGCCGGCGACTTCGAAATGGCCCGTCGATTCGAATGACGGCCAGTTGTTTTCCGCCCCGTCGACGACACCGGTCTTGAGCGCCTGATAGACTTCGGAGAAGGCCATCGGCGATCCGTCGCCGCCGAGCGCACCGACCATACCGGTGAAGAGTTCGTTGTTCATGACGCGGATCTTCATGCCGGCGACATCGGACGGCTGCGTGATCGGTTTCTTGGAATTGTAGAAGGAGCGCGCACCGGAATCGTACCAGGCAAGCGGCACCAGCCCCTTTTCCATCATCCCCTGCTTGATCACGTCACCGGCTTCACTGCCGAGAACCCGATGCATGTGCGGCAGGTCCTTGAAGATGAACGGCAGGGAGACGACATTGGTCTCCGGAATGACCGTCCCCATCGGGCCGAGGTTGAAGTTACCGACTTCCAGCGCCCCGATGCGGACCTGTTCGATCGCATCCGGCTGGTTGCCGAGAACCCCGCCGTGATAATTGGTGATTTCCAGCGAGCCGCCGGTCTTGTCCTTCACCAGTTCGGCGAACTTATCCATCGCCACGGTGTTCGGATAGCCTTCGACATGGATATTCCAGGCCCGCCATTCCTTCGCTTCGGCGGCGCCCGCCGCCCCCATCGCCACACCGGCGACAACCAGGGCTTTGATCAGTTGCCCAGCACTCTTGTCGAACATAGTCGTTTCCTCTCCATGGAATTTATTGACCCTGATACCGCGCCCTTTTTGAGGGCTTCTTTGTTTGTTGTTCTTATGCATTACTATTTGTATGATGAATTTAAATGTCAACCAGCTAATTTGGCCGAATGTCATCCGATTGCGGATTGAAAACACGGAACACACCGGGCCAGATGAACGGGATCCGGCGGAAAAACCGTCGTTAGCGTGGAGTAACCTGTGAGCCCTAAGCGCGACCTTAAGCCCAGGCAGAGCCTTTCCCAGAAACTTGCGGAAGTCCTGCGGGCGAAAATCGAGTCCGGGGAGCTCATCGAAGGGGACAAGCTGCCCACCGAACAGCAGCTGAGCCAGGAACATGGCGTAAGCCGCACCGTGGTCCGGGAAGCCATCGCCACCCTGCGCGCGGATCGCCTGATAGAAGCGAAACAGGGTTCCGGCGCCTATGTCCTGGGATACAATCCGCCGACCGCGCAGCAAATCTGGCACGGCCAGGCCCAAACGATCTCTTCCGTCATCGAGACCCTGGAACTGCGCGCCGCCATGGAAATCGAGGCGGCCGGCCTTGCCGCGGCGCGATGCTCACCGGCGCAGGAAGCCCGCATCCTGGAACGGTTCCGCGATCTCGGCGCCTCGCTGGACGACCACCAGGCGGCCCAGGATGCCGACTATCAGTTCCACATGGCCATCGCCGAGGCGACGAACAATCGTCAATTCGTGGATTTTCTTCAGTATCTGGGCCGCAGGACCATTCCCCGTGCCCAGTTGCACCTGCTCAACGCCGAACCGGATGCGGCCTTGATGATGGAGCGTAACCTGCTGGCCGAGCACGAAGCGATTCTGCGCGCCATCAGTTCCCGTGACGTCGAAGGCGCCCGCGAGGCCATGCGCGTGCACCTGAAAGGAAGCCTGGATCGGTACCGGCAACTCAGTCTGCTATCTAGTCAGACAAATAATTAGACTTGTCTGACAACTTTTTTATGCGCTAAACCCGTCCTTGAAACAGCCCGCCCCAAGCCGGGGCGCCACAGACAGGGAGGGGAAATTCCGCATGACGCTCGATGAAATCAAAAACAAACTGGGTTCGGGCCTTCTGTCGTTTCCGGTCACGCATTTCGACGACGATCACCGCTTTGTGCCGGACGCCTATGCAGCCCATGTGGAATGGCTGTGCCAATACGACGCCGCCGGGCTGTTCGTTGCCGGCGGCACCGGGGAGTTCTTTTCCCTGACGCCCGGCGAAGTGATCGATGTCTTGAAGACAGCCAAGCAAGTGGCGGGCGACATGCCCTTGGTCTGCGGTTGCGGCTACGGCACGCAAATCGCCATCGACCTCGCCGTCGCGGCGGAGAAGAACGGCGCGGACGCGATCCTGCTGCTGCCGCATTATCTGATCCAGGCCACGCAAGAGGGGCTGTACCGCCATGTGAAGGCCGTCTGTGATGCCATCGGCATCGGCGTCATCATCTATAACCGCGACAATTCCATCATCGGGGCCGACACGGTTCGGCGCCTGGCGGACGAATGCCCGAACCTGATCGGCTTCAAGGACGGTTCCGGCAAGATTCAGGTGGTGCGGGAAATCTGCGCCAAACTGGACGACCGCCTGGTCTATATCGGCGGCATGCCGACGGCGGAACTCTATGCCGAAGCTTATGGCGCGGCGGGCATGACGACCTATTCCTCGGCGATTTTCAACTTCCTGCCCAAGCTGGCGCTGACCTTTTTCAACGCCGTCCGCGACGGGGACCGCGCCACGGTCGACCGTATCCTGAAGGATTTCTTCTATCCCTATTCGGATATTCGCGACCGCAAAGCCGGCTATGCGGTCTCGATCGTCAAGGCGGGTCTGACCGTGATCGGGCGGCATGCGGGCCCGGTCCGCCCGCCCCTAACCGATCTTACGAAAGAGGAACTCGGCATGCTGGAAGCAATCGTCACCCCGCATGTATGATCGTTGAGAAACACTGGATCGGGCGGAAACGAGGGGGGACCAAGATATGGCCAGACGTTACGACACATTGCCGCTGGACGGGCCGAAACCCGCCCTTAAGGCGCCGAAAGGCACGGTCGACACGCATATCCATTTCTTCGACGGGCAATATCCCGGCGCCCCGGGCGGGCCGCCGCCGATGGCGGATTGCACGCCTGACGATTATCGCCGGGTTCAGGCGCGTCTGGGTTTGGATCAACTCGTCATCGTTCAGCCCAATGCCTATCAGTTCGACAACCGCTGTTCGCTGGATGCCCTGCGCGCCTTCGGCAAGGACGCGCGCGCCATCCTCTGCCTGCATGGAACCGAAACTGACGCGGAACTGCAGGCCCTGCACGATCAGGGCGTTCGCGGGGCACGCATCATGGATCTGCCCGGCGGGGCCTCGAAGCTGGACCGCACCCTCGATCTGGCCGCCAGGATCGCCCCTTTCGGCTGGCATGTGATTACCCAATTCGACGGACGCGGTCTGCACGAATACGCCAAGATACTCGATCGCATCGACGGCGATTATGTCATCGATCATACGGCGAAATACCTGGAACCGGTGACCACGGACGACCCGGCCTTCCACGAACTTCTGCGTCTGGTCGACAAGGGCAATTGCTATGTGAAGCTTTCCGCCTTCTACGAAACCTCAAAATCCGGCCCGCCTTTCTATGACGATGTCGGCGTGCTTGCCCGCGCCCTCATCGAACACGCGCCGGATCGGATGATCTGGGCCACCAATTGGCCGCACAACGGCCGCACGGCGGAAAACTATCCCGACGACGCGAACCAGTTGGATTGCCTCGGCCAATGGACCGACAGTGCAGCGGTCATCCACAAGATCCTGGTCGACAATCCGCGCAAGCTTTACGACTTCAAAGACTGACCGAGACTTGAGTCCGGTTTGCCCTGCGGGATGATCGCACGGTATAGGGAATGCCCTCACCCCGGTTCCAGGAGCGTCCCATGCTGCCACAACGAAAATTCTTCTATCTCCGCCATGGGGAGACGGATTGGAACCTGCGCGGCCTGGCACAAGGGAGGAAGGATATCCCGCTGAACGAAACCGGCCGGCGGCAGGCCCGCGACGCGGCGGCATCAGCCGTGGGGCTCGGTATCGAGCGGATCGTGACCAGCCCATTGAGCCGCGCGGCGGAAACAGCAATGACTGTCGGTGCCGCTATCGGCGTTGAGCCGGTTGAAGATCCAGAACTCATGGAAAGTAGTTTTGGGGAGCGCGAGGGTGACGTTACGGGTGAGTGGTATCGCGATTGGCTGGCCGGCCGTATCGAAATCCCAGGCGCGGACATCTGTGCCGAATTTCTGGAGCGGCGCGCGGAACGGATCGCTTCCATTCTCGCAGCGGATGAGCGCCCTACCCTGATCGTCGCCCATGGCGTCGTTTATCGCGGATTGCAGCAACTATTCGGCTGGGAACACACGACGGTCCCGAACGGGGTGATCCTGGAACATGTGCCGGATGCGCAAACCAAAAACGATGCCGGATGGCGCGTCTTCATGCGCTGACGCGGGGAAGAAACGCCTATTCCGCCGGCGCGGGCACGACCTTGTGCAGGTTCTTGTGACGCACGCGGTTCGTGACCATGCGGTCATGCAGATTGGTGATGATCTTGCTGCCGGTCTTTTCGAACAGGAAGGGCAGAAAAGCGTGCCCGAGACAGGCGAAAGCGGCCAGGAAGAGCGGCGCGGCGAAACTCATGGCCTGGCCCATATGCTCGAAATAGCCTTCGCCGACGCTGTTCGGGTGATCCGTGAGCAGGTTTTTCATGCGAAGTCTCCTTAAATCCTGACGGTGAGGCTCAACCTCACTTTCTAAGGATGACTCTGCGCGCATTCGCCTGGAATGTGTTTGCTTTCTTCGCGCCAAATACCCGAAAAGATGATATAACGACCTACTGTTCTGCAGATTAATAGAATATTATTGTCAGTATTCAGATGGAGATTGGAATTGGATCAGACGGATCGGAAGATATTGGCGGAGCTTCAGCGCGACGGGTCCCTGTCCAACGCGGAACTGGCAGACCGTGTCGGTTTGTCGACAACGCCGTGCTGGCGGCGGGTCCGGCTGTTGGAAGAACAGGGCTATATCCGCAGCCGCGTGACGCTGCTGGACCGCGACAAGCTGAATGTCGGTGTCACCGTTTTCGTCGGCATCCGGACATCCCGACACGATGCGGAATGGTTGGACGAGTTCGCGCGTGTGGTGCGCACCCTGCCGGAAGTGCAGGAGTTCCACCGCATGAGCGGCGAGGTCGATTATCTGATGAAGGTGGTCGTGCCGGACATCGCCGCCTATGACCGGTTCTACAAGCGGCTGATCGCCGAGATCGACCTCAGCGATGTTTCCTCCAGCTTTGCGATGGAGGAAATCAAGAACACCACGGAACTGCCCCTCTCATACCTGTGACGGATTTTCGCACAGGCGGCGGTTTCTTTCAGCCCCGCCCCTGCCCTAGACTGCCGCCACGACGCTATACTCACGACGTCACTCTCAACGGGAGATATACGATGGGTGAAATGATCACGTTCCAGAAACATGAAGAAGACGGCACGACCGAAGGGTATCTGGCGACAGCCCCCGGTTCCAAGACCGGGATCGTCGTTATCCAGGAATGGTGGGGCCTGAACGACCAGATCAAGGGCGTCGCCGAGCGCTTCGCCGCGGCGGGCTATACCGCACTCGCCCCCGACCTCTATGAGGGCAGGGTCACGCAAGACGCGGACGAGGCCAATCACATGATGACCGGCCTGGACTGGGACGGGGCCTATAAGGATGTGCGCGGCGCGGTGCAGCGCCTGAAGCAGGATTGCGACAAGGTCGCCGTGCTCGGCTTCTGCATGGGCGGCGCCATCACCATCATCGCCGGGGTGAAGATTCCGGAATGCGATGCGGCCGTTTGTTATTACGGTATTCCGGGCAAGGAAGCGGCCGACCCCGCCAAGATGGCCGTTCCCTTCCTGGGACATTTCGCGACCGAGGACGATTGGTGCACCCCGGCCGCGGTGGACGCCCTGAAAGCGGATCTCGCCGGCGTTTCCACACCGGTCGAGATCCACAGTTATGAAGGCAAACAGCACGCCTTTTTCAACGAGGTCTCCCCCGCCTATGACAAGGAAGCGGCGGAACTGTCTTGGGACCGCACGCTGGCCTTCCTGAAAGCGCAGCTGTAGGACGGGGCCGTTCGGCGAACCGGAACGGCCGGGAAGGTTAGAGCTTTGAAGGTTAGAGCTTTTCCGGCCAGTCCGGCTTGGTCGCGTCGATCACCAGGCCGTTGACCAGGATTTCGACCTTATCCGCATAGAAGGCGGCCAACCCTTCCAGCCATTCCACGTCTTCATACGGGGATTGATAGGCCCAGGCCGCATTTTCGGCCGGCGCCGCGTGTTCGCCGGGACCGGTCCCGCCGGCAATCGACCAATAGCTGGCATTGCCCTTGAACGGGCAATAGGTCGTATGTTCCGACGACGCCATCTCGTCCATGTTGAGGCTCATCAGCGGCAGATACAGCACCGGCGTATGGCCGGTTTCGCGCACCAGAACCGCCGCCTCGGTGCGGGCCAAGGGAACTTGATTGCGCCGCACCTCGACGAGTCCTTCGAACGGCTCACGCGTCACCTTGTGCTCGGGATGGTCCCGAAAACCCGGCGCCGGATTGCCACTTCCAATCGGTTGAGCTTGCGCTGTCATGTCTTTACCCCTCCTTTAAAATTTCTCCTTCGTCAAAACCGGCGGCCGGCTCACCCGGCCGCCTTGCAGTATCAATAGCCTTGCTGGCCCCCAGGGCGTTGAGTTAAGCCCCAGAGACTTCGGCGAGACTTCGGCGAGACTTGGGCCGCCTTATTCGGCAGCCTGCGCAGGGGCTTCGGGAACCGCTTCCCGCATCGTCACGAATTCCTCGGCGGTCGTCGGGTGTATCCCGATTGTCGCGTCGAAATCCGCCTTGGTGGCGCCCGCCTTGAAGGCGACGCCGATCCCCTGCGTGATCTCACCGGCTTCCGGACCGACCATGTGGAAACCGACCACCCGGTCGCTGGCCCGGTCCACGATCATCTTGATCAAGGTCCGTTCCTCGCCGCCGGACAGCGTGTGCTTCATCGGCCGGAAGCTGGACCGGTAGATGTCGATCTCACCGTATTTGTCGCGGGCCTCCGTCTCGCTGAGCCCGACCGTCCCGATCGACGGCTGGGAAAAGACAGCGGTCGGGATATCCCGATAGTCCATCTTGCGGTTCTCGCCCTTATAGGTGTTGTGCGAGAACACCATGCCTTCGGCGATGGCGACCGGCGTCAGCGCCACCCGGTGGATGACGTCGCCCAAGGCATAGATCGACGGCACATTCGTTTGAAAGTCCTCGTCGACCACAATGGCCCCGTTCTTGGCCAGTTTAACACCTGCATCCTCCAAACCCAAATTTGCGCTGTTCGGGTGCCGCCCAGTGGCATACAGGATCAGGTCGGTTTCAACCGTCGTGCCGTCCTCAAGAATGGCCTTGAGGCCGCTGTCGGTCTTCTCCACTTCGGCGATATTGGCATTGAAACGAACGTCCACGCCCTTTTTCACCATCTCGTCATGCAGGAAGGACCGGACATCCGCGTCGAAGCCGCGCAGGAACAAGGGCCCGCGATACATCTGGACCGTCTCGACGCCCAAGCCGTTGAAGATACCCGCGAACTCCACGGCGATATAGCCGCCGCCGACCACGATGGCGCGCTTCGGAAGCGTTTCCAGGCTGAACACTTCGTTGGAGCTGATGACATGTTCGTTGCCCGGGAAATCGGGGACGGTCGGCCAGCCGCCCGTCGCGACCAGTATCCGTTCCGCGGTAACCTTCTTGTTCCCGACCTGGATCGTGTTCGGGTCCAGGACCTTGGCGCGCGCATTGAACAATTCGACCCCGGCATTGTGGAGCAGACGTTCATAGACCCCGTTGAGCCGGCTGATCTCGGCGTCCTTGTTTGCGACCAGGGTCTTCCAATCGAAGGCGGTCTTCCCGACGGTCCAGCCGAAGCCCGCCGCATCGTGGAAATCCTCGCGAAAATGGGAGGCGTAGACGAAGAGTTTCTTCGGGACGCAGCCGACATTCACGCAGGTTCCGCCAAGATAACGGTCTTCGGCGATGGCGACGCGCGCGCCCATGCCGGCCGACATCCGCGCCGCGCGAACCCCGCCGGACCCGGCGCCGATAACGAAAAGATCATAGTCGAACTTGCTCATGAAACCTCCATTTAGTCCCGATCCCCCTCGGGAAAACCAATCGGGCAGAATTACCCTGAGCCGACCGCCGGCGGCAACGACCGGGGCAATCGGGTTTGGAAACACATCGTTAACGCCCCATATCGTAACCTAACGGCGATGACGCAAGGATGACCCATGGCGCAAACGGTGCCAGGATACTCACTTTCAGTCACGCATTTGCGAGCGCGGTGAGGCATGGAAAACGGAACGACAACGAAAGCCAATGCGGAATCAGGCGGGGACTCCCCCAGCCTGAACGAACGCAGTTTCCGCGCCTTGCGCCTGTGCACGAATTTCCGCGCCGGCTTTACCTTGCCGTCCTGCGGCGCGCGCGGCGCGGAGGATATCCGTGCCGAAATCGCCCGGCAGTGGCCTGAAAGGAATATGCCTTTCGACTTCGAAACCGTGCATTGCATGGGTAAATGCCATATCGGGCCGACCCTGCGGCTTGTCCCTGCCGGCCCCTTCCTGATGGGCGCCACGACCAAGGAAGACGTCACCCGTATCCTCGACCTGCTGGAAGCGGGCGACATAGAAAAAGCCGCGCAGGAATTCCCGGCGCCGGCCCCTTTGTAGGGCGGTTGGCATGGCCTTTGCGCGCAGCGGCAAGACAGACGCGATGGAAAAACGAGACCGATGAGACCTTTCATTCCGACCATTGCCGCCGTTCTTATGGCGTCATTCGCCATACTCCCCGATGTGCCGGCCTGGGCGGATGGCAGCCGGTTCATTCCATTGGGCCGGATTCCGCAGCTTCTGCAGCCGGGCGGCAATACGCCGCCGCGGTTCAAGCGGGGCTCGCGCCCGGTAAAGTTCTTCGTCGATCAGGCCACCCTGCCGCAAAGCCTGTCCGCCAACCTATCCAATGCCTGCGCCCACGGCATCTTCAATACCAAGCGGCCCGGCCGGTATTACGTGGAAGTCGAACTTCAGGGCGGTAAGAAAAAACGCCTGTCCTATGCCAATGCGCAGGGTTTCAACCTGCGCGACCCGGAGAACCGCCGGGGCCGCGACCTGGCGTTCCTGTTCGAATTGGACGGTACGTCCCAATGCAAGGTTTACGCTGTCCCCACCCTGTTCTAGGTCGTAAACTCATAAACCCCGTTATCGAGGGTGATCCGGCGGCCCCTCAGGACTAGGAAAGCCGCGCGGAGCGGGCTGGTTGCCCGGGCAAGCGGCTTGACGACGCTCCCGAGGGGCCGCCGGATCATCCTATGGACAGGAGAAAACGACGCCTCCGCTGCGTCGAAAAGGCTTGAAAATGAACCACATTTCCCCCGCCTTTCCTCCTGTCGGACACATCGTTTTGTCCTGCCCTCGAAAACGGGGTTTATGAGTTTACGACCTAAGCCCTGTTTCCGTCGCGTCTTCCCTTCCCCATCCGATAGCGGTTGCGGTACAGTCTTCCGGAAAAGCAGAGACAGGGGTGGAAATGCTGACGGAAGATCAGATCGCGTCCTATCGCACCGAGGGGTATCTGGTGGTTCCCGATATCTTCTCACCCGACGACATTGCCGAGTTGAACGCGGTGACCGACTCCTTTGTGGAGGCCAGCCGGGCGCTGACGCAAAGCGATTCCGTATTCGATATCGGACCCGGTCATGTCCATGCCGCACCGAAACTGCGGCGCATCAAAAACCCCACGCAGCATCATGCCGCCTATGACAGGGCCATGCGTCACCCGAAACTGATCGCCATCCTGCAGCAATTGCTGGGCGACGCCGTGCGGTTCGACCATGCCAAGCTGAACATCAAGCCGGTCGGCGGCGGGGCGGAAATCGATTGGCACCAGGACTGGGCCTTCTACCCGCACACCAATGACGACATGCTGGCCGTGGGTGTTCTGCTGGACGATGTCGGGCCCAAGAGCGGCCCGTTGCAGGTCGTCCCCGGCAGCCATAAGGGACCGACCCTGAACCACCATTCCAACGCGGTCTTCTGCGGGGCCATCGGCGATGCGGATGCCGAAGATTTCGCCGACAAGGCCGTGCCGCTTATGGGCAAGGCCGGGTCGATCACCATCCACCATGTCCGCATGGTCCACGGGTCGAAACCGAATACCAGCGAAACGGCACGGCGCCTGCTGTTGTTCTCCTACGCCGCGGTGGATGCCTGGCCGCTGCTGCCGAAGGAAGGGATCGAAGCCTTCGACGGGCGCATCCTCACCGGCGCCCCGACGCTTTCCCCGCGCCAGGTCGCGGTTCCCGTCCGTATTCCGCTGCCGAAGGTCGAGGCCGACGGTTCCATATTCGACAACCAGTCGCATAAGCAGCGAGCCGCCGCGGCGATGCCGGGGTGATATGGCTTTTTCGGGCCCGTAAACCTGCCCGGCCGGTAATCCCTAATTGATTTTCCGGTTGCAGCGACTCCCGCCATTATGTTGGCTCCCCTCGTTATCTTGATTGGGGGTCACGAGCGGGTCGTGACCGGGGAGTTACCGGAGGACAGGCATGCGGAACGCCATTCGGCTTTACAGCGGGCTGATCTTGGCTTCGTTCGTGCTGACGCATTTGTTGAACCATTCGCTGGGATTGATCTCCCTGGAAGCGATGGATCGCGGCCGAATGATCCTGAATGCCCCGTGGAACAACATCGTCGGCGGGCCGTTGCTGCTTGCCGCATTCTTCGTGCATATCCTGAACGCGCTCTACGCGATCTACCGGCGCACATCGCTGCGCATGAGCAATTGGGAAGCCACCCAGCTTTCCATGGGGCTGGCAATTCCCATCCTGCTGGGACCGCATCTGGCCGGAACCTTCGTGGGACAATTCGTGGCCGGGCACAATCCGACCTATGCCTGGGTCGTCAGCTATTATTGGGTTCTCAGCCCGGTCGAGGGCGGCATGCAGGCTGCCGGTCTGCTCGCCGCCTGGATCCACGGGTCCGTCGGCATTCACTACTGGCTGCGGACCAAACCGGGTTACAAGCGGTATGCCCCGGCCTTGCTGGCCCTGTCGGTCGGCATCGCCGTCGCGGCGCTAAGCGGATTCATCGCCGCGGGGATTGGGGCGCAGCGCATTGCCGAGGCCGATCCTGATTTCGTTCAAAAGGCCTTTGACGCCATGGGGCTGGCGGGCGGCAACGAGGATCTGGTCAATACCATGGTCCGGTCTTCGATCTGGACGGCGATTGCCGTACTGGCCGTGCCTTTCATCCTGCGCAGTGTCCGCGCCGGTATGAACCGGGTCCGGAACGGGCCGAGCCTAGCCCTGCCGGACGGCCGGAAGTTGAGTATCCAGAGAGGGGCGACCGTGTTGGAAACCCTTCGCGCGGCGGGCATCCCCCATGCCTCCGTCTGTGGCGGTCGGGGCCGCTGCACGACCTGTCGGGTGCGCGTGTTGAAGGGCGGCGACGCCCTGGCCGACCCGGATGGGATAGAAGCGCGGGCGCTGGCCCGGATCGATGCGCCGCCGGAATTGCGCCTGGCCTGTCAGATCCGCCCCAACGCCGATATCGCCGTCATTCCCCTATTGCCGCCGCGCGCCGACGCGGACCAAGGCCGCCAACCCGGCGGGTTGGAAGGGTTGGAGCGCCAGATCACCATCGTCTTCATCGATCTGCGCGGATCAACCAAACTGGGCGAGACGAAGCTGCCCTATGACGTGCTGTTCATTCTGAACCAGTTCTTCGCGGAGATGACCAAGGCCCTGCATGAAACGCGCGGGCACTATTCCCAATTCACCGGCGATGGTTTGATGGCGATCTATGGTTTGAACAGCGCCAAGCCGGAAGACGGCGCGCGGGACGCCCTTGCCGGCGCGGCCGCCATGCTGAATCGGATCGAGGCGCTGAATGCTTCGCTTGAAAGCGAGTTGCCCTTCCCGCTGAAGATCGGCATCGGCATCAACGACGGCGAAGCCATCGTCGGCGCCATGGGCCCGCCCTCGGCCCAAACCCTGACGGCCATCGGCGACAGCGTGAATTCCGCCGCCCGGCTTGAGGCCCTGTGCAAGGAACACGGCAAGCCCCTTGTCATCGCCAAGACCACCGCCGATCTTGCGGGTATCACCCTGCCGGCCGAAAATCTCCACGCCATCGAATTGCGCGGCCGGTCCGGCCTGACGGAATACTACGCCCTGGACGACGCCCCCACGCCTTAGACGGTTCAGGCCCCATCGTCTCGACAGAAGGAAATTATCGTGAGCAGCCCTACCCTTGTCATCGGAAACAAGAATTATTCCTCCTGGTCTCTGCGGCCCTGGCTTGCCCTGCGCAAGGCCGGCATCGCCTTCGACGAGGTGAAGGTCCTGCTCGACAAGCCGGATACAAAGCAGAAGATTCTGGCGCACACACCGGCGGGCAAGGTGCCGGCGCTGGTGACCGGCGGACAAACCGTTTGGGATTCGTTGTCGATCTGCGAATGGGCGGCGGAACAGGCCCCAAACCTGTGGCCCAAGGATGCGGTGGACCGCGCCCATGCGCGCTCAATCAGCGCGGAAATGCATTCCGGCTTCATGGCCCTGCGCGCCGCCCTGCCGATGAATATCCGCGCGACGGGTCGCAGGGTTCCTTCCACCCCGGAACTTGAAGCCGATATCGCTCGGGTCCTGGACATCTGGGCCGGCTGCCGGGCGGCGCATGGCGACAAGGGCCCTTGGCTGTTCGGGGCATTCAGCATCGCCGACGCAATGTTCGCCCCGGTCGCGACACGGCTGCGCACCTATGGCATAGCGCTGGACGACACCGCGAAAGCCTATATCGACACGCTTTTCGCCGATCCCGATTTCAAGGAATGGCTGACCGAAGCCGAAGGGGAAGAAGACATGCTGCGGATCGAGGAAGTCGGCTGAGCCGATGGCCCGTCCGTTTTAGTCGGCGACGCTAGCCGGCGGCGCGGTCCCCCGCGCCGCCGCGATACGAATAGTTCCGGTCGAACCGTTCCATCACATAATCGCCATAGCAAACCGGCCCCGGTTTGTCTTTCGGCCCGGCGATGGGTTTCACACCCGGCGCATAGGGGTGGAGCGGCTCGACCACCGTTTCCATCGACATATCGAAAAAGAAGGGAATGGAATACCGATCCTTGCCGCTGCGATTGTTCAGCACGCGATGCGGAGTCGAGCGCCAGCGCCCGCCCGACCAATGGGACAACAGGTCGGCGACATTGACCACGAAACTGTCCGGCACATAGGGCACGTCGATCCATCCGCCACCCTGACTTTCTGTGGCCCGCACCTGCAGCCCGCCGATATCGTCCTGCGCCAGCAGGGTCATGAAACCATAATCCGTATGCGGGGCGGACCCGTAGAGATCCGCTTCCGCCGCTTGCGGGATGGGCGGGTAATGCAGCAGGCGCAGATAGACGGTCGGATGGTCGAAGAACCGGTCGAAGAACTCGTCGGGCTGGCCCAACGCCCGGGCGAGCAATTGCATCAACTGCCGCGCCGCCTTGTCGAGCGACCGGTAGTAGTTTTCCACCGTGACACGGAACTCCGGCAGCGCCGCCGGCCATTGGTTCGGTCCCTGCAAGGGCGCCCCGAACCGCGGATCGCCGGCATCGACCGGATGCATCATCATGAAGCTTTCGGACAGGTTCGGCTTGGTGACCTTGTCCACTGAAGAGGTCACGATCTTGCTGGTCTTCGGCGCGATATAGCCGCGGTGAAATTCATTGACCGCGATGGCGCGTTTCTCATCATCCGGCAGCGCATGAAAGGCCCGCGACGCGGCAAAGGCCTGCTCCCGTAGATCCACCGGCACGCCATGCCCGGTGACCACACAGAACCCGTATTCCCGGAACGCCCCATCTACCGCGCCGGCGATCCGGTCGCGCGCATCATCGGCTGCCGGAAACCCTTCCAGGTCGACGATCGGCAGTGTCCGCATCAAACCCTCCCTCAAAATAAATGCAGATTCTACTTGCGCCCACGGCCCCATTTTGGTCCGTAGGCGGCCGTTCAAAACAATCCCACGCAAGACGCCCCGGCACCCGTCTGCCGACCCGCTGATACGATCACAGATGAGAGAAGCAAGATTATGGGCGACTGGCTAGCAGTAGATTTCGGCACCTCCAATTCGGCCGCCGCCTATATCGATGGCGGCGCGATCAGGCGCATCCGCCTGGAGGAGAACAGCGACACCGTGCCCACCGCGGTGTTCTTTTCCCTGGACGACGCATCCATGGCGGTCGGTTCGGTCGCGAACGGCGCGCTGATCGACAGGCTGGAGGGCCGCTACATGCGGTCCCTGAAACGCGTGCTGGGCACGTCCCTGATGACGGAACGCAGAACGATCCTGAACCGAAAGCTCGATTTCTACGACATCGTTTCCGCCTTCCTGAAAATCATCAAGGATCGGTCGGAAGAACAATCGGGGCGCCGTTTCGACAAGGTCGTCGCGGGCCGCCCTGTCCTATTCGACAGCAAGGATGCCGAGATCAATGCCCGCGCCGCGACCGATCTGGAACGCTGCTATAAAATGGCGGGCTTCGACGCGGTCGTCTTCCTGCCCGAGCCGGAGGCCGCGGCCCTGTCCGTCTTGGACCAAATCAAGCCAGGTGACATGGGCGTCGTTGTCGATATCGGGGGCGGCACGTCGGACTTCACCGTCTTCCAAAAAACCGGCCACAAAATAGAAGTGGCCGCGTCCCACGGCGTGCGGTTGGGCGGCACGGATTTCGACCGGGCCATGAACCTGCAATTCATCATGCCCCGCATCGGACACGGGCACCTGATACGGCACGGGATGAACGGGGAGACGATCACGGCGCCAAACGCAATTTTTCAGGACCTGGCGACCTGGGAAAAAATCCATCTTCTTTATACGCAAAAGAACATGACGCTTGCGAAAGGTCTTGTGCGCGACGCCCTGGAGCCCGCCGTCTTCCAGCGCTTGCATCACGCGCTGGACTGGCAATTGGGACACGAGATCGCTTTCCTCGCGGAGCAATCCAAGATCGCCTCGAACGGGGCCGATCCCGATATGGAAATCGATCTCGGCCTTCTGGAACGCGAACTCACGGCGAGCATGGAACCGGCCGAAATCGAAACCGTCTTCCGTCCCTTCGCGGAGACGTTGGCCGAGACTCTCGACGACACTCTTATGCGCGCCGATGTGAAAAGGGACGCCGTCTCCCACGTCGTTCCGGTCGGCGGGGCCAGCCTGATGCGGCTGGTGCAAGCCGCGATATCCAAAACCGTCCCGGAAGCCTCCGTGGTCGACACGCCGATCTTCACCGCCGTCGTCGACGGCCTCGCCCTGCATGGCGGCGCCTTGGCGGCGGCGAAGTAAGGTCGGCCTATCCCTATTCCACCGTCACACTCTTCGCCAGGTTCCGCGGCTGGTCTACATCCGTGCCTTTCAGCACGGCGGTGTGATAGGCGAGCAGCTGGACCGGAATGGAATAGAGGATCGGTGCGACGACCGGATCGACCGTCGGCAATTCGATACAGGCAAAGGGTTCGGCCTGTTTCCGCATCCGCTCTATCCCTTTGGCGTCGGACAGGAAAATGACCTTACCCCCGCGGGAAACCATTTCCTGCACGTTGCTGGCGGTCTTCTCAAAAAGGGAATTGCTGGGGGCGATCATGATGATCGGCACATCGTCCTCGATCAGCGCGATCGGGCCGTGCTTCATTTCTCCGGCCGCATAACCTTCCGCGTGGATGTAGGAGATTTCTTTCAGCTTCAATGCACCTTCCATGGCAATCGGGAAGCTGGAGCCGCGCCCCATATAAAAGACGTCTCGCGCGTCCTTCAGCGTCTGCGCAATTTCGGCGATATGTTCGTCATGATTGAGAACCTCCGCCGCACGGCCCGGCACCTCTGCCAAGGCGCTGGCCAGTTCCGCTTCGCGCTTGTGTTCCATTGTCCCGCGCGCCATGGCCGCCGCGATGGCAATGGAGGCGAAAACGGTCAACTGCGTGGTGAACGCCTTGGTGGAGGCAATACCGATTTCCGGTCCTGCCTTGGTCAGGATCACCGCGTCGGATTCCCGCGCGATGGTGCTTTCCGGCACATTGACGATGGACAGGATATGCTGACCTTCGCGCTTGCAGAAACGGAGCGCCTCCAGCGTATCGGCCGTTTCCCCCGACTGGCTGACAAATATCGCCAAACCGCCTTCGGGGAGCGGAGCTTCGCGATATCTGAATTCCGATGCGATATCGACTTCGACCGGAATCCGGGCCAATCCTTCCAACCAGTATTTTGCAACATGACCTGCATAGGACGCGGTGCCGCAGGCGCAAATTGTAATCTTCGGCACTTTCGCAAAATCGATCGGCAATGGCGGCAGAGTGACCGTCTGACTTGCCGGGTTCAGCACCGTCGCCAACGTATCGCCGATCACGGTGGGCTGCTCGAAGATTTCCTTCAGCATGAAATGCGGGTAGTTGCCCTTGCCGATGATCGCGCCGGAAACAGCGGTTTGAACGATGGGACGCTCAACCGCTTCCCCGGCCTCGTTGAAGATCTCGGCGCCGTCGGGGCCGACCACGGCCCAGTCGCCATCCTCCATGTAGCAGATTTTGCGGGTCAACGGCGCCAGAGCCAATGCATCGGACCCGAAATACATCTCGCCGTCGCCATAACCGATAGCCAGCGGCGACCCGCGCCGAGCCCCAATCATCATATTATGATGGCTGCGGAAGATCATCAGGAAGGAGAAGGCGCCTTCCAGACGCGGCAGGGTCTTCGCCACGGCCTCCGTTGGGCTCAACCCCTCGTCCAGATACTTGTTGATGACATGGGCGACGACTTCGGTATCGGTTTCGCTGGTGATCGCGGACGCGCGCTCGCCCAACTCGTCTTTCAATTCCAGGAAGTTCTCGATGATGCCGTTATGCACCAGCGCGACATTCTCCGAGATATGCGGATGCGCGTTGTTTTCCGACGGCACGCCATGGGTGGCCCAGCGCGTATGGCCGATACCGACCGTTCCCGCCAGCGGGTTGGCATCGAGAACCGTCGCCAGATTGACGAGTTTTCCTTCCGCGCGCCGGCGGTCGATGGACCCGTTCACAAGGGTCGCGATACCGGCCGAGTCATAACCGCGGTATTCCAACCGCTTCAGACCGTCCAGCAATAGAGGGGCTGCATCCCGCTTTCCGAGAATACCGACAATGCCGCACATGGTTGGGGCGGTCTCCTTCGATCCGTTAACTGTCTTACACAATCCGGGCCGGAGTCACGGCCCAGCATTCAGGCTATTTTTCGGCCTTCTGTTTCGCTTTTTTGGCCGACCGTCCCTCCCGGAACTTCACCGCCGCGCCATCCCTGGCCACTTGCTGGCCGCGGGCGACGGCGATCGCGTCCTTGTCCACGTCGTTCGTCACCGTACTGCCGGCCCCGACGATCGCACCCTCGCCGATGGTGACCGGCGCGACCAAGGACGAGTTGGAGCCGATGAAAGCGCCCGCGCCAATCTCGGTGCGGGATTTCAGAAAGCCATCGTAATTGCAGGTGATGGTGCCTGCGCCGATATTGGCCTTCGCCCCCACACCGGCATCGCCGATATAGGACAGGTGGTTGGCCTTCGCGCCCTCGCCGAATATGGCGTTTTTGACCTCGACGAAATTGCCGATGCGCGCACCGCCGCCGATCTCCGTTCCGGGCCGCAGCCGGGCGAAGGGGCCGATTTCCGCCCCCTGCCGCACGATGGCCCCTTCAAGATGGCAGAAATCCTTGATGACCGCGCCTTCCTCGACGGTTACGCCCGGCGCGAAGACGACATTGCGGCCGATTTCGACGCCCGGCGCGATCCGGGTATCGTAGGAAAACCAAACCGTCGACGGATCGCGCAGCGTGACGCCGGCATCCAGCGCGGCGGCGCGGCGGCTTTGCTGGTATTGGTCTTCCGCCGCGGCAAGGTCGATCTTGCTGTCGACGCCTTGCAATTCCGCCTCAGGCGCTTCGATCGCGGCGCAACGCCCGCCATCCTCGCGCGAAATCGCCACCAGATCCGTCAGATAATATTCGCCCTTCGCGTTGTCGTTGCCGACCCGGTCGATCCAGGTGAACAGCCGCGCCGCTTCGATCGCCATGACGCCGGAATTGCAAAAGCCGATCGCCTTTTCGTCCGGCGTCGCGTCGCGTTCCTCGACAATCGCCGTCAGGTCGCCGCCGGCATCCTGGATCAGCCGGCCATATCCGGTCGGGTCCTGTGCCCGGAAACCAAGCACGACCACGGCCGCTCCATCGGCGCGCGCGTCCAGCATGCGCTGCAGCGTTTCGCTTTTCAGGAAGGGGCTGTCGCCATAGACGACGAATACCGTGGCATCGTGCCCGTTAAAGCCTTCCAGCGCGGCGCGCGCCGCCTTCACCGCATCCGCCGTTCCCAGCCGGTCGTGCTGTATCGCGGTTTGCGCGGGCGCTACGGCGCGTTCCAGGTCCGGCATGTCCGGGCCGACCACGACGACCGTGCGTTCCGGCGATAGGGGCGCGACCGCCCGCAGGACGTGGTTGACCATCGGCAGGCCGCCGACCTCGTGCATTGCTTTCGGTTTCGCTGACCGCATGCGGGTGCCGAGCCCGGCGGAAAGGACGACGGTGGCGCAGGACGGGGAATTCATACCGGGAAAACTGCCTGGTTCGCTTTGGAAATGATGGTTGTTCAGTAATGCCACAGGCGCAAAACAGCGCCAAGTCACTCTTTGTTACGCGTATTTTCGGAATGTTTCGAAAGGTTTCGGTCGGTCAGGGCTCTTTTTTCAACGCCCTGGCCTGAACCAGGAAGTCGTCCAGCAAGCGCAGTATCTCGGATCGCTGGGCCTCGTCCATCGTTTCAAGCCCGTCATTGATGGCAAGCTGCATGTCCAGATTGGGCGCGCCGCCCGATTGACCCGCCTTCAACAAGCTGTCGGCCAGATCCTCGCCGCATATGGCGGCCAGGTCCGACCGGAACCGCGCAAGCAGCGCCGCCAGTTCATTGTCAGCCGCCACGCATCCCCCCTTTCCGCTCGTTCAAGCCAAGACGGTGGGTTTCCCCGGCCAACAGGCTGTTGTACCAATAGGATGCGGTTCGAGCCCTTCCGTCCGGGCCTTGCGCCGCCAAGAGAGTCACCCCCCGCAACAGAGTGAAATCCGTCACCATCGTCCAAGTATCCGGCATAGACCGGCATCCCGCAAGGTGTGCGGACAGGAGAATTACCCGCAGTGCGAGCAAACATCAAAGCCGTCCGGCGCACGCCCACCCAATCCCGCAGGTTCGCGAACCGCACCGCCTTCGTCTTCGACCTGGATGGCACCTTGATCGACAGTGCGCCGGATATCGCCGACGCCGCGAACCGCCTTCTGGAAGAATACGGCGGCCGGCCGCAACCGATCGGCAAGGTCATGAAGATGGTCGGCGGCGGTGCGCCGAAACTGCTGGAACGCGCCTTCGCGGCGGCGGGGCTTGCCATGCCGCCGGCGGAGGAAGCCCTCGCCCGTTTTCTGGAATACTACCACACCGGCCCGACGATGATGACGAAACCCTATCCCGGCGTTCCCCAGCTTCTGGCGGCGTTGCACCGGGCGGGCAATCCCATCGCCCTGTGCACGAACAAGCCGGGCCGCGCGACCGCGGCGATCCTGACGCGCCTGGGTTGGGACGGGTTATTCGACGCCGTCGTTTCCGGCGACGATCTTTCGGTCAAAAAACCCGATCCGCTTCCCGTCCAAGCGGCCCTTTTCCTGGCCGGCGGAACGCCGAACCGGGCGGTTTATGTCGGGGACAGTCATGTGGACGTGCAAGCCGCCCGGAATGCGGGCCTGCCGGTGATGGTGCTGACCCATGGCTATGCCCACGGCCCGGTTTCCGCCTTGCGGGCGGACGCATTGGCGACGACGGTCAGGCCATTGCTGCGCCTGGCCGGTTCCTGAGCGTCCGGGGAGCAGTCCGCCGGGAAGTCAGTCCGATTGCAGCGCCAGTTGCTTACCGCCCGCGGCAATGCTGGTGAGATGCGCCATCACCGTGCCGAAATCGGTTTCGATCTTGGCGCGGACGGGAATGGCCGGCGCTTCGGCCAAGGGGCGGCCGACATAGACCACGCGGTCGCGGGCCGTCTTCACATATTTGCTTTTTTCCTTCCGGTCGCCACCCAGCAACTCATACTCGATGCCGCAAGCCCGGGCCTCGCCCTGGAAAATGGAATAATCGTTTGCCTCGAAGCGCTGGGTACCCTCGTCCGTGACCTTCAGATCGTAGCGCCGTCTGCCGTCGAAGACCTGGAAGACGCCGCTGCAGGCCGCCCCCTGCGTCAGGGTTTCCGACAGGCCCGCGATCACGCTCAACGGATCGATGGTGCCGATTTCCGCATCGTCAGGCAGGCCGTTGACCTCCTCCAAATCGGGCGGCGGCTCGACCAGGACGGCGGCGACATCGCCCGCCCCGTCATACGCCAAGGCCACCTTGCGGACGCGATCTTCGCGATAACCGTGGTTGCGGTGGCGCGCCGGCACCGGGCCGCCCGCCTCGAATCTGCCGACAGACTCGGTATTGCCCCGCCAGGAGAAGAAGAAGTCCAGGATGCCCTGCGTCTCGCCCTGAGCCACCAGGCGGTAACGCCGGTCCGTCCGGTCCAGTTCCGCCTTGGCGGACAACACGTGCAGCCCGCCGAAATAGACTTCATAGGTCATCACCACCGGGTCAGTGTCTTCCGCATGCGCGGGCCCCGCGGCGAACGGCGTCGCGGCGGCACAGAGGCCCGCCGCGGCGGCAAGCCACAGCAGGGGTTTCCTCTGCCTGGTATTCATTCGGCTTATGGGTTTGGCTCTCAGCATGGTTTCGGGGCACTCCCGTTACCCGGTCATTTGCACTGTGATCTATTTCGTTTTCCCCGGGCCGCAAGATCGGGCCCGGTCGCGGATCAAGAAAATACCATAAACCGACCTGGGAAACCGCCCCCCCCAGAAACCGCCCCGGCGGGCCATGCCGCATCGCATTCTTGACAGTGCCGGACCCCGCGCGTAAATCCTCCAGCCTCAACGCCGTCAGGCGGCGGGCGCGTAGCTCAGCGGGAGAGCACTGCCTTCACACGGCAGGGGTCACTGGTTCAATCCCAGTCGCGCCCACCATTTCATCTCATTGATTTTATTAAGTTTAATTTTTGAAACGCTGTCCGTTAGGCAGTGCTCTTGTGGTTCAATTGAACCACAAACGTGGATTTGCAGCGCGAAAACAGCCAAGTGAGAGCACTGCCTATCCGCTCAGGCTTAGCGACAAACTGAGCATTTTGCATCGGCGAATTGGACTTTGCCTGACAGTCAAATCCACCTCTGGATTTCGTAGTTCAGTGAATGAGCGCCAACAAACGGACAGCTTCCCTGTCTCTAGCAAACAACCCAGGTTTCGCTTTTAGGGATGGCACACCTCAATTGAGCAAAGGATTCCTAATCTGGGGGCCACAGGTTTGAATCCTGTCGGGCGCACCAAAAACGTTTTACAAATCATGTAAGATGCAGTTCGCCTGGAGGTGCTCAAGCTAAGAGCTGTTCACAGCGCAACCGTCTCATTTCTACAAAGAAAAACGTCTATGGCCTCGGTTAAACATCTGCTCCCACCGCAGACACGCCAAGCTTTTGTGTCGTGACACGGTCCAATCTACTCCGCTTGGCCATAGAGTCAGAACCTCGACAAGATTTCAAAAGTTTATGAAAATTATTTAGTTGTTGGAAAATTTTGGAGAGTTCGTTCGCACTCGATTGCATAGTGTTGTGCAACGTTTTTCCAAAAAGGAAATCTGCGCATCGAGGCCTTCTGAAATCTGTCAAATAGCAGCCTCACCTCAAATCGCAGACCTTTTTGGTCAGCAGTTCAATTAGTTTCCAGGATTAACCGCATTCTATCCAAACGGTGTCAAACCCTTCCACAATTTCCTGATCCTGAGATTGACGCGGAGGGCGGTGCCGAAACTGTGTAGCGGACCGGGAAAATTTCACCGGCGACGCAATTCCTCGATACCCATCTGAATCCAAAACCATGCCACGGGCAGCGGTATGGGCCGCTGCAAGAACGGTATCGATCGTCTGCACGGGGCCGGCCGGAACGCTCTGGCGCAGCAGTTCCATGCATATTTTGTCGCCGTCTTTGTCCTTTAGTGTTTCTTGTATGCGTTCATAGAGCGACTGTTTATTCGCTACACGCTCGCTATTGCCGGCGAAAAGCACATCGTCCGCCAAGTCAGGGCAACCGATGGCATTGGCAAGTTTCCGGAACTGCCCATCGTTTCCAATTGCGATGAATATTTCACCGGTCTTGGTTGAGTACTTGTCGCATGGTGCCAAGTTCGGATGAGTGTTTCCGAGTGGGGTAGGAACCTGCCCACTCATCAGGTAGTTTGCGCCTTGCGGGTGGAGCATTGCGAGCGCGCAGTCATGTAGGGTCATGTCAATGAACTGACCCTTTCCGGAACGCTGACGCTCGACCAATGCCATAAGGATTCCGATGACGGAATAAAGCCCGGTTGAAAGGTCGACAATGGGGCACCCCATTTTTGTGGGGCCGGTTTCCGGTGTGCCGTTGATACTCATCAGTCCCGACATTGCCTGCAGAACGGCATCGTACCCGGCTAGATTGCCCAATGGTCCATCGTCGCCAAACCCGCTGATCCTGCAATACACCAATGAAGGGAATCGCTCTGAGAGCGTATCGTATCCGAGGCCCCATGCCTCCATCGTTCCGGGCTTGAAGTTCTCGATTAGGACATCTGCATCCTCAATCAGCCGAAGCAGGGTTTCCTGGTCGGACAGTTCCTTCAAGTTCAACGTGATCGCACGCTTGTTTCGGTTAATGCCGACAAAGTAGCTTGCCCCGCCGGACTTCTCATCGAAAGGGGGCCCCCAGCGCCTTGTTTCGTCACCGCTAGGTGGTTCGACCTTTATGACGTCCGCACCGTGATCGGCGAGGATCATCGTTCCATACGGTCCTGCCAGGACTCTGCTCAGGTCGACAACCCGGACCCCGCGCAAGCAACCTTCTGGCGTGGACGCCGCGTTGGCAACTGCTTCCGTCACTTTCGTACCCTCCGGCATCGTCGACTATCCTTCCCAGAAACGCTTCTCATTCTAATTTTCGGTCTCTTTCGTCGGAACGAAAACGAGCCGGCCATCCTCGCCAATACATGCCCGAACCGACATACCCACAGGCGGCGCGCCCACCACTCCAAGGACCGAGGTCAATAGGACAGGTCCCTCATCCAAGCGCACCATTGCAATATTGTATGGCGGGTCGAACCGATCACTATAACGGCGGTGATAAACAGCCCCTGCCACAACTGTTCCCGTCCCACGAGCGGCAACCCACTCCAACTCCTTTTGGTTGGCGCCATCGAGTTCATTATAGTTGATGGTACGCTTTCGGGCCGAGTCGTAGGCGACGCGCAGTTCACCACGCTCAATAAAATCGAGAAAGGCGGCCGTAGGACTGACATCCAATCGCGTCATGACAGGGTCCGATGTGGGCTGAGAACCAGGGTGGCATGAAACTCAAGGCACCCCCCAGAATTTGTAACAAAAACCGTGTCGTTCTTTTGAACTTGGCGCGTGCCGGCCCGGCCTGCAGCTTGCTGCAATCCTTCCACAAGAGGAGTTGCACCTTGCAGATAGTATGAGGAAAGTTGTCCGCCGCCGGTATTCGTCGGCAGCTTGCCACCTGGCCCGATTTCCCCGGCTGACACAAATTCGTATGCCGCACCGCGCGGTACAAAACCAAACTCTTCCAGACCGAATTGACCCGAGAAAGAAAATGCGTCGTAAATTTGGAGGCAGTCGATGTCAGACGCGCTCAATCTCGCTTGGCTCAAGGCATTGTGCGAGGCGGCTCCCGCCCCTGTGCTTTCGTTGTTGATCAGGGCGGTCAGGGCCGAACGCCGATTGTGTCCCTGCCCAAGCCCATGCACATAGACCGGCGAGTGATTGATTGCTTCACTTTGTTCTATTCGGGTCACGATAAAAGCTGCCGCACCGTTCACCGGATAGGCGCAATCCAGAAGCCTCAAAGGTTCGACGATTTGCATCGATGAAAGATAGTCCTCGATATTGATGGGGTCGCGAAGGAAGGCATCCGAATTCATCGCAGCCCATTGCCGGCAGGTCTCGACGTATCCTGCAAAGGCGTCATTGCCGAGGCCGTCTCGGGCCTTGTACGCGGAAGCAGCTAGAGCATAGGACCCTATCGCACCATAGCATCCGTACCCAATCTCCCAATCGGGGATATTCATGATCTTCGACGGACGTGCAAAATTTTGACCGGCTTTTCGTTTATCCATTATCGGTGTGTCAGCGAAAACACAGAGTACCGTTTTTGCCATGCTGGCCTGTACAGCCAGTGTCGCATGCTGGATCATTTGAAGAACGGTCGTGCCTTTTCCTTCGGTAATGGTGAGCAGGTTAAGGCTACCCAGTCCCAGTGAGTGTTGAAACGCGATCGTCAGTTCTGATTTTTCAAGGATATCGCTCTGACCAAGAATGAGACCGTCAATATCCGCATGTTCCACACCGGCATCACTTAACGCTGCAGAGCACGCGTCTTTCGCCAAATCAGTAATCTTCGGGCCTGGACGACGCGACAGGTCACTCAACCCCCAACCCGTGATGGCCGAAAGCGCGCCCATGGTCACAAGAACCCATTCATAGTCATATGATAAAACCGAGCGACGGTATCCCACTTGCGGCAGCGATAAGATCAACACGTTTCCGCGCCATTTCAAATCCTTGCAGCTTGCTGCGTAGGCGGTAACTGACACGCCCCGGCCATTGGTTCATCGTCATTGTTGACTGTTTCTGCATTTCAAATATGACGAAGTTCGCCTCAGCCACATACTCGCCGTCCTCTTCTAGCCAAATCACTAAGTTGGAGATCATTCGCCGCATTTCCGACGTTGGGGCCTGCGCAAGCCGAGTACCCGTACGCAATTGCCGCAAACGTGTCGCCAATCGGGATCGGTTGTCGTTGATGATAGAGACATCGCGATCCGGATCAGGATCGTCCAATGTTCCCGGTACCCAATAATGCATGTCATCGGCAAGGAGTTCTTCCCATTCCTCCCAGCGGCCTTCGTCAGCCAATTGGCATTCAAGATAGACGAAATTCGAGACGGCACGGTATTCGGCTTCGGTGACGGCTTTGTTCGGCATCGTTTGATCCATTTACCCGATTGCACTCTGATGGTTATCCGTTGAACAGAGATTGGTAATGCTGCCAAAATCCACGGTTCGAGGTTTCGTCCGTATAGTGTGACTGAAGGACACCTTTATCCGTTTCCCTTTCCCTTTCGGCGCCCCGCGAAAGGTCCAGCCAAGCCGGCGAGCCTTTTAAGGCGCGCCATTGGCGTTCGGCTATGACCGCGTCGTCCGCGGTAAGGAATGCCGACGGCCCCATAGCCACCTCGCCTTGGCGCAAAATTCGCCTGTTCAGGGCCTCCGGCGCTCCTTTGAGATACAATGGCGTGTGCCAATTCATCGTTTCGCCCACGGATATCGGTTGAATCATAACCAGACATGTTTCGGCGATGAAAAGGTTGGGAAAAATGAAGGTATGCGGCGGGCCTTTTTGCATGATCTCCCGTGCACGATCGGTGCCGTACGCTTGGCCCATTTGATCTCGATAGTCGGCATATCTGTCTTCTTGGACGCCAAGCCACTGCATTGGATGCGTATAAGTCTCCTGATAGTCCAGTTCTGTATGGCCATTGCCCAGATATCGGCAGACTGCGTGGACCCCCTCTTCCTCGTCTTGCAACACGTTCTCATACTTCCCTTCGCGATTGATCGCTTTGGCAAATGAGTCATGCACGAACGATACGTGGTAACCGTCGGCTTCATTTTCTGAAAGCATTTTCCAATTGGAATTGAAACGATGTCGAATCCACGTACGGCTGATCTCAACCTCACCAACGGGGGACAAGTTACACGCCCGATCCAGTGCTGTTCGGGCCTCACCTAGATGCTGTTCGAGCGGCTGAGCGTCGTGATTGAATGTAGCAAAAACAAAACCGCGATAAGATTCTACACGAGCCGTCTTCAGGCCGTGCTCGCTGCGATCGATGTTCTTGCACCCTTCCGGAAAGGGTACATCGAGCAGATCACCATTCAATCCGAAAACCCAACCATGATATTGGCAAGCAAAACTGCGTTTGATGCCGCGATCGGCCATACAGAGAAGATTTCCGCGATGAGCACATCGATTTGCAACTACGTGAATTTCGTCCCGATCCCGAACGACGATGACAGGCTCCACACCTATTGATCGCCGTACATAGTCACCCCGTTTGGGCACTTCCGAGGCGTGAGCGACATAGACCCATCCTTCGCCGAAGATCGTTTTCATCTCCTCTGCGAAGATGTCGGTTTCGGTATAGACGCTGCTATGAACGCTGTCTTTCGTCACCAATCTAGGAATTCCGAAGGAAACTGAACCGTCCATTATGAATCTCCTGAGGTGAATACGTTTGGCGTTGCCGGGATCTGAACAAACAGCTGACCGTCCTCTACCTTGGTTGGATATGCAGCGACCGGCTTTGAACAGGGGGCGCCGGTAGCATCCCCGGATCGGATATCGAACCTGCCGCCGTGAAATGGACATTCGATTTCAAACCCGTGAATGAAGCCGTCCGCGAGCGATGCGTTTCCATGGGTACAAAGATCGTTGATAGCAAAGAATTCACCATCGACCTGAAAAGCCGCTATGGCCGATCCGTCGGCAAGTTCGTGTCGGTAGCCCATATCATCCGAAATTTCGTCGATCGGGCACACCGATATCCATTTCCTGTCCACACTCGATCCCCCGGAGTTTTCGGTCCCATCTCGATTTGCGGATCTTTGATCGTCAGGCATCACTGCGCTTCCATTGTAGGATGGCGGTGCGGGCTTCCGGTGTATTTTCTTCAAGTCGGGCGGAAAGGTTCAGCGTGTCGCCGTCAAGATCGAACACACGTTTCTGTACCGACCCAACCCAGTTTTCAAATATGGCGAACTCAACATTGTGAAGAACCGCCTTTTCACTGACATCGAATGTGCCACTGTAAGACAAATACGAATCATAAGCGCCGGCTTTCTCTGCGGTATCGGCATTCCATTGGCCACCGGTCGTAAATTTCCGACGGTCGCCGCGTACGATTGTACAGCACATATGGCCGGAGGGCTGATAGTCGATAAAACCTTTCGGGTTTTCACCGAAAGGATAGATCACACGACCATCATCGTAGTCCTGGTACCAGCTCTTGAGAGACCATCTTCCCAACAGTGCCTCTTTCATTGCTTTGCTCCCGCGTCATCGGATTGTGTTAGAAAATCCAGCAAGGCTTGGCTGAACACTTCGGCTTGCTCGATTTGCACCCAATGTCCGCATTGGTCGATCGGCAAAAGCGACGCGTTGGGAAGAAGTGTGCTCAAGCTCTCGGAAGCGGCAAAGGGGATTACTTTGTCCTGCTTGCCATGGATCAACAAAATGGGCTGCTTGATTGTCGCTAGGTCGGCGGGGGTCTGCGATAAAGCGTCAACCCATCTCTGACGGGGCGCCGGGAACAGACGCGCGAACCGCTCTTGGACACCAGGACGTATACTTGCGCGGTAGCGCATTTCAACAAGGTCCTCGGAAACCAAATCCTCATTTGCCACGAAGACCTTCAGCAGTTCGCGCATGTTTTCATGCGAAGGGGTGTAGCCCCAAACCGATTCAAGCCCAGCCGTAATATGAAAAGGGGTTCCAACCGCGCCCATCAGCACGAGCTTGTCACAGCGATGTGGATTGCGTTTGGCAAATTCCAGTGCAATCGAACCACCGAAAGAATTGCCCACGATCGAAACCGTCTCGATATCGATCGCATCCAGCAAACCGAGCAACTGATTTGACCAATCGACGGACGAACAGGTCACCTCGTGCGGTGAATCCGTATAACCAAAGCCGGCCATATCTGGTGCAATGACACGGCATTGTTCTTCAAGCACAGGGATCGTCAGCCGCCAGTTCGCCCAAGCGGTCACCCCTGGACCTGATCCGTGGATCAGAAGTACCGGCGGTCCATTGCCCCTGTCGTGGTAGTTCACTTTGATTCCCCGCACGGTCAATGAGCGGCCAATTTCCGGGCTACTTGTAAGGTTGTCGTCAGGCACGGATTATTCCTCTCGCTTTGACGTATCGGTTATTCGGCAAAGCCGATTGAGAAGGGTGGAAATCCTGCAATGCTGACGTGAAAACGATTTCCGGGGGCTGCGTCCACCATTGGTCCGAGTGCTCCTGAAAGGACAACGTCGCCTGCAATTAACGGGCGGCCAATTTCAGCCATCTTCCGTGCAAGCCAAGTTAGTGCATTCAACGGGTTTCCCATGCAGGCGGCACCAGACCCGATGGACACGTCCTGTCCGTTGAGAGTGGTTGTCATCCCGCAAAGACGGAGATCAATTTCGGAAAGACGTCGCGGTGTGCCGCCCAATACGAAGCCGCCCGCAGAAGCGTTGTCCGCGATCGTGTCGACCAACGTAATCTTCCAGTCCGCTATCGCACTGTCGACAATTTCAACTGCCGAAAAAGCGCAGTCCACAGCCGCTGCGACTGTTGCCGATGTGGCGTTGCGATCGCCTATGTCCCGGGCCAACAAAAAGGCGATTTCCGCTTCCACACGCGGTTGAAGAAATGTGTCTATAGGAACGGTATCGTCGGGGGTGAATTCAGTATCGGCCCAGACCATCCCATAGTCGGGCTCGTCCACGCCCAACTGCAACTGCACGGCTTTCGCCGTTAGCCCAATTTTTCGACCGGCCAACCGCCTGCCGCTTTCCAAATATCGGGCCGTATTACGCTCCTGCACTTGGTAGGCATCCTCTGGGCTGCCCAACGAATAGGCTGTGCCGATCGGTGGGACCGGCACTCCGGATTGCCGCGCTCCATACAAAGCATCGGCAGCGCCGTCTAAATCGGCCATTGGCGTTTCCTAAAAGGTTCTATTTTTTCGTTATATTGAGATTATAAATAAAATTATCGTTGTCAATATCCATTTTTTATGGCCTGTTCTTTATTGTGAGAAAATACGAACTAATTATTGGAATGTAGAGATGGGCGTTGAATCGCTTGGTTACGCGGGTATAGGGGCGCGCGATCTTGCCGGTTGGCAGGAGTTCGGCACCAATGTCCTCGGGCTGCATTGCGCGGAACGAAGCCGGTCATTAGTCGGATTTCGAATGGACGGGATGAGCCGTCGAATTTTCGTGGATGACGCTGTCGCTGACGGATCCTGCTTTTTCGGTTGGGACGCAGGGAGTGTCGAGGGCTTAGCGGCAATGGCGGCACGCGTTGATGCTGCGGGGGTGTCTGTTACTGCTGAGTCATCTGAGTTGGCTGATGCTCGGCATGTCGCGGAGTTGATCTCCTTCAGCGACCCCTCTGGAAACAGAGTGGAAGTGTTCCACGGACAAGCGAGTGCCGACTCCCCTTTTCAACCAGGCCGTTCCATCTCGGGTTTTCGAACGGGTGGCTTGGGATTAGGCCATGCCGTGCTGACGGTAAGCCGAATAGAAGAGGCGTTGGATTTTTATCAAAATGTCATGGGATTTCGCGTCAGTGACTTCATTCTGGCGCCCTTTAAGGCATATTTTCTTCACTGCAACGGTCGCCATCACAGCCTTGCGCTTATCGAAACCGGCCGGAACGGTATTCATCATATCATGATGGAACTCTATTCCCTGGACGATGTCGGACAGGGCTATGACCTGGCTATTGAACAGGACCGTGTGAACGTGACCCTCGGCCGTCATGCCAATGATTTCATGACGTCGTTCTATATCCAAACACCTTCCCCCTTCATGGTTGAATATGGATGGGGTGGACGTGAGATCGACCCACGGCAATGGACACCGCGAGAATGTCTGGAAGGTCCCAGTTTATGGGGTCATGAACGCCATTGGATGCCGGCAGAAGGGCGCGAGCAGGCAAGGCTTGTGCGCGACGCCGCGGCCCGTCAGGGCATTCGACATCCGGTGCAGGTCGTTGTCGGGAATCACGAAGTCATGTCGGACAAATGCCCTTGGGTGCTTGGAGAGGATGTCAGTTCGTCAGTGACCAAAGCGCGATGAATGCAAAAACGCAGCAAAGGTATTCGAGATGTCTAGTTTAAGGCGCATGTTGGCAATATTGGACGAGTTTAGCCTGGAACAACCAGTGTTAACCGCCGAAGAACTAATGGAGCGTCTATCCTATAGCCGTGGGACGGTTTACCGGTACCTGAAGGAACTCACTCTGTCCGGTCTACTCGCGAGCGTCGGTGGTGGATACGCGCTTGGGCCCAAAGTCATCGAACTCGATTACACCATTCGCCAGACCGACCCATACATAACGGTTGTTCGGCCGATCATGCGAGCGCTTGGCGACAGGCTCGATTGCGATGTTCTGATGTGCAGCTTTTACCAGGGACGGGTCGTGGTGCTCCATCATGAGAGGGGTGCCGACAATCTGACAATGAGTTACGGCCGTGGCCGCCGCATGCCGACCTTTCTAGGTGCGCCGTCGAAATCGATTATCGCCTCCTTACCGAAAGCGAAGTTGAAGCGGCTGTTCGAATCCGGGGCGATAGAAATTGGTCAATCTAAGTTCCCATCGGAATGGGATGCCTTCTATGCGGAAATCAAGTCTATCCGGCGAAAGGGTTACGCCCTCTCAAAAGGCGAGTTGGATGCTGGAAACGTTGGTGTTGCAGCCCCGCTGAAGACAGACCCTCCTGCAAGCTTGGCGTTTGTCTTTCCAGGATCAAGGTTCGAAATTGCAGATGAAAGCCGGGTCGCTGACATTATCCGCAATGCGGCGGGTCAGGCGAATTCCTTGATTGCGAGAATGGAGCATGGCCAAGACGGGATCGATTGGTTCGACCCCGCTTCCAAGACGGCATAGTCCTCATTTCAAGACCGAGTCAGGTTCTCCGGAGACGGGAAGATGGAAAACACAGAAACAGAAGAAGTTGCGCCGAAAGCACTTTCAGGCCCGTCGCGCGTGCTTGTAACGGTATCCGCAACAGCATTGACGGTGATGATGCTGCACATCCTTGCCGACGTTCTTTCGAAATACATCCTGAATTACCCCTTGCCTGGCACGATGGAGATCGTCGCATCCTTCTACATGGTAACAATTGCCATGCTTCCGCTCGCTGCAGTTACGCTGAAGAACAGCCACGTGAAGGTAGAGGTGTTCAGTCAGTTGCTTACGCCCCGTTGGTCCGGGCGGCTGGGCCTGCTGGTGGAACTGTTCTCTTTCACAGCCATTTTCTGCGCCTTTGTCGCCGGGCTGGACCAGGCACTGCGGAAAACCAAATCCGGGGAAGCTTGGGAGACAGCAGCAGGCACCATCGAAATCTGGCAAAGCCGTTGGATTGTACCAATTGGGCTAGGCCTGTGCGCACTTGCGTTCGCTTGGCGGCTCTACATTGCCTTTGTCGAACTGCGTCGCAATGGAAAGCAAGAAACATGATGGCCGATGGTCAATTACAGCGACGTAGCGTCTGGGGCGGGATGAATTCATGAGCAATATCGAAATCGGATTTGCCGGTCTTGGTGTGGCGCTTGTGCTGATCGCAATGCGTATTCCGATCGGTATTGCCTTGGGCGGAACCGCCATCCTTGGTATCGGACTGATCCGTGGGCCGCTCGCGGCCTATGCGACACTGCGGGATGAACCGTTCTCGACGGCGGCGCACTTCTCTCTGTCCGCTATTCCCATGTTCATTCTAATGGGCGCTGTCGCCAACCACGGCGGATTGAGCGCGGCACTGTTCCGTGCGGCACGACTGTGGTTCTCCTTCCTGCCCGGTAGTCTTGCCATCGCGTCCAATTTGGCTTGCGCCGGCTTTTCGGCAGCGTCCGGATCCTCCCTCGCAACGACGGCGGCAATTGGACGAATTTCGATTCCGCAAATGCTGTCCGCCGGCTACGACAAGGGCCTGGCAACTGGTAGCGTTGCCGCCGGTGGCACTTTGGGCGTGATGATCCCGCCGAGCCTCATCTTCATCATCTATGGGATTTTTGCAGAGGTTTCGATTGGCGACCTGTTCATCGCCGGGATCGCACCAGGCCTTCTGACACTGTTCGTATATTGCGTCATGATCGTCGTACGCTGTCATTTTAATCCGAATCTCGCCCCAAGGGACACATCGATTGCGACCTGGAACGCCCGGCTTCATGCGCTGGGTCAGATTTGGCCGATTGTGTTCTTGGTTTTGGTGGTTATCGGTGTGATTTACGCGGGTATCGCCACACCGACCGAAGCCGGTGCATTGGGCGCCTTTGCCGCAGTCGTCATTTCGATATTGAATGGAACATTCAGCAGCCGGATGTTTGCCGACAGTGTCGTCGAAACCGTCATCACGACGGCGCGCGTTTTCTTCATTGTAATCGGTGCCGTTCTGTTCACGCGTTTCATGGCGCAAGCCGGTATAGCTCCTTACCTCGCCGACCTGATGGTCGATAAGTCACCCAGCACCTGGGTCATCATAGCCTTTTCCGCGGCACTTTTCCTGGTTCTTGGAATGTTTTTGGACACGTTGGGGCTGCTGCTGCTGACGCTTCCCTTGCTTGTTCCGATGTTTGAAGGCGCGGGGTTGAATCTAATTTGGTTTGGCGTGCTGACCGTGAAGTTTGCCGAGATCGGGATGATAACCCCGCCGGTCGGCCTCAATGTATACGTCTTGAATAGTATTACGGGGAACTCCGTTCCGTTGGAGCGGATATTTAGAGGCGCAGCCTGGTTCCTCGCCTGTGAGGTCTTCATTTGCGGCCTGTTGGTCGCCTTCCCGGAGATTTCGCTCTTTCTTGTAGATCTTAAAAACAACTAGAGACTAGGGAGGTTCAAAATGTTTTCCAGTAAATCCAGAAAGGTCGAAGCAGTCGGTGCCCAGGGCGGGTCAAGAACCGCAGTTATCAAGGGCTGGTCTGCGAATGTTGGTGTGCTCGCGGCCGCATTGTTAGGGGGCTTGGCATCTGCACCAAACGCACTGGCAACAGAGCTGACCTTTGCGTCATACCTGCCACCTTCGCATCTAATGAACAAACTGGCCCTGCCGAACTATTTCGAGATGGTCGGCAAGGAGTCAGGCGGGTCGGTGACGTTTAATCATGTCCCCGGGGCACAGCTTTTCGACAACAAGGCGTCGATTACGGCTACCGGCGAAGGTCTCGCAGACGTCACGAACGCGCTATCTGCATATGCACCCAACCAACTGCCCCATTTTAATATGCTTTTCGACATGGTTGGATTTGTCGAGAATCCTCTCGCTGGTGCGGGCGCGGCATTGGAAACGGTCCTTCTCGACTGTCCAGATTGCCGACAGGATTTCAAGCAACATGGTGTGACCTTCCTGGCTTCCTACGCAACTTCGAGCGCGGGGCTGTTTTGCACGAAGCCCGTCAATTCGGCTGAAGACATCAAAGGGTTGAAGGTTCGCGTCTCCGGCGCCGGCGGTAGGTTGGCCACACACATGGGCGCGACCCCCGTTCGGGTGGCACCGGCCGACCTGGTAACTTCCCTTGAGCGCGGCAATATTGACTGTGTACTCGGTCCACTTGCATGGATCAGTTCCTACAACCTTTTTGAGACGGTCACCTCGATTGTTGCCTATCCGTTTGGCGCTTTTCCAAACGCAATTTCCGTCGCTTTCAACTCCGACTCATGGGATGGGCTCGATGCGTCCCAGAAGCAGGCGATCCTGAAGGGACTTCCCTCGCTCACAGCCGACTTGGTCATCAAGGGATATCTGGATGGCCATGATGCTTCGATCGCGAAAGCAAAAGCGATGGGGATCAAAGTTGTCGAGGATGGCGATGATTTCGCCAATCTTCTGGCTGAATTCCGAAAAAAGGACGAGGCCGCCGTAGCCGAAACCGCCGCTGGGTTCGGCGTGACACATCCCCAGACAGTAATCGATACATTCAAGGCCAAACTAGTAAAATGGAATGCCTTGATGCCTAAGGGGCAAGTGGACGGCGCCAAGTTCGAGGCGTTGTTATGGCAGGAAGTATATTCAAAATTCGATCCTGCAAGCTGACAAACATGCTCTGCCCCCCAAGATTTGGATCGTTCTGGCTTAGAATTTTCTTCGTGGAATTCTCGGCTCGTGAAGGGCTCACCTAATGTGTCCGAATTTTGGGAGTCAGTCTGATCCTTGATGATGGGCAATCCAAGGGCGGCACGGAGCAAGGAGGATCAGGACAGAGCCGACTGGGAAATTACCACACGAATTTTTTTTCGTGTGGTAATTGACTTGCGCCAGTTACCACACACAGTTATTATAGTGTGGTAAGCACTGTATTGATAATGAGTCCCATGACGATCCGCAGACATAGTCAGGTTGCCCAGGCCGCTTACCATGACTTGGTTTCCCGCCTTATGGATGACGCTGTATCGGACATCCGCGGCACACCGACAGCACGGCAGATCGGCGGAAAAACCTACTGGTACGATCGCTTCCGCGTCGGAACGGATATACACGAAAAGTATTTGGGAGAGGCAACCCCTGAACTCCTCACCCGCCTCGAACGTTTCCGAGACTTGAAGGAAGAGCGAGCAGGCCGAAAGCGCGAACGTGCGCGGTTGGTCCGACTGTTGCGGAGCGAACGGTACCTCGGGCTGGACGGAGCGACAGGAAGCCTGATTGCCGCATTCGCCAAGACGGGCACCTTCACTCTCGGCGGCGTGCTCGTCGGCACAACGGCCTTCAGGTTATACGAAGGCGAACTAGGCTTGCGTCTCTCACTCGACCAGACCGCCATGACCAATGACATCGACATAGCGAGTTTCGAAAGACTCTCCCTGGCCATCGGAGATACCGTCGACCCCGCCCTGAACGACGTGTTGGGTGCCTTCGATTTCGCACCGGTCCCTTCCATCGAAAAGAGCAGAGTTTGGAGATGGCGCCAATCGAATTCCGAGACGCTCGTCGAGTTCCTGACGCCCTCTTTCAATGAGAAGGAAAATATCAAGGACTTGCCGGCGCTCGGTGTCAGCGCTCAATCGCTCCATCACCTCAACTATTTGATCGGTGAACCGCTTCAAGCGGCAGCCGTCTATCGCGAGGGAATACTGGTCCGCATTCCCCGACCCGAACGCTATGCAATCCACAAGCTGATCGTCTCAAACCGTCGAAAGGCCGGCCCCGAGAGCCTCAAATCCCGAAAGGATCTCCTCCAAGCAGAGATCCTCATTGAGGTTCTTGCTGAAGACCGCCCTTCCGACCTCGCCGATGCCTATGAAGACGCGATGTCCCGTGGCCCGCGCTGGCGCAACCATATCGAACAAAGCTTAGCCAGATCCCCCGCCGCCCGAGAATTTCTCAAGAGCGTCCAATGAGCCTTGTTAACGCCAAGAAGGGCGCAGCCGGCAAAGGCATCAAAATGCCAGTCGGGATACGAAGTCGAATGAAATCGAAAATACATCGAAGGACCCGGCGCTTAGCTTGAGGAAATCCGAACTTCAGGTCACCGGCCATTTCTGGGCAGGTAACACTCGGCATCACGTCCCGGCATTGACACGTTAACTGCAGCGGGTGTCGAAAATCCATTGTCATTGCGGTCAAGCAGCAACCCAACTCTGGTTCTACACAGCGAACGTCTCAGCACGAAACTGTTTGAAGATGCGGCGGGATAGAAGATGGCGTTGAACGTTTAAGGCGTTGTGAACGGCGACGTGGATCGACAGGAAACGTTGCGCCGATCCGGGCGACTTGAACCGTTGCTGTTTTCGCTCGCGCCGTCGCACCGGCTGGTGTGAGTTTTCCGCGCGATTGTTCGCCAATAGTCCCTGATCGTGATCTGCCGACAGTCGCTCTTCACGAATGGCGACGGCGTAGGATTTGAGCTTGTCCGTGGTAATGCGCGTCGGCGCATAACCCTGCTTCTTCAGCAGCTTTCGTAGTAATCGCCTCGCCGACCTGGCGCAGCGTCTTGGCTGGACCAGGAAGTCCAGAACCTCGCCCTCGTCGTCGACAGCCCGCCATAGCCAGTGTTTCCGTCCGCGTATCTTTATGACCATTTCGTCGAGGTGCCAGCGTGCACTGGCGCGCGGACGACTGCGCCGGAGATTGCTCGCGATCAGCCGACCGAACCTCAGGAACCAGCGTCGTACGGTCTCGTTCGAAACATCGATTCCACGTTCGGCGAGTAGATCCTCGACGTCGCGAAACGACAACGTGAACCGGGCGTAGAGCCAGACCGCATGCTGGATAATCTCGGGTGGAAAGCGATGACGCTTGAAGGAAATTTCGACCATCGCACGATGATACCGGCCTCTGCCCTCCCCGGCTACCGACTTAACGTGTCAATGCCGTTAAAGCAACTGTTCGATGCCCAATACATAACCGAGACTAGCTGGAAAATGCTGTCGGAAGGAAAAGAGATATCTGCGGAAAGGAAAATAGAAGCAAGACGACGATCGTTTCGCACAGCAGGAACCAGGCCACGCCTTTGAAGATCGCGCCAACCGGAATGTCGTTGCTGACGACCGACTTAATAACAAAAACATTCAACCCCACTGGCGGCGTCAACAAGCCCATTTCGATAAACTTAACAACCAACACCCCGTACAAGATCAGATCGAAATCAATCGCTTTCAGAACCGGCAGGAAGACAGGCAACGTGATCAATAGAATCCCGATCGGGTCCAAGAACATGCCCAAAACCAGATAAATCACAACCATCATGACAAGCAGCATCAGCGTGTTTTCTTGCAACGCGACGGCGAGTTGAGCCAATTGCACACCGCTGCCGGTTATCGCAAGGAACTTCGTCAAAAGCACCGCTCCGATGGCGACAAAGAAGATTTTCGTGGTGCTGATCACGGCCTCGAAAAGCGCCTCTTTCAGACTTGCGAAAGTCAGCCGGCGTTGAAGGATCGCCATAATCATTACCGACAAAGCGCCGAATGCACCCGCTTCAGTCGCCGTAAATAACCCGCCGTAAATGCCG